>Ga0134128_10000030_pt1 | contig 196000 bp, 203 predicted proteins | sample KB31754_FD_96462 | JGI IMG/M metagenome (GOLD analysis project Ga0134128, IMG submission 96462) | Terrestrial soil microbial communities with excess Nitrogen fertilizer from Kellogg Biological Station, Michigan, USA - KB3-175-4 | ecosystem: Environmental > Terrestrial > Soil > Unclassified ...
CGTCTCCTACAGCGACCCGCATATCCACAGCATTGCAGCTTCACTGTTGAAGAAGGGCGATGCGGTGGTGGCAATCTCGCAGCGCGGCAACAGCCCTGCCCTGTTACGCAGCGTGCAGCTGGCGCGCAATGCCGAAGCAAACGTGATTGCGCTCTCTCCGAGCGGTACGCCGCTGGCCGACCTGGCCACCGTGCTGGTACCCATCGACCTGTCTGTGAACACGGACCCTTACACACCGATTTCGGCGCGCCTGGCGCACCTTGTGGTGATCGATATCCTGGCTGTGGGCCTGGCCTTGAAGCGCGGGCCGGAATTCCGCAACAAGATGCAGAATGCGCAGCGGGCTCTGCAGAAGTACGATATGCAGTTTGATTCGTTTTTCCGCTAGCGCTGCTGGCTTGCCTACAATCCTCGATGCGCAACACCAGTGCGTATCCGATTTGGCAGAACGGCGATATGCGCAGGCTCAATCTTCCGATTATTCGGGTACGACCGGGCTGAGCGCCCCCTTCGAAAGTCGATTCAGTTCGGTTGCGGTTTCGTCATCGAGGTAAAACAGCACCATGGCCTGGCCGTTGTCCTTGAAATAGAATCGGCGTTCATCGTCTTCGATGCAGGCCATCACTTCGACCAGAGCTTCCACGTCGGCCCAGTCACCGTTGATTTCCAACTCAAGGTAAGGCTGCATGCCGTCTGCCTTGAATTTCAGCCATGCCTCTCCCGTTTCCGTGTCGACGAAGTCGGTCACATCCTGCAGGCAATCGGGCTTTTGGGCAATCCGGCACAGGTGCTTGAGGATGTGCGCATAGTCGCCGGTCTCGTAGATGCATTCGGTGTCGAAGTCCCACACGGCCGGGCAGATCGGGCGGCCCCACGGCTCGCGTTGAATTTCGCTGCCAAGCATGTTGAGAACCAGGTCGAATGGTTTGTCTTCATATTGCTTGCGGGGAAACGCAAACAGGAAATCGTCAATCGATGCATCGTCACTGAGTTGAAACCCGAGGGCCGCCAAAGCGTCGAGTTGCGCGTCCAAGGTTTTGGGCAGCGGTTGGCTTTGTGACGCTGCCGCGGAAGCTTCGCTTTTCTTTTTGAACAATCCAAACAATTCGGTCTCCGCTCGGTTGGCATTGGATGTCGAGAGTATAACGGGACAGCGTGGGTAATGCGGACAGCTCGCAGGGCGGATGAGCGCCGCGTGCGACGCCCATCGTATCCGCCGTATAGGACGTCATAGCGTATACCTACGGCGGAAGGCGCCTGAGGCTTTTCCGCCCTACAATTTCAAGCGAAGCCCGCTACCAATTACTTTCCCCGCAAAGGCCGGAAAAACGTCCGGATATCTTCCGCCAACAAAGCCGGTTGCTCCATGGCAGCAAAATGCCCGCCACGCGGCATCGGCGTCCAGCGCTGCACGTTGAACACGCGCTCCACCCATGAGCGCGGCGGCGTAGGCAATTCGCGTGGAAAAGCGGCGACTGCCATTGGCGGCGATACGCGTTCACCCGGCTCGAACACCAATGGATTTTGCTTGCTCTCCTTATAGATGCGGAATGACGCATCCACGTTGCGGCTGAACCAGTAAAGTGAAATATCGGTCAGCAAGTGATCCAGCGAAAACACGGTTTCAATATCGCCGTTGCAGTCGCTCCAGGCGCGGAATTTTTCACTGATCCAGGCAGCAAGCCCGGCCGGTGAATCGGTCATCGCATAGGCCAGGGTTTGCGGTTTGGTGGACTGGATGGCGGCATAAGCGCCCTCTGTGCCAACCCATGCGGCGGCGGTATCGAGAAATGCCTGCTCCTCTATCGTGACTGCAGCTTGGTCAGGCCCCAGTGGCGGACGGAAGCTGCCGGGGATATAGTTCAAATGAATGCCCAATACCTGTTCGGGAAAGCGCCTCGCAAGCCAGGCAGAAACGCCGGCACCGATGTCCCCGCCCTGCGCCGCGAAGCGCGGGTAACCGAGTCCTGCCATGAGTTTGGCCCAGAGACTTGCCACATGCTTCGGGCTGGTGCCGGTGCTGTCCGGTGCGGCCGAAAACCCGAAGCCCGGCAACGAAGGAACCACGACGTGGAAAGCATCGGCCGCGTCGCCGCCATGCGAAGCAGGGTCTGCCAGCATCGGTATCAAGTGCTCCATTTCCACGAATGAACCGGGCCAGCCATGCGTCAGCACCAAGGGCATGGGCGCAGGCCCGTTTCCCGGCTGGTGAACGAAGTGAATCTCTTGTCCGTCAATGTCGGCCAAGTACTGCGGCAGCCGGTTCAGCCGCGCTTCGGTGGCGCGCCAGTCAAATTCATGCACCCAGTGATGGACCAGCCGGCGCATGAAAGCCGCGCTGGTCCCGTCGTTCCACTGCGTGTCGTCGATTGCGTTTGGCAGCCTGGTCGAACGCAAGCGCCGCTGCAGGTCTTCGATGTCGTCGTCTTCGATATGGATGGCAAAGCTGCGCAAGTTTTTCATCGTCGCTCCTGTCTGGCCGTCCATGCTACAGCGAACGATGGGATCGCGCAGGGCAGCGGGAAGGTGTATTGGCGGTCGATATGTTTCGCCAGGATTACGGCGCCTCCATCAATTATTGACAGATCAGTCCAAAAATTTTATATTGCCCTACATGGCACGTCCCAAGGAATTCGATCAGGATGCGGCACTCGACCAGGCGGTCGAGGTGTTTGCGTCGCATGGCTTTGAAGGCAGCTCGACCGAGATGCTGTTGCAAGCCATGGGCATCAATCGCCAAAGCCTGTACAACACCTTTGGCGACAAGCGCCAGCTTTACCTCGCGGCCCTGCAGCGCTACAGCACCGGCAGCGTGGGCGAGCAGATCCAGGCTCTGAACACCTGTCCTGCGGCGTTCAAGGGCATTGAAGCCTTGATGCGTTTCGCCGTGGAGCGCATTGCCAACGACCCGGACCCGAAATGCCTGGGCGTCGCGGCGATATGCGAGTTCGGCCGCGGCGACGAACAAGTCAACATGGCCACCGATGCCGCCTGGAGCGCCTTCAACATGGCCTTGAAGCGGCGTGTGATCGAAGCCAAGGCCGCAGGCGACGTGGGCAAGGACGTCGACCCGGCGGAGGCGGCGCAATTCCTGCTGGCTTCGCTGGTCGGCATCAAAGTGGCGGCACGCGGCGGCGCCAACCTCGCCACCTTGCACGGCATCGCCCGTCTGACATTGCGCGGCTTGCGCTGAACCAACATCTTATTGATGCAATATCGTACCCGTTTTTTTGTCTCATTTTTGACTAAACAGTCCAATACAAAGGAATCGCCATGACTCTCCCCCTCTCCGGAAAAATCGCTCTCGTCACCGGCGGATCGCGCGGCATCGGCGCAGCCATCGTGCGCCGTCTGGCCCAGGATGGCGCCGCTGTTGCCTTCACTTATGTCGACTCGGAAGGCAAGGCGCAGGCGCTTGTTGCGGAAGTCGAAGCAAACGGCGGCAAGGCCCTTGCCATACGCGCGGATTCCGCCGACGCGCAAGCGGTACGCCATGCCGTCGATACGACGGCGCAAACGCTGGGCGGGCTCGATATCCTCGTCAACAATGCCGGCATATTGCTGCGCGGGGAAGTGACGGTATTTTCGCTGGAAGATTTCGACCGCATGTTCGCCGTCAACGTGCGCGCCACCTTCGTGGCGGTACAAGCCGCCGTGCCGCACATGAAGACGGGCAGCCGCATCATCAACATCGGCAGCGTGGTGGCGGACCGCAGCGGCTTCCCCGGCGCATCTGTCTACAGCATGACCAAGGGTGCCATTGCGGCCATGACGCGCGGCCTGGCGCGTGATCTGGGTCCGCGTGGCATCACCATCAACGCACTCCAGCCTGGCCCCACCGCCACCGATATGAACCAGGGCAAAGCAACCCACGACATGCTCAGGCCGATGATGGCGCTGGGGCGCATGGGGCAGGATGTCGAGGTGGCCAACTTCGCGGCCTTCCTTGCATCCGATGCAGCAAGTTTCGTCACCGGTGCGGCCTTGACGGTTGATGGTGGCTACCTGGCTTGATGAATACGTAACGGCAACACGCGAAATGCGAGATGTGGATTTTTTCACTTGCTCGCTTGAACCGGCTCGGGCAAGCTTGCATTGACCACCCCGGTTCTGCACGTATTTCTCACGAACGCAAATGGCCTGTCAACTGAACGCATCCCATCTGGACCCGGGCTTCAATGGCGGCCGGTCTTGCGCATCCCTTCTCGATTTTGATGCGGCAGGCGATGCAGCGGCGCTGGTGACCGACTTTCCGATTCTCGATGAAAGGTGAAATCGATGAAGATCATGCGTTGCCTGACCCTGCTCACCCTAGCCCTGGCGTCTTCTTGCGCCTTGGCACAGGCGGACGGCAGCCGGCGCTGGCCCGTTTCAGCCGACTTCGTATTCGTGCAATCGAAGCTGTGCCGCAGCAATGGATTCATGGCGATCAATAGCCTCGCCGAATTACCGGCCCCGTTTCGCAGCAAACTGACAAACATGGCCGATCGCGGTGAGCCGTACAACGAGACCGACGTCATCGACAAGCCGGCGCCCACACAACGCTTCATCATTGGCGCGACGAATGGGGAATTGATGTTGTTGGCCATCGACGTGGGCGGTTTTGCTCCACAAAAGCGGCTTGATACCTACTTCCTGCAGAGCGGCGAATGGACGCCGACCCTGGCAAAGGATGTGTATATGGAACGCAAGGACTATGCGAACCTTGCCCAGCTTCTTGCCGAGGCGCGCAAGGTATTCGAATGCGCACCTGCTGCAAGGCAATAGCCGGCCTTCCAACCAGCCGTCCGACTGGCCGTCCCAAATATCCATCAAATTACAAGCTGTCATCTCTAGCAGGTTTTTCCTCCGAAAGATTGGGCTAAAGTTTCCGGCGTTCCGGCACTTCCCCGCGTGCCGCACTTCAGTCAAGGAGACCCGGCATGCCCCAAACCAGAACGCAAGATCCGCAGAGTGCTGATGACGCTGCAGGCAAAAAGAACATCCTGCTCATCTTGGTGGATCAGTTACGCTTTCCGCGCTTCTGCTATGGCCCTGATGGTGACCTGCTGCCCGAGTTGAAGGACATCATGGGCTTCCAGGGCGAAGCCGATGGAAAGAACGCCTTTCAGCATTTCTTTCCCGGTTTCTGGAGCCTGCGCAAGCATGCCACGGTGCTGCGCAATCACACGATTGCCGCATCGGCCTGCACGCCCAGCCGTGCCGCGATCATGACCGGTCAATACGGCACCCGCACCGGTGTCACGCAAACTGACGGGCTGTTCAAAAATGCCGATGCTGCCGCCTTTCCCTGGCTGGCGCCCGATGGCATTGCCACCATCGGCGACTGGTTCCGCGGCGCCGGCTACCGCACCCATTATTTCGGCAAATGGCATGTCAGCAATCCACCGGGGCACACGCTGCAACAATACGGCTTCGACGACTGGGAACAATCCTGGCCCGAACCGCACGGCTCCAGCCTGAACAATCTCGGCGCCTACCGCGACCACGGCTTTGCCGACCTTGCGTGTTCCTTCCTGCGCAACCAGGGCCTGGGCATGGGTTACAACCGTGCCTTGGCGGAACAACAGGAGGTGGCGCCGCAAGGCGCAGGCCCCTCGACTACGCCCAAGCCCTGGATGGCCGTGGTGTCGTTCGCCAATCCGCACGATATCGCCACCTACCCCGGCCTGGTGCGCCAGCTTGACCCCGACGCGCCCAAGATCGGCCCGCTTCCCGTGCCGGACCAGGGTGCCGTCAGCGCCGTGCCGATTGCCGGCAGCTTCACCTTTCCGCTGAACCCGCAAGGTTTTCCGCAGGAAAACGCCGGCTTGCCGCCCAGCCTGGATGAGGAAATGGCCAACAAGCCGGCGTGCCAGTTCGACTATGCCTACAAGATGGGCCTGGCCCTGACTTCGAAAACCGCCCATGGCATCAAGGCTGCCATCAGTGGCGCAGACGCGGTCAACCTGGCGATTGAAGGTAGCATCCCCTTCCAGTTTGCCCATGACCCGGATGATGCGGCACTGAAGTTCATGCAGTACTATGCCTGGCTGATGCAATTGGCCGATGGCCATATCAAGCGCGTGCTGCAAATGCTCGACGAGAGCGGACAGCGCAAAGATACGATTGTGGTTTTCATGGCCGACCACGGCGAATATGCCGGCGCGCATCACTACATGATGGAGAAATGGCACACGGCCTATCAGGAAGCGCTGCACGTGCCGGTGGTGGTGCAGTCACCCGATATCAACCCGCACGACGAGATACGCCAGATCGACACGGTGACCAGCCACGTCGACATCCTGCCCACGCTGCTTGGCCTGGCCGGCATCGAAGAGAAAGAAGTCGAACGGGTACGCTCGGCCTTGTCTGCCACGCATCAGGTCCCGCCTTTCACCGGTGTCGACCTGAGCAAGGTGATCAAAGGTGAAGCCCAGGTCGCTACCGAGCCCGACGGCAAGCCGCGCGAAGGGGTTTTGTTCATTACTGACGACGAAATCACTGAACCCTTGCCGGGCGACCCCGCCTATCAGGCTTCCGGCGACGAGGCCTATGCGATTTTCCTCGAAGCAGTGGAAACCGTGCGCGCGGGCAGCGGCGGCGGCCCGAACCCGCCCCACGTCCCACAACTGGCACCCGGCCCGGTGCGCCAGCCCAATCATGTGCGTTGTGTGCGCACCGCGGAATGGAAACTGGTGCGCTACTGGGACCCGGCATGCCGCGCGGAGGATGAGTGGGAGCTGTACCACATGCAAAACGATGCGGCCGAGATGACCAACCTGCTGGTTACCAATGGACCGTTCCCCACGCCGATTGCGAATTTGCCGGCGCCTTATACGGCGCATGAGATTGTCGAGACGGCCAAGCGCTTGCGTAGTTTGCTGCGGGAGTTGGAGGAGCGGCACCTGACGCCGGTGTGACGCAGACCAGGGGCTGATCACTTCCACCAGTTCGAAATGCAACGGGACATGGATGCGCCATTGCCGGGCTCTTCCGGGTTTGGCAAAGGCACAACTTTTCGGGATGGGCGTCCACATACTTGGGTCGGTTACCGGCACGGGATGAGCTAACGCTCATGCCGGCAATTTCTTGCATCTTGGAGAAACCTGGGGCAAGCTTCGTTTGATGACACCCCACACCTCCGACATGAAGTTACCCATACTGCATGCACTTCCCTTTGTTCTCGGCCTACTGGCAGCGAGCCACGCGAATGCATGGCAGCAAGGGTCACTGGAAATCTTGACCAATGGCCTCATTACTCGAAGTGTCGTTTGCCATGGCCCCGCGCTTGCCCAGGTCAACACGATCAACGCGTTGCCTGCGCAAGTCAAGACTTTAATGAAAGGCGTGTCAGATCGGGACGGCCCGTTCAATCCGGGAGACGTAGGCGGAGGGCCTCGTCAGCGCTTCATTGTCGGCGCGCTCAGCAAGGACGCGGCCTTGATATCGATAGAACGGGGCGGTATCGGCTACAACGTGCAGCTTTGGGCCTTTCTGCGCAATGGCAACACCTGGGAGCCAGCCCCTTCCGGCTATTTCGGATTTGATGCAAACGGATTGAAACAGGATTTTGCGTCTCAAGCATTGCAGGCCTACGGATGCAAGCCAACAGACCATCCTTCCGATACCGATGCTCAGCTTGTCGCCGCGTTACAAAAGGAAGCTGAAAACGGCGATGCGGCCGCGCAATATACGCTTGGGTATTTCTACGCGATCGGCAGAGTTGTTGGCAAAGATTTGAAACAAGCACTCAAATGGCTGAAGAAAGCTGCCGAATCCGATCCAATCGCCCAATACGATCTGGGGAACCTCTATATCGAAGGCGCAGATGTAACACGAGACACAGCTGCAGCAATACTGTATTTCCACCTGGCCCTGCATAGCGACACCGGGGCGCAAAGCGCCCTTCGGCGTGCCGTCTTGATCAAGCTCGCTTATCTATACGCTGATGGAAACGGTGTGGCGGCCAATCCTGTTGCCGCCGTTGCACTTCTCGAAACGGCAGGCAGCTATGGCGACAGGCAAATGGAAACCAGGTCGGAGCAGTTGAAGAAATCAATGACGCCGGAACAACTCGGCCTGGCAAATCAACTTGGCATGGACATGTTTCCAGGAGAGCAGGATCATCACAGCGATATCGAGGCGCTTGACTACTTCATTTCCAATGGCAAGCTCAAATCGCAAATCAAGGCGCCGCCACCCCCACCATCGCCCAAGCCGAGCGGTGAAACATATTATCGCCATCAGGATTACCCCAACGCACGCCAGGATCTGGCACTGAAAGCGGCACAGGGCGACGGCAAGGCAGCGGTCATAATGGGCGCAATGTCCTTGTGGGGACGGGGAACGCCCCAGAATCTTAATGAAGCTGCGGACTGGTTCGGCAAAGGAGCGAGCCAAGGCGACCCTGTGGCCATGGCCGATTTGGCATCGATGTATCAGGACGGCCGCGGCATGCCGCCGGATTTAAGCGAAGCGCTGACCTGGTATGGCAAGGCCGCATCCAAAGGAGAGAGACGCGCCGCACTGATACTGCCTGTAATCAAGGCGGTGGCGCTCCAACGCACGCGAAGCCATTTGCCGATGACGGCACCTCTCAGCGACACCGAGTTGTTTGGATTGGAAGGCGGCGAGTGTAATGCCAAGATCAAGAAAGTGCTGCAGGACGCTGAGTCGCACCTCGCCGTGACCGCGGTGCCGCTGAATTCAGCGGCAGCACTACCAGGTCAACTCAGCCTGATGGCCAGTTTCGTTCCCACACCATATGAGCTATACGCCGAGCTCGCCGCCGAGTACTCCTGGGCCGGCTGCTTTGCAGACGCGGCACGAGTCATGGACTCGCACAAAAGCTTCGGCAGGATTGCCCGCGACAATGCCTTGTACGAAGTTGCTGATGCCCTGGTGCACCATGGCGCCACCAGCCGTGCCGTCGCCCTTGCATATACGGCGGAAACGGAACGAACGCAAGAGCGAATCATATGGCGCATACTGACGAGAATCGCACTCGATGGCCGGGCCGATTCCACCGTCGACCTCGGCGAGACCCTAGTCAAGCAAGACGGTCAACCGATCACTGCGGCGTCTTACGTCGTCGCGCAAAACCTTCTCAAAGCCGCCGACTATCGCAATCTCATCAAGGTCGATTCGACCGGGCCGTTACGAGACAAATTGGAAGTCGAAGGCAATCTCGATTTGGCAGACGCTTACTTTCACCTCAACGACACGAAATCCGCCCTGCGCGCACTGCAGGCGGCCGAATCGAACCTACCGCAAAATCACCCCGATAGCACGAAGCCGTCCGGCTATTCCCCCGGACATCTGGCCCGTCTGCAAGCACTGCTGAAGCCTGAAACCGTAGACACCACGCTGGACCGCAGTTCAAACAAGCAGGCCATTTTTCGCATCGAAACACTCAACTATGCGGTCGCGGCGGCACGTGAACAGACGTGGCGCCAGCACTGGGTTGACGAGATAGACAGCCTCACACCTAACGCCCAAGAACAGCTGAAAAGCGGCAGGCTCGACATGACTAACATCATCTGCGGTGCAGCAGACAGCCACGCTTCGGTGGCGCACTATCAAAAGGCATTGGACCTGCGCCAACAGTGGCATTGTGAGAAGAATGCCGTCTCACCCAACGCGTTGGCCGACAATCTAGCCGGTGTGTTGCGAGTGGCTGCTATCAATAACGCCGTTTCAAACGCGGTGGAAATCATTCCTGCGGATATGCGGGAATCAAAAAGCACGTATCGACCATATTTGATGCCGCTCCTTTTCGGTTATGAACGAGCAGGTGAACATGATCGCGCACTGGCCGTCCTGCGGCAATTGACAAGCATGGCAAATCGACCGCAGGAAAACCTTATCGAGACCATTGCCGAAGTCGGTCAAATTGCGGATATCAATTTCCCCGTAGACGCCTGGATCGCGGAAATACGCACAAACCGTATGCGAATTGGGTTGTCGAAATGGGATACATACAGGATTCTGTTTGCCGTGTGTGCTAGAACACGCGGTGTTGACGAGGCAAATCGATTGGCGGCTGGCTTGAGCGCTGATGATATGACTGCAGCGGACATCGGCATAGCCGAAGGATCACGGCACTATCAAATTGCGCCGAACAATCCGATATTCATCCAGCGATAATCGAAAAATGATTCAGGCCGGGCCCAATCTCACGCAATCTCCTTGCCTACGGACTGATCACGTTCTGCAGTTCAAAGTGCAAAGTGACAAATTCAAAATCATCATGCAAATCAAGATGCGGCAGGCAACGGATATGGACTTGTCTGAACTCTTCTGCACTTGAAAAGGTCTCGCCGCGCCAGACTTCTTCGGGGATGTTGCCGAACTTGATGGTGTAGACCTTGGTGGCGCGGATGATGCAGCGTAGCCGCTGTTTCAAGTCATAGACTTCGATGACATCGCCCGGTGCATAGCTGCCGTCGCCGTATTCGCCATAAGGCTGGTAGTAGGCTTCCACCGTATCGGCCGTGACGGTCTTGCGGCCTTCCATGACGGCGCGCGGCAGGCTGTCGTCGTTTTCGTCTGCGCCCCAGAAAGTCAGTCGTTTTCTTCTATCCATGGGGCGCAGGTTTTGGCTTACAGCAGCTTGGTCGCCACCGTCCAGGCAATGGCTGCCACGAATGCCGACGCCGGAATCGTCAGGAGCCAGGCCCACACGATGTTGCCCGCCACGCCCCAGCGCACGGCCGACATCTTTTGCGAAGCGCCCACGCCAACGATGGCACCGGTGATGGTGTGGGTGGTGGATACCGGCACGCCCAGCGCCGTGGCAATGAAGAGCGTGAAGGCGCCGCCGGTTTCGGCGCAGAAGCCGCCGACCGGTTTCAGTTTGGTGATCTTCTGGCCCATGGTCTTGACGATGCGCCAGCCGCCGAACAGGGTACCCAGGCTGATGGCCGTGTAGCAGGCCACGATGACCCAGATAGGTACCGGGTCGCCTGCGCCAATCTGGCCGCCGGCGATCAGCAGCATCCAGATGATGCCGATGGTTTTTTGCGCGTCGTTGCCGCCGTGGCCCAGGCTGTACATGGAGGCAGACAGCAATTGCAGGCGGCGGAACCATTTGTCGATGCGGCGCGGTGTTGAGCCCACAAACAGCCACGAGACGATGACCATCATCAGCGCGCCGAGGATAAAGCCCAGCGTGGGTGAAAGCACGATGAAGATGATGACCTTGATCAGGCCGGCCGGGATCAGTGCGCCCGTACCTGCCTTGGCGACGGCCGAACCGACCAGGCCGCCGATGAGGGCATGCGAAGACGACGAGGGAATGCCGAAATACCAGGTGACGAAGTTCCAGAACACTGCGCCGAACAGGGCGCCGAAGACGACGTATTGGTCGACCACGGCCGGATGAATGGTGTCCTTGCCGACAGTTGCCGCAACCGTCAGCGGAAAGATGATGACGGCGATGAAGTTGAACATCGCCGCCATGGCGACGGCGGTGTGCGGCTTCAAAACGCGGGTGGAGACGATGGTGGCGATGGCATTGGCGGCGTCGTGGAAGCCGTTCATGAAGTCGAACACCAGCGCCAGCGCAATCAAGGCGGAGAGCGCGGTCAAACTGATTTCAATAGTGTGCATGGCTTGGGGTCGGTTGGGCCGCGGCCTCAGGCGTTTTCGACGATGATACCTTCGATGATGTTGGCCACATCCTCGCAACGGTCGGTGACGGTTTCGAGGATTTCGTAGATGGCCTTGAGCTTGATGAGCGTGCGCACGTCGGGTTCGTCGCGGAACAGCTTGGACATGGCGGCGCGCATGACGTGGTCGGCATCGGATTCAAGGCGGTCGATCTCGGCGCAGATGGCGAGGATGGCGCGCGCGTTATCCATGTTGTGCAAAAGGCCGACGGCAGCCTTGACCTTTTCGGCGCAAGCCAGGCTCAGTTCGGCGAGGCGGCGCGCTTCCGCCGTGGTGGCCTTCAAGTCATAAAGCGAGATGGTCTGGGCCGCATCTTCGAGCAGGTCGAGGATGTCGTCCATGCGCGTGATGAGCTTGTGGATGTCATCGCGGTCGAGCGGCGTGATGAAGGTCTTGTGCAGCAGTTCGATGGTGTCGTGCGTAATCTTGTCGGCCTGCTTTTCGATGCCTTCGATGGCATGCACACGGATTTCCAGATCGTCGAAGCTGGTCATGAGCTTGACCATTTCGGCAGCGCCCTTGACACACAATTCCGCGTGCTGCTCGAAGAGCTCGAAGAATTTTCCTTCACTGGGCATCAAACGTCCAAACATGTTCACTCCTGTAATTATTCCGAATTGATCGACCGATCAGTCACCTTGATAGGTCGTCAGGCTGCCTGTGTAGTCGGCGAACTGCGTATATTGACCCATGAAGGTCACGCGTATGGCGCCAATCGGCCCGTTACGCTGCTTGCCGATGATGATTTCGGCAGTGCCCTTGTCGGGCGAATCTGGGTTGTAGACTTCGTCGCGGTAAATGAACAGGATGACGTCGGCATCCTGCTCGATGGCGCCCGATTCGCGCAGGTCCGACATCACCGGGCGCTTGTTGGGACGCTGTTCCAGCGAACGGTTCAACTGCGACAACGCGATCACGGGGCAATTCAATTCCTTGGCCAGCCCCTTCAGGTTACGCGAGATTTCCGAGATTTCGCTGGCGCGGTTTTCTCCGGAAGAATTACCTGACATGAGCTGCAGGTAGTCGACGATGATCAAGCCGAGCTTGCCGCACTGGCGCGCCAGCCGGCGCGAGCGTGCGCGCATTTCAATCGAGGACAGCGCGGGGGTCTCGTCGATGTAGAGCTGCGCATCGTTCATCTTCTGGATGGCATTGGTCAGGCGCGGCCAGTCTTCGTCGATCAGCTTGCCGGTACGCAGGCGGTGCTGGTCGAGCCGGCCGACCGAACCGAGCATACGCGCAGCAAGCTGCACGCCGCCCATTTCCATCGAGAATACGGCGACGGGCAAGCCGCTATCGATGGCGACGTTTTCGCCGATGTTGAGGCTGAATGCTGTGTTGTGTGTGACGACGTAATCATCGGTCACGTATAGTCGCGACGGGTGCGAAACCGAAATGCATTGCGCCTGCGCCATGCGCGTGGGTTCAATGGCAGCGATCACAGGCAACTTGCGCCGCGTGCGGCCACCGGCCAGGCGCAAGCGCTTGCCTTCGAACAGGAACAGGCTTTGTGGGTCGGGATGGCTGATGGTGCAGGTGTAAGCGGTGGCGCCGATCTTGCGCGCGCCATCTACGGTGAAGCTGGTTGCCTTTTCTGTGATGGCACACCAGCCCCCCAGCGAGCGCACCAGGCTTTGCACATCCTGCGCCAGGCGCTTGCTGGCACTGGAATAGCGCACCGTGCCCCAGCTTTCGACCCAGCCATCGGTATCGAGCAAGCCGCGCAGCACATCGAGCCGTGCCGCGCGCGTGGCGTTCAGATAGGTTTCAGGGATAAATTTGTCGTAGCTGTTCTTGCCCCACAAGCCGAGCGCCTCGAGCGACTGCTTCAGCGGATTCTTGCCCGAGAGCTCTTCGACGTCCGCCAGGCTGCGGCGTTTGATACGCCAGTCGTAGCCGCCGGCAAAGGCGAGTTCGAGGCTGGCGTCGACGCGCGAGCGCATGCGCTGCAACGTCTCTTCCGCCTTGACCGAGAAGCGCACGGCAGTGCCGCCCATGGAGCCATCGCCGATCAGCGCACCCAGTACCCAGGGGTCGACCGGCAAGGCATCGTCATGGCCGAATTCGCCCTCGGCCATCGTGATCCAGAGGCGGTTCTTATAGCGCTGCTTCGTCAGCAGCGCCATGACTTCCGCTGTCGAGAGCACACGCGGCGCGTCCCACTGACGGAAGTGAACGCTCCACAGATGTTCCGCGCAGCACTCTGCGCTGCGGCCATCGGTGAAATGCATGCGATAAATCTGCCTCTCGCCTTGCGGGTAGATGCCGGTGACAATCGACGGTTTGCCGTCGACTGAAGCCAGCGCATCGCCCACGGCCAGCTCGCCCATGGTTTTCCAGCCGGTACGCGTCTTGACTTTGGCGTCCAGCGGCTGGGCCTTGCCCATCGACGGTCGTCCGGCGACGATGATGAGGTCGCCCGGCTGCAAGCCGGAAGTCATCTTGTCCAGATCCGTGAAGCCCGTCGGCACGCCGGTAATTTCGCTGTTGCTGTCGCGGTTGTAGAGTTCGTCGATACGCTCGACCACTTGCGCCAGCAGCGGCTGGATCGCGGAAAATCCCTTGGCGCCGCGCGCGCCCTCTTCCGCGATGGCAAAGATCTTGGATTCGGCCGCATCGAGCATTTCCTTGACTTCCTTGCCCTGCGGGGAGAAGGCGTCGCCGGAAATTTCATCAGCCACGGTAATGAGCTTGCGCAGCACGCCACGGTCGCGCACGATTTCGGCGTAATGGCGAATGTTGGCAGCGGACGGTGTATTTTGCGCCAGCGCATTGAGGTAGCTCAGGCCGCCCACCTCTTCGGCTTTTTCCACGGCCGAGAGCGCCTCAAAGACCGTGATCACGTCAGCCGGGCGGCTGTTGTTGATCAGGCGGACGATGTGCTGGAAGATGATGCGGTGGTCGTAGCGGTAGAAGTCGCCTTCCTGGACGAAGTCGGCGATGCGGTCCCAGGCTGCATTGTCTAGCAGCAAGCCACCCAGGACGGATTGCTCGGCCTCGATCGAATGCGGCGGAATGCGCAAGGCTTCAACTTGTGGATCGGGGCGGTCGCTCATGGCGCGCATTATACCGTCTGGCCGCTTCTGGTCGCTTGCTTGTGACAAGTTTATTACAGAGAAAATGAGGGGGAATTATCGATGCTGCAATAGATGCCGGCAGCAGTTGTTTTCGGGCACAAAAAAAGCCGGACGCATCCGGCTTTTTCGTCTTCAAAAAGAAGCTTAGGCGTGTTCGCCCAGAACCGACACGGTAACGTCAACAACGACGTCGGTGTGCAGCGCAACAGCGATGGTTTGGTCGCCAACGATCTTCAACGGGCCTTGCGGCAGACGCACTTGCGCCTTTTCGACCGGGAAACCTTGCTTGGTCAGGGCTTCGGCGATGTCGAAGTTGGTGACGGAACCGAACAGACGGCCATCGACGCCAGCCTTTTGCGAGATCTGGACGGTCAGGCCAGCCAGCTTTTCGCCTTGGGCTTGGGCTTCGGCCAGCTTGGCGGCAGCAGCCTTTTCCAGCTCGGCGCGCTTGGTTTCGAATTCGGCGATTGCCGTGGTCGTGGCGCGACGGGCCTTGCGTTGCGGGATCAGGAAGTTACGGGCGAAACCGTCCTTGACCTTGACCACATCACCGAGGTTGCCCAGATTGACGACTTTTTCCAACAGAATGACTTGCATGTTTTTCTCCAGATTCAGGTAACTGAGTTGTCGTCAATTACGCATTGTGCAGATCGGTGTACGGCAACAGCGCGAGGTAACGGGCGCGCTTGATTGCGGTATCAACCTGGCGTTGATAGTGAGCCTTGGTGCCGGTCAGGCGGGCCGGCATGATCTTGCCGTTTTCCTGAACGAAATCCTTCAGCGTGTCGACGTCCTTGTAGTCAACTTGTTCAACGCCTGCAGCGGTGAAGCGGCAGAATTTCTTGCGCTTGAACAGCGGGTTTTGCTGTTGGCGCTTTTGCTTGAGCTTGAGCTTGTTCTTATCGAATTTTTTACCGAATGCCATGATGGGCTCCTGTATTTGAAAATTGGGTGCTAATCGAAATCAACGATGTGAAATACCAGACTTTTGCTGCTGCGGTTCTTGCGAGCCAGAAAACCCTTGAACCGGAATGTCCCGCCTAAATCGGCTTGATTGAGTCGGCTTGAAATGTCCCCCGCGGCAAGCGCGGCAACTTCCATGTCGACCAATCTCGGGATACCTGCTTCGACCTGTTCCGATTGATGCTGCAGCTTGGCTGCAACGACCGGGATGCCAGCCGGTGTGTAGCGAATTGCTTCGCGTTCGGCGATGCTGGCAACAAGTACGAGCGTGTTTTCCAGTTTGCTGGTTCTCCTTGGCGCAATCAGCCGTTATCAGGCAGCAGGAGCCTCGGCACGATGGGCCTTGGCAGACTCTTCCTTCTGCACAGCCTTCATCATCGGGGACGGTGCGGTCTCGGCCTTCTTCATCTTGACGGTCAGATGGCGCAGGACGGCATCGTTGAACTTGAAGCCGGTTTCGATTTCGACCAGAGTTTCGTTGTCGCACTCGATGTTCATGCAAACATAGTGTGCCTTGGCGAGCTTCTGGATCATGTAAGCCATCTGGCGACGACCCCAGTCTTCAACACGGTGAACCTTGCCGCCGCGAGTCGTGACGATGCCCTTGTAACGCTCGATCATGGCAGGCACTTGCTCGCTTTGGTCCGGGTGGACGATAAATACGATTTCATAGTGACGCATAGTTGCTCCTTATGGACAATTAAAGGAGGTGCCTTCAAACCGGCACCTCCAAAGCCCACCCTGGCGTCAAGACAGGTGTGGGAAGAAAAGCCCAAGACTATACCGCGTTTTGGCAGAAAGCTCAATGGTTTCAGGCATTTATGGTGGGTTTCGCCGTCGATCACGCCCTGCCCCTGCCGTTTCATTGGGCAAATCGCTTGCAAAAGCCTCAAAACTGTATAAAAATACAGGCTGTGCAAAAGCACAGTTTGACAACTTGACATCAACCATGCCTGTTGCCAGACAACCTTTCAGGCCGCCGGACACCATTCATGCTCAAGCTCACCGCCCGCCAGGAACAAATCCTGAACCTCATCCGAGAAGCCATCGAAAACACCGGCTTCCCACCCACGCGGGCAGAAATCGCCAACGAACTCGGTTTCAAATCGGCCAACGCGGCAGAAGAACACCTGCAGGCACTGGCACGCAAGGGCGCGATCGAAATTTCACCGGGCACTTCGCGCGGCATCCGCCTGTGCAATGACTGGGGTGCGGAACGTGGGGCCGACCGCTTCGGCGGCTTGGGCAACTCCAGCAGCCAGCTCGCCCTGCCCCACCCGGCCTTGTTGCAACTGGCCCTGCCCCTGGTCGGCCGCGTGGCCGCCGGTTCGCCTATCCTGGCGCAGGAGCATATCGAAACCACCTACAACGTCGACCCCAACCTGTTCGCCGCCAAGCCCGACTACCTGCTCAAGGTACGCGGCATGTCCATGCGCGACGCCGGCATCATGGACGGCGACTTGCTGGCGGTGAAAAAGATCGATACTGCGCGCAATGGCCAGATCGTAGTTGCCCGCCTCGGCGACGATGTCACGGTGAAGCGCTACCGCAAGACCGGCAGCCTGATCGAACTGTTGCCGGAAAACCCCGACTTCAAAACCATTCGCGTTGACGAACCCGAGCAGTTTTCGCTTGAAGGCCTGGCTGTTGGTTTGATGCGCGCCTGGGGTTGATATGAGCGACAGCGGCTTCCATCTTTACGGCAACCGCGAATCGGGGCACAGTTACAAGGTCAAGCTCATGCTTGCCGTGGCCGGTGTGCAGCATGGCTACACCGAAATCGATTTGATGCTGCCGCGCGAGGCACGCCCGGAACCTTTCCGCAGCAGCGCCAAGTTCAGCGAAGTGCCGCTTCTGGTGCATGGCGAGCAGGTGCTGGTGCAATCGAATTCCATCCTGCATTACCTCGCCAGCCATTTGAAAGCCTTCGGCGGCGAATCGCCGGAGCGGCTGGACCGTTGCCGCGAATGGCTGTTCTGGGAAGCCAACCGCATTGCCATGTCCTTCCCCCACCTGCGCTATGCGCGCAAGTTTGCGCCGGACCAATACCCGGAAGGTGCCCTGCAATGGCTGGTGCAGCGTTACGAACAGGACATCGCACGGCTTGACGGTGAAGTTTCCGATGGACGGCGCTTCATCCTTGGTGATACCGCCACCATCGCCGACTTTTCCCTTTGCGGCTATCTGTTCTGGCCGGAACAGGCGCAATTGACATTGCCGGTGCACGTCAATCGCTGGCTCGACAATGTCCGGGCGCTGCCGGGCTGGAAACATCCCTACGAATTGATGCAGGCGTGACCCGGCCGGCTGCGACCGCGTCGCTCCGATACAATGGCCGTTGATCCTGCGCTGCCATTGTTGCCGCTGTACACCGGCGCGCCTCGATAACCGAGGCATTCCGGCTTCAAACCTCATATGTTGTCCCTGACGGAGTAAAGAGCCATGAGCGTAATCGATTCCAAAGTCATCAACATCGACGAACTGACGCTGCAGAACCAAAAAACCGGTGACACCTACGAATGCAATGCCGTGCGCATCGGCCCGCAACTGGGCGCGAAAGACCTGGGCTATTCGTATGACGTGGTACCGCCCGGAAAAAAGTCCTGCCCCTTCCACAGCCACCGCGCGGAAGAAGAAATGTTCTTCATCGTCAGGGGCACGGGCACGTTACGCTATGGCAACGAGACACGCAAGATACGCGCAGGCGACTTCATTTGTTGCCCTACAGGCGGACCGGAAACGGCGCACCAGATCATCAACGACTCCGACGCGGAACTGGCTTATATCTCGGTCAGCACCATGATGCCGGCAGAAGTGTGCGAGTATCCCGATTCGAAAAAGATCGGCGCATTCGGCGGCGAGGTGCGGCACATGACGCTGGTTGAGAGCAATGTGGAGTATTTTTTGAACGAGCCGGTGTGATACCACGCAGCCTGTGATTAAGCGGACACACTGTCCACTACGGAGATGAGCGCCCGTATACATTGAAGACGTCTTCGCGCTGGTTGAGACATGCCCCTGCCAGTAGTTGCACGGCGGTGCCTTCATCGGTATTTTTCTCGCAAAATTTTTACCTATCCGAGATGACCGGCTAATTTGGGCATTGTCCGCGCATGAACGAACGCGCCGCTAAGAATTCAACGGAATATATTCCTCCAGCAGAACAAGCCAAGCAGCGTAATCCAACCAGTCTTCCGAATCATAATCATCCGAATGGGTCTCGTGCCAGATTACCGCTGCGCGCTCGTCGGCAGGCCGTATCAGCCAGATTTCCTGCCTTGCGTTGTTGCATCCGAAGGGGAAATACTTTCCGAAAAGATCTTCCTCGTTCTCGAAATGGAACTGGTACAACTCGCGAATCTGCGTGGGATGGTAAATTTCGACATGCCGAAATTCACCCCATCCCATTTCCACCAGCAGCTTCCTAAAAAGCCCCGGCATGGCAGCACCCATTTCCTTTTCGAGCGCGTCGATCTCCAAATTTGAAAGCCGATTCATTGTTGCTCGCTCCATCTGGGCTTGACGATTACACAGTCACTTTCGCTGACTCAACTGGCGGCCAGTATCCGGTGCGCCAGCGTCGCCAAATCTCGCCCCATCCAGCAAGAAAAAGTACCCACCAACAAGCAATGGCCAAGACCCCACCAAACTGGATGCCTTGGTAGAAGAAGGTCATCAGACACAAACAATATTGCGCTGCGAACGAACCCGCAATATGGACGAAGGCTTGCCGCTTGGTGGAAAACGCAGAGCAAACAAGAGGCAGTAGAAAGACGCCAAGAATCGCAATCAAGGACAATGCTTCCGAAATTTTACCGTCGACCATATCCGTCAGAAAGCCGTCTGCAGTCTTGTATGCATAGATGTAAGTTTCCGAGGTAACGACCTTACCGTCGATATCCGGCTTGCTCTCGCACTTTGACAAGGGCATGAAAAAACAGAGCACCAGAAGAATGGTTGCGACCTTCTTCAAGCGCAACCAAAGATGGTTTGAAGTCAAAAGTAAACCCTCCCGATTATTTGAACCAAGCATGGATGACCGGCGACGATGTTCCAACCGCGTGACGGCAAAGATCGATCAATGCCGAAACTGCGGCAACGGCAGGTGGAGTAGAACAGATTTCGGGGTCGTCGTATTGCTGCGCCATCGCAGCCATCCAGCGAGTGCATAGTTCATTTGCTGATTGCCGGTAAAGCTCAGCGATCTGCGCAACCCAATCATGCCCTACAAGAAATGCACCATGATCGGATTCATCGCCCCCGATCACTTCACCCAGGCATTCACGCAATAGAATCGGCGGCCTTTGCAGCATGGCAGCCGCCTCTAGCGTCAGAATGTCCAAGTCCTTGGGAATAATATGCAATGACAAGTCGGCATAAGCCTGAACCACACCGTCAACTTCGAGCGCGTCAAAATCCGCGTTCGCGATTGCAGGACCTATTATGTCGGGGTCACCTGTATAAAATCCGAGACGCAGTCCCATTCAATTCCTTTATGCGGCAAGCGCAAATATCAGGTACACATTTCAAATACGCCAACAGGGTGGCAATTGCCATTAGTGCCGGACAAGCCATGGGCTATGTTCAAGCCACTCTTCGCCCTCGGTTTCCAGTTCACAGTCCGACCTTGCTTCACTTGGATATCCGGATACCCTAATAGCCACTGCGGGCAGAAATGACTAACCCTGTTTTAACGTTACCTCGAACGCGGCAGGCGTAATCACCCATTGTGAACGAATCCGGTACGACAACATAGAGAAATTCACCACGCTCATCATGCAGCTTGATCGGGCTATGCCACTCCACATCGGCATGCTCGGCCAACTGCGGCAATTCCCGAAATGTCGTCGCAGGTCCGATGCTATTGCAGAACGCGTCGATTTTATGCTGGGAGTATCGCGCTCCACCGAGATACGCCACGGGTATGCACGCGAGCGATAAAAATGGAATCAGCGCGTATTTGATACTGGCGTTCATGATCTTCTCAAAATACCGATCCGTGCGGCATCCATGGGGCTATTTTCGCTTGATCAGCGTCGACAACTCGCTTCCAGTCGGCAGCCCTTTGACATCACGAGAGTATGCAGCAGACGCTATCGTCCACCCGCATTCGATTGCCGACGAGATAGCCCATTTGGATAATTCCGGCTTCACCAATTCGGCATCGAGTTCGACCTGCCCCAGCAGTTCGAGCCCGAGCCCCTTCGCATCTTTTCGCTTGGGCACATATCGTCCGGCACCGTTGGTCTGCAAATGGAAAATCAGGCGGCCACGTATTGCGCTTTCCAGGTCGGGCTTGATTGCCGGATCCACAGTGAGGGAAGCCAGCGCACACCATGGCAGCCAATCGAACATTCTGCCAGTATCCAGGACGATCATGGCGCTCCATCCATCCGCGACGAAAGAGCCTTCCGTCGCGTTCCTGTATGGGTTCCAACCGAACCCGTTCATGGTGGGAAATGCGTAAATATCGCCGGTCTGCACAACCATGTCCGGCATTTTGCCGCCTGCCGGCTTGCGCAACGGGCGCGGCGACTTCAACCGTGCAGCCAATTCTGCGAGTACCTTGGCACGTTTCGCAAGAAATTTCTCGTCTGCGCCGCGGTCTTTCTGGCTTGCCAGGTCCAGACCGCTTTCGATGACTTGCAAAGCGTTTGTGCTCGCCTCCACGCAGGCGATGCCGCGTTTTTCGAATTGGTCGGCAGTGACGAGCCAAAAATATGCTGCGTCGCCATCAGATGGATCACTGTCACCGTGCAGTTGCCTCAAGTGGACGAGCAATTGCTCGCCGTTTGCTGGCACCTTGCAGAGCAAGGCCAGCGTATTCTTCAAGTCGGATGCGGAATCATCATCGTAAAGTGCAGCGCCCCAGGCTCCCATATGGCTCCAGATTAATTAATGAATACGCATGACGATTGCACAGTCAAAAACCAAGATGCTTTGCCGTGATTTTTCCAGTCGAGACTTCACCGTGAACGCTGCAAGCGTAGTCCCCCATGGTGAAGTTGTCCCATGCAATCGCATAGAGCTGGGCTCCTCCAGTCTCCTGAAATGTCATCGGGCCTCCCAAATCCACGCCGGCATCGGTTGCCAGCCGCGGAAGGTCTTGCATCACAGTTGCCGGACCGATGCTGTTGCAGAATTTATCGATCTTGTTTTGGGAGTATTTCGATGCAGCGACATAGCTGAGCATGAGACCCACCAGTGAGATCGCTATGATCAACAGGGTCTTGACGAAAGTGTACATTACCTGCCCTCGAAATTTGAATGCCAAAGACGCGATTTACCAACCGATATATTGACGCTAGCTAACGCCTCACCACAAGCCCAAGGCGAAGTTTGCAGACACCAGAAAAATGAAAGGTATGAAATTCAGAAAAATATAGAGTTTCAGGGTGGGCGAAGCCGACTCGATCCGGTCACGCAGGGTCAAATTTAATGCTACCAGGCAGAGAAAGGCTGCAAAACTCGCCCAGTTGAAAAAGCACCAGTGCCAGAACGTAGCCGGCTAGTTGTAGAACGCATCGGGGGAATGGGGAAACCGGCTCGCCCTCATCCTTTCCCATTGCGCAACCTGACCCGCCAGACGAATGCCCGCCGCCATGAGTAGCACGTTGAGGCCGAAGACAATGCGCATCCCGAGCAAAGCACGGCTTTTTTTCTCGGGTGCCATACGTCAAACTAGGTTAACGTGAAAAACACGATTGAAATAACGAATGCTGCGCCCACGCCGACGAACAGCAGCCCCAGAATCAGCTTATGCCACCAGTCGAATCCGGCCCAAACTTCCTCCAGCTCACGGATTGGCTTACCAGTCACCAGTTCCACCAAGCCGACCATGGCGGCTGCGCCAGGCATACCCACGGTAATCAGCATGATCGAGCCACCGGTTGCCGGCAAGGTGACGTGAGTTTGATTGGGGTTCGCCAAAAGATGGGCGATGATGAAGAAGGCGGTAGTACCACCGAGGAAAAGTAGAAGGCCGCGCTGGCGAACGTTCATGAAAAAACTCTCGCGGTTAATTTACCCAAATGTGATTGGGATCGCTAATCGAAACAAATGGGTTTCCCGGCAATCGACGAGGGGGTGGGCTTCCGACCCGGCCTCAAAGGCTTTGCCATGCGCATTGATGCGTTATCTTGCGTCAATGCGGCAACCTACTTCCAATTCGTCTTCGTGACAATAAAACAGCACCGCATTACTCAAATTATGAAGCGCGATTGCATCGTCTCTCGACGGAGTGAAGATATTTTTCCACTGCGCCAAGAAATCCTTCGCATCGATCACGCAGACGTCATCACCACCATACACAATTTGCACAGTTCCAGTGTAGGGCCATCTAGCGTCAAGCCAAGCTTGAGCAACACTATCGCTTTCAATGACGTGCCGCTCAATATCGGAAACGGTGGCCGGATTCAATCCATAGCGCGTCTTGTGGCTGTAATGAAGCGCAAACTCGTAGGCGTGACGGGCATGCTCTTCATCAAGCCATCGTGCTGCCAAGCCAAGTTCGCGATATTCGGCTATGCGGAAATTCATTCAGGCAAACAAAGGAGTTGTAACAATGCCTCGATTTCACCATCGTTGGGACACCAATTTTCACCACGAGCCTCAACGAGCGCTGCGAGGCCAAGCAGCAAAAGAGCATCTTCGGCGACCAGGCAAACGCCCTGCTTCGTTGCCTGCAAAAGTTCTGCGGTTTCCTCGTTACTGTTGGGGATGGATTCCACCAGGTAGCCCTTCGACCGCAATACGGAGAGCGCAGGCGCAAGCACGTTTCCAGCAGTAGCTATGACGACGGTGTTATCCATGCACTTTGAAACGACCTTTGAAAATTAAGGGCACTCTTCATTCAAAAACCGCGTGAACGTCGCGTATTCCTTGCGTTGCGTCACACCACGTTCCAACACATCGGAGTAAAAAAACCATTCCCGCGCCGGGGCATTGAGGCGGGCCAGCATCTTGTCCATCTGTGCACGGATTTCGGCCAATGGGCTTTGATTGGCGGCGGCGGGGCCGGCTGCCACAGCGTTCTTGTCGGGCTTGGCTTCAAGACGGACGTCGAGCGGCGCCATCTTGGTCATTTCGGGGAAATGCATGGTCAGGCAATCGAGCCCGCCTGAGGTGGAATTCTTGATCGCCAGCTTGAAGACGATGGAACCGTAGGTGGCGACGATGTTCCAGGCGTGGCCGGTGATTTCGAATTTCTTGGCTGCGAAGTAGCCTTTGAATTCCTTGGCCGCTTCGTTGACAGCGGCTTGTTTCGCAGCGGCTTCCTTGGCGCTGACTTGCAAGGCCAGCTTTTCCAATTCAGCCTTGGCGCTTTCGACCTGCATCATTTCTTCGATGGTCATTTTCATGGCCTGCTCCCTTGCGCTTCTATAGTGCGCTTATTTCGCTTCCTCGATCCACGCTGCCTGGATCGCTTCGAGAACCTTCTCTCCGCCGCGTGCGTGGTCATCGTCAAAACCATCCAGGCCCACAACCCAATTATGCAGATCGGTGAAGCGTATGGTCAAGGGATCGATGTCGGGGTGGTTGTCGTACAGCGCTTCGGCGATCTGGGTAATGTCGGACCACTTCATGGCAGGCCTCTCAATGGTTTTCGCTGGCGTGGTTGATGGTGTATTTCGGAATTTCGACGACCAGGTCGGCGTCGGCCACGATGGCCTGGCACGACAGGCGCGAGGTGGCTTCCAGGCCCCAGGCGCGGTCCAGCAGGTCTTCTTCCTTTTCTTCGGCATCTTCGAGCGACGCGAAGCCTTCACGCACGACCACGTGGCAGGTGGTGCAGGCGCAGGACTTTTCGCAGGCGTGCTCGATGTCGATATCGTTTTCCAGCAGCAAGTCGCAGATCGACTTGCCGGCGGGGGCGTTTTCGATCACGGCACCTTCGGGGCACAACGTGGCATGGGGTAGGATGACGATTTGCGGCACTTGGTGACTCTCTATACTTGATCAATGGTTTTGCCGGCCAGCGCGGTGCGCACGCTGCGGTCCATGCGGCGGGCGGCGAATTCTTCCGTGCCGGCAGCCAGGGCGTCGACAGCAGCCTTGATGGCAACGTGGTCCGTCCCCTTGGCTTGTTCGCGTACGGCGGCGGTCAGGGTTTCAATGGCGCTGCGCTCGTCAGCGGACAACAGCTCGGCATCGGCCTGCAGCGCGGACTGGATGGCCAGCAAGATGCGTTCAGCTTCGACCTGCTCTTCGCGCAGGGCGCGCGCCTGCATGTCGTGCTCGGCGGATTTGAATGAATCCTGCAGCATCTGTGCGACCTGATCGTCGGCCAGGCCATATGAAGGCTTGACTTCAATCGAGGCTTCCACGCCGGAGCGCAATTCGCGTGCCGACACGCTGAGCAAACCGTCGGCATCGACCTGGTAAGTCACGCGCACGCGTGCGGCACCGGCGGCCATGGGCGGAATGCCTTGCAGCTCAAAACGCGCCAGCGAGCGGCAGTCCGACACCAGTTCGCGCTCACCTTGCACTACGTGGATCGCCATGGCGCTCTGGCCATCCTTGAAGGTGGTGAACTCCTGGGCGCGTGCACAGGGGATCGTGGAATTGCGCGGGATGACCTTTTCCGTCAGGCCGCCCATGGTTTCAATGCCGAGCGAGAGCGGGATCACGTCCAGCAACAGCCAGTCGTCGCCGGCAGCGCGGTTGCCGGCCAATAGATTGGCCTGGATTGCGGCGCCGAGTGCCACGACCTTGTCCGGATCGATGTTGGCCAGCGGCGTGGTCTGGAAATATTTACCCACTGCCTTGCGCAAATGCGGCATGCGCGTGGCGCCACCAACCAGCACCACGCCATCGACGTCTTCAATCGCCAGGTTGGCGTCGCGCAGCGCTTTCTTCGTCGGCGCCAGCGTCTTGTTGACCAGGTGCTCAGTGATTTCGGCGAATTTGGCGGCCGAAAGCTTCAGGTGCACTTGCTCGCCGGTGGATAGCGCGGCATCGATGTGGGTTTCGTTCTTGGTTGACAGCAATTCCTTGGCTTCGCGCGCCTTGACCATCAGGAGGCTGGTGTCTTGCTCGTTCAACGGGGCCAGTTTGGCTTCCGCAATGATCCAGCAAAAAGTGCGATGGTCGAAATCGTCGCCGCCCAGGGCGGAGTCGCCGCCGGTGGCCAGCACTTCGAACACACCCTTGGAAAGCTTGAGGATGGAGATGTCGAAGGTGCCTCCGCCCAGGTCAAAGACGGCATAGATACCTTCGGAACCGTTGTCCAGGCCATAGGCAATGGCGGCAGCGGTTGGTTCGTTCAACAGGCGCAATACGTTGATGCCGGCCAGCTTGGCAGCGTCCTTGGTGGCTTGGCGTTGCGCATCGTCAAAGTAAGCCGGCACGGTAATGACGGCGCCAACCAGATCGTCACCCAGTGCATCCTCGGCGCGCTGGCGCAGCGTGGCCAGGATTTGTGCTGACACTTCAACCGGGCTTTTCACGCCGGCCACGGTTTTCAATTGCACCATGCCGGGCGAATCGACAAAGTCGTAAGGCAGGTTTTCGGCGTAGGCGATGTCTTTCAAGCCGCGGCCCATGAAGCGCTTGACCGAGACGATGGTGTTCTTGGGGTCCGTCGTTTGCGCTTCCTGAGCCACATAGCCGATCTTGGCGTGGCCGTTGGGCAGATAGCGCACCACGGAAGGCAGCAAGGGCTGGCCGTCTTCGTCGTGCAAAACTTCAGGAATGCTGTTGCGCACGGTGGCGACGAGCGAGTTGGTCGTACCCAGATCGATACCCACCGCCAGCCGGTGCTGGTGCGGTGCCGTGGACATGCCCGGTTCGGAAATTTGCAGTAGTGCCATTGGAGCCTGTTTATGATTTATTTGATATGCACGCAGCCCCGCAAACCGGCCGAATGCAAGGCGCGGCGACGCGACGTAGTGGTGCTACGGCAAGGAGCCGCAACGCGGCAAGCGGCCGGTTTGCGGGCGGTGCGGCGATCCGACTGCCCGAAGGGTTCAAGCGAAAAGGGACGCATTGCGGCGTTGCGACGCTTGCTCAGGGGACCACCCTGAGCAGCGCGCCGCGCCTTGCACTGCATCCCTTTTCGCTTGAACGTGCATGTCAAATAAACCATAAGCAGGCTCCTAGTATTCAAGCAATTCAAAAAGTTGGGATATTTCAGCGCCGAATTTGTCGAGGAACATGAGCTGGCGTATGGCTTGCGCCGCGCCGGAGTAATCGGCCGCATCGAGCCTGGCGCCGACTTCGGCAATCTGTTCCTTGTGCGCTTCGCGCAATTCGCGGTTCAAGACTTCAAGGCCATCGATGTCTTTGTCGGCACGGACTTCATCAAGCGTTTCACGCCATTCCATCTGCTGCATCAGGAATTGGCGCGGCATGGCGGTGTTGGATTCGGTTTCCAGGTCCACGCCGTGCAGTTCGCACAGGTAGCTGGCGCGCTTGAGCGGATTTTTCAGCGTCTGGTAAGCCTCGTTGGCGCGCGTGGCCCACTGCATGGCGACACGCTTCTCGGCATCGCTGCCGGCGGCGAATTTGTCGGGGTGAACCTGGGCCTGCACACGGCGGTAGGCTTGATCCAGCGCCGTTGTGTCAACGGTGAACTGCTGCGGCAGGTTGAACAGGTCGAAGTGGTTTTGCATGTCGTCAGGCACCCCGGCGGCGATAGATCACCTCTTCGGCAATCTTCAGGCCATAGGCGTTGCTATTGGTGACGTGACCATCGTAGGGGCCGATTTTGTTCACCTTGAGGCCATCGCGTAGCACGATCTGCAAGCCGTGCTCGGGCTCCCAATCGCAATTGCATTCAATGGAAACGTAAAAATGGCCATCGCGAAAATGGTTCGTGATGCTGACTTCGAAGCCGAACTGTACATGTTTCCAGACATCGGCCGGCGTATCGATGTCGACATAGCCGTCTTCGCCCGGTTGCCAATAAGGCTTGCAATCGAGGTAGTAGGCATGGATTTCCCCTTCCACCTCGCGCAGCACGGAAAAGTCGCGCGACAACAGGTTGGCGGCGGTGGCAAAAATGCCTTCGCGGTCTTCTTCTTTGTACCCTTCAATCACCACGTTGCACTCGGCGCCATTCAACAAAGACAGGGCAACCGGCTCGCTTTCATGCCAGTTGAGCTCGGGGTCTTCTTCGAAGGTACCTATGCCGGGGATTTCCAGGTTCATCCGGTTTTCCTGTTCACGCATTCAATGTTTGCGAGCTGACGGTGAGGTAGATCGACTCCATCACACTTTCAGTCTCTTCCAGTATCTGGTTGTTCCAGAATCGCAGGCTGGTAATGCCTTGTTCTTCCAGCCATGCGTTGCGGGCTAGATCATACTCCTGTTGCTCCGCATGCTGGCTGCCATCGAGTTCGATGCAGAGCTTGAGCTCGTGGCAGTAGAAGTCGAGGATATAGCGGCCTATCGGGTGCTGGCGGCGGAATTTGGCGCCTGCCAGACGGCGACCCCGGAGCAATTTCCACATCAGCGCTTCGGCATCGGTCATGCCGTGGCGCATTTCCCTGGCCCATTGGCGGAGGTCGTCAGGCAATGTTGCAGCCGGATTGGAGATGTAATTGTTATCCAAGAAAGTGCGCCGCGCCCTCACTCCCCTCGCCCGCGGGCGGGAGAGCGGTAGGGGGTGAGGGAGGTCATGAACTGGCTCCACCGATTAAATACAGCAAGCAGACGCGCCACATCCCTCACCCCTGCCCCTCTCCCGCCCGCGGGCGAGGGGTTCTATCCAGATCTCGCGAGCGAGATCATTGCATCAAATCCTGAAACTTTCCCCGCACCCACACTCATCCTTCACATTCGGGTTGTGGAACTTGAAGCCTTCGTTCAAGCCCTCGCGCGCAAAGTCCAGTTCGGTGCCGTCGATGTAAGGCAGACTCTTCGGATCGACAAAGACCTTGATGCCATGCGACTCAAACACATTGTCCTCGCCACCCACTTCATCAACATACTCCAGCTTGTAAGCCAAACCGGAGCAGCCCGTAGTGCGCACGCCGAAGCGCAAGCCAATTCCTTTGCCGCGCCGCTCGATATAGCGGCTGACGTGCTTGGCAGCCTTTTCAGTCAGGGTAATTGCCATGATGGTCCTCAAGCAGCAGCTTGCTCGCCGTGCTTGGCCTTGTAGTCTTCCACAGCGGCCTTGATCGCGTCTTCAGCCAGGATCGAGCAGTGGATCTTGACCGGCGGCAGCGCCAGTTCTTCGGCGATCTGGGTGTTCTTGATCGACAGCGCCTGATCAAGCGTCTTGCCCTTGACCCATTCCGTCACCAGCGAAGACGACGCAATGGCCGAACCGCAGCCATAAGTCTTGAACTTGGCGTCCTGGATCACGCCATCGGCGCCAACCTTGATCTGCAGCTTCATCACGTCGCCGCAAGCCGGCGCACCGACCATGCCTGTGCCGACCGTGTCGTCGCCCTTTTCGAAGGCGCCGACGTTGCGCGGGTTTTCGTAGTGGTCCAACACTTTTTCCGAATATGCCATGATTTACTCCTTCAAATTCCTAAAATTTTCACGCTTTCGCGATGTCGTCCAAGCGTAGCGAGCGCTTCGAGTTTGTGCCGAGAAGCGCAGCCGTACGGAGGTACGGTGAGCATCGCAGGCGCAAAATCGGAGTGCGCAGTAGCTTGGTCGGCATTGCTAATGGGCAGCCCATTGGATGGAGTTGATATCGATTCCATCCTTGAACATATCCCACAGCGGCGACAACTCGCGCAGCTTGGCGACCTTTTCCTTCATCAGCTTGATCGTGAAGTCGATGTCCTCTTCGGTCGTAAAGCGGCCGAAGGTGAAGCGGATCGAGCTGTGCGCCAGTTCGTCGCTGCGGCCCAGGGCGCGCAATACATAGGACGGCTCCAGGCTGGCAGAGGTACAGGCCGAACCGGAAGACACGGCCAAGTCCTTGACCGCCATGATCAGCGACTCACCTTCCACGTAGTTGAAGCTCACGTTCAAGTTGTGCGGCACGCGGTGTTCCATGTCGCCGTTCACATAGACTTCTTCCATTTCGGTCAAGCCCTTGGCCAGGCGGTCACGCAAGGTCTGGATGCGGGCGATTTCGCCATCCATTTCTTCCTTGGCGAGGCGGAAGGCTTCGCCCATGCCGACGATCTGGTGCGTGGGCAAGGTGCCCGAACGCAGGCCGCGCTCGTGGCCGCCGCCGTGCATTTGCGCTTCGATGCGCACGCGCGGCTTGCGGCGCACGTACAGCGCGCCGACGCCCTTGGGGCCGTAGGTCTTGTGGGCGGTGAAGGTCATCAGGTCGACCTTGGTGTTTTCCAGGTCGATCTTGACCTTGCCCGTCGCTTGTGCCGCGTCGCAATGGAAGATGATGCCCTTGCTGCGGCACAGTTCGCCGATTTCGGCGATGGGCTGGATCACACCGATTTCATTGTTCACCAGCATGACGGACACCAGGATGGTGTCGGGGCGGATCGCGTCAGCCAATTGCTGTACCGTGATCAAGCCGTTGTCTTGCGGCTGCAGATACGTCGCCTCAAAGCCCTGGCGCTCGAGTTCGCGCACGGTGTCGAGCACGGCCTTGTGCTCGGTCTTGACCGTGATGATGTGCTTGCCTTTGGTCTTGTAGAACTGGGCTGCGCCCTTGATGGCGAGGTTGTTGCTCTCGGTGGCGCCGGAGGTCCAGATGATTTCGCGCGGGTCGGCATTGACCAGGGCGGCGACGTGTGCACGCGCTTCTTCGACGGCCTTCTCGGCAGTCCAGCCATACATGTGGCTACGCGAAGCGGGGTTGCCGAACTGCTCACGCAGATAGGGAATCATCTTGTCGGCCACGCGCGGGTCGATCGGCGTGGTGGCCGAATAATCCATGTAGACGGGGAAATGCGGCGCCTTCAGGGTGTCGAGCAAGGTCTTTTCCAACGGTGCATTCATCTTCTTTTCACTCCAATCAAACCGCCGCCTGCGACCGGTGCATGACGACGACGCTGCGCTCGGCAGCCTTTTGTTTTTGCTGGTCGACCAGGTCTTGCAGCGAGACCGAATCGAGGTATTCCACCATCTTGGCGTTCAGGGTAGACCACAAATCATGCGTCATGCAGCGCCCGCCGAACTCATGGTCGGGGCTGTGGCAGTTTTCCTTGCCGCCGCATTGCGTTGCATCGAGCGGTTCATCGACAGCGATGATGATGTCGGCCACCGTCACCATCTTGGCCGCACGCGCCAGGTTGTAGCCGCCACCCGGCCCACGCACCGATTCCACGATCTCATGGCGGCGCAACTTGCCGAACAACTGCTCCAGGTAAGAGAGGGAAATCTCTTGCCGGTGGCTGATGGCAGCCAGGGTCACGGGCCCGCCTTCTTGCCGCAGGGCCAGATCGATCATTGCCGTTACGGCAAAACGGCCTTTGGTGGTCAAACGCATACTTTCGCTCCAGAAACCCCACAGGATTGTCAGCACCCAATGGTGGATCAATTTAGTCAAGTATAGCATACCTGAGTTATTTGCTCAGGTACTACCCCCAAGGGCCCTGGCGGCGGCGATTAACGGGCTTGCGCCAACATTTGCATCCGTATTTCTGTCGAGAATGCCTTCACTTCAGCCATGATGCGTGCCTGGCAGCCTGCCAGAAGGTTGAATCCGATTAGTGCCGGAACGGCTACCGCTAGGCCCAGGCCGGTCGTGACGAGCGCTTCGCCGATTGGGCCCGCAAGGCGTGCCGTATCACCAGACGCATAAATCCAAACCGTGGCCAGTACGCGATGAATGCCCCAAACCGTGCCGAACAGCCCAATGAAGGGTGCCGTCGAGGCAGCCGAAGCAAGAAAAACCGTGCCACGCCGCATTCGGCCCCGCATGTCGATTTGGGCACGGCGGATTTCGCCGCTTATCCATTTGTCGCGGGAAATATGGCGCGCCAGCGTTCCAAAACCATACCTGGCTGCCGCGGCCACGCTCGATTCGACCAGTTGATGTAACAGACCCGTTTGCTCTACGTGGCCGGCTTGGGCCTGGAATAACAAATTCGCTGAGTCCGCGCGTTGCCTGCGAATATCCCTTGCCATACGCCAATAGGCAATGCACTGCACACCAAGGATAACGTAGCTTGCAACACCCATCAAAAGCAGCAGCCAGCTGACGGCATCAGTCACGAGATCGACAGCTGGCGAGCCATCATCATCAGGCTCGGAACGAAATGGATTCCTGGCGAAGCGGCCAAGCCATGACACGGCGGGATATACATCCCAATGTGAAAGCACGCCACAAATAAGAACAGGGTAATTCTCAAACGGCTCCGGCTTGCGGAAAGCGCCCCGCCCTGGCGGCAAAGACAACTTGCCGACACCATTACGCTCGGCCGTGGCCATGACGGCAATAACGTACTTATACTCCACCAGTGGATGAGGGTTCACGTACACCTCGGGCTGGCTCTCCTGCGGGAGGCTGCCTGCCTTGGCCAGTGCCTGATCAAGTGAAGCCAGGTTTTTCTCCACACCGTTCAACTTGACGGTGCCGTCAAAATCGATCGCAATATTAAGAATCTCCCCTGGTGCCGGACGAGGCGGAATCTTCTCCGGACCGATGTAACGGCATGGCTGGGCCGGCCAGGCCACATTGTCCTGGCAAAGATTTAGATTGACGGTATGCCAGGTCGGGAAAATCGTCACCAACAGCATGACGACCAACACCAGCAACACATCAATCAAGGACGTGAGGTTCATTTCCGCTATCAACTGCACATGGGCTTCCTGCCTGTCCTGCTCCCAGTCCATATCATCCCGCCGTCATTTTTGACGCCCGCACCGTGCGGCCGTTGTCTCTTGAACGGATGAACTGTTGCAGCAGGGCTGAATAAATCATCAGCAATCAAGTGGCGCGCAGCCAACTTCTTTCCTCCCTGCTAAGATGGCTAAGCTCTGTCAATTCTGACAGGGCAAATAAACCACAAAGTGCGGTTTAATTGTTGCCATACAGACAGCTTGCGCTGCATCCTTGGGGGTGGTCGACGCAAAAGCTGCATTGCATCTCGCAACACCACAGGGAAATCTGAGCAAGGGGACAACAACTGGGCCGTCGCATGACAGCGAAGCATACGCACGCCGGGCTTTTCCTGATCTGCCGTAGCGCCGGGCATCGCTGCGCCCTGCCTTTGGCGAAGATCCGGGAAATCATGCGGCCGCTGCCCCTGGAGCGGGTGGCGGAGCCGGGCACAGTCGCGTCCTTCGTGCTCGGCGCCGCAGTGGTGCGCGGTGCCGTGGTGCCGGTGGTGAGCCTGGCAGGCTTGTTCGGGCGGCCTGATGCCCTGCTGTTGAGCCGCTATATCAGCCTGAAACTCGGCACGCGCCATGCCGTGCTGGCCGTCGAAGAGGTGCTGGGCATCCACGAATTGGGCGACACCGATGCCATGCCCCCCTTGCTCGGTGCGGTCGAGCATGAAGCCGTGGCGACTGTGACCATCCACGATTCAGAATTGCTCTACGTGCTTGAAGCTGCCAGGCTGGTACCCGACGACGTCTGGGGGATTGCGGCATGAACGCCCTGCCCGGCAGCGCCGAAATCGACCGTTTTGCGGCCGTGTTGACCGAACGCATGGGCATGCAGTTTTCCGAAGCCCGGTACGACGACCTGGGCCGCGCGCTGCAGCGGCGCGCGCAGGCGCAAGGCCTTGCCTATCCGGCCTACCTCGACCGTCTGGGCGGTGCGCTGGGCCGCAGCGAACTGGCGCAACTGGCGCGCGAGCTGACCATCGGCGAAACCTATTTCCTGCGCAATATGGAGCAATTCCAGGCGCTCTTCGACAGCGTGGTGCCCGAACTTGCAGGCCCCCAGGGACCGCTGCAGATCCTCTCGGCCGGCTGCGCTTCCGGCGAAGAAGCCTATTCCATCGCCATTCTGTTACGCGAACGCTTTCCCGACCTGCCTGTGCAAATCAACGCCTTCGACCTGAACCCGGCTGTCCTGCAAAAGGCCGAACGTGGCCTGTATGGGAACTGGTCGCTGCGGGTCTGCCCTGATGCCACGCGCGCGCGCTGGTTCCGCGCCACCGGCGACCTGGTCGAACTCGATCCGTCGATCCGCAACATGGTGCGGTTCGAGCAGCGCAACCTGGCCGAACCGGCACCCGCCTTCTGGCTCGAAGGCCGCTTCGACGTGATCTTCTGCCGCAATGTGCTGATGTATTTCAGCGCGGCGCAGGCGCAGGCGGCGGTCGCGCGGCTGGCGCATTCCCTGAGGCCGGGCGGCTACCTGTTCCTGGGGCATGCCGAGACACTGCGCGGCTTGTCGAACGCCTTTCACCTGTGCCATACGCACGATGCGTTTTACTACCAGCGCAAGCACCATGGCGATGAGGGCCGGCTCGAGCATGCCGAAGCGCCGTGGGGCGACCCGCCGGCGATGGGCCTGTCAGGCGACACCAGTTGGTTCGAAGCGATCAGGCAAGCTTCCGCGCGCGTGCATGCATTGGCCTCGACGGACACCGCAACGGTGGAGATGCCGCAAGGCCGCGACGATGACGACACACTGCTCCTGAAGGCCATCAATGCCAGCCACGACGGCAAGCTCGACGAAGCTGAAGCGCTGTGCCGCACCCTGCTCGCGTCGGACGACATGAACGCCGGCGCACACTACGTGCTGGCGTTATGCCGCGAAGGGCGCGGCCGGCATGAGGACGCCTTCGAGCATGACCGCATCTCGGCCTATCTCGATCCCGGCTTTGCCATGCCGCGCCTGCACATGGGGCTGTCGCTGCGCCGCGCCGGCCAGCGCAGCGCCGCGCGGGAAGAACTCGAAACCGCCGCCACGCTACTGCAATTGGAAGACCCCGCGCGCGTCTTGCTGTTCGGTGGCGGCTTCCAGCGCGATGCGCTGATCGCGCTGTGCCGCGCCGAATTGTCTGCACTGGAGAACGCATGAAGCTTGACGCCGCCAAGGCCGCCGTGGCCGAACTGCGCCGCGAATTCGACAGCACCTTTGCCCTGGCACCGAAAAGCGAGACCGTGCAGATGGAAAATCTGCTGGCGGTACGCATAGGCGGCGACGGTTTCGCCTTGCGTGTGGCGCAGATCGCCGGGCTCCACACCGACAAGCCCGTCACCCCCCTGCCCTCGCCGCTTCCCGAATTGCAAGGCCTGGCCGGCTTTCGCGGGCGGCCTGCGCCGGTCTACGACCTGGCGGCCCTGCTCGGCTATGCCCCCTCGTGCTCAACGCGCTGGCTGGTGCTGGCCCGCAGCGCCGAACCGCTCGCGCTGGCTTTCGAAAGCTTTGAAGCGCATTTTGCCGTGGCGGCCGATGCCAAATCCGGCGATATCGTCCGCGCACCGGGCGCCACGCTCAAGGTCAATGCACAACTGCGGCCGCAGGTCTTCGACGCCGTGCGCTTTCAAAATGCCATGCGGCCCATCATCGACCTTGACACCATCATTGAATCCATACGCCGGCGCTGCAATACGCCGGTTCAACAAGGGAGCACGCCAACATGACCAAGAACTGGACCTTCGGCAGAAAGCTCATTGCCGCCGCCATGCTGAAGTCGATTTTCCTGCTTGCCCTGGGGATCACAGGCTACTGGGCCGTGAGCATCCTGCACACCACCAGCCGCGACGTGACGCTGACCTATATGATGATCGACAAGACCACCGAGGCGCTGTCGATCATGAAGGATGCCGAAACCGGCCAGCGCGGCTACCTGCTTACAGGCGACACGGCCTATCTCGAACCCTACGATGCGGCACTCGTAGCGGCGCCGCGCGTCATCGCCGAATTGCGCACGTTGACGGCGGACGACGTGAACCAGCAGCGCCGCGTCGATGCGCTGGAGACGCAATTCAACTCCAAGCTCGACGAATTGAAGCGCACCGTTGAATTGCGCAAGGCCGGCCACGCCGATGAGGTAATGAAGATCATCCAGAGCAATACCGGCAAAGGCTTCATGGACAATATCCGCAAAGTGATCAACCAGATGGAACAGCAGGCGCACACGCAGCTCGACAAGCGCGCCGCCCAGGTTGACAACACCGTCTTCACCACCAAGTCCACGATCCTCGGCTGCACCGTGGTGTGCCTGGCATTGCTGATTGCCACAGCCCTGCTGACTTCGCGTTCGCTAACCATCCAGCTCGGCTATGCCGTGGGCCAGGTGCAAAGCTCCTCGGCCGAATTGCAGGCGGCGGCAACGCAGCAGGCCACAGGTGCGAAGCAGCAGGCCAGCGCCATGAGCGAGATCAGCACCACCATCAGCGAACTGGGCGTCACTTCGCGCCAGATCGCCGAGAGCGCGCAACGCGTAGCGCAGATCGCGGAGCAGACCGCCAGCGCTGCGCGCAGCGGTACCGGCACCGTGGAACGCGGCCAGGAAGCGATCGCCGGCATACGGCGCCAGATCGACATGGTGGTCAACCACATGCTCGACCTCGGGCGCAAGTCGCAGGAGATCGGCGCGGTACTGGACATCGTCTCCGAACTGGCCGAGCAAACCAACATTCTCGCCATCAATGCCACCATCGAAGCATCCGGCGCCGGCGAAGCAGGCAAACGCTTCGCGGTGGTGGCGGAAGAAATCCGCAAGCTGGCCGACCGCGTATCGAATTCGACCAAGAATATCCGCAGCCAGGTGGAAGACGTGCGGGGTGCCGTCAACACCACCGTGATGGCGACCGAGACCGGAGCGAAGTCGGTCGACGCCGGCACGCGCCAGTTTGCCGAGGTGGCGCAATCGTTCAAGCAGATTGCCGGCATGGTGCTGACCGCGACGGAGGCCGCGCGCGAAATTGAACTCTCGACCAAGCAGCAAGCTACAGCGGCCGAGCAGGTGCGCCTGGCGGTGGCTGACGTGACGCAGGCAACGCAGGAGTCCGAAACCAGTTCGGCGCAAACCTTGCAGACCGCCTCGCAACTGGCTTCGCTATCGCGCGACCTGCGCCGCATGATCGTGACGGCCTGAACATATCCCGGCGGCCATGGCAAAAGACCCTTACCGATACTTCCGCATTGAAGCGGCCGAGCTGCTGCAGCAGTTGGGCCGCGGCACGCTCGACCTGGAAAAAGGCATGGCCGACGCCGCGATGCGGCTGTTGCGGCTGGCACACACCTTGAAAGGCGCGGCACGTGTGGTGCGGGTCGTACCGATTGCCGACCTGGCCCATGAGCTGGAAGAGAACCTGGGGCCGCACCGTGAAGGCGGCGACGTGCCGCGCGAGAAAGTCGACCGCATCCTGGCCATAGTCGACGCCATGGGCGTATCGCTCAAGGAGCTGCCGCTGGCAGTGGGCGATGCCGCCAAGCCCGAGGCGAGGTCACCGCAGCAGCGGACACCGGAAGCGCCACGCCTGGCGCGTGCCGACGTGGCCGAAGTGGTAGCCGTGCTCGAAGGCCTGGCTGAGGTCGGCAACGAACTTGAAGGCTTGCGCCGTGTCGACGCCGAGCTTGACCAGTTGCGCACGCTGGCCAGGCAGTTGAGCCGGCAGTCGCGCCAGAATGCACTGACGCCGGGGAGGCTTGAAGCCATCGCCGGCGAATTGGAGTCGCTCACGGAACGGGTGGAGCACACACTGCAACAAGGCACGGACCGTGCAAGGCGTGAACTCGGCGCCACGCGCGATGCGGCCCAGCGCCTGCGCCTGGTGCCGGTGACGGAAATCTTTCATGCACTCGAACGTACCGCGCGCGATGCGGCCCACCAGTTAGGCCGGCAGGTCGTGTTTGAAGCGCGCGGCGGCGACGTACGGATCGAAAGCGCCATCCTCGACAGTGTGCAGACCGCGATGATCCAGCTGGTCAGGAATGCCGTGGCGCACGGCATCGAACCGGCCGCCAAAAGATCGGCGTCCGGCAAGCCGGCCGCCGGCACCATCACCGTCGAAGTCAAACGGGAAGGCTACGACGTGCATTTCATCTGCCGCGACGATGGCGCAGGGATTGACGTGGCCGCCGTGCGCCGTGTGCTGGCCGAGCGCGGACAAACCGTGGAAGCGGGCGACCTCGACACGCTGTTCCGCCGTCTGCTGGGCGGCGGCATCTCGACCAGTGGTAGCGTCAGCGAACTTGCCGGACGCGGTATCGGCCTCAACCTCGTCGGCGACGCCCTGCGGCAGTTGAATGGCACCGTCCACGCCGAAAGCAGCGCCGGACGCGGTGCGGCAGTCCGCCTTTCTGTGCCAATGACGCTGGCAGCCTTGCAGGTGTTGCTGGTGGAAGCCGGCGGCCAACTGGTTGCGTTGCCGCTTGACATGGTGCGCCACACACTGCGCCTGCCCGCCGGCGACGTGCTGCAATTGCCTGAAGGCGAAGCGATCGTCCATGACGATGCGCAGGTCCCGCTGGTGAGGCTGTCCGGCAAGTTTGCCGAAGGCAAGGCAACCACGGTGGCAGTGATGCGCCATGGCGAGGGCAAGCTGGCGCTCGCTGTGGAACGCCTGTCCGGCATTGAGCGCGTGGTGCTGCAACCCTTGCCTGCGCTGGCACCTGCGGCGGCGCATATCCTGGGCACCTATCTCGACACCGAAGGCAACCCGCGCCTGGTGCTCGACCCGAACCGGCTCGATGCAGGGGTGCTGCGGCGCGCGCCCGCCATGCCGAGAAAACAGCACACCATCCTGATCGTGGACGACTCGCTGACCACCCGCATGCTGGAATCCAGTATCCTGGAGTCGGCCGGCTATGCGGTGCAGACGGCAGCTTCAGCCGAAGAAGGATTGGCAATGGCCGAGCAACGCGCCTATGCGCTGTTCCTGGTCGACGTGGAAATGCCGGGTATGGATGGATTTGCCTTCGTCGAGCGCACGCGTGCCGACCAGGCCTTGCGCGCCACGCCCTGTATCCTGGTCAGTTCGCGCAATGATGCGCAGGACTTTGCGCGCGGACGAGCGGCAGGCGCGGCAGATTATATGGTGAAGGGCGAATTCGACCAGGTGCGCTTCCTGCAGCGCGTGGCGGAACTGGTGGCCGACAAGGAGATGAGCGCATGAACCGCATCCGCGTGCTGGTGGTGGAAGATTCACTGACCGTGCGCCGCCGATTGGTGGAGGTGCTGGAGTCAGACCCAGGTATCGAAGTCGTCGGGGAAGCCGAAGACGGGCAGCGTGCCATCGAGCTATGCATGGCGCTGAAGCCCGATATCATCACGCTCGACATGATGTTGCCGGTGATGAGCGGGCTGGCGGCAACCGAGTACCTGATGGCTTACTGCCCCACGCCCATCCTGGTGGTGTCGTCTTCAGTCAACCGGGGTGAACTGTACAAGACCTATGAAGCGCTGGCCGCCGGCGCCGTCGAAGTGATGGAAAAACCGCGCGCCGACGAAGCCGAAGGCGAATGGGAGTGGCAATTCCTTTCCATGGTCAAGCTGGTGGCGCGCGTCAAGGTCGTGACCCACCTGCGCGGACGCCGCAATGCCCGCCTGCCCATGCCCTTCGAAGCACCGTCGGACCAGCGCACGGCAGCAGAACGCGCAGAAGCACTGGCGCGCGGCAATGGCTGCCGCCTCGTGGCCATCGGCACCTCGACCGGCGGTCCCGGCGCCATCGTGGAAGTCTTGCGCGCGCTGCCGGCCGATTTCCGCCTTCCCGTGCTGCTCGTGATCCACATCAGCGAACCATTCGGCTCGACCTTTGCCGACTGGCTCGACAGCCAGACCACGCATCGCGTACACCTGGCCTACAACGGCGAAGACCTGCCCAGGAGTGGCGTCGTGATGGCGCCACCCGACCGGCACCTGATTGTGCGTGACCGCAAGCTCTACCTCACCGATGGTCCCGAGCGCTATTCCTGCCGCCCCTCGGTCGACGTGCTGTTCGAGTCGGTGGCGCGCGAATTCGGGGCCACCGCCGCCGCCGTCGTCATGACCGGCATGGGCCAGGATGGTGCACGCGGCCTGCTCGCCATACGCGAAGCCGGCGGCCTGACGCTGGCGCAGGATGAAGCCAGTTCCGTCGTCTATGGCATGCCGCGCGAGGCAGCACAGTTGGGGGCGGCGCAGATGATCCTGCCCCTGGCCGAAATCGGCCCGGCTTTGGCGAAGCTCCAATGACCATGGACACCCTGATCCTTATCGTCGACGACAGCCTGACTGTGCGTTCCGACCTGCAGGAAGCCTGCGAAGAAGCCGGCTTGCCCGTGGAAGCCTGCGCCACGGCGGGTGAAGCGCGCGTGGCACTTGAGATGGGCAATATCGGCCTGATGGTGCTCGATGTGCAATTACCCGATGCCGATGGCGTGGAATTCCTGCGCGAAATCCGCCCCGATGCGCGCCATGCCACGCTGCCCGTGCTGATGCTGTCGACCGAAGCGGACGTGCGCGACCGCATCCGCGGCTTGATGACGGGTTCCAACGACTACGTGGGCAAGCCTTACGACCGCAACTATGTGATCCAGCGTGCGCAGGAATTGCTGCAAGGGCAGGATGAGTCGCCCACTTCGCGCGCATCCGTGCTGGTGATCGACGACAGCCAGACCTTCCGCGAACGGCTGGGCGAGCTTTTGCGCGAACAGCGCTTCGCAGTCCGCTTCGCCGAAACCGGGGAAGAAGGCTTGAAAAGCGCCGCCATGTACCGCCCGGCTGCCGTGGTGGTCGACGGCCAGTTACCCGGGATCGACGGCGCCACCGTGATCCGCAAGCTGCGGCTCGATGCCGCGCTGCGCGACACCATCTGCATACTGCTCACCGGTTCGGAAAGCCAGGGCGCCGAGCTGCGCGCCCTCGATGCCGGGGCCGATGCCTTCGTCACCAAGGGCGAAGACCTGGACATGGTGCTGGCGCGGGTCACGGCAGCGTTGCGCAAGGCCAAGCGCAGCGGCGCCGGCGAAACTGCCAGCCTGCACGCGCCCAAGCGCATCCTGGCGGTGGACGACAGCATCACCTATCTGCAGGAGCTCAACGACATCCTCGGCGGCGAAGGTTACGACGTGATCCTGGCGCATTCTGGTGAAGAGGCGCTTGACATGCTGGCAGTGCAAGGCGTCGACTGCATCCTGCTTGACCGCCTGATGCCGGGCATGGGAGGCACCGAAGCCTGCCGCCTGCTGAAGTCTTCGCCGACCACGCGCGACATCCCGCTGATCATGCTGACGGCAATGGAAGACCGCGAAGCCATGATCGAAGCCTTGAGCACCGGCGCAGACGACTACGTGCTGAAGTCTGCCGAACTCGACGTGCTCAAGGCGCGCGTGCGGGCACAGCTGCGGCGCAAGCAATTCGAGGATGAAAGCCGGCGCATCAGCAACGAGCTGATGAACAAGGAGCTCGACGCGGCCGAAGCGCGCGCGGCGCGCGAACTGGCGCAAAGCCGCGCCGAATTGCTGGCCATCCTGGAACAGAAGAATCTCGACCTGCAGCGGGCCAACAGCCAGTTGACCGAACGCCAGGCCGAGATTGCGGAAAAAAACCTGCAACTGGAACAGGCCAGCCGGATGAAGTCGGAATTCCTGTCCAACATGTCGCATGAGTTGCGCACTCCCTTGAACGCCATCATCGGCTTTTCCGAAGTGCTCAAGGACGGCATGTTCGGCGCGCTGACCCCGCGTCAGAAGGAGTACATCGGTGAGGTCTTCAATAGCGGCCAGCACCTGCTGGCACTGATCAATGACATTCTCGACCTCTCCAAGGTCGAGGCCGGCATGATGACGCTGGACCAGTCCGACATCGACGTCAACGAACTGCTCGACAATACGCTCGGCATCGTGCGTGAACGCGCCCTCAAGGCTCAGGTGTCGCTCGATTTTTCGCCTTGCGCCAAGCCGCCATCGAACGGCATCCTGTGGGCGGACGCGCGCAAGCTCAAGCAGATTGTCTACAACATGCTCTCAAACGCAGTAAAGTTTTCCAGCCCGGGCGGCATGGTGGTGCTGGAATTGCAGGCCGTGCCGCGCAGCGCCGTAAGCCTGCGTCCCGAACCCGGCATGGCCGGCCGCATGCTCGATGTGCCGTCGGGTGACGCTGCGCTGTTCCTGCAGATCCGCGTGAGTGACGAAGGCATCGGCATCGCCGAAACCGACCTTCCCAAACTGTTCCAGTCATTCCGCCAATTGGGCGATGCACTGACGCGCCAGCATGAAGGCACGGGCCTGGGGCTGGCGCTGGTGATGCGCCTGGCCGAATTGCATGGCGGCACCGTAGGGGTGGAAAGCGCACCGGGCCGCGGCACGCGCTTCACGGTTTGGCTGCCCTGGCGAAACAATCCGGAAATAGCGTAAACTGGCTTCAACTGGAAAGACAAGACATGGCCCGCATACTCGTCATCGAAGACTCTCCCACCAACATGATGCTGACGGTCGACATCCTGGAACACGCCGGCCATAGCGTGCTGCAGGCCGAACGCGCCGACCGCGGGCTCGAGATTGCCGCGCACGACTTGCCCGACCTGGTGTTGATGGACATTCAACTGCCCGACATGGATGGCATGACTGCAACGCGCCAACTGAAAGCCGACCCGCGCACCTGCCATATCCCAGTCATCGCCCTGACCGCCTCCGCCATGAAAGGCGACCGCGAACGGATTCTGGAAGCGGGATGCGATGGCTACATTGAAAAGCCGATACGCTACAAGGAATTTCTGGCCGAGGTGGAAAAGATGGCCGGAAAACCTGGACCCGAAGCCTGACCGAAAGGAATGCACCCGGGACCGGGCCGGACATGACACTCACGTGACCATCAGCGCCTCGTCGGCGGGCTAACCTAGACCGGCTTTGCGACTGCAGGCTGGCCTGATCTTCCATAGAACTGCACTGGAATGAATCCAAAGTGCGACTCGGCCCGTATAACGTTCAAGCCACCGGAAAGCGTGGCTAGAACGTTTGATTTCATGTGGTTTTGCCAATAGGGGAGTCCTTGATGAAGCTGTCCCACGCCAAAATTTTCACCTGTGCCGCACTGGCGCTGGCTGCCCAGGCCGCACAGGCCGAAGACGCGCCTGCGGACTCGACGCTGCCTCTGAAGCTCGACATGGGCAAGCTGCTGGCAACCGGCGGAGTGTCGAATGTGGAAGGCACAGCCGGAGGCGGCATTACGCCGTGGGCCCTGATCGGCGGCTATGGCACGCGGGACGGCATCGGCGGCAACTTGCATGACACCTACGTCAACACGCAGGACTTCCGCCTCAATGCCTACGGAGCGGAAGTCGGCATTGCCGACCGAGTAGAGCTTTCGCTGGCGCGGCAAGACTTCAAGGCCACCGACGGCCCGCTAAACGGCTTGAAGGTGACGCAGAACATCGTCGGCGTGAAAGTGAAGATTGCAGGCGACGCCGTGTATGACCAGGATAGCTGGATGCCGCAGATCGCCATCGGCGCAGAATACAAGCGCAACAATGGATTCTCCGGCTTGCTCAACGTGCCGGTGACTGCGCTTGGCGCGAAAAAGACTTCCGGCACGGACTATTACGTTTCCGCTACCAAGATCTTTCTCGACCAAAGCATCCTGGCCAACGTGACCATACGCGAAACCGAGGCCAACCAGATGGGCCTGCTCGGCTTCGGCGGTGACTTGCACGATGGCTATCAGGCAGAATTCGAAACATCGCTGGCTTACCTGCTGACCCGCAATTGGGTGATCGGTGCCGAATACCGCGAGAAGCCGCACAACCTGTCGGTGGACAATGAGCGCGCCTACTACGATGCCTTCGTCGCCTGGTTTCCGAACAAGAACTTTTCAGCCACCCTTGCCTACGCCAATCTGGGCAGCATCGTGGCACCTGTCACGGGTAGCAACAGCACGCAATCGGGCGTGTATCTCTCGTTGCAAGCCGGTTTCTGATCGCCAGGAAGGAAAACTATCATGACCCTCAAGCACTTGTTCTCGGCCACCGTTGCCACGCTGGTGGTACTCGCCTTCGCCGGCACCGTTCAAGCACAGACTGCCGTTGCCGATGATTCCGTATTCCAGGATTTCGGCGGCAAGCCCGGCATTTCCAAAGTGATCGATGACTTTCTCGGCATCTGGCAGGACGACGCGCGCATCAATGGCGCCTTGAAGGAAGCCGATGTGGAACGGCTTGGCTTCCTGCTCAAGGAACAGATCACCCAATTGACGGGCGGCCCGGCTGTTTATAGCGGAAAAGACATGAAGGCAGCGCACCAGGCCATGGGTTTGCACAATGCCGACTTCAACGCGCTGGCGGAAGACCTGCAAAAGGCCATGGACAGCAACAACGTACCGGTGCGCGCGCAAAACAAGCTGTTGGCCAAGCTTGCCCCGATGGAAAAGCAGATCGTCACCAAATAATTTGTCGTCCCCCAGCGCAACCGGGCAGCTCATCGCCCGGTTTTTTTGCGCCCGGACAGTTTGTATCTTGATGCTTTGACCCTGTATTTGCCGTCCGAAACAAGAAACAAAACTACAATTCATCAACATTTAAATTCAACAAGCCATTGAAATTAAAAGGATTTATTGCAAATTCCAGTACGCAAACAATCCGCAAACATCGATGTATAATAACTACATCCAACAACAACATTCCGAGACATTAATGAAATTCCTGGCGCCACTCCTGCTCTCACTGCTTGCCGCCCTTCCCGCCCTGGCCCAGCAAACCACCACCGTGGTGCATCCGGCCTGGAGCGAAAATGCCGCGATCTACGAAGCCAATATCCGGCAATATTCGCCTGAAGGCAGTTTCAGCGAATTTGAAAAGCGCCTGCCGGAATTGAAGAAGATCGGCGTAGGCGTGATCTGGATCATGCCGATCAATCCGATCGGGCAAGTCAACCGCAAGGGTACGCTGGGCAGCTATTATGCCGTGCGTGACTACACGGCAGTGAACCCGGAGATGGGCACGCCGGAAGATTTCCATCATCTGGTCAATGCCATCCACGCACTGGACATGAAGGTCATCATCGACTGGGTACCGAACCACACCGCCTGGGACCATGACTGGACCAAGACCCATCCCGACTATTACGTGCATGACGACAAGGGCAATTTCATGCCGCCCGTGCCGGACTGGCACGACGTGATCAAGCTCGACTACCGCAACCCGCAACTGCGCGCAGCCATGATCGCCGCGATGAAATACTGGCTCACCGATTATGACATCGACGGCTTCCGCTGCGACGTGGCCGACAATGTGCCGACCGATTTCTGGAATGAAGCGCGCCCCCAGCTGGACCAGGTCAAACCCGTTTTCATGCTGGCCGAATCGACCAAGCCTGAATTGCAGGAACATGCCTTCGACATGACCTATGGCTGGCAATTCAAGGACTTGTTCAACGACATTGCGCAAGGAAAAAAAACGGTGGCTGATCTCGACGCCTATCTGAACGGCGAAGAGAAGCAATACAACCCGAATTCCTACCGCATGCTGCACATCACCAACCACGACTTGAATTCGTGGGAAGGCACGGAATTCCAGCGCTTGGGCGATGCGACCGAAACCTTCCTGGTGCTGTCAAACGTCATCAAGGGCATGCCGCTACTCTACTCCGGCCAGGAAGCCGGCAATACCAAAGCGCTGGCTTTCTTCGAACACGATCCCATTGAATGGAAAGATCACAAGTTTCGCGGGCTTTACACCAAGCTGTTCCAGTTGAAGAAGACGAATAAGGCATTGTGGAACGGGTTGTCCGGCGGTGAGTTGGTGCGCGTGCACACCTCGAACGACAAAGCCGTGTTCGCTTTCACACGCAGCAAAGACGGCAATGAGATCGTCGGCATCTTCAACCTGAGCAACACGGCACAGGCTGTGACGATTGGCGACAAGTCGGTCGCAGGCGCATTTACCGATCCCATCGCAGGCACGGGTACGGTGCTGCGCGCACCGATGAAACTGAAGCTGACGCCTTGGGAATACAGGGTCTACGCCAAGTAGGCGACGCTTTTCCACACTACAAGACCAAGGAACAAATCACTCCGACTCGTCGATCTCTTCTTCGTCGTCGGCCTCCGGCGCAAGCCCCAGCGAAGGCGGCGGCTGGAACGATGCCAGCAGCGCCACACGGCGCTCAGGCGTCTCCAGGCTGATGCGCCCCAGCGCGCCGCTGCGGTAATCCTGCAGCAGCACGTGCGCGGCCTTTTCCAGATCGACGTCGCCGCCCTTCAAGCGGAAACCGCGCCGCGCTGCAATGCCTTCGACCACAGCCACGCCATCGATACCTTCCGTGGCAAATCCATAGCGCGCTTTCAACAAGGCGGCGTAGTGCTGCAGCAGTACATCGGCCAGGAAGGTGGCAACCTCTTCCTCGATCACGGCATTGGTACCCACCGCATGGCTGGCTGCTAGCATCAAGCCGTCGCTGGGATGCGCGATCTTGGGCCAGAGCATGCCGGGCGTGTCGGTCAAGACCATATTGTTGCCCAGGTAGAGCCTTTGCTGCGCCTTGGTCACGGCCGGCTCGTCGCCCACCTTGGCCACGCGCTTCTTGAGCAAGGCATTCATCAGCGTCGACTTGCCGACGTTGGGAATGCCCATGATCATCATGCGCAGTGGCTTCAAGGCCGTGCCGCGGTGCGGCGTTATCTTCATGGCCAGGCCTGGCACCTTGGACACGTCGGCCGGTTTCTTGCACGACAACGCCACCGCATGCACGTTCGGCTGGGCGTTATAAAACGCGAGCCAGGCTTTGGTCGCATCGGGGTCGGCCAGGTCGGCCTTGTTGAGAATCTTGAGGCAGGGGCGCTGGCGCGCTTTGCGCAATTCACCGATCATCGGGTTGCAGCTCGCCTCGGGCAGGCGCGCATCGACCACTTCGATCACCAGATCGGTCTTTTCCATGGATTCCGCCGCCTTCTTGCGAGCGGCGTTCATGTGACCGGGGAACCATTGGACGGACATGTGTGGCGGGGATAGGGCGTTAATCCGTCATTCTACCGGTTAATCCAGCCCGGCCAGCGTTTTGACGTGGGCAACCACGCTGCGCCCCAGAGCCGACAGGTTGTAGCCGCCTTCCAGGCAACTCACGATGCGGCCTTTGGCATGCTCCTTCGCCACGTCCATGATCTGCTCCGTCATCCAGGCATAGTCGGCTTCAACCAAGCCCATCTGGCCCAGGTCGTCTTCCTTGTGGGCGTCGAATCCGGCCGAAATGAACAGCATCTCCGGCTTGTGCGCATGCAGCGCCGGCAGCCATTTTTCCGTGACAAGCTGGCGCACCACGTCGCCCTTGGTGAAGGCCGGCACGGGCACGTTGATCATGTTGGCCGCACTGCCTTCACGGTGCACGCCGCTGTAGGGGTAGAACGGATGCTGGAAGAAACTCACCATCAGCACACGCGGCTCGCCGGCGAAGGCGTCTTCCGTGCCATTGCCATGGTGGACGTCAAAATCGACAATCGCCACGCGCTTCAAGCCGCGCACGTCCATGGCATGGCGTGCCGCAATGGCAATGTTGTTGAACAGGCAGAAGCCCATGGCCACCGAAGGGCGCGCATGGTGGCCGGGCGGACGGATGGCGCAAAAGGCGTTTTCCAGTTCGCCGTCGATCACCGCATCGGTGGCGGCAATCGCGGCGCCGGCGGCGCGCATGGCGGCCTTCCAGCTATGCGCATTGAGCGACGTGTCGCCATCAATGGGGTAGTAGCGATGGTCGTCGTCCCCTTCCGGCGGAATATGGTCCTGCACCAGCGCAATGGCCTCGTCGCTATGCACAAGTTGCAAGTCTTCCTTTTTCGCCAGCGGCGCTTCGCGGCGGTCCAGCAGGGTGTCGATGCGGCTGGCGATCAACTGGTCTTCAATGGCCTGTAGGCGCTGCGGCGATTCGGGGTGCCAGCGCCCCATTTCATGGAGCTGGCAATCGGGATGGGTATAGATGGCTGTACTCATGTCGGGCAAACCACCAAGGCGGTTCTCGCTTAGAATCTGAAGATGTTGACTATGATTTACAAAGTCTGCTCAAAACAGCAATAATGTGAGCATACACCACCACGGGATCTCCATGTTCGCCAAAGTCCACGCCGTCGCCTCTCAAGTCAACCAGATCATCGTCGGCAAGGAAACCCAGGTCAGGCTGGCCCTGGTCTGCATCCTCGCTGGGGGGCACCTCTTGATCGAAGACGTGCCCGGTGTGGGAAAAACCACACTGGCGCATGCCCTTGCGACCTCGCTGGGCCTGCGCTTCAACCGCGTGCAATTCACCAGTGACCTGTTGCCGGCCGACGTGGTGGGCATTTCCATCTTCGACCGCGAAAAAGGCAGCTTCGTGTTCCACCCCGGTCCGGTATTCACCCAGGTATTGCTGGGCGACGAAATCAACCGTGCCACGCCAAAGACGCAATCGGCCCTGCTCGAGGCCATGGAAGAACGCCAGGCCACGGCCGACGGCGTGACGCGCGACCTGCCACAGCCCTTCTTCGTCATCGCCACGCAAAACCCGACGCACCAGATCGGCACCTTCCAGTTGCCCGAATCGCAGCTTGACCGTTTCCTGATGTGCCTCTCGCTGGGCTACCCCGACGCCGCCGCCGAACGGGCCCTGCTGATGGGGCAGGACCGGCGTGCGCTCCTGAAGGATTTGAAGGCAGCGATGCAACCCGACGAATTGCTCACCGCACAGGAAGCCTTGAAGCAGGTCCACACCTCAGCCGCCCTGATCGACTATGTGCAGGCCCTGGCGCAGGCTTCTCGCACCAACGGCATGTTTGCCGAAGGCCTGTCGCCACGCGCTGCCATCGCACTGTTGCAGGCCGCGCGTGCCTGGGCCGCCATGGAGGGACGCGACCACGTGCTGCCTGAAGACATACAGGCTGTGCTGATCCCGGTGACCGCACACCGTTTGCGCCCACTGAAATCGACAGCCGGTACAGCGATGGGCAGCCGGGACCTTGTCTTGCAATGGATGAAGTCCGTACCGGTTTAATTTTCCATGTTTTCCGCAATCCGAACCAGCTACCGCCGATGGGTCAGCACCTGGCTGTTCCGCCTCGGCGGCCCCGAGCCCGGCGAAGTGTTTCTCAAGCAACGCCGCGTGTTCATCGTGCCGAGCCGTGCCGGCTTGGGGCTGGCTGTGATGCTGGTGGTGCTGTTCATCGGCTCGGTCAATTACACACTGGGTTTGGGCTTCGTGCTGACCTTCCTGCTGGCTTCGTGCGGCGTGGTCGACATGCATCTGACATTCCGTAACCTGGCGCATCTGTACCTCAAAGCCGGCCACGCCTCGACCGTGTTCGCCGGCGAAGAAGCACAGTTTGAACTGCACCTGATCAACCGCTACAAGTATGGCCGCTATGCCGTGTGGCTTGGCTTCTATGAACAAGACCTGCCCAATATCGAACAGCCGGCCGATGTCGCGCCGGACTCTTCCGCCACGGTCAACCTGCACGTGATGACGACCCGGCGCGGCTGGCTGGAAGCGCCGCGTGTGCGGCTGCAGACACGTTTCCCGCTGGGCTTGCTGCGCTCCTGGGCCTACTGGAAGCCTGATTCGCGCGCCCTGGTCTATCCCTTCCCGGAAGAACAGGCGCCCCCTCTGCCCATGGTCGGCAGCGAAACCAAGGATGGCAGCGGGCAAGCCGGCACGGACGACTTTGCCGGCGTGCGCGCCTACCAGCCCGGCGACGCCATGAAGCATATGGCCTGGCGCCAGATCGCACGCGTCGACGTCCAGGACGGCGGCAATCTCGTCACCAAGCATTTCGAGGGCGGAGCAAAAGGCGAACTGTGCCTCGACTTCGCCCAACTGCCTTACCGCCTGGATCTGGAGCAAAGGCTGTCGCGCATGGCGCGCTGGGTGCTTGATGCGGAGCGGCAAGGCTTGCCCTACTCGTTCAAGTTAAGCGGCCTGAACTTCGCGCCATCCATCGGCCCTGCCCACCAGGCGGCCTGCCTGCGCGCCTTGGCGCTCTACGAGGGCTACTGATGAGCACCATGAGCGAATCGATGAAGCGCCCGCTCCTGAAGGCTGGTGCACGTCCCATGTCACGGGACAAGGCCGACACGCTGTTGCTGATCTTCTCCTGCGTGCTCGTCATTGCTCCGCATACTTCGCACATGCCGCTGTGGATGTCGCTGGCCTGCGCTGTCATTCTGGCATGGCGCGGCTGGGTTACCTTCCGCGGCTTGCGCATGCCCTCGGTCTGGGTATTGCTGCCGGTCGCCCTGTCGGCATTCGGCCTGGTCTATGTGCAATACCACATGATTTTCGGGCGCGAGCCGGGTGTGAATCTGGTGGTCGTGCTGCTGACCCTGAAACTTCTGGAAATGCGCGCCAAGCGCGACTTGTTCGTCGTGGTGCAGGTCAGTTTTTTCGTCATGCTGACCAATTTCTTTTATTCGCAATCGATGGGCACGGCAGCGATCATGGTGCTTGCCCTGATCGCCATCCTTACAACCCAGCTATCGTTCCAATATACCGGAGCCATGCCGTCGCTTTGGCAACGGCTCAAGCTGGGTGCAAAAATCTTTTTGCTGGCGATTCCGCTGATGCTGGTGCTATTCGTGCTGTTTCCGCGTATTCAAGGGCCACTTTGGAGCCTGCCCAGTGATTCCGGTTCCGGTCGCACCGGGCTGTCCAGCAGCATGTCGCCCGGTCTGATTTCAGATCTTTCGCAATCGGATGAGTTGGCCTTCCGCGTCAAGTTCAACGACCCACAGCCGCCGCAAAACCAGCTTTATTGGCGCGCCATCGTGCTCGACTTCTTCGACGGCACCACCTGGTCCAAGAAACAATCGGACCCAATACGTCCCAAAGCCCTGGCGCCGGAAGACCTGCACGGCGAGCCTGTGCACTATCAGGTCACGCTGGAAGCAACCGGCCAGCGCTGGTTGTTCGCCCTTGACGTGCCTGACGAGCTACCTGCACTGGAAGACAACCCGGCACATTTCACAAACTACATGCAAATCGTGGCAGAACACCCTGTCGATACGCGTGTTCGCTATGATGCTAAGTCGTATACAAGCTATACGCTCGATGCCGACAGGCCCCTGGAAAATCCAAGGCGCTGGCTGCAACTGGCACCGAATAGCGCGCCCAAGGCACAGGAATTCGCCATACGCATGCGTGCTGAATCGGTGGATGACGCCGCTTACGTAGCCAAGGTACTGGCGTATTTCCATGAGCAAAAATTCTCCTACACCCTGCAGCCGCCCCCCCTGCCTGGCAATTGGGTAGATGCCTTCCTGTTCGACTCACGAGCCGGGTTCTGCGAACACTATGCGGGCAGTTTCACCGTGCTCATGCGCCAGGCCGGCATACCGGCGCGCGTCGTCACCGGCTACCAGGGCGGCGAATTGAACCCCGTAGACGGCTTTGTCGTGGTTGCGCAATCGGACGCGCACGCCTGGTCTGAGGTCTGGCTGCAAGGCCGTGGCTGGGTCCGCGTAGACCCGACGGCAGCGGTCGCCCCGGAACGCATTCAACAAAACCTCTACAGCGTCATACGTCGCACCGGGCTGGCCAGCCTGTTGCCGGGTGTGGCCGACCGCACCAGCCTGGTCAGCAAGTTGCGCTTCGACTGGAGCGCCGTGGGTAACGCCTGGAACCAATGGGTGCTCGACTACGACACCGGCAAGCAATCAAGCCTGCTCGAGTCCGCAGGTTTCGGCAAGGTCGATTGGGGCAGGCTGATTGCCCTTCTCGGAGCAGCCGGTGCTATCGTGATCGGCATCATGGCGATTCCGCTGCTGGGCAAGCGGCAAAAGCGCGATCCGGTCAACACCATCTACGACCAGCTCTGCCGCCGCTTGGAAAAACTCGGCTACCCACGTGCGATCCACGAAGGCCCGCGCAACTATGGCGCGCGCCTGGCTGAAGCGCCGGGCTTTACGGCAGAACGCAAGGCCGCCCTGGCCGGCTTCTTCGACCTCTATCAGAATCTGCAATACCAGCGCGACGGACAGCACGACGCGCGACAAAAACTCCATCGCCTGAAAACCTTGCTCAACGAATGCACATGACGTTTTTTCCTTCCCTCACCAAGCGCAGCAAACTCACAATCATCGCCCTCGCACTGGCCGCAGCCTTCCCTTCAGCCTGCGCCGGCGCCAAGAACAAACAGACGGCGCCCCACAACCAGGGTGAATATGTCGATTTCAATTCCTGGCAGGCAGTGCAGGACTTCACCGCCATGATGGTGCAGCAACATGGTTTTACCCGTACCGAGGTCGAGACCGTATTCAAGAATACGCGCCACATCAGCAGTGCCATCCAGCTCATCAAGCCGGCCCCGGTCGGCCAGCCCAAGAACTGGCACGCCTACCGCGCGCGCTTCGTCGAACCGAAGCGTATTGCCGCCGGCCTGGCATTCTGGAACGAACATGCAGAGGCACTGGCACGCGCCGAAAAGGAATACGGCGTGCCGGCCGACGTCATCGTCGGCATACTTGGCATCGAAACCCTGTACGGCCAGAACACCGGCAGCTTCCGCGTGATCGACGTACTGGCCACGCTGGCATTCGACTACCCCGACACGCCCAACCGCACCGTGCGCATGGATTACTTCCGCGGTGAGCTGGAAAACGCCCTACTGTTCGCGCGTGAATCGAGCATCGACCCGTTCTCGCTCAAAGGCTCCTATGCCGGCGCGATCGGTTTGCCGCAATTCATGCCCGGCAGTATCCGCAAGTTCGCAGTCGACTACGACGGCGATGGCAAGATCGACCTTCGCAATTCACCGGAAGATGCCATCGGCTCCATTGCCAATTTCCTATCGCAGCACGGCTGGCATAGCGGCGAACCGGCCGTATTCAGCGCGACGGTGACGCAACCTGTGGAAGACGGCAAGACCGCCTGGACCAGCTACATCGGCCAAGGGCTGGAAGCCAAGTTCAGCCTGGCCGAGCTGGAAGCCGCAGGCGTCAAGCCCGCAGTGGAACCGCCGGCCGACATGCCCTTCGGCCTGATCGACCTGCAAAACGGCACCGAGCCGACCGAGTATTGGCTGGGCGGACCTAACTTCTTTGCCGTGACCCAGTACAACCGGTCGTACTTCTATGCCATGTCGGTACTGGATTTGGGCCGCGAGGTGCGGACTTTGCGCGATGCAGGGAAGTGATTGCCGGGCCGATTGTTTTCAGTCATTATCTGAAGAAAATCTGCTCCCAGAGGCCCCATGAGAAAAAGCCACCTTGCCGGTGCTGCCGCGACTGCCATCATTGTCCTGCTGTCTCTGGCTTCGTGCGGCAAGAAGTCTGAAATGGCCTTCGCCCAGTAGCGGTTCGCCCTGCGCCTTCCCAACGGTGTCGATCTCAGTTGCAAAAAAATCTTCAACGCAGGTAGCTGCGACGCCTTTGCCACCGGGCCCATGGAGACCATGAACCCCGATCTGGTCGACGCGCAAATCTGCAATGGCGGAAGCCCGTCAAACGAATTTTACGTTGTTGCCACTAAACGCCCAACACAGGCATTCGTTCCCTATCCCGGCAGAAATCCGGCCCCGGTCACGGCCAGCGACATGGCAGCATCATGGGGCAAGTGCAAGGAAGTACGCATCGACGACGCGCGAGCTTCGCATGTCGATGGCAGTACAGCGACCGATTTCACGTTGAGCACACCAAAGGGTGCCGGCAAGGCGCGCGTTTTCGTCAGCAACGAATATTCCATCATGGAATTGGCGGAGCCGAATTCCTCCCGAGAAAAACCCGAGGAAATCGCCGCGTTCGTCACCAGCTTGCATCCAGGACCAGGGCCAAGCGACAAATAAGCGTGCGAAATAGCATTACCTGCACTCCCCCGCATTGCCTGGCGCGACAGCACTCTCAAACAAACTGGGCGCCACGGCTTCGCCATTGAACAACACAGCCAATTGGCGGCTGATGCCATAGTCCTTGCTGGCGCGCCGCCTCTCGTTGATGCCGCGGGCGATATTCCATTCGTCGTGCGAACCGGAGCTGAACGACACTGACGCACGCACGCCGTAATATCGTATGAAATCCAGCCTTGCGATTTTGCGCAGCGACGCATCGTTTGCTGCATGGCTGTCGTAGTAATCGGCGAGGCGCCCCGCGTCGTTGCTTCCCGTCAGGGAAAAGTAGTGTTTGTAAGCCGCCGGCCCCGCGAAATAAAAGGCATCGAAGTCCTCGCCAAGACCGGTTTCGCCTTCGAGCACTTGGGCCCACATGGCCATATAATCCGCACCAGACGCTCCCGACGGCAGCGAAAAAACCGTGCTGGCCGGGTTCAGCACCCAGCTTGATTGCGCGCCCAACTGCTGTTCGATCCTTTCCTTTTCCTGCTGCGCCACCTGCACGTTGATCGGAAAATAGCCGCCACCCGTGCCCGATATCGGAACGCTCAGATAAGCAATCAGCTTGCCCTGCTGCTTTTGCGCGCGCACCGTCTCGCGTATGCTTGCGACCCGCTGCGCGATGGCATCTTCCATACCGGACGCAACGCAAAAGCAGGATTTTCCGGCACTGCATAGCGTTAAGTGTCCGGCGGTGACAGGCTCGGCGGCAACAGCTTGCGTCACCAGAATTGCAAGCGCAAATGGAATGATGTTTCGCAGCAAGGCAGCTCTCCTTATCGATACCCGATTTTACGTGAGCGGCCGGCAGCGGGCAATCGGCTGGCAGCGACTGGGCACTGGCCTATCGGGTCGGAATTTTCTGCTCGGCACAGTTCAATCGGTTTTATTTTGGTGCGACGTGACGCCACCGGCCATGAAGAAAATATTGCCCATCCTGCTGTTCCTGCGCGAGCCGGCATTGTCTCGGCGGGCCGCCACTGCCGCAAAGTTCGCCGCTACCCATCGCCGAATTCAGCATCAATTATGTTCCACCGAAAATCAGCTCCCAGATCCATTCTTTCCTGGTCCCTGAAGCATCGGGCGATTTGCCGGTACATTTGCTTTCTCCGGGCAAGGAATCGCTCGGTACGCCTTATCGCGTGGAAGACAAGGAAATTCTGTGGCCCACGCACATACAGATAGAAATGAAAGAGGGGCAATATACCTTCATGTGGTTCACACGGGACAACATGTACAAGAAAGAAACCGTCGAATCCGCCATGGCTTTGTGGATTGAGAAGATCGAGGACATATTGAATTTTCTGGCCTGAACAGGGCGATGCGGGTAAAGTCCCGATATGAAAGACATCAACAAGCCCCTGCTGGTGGCCTATCTGCGCGCCGAATTCAAGCTCGACTGGCTCGGCATACATGGCGCACCTCACTGGGCGCGTGTACGGCACAACGGCATGTTATTGCTGCGTGCGGAAAACAATCCACTAGCTCGCGCCGACGTCGTCGAACTGTTTGCCCTGCTGCACGATCACCAGCGCCTCAATGACGGACACGACCCGGATCATGGCTATCGTGCTGCGCTTGCGATCAATGAATTGCGTGGAACATGCTTCGACATGGATGATGCCGGTTGCGCCCTCCTCGCCGAGGCACTTGAAGGCCACAGCTCGGGTCGGACCGAAGCCGACATTTCGGTCCAGATCTGCTGGGATTCAGACCGGCTGGACCTGGGACGGGTCGCGATTTATCCCGATGCGCGCCATCTTTGCACCGCCTCAGCCAGGCGCAGGTGCTTCATCGAGGCGGCTTATGCGCGCAGCCGGGTCCACAGTCGTGCCGAAGACCCATTTGTGATTGCTTCCGATGGGAGCGGTACAGCATGACTGCCTTCAGCCTGACCGATATGATCGGTACCCTGGGTGCAGCCTGTATCGTGGCTGCGTACGGAGCATTGCAGCTACAACTCTGGAAAAGCGAACAGCTGCGCTATTCGCTGGCCAATGCTGCGGGCGCGGCCTTGATCCTGGTGTCACTTTGGTTCGCTCCGAACTGGCCTTCCATCTTCATTGAGAGCTTCTGGCTCTTGATCAGCCTGTTCGGCTTGTTTCGTGCCCTGCAAAGTTATCTGCGCAACCGGCACTGAAGCGGCTCACTCGTACCAGGCGGCAATCGCCAGCGGCATGGCTTCGGTAACGACCTGCCCCTTCTCGGGCCAGTCGGCGAAGCGGAAGATGACGACGTGATAGCTGCCGGTGCTGCCGGGGAAGGCTGCGCCCTCGCTTGCTGCCACAGGAGACATGCTCTGTGCATTGGGGCGGAAGCTGACGCTGTTTTTTGCGCCGTTCCTGAGATAGGAAAACGCCACGCCGGTACAGTGTTTCCCGTTTGCGCCGGCGTCGCCGATGCTGTGCAGGTAATCCAGCGCCTGGCCACAGGCGGCACGCAAATCGGCGGCGTCATAGATACCGTCAGCACGCGGTGCAATCGAAATGCGCGGTACCAGTGTCACGGCGCCGGCTGGCCGGTTGATGCGCAATTCCGCGTTGTCGTCGTATGCCGACTTCAATAACGGAAACACCGTGCGGCCCAAGCCATCAAGCGGCAATTCAAGGTGGGATGCCTTGCCATCGAGCGTGAGGTGGGCTCCCTCAAGTTGCACGTCCCTTCCCTGCACAATCACTTGCAGGCGCTGTTCCAGCAATTGCTTGGGCTGGCCGTATTTTTCGAAGCGTATCATGGCGCGATAGGTATCGCGGTAGCTGAACCACGCGTCGCCTTCCGCACTGCTCTGCGCAAAGGCAGGCAGCGCTGCCGCCAGCAGCGGCAACAGCGGTAGGATACGGAGGCGGGTGCGCATGGTCATCAGAATCGGTAAGCGATGGCGGTGGAAACCGTGACGTTGTCGCGCCGGGTCGTCAGGGGGCTGGAAGCAGCATCGCCTTCAAGGCGTGTCGCACCCACCTGTGAAGTCAGCATCCAGGAGTTGCTCAAGGCCCAATTCCAGTGCAAGGACAGGTGCACATCCTTGATGCCGCTGCCGGGCTCAAAGCCATCTTGCAGATAGGCCAGGCCGCCACCCGTAACCTGCGCGATGCTGTAGGGCGGCACGCCGAAATACGATTGCATGTACTCCTTGTTGGCCCAGTTGAAGCCTGCCATAAGCGACAGCGTGTGATGTGGCGCGGGGCGGAAGCTTTGCTGAAGGTCGGCTTCGGCAATCACACCGTCGCGGTTTTCTCCCGAACCATAAAGCACACTGGTGGCGATACGCGTGCTGTCGGTCAGGTAGAAATTGAAGAAGCCCCCCAATTCGGGACGCATTGCCACCTCGTGCATCGGTGCGTAGGCATAGTTGACCTTGGCATTGGCACTGACAGTCACCGCAGGCGCCTCGACATAGACTGCCTGCACTGCAGTATCGCGCCGCCCCGGCTCGATGGAAAAGAGCGGGCCGTATTCAATGCCCGAAGTGGACGACAAATGCCAGCCTGCACTGAGCCCCGAGATAAAGATGCCGTCGCTCCATTGCACCTGGATGGCAGGCACTGCCTGCGTGCGCTGATCGTCAGAACCCTCGAAACGCGGCAGCGATTCAACGCCGACACCCAGATACATATCATGGCTGCCATCGGGCATCATATTGTCCGAAGGAGTCTGGGCCAACGCCGCATGACAGGCGGTGAGGGATAACAGGAGCAGGAGCGATCGCATGCGGCGTGTTCTTTTGTTCAGAAAGAATAGTATTTTGCCCGCAGCGTATCGACTAGGTCAATCAAGGCGATGCTGTCGGCCGTGCTGCCACCATAGGCACACAACTCGTTTGCGCCATCCTGCACGCTATAAAGCCTGCCGGCCGCAACAATTTGCACCAGGTCGCTCACTCCGGCGGGAAACTGTTGCGCCTTGCACAAAGCGTCGGGTGATGCGGCAATGTCATTGGCCAGCGCGTCAGCCGCGCTCTGCAATTGGTTCCATTCCGTCTTGGTGACCGTGCCCTTGAGCGTCTGTCCTTGGGCATTGGGCCCGGCCGTGTAATTGCCTGCGTCGTCGATGACGAAGCCATAATACCCGGAACATGCTGTCCCTGCGGTGGCACAAGTCGCCTTGTCGCTGACCTGAATCCATAGCGGCGCGGCATGCAGGCTGACGTTGCCGCCACCACCGCATGCGGCAAGCAGGATTGCCCCGAAGGAAACGGTAATGGCGAGAGTTGCCATGATACGCATGCCGATCATGCCCCGATCTGCCCGACCCGGCCCATGAACAGGATGGTGCCGGTGCTGCGTTCCCGGATGAAGAACAGGAAGGGATGGTTCACGTTGAGCGAGAATTGCGGCTGCGGCGGATTTTGGACAACCGAGGTCGGAGAGACCACCACCACCGTCGCAGCAGCGGCAGCGGCACCGTTTTCATCGACACTGACGTCGGCTTGCTGCATCAAGGCAGAAATGTACAGATTGGGCTGGCCGTCGATACCGGAAAAGTCGGCAGCGGATTTGCTGAAAGCATCAGTCATGCCGAGGCTTTTCAAAGTGCCGGCGATATCAGGCGAACTGGAAAAAGAGAACCGGGGTAGCGACAACTGGTAAGTACTTGAACCCGACAATTGCGCGACGATGCCGTTAAAGACAGTTGGCGTCAGCCCGGCTTGCCAGGAATCGATGGTGCCGGCGTCCGGAACAAGAATCAGCATGGAAAAATCGTTGCCCGTAAAAGGCAGGTCCACCGCTTGCGCACCCGCCACCTTGGCGTAGGGGAAGGAAGCAATGAGATTCATGAAGGGCACACTGGTGCTGCCGCCGCCATAGGTGTTGAACGGAGCGTTTTGCGTGGCCCCCGCCGGAAACGGCACTTGCCAGCCGCCTTTGAACAGGATGGCGTTGGCCAGCACCATGCTGGTGTTGGCATTCAAGGTGCCAAGCGGGATCAGGTTTTGTATGCGGTTATCCGTCTGCCGGGCCGCCCAGGCATTGATGGCCGCTGTTGCCACGTTGGGCGCATTGACGAAGTCGGCTCGTACGATGCCCGCGCCGAAGCTGGTCGCCAGCGTGTCGAGGTAGGAAGGCAGGATCGAGAAACCGGCCTGGGCCCACACGCCATTGGCGATATTGAGGCTGGGTGCCTGTCCGCCGCTTGCATCAAAGCTGCCCGAGGTCGCCCCCTGCAAGGTCAGGCTCAACTTGTCCAGCGCGGGATAGAGGCGCGCCTGGGGTAGCGTGAACGATAAAGCCTGGTCGATGCCGGCCAGCGTATTGCCCTGTGCCCCCGCTGCCGGCATGGCGACCGCTTCAATAATGCCGTAGGGGGAAAACACCAGGTTGCCTGCACCGCTGGGCATCAGGTCTTCAAATGCCTGCAGGGCAAATTGATTATTGCCACCGACCACGGTGGTCAGGTCGGCGCTACTGACGTCCGGATTCAGGTCGCGCGCCAGGGCTGACTGGTTGACCGGCAACACCGGCGCCGACGCACTACCGGAATTGTCGCCGCTGCCGCCTGCAGTGATGCCGGGGTCGGGCGCAGAGCCGCCACCACAGGCAGTCAACAGCATGGTCGCACCGAACAGTGCGCATAAAGACGTGATGAGCGATGCAGTCATGTTTATTTCCCTTTTCTTCCCTTTTCGTTCTGGCTCGAGGAGGCCACGCTTGGCGATGCAGGCTGCTGCGATTACTGCTTTGTCAATGGCAGCAATCGTAGCGATGCATGCGGTAAAAATCCCCCTCGGGGCGTAGCAAATTTGTGGGGAAATTGTCGGGAAATTGTCTGGAATGGGAGAAGAATGCCCGAATCCGACGGGACGTTTGTATAAAAAGTGTATGAAATCGTAGCGAATTGTCTTTTCCAACCATGGCACGGGCAGCTTCTTATACAATTCCCTGGCAGGCACATGACACTTCGGAAACAGGGACAGATGGCAAGACTTATGCTGGTCGAAGACGACCCCAGGTTGGCGGCGCTGATTTCCGAATACCTGGTGCGTTACGACTTCACGGTGACAGTGGTCGAGCGCGGCGATCAGGCACTCGAACGCTTCAACGCGCTTGTGCCTGATATTGTGGTGCTGGACTTGATGCTGCCCGGCATGGATGGCATGAGCATCTGCAACCGCCTGCGCAGCATCAGCGAGGTGCCGATCCTGATCCTCACTGCGCGCGAAGATGCCTTCGATGAAGTCTCTTGCCTGGAACAGGGCGCGGACGACTACGTCAACAAGCCGGTCCAGCCACGCATTTTGCTTGCCCGCCTGCGTACGCTCCTGCGCCGCGCACAGGTGCAGCCGGCACCAGCCGGCGACGACCGCGAATTGCGCTTCGGTGCGCTCTCGATCAGGAAAGAAGACCGTGAAGTCTGGTGGTGCGACCAGCAGGTTGCGCTCAACAATGCCGACTACAAACTCTTGCTGCTGCTGGCCGAAACCGCCGGCCAGGTCTTGACGCGCAATGCGATCCTGGTACGGATGCGCGGCATCGAGTTCGACGGGCTGGACCGCAGTATCGACAACAGCATCTCGCGCCTGCGCCGCAAGTTTGACGACACCGCGGCCGAGAAAATCAAAACCGTCTGGGGTGAGGGCTATCTCTTCAGCCCTTCCGCCTGGTAGCCCTGCGAGGTCGCCCATGAACCGCATCTTCCTGCGCTTCTTCATCCTGGTGATGCTGTCGGTCACTGCGGCGACCATTTCCATCTATGCCGTCACCGCACTGCTGTTCGGCGATCCGATCGAGCGTATTGCGCGCGAACAGGCGGCGGCGCAAATCTTCGTGCTGGAACAATACATTGACAAGGCGCCTGCAGATGAATGGCTGTCGCGTCTGAACAAGGTGCGCGAAGTGTCGGACTTCCGCCTCGAACTGCTTCCCATGGACAGCGCGGCACGCCAGTTGTCCGACACGCGGCGTGCGGCATTGTCGCGCGGCGAAATCGTGCTCGACGTGGCCGACAAGGCCTTCCTGCGCCGCGTCGACCTGCATGGCGACCGCTATGTCGGCAGCGATGGCGAGGTCTTGCGCGTATCGAAGCTGCCGATCGACATCGGCCAGGCCGTCAAGATCGAAGTGCTGCGCTACCTGATCGTGGCCCTGGCATTGCTGATTCCGATCGGGTTCTGGTCGCGCAAGCATTGGCGCGGCTTGCAGGCGCTGTCGAGCGCGGCAGATGGCTTCGGGCGCGGCGAATTGACCCGGCGCGTCATGCTTGCCTCGGATTCAGGCCTGGAACCGCTGGCACTGTGCATGAACCGCATGGCAGAACGGATCGAACACCTGCTTGAAGCGCACCGCAGCCTGCTCCATTCGGTATCGCATGAATTGCGCACGCCGATTGCACGGCTGGAATTCGGCCTGGAACTGCTGCGCGAAGAAGCACAAGACCAGGCCACGCCGCCACAACAGCGCATCGATGCCTTGCAAACCGACCTGACCGAACTCAATACGCTGGTCAAGGAATTGCTCGACCTATCCAAACTGGAGCAACAACATGCGCTGCCGCGCGAGCGCTTTGCACTGGCCGGCGCGTTACGCGCCAGCGCCCGCGCGGTCATGCCCAGCCTGGCAGCACGGCAATTTGACCTGGAACTGGAAGACGATCTGGGCGACGTGGAAGGCGATCGCCGCCTGATGACGCGCGCCTTCGGCAACCTGCTCGACAATGCCGCCAAGTACGGGCGGCAACGCGTCTTGCTGAGCGCGCGGCGCAGTGCCGGCGGCATTGAAGTCACCGTTGAAGATGACGGGCCGGGTATTCCGGCTGCGGAGCGGCAAAAAGTGTTTGACCCGTTCTACCGCAGCAGCGAAAGCGGAACCCGTGCCGGCGGCTTCGGCCTTGGCCTGGCTATCGCGCGGCGCGCCTTGCTGTTGCACGGCGTGCAGATTTCAGTGACGGAGTCGGCCATGGGCGGGGCGCGCTTCCAGGCTTTGATCCGGCCTACTCGCGGCGCCTGATAAACTTGGAACCCGTTTCAAAATGAGCAGGGCTAGGCGGAGTGCCGCAGACAGTACAACTGTACGGCAAGGCGCGACAACAACGCCATGTTCATTTTGAGACGGGTTCTAAGGCAGCGACAAATAAAGCTGCCCCAGCCCGGTCAACTGCCCCGACGCCGCCAGCAGGCTGGTGTAATGCACATCGTTATTGATGCGACCGGTAAACCAAGCATAACGAAACACGTCCGCCCTGCCCTCACAGGTAGCAACCATCTGCGTCATCTGGGCTTCCTGCTTGGCCAAGGTATCGATCTGCGCGCCATCATTTTGCGCATGCCAGTTGGCAAATTCGGTTACCCAGAATGGCTTGCCGTATTTGGTCAAGCGGTCCAGTTGCGCATCCAGGCCGTAGTCGTACCAGTGAAACGCCAAATAGTCGATTTGCGGCTGCCGGTTGCCGTTGGCTGCTTCATAGGCGGCATAAAATGCATCAAGCCAGACCACGGGGTCGTTATAGTTCGGCATGGTGCCCCAGGTGATTGCCGGGCCGACTATCTTGACACCTGTTTTTGCCGCAATGGCCTCATAGCTTGGCCACAACGCTGCAGCTTGCTGCGGCGTCAGATTTGCCTGGTCAACCAGGTTCGGCTCGTTTAACACCAGCAGGTATTTGATCTGCGGATTGGCGAGCAGGTAAGCCTGCACTTGCGCGGCATTGAAATTGCCGTTCCACAGCATCGGATAGAAATCCATTTGATACTGCGTCAAATAATTGGCTGGTGTCTGCGCATTGGGCGCGGCGCTCCAGTTGTACCACCAGCTTACGCCAGGAGCCAGTGCCGCGAAGTCTTGCGCATCGGCGAGATCGTAAGCGATACCCCGTTTTGCGCTCTTGGCTATCGTGCTGCCCGACGCGCTGCTACAGCCTTGCACCATGCGGGTCACGTCGGCTGCCGCCATAGCCATGAAACTGCCGGCGCTGGTGGCGGCCGTGATGGCGCTTAAGCCGGTGCGCGCACAGGACGCTGCTGCCGCACCGACGTAGGCACCAAGCGCATTCTGGCTCGATACCTGTGCAGTAAAATCAGCCGCCACTGCCAGGCGGTTATTGATCAGTTGCGCATCCAGCACGCCTTGCGCCGAGGTATTGGCAAGCGCGCCGGCTGCAATCGACAATGCCGCACCGCCTTGCGTCAAACCGCCGCCGTCGATTTGCCCAGCCCAATAAGAAAGACCGTTTGGCTGCGGCGCGCGATTGAGGAGGTTAGTGAATACAGCAGTCACAAACGCATTGGCGTTACCGCTGCCATAAAGGGCCAGCGACTCCTTGCTCGTACCAAAGCTATTGACCAGCGCTTTGACCGCCGCATTGCTGGAATATGCCGCGCTCAAACCTTGCGCATCGGTCGGCGCACCGGCCGCCAGCAGGGCTGCTTCGATATTGCCCAACCCTGCCGGGTCTGCCGGACGACCGAAGTACGCAACATACAAGAGCTCGGTCACGGCCTGATAATCAGCCGCAACAGCTTTGACCGAGCGAGTTGCCTGTTTCGCCTGAGCGCCGGTTGCCTGGCCATCCGCAGAAGCGCCGTTTCCGCTGCATGCGGCAAGCAAGCCGGCGAACAGCAAAGTGGCTATGCCGGTTTTGGTAAGCTTCATTTGATCAAATCATGTTCGCGTTGAATTGATGCCACCCGATGACGTGCTCCTGTCCCGAAGAGGACTACTGGCCACTCAGGCCGCCAGCCAGTTGTTCGGTACGCTCCTTGTAGGCTGCAATCATGCAAGCCTCGTCGGCACAGGCGGCCAGCACGTTGCGCTGCCAGTGTTCCTGATCGAGCGACATCGTCTGTTTTTGATTGTCGCCCTGTGCAGCATAGCTATAAACCAGTGCGAGATCCTGATCCATCTTGGTCAGGGTTGGTGATGCGCAAACCTTGTGTGCAACCTCGCTTCTCGATACGGCGCAATCCACGCTGGGAAATTCTTCAGCCGCCGTAGCGGCCGGCTCAGGTACGTCGCCGGCGCCCTTCTCACCAGGCGCCGGCGCATCGCCCTTGCCGGTGAGCTTGGTCGCTGGTACAGCAGGCGCAGTTTGCGCTGCTGCGGGCTCCCCCGGCCGTGAGGTGGCAATCGGCGCAACGTAGGAAGGGCTTGACCCGGCTGCCGTGCCATTGGCCGGCGCATCCGCGTGCCCGTGGGAACGTGTTGCCGCAAATGCGATGGCGGCGGCAGCCAGTACCGCTAGGCCGGCGCCGACCAGGACGGCAGGACGACCGCGTGCCACATTGGCACTGCCGCATACCAGGCAGCGGCTCGACGCATCACGGTCACCCGCGCGCCATTTACTGCCACAATCCTGGCATTTATCCAGGAGAAAGGGAATGTCGAGCATAAGTGCATCTCGCGCTGCAATGTCAGAATGCTCACTCTAACATCAATGCACGGAAAACCGGAAGCCGGCCTGGTTCAGGCCGGTGATGCAGGCAAAGCCTGGTAGCCTGAGCAGGATGCGCGCGCGGACAGGTAACGGTCATGCAAAGTGCAAATGCCGTCGTCGGCACGTATCGAAGCATGGGCCGAGCTCATGCTGGCAAACCCGGGGATTTCCTTTTCCAGGTAATCCGGTTCATTGCGGAAGTGCGCGCAGGTGGCGCACTTCCCGGCCCAGGTCTGCTTGGCCATGTCAGCGCGTCAGTTCGGTCCAGTGCGACGCGAACACATAGACCGAAAGTACGAAGCCCAGCACCACGTTGACCGCCACACCGGCTGTGAAGGCAAAGAAGGGTTTGCGCCCGGCATGCGCCAGCTCGCGGAAGCGCGTGGTCAAGCCGATGGAAAAGAAACAGAAGATGAAAGCCCAAGTGCGCAGGTTCTTGATCGGGTCGGACAGCACCGGCGCCACCTGCTTGTTGAAGTCAGCCAGCGAATAGCTGCTCGCCACCCAGGTGATCAACAGCGAAGCCAGCACGAAGCCCAGCACGAACTTGGGAAAGCGCCACCAGATTTCAGCAGCATCAGGCTTGCGCCCGGTTTCGGCAGGCTCCCAGCGCGTGGTGGAAATGATGGCCAGCACGAAAGCCCAGATACCGATCCAGACATCGCGCCCCACCACTTTCATCAGTGTGAATGCCCAGACTGCCTGGTCCGGCGTGCCGGTGATACCGTCATGGCCCGCATAACCGCCATAGGTTTGCGCCGCGGCGAAACCAGCCGCGTCGGCAAATTCCGATGTGCCGATCCAGGCACCGGCCACACCGGTCGGCAAGCCCAGCCAGTGCGACACCAGTGGTAACGCAAAGATCATGACGATGGCCCAGACAATGACCACTGTGATGGCGATCGGCGCATGCTCCTTCTTGGCGCCCACTGCGCCGGCAATCGCAATCGATGCCGACACACCGCATACCGCGCCGCCGGCGCCAAGCGTAGCGGCCAATTGACGTTCCAGCCCGAGCTTGCGCGCCACGGTGTAGATGACGAGGAAGGTCGTGACCGAAACCAGCGACGCCTGCAAAATGGCCACCGGGCCGGCCCAGACCAGCAAGGTGAATGGCAGCGTGGCCCCAAGCAGGATGATGCCGATCTTGACGTAGAACTCGACGCGAAAACCCGAATCCATCCAGCGCGGCAAGCCGATGAAATTGGAAATGATCAAGCCCAGGGCCAGCGCGACCAGGGGCGGTTCAACGTTGTAGCGGTTCGCTTCGCTCCATTGGCCGATGATGAAAATGAAAATCGAAAATACATACAGGAAAGTGAAGGCCGGCAGGAACTGGCTGATCTTGTAGCCGAGGGTGCGCAAGGCGATGGTGAAGATGACTGCCCAGAGTGCGAACTGCGCCAGGTAGCGCAAGCCGTTGGCGGAAAAATGCACGGTGACTTCGGCAAAGCTGGTCCACTTGGGCGGCGTGACGGCAATCCACTTCAAGCTGGCACCATTGGCAAACAACAGGTAACCCACGATGACCAGGCCCAGCCCGGCCCAGATGGCCCACCAGTCTTCCTTCAGCCAAAGTTCACGCCAGCCCAGGGCTGCCTTGGGCGCAGGTGCGGATGCATTCAGTTCGGCGGTACTCATGGCAATGGGCCTGTGGCGCAAGTAATAGTCCGTCGATATTACTTGCGCAAGTTGCCGTACCGAACGAATTTTTCGTCAGTTGCTTATGCCTTCAGGATATGAAAGGTGTTCAGGAGCGCTCGCCGTGCAGCACCGTCAGGCTGATTTCCACGGTCTTTTCGCCGCTGGTGAACCAGATCTGGCCGTCCTGGATCGTGCATTGCAATTGCATGGTGCGTTCTGCCATTTCGGCCAGCGCCTGGCTGGCTTCGGCGGGCACTTGCAGAACAGTCAGGTTCTTGGCGCGCTCGATGCGGCTGCCGGTCTGCCCCCACCAGATATGCGTGGTGGGGCTGTAAGCATAGATCATCACCTTGGCTGCACGGCCGCAGGCTTTCAGGATGGCCCGGTCGTCGGGCAGGCCCACGTCAATCCAGAGTTCGATGGCCCCGGTCAAGTCCTTCTGCCACAGGTCCGGTTCGTCGTCTGCGCTCAAACCCTTGCCGAAGCTGAGGTATTCGTGGGCGTGGATGGCAAACGCCAGCACGCGCATCATCATGCGCTCGTCGGTCTCCGACGGATGGCGTGCGATGGTCAGCGCGTGGTTTTCATAATAGTGCCGGTCCATGTCGGAAATCTGCAGGTCGGCTTTAAAGATAGTGGACTTGAGTGCCATGATGATGCGGGAAAGGTTGGGTGCGGCGACAGCATAGCCTATCTGCACGGTAAAATGCGCCCATGATCATCGAAACCCCTGACAGCCAAGCCGTCATCGATCTCACCCGCGCCTGGGTCGACCGTGCCGTGATCGGCTTGAACCTGTGCCCGTTTGCCAAGGCGGTGCAAACCAAGGGCCTGGTGCGTTATGTAGTCAGCGACGCTATCGATGCCGAAACCCTGCTTGCCGACCTGCATGCCGAGCTGCTGGCCCTGGCCGATGCCGACCCGGCGCAAGTCGATACCACCGTGCTGATCCACCCCGGCGCGCTGCAAGACTTTTACGACTACAACAACTTTCTCGACGTAGCCGATGCCTGTGTCGAAGAACTCGAATTCGACGGCATCATCCAGATCGCCAGCTTTCATCCACAGTACCAGTTCGCCGATAGCGGCCCCGACGACATCGAGAACTACACCAACCGCTCGCCCTTCCCCATCCTCCATTTACTACGCGAGGACAGCATTGAACGCGCCGTGGCGGCGTTTCCCGACGCCAGTGACATCTACGAGCGCAACATGGCAACGCTGCGCCGCCTGGGCTTATCCGGTTGGCAAGCACTTGACCTGTCGGGTGACTTGATTCCACGCAAATAATGTTCTTGAATTTCCCCGGAACAGCCTTATCCTTCAGATAAGTGCTTTCTCCTGGGGAACACTCGGGCCATACCAGTGTGCCGGGTCTGGAGTGTTCAAATTGAGCAACACTTGCTGTTTTTTAGCATGATGTAGTTGCATTTTTGGAATTTATTTACTATATTTCCTCGACACAATCGTGCATAAAAACAACATTGCTTTAAGTTTCGTTAAAGGTGTCGCAAGTTTTACCGAGCCGTGACATCATAACAATCAAGGCCGGAAAATACCTTTCGTGCAAGTTTGCTAGTACAATAATCTTGCCCCACGGAATTTTCTGTATTTTGACAACTTTGCCAGTTCACTACCATGACCAGCTCAAGACTCGCCGATCAACTCGCTTATGATCCCAACAACCTGTTGGATGCCCTGATCGAGAAACTCGCGTTGAAAAACGATGCCGCGCTCTCGCGTGCCCTGGAGGTCGCCCCTCCGGTCATCAGCAAGATCCGCCATCGCCGCCTGCCGGTTGGCGCGTCGCTGTTGATCCGCATGCATGAAGTCAGCGACTTGAGCATCAAGGACCTGCGCATCCTGATGGGTGATCGCCGCGACAAGTTCCGCATCAGCGACAAGCAATTCAAGCCCAAGGATGGAGCGGCTCCTGCCGCAGCCGGCGAAGCCGAATTCGCTGAATAAACACCGCACGCAGCGTTCAAGCTGCGCAGCTGGAGATTGCACCGCAATTGCACCAGAGGTGCCCGTTGACTGACGGGCGTTAGCGCTGGTGCAATTTTGTTTTGTGGGCTGCCAAGTCCAGGCCTGCACCGACACGACACTCCTCCCATGACCAGCGCCATCCCCTTCCACGGCGTCGCGCCCTTCGTGCTCGGCATGCGCCGCGAGCAAACCGAAGCGCTGGCCGGCAAGCCTGACGCCTTCTCCAACGAAAGCTTTCTTGACGACGTCAATCAAGAAAGTTGGCGCTATGAAGCCCCGGGCCTAGTACTGGACTTTACAGAAGAGGATGGCTGGCGTCTGGCCACCATCACCGTTGAATCACGCGAAGTGGATATCAACGGTGTGCGCCTGGTCGGCCAGGCTCAGGAAGGATTGATGGCAGCCGCCGCGGCTGCCGGTATCCATGACCTCGTCTTGGCAGACGACCTGGAAGAAAACGGCGTCTGCTATGAAAGCGATGCTTGCGGCTTGATGGTATGGGTCGACAATGGCGTGGTAGTCAACTTCACGCTGTTTCCCAAATACGATGAAGCCGGCCTGCACCCGCTCTGGCCGGCTTCATGAATACCCCCGCAGAAAATCAGGCAGGGAAGACGCCTGTCGAGAGGTAGCGGTCGCCGCGGTCGCAGACGATAAACACGATGGTGGCGTTTTCCACCGTCTGCGAAATACGCAAGGCCACTTCACAGGCACCAGCTGCCGAAATGCCGCAGAAAATCCCCTCTTCCGCCGCCAGGCGTCGCGCCATGTTTTCCGCCGCCGCCTGGCTCACCGGTTCGATCTGGTCGACCCGTGCCTTGTCATAGATCTTCGGCATATAAGCTTCCGGCCATTTGCGGATGCCGGGAATCTGCGAACCCTCTTCCGGCTGCGCACCGATGATGTGCACCGCAGGATTCTTTTCCTTCAAAAAATGCGACACACCCATGATCGTGCCCGTGGTGCCCATGGCGCTGACGAAATGCGTGATGCGGCCTTCGGTGTCGCGCCAGATTTCCGGGCCGGTGCCGGTGATGTGGGCGCGCGGATTGTCCGGATTGGCGAACTGGTCAAGGATGATGCCCTGCCCCTCACGCTGCATCTGCTCGGCCAGGTCGCGGGCATATTCCATGCCGCCGGTCTTGGGCGTCAGCACGATCTTCGCGCCGTATGCGCCCATACTCTGGCGCCGCTCTTCCGAAAGGTTTTCCGGCATCAGCAGGATCATCTTGTAGCCGCGCAGCGCTGCCACCATGGCCAGGGCAATGCCGGTGTTGCCGCTGGTGGCTTCGATCAGGGTATCACCGGGCTTGATCGTGCCGCGCTCTTCCGCGTGCCTGATCATCGACAGCGCCGCACGGTCCTTGACCGACCCTGCCGGGTTGTTGCCTTCGAGCTTGCCCAGGATGACGTTGTTGCGCCTGGCCGCATCCTCCCCCGGTATATGCTTCAGTTGTACCAGCGGGGTATTGCCTATGGTGTCTTCAACGGTCAGGTAGGGCATGATGGCTCTTGCGGTTGGTGGAATCTGGAGCGTGAAAGCGCATTCTAGCCCGAGATGGCTATCGGCGTCGGCATGCGAACATCGAACTTGCCAATCTATACACGGCGGTACATAAAAATATTTTGTGCCCATGGAATAAACTGGAAGGCGGCCCCGTTCACCTCCATGACAAGCTCATAGAACGCCCATGAACACTGAAGCCAACGACGCCCTCATCGCCTGCATACCGCGCCTGCGGCGCTATGCACGCGCCCTGACCGGCAGCCGCAACGACGCCGACGACCTGGTGCAGGACACGGTGGAACGCGGCTGGAGCCGGCTTTCGCTCTGGCGCCATGGCAGCGACATGCGCGCCTGGCTGTTTTCCATCATGCACAACCTGCATGTGGACCGTTTCCGCCGCATCCAGCCCGCCATGGAAGAACTGGAAGACGATATGCCGCTGCACGGCACACCCGCCCCCAACCTGGATATGCGCGACCTCGAGTCCTGCCTGCGCCGCCTGCCCGACGAGCAGCGCGAAGTATTGTTGCTGGTCGCGCTCGAAGAAATGCGCTATGAAGACGTGGCTGCCGCGCTGGGCATACCGATCGGCACCGTAATGTCGCGCCTGTCGCGCGGACGCGAAAAGCTGCGGCTCTTGATGGAAGGGCAGCCGCAAGGCACGTCCCTGAAGGTGATCAAATGAACCCTATCGAAGAATCCGATCTGCACGCCTATGTGGATGGTTTGCTCGGCGCAGAACGGCGCGAAGAAGTCGAGCGCCATCTGGCCGGACACGAACAGGACGCGCGCCGCGTGCAGGCCTGGCGCACGCAGAACGCGGCATTGCGCGCCCGGTTCAACCCCGTGCTGTCCGAACCCTTGCCGGCCCGGCTCGCGCCGCAATTCAAGCCGAAAGCCGCCAACGACAAACGGTATTGGCGGCAGATCGCCGCAGCATTCATGATCGCGATCGTCAGCGGCAGCGGTGGCTGGCTGCTGCATGCACCCACGGCATCAGAACCCCATGTCACGCTGCCGATCCGCGCCGATGGCTCGCTCGCGCTGGCGCACCAGGCTGCTATTGCGCACGTGGTCTACAGCCCCGAAGTCACGCGCCCTGTCGAGATCGGCGCGGAAGAGGAAGACCAGTTGGTGACCTGGCTCTCCAAGCGCCTGGGCAGCAAGATCAATCCACCCAAGTTGGGCAAGCTCGGCTATGAATTGATCGGTGGACGCCTCTTGCCGGGCCAGAGCGGGCCGGTGGCGCAATTCATGTATCACAACGTGGCCGGGGAACGCCTGACGGTCTACGTCTCGACCGACCAGACGCAGAACAAGGACACGGGCTTCCGCTTCACCCAGGAGGGTCCGGTCAATGTGTTTTATTGGATCGACGGCAAGTTCGGCTATGCGCTCTCCGGCGGCATGGACAAGGGCGAGCTGGCGCGCATTGCGACGGCGGTGTACGACCAGTTACAAAAGCCAGGTTAACTTACTCACGAAAATCGTAGGCTGGGACCGGTCCCAGCAATATCACGTTTGACTTCACCAAGCTGGGACACGTCCCAGCCTACAGGATTCTTTTAACCTCGAATTTGCAAGCCCAATCACAAGGCGCCAATCATGAACAAACTCACCATCCTCTCGCTGCTTCTCGCCACCAGCTTCACGACAAGCGCCCAGCAAGTCGCTCCGAACCAGGTTGTCGATTCCCTCGCCGGCACCTTCGGCAACCATCCCGGCATGCGCAAGAACCACGCCAAGGGCACCTGCGCCACCGGCGAATTCGTCGGCACGCCTGAGGCGGCCAAGTACAGCCGTTCGCTGCTGTTCTCCGGCAAAAGCATTCCGGTGGTGGCGCGTTTTTCTCTGGCCGGCGGCAACCCTGATGCTGCCGACGCAACACGCAATGCGCGCGGTCTGGCCATCGAGTTCCGCCTGCCTGATGGCAGCCGCCAGCATTTCACCATGTTGAACACGCCGGTATTCGGCGCGGCCAACCCCAACACCTTCAACGACATGATCGTGGCAGCAAAGCCCGACCCAAAAACAGGCAAACCCGACCCGGAAAAACTCAAGGCCTTCTTCGCCAGCCATCCTGACGCAATGAACCAGGCCAATTTCCTGCAAAGCCACAACCCGCCGGCCGAGTATTACACGTCGGCCTTCTACGGCATCCACACCTTCAAGTTCGTCGACGCAAAAAAGGTCGAACACCTGGTGAAGTGGCGCTTCGTTCCCCACGAAGGGGAAAAGGCATTGACCGAAGACGAATTGAAAAAAGCCCCGCACGACTTCCTGGAACATGACCTGATCGCCCGCACCAGCATGAAACCGGTGCAATGGGACATGATCGTGACACTGGGCAAAGCGGGTGACCCGCAAGACAACCCCTCCCTGCCCTGGCCGGAAGACCGCGAGCATTTCAAGGCCGGCACACTGACGATTTCAAAGGCGCAACCGCAAGCCGGCGCAGAATGCGAGAAGATCAATTTCGACCCGCTGGTGATGGCCGACGGTATTGCACCGACCAATGATCCGGTACTGCTGTTCCGCTCGCCGGCTTATGCGATTTCGTTCGGCAAGCGGCTGTCGGGGAATTGAGCAACTTGCCCGGTTTAGCGTGTCAACATTGGTTGGCCAATAACCATGCTGTTGAGATAATATCGCCCGAACGCATTTTCCAACCTATTGCGAAGGAAAGACATGGTTCGGGCAAGCATCCTCTTGGGGCTGGCAATCGCTGTCACACAATCTGCGTCAGCAGCCGGCACTGGCACCTACGACCAATCGCGCGCGATCGATAAGGTACAAAACGCGCGGGCAGCCGCCGAAAAACTCGCGGGCGATGGCAAGGAAAGCGGCATTCGCAAGGCCATCGCGCTGGAGCAGCAACAAGTGGCATTCCTCAAACGGCCTGACATCCGCGAACTGGCCGTTGGTAACACCATGCTGCTGGGCCGCAGCATGGACCTGCACTTCGACCTGGCCAGCCTTTACGCGAAGCTGAATGAAGCCGGCCATGCGCTGGCCGAACTGGAAATGATCGAAGAACAGATCGATATGCCGGCCTTCGCCAAACAAGTCCGCGAAGCCCCTGAATTCGCTTTCCTGAAAGAGAATCCGCGCTTCCAGGCTTTCATCAAGCGCAATGAGCGCGCTGCGCAGCTCTGGCTACCCAGTGCAACCGTCACGCAATACCGTCCACAATTGCCATTGGAAGAGCGCATTGCAGGCTTATCCGACTTCTGGGCCCGCGCGCGTTCAGGCTTTGCCCACTTCGACAACGTACCTGACCTGGACTGGAATCAAGCCTATCTGGAATACCTGGCCCGCGTTGAAAAGTCGGAATCGACCACCGACTACTACGACACCCTGATCCAGTTCGCCGCGCTGCTTCATGACGGGCACACCAACATCTATCCGCCCAAGGAGCTGGCGTCGCACTTCTTTGCCAGGCCGCCCGTGCGCGCTGAACTGGTTGACGGCAAAGTGGTCGTCATCCGCGTGATGCACAAATCGCTAAGCTCAAGCATTCACACCGGCGATGAAATCGTCGAGATCGATGGCAAGGAAGTGCATGCCTATGCCAATGAACACGTTCTGCCCCATGTATCTGCATCAAGCAATCAGGACCGTGACGTGCGGCTCTATACTTACCTGCTGCTGGCCGGGGACGCGAAGCAATCGGTGGTATTGAAGCTGCGCGATGCAGACGGCAAACTGCGCGATGTTACTGTTGCCAGGGATGGCTATGCCCAGGAAGACTATATCGTCCCCGAGCAATTCGAATCGAAACGCCTCGAACACAATATCTTTTACCTGTCTCTGGGCGAATTCGAGGACGACCGTGGCGTCAAGGAATTTGAAAAGAGCCTGCCGGAAATCATGAAGTCTGACGGATTGATTCTCGATGTGCGCAACAATGGCGGCGGCAACAGCGACTTCGGACTCGCGATCCTGTCCTACCTGACCGACAAGGCTTTGCCGGTGGAAAGCCCGCGTTATCGCGCCGACGACGGCCTGCGCCAGGTCCGGCTCGGTGGTGAAGGTGCGTTTTATTGGAAACCTGAAGGCCTGGAAACCAGCGAAACCATTCCGCGCAAGACTCATTACAAGGGCAAGGTGGCGGTGCTGGTAAGCCCGCGCACCTATTCCGCAGCGGAAGACTTCCTCGTCACCTTCGATTCGCTCAAGCGCGGCATCATGGTCGGGCAAGCCAGTGGCGGCAGTACGGGCCAGCCCCTGATGTTCCCCTTGCCCGGCGGCGGCACAGCGCGCATCTGCAGCAAGGACGACCGCTATCCCGACGGCAAAAAGTTCGTAGGCATTGGCATCATGCCGCAGGTGGAAGCACACAATACAGTCGCCGATATCCGCGCCGGTCATGATGCGGTGCTGGAGGCCGCCATGCAACACCTGCTGAAATGATGAGCGCGACAAGTCTCAAGCGCGCCATGCCCAATGAACAGGGTGAAATGGTGCTGGAATTCGATCATGCCGAATTCCGCCTGTTCGAGGTGTTCACGCTGTATCAGGAGAAGGGTTGGCACAAGCTGGCTTATCCACAGCACGTGAAACGCTTCGTCGTTTCAGAAAATGGCATCGACTGGCCCGAAGGCGGCTTCGCTGATGCCGGCTACCTGTATGAAAAATCGACACCCATCACCGCCCGCGACCTGGAACGCCAATCCATCCGGCTCGGTTACAAGAACCAGGCGCCCACTTCGGAAGACAAGCTGCACCACGTCTATGGCGTCTACCTGGCGCCGTTTTCCGTCAAGCCGTTTCAGCTGGTAGAGTCGATAGGAGGCGGCATGGCCGACCGTGGCGGCGGAACGGAAAAGTCGCTTGCCGAGTTGCTGGTCTGGGATGGCTGGGAAGGCTTTTTCAAACTTGCCGGGTGTTCGTGGGCCGCGACATTGATTGATGCGCATGCAAACGAGCCTGCGTTTTTATTCGAGGCACTGATTGCCGAGGCTTGCCGGCGCAATGGAACGGCAGAGGCTTGAGCGGAATTGAGCCTGCCTGCACGCAGGAGGGCCGGCCGGATATACAGTCCAATGAAGTAGGGCGCAATGCATTGCGCCGGATGTTCACTCTTCATAACCCAACGCCTCTTCGGCGCCGCCTGCCCAATCCGAAGGATAAACACCCTCTTCCACCAATCGGTGAAACGTCGAATGCGGCCAGTCGGCGACACTCTTCACCAAGCCATGTTTCATCGGATTGATATGCACATAATCCATGTGCGCCGCAAAATCCTGCTCATCGCGAATCAGATGTTCCCAATATCGCCTCTGCCAAATCCCACGCTCGCCGCGGCGTTGTCGAACCTCGGAACGCCACTCTCTGTCAGGAACCGCTTTCGAAAATTGAGCTTTGATCCTGCGCCAGCGTACCGCGAAGTTCGCATCGTTTTCCGGCAGCGAGATGATGCAATGCATATGGTCAGGCAACACAACCCATGCATGAATTTCGAAAGAAAATGTTCTCCGCGTCAGTCGGATTGCTTCGCGTAGCAAGTCGATATGACGCACCAGCAAATCATTATTGGATCGCTGCAACAAATTGACGGTGAAAAAGTAAGTGCCGCCGGCTTGCCATGCGCGCCGATATTCAGGCATGGGGGTTATTACCTTTCCATTCGGCGCAATGCATTGCGCCCTACGTTGCTAAGCTGCCAGAGAGCCACTACGTGAAAAGGCATTTGCCCTCTACAAGGCGTGCTAATGGCCCTTCCGTTCCAATTCCGTATCATGGAATTCTTCGATCAGTTCAAAGCAGCGATAAGTCGCTTCAGTGAGTTGTTGTGTCGTTGCATCACGATCAAATTCTTCCCAAATAATATCCTCGGGGTCTGCTCCCAAGGTCACGGCAAGAATCATATTAGGCCAGCCTGCTGTCGATTCCGAAAAACCAAACTTATTCGCGATCCAATCATGAAATCCGTGGAAGACCGGTTTGGATGCGTCAATGACACCGGCATCCCTCATCGCTGCTTGATATCCATGGAGATAGACAAAGAGGCTACTGGGTGACGGTTCACCGATGTACATTCCAGGGCGATTGCGAAGTCCTTTTCCCAGAACCAACATGTAAATGTCGTATTGCTTCATGAACGCTTTCTTGAGCTACGGAACCGTGGGGCACAATGCATTGCGCCGAATACCAAATACAAAACCCCGCGCATCGCAAAGAATACGCGGGGTTCACGAACGAACAGCGTTTATTTTTTCGGCGCTGAAGCCGAAGCACTGGCTGGAGCACTCGCCGCAGGCGCAGCAGCCTTGGCCGAGGCAGAAGCCGATGCCGGCGCTGAAGCCGAAGCACTGGCCGACGCTGAAGCACCCGCCTTAGCCTGGCCATTCACTACCAGGCCAGCTTGCGAGAACTTGGCGCTGTTCTTGTCGCCTATGCCCTTCACACGCTTTTGCAGGTCGGCCCAATCCTTGAAGTCGCCGTTCTTGGTGCGTTCGGCGATGATAGCTTTGGAGATGGTTGGGCCGATGCCCTTGACGCCATCGAGTGCGGCCTGGTCGGCCTTGTTGACTTCGACGTCGGCGAATGCAAGGCCCATCGTCATGATGAAAGCGAGACATGCCAGCAGGAGTTTCTTGAACATGGTTTTTCCTTTCTATCAGGGGTGAGAAATCAGTTGGCGAACAATTCTTCCGGTGTCACGGTGGCGGTACCGAGCTTGCCGACCACGATGCCGCCGGCGCGGTTGGCGATATCGGCCGCGTCGACCATGGTGCGGCCCATGCCCAGCATGACGGCCATGGTGGCAATCACGGTATCACCAGCGCCGGAAACGTCGAACACTTCGCGCGCCATGGCAGGGAAGTTGGTCTGGCCGCCGTCGGTATAGAGTGTCATACCCTCTTCCGAGCGCGTCAAGAGCAATGCATCGAGTTTCAATTCGGCGCGCAGGTTTTGTGCCCGGGAGGTCAATTGCTCTTCGCTATTCCAGGAGCCGACGATGCGTTTCAGTTCGCCCTTGTTGGGCGTGAGCATGGTGGCACCGCTGTATCGGGTGAAGTCGTCGCCCTTGGGGTCGACCAGCACGGTCTTGCCTGCGGCGCGGGCGGTGGCAATCATGGTTGCCACATCAACCAGGCCGCCCTTGGCATAGTCCGACAAGACGATCACGTCGCTGCCGTTCAGCAGTGCATTGAATTGGGAGAGCTTATTCTTCAAGACGACCTCGGTCGGCGCTTCTTCGAAGTCGATACGCAAGAGCTGTTGCTGGCGGCCCAGCACGCGCAGCTTGACGATGGTAGCGATGTTCGGGTCGCGCTGCAGGTGGCTCGATATCTTCAGGTCGGTTAGCATGCGCTCGAGCGAATCACCCGGTTCGTCCTGGCCGACCACGCCGAGCAAACCCACTTGCGCACCCAGCGCCGCGGCATTGCGCGCTACGTTGGCGGCACCGCCCAGGCGTTCGTCGCGCTTTTCGATGCGCACCACGGGCACCGGTGCTTCGGGCGAAATGCGATTGACGTCGCCGAACCAGTAGCGGTCCAGCATGACGTCGCCGGCTACGAGGATACGCGCATTACCCATCATCAGGCTTTCGTCAAAACCGAACGGCCGATGCCATGGTATTCAAAGCCGGCGTCCGACATGGTCGACGGTTCAAACAGGTTGCGCCCGTCGAAAATCACCGGGGCCTTCAAGAGCCGTTTGACCTGGTCGAAGTCGGGGCTGCGGAAGGCTTTCCATTCGGTGACGATGGCCAGCCCGTCGGCGTCGGTCAGTGTGTCCATCGGGCTTTCGGCGAAGCGTACGCGCTGCAATGCTTGGGGCGCATCGGCAAAGTCCAGCGTCAGGCAGCGTTTGGCTTCTTCCATGGCGACCGGGTCATACACGGCGACCGACGCGCCGCGCTTGATCAATTCACCGATCAGCACCCGCGACGACGCTTCGCGCATGTCGTCGGTATTGGGCTTGAAGGCCAGGCCCCAGATGGCGAAGTGGCGGCCTGCCAGGTCTTCGCCGAAGCGCTTGACGATCTTCTTGCCCAGCACATGTTTTTGCTTGTCGTTGACGGCTTCCACCGCACGCAGAATCAGCAGGTCTTGCCCGAAGTCGCGCGCGGTGCGTTCCAGAGCCTGCACGTCCTTGGGGAAACAGGAACCGCCATAGCCGCAACCGGCGTAGAGAAAACTGTAACCGATGCGCGGGTCGGAACCGATGCCGTGGCGCACGGCTTCGATGTCGGCGCCCACACGGTCGGCCAGGTTGGCCAATTCGTTCATGAACGAGATACGCGTGGCCAGCATGGCGTTGGCGGCATACTTGGTGAATTCCGCAGAGCGCACGTCCATCCAGAAGGTGCGTTCATGGTTGCGGTTGAACGGCGCGTAAAGCGTCTTCATCATGTTGTGCGCCTGCTGGCCTTCTGGCGTGTCGTCGCAACCGATGACGATGCGGTCCGGGCGCATGAAGTCTTCCACTGCTGCGCCTTCCTTGAGGAATTCGGGGTTGGAGACGACGGAGAACTTGGCATCGGCACTGCGCGTTGCCAACTCTTCGGCGATGGCGGCGCGCACGCGGTCGGCCGTACCCACCGGCACGGTGGACTTGTCGACCACGACCTTGAAACCGGTCATGTGGCGGCCGATATTGCGTGCGGCGGCGACCACATATTGCAGATCGGCCGAACCGTCTTCATCAGGCGGCGTGCCGACGGCGATGAACTGGATGTCACCGTGCGCCACGGAGGCGGCCACATCGGTAGAAAAATGCAGGCGGCCGGCGGCGCGGTTGCGCGCCACCACTTCAGCCAGTCCCGGCTCGTGGATCGGAATGCCGCCATTGTTGAGGATGTCTATCTTGCGTTGATCGACGTCGAGGCAGAATACGTTGTTGCCGAGTTCGGCGAGGCAGGCGCCGGTGACGAGGCCGACATAGCCTGTGCCGATGATGGTGATCTTCATATTGTCTTCTTCAAATCTTCAGTTCATCACGTTTAATTCTTCGGTGCGCCGCGGCGGATAGGTTTCCCATCCGTTGCAGCCCGGGCATTGCCAATAGAACTGGCGCGCCTTGAAGCCGCAATGGCTGCACTGGTAGCGTGCCAGCTTTTGTGCATGGCTATGCACGAGGTTCTTGACGGTCAATAGTTCAGGCCGCACTTCAAGCGAAGTATCCATCAGCCGCACTTCAAGGAACTTGTCCAGGCCCAGCAAGGTAGGTGTGCGGCGCAACTCATCAATGACCAATTGGCGTGCGGCATCAACACCATCCAATTCGAACACGGCCTTGAACACCACTTCGAGCAGGTCGATTGATGAGGCTTCTGCGAGATAGAGCTTCAACAGGTTGATGCCTTCCTGGGCCCGGCCCACGGTACGGTAGCCATCCATCATGCGCTGCGCGACCAGGGCGACGTGGGGCACGCTTTGCTGTTCCACGCGGCGCCAGGCCAGCAAGGCGCCTTCGGTGTCGCCTTTGGCCAGCAAGGCGTCGCCTGTCAGCAAGGTGGCGCGCACGTTCTTGCGGTCGGTGGCCAGGGCCTTGTCGAGCAGGGCCAGCGCGGCATCGGGGTGCGTGTGCACCAGTTCGTCCTGCGCCAGTTCGCAATAGAATTGCGCGATTTCCTTTTGCCGTCCGCCGGCACCGGCTTCCTGCAGCGCATGCGCCGCTTCGATGGCGCGCACCCATTCCTTTTCGCGCTGGAAGATTTCCAGCAAGGCGCGGCGCGCCTGGGCGCTGTATTGCGTGTCGACCAGCTTGTTGTAGGTTTCTTCGGCGCGGTCCAGCAAGCCGGCCTTCAGGTAATCCTGCCCCAGTTCATACAGCGCATGGGCCTGGTGCTCCTGCGGCAGATCGGGCCGGGCCAGCAAATTCTGGTGCACCCGGATGGCGCGTTCGGTTTCGCCGCGGCGACGGAACAGGTTGCCCAGGGCAAAGTGCAATTCCACCGTTTCGGGGTCGAGCTTGACGATTTCGATGAAGGCATCGATGGCCTTGTCGGGCTGCTCGTTCAGGAGGAAGTTCAAGCCCTTGAAGTAACCACGCGGCAAGGTGCGCGATTCCGAGAGCAATTGGCGGATATCGATGCGCGCAGCAATCCAGCCCAAAGCAAAAAAGGCGGGGATGCCAAGCAGCCACCAGGTTTCAAATTCCATGCGACGTATTGTTCTTGAAAGTGTCGGTCAATTCGGGATTATCGCCCAAGCCTCAGGGTTTCACCACCACGGCTTCAGCCTGGCGTGGATTGGCACGCGCCGCCACCAGGGCTTGCTGTTCCTGCTCCATCCGGTTGACGGTCTTTTGGTGCTTGCTCGATTCACGGCGATGGCGGAACACCATGGGCATCATGGCAAGGATACCCATGACGGCACCCATGAGGAAGAAGCCCAGCAATACCAGCACCATGGGGCCGCGGATTTCATAGTTGAGGAAGAAATGCAGCACGGCTTCATGGGTGTTTTCCAGCGCAAAGCCGAAAAACAAGACAAACAATATGACCGCAGCGAGTCTTGTTAGCAGTTTCATCATCGTTTCCTGTTTTCAAGGGCGCCTGGCGCCTGCTTGATCGATGCCCCTGATTGTACGTGAAAAACTCCCCTCGCCCGCGGGCGTGAGAGGGGTCGGGGGTGAGGGACGTGGCAATTCGGCTATGCGAATCAAGATCAAATACTGCTTCATCTTCTTTAGCCTTGGCAAATAGAGTCAAAGCGCGACATCCCCAGCCCACGGGGCCCGCCCATCCCGCTTGCGGGCGAGTGGAGTCCAGTAGCCTCTCGCCGCGAAGTCTTCAAATTAATTGCGACATGCCCAAAGAAAAACGGCACCCGAAAGTGCCGTCGTTCATTTCATTGCCTTAACCAGGGTCGACTCAGTCATCCTTGATGGGTTGCCCCACCATGGCATCGACGCGTTCGCGCAACTCCTTGCCCGGCTTGAAGTGCGGTACCCGTTTTTCCGGCACCATCACCTTGTCACCCGACTTGGGGTTGCGTCCGATTCGCGGCGGACGGCTGTTCAGTGCAAAGCTGCCGAAACCACGGATCTCGATGCGCTGACCGCTCGCCAAAGCGTCGGCCATGGCATCGAGGATGGTTTTGACGGCAAAATCCGCATCTTTCGCGACCAGTTGAGGATACTTCTCAGCTAACCGCGCGATCAATTCAGATTTCGTCATTGACTAGGTTGTTCCCTGGCTAGTTACCGGCAAATCAGTTCTTGTTGTCGAGCTTGGCCTTGAGCAAGGCGCCCAGGCTGGTCGTGCCCGAAGCTGCGCTGGAGTCCGAAGACATCTTTTGCATCGCTTCTTGCGTTTCGACATTGTCCTTGGCCTTGATCGACAGCTGGATGCTGCGTGCCTTGCGGTCAATGTTGATGACCATGGCTTCGACCTTGTCGCCGACCTTCAGGTGCGTACCGGCATCTTCCACGCGGTCGCGCGAGATTTCGGAAGCACGCAGGTAGCCTTCGACTTCTTCGGACAGAGCGATGACAGCACCCTTCGGCTCAACCGACTTGACCGTACCGGTCACCATCGCGCCCTTGTCGTTCATGGCGGCGAAGTTGTTGAACGGGTCGCCTTCGAGTTGCTTGACGCCCAGCGAAACGCGCTCGCGTTCCACGTCGATGGCCAACACGATGGCTTCGAGTTCGTCGCCCTTCTTGAAACGACGGACGGCTTCTTCGCCAGCTTCGGTCCAGGACAGGTCGGACAGGTGAACCAGACCGTCGATGTTGCCGGCCAGGCCGATGAACACGCCGAAGTCGGTGATCGACTTGATCGCGCCCTTGACCTTGTCGCACTTCTTGTGCGACATGGCGAAGTCATCCCACGGATTGGCCTTGCATTGCTTCATGCCCAGGCTGATACGGCGGCGTTCTTCGTCGATTTCCAGAACCATGACTTCGACTTCGTCGCCCAATTGGACAACCTTGTTCGGGGCCACGTTCTTGTTGGTCCAATCCATTTCGGAAACGTGGACCAGGCCTTCGATGCCTTGTTCCACTTCCACGAATGCGCCGTAGTCGGTCAGATTGGTGACCTTGCCGAACAGGCGGGTGCCTTGCGGGTAACGACGCGACAGGCCAGTCCAGGGATCGTCGCCCAGTTGCTTGACGCCCAGCGAGACGCGGTTCTTTTCCTGGTCGTACTTCAAGACCTTGGCAGTGATTTCCTGGCCAACCGTCAGCACTTCCGACGGGTGACGCACGCGGCGCCATGCCAGGTCGGTGATGTGCAGCAGGCCGTCGATGCCGCCCAGGTCGACGAACGCGCCGTAGTCGGTGATGTTCTTGACGACGCCGGTCACGACCGTGCCTTCCTTCAGCGTTTCCATCAGCTTGGCGCGCTCTTCGCCCATCGAAGCTTCGATGACGGCGCGACGCGACAACACGACGTTGTTACGCTTGCGGTCGAGCTTGATGACCTTGAATTCCATGGTCTTGCCTTCGTACGGCGTCGTGTCCTTGACAGGACGCGTATCGACCAGCGAACCCGGCAGGAACGCGCGGATGCCGTTGGTCAGAACGGTCAGACCGCCCTTGACCTTGCCATTGACGGTACCGGTAACGATTTCGCCCGATTCCATGGCCTTTTCCAGAGCCAGCCACGATGCCAGGCGCTTGGCCTTGTCGCGCGACAGGATGGTGTCGCCAAAGCCGTTTTCCAGCGATTCGATGGCGACGGAGATGAAATCGCCGACCTTGACTTCGACTTCGCCGGCGTCGTTCTTGAATTCTTCAACCGGGATGAACGCTTCGGACTTCAGGCCGGCGTTGACGATCACAAAGTTGTGGTCGAGGCGAACGACTTCAGCCGAAATGACTTCGCCCGAACGCATGTCTTGACGTGACAGCGATTCTTCAAACAGGGCGGCAAAGCTTTCCATACCAGAGGATGCGGGGGAGGTTGCAGTAGACATAAAAGGTTTCAATACAGGTTTTGGCCAATCCGCTTGTACGCAACAGCAGCGCAACAAAAGCAAAACTGGGTCAGGTTTGTCAACGTCCGTTCCCGCATTGCGCGGGGCCGGACACCAAATCGGGCAATATGCCCATCTTTACTACGTGCTTTCGACTACATTTGCTGCAGATTCAGTGTTTCCGGGTTTCTGCGTACCACTGGAGCACCTGTTCCACGGCTTCATCAGCCGTCATGTTCGAGGTTTCCAGCAAGTGCGCACCTTCGGCCGGCTTCAACGGAGCAATGGCGCGGTTGCTATCGCGCGCGTCACGTTCACGCAAATCCAGCAGGAGACCTTCAATATTAGCAGGAATTCCTTTTTCAATCAATTGCTTATAGCGTCTTTCTGCGCGAGCTTCCGGGGTCGCTGTCAAAAAGACCTTCAATTGCGCCTGGGGAAAGATGACGGAGCCCATATCGCGCCCGTCCGCCACCAGGCCGGGATGCTGACGAAAGCTCAGCTGCAAGCCATACAAGGCATGACGCACTGTTGGCAAAGCCGCAATTTTCGACGCCGTGTTGCCGACCTCTTCCGCACGGATGGCATGGCTGACGTTCTCGCTGGCCATGATGATCTTGTCACCCTGAAAACTGACGTTCAGGTGCTCGGCCAACTTGGCCAGGGCATGTTCGTCGGTCAATGGTGTTTCGCTGCGCAAGGCAGCCAACGCGGTCAGGCGATACAGTGCACCGGAATCGAGGTAATGGAAGCCAAGCTTGTCGGCAACGCGATGGGCGACGGTTCCCTTGCCCGAGGCAGTGGGACCGTCAATGGTGATGACGGGGAAATGAGATGGGGTCATGGGGGCTCCTGTAACCAAGTTTACCCGATTAGTGAGCAAGGTTGATGCCACCGAAGCCTCAATCCGTTGAGCGAGGGAAATTTTGGCGCGAATACCGCGCGAATGAAATGCCATGTATTACGGGCTATCCATCCCGCCTACCGATAAAAACAATCCGTGACAGGCAAGCATGCCGAATGCACCAGATCATCAATTTTGTCCAATTTCGCTCAAATAGTATTAATTTTTTCATCCTGGCCGTTAATTTGAGCGAATTACGACGAAAATAGAGCGATTAACGACGGCATCGCCGTGCCCCCCTCTGCAAAATGGCTGCTCCAATCCACACTTCAGGAGTTAAGCATGGCCCACCCCATTCAACTTGCTTGCCGCGCGCTGCTTTTTGCAGCCTTATCGGGCGCGGCATCGAATGCCATATCGGCCGAGGCGTTCAACGACGTTTTCAAGATCAGCAGCCACGACCTCGCCAGCGGCAGCCTGCAACAGGCGCAATTCGTCAGCGGTTTCGGCTGCAGCGGTGGCAACATCTCGCCTGACATCCAATGGCAAGGCGCCCCGCAAGGCACCAAGAGCTTCGTAGTCACCATGTATGACCCGGATGCGCCCACAGGGTCCGGCTGGTGGCATTGGGTCGTGGCCAATATCCCTGCCGATGTGCACGAATTGAAGGAAGGTGCCGGCAGCCCTGGTGGCTCGCTCCCCAAGGAGGCATTGCAGATTCGCGGCGACAGCGGCGATGCGGCATATATCGGCGCCTGCCCGCCAGCCGGCCAGGTGCATCGCTATGTGATCACGGTGAACGCACTCAAGGTGGAAAAACTCGACCTGCCACCGCAAGTCACACCGGCCATGCTCGGCTTCATGACCCTTGGCAATTCCCTGGGCAAGGCAACCCTGGTTGCAAAAGGCAGCCGCTGACATGGACGACCACTCCGTCTCCGCCGTTTTACCCTATCCCGCCATCGTGGATGTGCCGCGCATCGTCATGCGGGCTGGGGTGGGTGCAACCGGAGCGGTCACGCAACGCCAGGGATTATTGTTCAAGCGCCTGTTCATCGAACACCCCACCTTGATCCTGGTGGAGCATGGCATCAAGGCGCTGCATTGGGCGCAACACCGTCACCTGGTCCGCGCCGGAGAAGCCGTGGCGCTTGCGGGCGGGCAAGCGTTCGACGTCACCAACCATCCGGCGCCGGATGGCGAATACCGCGCGCGCTGGCTGGCCTGTGACGACGATGTGGTTGCGGCCTATGCACAAGCCCATCCGCAGCAGGCATCCATCAGTGAAACGCTCCTCGTCGCGCAGGCCGATGCGGCGCTTCGCCATGGTTTCCATCACACCTTTGACCGCGCCGTCGCTGCGGTAACAGACGAAACGCTTCCCACAGAAATTGCCCGCCATCGTCTGGCTGAATTACTCTTGTGGGTGGGTCTGGCCGGTGGTCGTTTCGAACCATCTTGTCCTGTGACGCTGGAAGCCAGAATCCGCCGCATCGTGGGGCAAGACCCCGCCCGGGACTGGGTCGCCGCCGACATCGCGAGCAGCTTTGCCATGAGCGAAGCCACCATGCGGCGCAAGCTTGCCGCGGAAGACACCACGTTGAGCACCTTGCTGGTCGACGCACGCATGTCGCTGGCACTACAGTTGCTGCAATCGACAGCACAGCCGGTCAGCCAGATCGCACTGACCGTCGGCTACCAGACTCCCTCGCAATTCACGGCACGGTTTCGCCAGCGCTTCGGCTTTGCACCGACCGCCATTCGCGGGCATCGCCGAGCAGCGGCGCAAACACACCCGCCGGGTTGAAACCCGGCCCGCGCGAACAGTAAAGCGTTTACAAGAGATCGTTCGACGCCACTGCGCCAAACGCTTCAAAGTAATCCGGGAAAGTCTTCGCAACGCACTTCGGATCATTGATGCGCATCACGTTACCCTTGCGGATTGCACCGGTCAACGACGCCAATGAGAAGCACATGGCCATGCGGTGGTCGTCATAGGTATCGATGGTGGCAGCCTCGATATCTGCCGGCGGCGTGATTTTCAGATAGTCTGCCCCCTCTTCCACGATCGCGCCAAGCTTGCGCAATTCTGTCGCCATGGCGCTGATACGGTCGGTTTCCTTGACGCGCCAACTGGCAATATTGCGCAGCACACTGGTACCTTCCGCGTAGAGTGCCGCCACGGCGATGGTCATGGCGGCATCGGGGATATGGTTGAAGTCCGCATCGATCGCTTTCAAGGCGCCGCGCGATTCGACTTCGATCCAGTTCGGGCCCGTGGTGATGTGGGCGCCCATGGCTTGCAGCGCGTCGACGAAGCGCACGTCACCCTGGATGCTGTCGGCACCCACGCCTTGCACACGCACCGGGCCGCCGGCGATGGCGCCTGCCGCAAGGAAATAAGAGGCCGAAGACGCATCGCCTTCAACATGGATGTCACCCGGGCTGGTGTAGTGCTGGCCTGCCTCGATGGTGAAAGCGCGCCATTCGTCGCGCTGCACCGTGACGCCGAAACGCTGCATCAGTTTGAGCGTGATTTCAATGTAGGGCTTGGAAATCAGTTCATCGATCACTTCGATGACGACCGGTTCCTGTTTCGCCATCAGCGGCGCCGCCATCAGCAAGGCGGTCAGGAATTGGCTCGAAACATTGCCGCGCACCTGCAGCTTGCGCTGGTGCAGGTGGCCACGCTGGATATGCAAGGGCGGGTAGCCGGCCTGGCCGGTGTAGTCGATCCTGGCACCGATGTCGTTCAAGGCATCGACGAGGTCGCCGATGGGGCGCTCATGCATGCGCGTCACGCCGTGCAGCTTGTAGTCGCCGCCCAGGACAGCCAAAGCCGCCGTCAACGGTCGAATTGCGGTACCGGCATTGCCCATGAACAAGTCGGCCTGGTGCGCAGGAAAGGCGCCATCGCCGCCGTGCACGATGTAGTCATTCGATGTGCCCACCTGCTCCCACTTGATGCCGAGTTGCTGCAAGGCGGTGAGCATGACGAGGGTATCGTCGGAAGCCAGCAGATCGTGGATGTGGGTCGTGCCTTTGGATAGCGCGGCCAGCAATAGCGTGCGGTTCGAAATGCTTTTCGAGCCGGGCAGTTGCACGGTGCCGTGCGCGCGCATGGCGGGTTGGAGGTCTAGATGGTGAGGGTATTGCTTCATGTTCAGTTATCCCATATGCGCTTTAACTCCCCTCTCCCGCGAACGGGAGAGGGGTGGGGGAGAGGGAGCGCCTAGGCTACCCTCAATCAGGGAGCCAGCTTGCGGCTCCCCTCTCCCCTGCCCCTCTCACGCAAGCGGGAGAGGGGTTCTATCTTTCTCTATTTTTCGGCAGCCTCAATTGCCTTGATCCACTCATGCCGCGCGTGCTGTGCATTGGTATATACCGTTTCCAGCGCGCCGCCGTCACTGGCTGCCAATGAAGCCCGTAAACGTCTCAATTGAACCATATAGGCATCAAGCTCATCGAGCAACGCCGCCCGGTTCGCCAGCGAAATATCACGCCACATCTCGGGCGACGATCCGGCAATGCGCGTGAAGTCGCGGAAGCCGCTCGCGGCATACTGGAACAGCAAGTCGGCATGCGGTTTATTGGCAATATCGTCCACCAGTGCATAAGCCAGCAAATGCGGCAGATGGCTCACGGAAGCAAACACCAGGTCGTGCTTTTCCGGGCTCAGGTGATGGATCACGGCGCCACAGGCCGTCCAGGCGGCAGCGACGCGCTCCACGTCTTCCTTGCGGTTTTCCGGCAAGGGTGCAAGCACAACCTTCTTGCCGCGATAAAGATGGTCGATGGCGGCGTCCGGACCATTGGTTTCGCGCCCCGCTATCGGATGGCCCGGCACGAATTGGTCAATCCGATTGCCCAGTGCGGCGCGCGCAGCAGCCACCACGTCGGCCTTGGTGCTGCCGGTATCGGTGACAATGATGCCCGGCTGCAGGTGCGGCGCAATCGACTCAAGCACGGCACCGGTTTGCGCCACGGGTGCCGCCAACAGCACGAGGTCGGCACCGTGCACAGCGTCGGCCGCCGATTCCGCAGCGCGGTCGATGATGCCGAGCTCGTTGGCACGCACCAATGATGCATCGCTGCGATCCAAACCGACGATTTCACCGACCATGCCGGCTTTCTTCAACGACAGGGCGAACGATCCGCCGATCAGGCCGACGCCGAAAATGGCGACTTTATTGAACATCGGTGCTCCACATCACTTGAGCACCTCGTTGAGCGCGGCCAGGAAGGCGGCGTTTTCTTCAGGCAAACCGATGGTAATGCGTAACCATTGCGGCAAGCCGTAATTGCCTACCGGGCGCACAATGATGCCGCGCCTGAGCAAGGCCAGGTTGGCCGCCGCGCCGGAGCCTTCATCCTCGCCCACGCGCACCAGCACGAAGTTGCCGGAAGACGGCACGTATTCGAGGCCGAGCTCGTCGAATGCTTCAGTCAATTGCCGATAGCCGGCGGTGTTGAGTGCCGCGCTTTTTTCCAGGAACGTCTTGTCGCCCAAGGCCGCCACGGCCGCAGCTTGCGCCATGGTATTGACGTTGAATGGCTGGCGGATGCGGTTGAGCAGGTCCGTGATGCCGGGCTGCGCAATGCCGAAGCCGACACGCAAGCCGGCCAGGCCATAAGCCTTGGAAAAGGTGCGCGAGACAATCAGGTTCGAGTGGCGCCGCACCCAGGCTGTGGAGTCGTATTGCTTTTCCGGTGCCAGGTATTCGTTGTAGGCCTCATCGAGCACCACAACCACATTGGCCGGCACGGCAGCGAGGAAAGCTTCCAGCTCGCCCTGGCCGATGAACGTGCCGGTCGGGTTGTTCGGATTGGCGACGAAGATCAGCTTGACGGCCGGCGTCAGCGCAGCAAGAAAGGCTGGCAAATCATGCCCAAAATTCTTCGCCGGCACCACAACGGGCTTGCCGCCCGTGGCTTGTACGGCCAGCGGGTAGACGGCAAAGGAATATTGCGAATACATTGCCGCATCGCCCGGTTGCACGAAGGCATGGGCGGCAAGCTCCAGAATATCGTTGCTGCCGTTGCCCAGCGTGATCCATTCCGGCGGCACATCGTATTTTTGCGAGAGCGCTGCCTTCAGGTCGAAGCCATTGGCGTCGGGGTAACGCCCGATTTGGTCCATGGCTGCGAGCATGGCGAGCCTGGCCGATTCCGGCATGCCCAGCGGGTTTTCGTTGGAAGCGAGTTTGACGATCTTCGCCTCATCGAGGCCGAATTCGCGTGCGACTTCAGCGATGGGCTTGCCGCCCTGATAGGGCGCGATTGCCCTGACGTAATCAGGGCCGAATTGATTGGACATAGGATTACAGACTCAAAGGGTACGAACCGAGCACCTTGAAAAAGGCAGCGCTTTGCTTCAATTCAGCCAGGGCTTTCGCGACATTTGTTTCCTGCGCATGGCCTTCGACGTCGACGTAGAAGTAATACTCCCAGGTGCCGATGCGAGCCGGGCGCGATTCGAAGCGCGTCATGGAAACGCCATGCGTGGCAATGGGCTTGAGCAAGTCGTACAAGGCACCCGCCTTGTTCGGCACGGCCAGCACCAGCGAGGTCTGGTCGCGCCCCGACGGCGTGGTGTTCAGGCGGCCAATGACGGCAAAACGCGTGCGGTTATGCGGGTCGTCCTGGATGTGGGCCGCAATGGTCTGCAGTTCATATTTCTGGCCCGCGATATGGCCGGCGATGGCCGCAACACCGGGGTCTTCGCTGGCCATGCGCGCGGCTTCGGCATTCGACGCCACCGCATGCCGTTCGATATTGGGGTAATGCTGATTGAGCCAGGCCTGGCACTGCGCCAGCGCCTGCGAATGGGCGCAGATGCGCGTCACGCCATCCATGGTGCCGCTCTTGCTCATCAGGCTGTGGTGTACCGCAATCGCCACCTCGCCCGAAATGGAAAGCGAGGTTTGCAGCAGCAGATCCAGCGTGCGGTTGATGGCGCCTTCAGAGGAATTTTCCACCGGCACAACGCCGAAGTCGGCCGTGCCGGCTTCGGTCGAGCGAAACACTTCGTCAATCGAAACGCAAGGCAGGCTTTCGACCGCGTGGCCGAATTGCTGGTAGACAGCTTGTTCGCTGAAGGTGCCCGATGGCCCGAGGTAGGCCACGGTCACGCGCCGTTCGAGCGAACGGCACAGCGACATCACTTCACGGAAAATCATTTGCATGTCGCCCGAGGCCAGGGGGCCTTCGTTGCGTTCAGCCACGCGGCGCAGCACCATGGCTTCGCGTTCGGGGCGGAACACCGGGGCATTGGTTTCGGCCTTGACGTGGCCGACTTCCTGCGCCAGGCGGGCGCGTTTGTTCAAAAGATCGACGATTTGGGCGTCGATCGCATCGATCTGCTCGCGCAGAGGTTTGAGTTTTTCGTCGCTCATGGGGAGTCCAGATTACGTGCTCAATACCGCCGAATCGGCAGGCAGGGGCGAGTCGTAGGCTAGGACGGGTCCCAGCTAAACAGTCTCAATCCTGGCGCTATGCTGGGACTCGTCCCAGCCTACGTCTTTCCCACCTTCTGCCCTTCCGCGGCACTACTATCCGTTCTTGGCCTCAAAATCTTTCATGTAGGCGATGAGAGCTTGCACCCCCTCCAGCGGCATCGCGTTGTACAGCGACGCACGCATGCCGCCTACCGATTTGTGGCCCTTCAGTTGCAGCAGGCCGTGCTCTTTGGCGCCCGCCAGAAACGCCGTGTTCAGCGTTTCGTCTTGCAGATAGAACGGCACGTTCATGCGTGAACGGCATTCCCTGACAACCCGGTTTTGGTAAAACCCGGTCGAATCCAGATAATCATACAGCATGGCGGACTTGGCAATATTGCGTTCTTCCATCGCCTTCACACCGCCCTGCTTTTTCAACCATTGAAACACCAGGCCGGCGATGTAGATCGCGTACGTCGGCGGGGTGTTGTACATCGAATTGTTTTCGGCCACCGTTTTCCATTCGAACGCCGACGGGCAGATCGGCAGCGCGCAGTTCAGCAGGTCTTCGCGCACGATCACCACCGTCAAGCCGGCCGGGCCAAGGTTCTTCTGCGCGCCACCGAAGATCGCGCCATAGCGCGACACGTCAACCGGGCGCGCCATGATATGCGAAGACATGTCTGCCACCAAAGGCACATCACCCACGTCGGGTACGAAATGGTATTCCAGCCCATCGATGGTTTCGTTGGTGCAGATGTGAACGTAAGCCGCATCCTTGCTAAGCTCCCACGATGCCGGATCAGGAATTGCGCTGAGTTTGTTGTCTTCCGCCGTGGCGGCGATGTTGACATTGCCGTATTTAGCCGCTTCCTTGGCCGACTTTTTGGTCCATGACCCCGTGATGACGAAGTCTGCTGTCGCGGGCTGAGCCTTGCGGCCCAGCAGATTCATCGGCACGATGGCATTTTCACCAAGTCCGCCACCTTGCAGGAACAGGATCCGGTAATTGTCCGGGACCGACAACAACTCGCGAAAATCCGCCAGGGCCGTTTCATGAATGGACATGAACTCGGAACCGCGATGGCTCATCTCCATGACCGACATGCCGCTACCATGCCAATCGAGCATTTCGGCTGCGGCTTGCTGCAAGACTTCCTTCGGGAGTACGGCGGGTCCTGCGGAGAAGTTGTAGATTGCAGTCATGTAACTTTGGTTATCCCTGATGTATCAGTTTCCACCTCCGTCATCCCCGCGAAAGCGGGGATCCACAATGCCTCGATGATGCATGCTCAGCATGGATTCCCGCTTTCGCGGGAATGACAGAGGTTTTAATTGGCCTGCGCGGCCCCCTCTCCCGCCCTGCAGGAAAGGGGTTCTTACTTTTTTACTCGCCAGCCGGCTCCTCGCCGCTGCCTTCGCCTTCAACCGCGTCAACGTCAACATCCGTCTCCACCACGCGCTGCAAGCCCGAAAGCTTGGTGCCGTCTTCCACGGCGATCAAGGTCACACCTTGGGTAGCGCGGCCCATTTCGCGGATTTCGGAAACGCGCGTGCGGATCAGCACGCCGCCGGTCGTGATCAGCATGATTTCGTCGGTCGTATTGACCAGCGTGGCGGCCACCACCTTGCCGTTGCGTTCCGAAGTCTGGATCGCAATCATGCCCTTGGTGCCGCGGCCATGGCGCGTGTATTCCGTGATCGGGGTACGCTTGCCGAAGCCGTTCTCGGTCGCCGTCAAGACCGACTGCTGTTCGTTCTCGGCCACCAGCAGCGCGATCACTTGCTGGCCATCTTCCAGGTTCATGCCGCGCACGCCGCGCGCCGTACGGCCCATCGGACGCACGTCATTTTCATCAAAACGCACGGCCTTGCCACTGTCGGAGAACAGCATCACGTCGTGTTCACCATCGGTCAGCGCGGCGCCGATCAGGTAATCGCCTTCATCGAGGTCGACCGCGATGATGCCGGCCTTGCGCGGGTTGGAGAAGTCCGACAACGGTGTCTTCTTCACCGTGCCCAGGCTGGTTGCCATGAAGACGAAATGGTTCTCCGGGAAGCTGCTGTTGTCGCCCGACAGCGGCAGCACCACGGTGATCTTTTCGCCGTCGTGCAGCGGGAACATGTTGACGATGGGCTTGCCGCGCGAATTGCGCGAACCCTGCGGCACCTCATAGACCTTGAGCCAATACATGCGACCGCGATTGGAGAAGCACAGGATGTAGTCATGTGTATTGGCGATGAAGAGCTGGTCGATCCAGTCGTCGTCCTTGGTCGCCATGGCTTGCTTGCCGCGTCCGCCTCGCTTTTGCGCGCGGTATTCGGAAACCGGCTGGGCTTTCATGTAGCCCGAGTGCGACAGCGTGACCACCATGTCTTGCGGCGTGATCAGGTCTTCGGTGCCGAGGTCGGTGGCGTTGCGTTCGATCTGCGAGCGGCGTTCATCCTTCGCGCCGTACTCGTTCTTGGCCGAATTCATTTCGTCGGTGATGATGGTCGTCACGCGGTCCGGCTTGGCCAGGATGTCGAGCAGGTCGGCAATCTCGGCCATCACGTCGCGGTATTCGTTGACGATCTTGTCCTGCTCCAGGCCCGTCAGGCGTTGCAGGCGCATCTGCAGGATTTCCTGGGCCTGGTCGTCGGACAGTTTGTACAGGCCGTCGGCTTGCATGCCGTAGTGCTTGGGCAGGTTTTCCGGGCGGTAGGCGTCAACACCCGGGCCGCCTTCTTCGCCGGTGCGCGAGAGCATGGCACGCACGACGGAAGAATCCCAGGCACGCGTCATCAATTCGACCTTCGCAACCGGCGGCGTGGGAGCAGCCTTGATGATGGCGATGAAGTCATCGATGTTGGCCAGGGCAACGGCCAGGCCTTCGAGCACGTGGCCGCGTTCGCGCGCCTTGCGCAATTCGAACACGGTACGGCGCGTGATCACTTCGCGGCGGTGCGACAGGAAACAATCCAGCATCTGCTTCAAATTCAGCAGCTTGGGCTGGCCGTCAACCAGGGCCACCATGTTCATGCCGAAGGTGTCTTGCAGTTGCGTTTGCTTGTAGAGGTTGTTGAGCACGACTTCAGCAACTTCGCCGCGCTTCAATTCGATCACCACGCGCATACCCGACTTGTCGGATTCGTCGCGGATGTCGGAAATACCGTCGAGCTTCTTGTCGCGCACCAGTTCGGCAATGCGTTCCAGCAGCGACTTCTTGTTGACCTGGTAAGGCAGTTCGTCAACGATGATGGCGGTGCGGCCGCCTTCCTTGCCGTATTCCTCGAAGTGGGTTTTGGCGCGCATCACCACACGGCCGCGGCCGGTGCGGTAGCCGTCGCGCACACCCGAGACGCCATAAATGATGCCGGCGGTGGGGAAGTCGGGGGCCGGGATGATTTCGATCAATTCGTCGACCGTGCATTCCGGGTTGCGCAAAACGTGCAAGGCGCCGTTGATCACTTCGCCGAGGTTATGCGGCGGAATGTTGGTAGCCATACCCACCGCGATACCGGACGAGCCGTTGATCAGCAGGTTGGGGATGCGGGTCGGCAACACCGACGGCTCTTTTTCCTTGCCGTCGTAGTTGGGAACGAAATCAACCGTTTCCTTTTCGATGTCCTGCAGCAGCTCGCTGGCAATCTTGTCCAGCCGGCACTCGGTGTAGCGCATGGCCGCCGCGTTGTCGCCGTCAACCGAACCGAAATTGCCCTGGCCGTCGACCAGCGTATAGCGCATGGAAAAGTCCTGCGCCATCCGCACCAGCGTGTCATAAATGGATGCGTCGCCGTGCGGGTGGTATTTACCCATGACTTCACCGACCACGCGCGCGCATTTCACGTAAGGACGGTTCCAGACGTTATTGGTTTCATGCATGGCGTACAACACGCGGCGATGCACCGGCTTCAAGCCGTCACGCACATCGGGCAAGGCGCGGCCCACGATCACGCTCATGGCGTAATCGAGGTAGCTCTTGCGCATCTCTTCTTCTAGGGAAATCGGGATTGTTTCTTTGGCGAATTGATCCATTGGCGGCGAACTTGGCTACGCTGGTTTTTGAATTGGGCTGTGCTTGCAGAAAATGCACAGAATCGATCATTTTAGCATGCCAACGAGTGCCGAATTCACGGGCCAGGGTCAAAAATCGGCAGCGGGCGCCAATGCGCTATCTTATTGTTTTTGCATTTCTTTAACCGCCAATTGTCGTTGGGGATTGGCAAAGTATGATTTAATGGCGCACCGCCAATTTGGACCATTCCAAAGCCAACAAAGAATCGAAAAAAGCCATGCAGAAACTTGCACTCGCCCTCGCCCTGACCGCCGCCCTGCCAGCGGCCGCACTTGCCCAATCCAGCAATGACATCAAGGCCAACACGCCTTATAGCGCCTACGTACAAAATTCTTCGGGCGTGATCGTCAGAAGCGCCTACGGCCTGTGCTGGCATACCAATTACTGGACCCCGGCCGATTCCGTGATCGGCTGTGATGGCGAACTGGTATCGCCCATCCCCAACCCCATTGCCCCACCCATGGTGGCAAGTGCGGCGCCGACACCGGTTATCGTGCCACCGCCCCCGCCGCCGCCCAAGCCGTGCGACTTCACCTTCGTGCTGAAAGCGGATGAAACCTTCAGCTTCGACTATGCCAAGCTGTCGGAACCCGCCAAGCATGGGCTCGATACCGACTTCCGTGCCAAGCTGGCCGCCTGCGCATCCGTGCAAAGCATCGTCGTGACCGGTTACACCGACCGCCTGGGTACCGACTCTTATAATCAGAAGCTTTCGCAAAAGCGCGCTGAAGTGGTGTCTGACTATCTAAAGAGTATCGGCGTTGCCGGTACGCTTGAACAGCGCGGACTGGGCAAGGCTAACGAGATCGAAGCCTGCGCCGGTGTCAAGGGACAAAAGAAGCTGATCAAGTGCCTGGCACCAAACCGTCGCGTCACCATCGAGGTGCATGGCCTGGCCAAATAAAACGGTCGTTCCATTAGGTTTGGCACCATGTATTTGGCAAGCGGTCTGGCCGCTTGCCACCTTTCCTGTATGACCACCCGGAAATCTTTTCATTTGCGACACGATTTCCGGGAACCAAGCCACTTTCCCTCTGGTCTGTGTTGTGCAAGCGGTAACGGTTGCGCCATTCCGTTGCAAATGCACCACAATTGACGCTTTTCCACATTTGGTCTGAATGGCAATCTGCACCACAATAATGCCTGTGGCAGAATGGCGAGGAAGGTAAAACTTGGCCCCCAATGTTGCCCGATGTAATCGAACCGTTACATTTGGCAGTTGAACAAGTGATACCATGCAACCTAGTTGGAAACTTATTGCGCAGTTCACTGCGGATACCTGAAACAAGAGGATAAAACATGAAAAAACTAGCACTTTTGACACTTGCTGCATCCGCAGCGATCGTCTCGGTGTCGGCATTCGCATATGACGATATCAAGGCACCAAAGCCCTACAGCGCCTACGTTCAAGATAGCAGCGGCTACATCGTTCGCGATCCGTTCGGCCTTTGCTGGCATACCAATTACTGGACTCCGGCTGACGCTGTGGAAGGCTGCGACAAGCCCATCACGCCACCGGCTCAGATCGAGCCGCCAGCACCGGTTGCTCCGCCGCCACCGCCGCCCCCGCCCGCACCTGTGAAGGCCGCTCCGACATCGGAAAAGGTTACCTTCGCCGCTGACGCGTTCTTCGACTTCGACAAGGCTGTTCTGAAGCCCGAAGGCAAGGCCAAGCTCGACGACCTGACCTCGAAGCTGGGTAGCCTGAACCTCGAAGTCATCATCGCCGTCGGCCATACCGACTCGGTGGGTTCGGTTGAATACAACCAAAAGCTGTCGGTGCGCCGCGCTGACGCCGTCAAGGCCTATCTGGTCTCGAAGGGTGTTGAAGCCAACCGCGTCTACACTGAAGGCAAGGGCAAGAGCCAACCGGTCGCGGACAACAAGACTGCCGAAGGCCGCGCCAAGAATCGCCGCGTGGAAATCGAAGTGGTCGGCACCCGTACCGTCAACCAGTAATCGGTTCCAGCGTCTTGAAAAACCCCGCTTCGGCGGGGTTTTTTATTGCTCTCGCAGAGAACAAGTTGCTGACGGATGGAGCGAAGCGAAGCAACGAAGCATGCATGAAATGCTATCATTCACCCCATGAACGCCGACCCATCCGAACTGCAAAAATTCAGTGACCTCGCCCACCGCTGGTGGGACCCCACTTCCGAATTCCGCCCACTGCATGAAATCAATCCGCTGCGCCTGGAATGGATCAACGCGCGTGCGCCCCTGTTCGGCAAGAATGTGCTCGACATCGGCTGTGGCGGCGGCATCCTGGCTGAAAGCATGGCAAAAAAGGGCGCCAAGGTCACAGGCATCGACCTGTCCGAAAAAGCACTGAAAGTGGCTGACCTGCATAGCCTGGAAACCGGCGTGCAGGTCGCTTACGAATTGATCTCTGCCGAAGACATGGCCGCCAAGGCGCCCGAGAGCTTCGACGTCGTTACCTGCATGGAAATGCTGGAGCACGTGCCCGACCCGAGCGCCATCGTCAAGGCCTGTGCCAAATTGGTGAGGCCGGGCGGCAAACTGTTTTTCTCGACCATCAACCGCAACCCCAAGGCTTACCTGTTTGCGGTGCTAGGCGCAGAATACGTGCTGCGCCTGCTGCCGAAAGGCACGCACGACTACGCCAAGTTCATCACTCCGGCGGAGCTGGCCCAGTTCATCCGCAACGCCGGGCTGGAACTCGATGGCTTGAAAGGCATGGGCTACAACCCGCTGACCAAGATCTATTCGCTGAACCAGGATACCAGCGTCAACTACCTCGTGGCCGCCCACCGCCCGCTCTGAACCCGCATGAATAAAACACCGCGCGCCGTCCTGTTCGACCTGGACGGCACACTGGCCGATACCGCGCCCGACCTTGCCGCTGCCGTCAACCGCCTGCGCATCGCGCGCGGACTTGAACCAACCCCCTACGAGCAATTGCGCCCGGTCGCGTCCGCCGGTGCACGCGGCCTGGTCGGCGCGGCCTTCGGTGTCAAACCCGGCGATGCCGAATTCGAGGCACTGCGTGATGAATTCCTGGCCAGCTACGAAGCCAACCTGGCGGTGGAAAGCCGCCTGTTCGACGGCGTGGCACAACTGCTGACCCACCTCGAACAGCAAGGCATAGCCTGGGGCGTCGTCACCAACAAGGCGGGCCGCTACACCAATCCGCTGGTGCCGCAAATCGGCCTGGGCCACGCCGGCTGCGTGATCTCCGGCGACACCACGCCGCACCCCAAGCCGCACCCGGAACCCCTGTTCGAAGCCGCACGCCGGCTGAAGCTGGAACCGCAGCAATGCTGGTACGTCGGCGACGATTTGCGCGACATCCAGGCGGGCCAGGCTGCCGGTATGACAACCGTCGCGGCCGCCTGGGGCTATTGCGGCCACAGTGAGCCGCCAAGCTGGAATGCCGACCTGCTGGCCGACACACCCTTGCATTTGATCAAGTTTCTGCAAGCCCCCTGAGCTTCCCCTTGCAAAATGGGGCGGCAACCCCACGTATACGTTACAATTCCATGACTGCAACACCGATTTCGGGGACGACCTGGTTTCGACAGGGATTGCAAAGCAGTGCAGGGCATACCGAGGGCTGGTCACCTCGTAAATACAACCGGAAAAAGACTTAACTGCAAACGATAACTCGTACGCACTAGCCGCTTAATAACCGGTTAGCTCTACACCACTTCTTCCCTGGGGTGGGCCGGCAACGGCAGTAGAGTCATTCACAGGGAATCGCGCAAAGCCGGGTCACTTGGTCAGCGTTAAATCTAAGGTGACTCGCCCGACTGCAGCGTGCGCGTCCGCGTCGGAAGGGTTAAATCAAATGGCAGCGCTAAGTATGTAGAACTGTCTGTAGAGTGTCTTTGGACGCGGGTTCGATTCCCGCCGTCTCCACCATTTACCTGTGCCGTCTAGACCACTCTAGACCGCACATAGGCCATATATTTCAATGGCTTATGGACCATTTGCCTACTCTGGCATTTGGTCCTGAGGGGTCTATCCTGGCCCCTATGTGGTCACATTTCGGTCATGCCATCCTTCGGGGGTGGCTATGATCGATTGGGTGACTGCTATCCTTCCTTTTTCTTCCACCGAGAAACTTATTGGAGGCAAGCTTGCCTCGATCAAGTCCGATGGTGAAGTTGAATGGGAGACTGTGAAGCATCTTCCTGTTCTCGGTTCACACGATTCCAAATTTCACGTTCTCGCGCTAGGCGATGGCCGGATTAAGATCCATGGGAATCCTGCGAAATTTTTGCAGGGACACAATCTATTCGGTACTGATGACCTTAAGGGTTTGGTGTTCGAGACGATGATGAAGGTGTGTAAATTGATGGGCATTCAACCGTCTCTTGATGATCGCCGGGCTTGGAAGAATGGTGACTACGAATTGTTTAGGGTAGACATCACCTACATGTACTCACTGGCCAGTAGGTCCAATGTGCGTGCCTGGCTTCGTTCTGCAGAATATCAATCCAAGAGCCGTCACGGACGGCCAATCATGACAGGTGGCACTCTGTATTGGGGAAAGCATTCACGACGTTGGGCAATGAAGGCATATGGAAAAGGCGACGAGATCGATTCGACAAAGGATCATCGTCTTCCAAATGAGATTTTGAATCGCCCACTCTTAAGCGAATATGCAGACGACAAATTACGGGTGGAGCTGGTATTACGCTCTCAAGAACTGACCGGTCTATTTCCATTCAAGACGGCACGGCAGTGGGCGGCGGATACTCCATCAAAATTGCACGCGTTATATTTAGGAGCGATTGACATGAGCAATCAATTTACGTTGACTCACGATGAGATTGATGAACTTCCGGCGCGCTTGGTCGCCGTGTACCGCTTGTGGAAGAGCGGTGAAGATCTCCGATCTATGTATCCAAAAAATACGTTCTATCGATATCGCAGACAACTGCTTGTCCACGATATTGATATTGGGATGATCCAGCCAAAGTCGTTTGACAACGTTATTCCGCTGGTGCGGGCACTGAGACCGCAGGCTATAGCCGATGTGCCGGAATGGGCAAAAGGAACCAGTTTGCATTTCCAACCAACTGCCGGAAAAGCGGCCTAATGAAAGGGTAAGTGATAGATATGGGACAAGCCAAAAATCGTGGTAGTTTGCAGGACAGAATTAATCAATCGAAGGAACGCGGTTTGCACACTCAAGACGTAGCTACGAGTGGCCGCGAAGAGCTGTATAGATTGGAGCACAAACTCCCGGCCGATGCGCGGTTTTATGGGTACGGCATCATGATCGGCATGCAGGGCTTTGTTGGGCGGCTGATTAGATCGAAATCTGGCTCTATCGTTGAATTCGCTACTGAACCGAAAGACACGTTGATGTTTGAAACGTTCGAAGAGGCTGAGGAGATATCACGTGAGCTCTCGGATTCAGCCAGAGTTGGAGCTTTTTTTGAAGTTGATGGGCGAGTTACTTTCTTATCTTGATGAGCGAAGTGGGCTGAAAAATGCTGATTCGATTTGCGTTCGCGTACTGCAATTTTATTTACCATGTGTTGATGCCTGCCTTATATCGGCGAGGCTTGCTGATCCCATCTCCTCTTCCTCAAGTCAGCGAACTTACTGGTGCTGCGGGAATTTTTAGATGGTTGTACGCCTCAGGGTATGTTGTCCAGAATGGCGATGGTTCATTTATCTTGAGCACTGATCTTGCCTCACGGGAGGCGCGATGATTACAGCCTTTCTTGATCGACTTGCGTATCGATATCTCACTACGCATCCTGACTTGGAAAAGCCTCAAGATTTTTACGAGTGGCAACGCGTTTTTCTCGAAAAATATGGTCGTCGTCTTGATTCGACAGGGCTACTATTTCAATTGTCCGTTCCTTATTGGGTATCCCAAATCTACGCTCGCTGGCAAGATTTTTACCTGTCATTTTTTCCGTAAAGAACTGCTCAACCGGTGCGCAGCAATGCAGCATCACATTGAAGACCTATCCTGAGGTTGAATGTCTCGCTGGGGCGATTTGAGTCTCACCGAATGGTGAGATGCCTAGCGTTCAGCGAGGCACCCCAGCGCGTCATGGTCGCATGTAGGAGCGTTTTGGCCGGTCGGCCCGGCCAGCGACAATGCGATCCACGCACTTGCCTCCGTTCCATCCTATGGGCCTTTGTTAGTATGGAACAGCTCCCCCTCTTACCTTGGAATTCACTGACGCTCACCGAGTTGGTAAAGCTGGTCGACCAGATCCGCACGGTGTATTGGCAGATTCGGAATTTACGTGGTGGAAAATTTGGAAGCGCCAGGCGCCGGCGCGCTTATCGCCAGGTAAGTAAGATCAAAGAGCAGCTGCTGCTTGCCGGCATTCCCAAAGCTGAAATTTTGACCTTCTTGGCTTGTTGTCGCTCAGGCTGTCGATTCCGCGATCCACCTTGTATTGGATGCAAAATGGAATGGCGATAGCAGGTGAACGATCTGTTCGAGTTGTGAGCTTCCCCTGGGCCGCGCTGCGCCCGCAGCTCAGCGAGGACGCGGCGCGGCCCAGGGGAATGCATCAGGCGCGTGCAGTATAGTGATACTGCACGAAAGTACCAATTTGGTACTCCATACCTACGGAGTCCGGTCTACAATGGGGGATTATCATTATCCACCAGGGTCGATTTCATGGCAGAGCGGATACCCTCAGATGCAGAATTGTGCGCCATTGTTGAAAAAGCAATTAATAACTTCCGAGGTGACACGGAGGTTCTTAGGGGCGCTATCGGATATGCCTTTATGGCGCGTAGTTTCGGCTGGAAACCGACCTTGCTCATGACAGGTCAGAAGACGATCAAGCTCTATGAGGAGATTCTTCATATCGATTCCAGGACCTTGTTCCTTGAGGAAGGGCCAACTGCGCATCGTTCGGTTGCGTGGAGGGCTGTCCAGAAGGTTTCCAACTTCTGGAAGGCCGTCAAAGGGGAGATCAAGGGCATACGCTCCAGTGAGGTTACGTAGGGGTACTTTACATTCCCCTGGTAGGCAATTAAAATCCCCTATCGACCACCTCCCTGGTGGTCCTTATTGGTCCATAGGGGGATATATGAAGTGGGTTCTCATCAAGCTGTTGTCTCAACAAACCGGCTATTCGGAAAACGCCATTCGCGCCAAGATCAAGAAAGGCGTTTGGATATGTAATCAGCATTGGCGCAAGGCTCCGGATGGTCGGATTCTTTTCGACCTTGACGCGATCCAGGCATGGATTGAGGGAACACCTCCCAGCAATCGTAAGGCGGCGTGATAGGTGGGCAGCTCTCCTACGAAGCGCTACAAGGGTGTGAGGCCACACGGCAGTGGCATTCAAATCGATTTTACGTACCTTGGGAGGCGTTATCGCGAGCATCTTGGCATGCCTGCCACCCCCGCGAACTTAAAGCATGCTGAGCGCACGCGTAATGTCATCCTGTTCGAAATTGCGACTGGCACCTTCAAACTTGAAAAGCATTTTCCTAAACGAGCTGGTGTCGGCAGAGCGACAGGCCAAGTTGGGGAAGCATTGAGCGAATATTTACGTTACAAGCGAACCGATTGTGCTCTCAGTACGATTCGCGACTACAAGAGCGCGATTGAATTTCATTTGCGGCCGAAGTTCGGCGACATGGCGTTTTCTGATGTCAACTACTCGATGGTACGAGCCTGGTTGGCCGATCTGGAAATCAGTTCGAAGCGCAAAAACAACATTTTGATACCCCTACGGGAAATCTTTCAAGCCGCCTATCGTGATGGCGTCATTCAATCGAACCCGCTCGATCGCATTGAAAATTTCCGCCATTCTCCTGAAGAACCAAACCCTTTTACTCCTGAGGAAATCAACCAGGTCTTGGGTGCGTGCAAGGATGAGCAAGTCAAAAATTTGTTCCAATTTGCGTTCTATACCGGCCTGCGCACATCGGAATTGATCGCACTTCGATGGGAGGATGTAGACCTTGATCGCAATGAAGTTTTCGTGACGCGAGCGAAGGTACGTAAGACGTTCAAGGCGACCAAGACCCTGGCCGGTCAACGTCATGTCAGTTTGCAGCCCATTGCTCGCGATGCGTTGGTAAGTCAGGCTAGATTCCGATCTGAGTCACATCCTGAAATATTTTTAAATCCGAAGACCGGTGCTCCTTGGATCGATGATGGCCAGCTTCGTAAGCGCGCCTGGCAACCGTTGTTCAAATCTATCTCCGTCACACCTCGCAACCCTTATCAAACGCGTCATACGTTCGCCAGCATCATGCTATCCGCCGGTGAGGATCCGTTTTGGGTATCGGTTCAGATGGGTCATAAAAACTTGCAAATGACGCTCAAGCGATATGCTCGTTGGCTGCGCTTGGCCAATAAGGAAAATGGTAGTAAAGCAGCTGAATATTTGGCACAATTCCGTCACGAGAAGGATATAAATGTCTGATTTTCATAGACTCTTGGCAGGTTCGATTCCCGCCGTCTCCACCAAATGAAAAAGGTCACCCTTGGGTGGCCTTTTTTATTTCAAGCGCGAATCGAACCCGCGTCCACAGATTCCAGACTTAATGGAAACCGAAAAACGTCGCCGCAAGGGTCTTCGAGGAATTGATCAGGCCAACCAGCAATTCAGTGCCTTGCGTGGTCTGTTGCACCAGGCCGATTCCGCTAACCGTCTGGCCAGGCAGCAAACACGGGCTGGCACCGAAGGTAAGCACGACGTTGAAAACGTTCCTGCCACTCGGACGCGGAACCGCGTTACCGCTGAAGCGGCAACCAGTGGATGAAGTGCCAGAGACCGTGCCGCTGTCGGATATGGCGACTGTCGCAGTCTCCCCATCCAGCAAGGACCCCGACCACGTACCCGAAACTTCATCGAGGGTTGCTGGAATCGAATAATCGTAATTTGCCGTGGAATACGGCACCAGCGAAAACGTCTCCGACAAGCCGCCGGCAGAGAGAGTACCTGTGAGGCTTTGTTGTGTTACATAGGTGCCGTTGGCCGTTTCCTGGAGGGGAGCATTGCCGGGCGCATTGAAAGCCGCCAGCGAAGCGGTAAATCCGCCGTTGCTGAAGGTCGATTTGCCGACGGTCATGCCATCAACAAGCAAGGCGCCATTCGACAGGCGTCCATAAAGAATCCACAAGTCACCGCCATCGAGGGCGATGCCATTGACAAACTGCCCTGTGGAGGTCGTGCCCGCATAGACGCCCTGATACGCAACGATGGTTTCAAGCGCCGCTATCGTCGGATCAATTGCCTCAGTTTCGAAAGTCGAAATAATGGTTGCACCATCGACCTCGCCCAGCAGGCCCCGGCCAGCTTGCGCAGCCACAGAGCCTTCATAAGCACTAATGGCATTCTGCGATACCAGATAGCTGGTGAAGTAAGTGGACAAGGTGAGACGATTCTGCACAAGCAGCGCGTCAGACAAGCCTTGCGTGCTGGTATTGGTTCGCGCACCCGCCATGATCGCCAGCGCGGCATCGCCCTTGCTGAGGCGCCCTGAATCGATTGCACTGGTCCAGAAATCGAGGCCGGATTGGGCCGGCTGACGGCTCAGCACATTGTTGAATATGGCTTGCACAAACTGTTGCGTCGTTCCGCTTCCATAAAGGGCCTGCGACTCGGCACTGGAGCCGAATGCATCGACCAGGCCCTTGACTGCCGGATTGCTTGAATAAGCGACGGCAAGGTTTGCGACTTCGGTCGGGGCGCCTGCCGCCTGCAAAGCGGCCGAGAAATTGGCCAGGCCGCTCGGGTCCGCAGGACGGCCGAAGTAGGCAATATAGAGTGCCTGGACCGCATCGTTATAGGAAGAAGCGTCCTGCTTGATCGATACCGGAATGGCTTTGACTTGCGCCTTCTGTTCTGACTTCGTAGTCGACGTGGTGGCGCCGCCGCATGCAGCCAAAAAGGCCGCAGCCACGATCGAGGCGATGCGAATTTTCATGCTTGAAGTCCCCTGAGAATAAATAAGTTGCGTCATCTCTTCTTGGGTCTCAAGAGTGGGATGAAGATTATTTTTTCGCAAATTATACCTGCTTGAGTTTCGCCATGGCCCGAGTCAACGGGCTCCACGATTGCTACTGCCGCAGCGAAGGCGGCACAATCTACCAGCAACAGCTCCTGCCAATAAACGAGTGGGAATGCGTCAGCGCGCTGCGCCAAGACGAACTTGAGCGACATTGCAGCGGCCGACATCAAATGGTTTGATTCAATGCGGCATCCCGGGAAAATGCCGCTCCGGCTTCACCCCTTGCGGTGCGGCTTCGGCTTCGGCTTTACTGCGCCGGTGGCATGCTTTCCAGGACCGGCGTGCGTCTTGGCTGCACGTTCTTTCTCGCTCACTCGCCTGTCCCCACCCTTCTTCGGCGCCGACAAGGCAAACGGCTTCTCGGCTGCACCTGGCTCCTCTTGCCCCGCCTTGCCCACCAGGCTCATGCGCAACTGCTGCCCCGACACCCAGACCGATTTCAGCCGCTTGAACAACTCCTTGGGCATGCCTTCCGGCAGGTCGAGCGTACTGTAGTCGTCGTGGATTTCGATGCGGCCGATGTATTTGGCTTCGATACCCGCTTCGTTGGCGATAGCGCCGACGATATTGGCCGGCTTGACGCCGTGCGTGCGCCCTACTTCGATGCGGTAAGCCTGCATGCCCACCGAGCCGCGCTCGATTCCGCGTTCCTTCCTTGCGGCTGGTGCCGGCTCTTCAGGCACTTCCTGGCGCTCGGGCTGCTTCTTGCGCGGTGTACTTTCAGCACGCGGGCCGCTCTCTTCCGGTGCGGGCGGGCGCACTTTCTTGTTCGCACTCTTGACGGGTGCCGGCGGCTCACCTTCGCGGGTAATGCGCAACTGCTGGCCTGCCACCCATACGGATTGCAAGTGCTTCAGCAAATCGTCCGGCATCGTGTCAGGCAAATCCAGCGTGCTGAAATCGTCGTAAATTTCGATGCGGCCTATGTACTTCGAATCCAGCCCGGCTTCATTGGCAATGGCGCCGACGATGTTACCCGGCTTGACGCCATGCATATGGCCAACCTCGATACGGAAGGTTTGCATGCCAACCTCGGGCGTGCGCTCCACGCGTTCTTTCCTTTGGAAAGTCCGCTGTGGCACTTCGCCGCGTTCCTGCCGGTCTGAGGGTTCGAAGCTGCGGCTGGGGCGGTCACTGCGTTCGGGCCGGCCGTCGGGCTTGATGCGCTCTTCCCGCGCCGCACTACTTTTCTTGTCCAGCAAGAGAGGCACATCGCCGCGCGCCATTTTTGCCAGCGCAGCGGCAATCTCGATGGCGGGAATGTTCTTTTCGCTCTCAAAGTCGGCAATCAGCACCGCGAATTGCTCAAGGCCGCCTGCCGCCAGCGTATCGCTGATCTGGTCCTTGAACCTGGCAACACGCACGTCGTTGACGGCCTCGATGGTGGGCAACTCCAACAGGGCCACTGGCTGGCGCGTGGCGCGTTCGATGGCCTTGAGCAGATTGCGTTCGCGCGGCGCGATGAACAGGATCGCTTCGCCGCTACGGCCGGCGCGCCCGGTGCGGCCGATGCGGTGCGTATAGCTTTCGGGGTCATGCGGCACGTCGTAATTGATGACGTGGCTGATGCGTTCCACGTCGAGCCCGCGTGCGGCAACATCGGTGGCTACCAGGATGTCGATATGGCCGTCCTTGAGTTGCTGGATGGTGCGTTCACGCTGTTGCTGCGCCATGTCGCCATTGATGGCGATGGCCGAAAAGCCGCGCGCCTGCAACTTGCTGGCCAGTTCTTCGGTGCCCAGCTTGGTGCGCGCAAAGATGATCATGCCGTCGAACGGTTCGGCTTCCAGGATGCGCGTCAGTGCATCGAGCTTGTGCATGCCGCTGACGAGCCAGTAACGCTGGCGGATGTTGTCGGCCGTGCCTGTCTTGGCGGCGATGGTGACTTCGGCAGGGTCGTTGAGATAGGTCTGCGCGATACGGCGGATTGCCGAAGGCATGGTTGCCGAGAACAGCGCCGTCTGGCGCGATTCGGGTGTGCGCTGCAGAATGGTTTCGACGTCGTCGATGAAGCCCATGCGCAGCATTTCATCGGCTTCGTCGAGCACCATCGTCTTCAATTGCGAGAGGTCCAGCGAATTCTTTTCGATGTGGTCGATCACGCGGCCGGGCGTGCCCACCACTACATGCACGCCACGCCGTAGCGCGCTCAATTGCGGGCCATAGCTCTGCCCGCCGTAGATCGGCAGCACATGAAAGCCGGGAATATGCGTTGCATAACGCTGGAAGGCTTCGGCCACCTGGATCGCCAGTTCGCGCGTCGGTGCCAGCACCAGCGCTTGGGGCGCAGATTGCCGGATGTCGATGCGACCCAATATCGGCAAGGCAAAGGCGGCAGTCTTGCCGGTGCCGGTCTGTGCCTGGCCCAGCACGTCACGCCCTTGGAGCAAGAGCGGGATCGTGGCGGCCTGAATAGGCGACGGGGATTCGTAGCCGAGCTCCTGCAGCACGCGCAACAGAGGCGCACTCAGATTCAGGTCGGCGAAAAGGGGAAATGTTGTATCGGACATGGCGTCCTCATGAAATGTTGCGAAAAGTATGGCAAGCCGCCTCGCCTTGCATTGCGTCGGGCGGCTTGTCGGCTGCGTTGTCAGCCGTTCAAGGCGTCGTTTGCCGCTTCTTCGGGAGATAGGCCATCATAGAACAGATCGGTGAAGTGCTCGACATGTTCTTCAATATGCTCTTGCGCCTGTGCCAGCGTTGCACCACCAGCAACAAGAAAACCTTCCACTTCGATGCACCACTGGATCAGCGCGGCGGTTTCCGGGTCGAGTTTCTCTTTCTTGGGCATATCGGTTCCTGTCTTGTGGTGAAGCTCGCCGCCGCGTACGGGCGGATGCATCCGGAAACCGAATTATCTCACCCTGGGCATACAGGGCCACAACAAGGCCACAAAAATAGCCCTTGACCGGCAATCACCATTGCCGGAGCAATACCACTAAAAGTCCACATCAAAGCCGACTACCGTTGCAACCTGCAACCAGGATTTCCCATATCTGATGTCAGGCTTGCAGCATCACATTGCGTCGGCAGTCAAACCTCGCGCGTCCGGATTACGGTAATACGGCTGATGAAGAATTCACCGTCGACCACCGACCTGAACGGCACGCCCACCACGTTGAAGCCGGGGCCGCCATCGTCGAGCCACCCTTGTGCCAGCGCATCGAAGTCCTTCGGCGCCATGCGCAGCATTTGCGCGGAAATCACGAAGGTTGCACCTTCCTTCTGTTTTTTTACGAATGCCTCAAGCATAGTGCCCTTACCTTCCCCTTACCCGCCAGCGCGCGACGATTGCAGATCGAAGCCGCCATCACCACTGAGCCAGGTGTCCTTGTCACGGATGATGGCCTGGCTGGGCAAGACGGCAGTCTGGACACCAAATCCCGGCAGCTTGCGCACGGCCGTGCCGATCGAAACGACTTCAATCAGGTTCGAGCCGAGTTCGACGATGTAGGTCTTGATGCCGACCACTTCTTCCGCACCGATTGCAGTGGCTTCGGACTGAAGGCGGTCAAACACGTTTTCGCGCGCGTCGTAGACCAGGGTCGTCAGGTCGCTGATTTCGCCCTTTGTGAAGGATTTGAACGCCGCCTTCAAGCCGCCGACCATGCCCAGCGAATAGACCGAGGTGGAGATCAAGAGCTTGATCGGGGCGTAACCCAGGCTCGACATGGCCCACAATTCTTCGCCTGTCAAATCGCTGGTAACGGGTTGCGACTTGTATTCGGCAGGCAGGCTGGGGTGCACTGCCGCCGTGCCGGTCATGTACATTTCATGCATGCCGTTCATGCGGGTGACGTTGGTCCTGACCCCGACCACGGCGTTGGCGCCGGCGCTCTTGGCTTGCGCCACAAGACGTTCCAGCGCGTGGTGGCGTGTGGCGTTGAAGACGTCGCTGAACTCGCGGATTTCACCGCGCACCATGGTCTTCAAGGCGCCGGTGATGCCGCCCACGATGCCGACCGAATAGGCGATGTTACCGAAAGCGAACTGGATCGGCTGGTAGCCGGCGTCCATGTGGCAATACAGCTCTTGCGCGTCGCCCGCACTGGTGAAGAGCTTGCCGCTATTGCTGCTGCCGACCACGCCCGAGCCGACGAAGAGGAATTCGGAATTGCCGGCCAGGCCACGCAATTCCGAGGATACGCCAACCACGCCATGTGCGCCCTCGCGCCGCGCTTCTTCTGCCATGCGGTCGAATGCCGCTTCGCGCCCGGCATGGATCATCTCGGTCACGGCAGGGATTTCACCGCCGACTGCGCCGCGAAATGACGAACTGATCCCGCCCAGGAAACCCATGGACTGGACACTGTTGCCGACCATGATGCCCGAAGGCCGGTAACCCTTCAACTGCATGCAATAGATTTCGTTTCCGGATAATCCTGTTACGCTCGGTTGCGGCATGGGCGAGGCTCCTTGAAAGCGTGGTTGGGGAACATGGTGCGGGCGAGAATGAGACAAACATTGCCGCCGTCAGACAGGCTTCTGCGGTGACTTGTGTATTGCGAACACTGTAGCATTCTGTGCTGAGTCGGGCAACCGCATGCTGCCGCATTGGTCATCACAGCCCAATCCGGAAAAGCCCCAAGCCGAAGAGCAGGTAAAACCCGGCAAACGAGGCCAGCCTGCCAGGCGTGAGCCTGCCGGTTCGCAGCAGCACAGACAAACCGAACATCGATACCATGGTAATGCCGGCCGCCCAGACCAGCGCCGGGTCCAGCATCCAGGGCGTGAAGAAAATGCCCAGCGCACTCGGTATGGTGGCCTGGATCATCATCGCGCCGCTGATATTGCCGAAGGCCAGTGCCTGCTTGCCCTGCCTGACCCAGATCACGGCATTGAGAATTTCCGGCAATTCGGTGGCAATCGGGCTGAACAGCAGGGCCACCATTTGCGACGACATGCCCAGCCAGGGGCCGATCACTTCCAATTGATGCACGAACAATTGCGAGCACAGAAAAATCACGATGAGGGCGACGCCGGTCTGCAACAGCGCCCAGGCAGTGGAAGGGTTTGCATCGCGCGGGCGGAACTTGAGCGGCTCGATATCTTCATGCGCTTCGCCATCGTCAGGGCGCCGCATCTCTTGCCAGACATAGATCGCATACGCCAATAAAAAGAAAATCCCCAGCCATGGCTTCCAGGCAAAAGCAAGCAGGCCAACCACAACCTTGAACACGAAAATACCCAGGAACCAGCTCTGGTCATTCTGCAGCCGGATACTGACGCGTTGCGACAACAGCAAGGCCTCGCCCTGCCGTCGGCTCAGCAGAAAGGTCAAGCCGACTACCGCATAGGCGACAGTCGCCAATGCCAGCGGGCCGCCCAGGGCGGCGCCGACACCGATGTTTTTCTGCTCGGGCCCATGGCCGAACACCACCGCAACAAAGGTCACCACGCTCTCCGGCAGGGCCGTGCCAAACGCTGCGAGCACGGTTCCGACGGCGGTCTTCGACACACCCAGGCGCACACCGGCCCATTCGACGCCATTGACGAAGTATTCGCACGCCAGATAGATGCCGATGGCGAAGCCGATCAATAACAGGATTGCGGTCATGCCGTCCTCATGCAGAATGTGCCAAACGCAGCAGGCCGAGACGCGGCAAGGCGTCGAAATAATATGAAGTAATCATTGGATATCCTTGGGGCTGGGCTCGGGCAAAATGGCACGCCACTCCTGCCCAACCCGGGTGAGAAATGACGATGCCATAGGTCTTGCCAAACCGATCGGTCGTGCATGCCATGGCGGTTGCGCCAAGTATGTTGACATGCACCCTTCGAATGCTCTCGAAGGCGACTACTCCCCTAGGGACGGCAACATGATAGCACTTGCCTGATGCCGTCGCAACGCGGGTCGCCCGAGGCTTGCAGGAAAACCCCCAGGCTCATCCGCCGGGCAAAGCGTCGGGGTGCCCGTGCCTGGCAAGCAAGACACGAAGGGCAGTCAACAGCCCATCGCGCCGTGGAACGAAGATGGTTTGCGACATTCCTCCCGGCAGGGTGCCGACCGCATTGCCGTGAATATAATATCCCGTGGTCTGGTTGCCCCGGGTGATGGCCAAGTGAATCCGCGATCCACACTTCAACATGGACCGGTAGTGGCCCGATTCACCGTATTGCATCAATGTTGCAATTTCCTGTGGATCGGTCAGCGTGATCGTCCAATCTTCGGCCAGGGCCGAAATCTCGATACGGTCAGCGACGCCCCAAGCCAGGGAATGTACCGGCAGGCGGCGCACGATCAACGCCACAAACATCGCCAGAATGGAGAGCGCGCACACGATGCCTGCCATTGCCGTCATGGTGGGTGCCATTGCGCTGCCGACAAAAAACCCGGTTGTTAGCAACCAGACGACCCATAACCGCCTCACGTTGTGCGCGAACAAAGCGATGCAATATCCCGAGGCGAATAACGCGATCAATAAAATCGACTTGGCGGCAAGCTCAGTCATAAGATAACCCGTTTGGTATCCGGCACGTGGATAAAGCCTCCCGCCAGGTCGCCATAGGTCCGGGTCTTTCCGCGCAACAGAAACTGCGCCGTCACAGCACACAAGGCCGCGTCACGCGCGTCGACCGAGGTCAAATTTCCGGTATCGATGCCCAGCGACTCCAGCAAGGCCTTGCGTTGCGTGCTCTTCAAACCTGCCCGTGCGACATCGGTACCCAACAGTGCGCAAGTGATCGCATGCGGGAAAGTTTCAAAGCATGCCGGCCCCATGGCATGGCGTGCCGCTTTCAACCTCGGGTGTGTGGCTTGCAGCGATTGATAGACGCGCATGCCGAAAAACATCCAGCCGAAGAAGGCGCTCTCCCGGCCCCTCGCTTCGGTTGGAGTGGAAAACGATGAGACGCCTGCGCGCGCCATGTCGCGTTCAGCCTGGCGCGCCGCATCACCCTGGCGCCACATGCAAGGCGCATCGACGCCAACCATCAACACCGCATGCTGCGCGCAGATGGCGGAGATGGCTTCCGGCTCGACGCCTTTTTCATTGGCGACTATGTGCGTGCCGCGCAAGACCACGACATTGCAGCCCTTCTTCTCCGCCCCAACATCGACCCCCGCCACAATGGCTTCGCCGGCGGCACTACGTCTCGTTGCGGCCATATGCGATTTCCGTGCCGGTTTCCGTTGCCAGCTCAGGGCCGCAGCGCATAAGCCGCGTCGAAGAGCGCTTCGAGACGCGGGTTGGTGCCGCGCAAGGCATCGATCACGCGCCGCGCCCAATCGAAATATTCCTGCTTGCGTTCCAGTGCCCAGCCTGCAGGCGGACTGCTGGCGATGTCGCGCAGGTTGCAGATCTTGTCGGCCAGCTTGACGTGCTTTGCCGCAAGGCTTGCATGGGCCGCGTGCTCAACTTGCAACAGCTTGCGCTCGGCCTTGGGCAGGGACTTGTCGTCGGTGACTTCCATCACGATGGCCGCAATTTCTGCGCCGAAGCGGGTAACCAGCTCTGCTTCGGTGGTGTCGGTATCTTCCACCGTATCGTGCAGAATGGCTGCGATCAGAATGCGCTCGTCGCCCACCCCCGCCTCGTTGGCCAGGACATCGGCCAGACCGATGGGGTGATTGATATAGGGCGTGGCGTCCGGGTCCTTGCGCCGCTGATTGCGGTGCTTGCCGGCGGCAAAATTCAATGCGGCGATCAGCTTGCTCATGTTGCCTCCAGTGCGCGGAATTCCATTGGGAATATTGTATCCTTAAGCTTGCTCTCAACAAAACCAGACCCGATCGCCAAATGCATTGGATCCTGCAAAACAACATCTTCTCGGAAACCGGCTGGGACACACTGCTGGCCACCCTGCAACGCTTCGGCATCGCCCATTCGACGCACAAGGTCGTGCCTTTCGTAGGTGAACTAGAACCGGCGCCGCAGCTTGGCCACAAGAATGTGATCTGCTTCGGTTCTTATTCCATGCGCCACGTAGCCAGACGCGAGGCCTGGACGCCCGGCGTATTCGACCTGTTCGAGCAAGATTTCCAGCTGCAAATGAAGCACTGGGGAGCACACATGCTCAACGCCTGCTCTGTCGTCACCACCTTCGCCGATGCGCAGTTCACAGCTGATGACATGTTCGTTCGTCCGGTCAATGATTCCAAGTATTTCGCCGGCCGGATGTTCCAGCGCGAAGAATTCGTCGAATGGCAGGAAAAGGTATGCAAGCTCGAACTCGATGACGGCAGCAGCCTCACACCGCAAACACTGATCCAGCTTGCCCAACCTATCGTGATCCACGCCGAATATCGTTTCTGGGTGGTCAAGGGCCAGGTCGTCACCAGTTCGCTCTACAAACGCGGCGACCGGGTGATCTATTCCAGCGAGGTCGATGACCGGCTGGCGCAATACGTGCGCGAACGTATTGCCGAATGGATGCCGCTGGACAGCTTCGTCATTGACGTGTGCGATACAGCGCAGGGCATGCGCATTGTGGAAATCAATACCCTCAATGCAGCTGGTTTCTACGCGGCTGATGTACAGCGTCTCGTCGTGGCACTGGAAGAGGCTTACAACATCCTGTAATGTCCAGGGCTCACTCTTACTGTGGCTGCAGGTCTTCGCTTCGCAGGTAAGGTAACGGCGTGAGAAACAGCAACAGCGACTGCAAGGCCATGGCGGCAACCACCGTATAGAGGCAAGCCGTCATGCCGAACATGCTGCCGATGAGGCCGGCCGCCGCAGCCCCAAGCGGTCGTGCGCCATAGGTGGCCAGTGAATTGACCGAAGTGGCACGCCCGAGCATGGCCGCAGGCGTTACGATCTGGCGCAGCGTGGTAAAGCTCACGGTCCACAACACCGGGCCGCCACCGAGCACGAAAAAGCACAGGAAGGCAAGCCAGCGCGTAGGACACCACAGCGTGGCAAGCAAGGCCAGCGCGGCCAATACGCCGGTGACACAACCGGCCGCAAGCATCTGACCCATCGTCAGCCGCCTGGCAATGGCGGGGATGGCCAGGCCGCACAGCACCATGCCGATGCCATAGAAAGATAGCGTCAAACCGATATCGGCAGCACTCATGCCAAGCCGGCTTGCTGCATAGGGCATGAAGACCGTCTGCAACAGAAAGAAGGCAGAGTTATAAAGAACGGACAGGCCGAATGCCGGTCCGATCAAGCGATGCCGAAAGGCGAACCTTGCCCCATCGGCCAATTCCGACAGAAAGTGCCGAGCTTCAGACTGAACAAGCACGGGCTCCGCGATGCCACGTAACAGGAAGATCGCCATTAGCGACAGCAAAGCAGCAAGCACAAAGGCCGCGCTGGTGCCGGTGAGTGCAATAAGCATCCCGGCCAAGGCGGGCCCGCCAATGAAGGCGATGCTGCGTGCCAATTCAAGCCGGCCGTTGGCGGCAGGCAGCGCTTCAAGAGTAATCAAACTACGTGTCAAAGAAGGAACCGACACGCTATAAGCCAGCGAACCCATCGAGCCCACCAGGCCAAGCAAGGCCAGAATGGGTACATTCATCAAGCCGGCCAAAGCAATGAAAGGCACGCACAGCAGCGATGCCGTGCGCAGTGCCTCGCCTGAAATCATGAGCATTTTTACCGGCAGGCGGTCGGCCAGCACACCGGCGGGAATCGAGAACAGCAGAAAAGGCAGCATCTGGCCGAGCTGAATCCATGCAGTCTGCCCCACGCCGGAACCAAGCACAGTGACGGCGATGATGGGTGCGGCGACCATGCCGACCTGCTGCGCGGCATGGGCCGACAGGTTGGAGGCGGTCAGGCGGTGGAAAGCTGAAGGATTGGGGCGTGAGACAGGTTGTGGCACGTCAAAATTCGATGAGGGTGGGGCAGAAAAACGTCAACTGCGAAACTGCGTTAAATGGCAGGAACCGGGCTCCCTGCGGACTTCCATCCAATACCTCAAGCGCGAATCTTCATCGATCTCGATCACGCCGCCATACAGCTTATCGCCGCCATTCTTTTTAGGGCCGGAAATCCAGTAATGTTCACCGGTCTCCTCATCGATGCAATTGTATTTATAGCCTACGCATTTCAGGAAACGGCGGCCACGGTAAACCATCGAGCGATAGCTGCGCGAATATTCAACCCAGCCGATACGCGCCGGCCCGTCGAGACCGCCGGCCTTGACTTCGATATACATGATGCGCTTCATCTATTCCACCTACCATTTCTGGTCACGAAACCAGTCCCTGTCGAGCCCAATGATGGTCGCCGGTAAAAGGCAGGCCAACACTGCCACCATGGTAATCGTCCAGCCAATCCAGGTTGCAGGGTAAACACCGAATATCTTCTCAAGCAGGCTTGTTCCCACTTTATCAGGCAAAGGCGGGCCGAAAATACCCGGCAAGGAGAACGCAAACAGGACGCTGATCACAGAAAAGAGGAACCGCCCCCAGGCCACGCGCCCCAATAATCCCGCCGATGCAGCGGATGACAATGCAAGGCCCAAATACATTCCCGCATCACCATTCCCGACAATGATTTGCTCCAAGAACAGCAGCGCACAAACCAGCAGGCCAACAATACAGGCGGCGATTACACGCTTCGGGCCTTTCGACATCGGAACCGCCGCTTTCTTTTCCATTTTAACGCCGCCTTGCCAATGAAGTGGTCTGCAAGCCTGTTTCTAAAAGCCCGTTTCAGCATGGACAAGCTGCTACACGGCCGCGACCGTCGATAGGAAATATTGCCGGCAGACCTCTTAGATTTAATTGGTTTGCCTGTTGCTGACAAGTCCGGAGCGCTTGTCTAGCCAACGAGCCTTGTCCGCTTGCCTTCATGAGATGTTCGGATAAGATGGCGGCAAGGACTCACGGACCAGTCGTGACGTGCATGGAAAATTTGAAAACCCTGAAAATGAATCTGCTTCTTCTGGCAAACCGTCTCGGCATCATCACTGCGCCCACCCATGTGGCAGGGTATGACTTCGACTTTGCCTTGCATTTTGATTGCACCCATCCCTATCGCCTGGAACGGGAAACGAGCGCCGTGCTGCGTATCGGGGCAATAGACGACTATGCGCGCGAGTATGAAGAGAACCTTGCGGCAGGACTGCGACTGATCAACTCGCCGGCCCAGCATGAGCTGGCCAGCGAGCTGGCGCTCTGGTATCCGCTGCTTGCCGACCTCACGCCGCGCACCATCTGCCGCGACGATTTTCCTGCGGCAGAGGAAGTTGAAGCCGAATTCGGCTGGCCGATATTTCTCAAGGGTTCGCGCCAGACCAGCAAGCACAATCCCGATCTGGCCATCATACGCAACAGCGAACATTACGCACAGGCGATGGAAGCCTATAAGCGCGACCGTATCCTGCATTGGCAAAAAGTAGCAATCCGCGAATTCATCGAGCTTCAACGCGTAACGGGCGAGGTGGCGGGAAAGGTCAGGCCATCCATGGAATTCCGCACCTTCTGGTGGCAGGGGCAATGCGTGGGCGCCGGACAGTACTGGTCTCAGGTACCAACTTACCAGGCAGAAGACCTTGATGCCGGCATCGCCCTGGCAGGCGTGGCTGCCGCCCGCCTGCAGGTACCGTTTCTGGTGGTGGACGTGGCAAAGACCGCCGACGGGCGCTGGATCGTGATCGAATGCAATGATGCGCAGGAATCCGGCTACACCGCCATCCCGCCCAATCTGCTGTGGCGGCGTATTTTGGAAAGCCCGCCCGCCATTTCCGGTTGAGCGTACCAAGGCAAACCGGGCCGAGCAAGATCAGCATCCCACTAACGCATTCGCGCGGCGGCATTGCTACCGCCGCCGCGCGTGCGCCCCCCCTGTTGATCAGGCCACTTCTTCGTAGATGTCGAACGATTTTTGCAATGCAGAGTGGTAGCGCCCGAGCCGGCGTGCCGCCACGGTGTCGAGTTTCAATTCGCGGCGGCGGCCGTCGCGCCGCGACACGGTCTGGTGTACCGTGCCTTCGGCAATCAAGCGGCCCATGGCACGCTCTATGGTCGCGTGCGAAGCGATGCCAAAGGCCTTGAGGTCCTTCAGCGTGATGCTGGCGCCGCGTTCGTTATACAAGCCGATAGCCAGACAGATGTCGCGCTCGGCCAGCGATTGGGTACTGGGAAAGCAGGTCTTTTCGATATCCCGCAGTTTGGTCAAATATTCAAACACTTTCATCGCATCTTCTCCGCATGCCGGTAGGACTGGAACGCAAGCGTACAAAGCCGCAAAAAGGCTGTGCGCAGGCGCATGACAAGTTGAACGAAAAGCGGCGGGATTGGGCCGAACTGATACTGAAGTGCAGAAAGATTGACTTCCTAATGCAGCGACTTCAGTTTGAGAATCCAATGACGGGGAGGGGGTCATTGAATGAGGCTGATGACTATCTCGACCTCAGTGTGAAGGTTAGCCAGCAATACAAGCCTTGTCAATAGGCTGGTATTTGACATGCAATAAATTTAACAAATTTTGTCATTTTGGGCCAACAGAGAGCCCGGGCGGGAATGGCAGATCAGACAAGGCAGATCAGCTTCCAGGCTCCGCAACGTCATCTTACTGATGTCCGCTTCCAGCGCACACGCAACAGGACGAAGGCCAGCATGCAGATTTCGCCCCACGCGAACCAGTCGCCCCACTTCGCATAGAGTGTGTGCGTGCGGCGCAAGGGCAGGTCCGCCACCAACTGCGCATCGCCGGCATCATCGGAGGCTTCCGCCAGCACCCGGCCGCGGTCGTCGGAAAGGGTCAGGCGGCCATTGCGCGCGGCACGGGCGATGGCAAACCCGCTTTCGATACCGCGCATGACAGCCATACGCCCATGCAACCAGCCATCGGCGACGAAATCCCAGGCCGGCACGAGCAGCAATTGCGTGTCGCGGTCTGCATAGGCCTTGCCGGTGTCATGGAAATCCATATCCTTGCAGATGGCCAAACCGGTATCGTTCATGCCGGGGGCCATGGCATAGCCGGTGCCGGCCTGGTATTGACTTTCGAACCCGGGAATCAGGTGATGCTTGGCATAGGCCGCCGCAGGTGCGGCCGGCGAAAATGCCAGCGCCATGTTGCGTTCGCCATGCATCGTATCCTTCACGGCCACACCGGTGTCGATCACGATACCGAGCCGCGTGGCACTGTCGGCCAGTTGCGGAATGCTTTCCTGCTCGATAGTGAAGGCAGTCTCAGGCAGCACAATCACCTTGGCGCCTTGCGCCGCCAGCGCGTCGATGGCGGCAAGATAGCGCTTGAGCATGGCCTGCCCTTCGGCAGATTCGAGCGCCGGGCGCACGGGCCCCTTGAGCGAGATCAAGCCGATGCGCGACGCGCCTTCCGATGTTTCCTGCAAGCGCAATTGGCCATAGACAAAGGCGGCAGCAACCAGCAACAGGGCCGCGGCGCCGACCAGTGCACGACGCCTCAAGCTCGGGCCGGGCAGCAGTGCGACGGCCAGCGCAGAAGGCAGAAGCAGCATCAGGAAAGCCACGCCCCACAGGCCGGTCAACGCGGCGATCTGGATCACCGGCAACGCATCCATCTGGGTATAGGCCAGGCTGCCATAGGTGCCATGTGGCGAACCAAGCGAACCGAGGTAGTCGAGTGAACCCCACAAGGCGGGCGTCGCCAGCGTGGCGGCAACAATGCGGCCATCGAGCCAGAGCTTGCGAAACAGCAGTACGCATAACGCAAAACCGATGCCCGGCATCACCAGCGTAGCCAGGCAAACCGACAAAGGCAGCTTGATCACATCGTGCAAGTAATGCCAGGAACTTGCACCGGCGCATGCTCCGGCACAGAAGGCAGCGGCCATGGCTGCCTGCCAGCGTACACGGGGCGCCAGCAACAACAGCGGCAAAGCGGCAAGCCACGTCATCCAGTGCGACGGAGCCAGGCCTGTGCCGCACCACCATGCAGTACCGGACACGACCGTGGCCAGCACACCAAGCGCCAGCCGTCTTGATTCAAGCTTTGATGCCATCGAACAGCACTCCCAATGATTGCAGATAAAACGTACGGAATTGCGCGTCGTCGTAACTGAAGCGGCCGGCACGGTAGAGCGCGATCAAGCCATGCCCCTGGGCCCAGAGCGCCATGGCGACATCCCATGGGTCGCCTTCGCGCAGCAAGCCCTGGCGCATGCCTTCCGCAACCAGGTCCGCCACCACGTTGAACGTGGGCGACAGGCGCGCACGGAAGTCTTCCGGAAAACGCCGCGCATCATCACGCGCGACTGAAAAGCTGTAGTCGAACAGGTGCGGCTGCTGTTGCGCATACTCGAGATAATTCAGCATGGCGTGGCGCAGGCCATGCATGGTGTCCGGTGTCTGCGCCACCCGCTGCCAATGCGCCGCCACCGCCGTGAAGGCGTCGTCGGAGATGCGCTTTAGCAGGGCTTCGCGGTTGGCAAAATGGCGGTAGATGGCCATCGGCGTAATACCCACTGCCTCGGCCACGCGGCGCATGGAGACGGCTTGCGCGCCCTCCTTTTCCAGCAGCTTGCGCGCAGCGCGGATGATTTTTTCCTGGGTGGTCAGTTGAATCATGTATACACTGTATACGTGATTTCTTGACTTGTCAAACGTACTAGCCCCGCTCGCAGTTCAATGCGATGAGAATGGCTTCCGAAAGCGGCCGGCAGACTTCTCGCCATGCCGCTATGATGGCTGCAATTCAACCCATGCCGGAGACCACGATGAGCATCGATCACTTTTCCATCTTCAAGCAACTGCACCACGCCGCCACGCCGCTGTTGCTGGCCAACGTGTGGGACCCCGCCTCCGCCGTATTGGTGCAGTCTTCCGGCGCGCCGGCCCTGGCGACTTCCAGCGCAGCCGTGGCCTGGGCATTGGGCTATGCCGACGGCAGCAAGCTGCCGCGCGAAGAAACGATGGGCGCGATCCGCCGCATCGCACGCGTGATCAAGGTGCCACTGACGGTGGACATGGAAGACGGCTATAGCGATGACCCGGAAACCGTGGCCGACATCGTGGCCGAAGCGGCCGATTGCGGTGCGTGCGGCATCAACCTGGAAGACAGCGGCAAGGCGCCGGAAAGCCTGGCAAGGAAGATCGAAGCGATCAAGCGCAGGCCGCAAGGCAGGCAGGTGTTCATCAACGCGCGCACCGATGTCTACCTGCGCGGCCTGGCCGAAGGTGACGCCGCCGTGGCGATGGCTACGGAACGGCTGCGCCTGTTTGCCGAAGCCGGCGCCGATGGCGCCTTCGTCCCGGGGCTCGCTGCACCTGAGGCCGTGGCGCGTGTGGTGCAAGGCACCGCCCTGCCCTTGAACCTGATGCTGATGCCCGGCATGGCACCGATTGCCGAACTACATGCAGTTGGCGTGCGCCGCTTCTCTGCCGGGCCGTCGCTGTTCCGCGCAGCCTACGGCCATGCACTGGGGTTGGCGCAGCGCCTGCAGGCAACGCAATCGACGGTGGGCCTGTTCGATTCGGGTGAAGTCACTTATGCTTCGATGAACGCGGCGATGCCGGACTAATAATGGGAGGGGAAGCATCGATATTGGGGTAATTTTGCTTGCGATTTGTTACAAAATAAATTGTCAACCAAGCCATTCCTGTAACGTTTCTGAAGCTATCCGGCAACTACAATTCGTGTCGGTAACACATGGTTCATTAAACGTTAACAAGTCACATAACAGGAGATCGATGTGATCAAGCTCAAAACCCTTTTGCTGCCGCTCGCTTTGGCAGCGCTGATTCCTTCGTTGGCCTCGGCCCAGCAACTGCCGGGCAAGCACCCCGGCTACCTGCACGCCCTGTCGGACCTGCGTGCAGCGCGCTGGTTCTTGAATCACCAGGCTGGCGACGCCAAGGTGTATGGTGAAGAAGACGTCGGCATCACTGAAATCGATGCTGCCATCCGCGAAATCAAGCATGCGTCGATCGATGACGGCAAGGACCTGGGCGACCACCCGAACGTCGACACCCACGAGCACGGCAGCCGCCTGCTCAAGGCCATCGAGACCTTGAAGCGCGCCCGTGGCGACCTCGAGCATGAAGAAGACAATCCGGAAGTTCGTGGCCTGCGTGACCGCGCCTGGGATCACATCGACCGCGCCATTCACGCAGCCGAAAAGGCGCACAACGAATGGCTGAAGGACAAGGGCATGTAATTGCTGCCCTGGCGGTATGACAAGACGGCGCGCGGCCCGGGTCGCGCGCCGTTTTATTGGGCTGCGAGTATGCCCGTAATGCCTTCCAGCGCACCACAGGCGATACCGACGTCGCCCTCCTTGGGCACGTCATGGTCGGTCGGGTTGATGCGCACCAGCGAGCAGTTGAGCCTTTCACTGAAGGCGCGTACCGTGGCCACGGCCGTTCCGGCGCCGAGTTCAATCACCACCAGCCGCTCCACTTTCTCGACCCAGCTCTGCATGTGGGCCAGTTGATCGCGGGCACGTGACTCGTCCCAGTCCCAGTCGCCGAACATCAGGATGTTGGGCCGCGCCAGGCCGCCACAATGGGGGCAGCGCGGCGGCTCGGACGTGAGCCGGCATTTGGCATGGTCGATCTCTGGATGGAAGGCGTCGGCACTCCATATCTGCTGGCCGCACTTTTCCAGGCACTGAAGATGGTGGATCGAGCCATGGCATTCGACCACGCGCTCGGGGGCAAAGCCGGCTCTCTGGAAGTGGCCATCGACATTGCTGGTGAAGACGAAGGCGCCATGCTCGCAGCGCGCGGCCAGTTCCAGCAGCTTGCCAAAGCCGGCATGCGGCAAGGTTGCACGGTAGAGCTGCAGACGGTGCCCATAGAAACCCCAACCCATCGTGGGCTCGCCGGCGAAATGCTTGGGGTTGGCCATTTCAAAGAAACTGATGCCCAGCTCGCCCAGCATCGGGTAAGCCTTCCAGAAGCCGTGGTCGCCCCGGAAATCGGGCAGGCCGGAATCAACCCCCATACCGGCGCCAGCAGTTATCATCAAACCGTCGCCCTGCTTCAGCAGGCGCGCCGCAGCGGTAAAGGATTGTTCAAGCGATTGTTCAAGCTCATTCATGTTTCAACTCCAGCTTTCTCCAAGATAACACGCCATGCCACCGGCCACAATCTGCGGCTAGAATAGCGTCACCCATGCAGCCTTCACCGACCATCACCCCGGCCACCCGCGCCCTGCTCGACCAGGCCATTGCCCACCATCGCGCAGGCCGCCTGGGTGAGGCTGAGCAGCTTTACCGGCAAGTGTTGACTGTTGCGCCGCATTCGCCGGACGCCAACCACAACCTGGGACTGATCGCGCTCCAGGCCGGGCGGCGCGATATTGCCCTGCCACTGTTCCAGACGGCGCTTGCCGTCAATCCATTGTTGCCGCAATTCCTGGTGTCTTATGCCAGCACGCTGCTGGACCTGGGGCGTGGCGCCGAAGCGCGCGCAGCGCTCGAGCGCGGCCTGCGCGATGGCGTCAGCCCCCCCGCGCTCGACGCCTTGCTCGAACGTGCAAAAGCGATGCCCAAGCCAAACCGGCCGACGCCGGAAGAAGAAGCAGCGCTCTACCAATTGTTCAAACTCGAGCTGCACGCCGAACTGCAGCGCGAGACCAGGCGCCTGCTCGTGCAATATCCCGATGCAGGCATCCTGTGGAAGGTGCTCGGTGCCAGCCTGCACGTCCAGGGAGGGAACGGCCCAGAGGTGCTGGAAGCGCTGCAAAAAGCCGCTACCCTGCTGCCGCAGCAGGCCGATGCGCAAAACAATCTGGCGGTGGCGTTACGCACACGCGGCGAATTCGCCAGCGCAGCAGCATACTCGCGCCGCGCACTGCAATTGCAGCCCGGCTTCATCGAAGCGCAGCGCAATCTCGGTAGCGCGCTCCACGGCTTGCGTGACTACGCCGGCGCCGCCACCTGCTTTGCCCAGGCTCTGGAATCACAATCGGACCCCGACCTGCGGATGAATCTGGGCATCTGCCTGTGCGAACTGGGCCGCTACGACGAGGCGGTGGCACACCTGCAGGAAGTGGCGCGCCAGGCACCCGGCAAGGCCGCAACACATCACCAGCTCGGCACGGCGCTGATGGCACTGGGCCGGCACGACGAAGCCATCCCGGCCTTGCGGCGCGCGCTGGAGCTCGATCCGCATGCTGCCGGTGCCTTGAACAATTTCGGCAATATCCTGCATGGCAGAAAGCAGATCGCGGAAGCGATCGAATACTACCGCCGTGCGCTGCAGGCCAAGCCCGACTTTGCCGATGCCCACAACAACCTCGGCGTGGCGTTAAACGAACTGGGACAGCGCGACGAGGCTGCAGAAAGCTTCCGCCGCGCGCTCGCCTGCCGCGAGCAATTCGTCGAAGCGCACAGCAACCTGGGCAGCCTGCTTGAGCAAATAGGCGACCTCCCGGGCGCAGTGCGCCATACGCAAAAGGCGGTCGAGATCGACCCGCAGCGGGCCGAAGCATGGGACAACCTGGGCCATGTCTTGCACGCTGCCAGGCGCTACGACGATGCCGCAGCCGCCTTTGGCCGCGCCCTTGCATTGAGGCCGGGTTTCGCCAACGCGCATAGCAATCTCGCGTCGCTCCAGCGCGATCTGGGCCGGCTTGACCTGGCGGTGCAATCCTGCCTGGCCGCGCTGCAAAGCGATCCGGGCCATCTGGCCGCGCATTCAGGACTGCTGTTTTCGGGAAACTACCTGGCCGACGAACCGGGCACGGTTTTGCTTGGCCATGCGCTGCGCTACGGTGCTGCTGCGGCGGCGCAAGCGCAGCCTTACACATCCTGGCCTAATCCGGCTCAGCCGGAACGGCGCTTGCGTATCGGGTTCGTCTCGGCCGACCTGCACCGTCATCCGGTTGGTTTCTTTCTCGACAGCGTCATCGCGGCACTTCACGCTGAACAAGGCCACAACCTGGAACTCCACGCCTATGCCAACGACGCCAGGCAAGACGATTTGACCGAACGCCTGCAGCGCCACTTCCATCACTGGCGCAAGGTGCTGGGCATGAGTGACGCCAAGCTGGCCCGGCAGATACACGAAGACGGTATTGACATCCTGATCGACCTTTCCGGCCACACCACGCACACGCGCCTGGCCGCGTTCGCCTGGAATCCGGCGCCGGTCCAGGTGAGCTGGCTCGGTTACTTCGCCACCACCGGCCTCGGCGCGATCGACTACCTGGTGGCCGATAACTGGACCTTGCCAAGCGAGGAAGAAGCCCATTTCAGCGAAACCATCGTGCGCCTGCCCGAGACGCGATTGTGCTTTTCCGCGCCGGACATCGAAGCACCCGTTGTCGCGCTGCCCGCACTGGCGAACGGCTACGTCACCTTCGGCTGCTGCAACAACCTTAGCAAGCTCGGCGACGCGGTGGTCGCATTATGGGCGCGCATCCTGCATGCCGTACCCGAAAGCCGGCTGTTCCTGAAAAACAAGCAATTCAGCGAGACGGCACCCCGCGAGGACATGCTGCGCCGTTTCGCCGTGCACGGAGTCGAGGCTGGCCGCCTGACCTTGGAAGGCCCCTCGCTGCGCGCCGATTATCTGCGTGCTTACGGACATATCGACATCGCGCTCGATCCCTTCCCCTACACCGGCGGTACCACGACCGCCGAGTCACTCTGGATGGGCGTGCCGGTGCTGACACTCGCGGGTGAACGCTTCATTGCGCGCCAGGGTGTGGGCTTGCTGGCCAATGCCGGCCTGCCGGACTGGATTGCCACCGATACCGAGGACTATCTGGCCAAGGCTGTGGCCTTTGCTGCAGACCTGCCGGCACTGGCGAAGCTACGCGGCGGTTTGCGCGCGCAGGTGCTGGCGTCACCATTGTTCGACGCGCCGCGCTTCGCCACGCATTTCGAGGCGATGCTGCGTGGAATGTGGCGTCAATGGTGCGAAAGCCAGGGAAAGCCAGTTCCGGCAAGGCATTGATCCTGCATGCAGGTGGTTCAAAATCGTCAAAATTCTGGGTTAAAATGACCCAAACCGTAATCAAGCACAGGAATACCCGAACATGCCTTCTTTTGACGTCGTTTGCGAAGCCAACACTGTGGAAGTGAAAAACGCCACAGAACAAGCCAACAAGGAAATTTCCACCCGTTTCGACTTCAAGGGAACGGATGCGCGTGTCGAACAAAAAGACCGCGAACTGACCGCCTACGCCGACTCCGACTTCCAGCTGAGCCAGGTACGCGACGTGCTGACCGGCAAGATGGTCAAGCGCAACGTGGACGTGCGCTTCCTCGACATCGGCAAGGTTGAGAAAATCGGCGGCGACAAGGTCAAGCAGGTGATCAAGGTCAAGAACGGCATCGAGTCCGAAGACGCGAAAAAGATCGTGCGCATCATCAAGGACAGCAAGATGAAGGTGCAAGCCAGCATCCAGGGCGACGCCGTGCGCATCACCGGCGCCAAGCGCGACGACTTGCAGGCCGCCATTGCCTTGCTGCGCAAGGATGTCGACATGCCGCTCGATTTCAACAACTTCCGCGACTGACCGCGACCAAGGCCCCTTATGCCCCGCTATCAATTCGTTGCCGGCCACCCGCACCTGACAGAACTGATGACGGGCAACACCCGGACCATGTTTGCCGAGGACGACGACTACAAATGCGCCCTCGAAGTCGGTTTCCCGCGCGTGTTGCAGGCCATTGAAGCGCTATGGGGCTTTGGTGAATTGAACGACTATTTCCGCAAGCTCATGATCGACGAACGCGGTGACCGCGATGGCTTCCCTCCCGAAGCCTGGGAAGAGATCGACCTGCTGCAGCACATTCACGAAGAACTGTTCCCGGACAAGAATTTCTGATCAGGCCTCAAACGCCGGGTTCAAGGAAACGCCGGAATATGCGGCTCCACGCCGCCAAACCGCACCCACGGGTTGTTCCGTTCCACAATCTCTTCAACTTCCGCCACCTTGCGCAGCGGCACGTCGAGCATCAACAACACTTCACCGCGCTCGATGCCGGGCTGGAACTGCTTCAGACGTGAATTGGGGATGGCTGCCGCAGCCATGCTTGAGGCCCAGGCACCGAACACACCGCCGCCAATTGCCGTCGCCAGGATCGCGAACACTTCAAGCCGCAAACCCGCAGGCGGAAACATCACCAGCAGAATGCCGCCCAAAAGCCCGGCACCGGCGCCAATCACCATACCCGATTCCAGGCCATGGACCAGGTCGGTCTTTTGTACAAAGCTGGCTTCCGGCATATCGGGAAGCAAGCTGCCTTCCCTGCCGTAAAAGTGCATATGGCGCTCTTCGATACGCGCCAACAGCAACGTGTCGAGCATCCGGCGCGCTGCGGGCACGTCGGGCAACATGAAATAGAGTCTCCGACGCATGATCGCCTCCTTGCATGCGGTTATATGAATGCACGGTATTTGCATCCATATAACCGTTATAGCAGTTGAGAGGCGATGCGCAATGCCGCCGGTTAAGCGTCCGGGTCCTTGACGTGGCGGCGCTGCTTCACGGCTGCAGCCAGGCCTTCGAGCACACCCAGGCTGGTTTCCCAGTCGATGCAGCCATCGGTCACGGATTGGCCGTAAACCAGCTCCTTGCCGGGGATCAAGTCCTGCCTTCCGGCGACCAGGTTTGACTCCACCATCACGCCGACGATACGCGTATCTCCCGCTGCGATCTGGCCGGCAATATCGGCACAGACAGGTACCTGGTTTTCCGGCTTCTTCGAGCTGTTGGCGTGCGATGCATCTATCATCAGGCGCGATGCAAGACCGGTCTTGGCGATGTCGCCACAGGCGGCTTCGACACTGGCTGCATCATAGTTCGGCGTCTTGCCGCCGCGCAGGATGATATGGCAATCTTCATTGCCGCCCGTGGAAACGATGGCCGAGTGGCCGCCCTTGGTGACGGAGAGGAAATGGTGCGGCTGCGATGCGGCCTTGATCGCATCGACTGCGATCTTGATGTTGCCGTCCGTGCCGTTCTTGAAACCGACCGGGCAGGAAAGGCCCGAAGCCAGTTCGCGGTGCACCTGCGATTCGGTGGTGCGCGCACCGATGGCGCCCCAGCTGATCAGGTCGGCGATATATTGCGGGCTGATCACGTCGAGGAATTCCGTGCCGGCCGGCAGGCCCAGTTCATTGATGTTCAACAGCAGTTCGCGCGCGATGCGCAAACCATCGTTGATGCGGAAGCTGTCGTCCATGTAGGGGTCGTTGATCAACCCCTTCCAGCCGACGGTGGTGCGCGGCTTTTCGAAGTACACGCGCATGACGATTTCAAGTTCGCCCTTGAAGCGCTCGCGCTCCTTGACCAGGCGGCCGGCATATTCCATGGCAGCCTTGGTATCGTGGATCGAGCACGGGCCGACGACCACCATCAGGCGGTCGTCCTGGCCGTGCAGGATACGATGCAAGGCGTTGCGCGAGCCCGCAGCCACAGCGGCGGCGTTCTCAGTGCAGGGAAATTCACGGATCAAGTGCGAGGGAGGCGTCAGCTCCTTCAGTTCCCGGATCCGCAAGTCATCGGTGCGCGGCATGTTTTCTCCAAGTAATGATTGAATGTGGCTCTAAAAACAAAAAACCGCCATTTCTGGCGGTTTTGCTGGATTTCGGTCTGGTTGATCAACTTGCTTTTACGTGAACCATCCGCTTTTCCACCGCCATGGGGCTGGAATAGCTAAAGTAAAAAAAGTAAAAGTAATGGCGCAAAGACGTCACAGTTGTTCCCAGACTTGAAACTTGTCGAAAATGATTGTGCAGTAATTAATCAGGGTTGGCAAGTGGTTTTTGGCGCATTGCACAAAGCCCATCCGCCATAAAAAATCACTCAAATCAAGCCGCGCTTACCCAATTCCAGCTTCAAATACGCATAGTAGATCGGCGCCGCCACCACGCCGGGCAAGCCGAACACCGACTCCATCACCAGCATCGCAATCAGCAACTCCCAGGCCTTGGCCTTGATCTGGGTGCCGATGATCTTGGCGTTCAGGAAGTATTCCAGTTTGTGGATCAGGATCAGGAAAGCGAGGCAGGCGCCAGCCGCCTGCAGCGAAATGGTCAGTGCCACCACCACGAGGATGGTGTTGGACATCAGGTTGCCCACGATGGGCAGGAGCCCGGCGAAGAAGGTCAGCACCACCAGGCTCTTGGCCAGTGGCAGGTGGATGCCGGCGATGGGGAAAACCACCAGGATGAAGATGCCGGTGAAAACCGTGTTCAGTGCCGCGATCTGCACCTGGGCAAACACGATGCGGCGGAAAGCCAGGCCGAGATTGGTCACGCGTTCCACCAGCACGGCGGCAAACGGCAGATGCCGGTGTTCGCCCCGGGTTTGCCCCAACGCCACCATGGCGCCGATGATCATGCCGATCAGCAGATGCGCGCCGGCACGCAGCGAAGCTTCCCCCATGCCCTGCGCCTGCGTGGCGTGGGTGCGCAGCCAGTTGGTGATCATCTGCTTCAGGCTGTCGACGTCGGCAGGCATATAGTCGCTGATCCATTGCGGCATTTCGCTGCGCGAGGTCTCCAGCATGTCGGCCATGCGTTGCAGCATCGCTTGTGCGGTGCCGGTGTCGCTGCGGAAAAAGGCGATCAGCGCCCAGGTTGCAATGGTCAAAATAGCCACGGTGACAGCACCCAGGCAAGCCACCGCCACCACACGGGCACGCTGGCTGCTGATTTTGCGCTCCAGCACCGGTGTCAGCACGTGCACCACCGAGAACACGACCAGGCCGGAAAACAGCGCTGCCAGCAGGTTGCGCTCCAGGATAAGGATCAGCGCAAGGCCGGCCAGAAGATAGGATGCGATGTCGAGCTTGTTCAGCTTGCCAGATTTTTGTACGTCTAGATTCATGGTTTGGTGGCCGCGTTGCCGCAGTTCGCCTTTACAATGGAAACCTGATCATACATTGAGTCGAACCCCCAATGAGTCAAGATGGCGATAATCCGAAATTTGGCCGTTTGTTAATAGTTTTGCTATTCGTGGTGCTGTTTTGCGCAGCACTCACCTGGTTTGCGGAGAAATATCTGGCTTGACACGGTCGATCTGCAAGCCCAGCCGGTAGGCGTCAACAATACCCGCGACCCAGCAGACGAATAGTCCCCACGACGCAATTTGCACGCTCAAGGGGTCCGGGCCCAGGTTCAGCGCACGGTCGATCGATTCCGAATCGGGCTGTACTTCGCCGGACAATATCTTGTAGACCAGGTCGTTGGCCTTGTCCATCAGGCCACGCGAGAGGATGTCGTCGACCAGATACCAGGTCAATGCCGCGAAAACGCCGAGAAACACCAGGCCGCGCAGGCGCCTGCCTACCGTCAACTGGCCCGCGCCGGGAAACACCAGCGCAGACCATAACGCCGCCTTGGTCGATTTTTTCATGTTGCTCTCTTGGTCGCCATCCGGAACGCCCCGGGGTTCTTCCCGGTCCATTCCTTGAAGGCGTGATTGAACGAACTTTGTTCCCGGTAGCCTAGCATGAAGGCAATCTCGGCGATACCGAATTGTCCCTCGGCCAGGTAGCGCTCCGCCAGCTCGCGTCGCGTGCGGTCGAGCAATTGGCCGAAGGTACAACCCGCATCGGTCAGCTTGCGCTGCAGCGTGCGTTGCGACATATCCAGGTCTTGCGCCACGTCGGCCACCCGCGCCCCATCCTGTGCCAGGCGCCGCGCGATACTGCCGCACACGAGCGCGGCAATGCCGCCATCGGCTTCGGCGCGCGCCTTTTCCTGCAGCAGCCGCTCGGCATGCTGCTGCAAGACCGGGTACATGCCGATGTCGGCATTGGGCACCGGCATGGCGAGCAGCGCCGCGTCAAAACGCGCCGCATTGAAGCTGGCGCTGAAACAGACATCGCTGCCGAAGATGCGTGCGTGTTCACGCGTGTCGGGCGGCGCCGAGTGAGTAAATGACAGGCTTGCAGCGGGCAGCGGCTGGCCGGCCAGCCAGTCGGCGAATACCCGGATACCGGCGAACACGCTTTCGGCCAGATGGCGTGAGGCATGGGCGTTATTCGGCTGCCAGCGGTATTCGGCAATGCCGCCCTGCACTTCCAGCGTGGAGCGGCCCAGGTCATGCGCCAGGCTCTCGAAGCGCATGGTTTGCTGCAGCGCCTGGCCGAAATCGCGGCAACTCAACAGGATCAAGCCATAGACATTGTAGGTGCCGAGCTTGACGCGCTCGCCCGTGTGCAGGCCGAAATCGGCATCATGGCCCAATTCGGCGCCCAGTTCGAGCAGGCGTTCATAGGTATCGGCACCGATCGATTCGGGAACCGGGTTGAAGCCGTTTTCCAGGCCCGCCGCACGCTGCAATTGTGCGGCAGAAACGCCGCGTGCTGCCGCCGCCTCGAGCAAGGGCTGCAGATAGGGGCCGGCAACCAGCCGCCTTGGCATGGCTTCAGCCGGCACGGTTGGCATGATAAGACAAATGGCTTGGCATGAAAGCGCAATACGGCGGGCAGCCTGTGGCGTATGATGCGCCAAGTATACCGCCGCCGAGGACAATATCGTGAGACGCTGGAATGGATGGGGCGACGACGCCATCGAATTCGCCCTGAACCCTGACGCGCTGGCCTTCCTGGCCCAGCGCATCGGCACCGGCACGTCCGTGCCCGACGCCACGCTGGAACAGGTTACCGCCGCCATACCGGCCAGCCGCCTGCCGGCCCACCCGCTGGTCGATACCGGCGCGGAGGTGCGCTTGCGCAACGGTCTGGGGCAAAGCCTGCCCGACTGGCTCAAGCTGCGCCACGGCAAGACCGGGCCCCTGCCCGATGGCGTGGCCTTTCCCGAAACCAGCGCCGACGTGCGGGCCCTGCTCGACTATGCCAAACAATGCGGCGCCGCCGTCATTCCCTATGGCGGCGGCACCAGCGTGGTGGGTCACCTGACGGCGCAGGATGGCGAACGTCCGGTGCTGACGGTGAACCTGTCGCGCCTGTCGCGTCTGATCGACTTCGATACCGAATCTCAACTCGCCACCTTCGGTGCGGGAATCACCGGCCCGGACCTGGAAGCGCAACTGCGTGCGCGTGGCTACACGCTGGGGCATTTTCCGCAATCGTTCGAATATTCCACCCTGGGCGGCTGGGTGGTTACCCGTTCGTCAGGCCAGCAATCGCTGCGCTATGGCCGCATCGAACAACTCTTTGCCGGCGGCAAGCTCGAAGCGCCTGACGGCACACTTGCACTGCCGACCTTCCCCGCCTCCGCCGCCGGCACCGATCTGCGCGAAGTGGTGCTCGGTTCCGAAGGCCGGCTCGGCATCCTGACCGAAGCCACGGTGCGCATTACGCCGCAACCGGCACGCGAGGAATTCCACGCCGTGTTCCTTCCCGATTGGCACCACGCAGAAAACGCCGTACGCACGCTGGCACAAGCCAAGCTGCCGCTGTCGATGCTGCGCCTGTCGAATGCCGTCGAAACGCTGACCTCGCTGACCCTGGCCGGCCACAAGACCCTGATCAGCCTGCTGCAGACCTACCTGTCCTGGCGCGGCTGCGGCCCCTACAAATGCGTGCTGCTGGTTGGAGCAAGCGGCAGCAAGGCGCTGGTCGACTACGCCATCGAGCAGGCGTTCAATATCACACGCAATTTCGACGGCGTGCACGTCGGGCGCGGCTTCGGCGACAAATGGAAGCAAAACCGCTTCCGCAACGTCTACCTGCGTAATGCGGCCTGGCAGCATGGCTATGCCATCGACACCGTAGAGACCGCCGTCGACTGGCCGCGCGTGCAGCCCATGATGGAAGCCGTGGAACGCGGCGCGGCCGATGCGCTGGCCGAATTCGGCGAGCGCGTGCACACCTACACCCATCTGTCGCACCTGTATGCGCAGGGTGCGAGCGTCTATACCACCTTCGTCTATCGCCGCGCCGCAAGTTATGAAGCCGACCTGGAACGCTGGCAAAAGCTCAAGGCCGCGGCCTGCGCCGCCATCGTCGCCAACGGCGGCACGATCAGCCACCAGCACGGCGTGGGTGCCGACCATGCGCCCTACCTCCAGGCGGAAAAGGGTGAAGCCGGCATCGCAGCCATGCGCGCGCTGTGCCGGCACTTCGATCCGCAAGGCATGATGAACCCCGGCAAGCTGATAGCCTGAACGACAGGCGGAGACCCTTATGTGGAACAAGGAAGACCGTAATCAATTGTCCGGCCTGCTGGCGCAGGATTGGGACATCATTGTCGTCGGCGGCGGCATCACCGGCGCAGGCATCGTGCTGGAAGCGGCGCGGCGCGGCTTGCATGCACTGCTGGTGGAGCAACGCGACTTCGCCTGGGGCACTTCCAGCCGCTCCTCGAAGCTGGTGCATGGCGGCTTGCGCTACATCAAGGAAGGCAAGCTCAAGCTCACGCGCGACTCCGTGCGCGAGCGCGAGAACCTGCTGCAGGAAGCGCCCGGGCTGGTAGACCCGCAACCGTTTGCGTTTGCCAATTACAAACGGCGCAAGCCGGGTCGATGGGCCTTTTCGCTCGGGCTGGCAATCTATGACCGCATGGCCAAGCGTGGCGAACAGCACTGGCATGCCGGCCACGAATTCCTCATGCTGGCACCCAACGTGGACCGGCGCGGCCTGCAGGGCGGGCTGACCTACACCGACGCCAAGACCGACGATGCACGCCTCGTGTTGCGCGTGCTGCAGGAAGCCCTGGCCGCAGGTGGCCATGCATTGAACTACCTCGCCGCCAAGGAACTGGACCGGCATGAAGGCAAGGTCGGCGGCCTGGTGCTGCACGACGACATCACCGGCGCCGACTACCGCGTGCGCGCCAAGGTGGTCATCAATGCCACCGGCGCCTGGGCCGACCGCCTGCGCCTGGACCCCGGCGCGCACAAGCTGAGGCCGCTGAGAGGCAGCCACCTGATCTTCCCGGCCTGGAAGCTGCCGTTGGCGCAAGCGGTAAGTTTCATGCACCCGCGCGACGGTCGCCCGGTGTTTGCCTTTCCCTGGGAAGGCGCCACCCTGGTGGGCACCACCGACGTGGACCATCGTGAAGACCTGCAGCAAGAAGCCGCCATCACCATGGAAGAAGCGCGCTACCTGATGGAAGCGCTGGCTTACCAATTCCCGCAAATCCAGTTCGATGCGGCCGACGTGATTTCCAGCTTTGCCGGCGTGCGCCCGGTGATCGACACCGGCAAGAGTGACCCATCCAAGGAAGGACGTGACCATGCGGTGTGGATGGAAGACGGCTTGCTGACCGTAACCGGGGGCAAACTCACCACCTTCCGCCTGATCGCACTCGATGCATTGAAGCATGCCGCAGCAAGGCTGCCCAAGTGGAAACCCACACTCGACCTGCGCCCGGTATTTCGCGAGTTTTTACTCCCGCGCTCCCCGCGCCTGAGCGCCATGCAGCATGCGCGCCTTGCGGGGCGCCTGGGCATCAATGCGCAAGCCATGATTGCATCGGCCAAGCCCGGCGAACTGCACACAATCGATGGCTGCGAAACGCTATGGGCCGAATTGCGCTGGGCCGCGCGCCATGAAGCGGTGTACCGCCTGGAAGACTTGCTATTGCGCCGCACCCGCCTGGGCATCTTGCTGCCGCAAGGCGCCGCCGCCATCCTGCCGCGTGTGCGCGAACTGTGCCAGGACGAGCTGGGCTGGGACGATGCGCGCTGGGATGCCGAAGAAGCGGACTACCGCACGCTCTGGCGCACGAATTATGCACCGCCCGGGAGGGCCGCATGAGCGGGAACGAGCGCTACCTGCTTTCCATCGACAATGGCACGCAAAGCGTGCGCGCCCTGCTGTTTGACCTGCAGGGCAATCTCGTCGCCAAGTCGCAGGTGATGCTGGATGCCTACTTTTCCGCCGAACCCGGCTGGGCCGAGCATGACGTCGAAGAATACTGGCAAGCCATGTGCCGGGCCTGCCGCCAATTGTGGGATGGCACCGACATCCCCAAAAGCGCGGTAAAAGGCGTCGCCGTGACCACGCAGCGCGCCACGGTGATCAACCTCGACCGCGACGGCAAGCCGCTGCGCCCGGCCATGCTCTGGCTCGACCAGCGCCGCACCGACGACGTACCGCCCATCGGCACGCTGTGGAAAACGGCGTTCAAGCTGGCGCGCGTGGAACACACGATCAACTTCTTCCGTGGTGAAGCCGAAGCCAACTGGATCCGTGCAAACCAGCCCGAAGTCTGGGCCAAAACCGACAAGTACCTGCTGCTGTCGGGCTACCTCAATTACCGCCTGGGCGGCAAATATGTCGACTCGTCCGGCTCCCAGGTAGGCTACATTCCCTTCGATTACAAGCGCCTGGACTGGGCAGGCCCGCGCGACTGGAAATGGCAGGCGCTGCCGGTCAAGCCGCACATGCTGCCGCAACTGGTGCAGCCCGCCACCGTGTTCGGAGCCATCACCGCCGCAGCCGCCGCCGACACCGGCATCCCCGAAGGCACGCCGCTCGTTGCCGCCGCCGCCGACAAGGCTTGCGAAGTAATCGGCTCGGGTGCGCTGGCGCCGCATATCGGCAGCCTGTCTTACGGCACCACCGCCACCATCAACACCACGCGTGCGAAATACCTTGAAGTCACGCCCTTCATCCCGCCCTACCCGGCCGCCGTGCCGGGCTGTTACAGCACCGAAGTACAGATCTTCCGTGGCTACTGGATGGTAAATTGGTTCAAGGAACAGTTCGGCCACCTGGAAAAGACCGCCGCCAAGGAAAGTGGTGTCGCGCCTGAGGCCTTGTTCGACCAATTGGTCAACACGGTGCCGCCAGGTTCCATGGGCTTGATGCTGCAACCGTATTGGACACCGGGCATCAAGATTCCCGGCCCGGAAGCCAAGGGCGCCGTAATCGGCTTTGGCGACGTGCATACGCGCGCGCACTTCTACCGCGCCATCCTGGAAGGCCTGGCTTATGCCTTGCGCGAAGGCAAGGAACGAATCGAGAAGCGTAGCGGCACACCGATCACGGTCTTGCGCATATCCGGCGGCGGTTCACAAAGCGATGCCGCCATGCAATTGACGGCCGACATCTTCGGTTTGCCCGCAGAACGTCCGCACGTCTACGAGACTTCGGGCCTGGGCGCCGCCATCGATGCCGCCGTCGGCCTGGGTTTCTACAAGGATTTTCCGAGCGCCGTGGCCGCCATGACCCGCGTCGGCAAGACCTACCAGCCAGACGCGGCCAACCACCGGGTTTATGACCAACTGTACCAGCGCGTGTACAAGGAAATGTACCCCCGGTTACAGCCGCTATATCGCGACATCCAGGAAATCACCGGATATCCACGCCAGATCTGAAGCATTCGGCTCACGTTAGCCGAAGAACAAGAAAAATCGACGGCTTCGCAGCTCTTCCCTGTCACCTGCTTGTCACATTATATGGTGCAAGTGCAGATATTCAGGAACGATATATCTGATATGCGAAATCTAAATTGGCCTTACAGTGGCCTTGTCCTTATACTTCACCCTGTCTCCTCCATATCTCTCCTCCTTTGGTATGGATTCAAGCCCGCCCCAACCGGCGGGCTTTTTTTCGCCTTGACGAAAGGCAATGAAGGCCTCCTGCGCTCAATCGGAGCGGAACCAACGCCCACGTTTGACTATTTCCTGCGGGAACCTGTGGTCTCGCTATGGGTGGACGTCCCACCCCGGTCAGCGCTGCTTGCATTCCGGGGTTCGCCCGTCTCGGCATCCGGCAGTTCGTAGCCGCCCAACTGGCGCGACGGTCCTTTGTAGTGGACCCGTCCGTCGCCGGCCTGCCGCTTTCCCTCGTCAGCGTGTTTCTCGCGCTGCGTCCGTTTGCCGTCTTGCCCCTCGTACGGCTCATGCCCGCGATGGGATTCCTTATCCGCCGCTTTGGGATAGCCATTGCTGCTGCGGCTCTCGACGCCGCCTGATTTTTCCTGTGCCATTGAATTCTCCTTTGCCAACCGATACCGGCGCGGCGATGCAGCGCGCGCACGGAAGGCAGCCTTGGTGATCATGGCTTCACCTTAACATGAAGCAGCACGCGTGCCTGTAGGAGAAGGCAGCATGCCGCTGTAGGAAAGGAAAGCGCAAGTTGAAGCAGGCAGGAAACGTAATCAGCGGTAAGTCACCAAGCCCGCGTCGCGCGACTTTTCCAGGTGCGAGAAGTTATTGAGATAACTCAAGCTGACGCGCGAGGGATTGCCGTCCGTGCCGGACTGGAACATCAGCTTGGTCACGGCACTGTTCACCAGCGACCAGTTCAACTGAAATACCTGCGGGTCCGTCATGCCGAGCACATACTGGGTCAATGTGGCGATGGTACCGCCCGAGGTAAAAACGACGATGCGCTGCGAGCCGCCGTTGTCCACCAGCCTGGCCAGCGCAGCGGTGCAGCGTGCGCGGAACACGGGCCAGCTTTCGCCATATTCGTCGTCGTGCCTGCCGCTCATCCAGCGCGCCATGGCGTCTTCGAACACTTTTTGAAATGCCTTCTTGCCGTTTTCATGCCGGGCCAGGAAGTGCTTGACGGCTTCCGGGTCGGCGAAGTCGGGCCGGTGGCGCAACGTGATTTCGTCGTGGTTGTATTCGTTGAAGCCGGCGTCGACGGTCTGGCTTGGCATATTGGCCGGCGCGAAAGCACCCAAGCAGGCTTGCGCGGTCTGGCGGTGGCGTTGCAGGTCGCCCGTCACGACATGGTCGAATTGCAGGCCGCATTCGGCAAACCAGGCACCGAGGATGCGGCCCTGTTCCATGCCCAGCGGCGAAAGCTGGTCGTAATTGGCACTGCCGAACGAGGCTTGGCCGTGGCGCACCAGGTAGATTTGTCCCATGAGTTTTTCTGAATTTGCGAGAGCAGCTATTCTCGCACAAGCCCACTTAGCAGGCTGTTGAAAAACTACTGCGCGAACCGATCTCAGGGTCTGCGGTGCTCTGCGTACAGCCGTACGCGTGCGCTCCTCGACCCCGATCTCAGCTCGCTCGCTACGTTTTTCAACAGCCTGTTACGATAGTCGGCTATGCCTTGGCAGCTTGGCCGCCAGGTAGTCGTGCTGGTCGGCCAGCACGTTGCGCCCGGAAAGAATGAAGTGTTCGTAGCGGCATGGCGCATAGGGCGCGTAGATCAGCGGGCGGAAATCATGCACCAGCAGCGAACCCTTTTGCTGGTTGCATTGCTTGCAGGCCGTGACGCAATTCATCCAGGTATCTCGGCCTCCGCGCGTGCGCGGCAGGATGTGGTCGCGCGAGAGTTGATTGCGGTGGAATTGCTTGCCGCAATAGGCGCAGGTATGGCGGTCGCGCTTGAATAACAGGTCGTTGTTATCACCCAAGGGCAGCACCGCACGCAGCTTGCGCGCCATGATTTCGCTGCCGGCGATGGCGATGATGGGTTTGACGATGATGCGCGACTGGATGCCGGTCTTGCCATGGCCGCCGCGAAAGACGAATTCCCTCTCCCCCAGCTCCCAGGCCACCTTGTTGATGGCGTAGTAGTGGATCGCATCTTGCGGCGGCACCCAGTCGAAGGGGTTGCCGGCAATGTCGAGGACAAGGATGTGTGCGCTCATAGCCCGGTCGATTGTTGAATCAATACGTGGGTTTACAGCTAAAACCTTGCCTACGACTTTAACACTGGAACGCCTTTCTGTGTGGATAAATTGGGCAAATGACAAGGGTGTTACAAGATACCGGCAATCCCGGCATAAACACCAAAACCGGCGGTCACCGCGATGGTCACGCCAACCACCCAGGCATAGGCGCCGGACAAGCGGTGCGGCTCCGGCAGGCGCCGCGCCAGCAGGTACAGGAAGCCCAGCACCACCGGCAAGAGCAGCGCATTCATCACCTGCACACCCACCGACAGGCTGACGAGGTTGACGTCGCACGCCACCACCAGCCCTGCCACACCCAGCACGGCGGCGAAAATGCCATAGAACCAGGGCGCTTCATGCAGGGCCAGGTCCAGCGAATGGTGCACACCCAGCACTTCGCCGACTGAGCGCGCGGCAGTCAGCGCCACCACGATGGTGGCCACCAGCGCCGCGCCACTCATGCCCAGCGCAAACAGCAATCGCCCCGTGCCCTGCCCCAGCATAGGGGTAATGGCGCCGGCGATCTGCTGCACGGTGTCGAGCGCGTGGCCGGCGCCATTACTGCCCAAGGCTGCGGCAACGGCCACGAGTACAGCCGCCATGATGACTTGCGTGAGCACGGCGCCAATGGCCGTGTCCCAGCGTGCGGCACGCAAGTCGCCCAGTTGCAGGCCCTTTTCCACGACCGAAGACTGCTGGTAAAACACCATCCAGGGCATGATGACGGCGCCGACATTGGCTGCCGCCAGATAGAGGTATTGCGTGTCGCTCCAGGGAATGGCAAGCGAACCGGCCAGCATGGCATGGCCGTCGGGGTTGGCACGCAACGCCACGACGACAAACACCAGTTCAAACGCGCCGATGGCCAGCGCGATGCGTTCCACCGAGAGGTAGGAGCGCGTCAGCACCATCAGGATCAACCCACCCACGACAACCGGCATGCTGATCCAGGCCGGAATGCCGAACAACAAGCCAACGCCTGCCAGCCCACTCAATTCCGAAAGCAAGGCACCGCCGCAAGCCAGTGCCAAAGTGCCGACCGAAATCCAGGCCCAGCCACGGCCGAAGTGGCGCTGGATCAAGGCGCCATGGCCCATGCCGGAGACGATGCCAAGCCGCACCGTCAGTTCCTGCACCACGAACAGGATGGGCACCAGCACCAGTTGCAGCAACAGCAGTCGATAACCCCACTGCGCCCCGCTTTGCGCCGCCGTGATCACGCTGCCGGCGTCCGTGTCGGCCAGCATTACCACCAGCCCCGGCCCGGCTACGACAGCGAAGCGACGCCAGCGGCGCTTCCATGATGAATCCGGCTGACCGACCGTTGGCGCGAGGGTGTGGGTGTTCATGAATTCTTAAATGAGAATGATTATCATTAATTAGATAATACACCGCATTTTGAATTTATGTAAGGCAACCTTGCATCGCCCTCTCTGCTTACTGCTGTTCCAGCACCAGCAACAGCTCGTCCAGGCGCTCCAGCGTCGAGGCCAGGCCTTGCTCCAGGCCCATGTCGATGACTTGCTGGATGGCTTCGGGTGAAGAATAGGACACTACCGTCTCGACCATGGTGCGCGTGCCGGTATCGGTGAAGCTGACGTTCCAGCGCGAACGAGGCAGCGCGGGGTTCAGCGCACCGGTGTTGTCGCAAAAGCCGTCGAGCGAGGTGTAGCCGTCGATGGGACGGATGGTCTCATAGTCCATGCGCCCCCAGTATTCCTGGCCGCCCGGTTCCACCATCGCATACAGCCAATGCCCGCCTTCGCGGAAGTCCATGGAACTGGTTTTGGTGGTCAAAGGCTTGGGGGCGAACCAGCGGTCCAGCAGTTCGCTCTTGGTGTAGCAGTCCCACACCATTTGCCGCCTGGCGGCGAACTCGCGCCTGGTGGTGATGGTGCTTTTGGCCTTGTCGACAAGGAAGTCAAATTGCAGATCAGCTTTCATGGTCTTCACCTTTCAGAGTGTTTAACAGGTTATCGAGGTTTTCATAGCGGCTGGCCCACACCGCGCGTTGTTCGCCGAACCATTTTTCCGCCGCGTCCAGCTTTTCCTGTTGCAGCTTGCAGGTTCGTACCCGGCCCACTTTTTCCGACGCGATCAGGCCGCTGCTTTCCAGCACCTTGATGTGTTTGAGGAAGGTCGGCAGACCCAGGCCATAGGGCTCGGCCAGTTCCGTGATCGAAGCGGAGCCGCGCCCTAGCCGGGCAATGACCGCGCGCCGGGTCGGGTCGGCCAGAGCGTGGAAGACGTTGTTGAGCGAGCTTGAATAGTTTTCCATGTGGCGAACTATAGCACAACACTTCGCCATTTGGAAAACTATTTAATCCCTTTGCAAATCGGCGAAAATACAGCTTTCCCTTCTTTGGGGTCGCCATGATTGAGGTCGCAATGAATCCGCGTTCCTGGGTCAAACACGCTGTCCACGTCATTGAGGCCGACTTCAACCGCTCGGCCGACACCCACCTGATTCCGCTGACGCTGCCAGCCTTCCCCGGCATCGATTTCTATTTCAAGGATGAATCGAGCCATCCCACGGGCAGCCTCAAGCATCGCCTGGCGCGTTCGCTGTTCCTGTATGCGTTGTGCAACGGCTGGGTAAAGGAAAACAGCACGGTGATCGAAGCTTCCAGCGGGTCGACCGCCGTGTCGGAAGCCTACTTTGCGCGGCTGTTGAATCTTCCCTTCGTGAGTGTGATCCCGCGCACGACCTCGCCCGAAAAGATCGCACTGATCGAGTTCTATGGCGGGCGCTGCCACCTGGTTGATCAAGCCGGCATGGTGGGTTCGGAAGCACAACGGCTGGCGCGCGAAACGGGCGGCCATTTCATGGACCAGTTCACCTATGCCGAGCGTGCCACCGATTGGCGCAGCAACAACAATATCGCCGAATCGCTATTTGCCCAGATGTGTGCGGAAGCACATCCCGTCCCGCGCTGGGTAGTGTGCGGCGCCGGCACCGGCGGCACGTCGGCGACACTGGGGGCGCTATGTCCGCTACCGCCGCCACGACACGCAGATCTGCGTGGCCGACCCTGACCATTCGGTGTTCTTCGATTATTACCTGAGCGGCGACGCAAGCCTGACGGCGCAAGCGGGTTCGCGCATTGAAGGCATAGGCCGCCCGCGCGTGGAACCGTCTTTCGTACGCGGCGTGATCGATGCCATGATCAAGGTGCCAGACAACACCACCCTGGCCGCGCTGCGCTACCTGGAAACCAGGCTGGGCCGCAAATGCGGCGGCTCGACCGGCACCATCTTCAGCGCGGCACTGTCGCTGGCCCAAGAAATGCGTGCGAACGGAGAACGAGGTTCGATCGTATCCATTCTGTGCGATGGCGGCGAACGCTATCTGCACAGCTATTACAACGACGAATGGGTGAAGGCCAACGGCTTCGACATCGCCGCGCCCAAAGCAGAAATCACGCGGCTTTGCGAAGAAGTTGGCGCACCGCCCTGGCCTTTGCCGATACGCCGGCTGGCGTAAGATCAACGCAAACGCCGCCTGCGGTACAGCGTATTGCGGCTGATACCCAAGCGCCGCGCGGCATCGCTCATGTTGCCGCCGGCGGCGCGAATGGCGTGTTCGATGGCGGAATCGGTCAGCACACGCAGGTTGTCGGTGTGCTCGACTTGCGACGGGCTTTCGCCGAGGCGCCCCAGTTCTTGTGCCAGGTCTTCCGACAGGTCGTCGAAACCAATTGCGTCGCAATCTTCAGGCAGCAGGGCGCAGGCGGTCTGGATCGCGTTGGCAAGCTGGCGCAGGTTGCCCGGCCAGCGATAGTCGCGAAAGGCTTGCATCAGGCCCGGTTGCAGGCTCAGCGCGCGCCCGGGTGCTGCCTGTTCCAGCAGTTGAGCGGTCAGTGCAGCAAAGTCTTCACGTTCGCGCAGGGCCGGCAGGTGCAGCGTCAGGCTGTTGATGCGGTAATACAGGTCCATGCGGAAGCGCCCGGCTTCCACTTCGGCCTTCAAGTCGCGGTGCGTGGCACACAGCAGCACGAAGTCAACCTCGATCTGGCGCCCCGCCCCCAGTGGGGTCACCTTGCGTTCCTGCAGCGTGCGCAACAGGCGTGCTTGCAGGTTCAAGGGCATGTCGCCGATTTCATCGAGGAACAGGGTGCCGCCGTGCGCTTCGCGGATGCGGCCAGGTGAACCATTGCGCCGCGCGCCGGTGAAAGCGCCGTTTTCATAGCCAAACAATTCCGCTTCGATCAGGTGCTCAGGCAAGGCACTGCAATTCAAGGCGACGAAAGGTTTCGCCGCGCGCGGGCCGGCATCGTGCAGGGCACGCGCAAACAATTCCTTGCCCACGCCGGATTCGCCCTGGATCAGCACCGGTATCGGCTTACCCAGCACGCGGCGAGCGCGTTCGATGGCGCGCGCCAGCAATGGATCACCGGTATCGAGCCGGCGCAGGGCATCGGGCTTTGCTTCCTCCTGACGTGGCCGCGGTTGCGGCGCCGGTTGTCGCGGCGCTTCAAACACCAGTGCACGGCGGCCCATTTCCACCCGCACAAACAGCCTGCCCTTCTTGACGGTGTCGATCAATTGCGACTGGCCGGGACGGCGTGCGCCCCAGTCGATCAATGCACCCAAGGGCGTCTGCAAAACGCGCGATAGCGACGTGGCACCCAGGTCCGCCGGGGCCAGGCCCAACAAAGCCAGGCCGGCCTGGTTGGCGCCGACGATCCAGCCATCTTCCGAGATCGCCGCCACGCCTTCCGCCACGGTGCCGATGCCTTCATCAAGCGGGTGGAAGCGCAATCGCATGCTGTCGCCATGGCGCGCATCGAACAGGCGGTTCTCGATCATCTGCGCAGCAGCGCGCACCAGGCTGAAGGTGTGCGGGTGACGGCTGCGGTGGTCGCCCGAAATGTCGAGCACACCGAGCACGCGGCCGTCCGGCGCGGCAATCGGCGCCGAGGCGCAGGTGAGAAAGCCGTTGCGCTCCAGGTAGTGTTCACCGGCATGCACCACCACCGGCGCGGCTTCAACGAGCGCGGTGCCAATGGCATTGGTGCCACGGTATTGTTCGTGCCACGATGCGCCGGGTGCAAGCAGCACACGGTTGGCGCGCGCAAGGAAACTGGCGTCGCCCTGTGCATGCAAGAGCACACCGCGCCGGTCTGCCACCACCACCATGCTGCCGGAATTGCGCGTCTGGGAAAACACATATTCCATCACGGGCCGCGCGTGGGCGATCAATTCATGTTCGCGCTCGATGGCCCGTGCCACGTCGGCGGCCGACAGATGCGGCACGTCGGCCAGCCGCCCGGTCGGCGCCAGACCGTCAGCCAGGCAACGGCGCCAGGAGCGCGCCACGACTTCATCGATCAGGCCGGCCGGCACGTCACCATGCTCGATCAGCTTGTGCCGTGCGTGGCGCAAGGCCGTGCCGGACTTGGCTGCGGTGTTGCTCATTGTCTCCTCCAGGGTTTGCCGCGGCGCAAAAAAACAGCGGGCTCCCGTCATGTGCACCCAGTATAAGCTCGGCCGCAAACGGCACAAGCGCAACCCGGCGTTTCGCTGGGTGGTGTGTCATTTGGTGACAGTTCGATTGTCACGTGACAATCGAAACGTGACAGCCGGCGTTATGTCCAACAAGAAATAACGCAGTAATACAGGGGCTTGCGCCATGGTGCCTGCTGGCATGAAGCATGCAAAAGCAAGGGTGCAGCAAAACCCATAAACCGAAAGGAGACACCATGATTTATGCCCCGCCCGGCGCCGATGGCGCCAAGATCCAGTTCAAGTCGCAATACGATAATTTCATTGGCGGCAAGTGGGTGGCCCCTGCCGAAGGGCAATATTTCGATGTCATCACGCCGATCTCGGGTGGCGCCTATACCAAGGCAGCACGTTCGAGCGCAAAGGATATCGACCTGGCCATTGATGCCGCACACAAGGCGTCGGAAAAATGGGGCAAGACCGCGCCGGCCGAGCGCGCCGGTGTCTTGCTCAAGATCGCCGACCGGATGGAGCAGAACCTGGAATTGCTGGCCTATGCCGAATCGGTCGACAACGGCAAACCCATGCGTGAAACGCTCGCGGCCGACATTCCCCTGGCCATCGACCACTTCCGTTATTTTGCCGGCTGCGTGCGCGCGCAGGAAGGCAACCTGTCGGAGATCGACGAACACACCGTGGCCTATCACTTCCACGAACCATTGGGTGTCGTGGGCCAGATCATTCCCTGGAACTTCCCCATCCTGATGGCGGCCTGGAAGCTGGCGCCGGCCTTGGGCGCAGGCAATTGCGTGGTGCTGAAGCCGGCCGAATCGACCCCGGTGTCGATCATGGTGCTGGCCGACCTGATCGCCGACATCGTGCCTGAAGGCGTGTTGAACATCGTCAACGGCTATGGCCGCGAAGCCGGCGTGCCGCTGGCCACGTCGAAGCGCATCGCCAAGATCGCCTTCACCGGTTCCACCACCACGGGCCGCATGATTGCGCAAGCCGCTGCCAACAACCTGATCCCGGCCACACTGGAATTGGGCGGCAAGTCACCCAATGTGTTCTTCGCCGACGTAACGCGTGAAGACGACGCCTTCTTCGACAAGGCCATCGAAGGCCTGGTGATGTTTGCGCTGAACCAGGGCGAGGTCTGCACCTGCCCGTCGCGCGCGCTGATCCATGAATCGATCTACGACAAGTTCATGGACCGCGCCTTGAAGCGTGTAGCCGCAATCAAGCAGGGCAACCCGCTCGACACCGAGACCATGATAGGCGCACAGGCTTCGAAGGAACAATTGACCAAGATCCTGTCCTACCTCGACCTGGGCAAGCAGGAAGGCGCTGAAGTGCTGATCGGCGGCAGCCGCGCACAGATGAGCGGCAACCTCGGCGACGGCTACTATGTGCAACCCACGGTGTTCAAGGGCCACAACAAGATGCGTATCTTCCAGGAAGAAATCTTCGGCCCGGTATTGGCCGTGACCACCTTCAAGGATGAAGCTGAAGCCCTGTCGATCGCCAACGACACGCTGTACGGCCTCGGTGCCGGCGTGTGGAGCCGCGACGGCAACGTGGCTTACCGCATGGGCCGTGCCATCAAGGCCGGCCGCGTCTGGACCAATTGCTACCATGCCTATCCGGCCCACGCTGCCTTCGGCGGCTACAAGGAGTCAGGCATCGGCCGCGAAACGCACAAGATGATGCTGGACCACTACCAGCAGACCAAGAACCTCCTGGTCAGCTACAGCGAAAACAAGCTGGGCTTCTTCTGATGTAAACCGGCGGAGCGGGTGACCGCTCCGCCATGGAGAGTAAGCATGGTTGAAAAAGTCATCGCCACCGATGCGGCAATCGCATTGATCGACGTGCTGGTGAAGAAACACGGCCCCGTGATGTTCCACCAGTCCGGCGGCTGCTGCGACAACAGCGCCGCCAACTGCTACCTGCCCGGCGAGATCACCATCGGCGCAGGCGACGTGTGCCTGGGCGACATCGGCGGCTATCCGTTCTATATCGGCGCTGCGCAATATGAGTACTGGAAACACACGCAGTTGATCATCGATGTGATCGAAGGCACGGGCGGCACGTTTTCCCTGGAAGGGCCGGAAGGCAAGGCTTTCCATACGCGTTCGCGCGTGTTCACCGATGCGGAATTGGCCGAGCTGGAAAAGGAAGAAACTGCTCCACATTGATGGACAGTTTTCCTGCGGAAATCACTGTAACAATTCGCAGCTGGCGCGTTTTGCCGCGCTGTGTTTCAATGCGCACGCGATCCACTTTCGTGAGCATTTGCGATGTCCTTGCCTGTACGCATCTTGCTGGTTGCCAGCGGCGTTCTCGCCTGCGGTGTTACTGCCTGGCTGCTCTCTGGCGGCGATGAGGAAGCGCCCGCGCCAAAGCTTGCGCAGGCAGCGCCGGCAAGCACTGCCTGGGGCGCATCACCGTTTGCCGCCGGCACGGCCGGAAGTGATGGGCAATCAGGCTTTGCCGCCCTCCCCACCGTGCTTTATGGCCGCAACGGCCGTGCCGTGGACTTTGGCGGCCTGAGTGCGGCCGAATACATTGCACAATGGGGCAGCCGCGCACGCACGGGTGACGTGGCGGCGGCTTACAAGGTGTACCAGGCGGCAGACCTCTGCGCCGGCATCAACGAGCCCCTGCCCGACTTCACCAGCGACAATGACCGCAAGGATGCCGAAGCGGAGCGCCAGAAAATGGCACAACTGTGCAAGGGCGTGAGCCCGGCGCAAGTGGATGAACGCATGCGTTTCCTGTCGCTGGCGGCAGGTGCCGGCAACATCGACGCGCAGATCGATTTTTTCATGGAAGGCCCGAACGGCAAGCCGCAAGATCAGGCCAGTGACGAAGCCATGCAGAAGTGGAAGGCCGATGCGCTGGGCTACCTGACTTCGGCGGGGCAGCATGGCGATGCCTTTGCGCTGGGCCTGTTGGCCAACGCTTACGACGCCGGGACGATCGTCGACGCCGACGCGCAAACCTCGCTGGCCTACGCCGTCGCCAACGCCCAGGCGCGCCGTATCACGGTACCGCTGGAGAGCCTGCGTTCGCGTTATGCCCAATTATCCCAAGGCGACTTCGATGCCGCCGTGCAGCGCGGCACCCAGATGGGTGCCGGCTGCTGTGCTTCTCAATAATCGCCTACTGCTGAATCAATCCCACAGATAGCAGTATGCCGTGCTGGCTTCCAGGTTGGCGCCGGCCACGGTGCCGTTCAGGATCTTGGTCCAGCCATTCGGTTCCGACGAGGTGGCCTTGTCGCCGCAGTTGTCATGCACCCAGTGAATGCCTGGGCTGCCGCTGGTGTAGAGCTCGCCGCACAGTTCCAGGTGCGTGCCGACCTTGAGCGCGGCCAGCGACTTCGGCATCGAGGTCGAGTTCTTCACGTAGTCCGCTGCATAGACGTTGTCCATGGCGACCTGGTAGGTCTTGCCGTTGGCATCGTTCTTGATGTTGAGCAGGGTGTGCGACAGCTTGACGCCTTGCAGCGTTTCGGTTGCAGCAGCGAACTTCGGTGCAGTGGTGACGACACCAGTCACATAGGAACCGGCAGCGGCAGAGCAGGAAGTGGCATCGGATGCCATTGCGGACATCGAAACGCCGGCCAGCAACAGCGCAATCAGAGTTGTTTTCATATCAGTTTCCTTGCAAAGAATTGATTAAGTTTTGAGCTCCGTTATATGCTTCTTGTAGTACTTCAACCCGCAAACATTCAACGCGTTGAAAGAGTACGGGCGTAGCAAGATAGCATTAATTTTTCGACAAAACTGATGAAATTTTAAACAACGATGCGCCGATACCACAGCTTGCTTTGTGTCATCGCGGCGTAACTTTGCGCCGCGATACTTGGCGCTTTTTTTGTGCGCCACGGCATACCGGGTTCGTAACTGAATGTCAGCCGATATTGCAGGAAACTAGCCACCAAATGTCGATACTGGTGGCTGGGGTCAGGTTGCTCGTGCTTCAGGGAAAGAAAGCGGCGCGGACCAACGACAAGCTCACATCGCTTCGAGCATGGTAGTCAATGCCTTGGCATCAAAAACCGGCGCGGAGCAAAGATTGCCGGTACAGACGAAGGCGGCCGCCTGGGGCAGCTTGGGGAAGCTGATGTCGGAACCGGGCAAGCTGCCTTCCGCACTGTCGTACCATTCCGTCTGTTTATAAGCTGGCGCCGTGGCAATGGCGGCGCCGAACAAGGCTTGCGCCTGCAGATCGGCCTTGGCGCCGACGATGGTCAAGTGCAGCGGCGGTGTCTTGATTTCAGCGTCGGCCAGCAACAACCCCGGCGCGAAGCTGTTGCGCTTCAATTGTTCGGGCGAACTGACGCTCTGGAATGCGGCTGCGGCCGTGGCGGCCAGTTTGGTGTCGTGCGCATAGTACGACAGGAGGTTGAAAAACCGCGCCGCTACAAGGTTCTCATCAATCTCCTTATAGGGCTTGAGCACACCGCCATGTTTGGGATCGGTGGTGAAGAAGCCGCCGTCGTTCCTGTCGCTGAAATGCGCGTCAATGAAATGCGCCCCTGCTTGCGCACTGGCCAGCCATTCGCGCCGGCCTGTGACGGCGTACATGTCGAGCATGGCGCGGCTCATCGCCAGAGTGTCCGAGAGAAACGGCCCGCCGCTATCTTGCGTGCCGTGCTTGAAACCGCCTGGCTCGGGCAAGGCGCGGTTGGCAACGATCCAATCCATGGCGCGCTCGGCACGCGTGAGGGAAGAAGCGTCGCCTGCCATGGCGTAGTCCGTCAACAGCGCTGAAATCAAGGCGCCGTTTTCATTGGCATAGATGTTCCGGTCTATGGCGGGCTGCGCCACCTGCCGCCGTTCGCCATCGCTCATGGCGTAAAACATGTGCCCGGTCAATTGCGCCGATACGTCGGCATCCTGGCTGGTATAAAACGCCCCACCGGCATCTTGCAGATAGGCGTCGAGATAGCGCAGCACGTTCTTCGCTGCATCGCGATATTTTTCGTCCTTGAACACCTGGTATCCATAGGCATAGCTGAAAAGATAAGCCGATTGAATCGATGCAATCTTTTCAAAATGCGGCGACTTCCAGTCGGGCTGGTCTGAATACTGATAGACACCGCCCCATTTGGGGTCAATCAGATTCAACGAAGCTTGCAGGGATTCCTTCGAAGCCAGTGCAAATACCCAGTTTTCTTCATTGGCACGCGTCAGTGCGAACTCCATCAGCGATGCGTCAAGAAATTTCTGGCCGTCGCCCCAGCCTGCGTGCTGCTGGTCGTAACCGTAGACCACCGTGGCGAGAATGCGGTCTCGCTGCGCCTCGCTCAAACCGCGCTCGCTTGCAGCAGGATAGTTGGCGGTCTGGCGTGGATTGGGTACAGGGTCGTCAAACGATTCCTGCAACACTTTCTTCATCGTGTCCGGCTCGACGTAGCCGCGCCGCTTGACGAGTTCGGTGCCATCGGCGGCAAAGATGATGGTGGCCGGCCAACCGTATTGCTCGTAGCGTTTGGACAGATCTGGCCGGGCATCCTGGTCCACGCGCACGGCCACATAATCCTTACCCAACAGGGCCTGAACTTCCTTGTCGCTGTAGGTGGTGTCGTCCATGACATGGCACCAGTGGCACCAGACAGCGCCCAGGTCGAGTATCACCAGCTTGTGCTCGCGCTGCGCCTGCGCAAAGACATCGTCGGACCAGTCGCGCCAGGCGATGCCTTTGGCGGGCTCAATAGTGGCGCCAACAGCGGATGCATAACCGGCCCACGCCGAGGTGGCGCAGCACAAAGCCGCTGCAAGCATCAAACGAAATTTCATGGCAGGCCTCCGCGTTTGTCCCTGCAGGATATACGTCGCTTTACCGGCAACTGGATTCAGGCACTGCGGCAGTATTGACGGAATGTCAGCGCCGACGTTGCGTAGCCGTCGCCAATTGTCAACAATCGTGGCAAGTGCCTGTTCGACATTGGCAGTGCCGGATATTTCATGCTGTAATGCAAGAAAGCAGTCCAACATGCGGATCAGCATGACCCTCGCGCACCAGGCCACGAACCTGCGGCGGAGGAATAAAGGTGTGCCATGCCACTCAAAATCATTTCCACTCTTGCCATCTCGGCAGCAGTCTGCACCGCCTTGCCGGCGCAGGCCGACGACCTTGAGCCGCAAATCTTTTCCTTTGCCGGCTACGGTACGCTCGGTCTCGTGCATTCGAGCGAGAGCCAGGCCGACTTCGTCGACAATTACCTGCAGACCAGGGGCGCCGGGCATTCGCAAAGCTGGAGCGCCGGCGTGGACAGCCGCCTCGGCGCACAGGTGACGGCCAACTTCAACCCGCAATGGTCTGCCGTGCTGCAGGTGATTTCGCAACAAAACTACAAAGACAATTTCAAGCCCAGCATGGAATGGGCCAACGTAAAGTATCAAGCCACACCGGACTTCAGCATCCGCCTGGGCCGCATTGCCCTGCCCACCTTCCTGACTGCGGATTATCGCAACGTCGGCTATGCCATTCCCTGGGTGCGCACCCCGGGCGAGTTGTACAATCTGATACCCATCACGAACAGCGACGGACTCGACTTGCGCTACCGCATGCATTTCGGCGAGGCAATCAATACCGTGCAGGCAGAAATCGGCACGGGCCATATCCGTGTCAGCGACGACAGCAGCGTGGATTTCACTGCCATGCATGCGCTGACCGATACGCTGGAGTATGGCCCATTGACCGTACGTGCGACCTATCTGCGAGCCAACCTCGATCTCGACATCGCCACCCAACTGTTCGATGCGATCTCGCAATTCGGGCCACAGGGTGCAGCACTTTCCGACAGGTACGCCGGCAACAACAAGCCGATCAGTTATGCCGGCATAGGCGCAAGCTATGACCCCGGCGACTGGTTTGTCATGGGTGAAATCGGCAACACCGTGACGCATTCCTTCCTCGGCGAAAAGACCGCCGGTTACGTCACGGCCGGATGGCGCACCGGCAAATGGACACCCTACGCCACCTATGCCCAGGTCAGTGCCAACAGCAACCGCTCCGACCCAGGCTTGCCCACCGCTGGCCTGTCGCCGCAGTATGCCTATGAAGCCATGGCGCTCAATGCCGGGCTGAACCAGTTGCTGGGCGACATTGCCGTGCAAAAGAGTTTGTCCCTGGGCGTGCGCTGGGACTTCATGAAGAACGCCTCGTTGAAAACGCAGGTGGATTTCATCCATCTGGGACAGGGTTCGCCCGGCGACTTTGACAATACCCAGCCCGGCTTCACCGGCGGCGGCCATGCCACGGTCGGCAGTGTCGCTCTCGACTTCGTGTTCTGAGGAGACGCCGATGCCATTCTCCCGAATCACGCAACTTGCCTTGGCCAGCTTGAGCATGTTCTGGGCCGCAAGCAGCCATGCCGAAATCGTCGTCATCGTCGCGGCCAATTCGCCGATTGCCACGCTTTCGCCTGCGCAGGTGTCCGATATCTTCCTGTGCAAAAGCGCCACCTTCCCCGGCGGCGCACAAGCCGTGCCAATCGACCAGGCGGAAGGTTCGCCGATCCGCCTGGAGTTCTACAGCAAAGCCACGGGCAAGTCGCCGGAATTGCTCAAGGCTTATTGGTCAAAGATGATTTTCACCGGCCAGGGTGAGCCGCCGCGCGAAATCACGGACTCGGAAAAAATCAAGAAATTGATTGCCAACAACCCGCACTACATCGGCTACATCGACAAGAGTGCGGTCGATTCCAGCGTGAAGATGGTGTTGTCGATACGTTAGACCAATGCGAGCCGAACGGATCTCCGAGCCAGCAACGGGCGAAGACGGCAACAAGCCTGCACTGCGGCGCGCCGGCAGGGAAGGCTTGCTGTTGTTCGGCTTGTTGGCACTGCTCGTGCTCGGCGTGATTTGGGGCGCAGCTTGGAGCGTGATTGCACTTGAGCGCGATGCTGCGGAAGAAAACGCCGTCCACGCCAGCGCCCAGTTGCTGGAAGCCTACAAGGCGCAGATGGTGCGCAATCTCGGCGCGATCGACCAGACGCTCAAGGTCGTCAAGTTCGCCTATGAATTCCAGGAAAGGCGCTTCTCGCTGCCCGAGCTGAGCGAAAAAGGCTTGCTGCCCTCTTCGGTCGTGTTCGACGTGCGCGTGGCTGATGCCGACGGCAAACCCCTTGACAGTTCGGCAACCGGTGGCCACGGTAGCGGCCCCAACATTTCCGGGCGTGACTATTTCATGGCCCACCGCCAGTTCGACACGGGCAAACCCTACGTCGGCGATTCTGTCTACAACGATACGACGCGCCAATGGGAATTGCATTTCAGCCGGCGCCTCAATGCGGCAGACGGTTCGTTTGCCGGCGTGGCAGTGATCACGGTTGACCCGGCCTATTTCACCAGCGGCTACGAGCATTCCAGCCTGGGTGAACAGGGCAGCCTCGGCCTGCTTGGGCCGGACGGCCAGATCCTGGTGCTGCGCAGCGGTGATACGGCGCGCTCTGGAGGCAGGCCGGTCGATCTGACGGCCGTAGGCGACGGCACGGGCGGCGCCAAGCTGCAATACGATACCTGGGACGGGGTGGACCGCTATACCGCCATTGAACATATTCCAGGCAGCCAGCTGTTTGCCGTGGTCGGCCTGGCCGAAGAAGAACAATTCGCCGAATTCCGCAAGCACAAGCGCAACTACCTGCTCGAAGCCGGTGCGGCAAGCTTGTTGCTGATTCTGGGCGCTGCCGTACTGTCGCGCCTGATGAGCCAGTTGAACGCCAGCCGGCGCCGCATGCGCAAGATCCAGCAAACCTACCATGCCGCATCGGAGGGCAGTGTCGACGCGTTTTACGTGCTGCACAACGTGCAGGACGACAATGGCGCCATCGTCGACTTCCGCATCGGCGACGTGAACCAGCAAGGTGAGAAGCTGGTGGGCATGCAGAAAAAGCAGATGCTGGGGCGCAAGCTGACGGAACTGTTCCCCAACGTGCATGCAAACCATTTCCTGTCCGACCTGATCGGCGTGGCCACGACCGGTGCGATCCACGAAAAGGAATGGCACAACAATGGCGACTCGGACCTGCGCGCCGAATGGCTGTACCGCCAGGTGGTGCAGGTGGAAGACGGCGTGGTCACCATCATGCGCGACATCAGCGAACGCAAGCGGCTGGAAACCAAGGTGCAATACCAGGCCACGCACGATGCACTGACGGGCCTGGCCAACCGCACCCTGCTGCACGACAGGCTGAACCAGGCCATCGCGCAAGCCACGCGCAACGAGCGCGAAATCTGGGTCATCTTCGTCGACCTGGACCGCTTCAAGATGGTCAACGACAGCCTCGGCCACAAGGCCGGTGATGCTTTCCTGCTGGCAGTGTCGCAACGGCTGCAAGCCATCGTGCGCGAAGCCGACACCGTGGCGCGCCTGGGTGGCGACGAATTCGTGCTGGTGCTGCCCGAGTCGAACGAGACCAAGATGACGGTCAACACGCTTCAGCGCATCATGCAGACCATTTCGCGGCCTATCCCCGTGGAAGAAAAGGAATTTTCCCTCAACTGCAGCCTCGGCGTCGCAGTCTTCCCCAATGACGGCGAAGAAGCTGAATTGCTGATCGAACGTGCCGACATGGCGATGTACCGCGCCAAGGAAACCGGGCGCAACAATTTCCAGTTCTTCACGGCCGAAATGAACGAGCGCCTGATCGAACGCATGCGCATCGAAGAGGCGCTACGCGACGCGGTGGAGCGGCAGGAGTTCGAGCTGCATTACCAGCCCCAGGTCGACCTGCTGACGGGACTTGTGATCGGCGCCGAGGCGCTGATACGCTGGCGCCACCCCGAGATGGGCCTGATCTCACCGGCCCGCTTCATTCCGCTGGCTGAAGAAACCGGCCTGATCGTGCCGATCGGCCACTGGGTGCTGCGCACCGCGTGCGAACAGACTACATCCTGGGAGCGCGCCGGCCTGCTTGGCGAGCAGGGCCTGCGCATGGCAGTCAACCTCTCGGCACGCCAGTTCGCCCAGCCTGACCTGGTGCAGTCGATTGCCGATGCCCTCCGTGACAGCGGCATTGCGACGGACCGGCTGGAAATCGAATTGACCGAAGGCCTGGTGATGACCGACGTGGAAAACGCGATCGAGACGCTGCACGAATTGAAGAAGCTGGGCGTACAACTGTCAATTGACGATTTCGGCACCGGTTATTCCAGTCTGGCCTACCTGCAGCGCTTCCCCATCGACGTGCTCAAGATCGACCAGTCTTTCGTGCGCGACATCACCGCCTCTTCCAGCGATGCCACCATCGTCCACACCATCATTTCGATGGCACACAATTTACGCCTGCGCGTCATTGCCGAAGGCGTGGAAACGGAAGAGCAATTGGCCTACCTGCGCAAACACGAATGCGACGAGATGCAGGGCTATTACTTCAGCCGCCCGCTGCCGGCAGTGGAAATGGAAGCCCTGCTAAAGGCAGGCAAGGCTTTACCAGTTGCCAAATCAGCCGGCAACTGACACGGCACTAGCGCGACGCAGGGCGCATGCGCTTGATGGCATACATGGCCGAGTCGGCCTTGGCGATCAATTCATCCATATTCACGGCGTGGTCGGGGTACAGTGCATAGCCGATGGAAATCGACAGCGGCAATGCGTGCTCGCCAAACTGCAAGGGCAGCTTGGCCACGCTATCGGCAAAGCGTTCGCATTGACGCGCCACGCCATCTCCGCCGTCCACACGATTCAAGATCACGGCAAACTCGTCGCCACCGAGGCGCGCCACCGTATCGGTCTGGCGGATGAACTGGCGCAGCCGGTTAGCCGTTTCGCGGATTGCAGCGTCACCGGCTGAATGACCCAGGCCATCGTTGATCGGCTTCAAGCCATCCATGTCGGCGTTCAGAATGGCGATGCGTTCGCCGTATCGCTGCGCATGTGCCAGTGACTGGCGCAGGCGGTCGAAAAACAATGCGCGGTTGGGCAAGCCCGTAAGTGGGTCATGCGTGGCCAGGCGGTATAGCTCATCGGTCTGGAACTTGGCCGCATGGAACATCGATGCCGAAACCAGGTCGGAAATCATCGACAGGGTGCGCACATCCACGTCGCTGAAAAATCCCGGCTTGCTCGACAACACCTTGATCACCCCGATCGCGGTGTCGCCATGGCGCAGGGGCACCACGATCATGGAGCGCAAGCCGACGCGGCGACAGGCTTCACGGTCGACGCGCGGGTCGGTTTCGGAGTCGTCGCAACGCAGGATCTCGCGCTGCGCTATACACAGGCCGGACAGGCTGGTGGCGGCCTTCAGTCGCAGGCCCAATTGCCCCTTGGCGCTGCCCGTGGCGGCACGGTAAACCATGTAGCCGTCTTCTTCGAGCTCCATGACCCCGCCGTCGGCCCGGGTCAGTTCTTGCGCACTTTGCGTGGCCAGATCCATGACAACCCCGAGGTCGACGCCGGCCTTGGCGATATCGGTTTGCACACGAATGATGGCGAGCAGAGTCTCAGGACTCAGCCCTGTTGAAATTTCGGTCGTTCCCATGAATGGACAAGCCCAGTCTAACTCGTGGCCCACACTGCCTTGGCAGTGACTTTTTTAAACTGCTGTTTTTGACTACTTGTACTTGCATCTTGGCATCGCTTTTGCCTGCGATCAAGTCATCGTTACAAATTTCACTGCGGCAATATATTAAATCAAAATGAACCGACTTTTTGACAATTGATCATAAGTCAGGCTATAAACACGCGGTTGGATTTTTCTTGGCGGAAATTTGAAACGCACCTGGCTGTTTGCATTGATATTGATCTGGGCCGGCACTGGTATCGGGGCCAGCGCGCGGGCGCAGGATGCGGTTCGCATCGCATTCGACGATGCCTCGCCCATGACCAGCCGCACGGTCAGGCAGACGCCGAAGTTCCAGATCTACCCGGCCGTGGTGCGCCGCGCATTCGAGCACATGGGCATACCTGTGCAATTCGATTCCCTGCCCTTCAATCGCGTGCTGGCTGAATTGCGCAGCGGCGATATCGGCGCCGGCGCTGTGGTCGATACGGAGGAAAGACGCGAATTCGGCGACTTCAGCGAACCCTATTTCACGGAACAGCTGATGGTCTATTCGCGCAAGGACGATCACCTGAACTTCCGCAATCCGGCCGATTTCAACGGCCATGCGATCGGCGTGCTGCGTGGCTGGTCTTATGGCGCCTTGTTCGACGACGCGCGCAAAAAGGGCAAGCTCAATGTGCAGGAAGTCGATTCCGACGAACAGAATTTTTCCAAGCTGCAGTTGGGTCGTGTCGACTACGTGGTCGCTCCCTGGCAGAGCGGGCAAATCCTGCTTTCCCAAGCACGCTTTGCCGATTTGGTACGGCAGCACCAGCCTTTGAGTGAAACCCCGATCTGCCTGGCGTTCAACAAAACGGCCCAGCGAAAAACGCTACTGGCCAATTTCAATCAAACGATACGCGCCATGAAATCCAGCGGCGAAATCGACAAGCTGATCCATGAGGGCATTGCCCAGGCGATGTCGGGTGCCCGGAAATAGGTTCACGCCAGCCAGCCAAGCCAGGGCGCCAGCAAGACCATGGCCACCCCGGCAAACACCATCACCAGGCTTGCCACCGTCCCTTCTTCCATGCCGAGCTCGTATGCCTTGGTCGTGCCCAGGCCATGGGCCGACGCGCCCAGCGCGGCACCGCGCGCCATGCCCGAACGCAGCTTGAGCCGGCCGAGCAAGGTGTCGCCGATCAGGATGCCGACGATGCCGGTGATCATGACGCAGATCACGGTCAGGTTCTGGTTGCCGCCCCACACCGTGATGGCCGAAACGGCAAAGGGTGTCGATACCGAGCGCGGCAAGAGGCTCTTGGCCAATTCCGGCGGCAGCGCAAACATGCGCGCCAGCAGCCAGGAACTGGCCAGGCCCAGTACCAGGGCCGATACCACGCCGACGGCCAGCGTGAGCGGGTAGCGGCATAGCAACGCGCGCTGCGTGTGGATCGGGTAGGCGAAAGCGATCGTGGCCGGGCCGAGCAGCCAGGTCAGCCAGCGCGTGTCTTGAAAATAGACGGCGAACGGCGTATGCGTAGCCTCGACCAGGGCAAGCAATATCAACGGCGTCAAAACGATGGGCGCAAACAGGAAGCGGCGGTGGCGCGCATAAAGCCAGCGCGAGAGCGCATAGGCCAGCAGCGTGGCGGCAAAGAAAGCCGGAGCGGTCAAGGCAGTGCCCATGTCAGCACCCTTCCGTGGCTACTTCCCTGGCCGCTTCTCTCGTTTCCAGCAGGCGCGACTCGAAACGGAACACGCGGTCGACAATCAGTGCAGTGCAGGACATGACCGTGGCGCTGCCGATGGCCAGGGCCGCCAGCAGGCTCCAGCCGTATTGCACAAACACTGCGCCCGATTCGGTGATCGAGAGCAGCGGCGGAATGAAGAACAGCGGCAGTTCGGCCAGCAACAGCCGTGCACCGGCTTCCACGTGGCGCTGCGGCAGCACGCGCCACTGCAGCAGGGCCACCACCAAGGCCAGCGCCGGAACGCCAGCCGGCACGCTGCAATGCAAGGCGTGGGTGAGACGGTCAACAAGCAGCCACAGCACGATGAACATGCCGATCTGGGCAAGCTGGCTGGCGCGCTGCTGGAGGAAGGGGACGGCGGCTTGCATGGTGTGGTTCCGGCACAGTGGATGACAGGGCCAGAATACGCGAAACCAGGAATTCCCTTGATGAATTATAATCATAAAAATCATTCCAAATTGGAATCCAATGGAATTGCGCAGCCTGCGGGCATTTGTCGAAGTGGCGCGTTGCGGCGGCTTTACGGCTGCAGCGGACCACCTGTCGCTGACGCAATCGACAGTCAGCAAGCTGGTGGCGCGACTGGAAGAGGAATTGGGACAAGCATTGTTCCAGCGCCACCGGCGCCAGGCCGAATTGACCGATGCCGGGCGGGTGGTGTTGCTGCACGCGGAGCGCATGCTGTCTTCAGCCAGCGACATCGAACAGGCGCTGGCTGACCTGGGCAACCTGCAGCAGGGCGAATTGCGCATCGGTATTCCGCCGCTCGGGCCACGCCTGTTCGTGCCGCAGATCGGCGCATTCAAACGGCGCTATCCCAACATCGAACTGAAACTGTTTGAAGACGGTTCGCACGCCATCGTGCAGGGCTTGATGAGCGGCCAACTGGAACTGGGCGGCCTGCTTGCTCCTTTGGATGAAACACGCTTTGAACACCGCATGCTGATCGACGACCGCCTGTCCTTGCTGGCACCGGCCAGGTCATATTGGAAGAAGCGCAAGGAGGTGCAACTGGAAGAGCTGGCCGAAGAACCCTTCATCCTGTTTCCGCCGGCCTATGCCTTGAATGAGCGCATCACCGAAGCCTGCCGCCGGGCCGGCTTTGCGCCGCAAGTGGTGGGCCGCAGCGGGCAGATCGGTTTTATCCAGGAGATGGTGCGCCAAGGCCTTGGCATTGCCTTGCTGCCCGGTTCGGCGCTGGATCAGGTCGATCAACGCGAATTCTGCGTCTGCACGCTAACACCGGCCATTCCCTGGCGCATCGACCTGGCCTGGGCGCGCGGCAGCTTTCTGTCGGCAGCAGCGCGCGGCTGGCTGGCGATGCTGGACGATTCAACTCATCGTTGATGCTATTTGCAGCAACTGCGCTGCCACAGTCTCAAAGGGCGTCATACTGCGCTCGGCACGCGCCAGCACCACCGCACCTTCGATCGATGCAATGAGCATGGTGGCAAACGGCGCTGCCGCCGCTGGTTCCATGCCGCCTTGCGCCAGCAGGTCTGCCAGCCTGGCCTGCCAGGCGCGCAACACGGCGCGCGCCTCGGCCAGCAAGTCTTCCGAATCGGCCGCTACCGTCACAGCCAGCACGGCACAGCCGGCCTGGCATTGTGAGCGCGTCAATACGGCACGCCAGATGGCCAGAAAACGCTCCACCACAGCCTGCGCCGCTTGCCCCGCCACAGCTTCCAGGGCATTCGACAACACCGCACCAGCCTGTCCTACCGCGGCAGACACCAATTGATCCTTGCCACCGGGAAAGTGATGGTATAGCGAGCCGCGCGGCGCGCCTGTCGCCGCCAGCACCTCGGAAAACGAGGTTGCCTGCAAACCGCGCTGCGCCAATAAGGCCATCGCACCCTCCACCATTTGATCCCGCACCTTGCCTGCCATGCCCGTTTATTCCTTTTTATAAATTATGACAATCATCATAATTTCTGTTAACCTATGATGGTTAGCATAGTACGCCCCCACACTCCAATCGGAAAGGAAGTCCGCCATGAGCCCAGCCCTGGACCAATTGAAGCAAGACCTGACCGGCGAATGGGTCAGCATCGCCCCCGAAGTACGTCCCAGCGCCGCCAGGAACCCGGACGGCACGCTCAAAGCCTTCTACCTGACGCGCGAATTCACCTACCGCACCGGCGATGCCTTCACGCTGTCAATCACCAATTTCGCCGACCCGAACGGCAAGCTGCCGCTGGCCCACATCCACATCGAAGGCCACATGCACTGGACCGGCGAACATGCCATTGCGCCGGGTGCGCAAAAGGTCGACTTCGTGGCGGACACCGCCTATGCCGTCACGCCGCTCCTGCAAGGCTTTGCCGACCTGCTCAATCAAGTGGCGGCACAGGATTATGCAAAGTGGGAAGCGGGCCAGGCGCAGAGCGTGTTCGGCAAGAATTTCGCGCCCTTCGGCCTGGCCGCCGGCAAGCACTTCATGGAATACGACCTGGTGCACATGGCGCACGGCCTGCTGTTCTGGGGTGCGCGCAATGTGGACGGACGGGGCTTCGATACGGAAGCGAACCGGCCGACGAACCTGCAGATTCCGCTGGCACGCAAATAACCCCAAGCGGGCGCACAAAGCACGTGGTTGCCCGGCCACGGCTTTCGCCTGCACCCTGTCAAACCTGACAGTATGTTCACCCCTGCTGCTCGGCTATATTTGCCAAACAACAAATAGAACGGCAAGGCAGCCATACCGCCTTCGGCAACACAGCTCTTCAACTCTTGTAGCAAGCACGACGTCTCCTCACGAATGTGGCCAGCCCTGCGGAAGGCTGGCCGCAGGGGACGTTGTATCCCGCATTTTCCGCACAGGGGACAAATATGATGGCCACATCGCCTTTCACCGTTGCAGACTACCTGTTGACGCGGCTCAAGCAGCTCGGCGTGACCGACGTGTTTCAAATTCCCGGCGACTATGTGAAGCACTTCACACAAGCGCTGGAATATTTCGACGGCGTCAACGCTGTCGGTGCAGTCAATGAACTCGATGCGGCCTACGCCGCCGACGCCTATGGCCGCACGCGCGGGCTGGGCGCCGTGTCGCTGCAGTACGGAGTGTCGACCTTTTCCGCCCTGAATGCGATTGCCGGCGCCTACGTCGAACGCAGCCCGGTGGTGGTCATCAGCGCCACGCCGGGTGCCGACATGCGCCAGATCACCAAGATGTACAACGTGCTCTACCACCACTCCACCGGCAACCTCGACATGGACCGCGAAGTCTATGCCCACGTCACGGTCGGGGCCGAAACGCTGTCCACCTCCGAAGGCGCGCCGGAAAAGATCGACCGCCTGCTGGTGGCCGCCATCACGCACCAGCGCCCAGTCTATATTGCCTGCTACAAGGAAGTGTGGGGCGAACCCTGCCCGCAGCCTGTGGGTGCGCTCAAGCCAGAAGTCTTGAAGAGCGACCCGGCCGCGCTGGACAACGCCGTGACCCAGGCCTGGACCCAGATCACTGCTGCCAAGCACCCGATGATCTTTGCCGGCGTGGAAGTCCTGCGCCATGGCCTGTCGCCCCTGCTGCAGGAATTGATCGATGCCAGCGGCTTTCTCTACACCACCACCAGCCTGGGCAAGACCGTGCTCGACGAAGGCGGCAGCAAATTCATCGGCACCTATTCCGATGCGGCTTCCATCGAAGCCGTGCGCAATCTGGTGGAAAAAAGCGATTGTTTCCTCACGCTCGGCACCATCATCACCGACGACTACCTCTGGTTCATCGAAAACAAATACGCCAGCATGGTGCTGGCCACCACCGAAGAAATCCGCGCGGGCTACTTCATCTACGAAAACGTGACGATGAAGGAATTCATGGAAGCGCTGCTGGCACGCTTCAAGGCCGCCAAGGGCACCTATCCGCTGGCCGCCGTCGCACCGCCGCCACCCAAATACCCCGAACCCTGGCGCGCGAATTCCGACCCGCAGTGGGACGCCCAGCCCGAAACCATCACCTACAACCGCTTCTTCGAGCATTCGATGAAGTTCCTGCAGGACAAGAACCTGCTCGACAAGATCGTGATGCCGCTCGGTGTTTCGTCTTCACTCTATGTAGCCACCAATGCCTATGGCATGGCGCAAGGCAGCTACATGGGTTCGGCCGCCTGGCAATGCATCGGCTTCGAAACCGGCGCCGCCTCGGGTGCACAACTGGGCAGCGGCAAACGCGCCTGGACCGTGGCCGGCGACGGCGGTTTCATGATGGTGTGCCAGTCGCTCTCCACGCTGGCGCGCAACAAGCTGAATGCCGTGATCTTCGTCATGAGCAATGGCGTCTATGCCATCGAACAAGTGTATGTGGACATGACTTCATTCCAGCCCGGGCCGGAGCACAAGTTCGATGCCTTCGACATCTTACCGAAGTGGGACTACCTGGCCCTGGCCCGCGCTTATGGCGCCCGTGGTTTCCGCGTGCAAACCGTGAGCGAGTTGAACGGTGTGCTGGAAGAGCTGTTGCAGATCACCGACCAGCCCACGCTGGTCGAAGTGGTGATCCCTGAAAAAGACTTGCCCGGGCAGATGAAGCGCCTGGGTCTCGAACCCTGAGGAGAAATGACAATGAGCACCTATTCCATCTTCGGCGCCGGCGCATCCGGCCTCTACACGGCCTGGCGCCTGTTGTCGGGCGAACTCAAAGACGGCGGCAAACTGCTGGCCGCCGGCGACACCATCGAATTGTTCGACTGGGGCAAGTACGATTTTTCCAAGGACGCACCGGGCACGCGCGCGGCCGGCGCACGTGTCTGCACCTGGCACTACCAGGACGACAAGAACAAGTCTTACCTCGAAGTGGGCGGCATGCGCTATGCCGAATGGGACGGCACACCACAAGGCCCGGGACACCGCGTGGTCACCACTGTGATCGACCAGCTCAACCTGACGCAATACTCCGTGCCGTTCAATGAATCGACCAATCCGCTGTACTACCTGCGCGGCAAGAACCTGTACTACAACGCCATCACCTCATATAACCCCGCGCCCTACAACGTCAACAACTACGGCGCTTCCGTGGCGCCGGACGACGGCTTCAACAACGTCGAAGCACTGGCCGTGACGGCCACCTCAGGCCCGACCACGCGGCGCGACTGGTGCCGCTTCTACCAGACCGGGCGCATCAACATCGACCTGCCCGAGTCCTCTGTCTACAACAAGGGAGACTTGCTGAAGGACATTGGCTACTGGAACCTGATGTTCGACCAACTCGGTTCGGAAGGCTACCAATACACATCCGACGGCAACGGCTATACCTCGAACGTCATCAACTGGAATTCGGCCGTGGCCTTCCAGGCCAACAATGAATTCACGCCGGGCACGGAATACCGCACGCTCACGCATGGTTATTCCAGCATGTTCAATGCACTGTTCGACGCGATTGTCCAACTGGCCGGCGCACAAGGTGTGAAGTTCGACTATCGCCCCGACACCCGTCTGCATTCCATCCTGCAAAAGGACCAGGCCATCCACTACACGCTGGCCACGCGAGAAAACCCGGACAAGCCGTGCGAATCGCGGACTACCGACGCGGCCTGGCTCGCCATGCCACGCTATGCCATCGACCTGGTGGCACAAGCCACGCGCTATCAGCCCCATGACGGGCTGGACGTATTGAATCATCGCAAGGTGCAACTGTATCTGGAATCGGCCGTGATGCAGCCGTCCTACAAGGTCGGCATGTTCTTCGACGAGCCATGGTGGAGCGCAGAGGCCGCCACCCCACCTGCCTATCCGGCCCAGATCGAAGGCTATGAAGTTACGCAAGACGTGGTGAACGGTCTGCAGCAGGCAGGCTTCCCCGCACACTTCCTGGCGGCGCTGAATGCCTCGGCCATCATGGAAACGCCGTTTGCTTCCAAGGCATCCTTTATCGCCGCGGTGGAGCAGCAAGCCGACGAACGCCTGAGCATCAAGGAAGAAAAGCAATTGCTGGCCGCGGCTGAACGCAACACCATCGGCCCATCCGTCACCGACACGCCGATCCGCCAGGTGGTTTATTTCGGCAACAATGCACTCGACCAGAACGGCGACAAAGTCTATGGCCTGTTGGCCAGCTACGACGATGAACAATTCACCAGCTTCTGGCAGGAACTGGAAATCGGCCCGGATGGCACGCGCGAGGTGCCCATCTCGCAAAACACGCAACCGCTGGAAGGCCCGCGCGAAGCGCCTGAAATCATGGTCAAGATGTTGCGCGCGCAACTGGCGGCCGTGCACTTCGGCCCGCAGGCCGACTACCGCTCGGTGCCCGTGCCGAAGGAAACGCGCTACATGGATTGGTCGCTGCCGCCCTTCAATGCCGGTTACCACGCCTATGCGGCGCACTACGATATCGGCGACGTGCAACGCAAGGTACGCAAGCCCTCGCAATTGATCGCCGGTGCCGACGCCAACATCTTTATCGTGGGCGAAGCCTATTCGAACGACCAGGCCTGGGTGGAAGGCGCGTATTGCACGGCAGAGTCAGTGTTGAATGACTTCTTCGGGGTGAAGCCGATCATTGATGATGCGGAGTATCCGTTCATCTGTCCGGAATTTTAAAACGACATGACCGGTGGCGCATATTGCTGCGCCGCCGGGCTATGCTGCTACTGGATCGGCATTGACATCGGCATCGGCCGGCGTGACCCCGGTGGTCAAGGTGATCAGTTCGGCGGCCACAGCTTCACTTGCCGACTGTCCGTTTTCTGGCAGTGCCGTCAGTATCGACGGCGCCTGACGCGTGCCGGCTTTGGGAACCGAGCCGAGCAATGCCATCACGTCTTCCGATTGCGACAAGGTCGCGTCACCCGCACCCTGAGTGGACGAAGAGGTGTCGCTTTGGGTGCTCGAATCCGGCACGCCGAATTGCTTGATGTCGGCATTGAATTGTGCTGCTGTCAGCGTATGCCCGAACGGATTGACGTAGCTGAGCGTCCGGCTGGCGGAACTGCTGGTGCGTTCTCCCGCATTGCTGCTGGACGAACCGTCGGGGGCGACGATGGAATCGGTAAAGTCTGTCGTCTGCTGTTCCTGGCTATCGGTCGTGACGATCCAGTACGCGCCCATGGTGGTATTGACAGCAACCCTGGATTGCTGGACGTCGCTGTTGTAATGCGTGGTACTTGACTCCGACACGGCGCTGCCCGAATCGCTTACCGTTTGTGATGAGGCGCTGGTTTCCCAGGAATTCTGCACATCGTAACCCATCGCCAATGCCTGTTTGGCATCGCCCAGAACGAGGCCTGTAGTGGCAACCACATTTGCACCATCGGAGGCGCTGGCTTGCTCGATACTGGCGTTTCGCACAGACTGGATCGAAGACTGCACGACCGGACTGACTGGCGGCTGCAAATTACCGGCGATACTGGAAATACTCATGATCATCACCCGCGACGCTGTCTACTGTTATCGGTTGCCGGGTTGCAGTCTGAAGGGCCTGGCCGGGAAGGTCAGCAAAAAAAGCGGCGGTGCACACTATTCTCACCATTGAACACAACATTCCGCGGGCAAGACACATTAATTTGCTACTATCCGCTGGTTGGCAATCTCTGGAACTGCGGCTTCACCATGCAATACCCTTCACTGCAACCATCGCAAGCTGTTGAAACGGCAACCTGCCCGCCCGGCGGCAACGCGGCCAGGAAATTGACGGTTGCACCATGCTGAATTGGAAAGCCCTGGTTCTTGGCGCCATTGCCGATTTTGCCGGCACCTACCTGGGAACGTGGGTCCTGGTGCTGATTTGGCTTGGCGTATTGAAGTTGCAGGGTACCGCCGATGAAACTGCGCTCAAGGCAGCGCTGCACGGCCCCCTGTTTCTTGCTGTGTCGGTTACGGTCGGCTGGTATTTCGATTTCCTCGGCGGCCGGGTCGCCGGCCTGATCGCCAAGAGACAAGGCATGCTGCATGGTTTTGCCGCCGCATTTCCCGGTGTCATTCTTGCTTTTATGGAATCTGCCGGCGTGGAAGACCCCATGTTTCCCCCATGGTTCATGGTGGTTTGTTGCGCCATCTCGATCGTCTGTGCCGGATATGGTGGGGCACAGGCAGTGCAAGGCTTGAATCTCGAACCCAATCAGGACTAGGAAAAGTCAAGCGGCAACCACCGTTCCAGATGCTGTCTTTCGTGATATAAATAGCTACCTCAACTCCTGCCACCACCCATGAGCACTTTGCCGCTGGATGTGGAACAAAGCCTGGAATTGTTCGTCGAGGCCGCCAAAAACGCCTTCGGCGCCGACTTGAAATCGGTAGTGCTGTTCGGTTCTGCCGCCTCCGGCGCCTTGCGCGCCACCTCCGACGTCAATCTGCTGCTGGTATTGCAGCGCTTTACGCAAGACAGCGCAGACCGCTTGCGCGAGCCGCTGCGGCTGGCGCATGCCACCGTGCAATTGCACCCCATGTTCCTGCTGGAAGGGGAAGTAGGTGACGCCGTGGAAGCCTTCGCGGTGAAGTTTTCCGACATCGTCTTCCGCCACCGCGTGCTGTTCGGCGCTGATCCATTTGGCGGTGTCGGCGCCACGCGCGAATCCTTGAAACGGCGCATCGGCCAAGTGCTGCTGAACCTGCAATTACGCCTGCGCGAACGTTACATTGCACTCAGCCTGCGCGAAGAACAACTGGCCCACCTGATTGCCGATGCCGCGCCACCGTTGCGCTCTGCCGCCGCAGCAATACTGCAGTTGGAAGGGCAGACTGAACCGACTTCCAAGCAGGCATTGGAGCATCTGGTGCACGAAGCGGGCGCCACCGATCTGGAACCGGCCTTGCGCCACATGTCGGAAGCGCGGGAAGCAGGCAAACTGGCGCCTGGCATTGCGGTTCCCTGCGTGACGGACTTGTTGCGGCTGACGCAGCTTTTGCGTGAGCGCGCCGCCCGTCTGACGTGAGGCCGTCATGAACCCTTTCGACTTGCATGGGTTTGCCTTCCTGACGTTTTACATTCTCTTCGCCACCTGCCTGCTGCTTGTGCTGCGCTGGTGGATGAACCGCGACAGTGACGACAAACGGCTCGGTGCTGCGGCGCGCGAGATGGCACAAGACCCGTACTCGATTGCGTATTTGCGCAGTGGCGCCGCCGAAGCCGGCCGGGTCGCCACGATTGCCCTGATTGACCGTGGCCTTCTTCGCTTCGACATGGACAGCAAGAAGCTGCACGCCGACAGGGATGCGCTGAAAATGGTACGCCGGCCGATAGAGCGTGCAGTGCTGGCCGAATACCTGCAGCCGCAAACCGTGTGGCACTACCTGATTCCTTCATCGGTACGCACCAGTTGCGAAGAATACCGCCGCGAACTCGAACGCCACGGCTTGCTCCCCGATGCCGGCGCGCTGCTGCAGCGCTGGATGCTGACATTGGTGATCCTGTCTTTACTGATCGGCACAGCCGCAGCCAAGGTTCATATCGCACTGGAACAAGGCCGCCACAACGTTGGTTTTCTGGTGGCACTGGCAGCGATAGCCAGCCTCATTGCATTTGCGTTGGCACGCAGACGCACCAGCGGACGTGGCAAGGCGCTGCTTGACGATTTGCGCTCATTATTCAGCAGGCTCAAGGACAGGTCGGACACAGTCATGGCCGGCGGCGCCACCAATGAAGCGGTGCTTCTGGTGGCGGTTTTTGGCGTCAGGGCACTGCCCGCGTCCAATTTCCCTTTCGTTTCCCAGCTCTATCCCGCATCGGGTGGCAGCGGAGACGGCGGCAGCGGTTGCGGTAGCGGCGGCAGTTGCGGCGGTGGATGCGGAGGCGGTGGTTGTGGCGGCTGAAATTGTCGACCGCGTCGGCCTGCTCTGGCGCGAGGAACTCGCAGCGAGCATCTTCGCCAATCTCGGCATGATCGATATCGTCCAGGCGATTGCGGAAGACTGGTTTCATGCGTCCCGCGCCAAACGTCGCGCGCTGCGCCGCCTGGCGCAGACCGTGCCGCTGGACCTGCATGGGGTATCCATGGGACTGGCCTCAAGCATTCCGGTTGCGCTTGACCGTCTGGAATGCATGGCACGCCTGGTTGGTGAAGTCGAACCGGAATCCTGGTCCGAGCACCTGGCTTTCGTCCGCGCCGGCGGCACTGAAATCGGACATCTTGCCGCACCGCCGCGCAGCTTGCAGAGCATCGAAGGCACCGTCACCAACATCGATGCGGCCAGGCATATCGTCGGCTTCGCGCCGCAGATGGAAAACATAGCAACGCTGATCGCACCGCCAGCCAGCACCATGGACGAAGCGCCATGGGTCACAAGCATCTTGCGCGGGTCGGGAGCCGGCTTGCTGCTCGACCTGCATAACCTCTATGCCAACGCGCTCAATTTCGGGCAGGAACCGGCCGCCCTGCTGATGCAGTTTCCACTGGAACGGGTAAAAACGGTTCACCTGAGCGGAGGCCGCTGGGTCACCGCCCCCGATGGGCAAAAGCGCCTGCTCGACGACCATCTGCATGACCCGCCGCAGCAAGTCTATGCGCTGCTCACGCAACTGGCTCGCCATGCACCGCAGACACTTTCCGTGATCGTCGAACGCGATGGCCATTTCCCGGAGTTCAACACCCTGCTCGACCAATTGGAGTTGGCCCGCACTGCCCTGCGGCATGGCAGGCAATTGGCGGCAGAAGACCGGAGGCGCCATGAGCTCAGCGCAGCTTGAAGCTGCACTTGCGCGTCTCTACACGGATGCCGCATGGCGCGAGCAATTTCTCGCCGCGCCTGTTGCCACGGCACGTGCCGCTGGCCTGTCGCAAGATGATGCTGCTGCGCTGGCCGCAATCGACCGTGTCGGCCTGCAGATGGCAGCCGCGAGCTTTGCCCACAAACGTGAATCACGGCGACACAGCAGCCCATTCCCGGCACTGCTGCGCCTGTTGGGTCTAGGGCCCTGACAGCAGCCCGCCAGCCTCTATGGCTCGATGGCCTGCTTGATCAATTCAACCGCATCGTTGCCGCGCCCGGCCAGGATCGCCTTGGCCGAATAGAGCGCCGTGCCCAGCACTTGCTTGGCCTCGACCTTGGGCGGCATCACCAGTTCGCTGCGTTCGACGACAACGTCGAGCAGGGCTTGCCCGGGCGCCGAAAGCCAGGCCTGCACGGCCTCTTCCACGTCAGCGGGATTTTCCACGCGCCGGCCCCATAGACCAATGGCTTGTGCCACGCGCGAGAAGTCGGGGTTGACCAAGTCGGTGAAAGCGTCGAGCAAGCCTTCCACTTTTTGCTCGAGTTCGACGAAGCCCAGCGCACCGTTGTTGAAGACGCAGATCTTGATCGGCAGCTTTTCCTGGACTGTGGTCAGCAAGTCTCCCAGCAGCATGGACAGGCCGCCATCGCCCGAAAGCGAGATCACCTGGCGCGCGGGATAGGCAGCTTGCGCACCCAGCGCCTGCGGCATGGCATTGGCCATGGTGCCATGCGACAGGCTGACCAGCGTGCGGTTCTTGCCTGTGGAGTGTACGTGGCGCAAGCACCAGACCATGGGCGAGCCGCCGTCGGCAGTAAACACGGCGTCGGGCGCGGCCAGCCGGGAAATGGTTTCAACCAGATATTGCGGGTGGATGGCACCGCTGCCGGTCACGGCGCGCTCGTCGAGCTTTTCGTTTGCCTTGTGCGCCGTGGCCAGCATGGCATCGAGAAATCCGCGCTCGCTCCTCGGTGTGAGCTTGGGCAGCAAGGCTTCGATGGTTGGCGCGATATCGCCGACGGCACCCAGTGTAACGGGATGGCGCCGGCCCAGATGGGCGCCGTTGATGTCGATCTGGATGATGGTGGCCTCGCCCGGATAGAACTGGCGCCAGGCGAAGTCGCAACCGAGCAGCAACAAGGTATCGCATTCGAGCAGCGCGTCGTAGCCACCCTTGGTGCCGAACACGCCGGTCATGCCGACGTCGAAGGGATTGTCATAACCAAGAAAATCCTTGGCGCGCGAGGTGCGTGCAACCGGCGCCTTGAGGCAGTCGGCTAGCGCCATGACCTGCGCATGCGCGGCGGCGCAGCCCGAGCCGCCATAGATGGTGATCTTCTTGCCGGCATTGAGCAACGCGGCGATACGCGTCAATTCTTCATCACCAGGGCGCATGAAGGGCGTCGCCCGGTGCACCGCAAAATGCGGCTCGTCCGGTGCGGCTGCCTGCGACACGTCGGCCGGGACGATCAGCACGGCCACACCCTTGTGTGACAAGGCCGCCTGCGCTGCCATGGCCGTCATGCGCCGCGCCTGGCTTGGCGTACGGATCTCTTCGCAAAACACCGTGCCCTTGCTGTAGATGGTCTTGAAGTCGACTTCCTGCGGAAAATCGAAACCGAGCTCGTCACGCACGATCTGGCTCGCAATCAAGACCACAGGCGCACGGTTGCGGTTGCTTTCCCACAGCCCGTTAATGAAGTGCAAGCTTCCCGGCCCGCATGAACCGGCGCATAACGCCAGTTCGCCGGTCAGCATGGCGTCGGCACCGGCGGCCATGGCGCCGGCTTCTTCGTGGCGTACGTGAATCCAGCGCATGTCCGAGCGGCGCACTGCATCGGTGAACTGGTTCAAGGTATCACCGGCCACGCCATAGCAGCGCCTGGCGCCGGCTTGCATCAGTACGTCCAATATTGCATCTGCAACTTTGTGAGCCATCGGAAACTCCAATCGAAAGATTTCCGTTTTGAGTCGGCAAAGCGCAGGACGGTTCCTTGGTTCAAGACATAAACCAGGCTCGCAACGCGGCATCGAGTCCAGCAAGATCACCCTCTTCCGCGATCCAGGCGATACAGGCGTCCGGCCGGATCAGCATCGACGGCCCCGCTTCAACCTGCACACAACGAATCGGCAAGCCGTCTGCAACATGGCTGGAAACCGCACCCCCGCTTGCGTCGAGCAGCACGCCCATGCCGTCCCGCATCAAGTCATATAGCGTGGTGTCGACCTCGCCCAGCCTGACCGGCCGGTCACCGATCAGCCGCCCTACCTCCTCGCGCATTGCGCCGAAGTCGTAACGCGTATTGAGCCCGCTAGTCATCTGGCCGATGAAGCGGTTGGCGTCGTCGAATTGCAAAAGGCCGGCCACGATCTCGCGTATCGCGCCCGATTGCGCATCGGGCCGCATCAGGGCCGCCTGGGCCAGCGTGTTGGCCAGCACGGCTTCGGCCACGGGGCGGCGTTCGGCGGTATAGGTGTCGAGCAAGCCTTCAGGCATGGCGCCACGGATGACCGCAGCCAGCTTCCAGCCCAGGTTGGCCGCGTCCACCAGGCCCAGGCTCAAGCCCTGGCCGCCGAACGGCGAATGGATATGTGCGGCGTCGCCGGCCAACAGTACGCGGCCACGGCGATAGGAGTCGACCAGGCGTGTATTGTCGGTCCATTTGCTGGCTTCACCGATGGACTTGACTCGCACGTCCTTGCCGCTGATGTGGCGCAGCAGGGTTTCGACTTCCTCGCGCGAGACCGGCGCCATACGGTCCGCCGGCGGGCCACTGAAGTCCAGCATGATGAGCCGGCCCGGCATAAAGCCGTGGGCGTAAACGCCACCGGAGGTGCGCTGCCAGCCGGGGGGCAGCAGTTCGGGATGGTCCAGTTCGACCAGCACGTTGTACATGGTCATGCTCGGGTCCACGCCGGGAAAGTCGAACCCCGCCAGCTTGCGCACGGCGCTGCGGCCGCCGTCACAGCCGACCAGGTAGGCCGCACGCGCCTGGCCTGTCCCGGCGGGCGAGATCCAGTCCACGCTGATGTCGTCGGCATGTTCGGTAAATCCTGCGACCTCAACTTCGCGCCGGACTTCAATCCCTAGCTCGCGCACCCGTTCTGCCAGCATGGCTTCTATCGCCTGCTGCCCTACCAGGCGTGCCCGGCGCTCGGGTTCGGCCTGCAGGTCGGCGCGGATCAGTGACAGGCCGGCGAAGTGGCCGCCCAGCCGGGGCCGGCCTGCTGCCGGCTGGCCCGACTTGGCAACCTGCCCGGTCTGCGCGGCATGCCTGGCACGTGCGGCCAGCACCTCCTCCTCGGCCGCTGCCAGGGCCGCGCCCATGCCGCGGCGCTGCAAGGCTTCGCTGCCGAGTGGGCCGATTCCCAGTGCCTTGGTCACCATGCTGGGGCTGGCCAAGCGTTCCAGCACGCACACGCGTACACCGCCCAAGACCAGTTCGATGGCGCACAACAGCCCGACCGGGCCGGCGCCGACCACGATGGCGTCGAAATTGTTTTTCATATACTTATTCCAAATATGTACCGAGTACATAAATAATACCGGTATAATAAAGTCCATGTCAACACCCCCCGATCGCCGTTCACGCAAACGGCTTGCCACAAGGCAATCCATTTCCGACGCCGCCACACTGCTATTCATCCAGCGCGGCTTCGACAACGTGACCGTGGACGACATCGCAGAAGCTGCAGACGTGGGACGCATGACGGTGTTCAACCACTTCCCGCGCAAGGAAGACATGTTCTTCGACCGTGATGAAGCCGGGCGCGAGATGCTGTTGCAAGTCATCCGCCAGCGCACGGCGGGCGTATCGCCGCTGGAAGCTTTGCGCCTGCAGGCGCACCGCATGATGGAAGAGCGCACACCCTACCTGGAATTCACCGCGCGCAGCCTGGCTTTCTTCCAGACCGTGCTGGCCAGCGAAACGCTCAAGGCCAGGGCCAGGGCAATCCGTGACGAGATTGCGCAAGTCGTACGCACTGCGCTGGCGGAAGCCGCGGGCCATGAAGCGCCGGACGCGCTGGCCCGCCTGACAGCCAGCATGCTGCTGGCAACCTGGAGTGCGGCCTTCATCGAAGCGCACGAAACCTTCCGCCGCACCCACAGCACCAGGGAAGCCAATGCCGCATTCCTCGCCCTGGTTGACAAGGGCACCACAGGCATCGCTGCGGCAATGGCCGGCACGCCCTACGTTTGATTGCCCCTGCCAATTTGGCATCTTGCAGGTGGGGTTCGGCACAAATCTCCATTTAATGGTTTCATAGCGGTTCTTTGCTGCAACCTCGCGTTGATTTGCCGATCGAAGTGTAAGGATTTGCCGACCAGGCCGACCCATGCACAAGCGGCGCGCAAACAATGCGGCCAAAACGATTTTATGGATTGGGTGTCTACATGATTCTTGTATTGCTGGTGTTCCTGGGCGGCGTGCTGACCATTGTCAGCCCCTGCATCTTGCCGGTCTTGCCATTCGTCTTTGCACGTTCGGAACAACCCTTCTTGAAGAGCGGCCTGCCCATGCTGGCCGGCATGGCGGTCAGCTTCACGGCCATTGCCACGCTCGCTGCCGTAGGCGGTGCATGGGCGGTGCATATCAATCAGTATGGGCGCGCGCTGTCGCTGGTCTTGCTGGTGGCATTCGCCCTGAGCCTGTTGTCGACCCGGCTGGCCGACTGGCTGGCGCGGCCCTTCGTCGCCATCGGCAACCGGCTGATGAATAGCGAATCGGCCCCATCAGGCCAGGCCAGCCTGACGCAGTCGGCCTTGCTGGGTGTCGCGACCGGTTTGCTGTGGGCGCCTTGCGCCGGGCCCATCCTGGGCCTGGTGTTGACCGGTGCGGCCATCTCGGGACCGAACACGCATACCACGCTCTTGCTGTTTGCCTACGCGGCCGGCGCGGCTACGTCATTGGGTGCGGCAATCCTGGTAGGCGGCAAGCTGTTTGCCTTCCTGAAGAAGAGCCTAGGTGCAGGCGCATGGATACGGCGCGGCTTGGGCGTGGCGGTGTTGTTGGGCGTGGCGGCGATCCTGTCGGGCTGGGACACGACCGTGCTGACCGAGTTGTCGCTCGCCGGCACCAACAGCCTGGAGCAGTCGCTGATCGACAAGATCCACCCTCAATCGCAAGCGCAAGACAGCGGTAATGCCATGATGAGTGCCAACGGCGCGATGAATGCCAACAGCGCCATGCAGGGCAACAACGACAGCATGCAAATGAGCAGCAACAACGCAATGAACGGCAACGCCATGGCAGGCAATGCCATGATGAACGCGAACAAGCCTGCGGGCCCGGCTTCCGAGGGAGCCTTGCCACCCTTGAACGGCGCCACAGCCTGGCTCAATTCCCAGCCGCTGACGCCTGAAGCCTTGCGCGGAAAGGTGGTGCTGGTCGACTTCTGGACTTATTCCTGCATCAATTGCCTGCGTTCCCTGCCCTATATCAAGAGCTGGTACGACAAGTACAAGGACCACGGTCTGGTGGTGATTGGCGTGCATGCCCCCGAGTTTGCCTTTGAAAAAGACCAGGATAACGTGCGCCGCGCCGTGGCCGATCTGGGCGTGCGCTACCCGGTGGCGCTGGACAACAATTATGCGATCTGGCAGGGCTTCAACAACCAGTATTGGCCGGCGCATTATTTCATCGACACTGAAGGCCGTATCCGTGCGCATCACTTCGGCGAAGGCGAGTATGACAAATCGGAACAAACCATCCGCAACCTGTTGACCGAAGCCGGCTTCAAGGACCTGCCGCCTGCCGCCTCCGGCATGGTGGGCAAGGGCGTGGAAGCCGCGGCTGATGAAGCAAACATCCAGTCGCCGGAAACCTACATCGGCTATTCGCGTGCGGCGCACTTCAGTTCCACGCCGGGCTTTGCGCAAGACCGTTCGCAAGCTTATGCGCTGCCGGACAAGCTGACACTGAACCAATGGGGCCTGGATGGCAAATGGACCGTGGGCGAAGACCTGGCCACGCTCGATGCGCCGGGCGGCAAGATCGGGTTCCGCTTCCGCGCGCGCGACCTGCACCTGGTACTGGGGCCGGCCAAGGCCGGCAAGCCGGTGCGCTTCCATGTGCTGATCGACGGCGCCGCACCTGGCGACGACCATGGCGTGGACACTGACGCGGCCGGCAACGGCGTGATCCGCGAACAACGCCTGTATCAGTTGATCCGCCAGAACAAGGGCGCCGGCGAACATACCTTCACCATCGAATTCCCCGATGGCGGCGTGCAAGCCTTTTCATTCACTTTCGGTTGAGGCCACGTGGCCTGTCAGGAGCTAGCATGAGCAAAGCAAACGCAGTACGCAATACTCGTCAAAACACACGCCGCACTTTCCTGCGAGTTGGACTTGGCACACTGGCAGCCAGCCTGCCGCTGGCGCGCGCCGTGGCGGCCACGCTGTCCGGCCCCAAGGTGGGTAACGACGTGACCATAGAAAACTTTTCTGCCGACGGCAAGAGCGAGGGCACGGTGCGCGTGGCCAAGGTGGTCAAGAGCGACCAGGAATGGACCAGCCAGTTGCCACCCAAGTCCTTCCTCGTCACGCGCCAGGCCGGCACGGAAACGGCTTATACCGGCAAATACTGGAACAGCCATGCCGACGGCATTTACCGCTGCATCTGCTGTGATACGGCGCTGTTTGATTCGAAGACCAAGTTCGAGTCGGGCACCGGCTGGCCCAGCTTCTGGCAGCCGATCTCGGCGATGAATATCGTCAAGACCAGCGACAACAGCTACGGCATGCAGCGCGATGCGATTTCCTGCCGTCGCTGCGATGCCCACCTGGGCCACGTGTTCGACGACGGCCCCCGCCCTACCGGCCTGCGTTATTGCATGAATTCGGTAGCATTCCAGTTTTCGCCCCGTGCCTGATCCGGCCCAAGAGTCTGTTGAAAAATCAGTTTCAATGAAGGAGTCAGCTATGCGTTCCACCAAAGTCAATTGGATCACCCGCAGCGTGCTCGGCGTGGTCAGCGGCATTGCCGCCATCAGCTTCAGCATGGACCTGTTTGCCACCGAAGCGGCCACTGTGATCCCCGCGCCCACCGTCGACAGCCCGAAAGCCAAGGGCGCGATGCAGACCGCCGTGTTTTCCGGCGGCTGCTTCTGGGGTGTCCAGGGCGTGTTCGAACACGTGCGCGGCGTGCGCAAGGTGGTGTCGGGCTATGCCGGTGGCGACAAGGCCACTGCCGAATATGAAACCGTCAGCACCGGCCGCACGGGCCATGCCGAATCGGTGCAGGTGACATACGACCCGGCCGAAATTTCCTATGGCGAATTGCTGCAGGTGTTCTTTTCCGTGGCGCATGACCCGACCCAGCTCAACCGCCAGGGGCCCGACACGGGCACGCAATACCGCTCGGCCGTGTTCTTTTCCGATGACCAGCAAAAGAACGTGACGCAAGCCTACATCGCCCAGTTGGACAAGGCGCACGTGTTCAAGGAACCCATCGTCACCGCCGTCACACCCTTGAAGGGATTTTATCCGGCCGAGAACTATCACCAGGATTTCCTGTACCGCAATCCCGGCAACCCTTATATCGCGCACAATGACTTGCCGAAGATCGACAATCTGAAGCGCATCTTCCCGGCCATCTATAGTGGCCAGCCGGTGCTGTTGAGCAGCGGCAGCTAAAGACTGCCGGCACAAAACAAAACCCGCCGTGATTGCTCAACGGCGGGTTTTGTTTTCAGCGGTTCAAATCAAGCTGCGTCGCGCGATGCCTTCTTGCGCTCGTGTTCCTTCAGGAAACGCTTGCGCAGACGGATGCTCTTCGGCGTGATTTCAACGAGTTCGTCGTCATCGATGAATTCCACTGCGTATTCCAGCGTCAACTGGATCGGCGGCACCAGGCGTACGGCTTCGTCGGTACCCGAAGCGCGCACGTTGGTCAATTGCTTGCCCTTGATCGGGTTCACCACGAGGTCATTGTCGCGTGAGTGGATGCCGATGATCATGCCTTCATACACAGGGTCATTGTGCGACACGAACATGCGGCCGCGATCCTGCAGCTTCCAGATCGCGTAGGCCACGGCCACGCCGTCGTCCTGCGAAATCAGCACGCCGTTACGGCGGCTGGCCAATTCACCCTTGGAATTATCGACCGGTGCGTATTCGTCGAACACGTGGCTCATCAAGCCTGTGCCGCGCGTCAGCGTCAGGAATTCGCCCTGGAAGCCGATCAGGCCGCGAGCCGGCATGCGGTATTCCAGACGCACACGGCCCTTGCCGTCCGGGTCCATGTTTTGCAGGTCGCCACGGCGGCGGCCCAGTTCTTCCATCACGCCGCCCTGGTGTTGCTCTTCCACGTCGACCGACAGCATTTCATAGGGCTCATGGCGCACACCGTCGACCATCTTGAACACTACGCGCGGACGCGACACGGCCAGCTCAAAGCCTTCGCGGCGCATGTTTTCGATCAAGATGGTCAAGTGCAGTTCACCGCGGCCCGACACTTCAAACGTGGTGTCGTCGTCAGTCGGTGCCACGCGCAATGCGACATTGGCCTTCAGTTCGCGCTCGAGGCGGTCACGGATCTGGCGGCTGGTGACGAACTTGCCTTCACGGCCGGCCAAAGGCGAGCTGTTGACGATGAAGTTCATGGTCAGCGTGGGTTCGTCGACCTTCAGCAGCGGCAGCGGGTCAACCTTGTCGGTTGCGCACACGGTGGTGCCGATGTTCAAGTCTTCGATACCGTTGATCAGCACGATGTCGCCGGCCATGGCTTCGTCAACCAGCACGCGCTCCAGGCCCTTGAAGTTCAGCACCTGGTTGATACGCGCCTTCTTCGGCGTGCCATCCGGGCCGTCAACGATAAGCACGTCTTGCAATGCGCGCACACGGCCACGGGTCACGCGGCCGATACCGATCTTGCCGACGTAGGACGAATAATCGAGCGAGGAAATCTGCAATTGCAGCGGACCGTCCGGATCGTCGTCACGCACGGGAACGTGTTCCAGGATCGCGTCGAACAGCGGCTTCATGTCGCCTTCGCGCACGGTCGGGTCGAGGCTGGCATAGCCATTCAGGGCCGACGCATACACCACCGGGAAGTCCAGTTGTTCTTCGGTCGCACCCAGCTTGTCGAACAATTCGAACGTGGCATTGATGGCCCATTCAGGACGCGCACCGGGACGGTCGATCTTGTTCAGCACGACGATGGGGCGCAGGCCCAGTGCCAGCGCCTTGCGCGTCACGAAACGCGTCTGCGGCATCGGGCCTTCCTGGGCATCCACCAGCAACAACACGCTGTCGACCATCGACAGCACGCGCTCGACTTCACCGCCGAAGTCGGCGTGGCCAGGGGTGTCGACGATGTTGACGTGGGTGCCTTCATATTCAACGGCGCAATTCTTCGCCAGAATCGTGATGCCGCGTTCCTTTTCCAGGTCGTTCGAGTCCATGACGCGGTTCTCGACCTGCTGGTTTTCACGGAAGGTACCCGACTGGCGCAGCAGCTTGTCCACGAGCGTGGTCTTGCCGTGGTCAACGTGGGCGATGATGGCGATATTGCGAATGGCGCGTTTGGCGTTTGACATGATGGATTCGGTTCTGCTTAAGAACGGCTAATTGGACAGCGATCGGTAACCTGAGATTATAGCATGCTGCGGCGCAAGATATAGGGGAAATTGCTGCTATTTCAAAGGCTTAGACAAGTAGTTTTGCACCAGCGTAGCGCATTGGTTTGACCCGATGATGACAGCGAGTGGCTGGCGACGTGGGAATTGTCGGGGAACATGGGTAACACTTTCGACAGCAGGCCGGGATGAAATCCTGGCAACATCGTCCAAATGGTAAAAAGCCGGGGTTTCATCCCGGCTTATAAGGCCACCAGCCGTTCCGGCGCCAGCACGCCATACTCACGCATCAAGGCCGTGCCAAGCAGGCGCTTGTCCTCGGCATGATAGACCCGTACCCGTCCCTCTTGCGCAGGCGCATCCACACCTTCTTTACCCAAGGCAATCCGTTGGCCGTTGCGAAACCGCGCCGCCACCGCCTCGGGAAGATGCACAGCGGGAAAGCTTGACAGCAAGGCATCAACGGGCGCCAGGCAGGCGGCACGTTCGGTTTCTGCCACGTCGCCGAAGGTTTGCAGGGTCACCGCACCTTCCAGTGTCAAATCGCCAACGCCGGTGCGGCGCAAGGCGTTCAAGTGCGCCCCGCAACCGAGCGTGCGGCCGATGTCTTCGCCCAGCACGCGGATATAAGTGCCCTTGCTGCAGGTGACCGCCAGGCGCAGGAACGGCGCCTCGTAAGACAGCAATTCGAGATGATGGATGGTCACGTCACGCGCATCGCGCTCCAGCGTGATCCCTTCGCGCGCATATTCGTAGAGCGGCTTGCCGTCGCGCTTCAAGGCGGAATACATCGGAGGCACCTGCCTGATCGGGCCGCGGAACTGCTGCAGCACGGCTTCGATCTGCGCGATATCGGTATGGACTTCACGCGTTTCCAGCACGGCTCCTTCGGTGTCACCGGTTTCGGTGGTCACGCCCAGATGCACAACCGTCTCGTAAGTCTTGTCGGCTTCGAGCAGGTCTTGCGAGAATTTGGTGGCTTCGCCGAAGCACAGCGGCAACAAGCCCGTGGCAAAAGGATCAAGTGTGCCGGTGTGGCCGGCCTTTTGTGCATTGAGCAGGCGCTTGGCGCGGATCAGCGCATCATTGGAAGACAGGCCCACATCCTTGTCGAGCAGCAGCACACCGTGCACCGGCACGCGCACCCGTTTGACTTGCTGCTTCACGCTTCGCCGTCGTCCTTGGCGCGCGTGGCATTGGCTTCGTCGATCAGCTTCGACATTTCAATGCCGCGCAGGGTCGAGGTGTCATGCACAAAGTGCAGTTCAGGCAAGGTGTGGATATGCAGGCGCTTGCCCAACTGGTTGCGCATGAAACCGGCCGCCGTCTGCAAGCCCTTGAGCGTGTTCTTCACCGCTTCTTCGTTATCGATCAGCGTCGTGAAGAAAATCTTGGCATGCGCGTAGTCTGGTGTGATCTGCACTTCAGTCAGTGTGATCATGCCGATGCGCGGGTCTTTCAACTCGAATGCGATAATTTCAGCCAGGTCGCGCTGGATCTGGTCTTGCACGCGCAAGCCGCGTGCGGGGATGGATTTACTGTGTTTTGCCATGATGGTTCACCTTCGAACCTGAGTGATGCCAAATAGGGCGGTTGCCCAGAAAGTCCCCTCTCCTGCGGGCGGGAGAGGGGTGGGGGTGAGGGAGATAGCGATCTGGCCGCGTCTTTGCAATGCGCTTCAGACAGCAATCTTACTGTGGCGCGCTAAACCAATTAGTCAGGGCACAACGTCCCTCACCCCCGCCCCTCTCCCGCCTGCGGGCGAGGGGTGACGTATGCGCAGGCTTGCGGTGGAAATATGCTAAGAAGGTATTTCCACTGCCTGCAATTTTTTACAGCGTACGGGCCACTTCCGTGACTTCGAAGACTTCCAGTTGGTCGCCTTCCTTGATGTCATTGAAGTTCTTCAGCGACAGGCCGCACTCGAAGCCAGCCTTGACTTCCTTGACGTCGTCCTTGAAGCGCTTCAACGAATCGATTTCGCCGCTCCAGATGATGACGTTGTCGCGCAGCAGGCGCACCGAAGCGCCGCGCTTGACCTGGCCTTCGAGCACGTAGCAGCCGGCAATCGCGCCGACCTTGCTGACCATGAACACCTGGCGAATTTCAACCAGGCCCAGGGCCTGTTCGCGCTTCTCCGGTGCCAGCATGCCCGACATGGCAGCCTTCACATCATCCACAGCGTCATAGATGATGTTGTAGTAGCGGATGTCGATGCCGTTGGCTTCGGCCAGCTTGCGTGCCGACGCGTCGGCGCGGGTGTTGAAGCCGATGATGACCGACTTCGACGCAACCGCCAGGTTGACGTCGGATTCGCTGATGCCGCCGACGGCCGCATGCACAATCTGCACACGCACTTCCGAGGTCGACAGCTTTTGCATCGAGTGCACCAGTGCTTCCTGCGAACCTTGCACGTCGGTCTTGATGATCATCGGGAGCGACTTCACTTCGCCTTCGCCCATGTTCTCGAAGATGTTTTCCAGCTTGGCGGCCTGCTGCTTGGCCAGCTTCACGTCACGGAACTTGCCTTGACGGAACAAGCCGATTTCGCGCGCCTTGCGCTCGTCGACCATGACCATGGCGTCTTCGCCGGCGGCCGGCACGTCGGTCAAGCCCTGGATTTCAACAGGGATGGACGGACCGGCTTCCGTGATGGCCTTGCCGTTTTCGTCGAGCATGGCGCGCACGCGGCCATACGACGAACCAGCCAGCACCACGTCGCCGCGCTTCAGAGTACCGGACTGCACCAGGATGGTGGCAACCGGGCCACGGCCCTTGTCGAGCTTCGCTTCAATGACCAGGCCGCGTGCCGGCGCTTCAACCGGTGCCTTCAATTCCAGCACTTCGGCTTGCAGCAACACGTTTTCGAGCAGGTTGTCGATGCCTTCACCGGTCTTGGCCGACACGGGAATGAAGGGCGACTCGCCGCCGTATTCTTCCGGCACGACTTGCTCGGCAATCAATTCCTGCTTCACGCGGTCCAGGTTGGAGCCGGGCTTGTCGATCTTGTTGATGGCAACCACCAGCGGCACGCCGGCAGCCTTGGCGTGCGAAATCGCTTCGCGCGTCTGCGGCATCACGCCGTCGTCGGCAGCCACCACCAGGATGACGATGTCGGTAGCCTTGGCACCACGGGCACGCATGGCGGTAAACGCTTCATGGCCAGGGGTGTCGAGGAAGGTGATCATGCCACGCGGCGTTTCGACGTGGTAAGCGCCGATGTGCTGCGTAATGCCGCCCGCTTCGCCGGATGCTACCTTGGCACGGCGGATGTAGTCGAGCAAGGACGTTTTACCATGGTCGACGTGGCCCATCACGGTCACGACCGGAGCACGCGGCAATTGCGGCGCGTCGGCGTGTTCGGTACCCTCTTCGAGCAGGGCTTCCGGGTCGTCGAGCTTGGCAGCGTAAGCCTTGTGGCCCATTTCCTCGACCAGGATGATGGCCGTTTCCTGGTCCAGCACCTGGTTGATGGTGACCATCTGGCCCAGCTTCATCAACTGCTTGATCACTTCCGACGCCTTGACCGCCATCTTGTGTGCCAGGTCGGCCACGGTGATGGTTTCCGGCACGTGCACTTCCTTGATCACGGCCTCGGTCGGTACCTGGAAGTTCGATTCGCGCGAATCATCATGCGAATGACGGCGGCCCTTGGGGCCTGCACGCCAGCCATCGCGGCCGCCACCGGCGCCGGGGCCCGCTGCACCACGGGTCTTCAAGCCGCCCGGGCGCTTCTTGGCATCGTCTTGCCAGGTCGAAGACACGTTGGCCGACTTGATCGACTTCTTGTCGGCAGTTGCGGGCTTCTTGTCGTCTTTCTTTTCGCCAGGCTTCTTGTCAGCCGGCTTGTGCAAAGTGCCTTCTGCCGGCTTGGCGGTCGTCGCGGGCGGTGCCGGCTCGGGGGCCTTCATCACCTTGCGCGGCGCATTCATCATGGCCTTGATCTGTGCCACTTCGTCAGCTACGGCCTTGCGGGCACGCTCTGCGGCAGCGGCGCGCTCGGCCGCTTCCTTGGCTGCATCCTTGGCGGCCTGGGCAGCCTTCTTCTTGGCTTCCTCTTCCTCGTGGCGCTTTTGCTCTTCCGCCTTCGATTCGTCGGCCTTGACCTCGTCAACCTTTTCTTCGGCTGCCGCAGCCTGTTGCGCTTCTTCCTCGGCCTTTTTCTGGGCCTGGGCTTGCGCTTCCTTCTCGGCTTCGAGCTTGGCCAGACGTTCCTGCTTTTCGCGCAGGTCAGCTTCCTGGCGGGCGATCAGCTCGGCCTGGCGGCGCGCTTCCTCGGCACGACGTGCCAGTTCGGCTTCGTCGATGACGGGCACGACGGGTGCGGGCACCGGAGCCGGGACCGGAGCGGTCTCCTCGGGCGTGCCTTCATCGCGCCGCACGAAGGTGCGCTTCTTCTTCACTTCCACCTGGATCGTGCGCGACTTGCCGGTAGCGTCGGCTTGCTTGATTTCCGTCGTTTCCTTGCGCGTCAGCGTGATCTTTTTCTTCTCGCCTTCAGGCGCAGCGCCATGGGCGCGGCGGAGATGCCCAAGCAACTTGTCCTTGTCGTCCTTGGACAAGGCATCGGCCGTCGAGCTCTTCTCGACGCCGGCCGCACGGAGCTGAGTCAGCAGCACTTCTGCCGGCATCTTCAGCTCGGAGGCAAATTGCTCTACATTGTTACTCGCCATTCAATCCTCTTTTCTACACTATGACGCGATTGGTTCAACCCGATATTCAGTGCTACCGGTCGCGCCTTATTTAGCTTCCGTGCCGGCCCATGCCTTGGCGTGCAACGCCTTGGCGTGCTCGTCGTACTTCGCATCGATCAATTTCATCTCGTCGTCGCTGACGTCGGCAAACTCGTCCTTGATCAGCGAGCGTGCGCGGTCGGCAGACAATGCCAGGATGGCGCCGAATTCGTCATACGCCAGTCCGGCGAATGCTTCGAGCGTCTTGACCCCGGCCAGGCCCAGCTTGCCGGCGGTCACGCGGTCCATGCCATCGAGGTTGACCAGGCCGTCTTCCATGCCTTCCAGGCCTTCTTCCGAAGCAATCGCTTCGGTCACCAGCGCGTCGCGCGCACGATTGCGCAACTCGTTGACGGTATCTTCGTCGAAGGCTTCGATGTCGAGCATTTCCGACAGCGGCACGTAGGCGATTTCTTCCAGCGTGGCAAAACCTTCTTCGATCAGGATGTCGGCCACTTCCTGGTCCACATCGAGCTTTTCCATGAACAGCGTGCGGATCACGGCAGTTTCGACCGCCGACTTGTCGGCCGATTCTTCGGCCGTCATGATGTTGATCTGCCACGATGTCAGCTCGGAGGCCAGGCGCACGTTCTGGCCGCCGCGGCCAATGGCCACCGCCAGGTTTTCTTCGTCCACCACTACGTCCATCGCGTGCTTTTCTTCGTCGACCATGATCGACGACACATTGGCCGGTGCCAGGGCGCCGATGACGAATTGTGCCGGGTCTTCCGACCACAGCACGATGTCGACACGTTCGCCGCCCAGTTCGCCAGTCACGGCCTGCACGCGCGAACCGCGCATGCCGACGCAGGTGCCGATCGGGTCGATGCGCTTGTCGGCGGTGAAAACGGCGATCTTGGCGCGCACGCCGGGGTCGCGTGCAGCGGACTTGATGATCAACAGGCCTTGTTCGATTTCCGGCACTTCCAGCTCGAACAGCTTCATGATGAATTCCGGCGCGGTACGCGACAGGATCACTTGCGGGCCACGTGCATTGCGGTCGATGCGCAGGATGTAGGCGCGCACACGGTCACCGATACGCAGGTTTTCCTTCGGGATCATCTGGTCGCGCGGCAGGCGCGCTTCGATCTTGCCCGATTCGACGATGGCATCGCCGCGCTCCATGCGCTTGATGGTGCCGGTAACCAGCGAATCGCCACGCTCCAGGAAGTCAGCCAGGATCTGTTCGCGCTCGGCATCACGGATGCGCTGCAGCACGACCTGCTTGGTGTCTTGCGCGAAGCGGCGGCCGAAATCAACCGATTCAATCGGCTCTTCGATGTAGTCGTCGACTTCGATGTCGGCGATCTGGTCCTTGGCTTCGAACAGCAGCACTTCCTGGTCGGGCAATTGCAGGCCGGCTTCGTCGGGCACCACGTGCCAGCGGCGGAACGATTCGAACTCGCCGCTTTCGCGGTCGATCGAGACGCGAATGTCGACCTCGCCCTCGTAGCGTTTCTTGGTCGCCTGGGCCAGCGCATGCTCGAGCGCTCCGAAGACGATATCCTTATCGACGTTTTTTTCGCGTGCCAACGCATCGACCAACAGCAATACTTCGCGACTCATGCTTTGCGACTCCTAAAGTCCACTTGCGGCACCAGGCGTGCCTTGTCCACATCGGCCAGGGTAAAGTCCAACACCGCCGGCCCTTCGTTAGTTTCAAATTCCAGTTTCAGCTTGTCGCCCTCTGGCGCGTGCAGCACGCCCTGGAACGACTTGCGGTGCGCCGAACCCATGGGCACGCGCAGCTTGATCTGCACTTCGCAACCGGCAAAGCGCTCATAATGGGCCAGCTTCTTGAGCGGCCGGTCCAGCCCCGGCGACGACACCTCAAGGCGTTCGTAATTGGCGTTTTCCACCGTCAGCACGTGCAGCAGTTGATGCGTCACCTTCTCGCAATCTTCCACCATGATGGCTTCGGTCTCTTCGCCATGCCACGCATGATCGATGAACACGCGCACAAGGCCCCGGGCCGCCTGCTCGAAATCGAGCATTTCGTAACCCATGCCCTCGACCGTCTTCTCAATCAAATCGCGTAACAGCAAAACCCGCCTCGACAATATCCATCTACAGACTTATGGCACGCCTGAAAATCGTAGCGAGCGACCCAAGGCCGGAGCCGAGAAGCGCAACCGTACGAAAGTACGGTGAGCATCGCAGGCCCGAGATGGGCAGGCCGCGTACCGGATTTTCAAAAACACCCCGTAAAACAAAAAAAAAATGGGCATATGCCCATCTTCTAGTTTGCTGCCGCTCAACTGGGGGCCTGATGCCTCCCGAAAAGACCAACTGCGCGGATCAGCCCGGACCGGGCAACCCATTCGCAACGATCCCAAAGGTTTTACTTCCCTGAAAATAACCTTTGCACTGCGACAGACTTGTTAACTTCGAAATTGTAACCGATTACAACCCCGAAAACAACCGCATTGCGGCATAACGAGCCAGGAAAACGCGCGAAAACGACGGATTCCCGCTATTTTTACAAACGCCGGCCGGGCATGGCCGGAATTCGTGTCATAAATTCAACTACACTCAGCCCTTGGCACGACGGCGCGGCATGCCTTGTCCGGGGTGCGAGCTATTGCCGCCACGCCCGCCAAAGCCGCCCTGCCCCTGGCCTTGCCCGGGACCACCACGGCCACGCCTTTGCTGGGTCATGCCGGGGAAGCCCAGCGCGGTTTGCAGCGGGTCTGGCTGGCGGCTGCGGTTTTGCGCCTGGCCTTGCTTGCCTTGCGCCTTGTTGCCATATTGACCTTGACCCTGGCCTTGGGTCTTGCCATTGCCGGGCTTGTCGCCGCCGCCGGCACTCTTTTCCAGGCCCGAAGCAGCCATCAGGCCACGCACGGCATGTTCATCCATCTCTTCCCAGCGGCCGCGCTTCAGGTTGGACGGCAGCGTCAACATGCCGTAACGCGTGCGGATCAGGCGCGACACGGTCAGGCCGATGGCTTCGAACATGCGGCGCACTTCGCGGTTACGGCCTTCGCCGATGATCACGCGGTACCATTTGTTGATGCCTTCGCCACCGCCGTCGGCGATACGCGAAAAATTGGCCATGCCGTCTTCAAGTTCCACGCCGGCGAGCAATTTCTGGCGCATGCCCTCTTCGAGCTCGCCCAATGTACGCACTGCGTATTCGCGGTCAATGCCGTAACGCGGATGCATCAGCCGGTTGGCCAGGTCACCCGACGTGGTGAACAACAGCAAGCCTTCGGTATTGAAGTCGAGGCGGCCCACGGCCAGCCACTTGCCCGCCTTCATCGGTGGCAGGCGGTCGAACACTGAAGGACGGCCTTCCGGGTCGTCCATGCTGACGATCTCACCGGCGGGCTTGTGATAAATCAACACGCGCGGTGGCTTCTTGCTGACACGGCGCTGGATCGGCTTGCCGTTGATCTTCACCACGTCGGTGGCCAGGATACGTTGGCCGATATGGGCCGGTTCGCCATTGACCGACACGCGGCCGGCAATGATCAATTCTTCCATGTCGCGGCGCGAACCCAGGCCGGCTTCGGCCAGCACCTTGTGCAGCTTGGGGGCGTCGTCGTCTGCGGTGAGGTCGCGGCGCACCGCCTTGGCCGGCGCGCGGCCACCTTGCTTGCCATCATCGCCTTCGCGATCAAATTCTTCGGAAGTCACGAAGGAAAACACGGCATCGGCATCCACTGCCTTCGTCGCCGGCTTACCCTTGGGCTTGCCGCCTTTGCCGGCATTGGGGACATTACCGGCACGCTCCTGCTTGGCGCGCGGCGCACCTTGCTGATCGCCCTGCTGGGCGGGGCCGTTATTACTGCGCTTGCCCCCCTTGCCGTCATGACGCTGCGGCTTGCGCTGGCGCGGTGCCGGCTGCCCTTCTTCGCCAGCAACCGCGTCTACGGGCGCGGCAGCTTCAGCGGCAACTTCGGTCTTTTCAATTGGTTCGCGCGGCACGCTGCGTGCGCGACGCAAGGTGCGCGGGCCACGCACGCCACGCTTGGCAGGCTTGGGCGTTTCGCCTTCAGCGCCCTGCGCTTCGCCGTGTGCGCGTGCCGGGGTTGTTGCGCCTTCGAGGGCACCCGCTTCGGCTGCGGTATTTTTTTCTGAACTGGAGTCGCTCATTATTCACTTCTGTGTTGCTGGTCGAGCGCCGCATCGGGCGTCTCGTGGGGTTGATCTGGTTCGGCTTGCGCCGGTTCTTCGACGGAATGCCCTGGAACTGCGGGCTCAGCAAGGGCTTGCTCCAGCGACTCGACATTCCCGGCGTTTTCTGCACTTACAGTTTCTGCACTTACAGCTTCTGCGATGACTTCGACGGTCGCTTCGGGAGACGTCTCTGGCTCAAGCGTCGCCTCGATTGCGGGCTCAGCCTGCAATGCCGGCTGCTCCGCCGTTGCTTCCGCATGCTGCTCTTCTGAATTCTGCTCTTCCAGCGCGGCGTGCTCTGTCGAAGCATCAGCTTCGACTATCAGTGTTTCCGCAACAACTTCCGCCACAGGCTCAGTCGCGGCCTCTGCAGCAGCATTGTCGGCAAAATCGATAGCGGCCTGTTCGTCGCTCGTCAATTCCGGTGCCAGGGCGTTCAGCAACGCCTCACCAGGCGTACCATCCTTGCTCACTTGCTGCAAAGGCGGCAATTGATCCAGCGCCGACAGGCCCAGGTCATCAAGGAATTGCTTGGTCGTGGCAAACAGCGCCGGGCGGCCCGGCACGTCACGGTGGCCGACGGCTTCGATCCAGTTGCGGTCTTCCAGCAGTTTGATGGTCTGCGAATTGACCGTCACGCCGCGGATTTCTTCAATATCGCCTCGCGTAACGGGCTGGCGGTAGGCAATGATGGCCAGTGTTTCCAGCGTGGCGCGCGTGTACTTGGGTGGCTTTTCCGGGTTCAGGCGCTCGAGATATTTCTTCATCTCGGGGCGGCTCTGAAAACGCCAGCCGGTCGACAAACCTACTACCTCGATGCCCTTGTCGGCCCAGTCGCTGCGCAACTCTTCGAGCATGCTCTTGATGGTGTCGGCACCCACGGGCGACTCATCATCGTCGCCGGATTCTCCGCCGTAGAGCTTCTTCATCGCATTGATGCTCAATGGCTCATGCGCGCATAGCAAAGCGGTTTCGAGGACTTTCTTGGCCTCAGCAGTATTCATGTGCTCGCTTCGAACAATGTTTTACCAAAACAAAATATTGTGCGCCAACGCCGCATAGCACTACGCGCTGCGCGAATTTCGCGTTGAGTCTTGCATTCCGGCGCTCCGTTTTATTGGAGGTTTGATGAGGAGCGGGGAATAAATAAGGCTTGGTTGCGGGGACAGGATTTGAACCTGTGACCTTCGGGTTATGAGCCCGACGAGCTGCCAGACTGCTCCACCCCGCGTCTGAAAGGATAGACTATACATGCATTTACCTGATAACGCAATTGTCATAGGGGATTTATATCGCCCTGCATGACCTGTCATGCAGGGCGGCAGCACATCAAGGTGCTCCCGGGATGCTACACTTGCAAAAGAGTCACACCCCATCGCCGTCCTTGCGAGTCACTATCCAGCTCCATCGTGTCCAAATGAAATTCTGCTCCGAATGTGCCCAGCCGGTTTCCCTCCTCGTCCCACCGGACGACAACCGGCCGCGCTACGTGTGCAGCAGTTGCGGCACGATCCATTATCAGAACCCGAAACTGGTCGTCGGTTCCATTCCGGTCTGGGAGGGTGACGGCAAACTGCAGATTCTCCTGTGCAAGCGCGCCATCGAACCACGCTACGGCTTCTGGACCCTGCCCGCCGGCTTCATGGAAAATGGTGAAACCACCGAACAGGCTGCAATGCGCGAAACAGCGGAGGAAGCCGGCGCCAACATCGAACTGCACCAGCTATTCACCCTGCTCAACGTGCCGCACGTGCATCAGGTACATCTGTTCTACCGCGCCACACTGAAAGACCTGGACTACGCCGCGGGTGTCGAGAGCCTGGAAGTGAAGCTGTTTTCCGCTGACGACATACCCTGGGCCGAGATCGCCTTCCCCACCGTGACGCATACGCTGCAATACTTCCTCGAAGACCACGAGAAGGCGCGTGCGGGGGCGAATGATGCAGCCTATGCCCTTCACACGCTGGATATTTTCAAACCGATGCGCAAGCCGGAATGATCCCCTGGCTGCACCCGGACACTCCGTTTCCGGATGTGTCGACAGCACTGACTGAAAAAGACGGTCCGGCGGGCTTGCTGGCAGCAGGCGCCGACCTGTCGCCGGCCCGCCTCCTGATGGCTTACCGGCACGGCATCTTCCCCTGGTTTTCCGGCGGCCAGCCCATCCTGTGGTGGAGTACCGACCCGCGCATGGTGCTTTACACGGAAGAATTCAAGGTCTCGCACAGTCTGAAAAAACGCATCAGGAAGGTGGCGCACAGCATGCGTGAGGGCGGCCCGTGGCAGGTGCGCTTCGACAGCAGTTTCGAGCGCGTGATGCGCGCATGCGCCGCGCCAAGACAGGATGCCGGCGGCACCTGGATCACGGACGACATCGTGGCCGGCTACACCGGCATGCATCAGCAGGGCCATGCCCACTCGTCGGAGCTGTGGCACGACGGGCAACTGGTTGGCGCGGCCTATGGCGTGGCAATTGGCCGCATGTTCTACGGCGAATCGATGTTTGCCCGGGAAACCGATGCGTCCAAGGTGGCGCTGGCCTATCTCGTGGCCTTCCTGCGCAGCCAAGGCGTGCAAATGTTGGATTGCCAGCAACAGACGGGCCACCTCGCCTCGCTCGGCGCCCGTCCGATCACCCGTGATCTGTTCATACAGCAACTCAAAAAAGCGACGGCGCAACCTGAAATAGACGACTGGCAAGTACCGGATTTATACTAAGCTATCTGCTCAAGCTATCTGTCCGCCCGACTTTCGGTAAGCACCGCCATGACGCACCTGAAAGACCTGCCCTTTTCCACCTTGCAGTTTTACGCAACGGCGCCCTACCCTTGCAGCTACCTGGAAGGCAGGCAGGCGCGTTCGCAAGTTGCCACACCGTCGCACCTGATCAATGCCGATGTCTATTCCGAGCTGGTCAAGAACGGTTTCCGCCGCAGTGGCATCTTCACCTACCGTCCCTATTGCGACGGTTGCCAGGCGTGCACGCCGGTGCGCGTCAAGGTAGCCGCCTACGCGCCCAACCGCAGCCAGAAGCGCGCCTGGGCGCGGCACGGCAATCTGGAAGCCTGGGTCACCACACTGACTTATGTTGCCGAACATTACGAACTCTATCTGCGCTACCAGGCCGCGCGCCACGCCGGAGGCGGCATGGACCAGGATAGCCGCGACCAATACGCGCAATTCCTGCTGCAAAGCAAGGTCAACACGCGCCTGGTCGAATTCCGCGATGAAGCCGGCGTGCTGCGCATGGTCAGCATCATCGACGTGCTCGACGACGGCCTGTCGTCGGTCTATACCTTCTATGACCCCGACGTTCCCGGTGCCTCGTTCGGCACTTACAACGTCATGTGGCAGATCGAACAGGCCAGGGGGCTGGGCATGCCTTACGTCTACCTTGGTTATTGGATCAGCGAGAGCCAGAAAATGGCCTACAAGGTCAATTTCAAGCCGATCGAAGCGCGCCGCCACAACAAGTGGGAACCATTTTGAGGCGCTTGTTGGGTCTGGCAATCTTCGCCTTTGCCAGCCTTGCGCTCGCAGCACAGCCTGAAGCCTCGCTGGCACAACTGCAGGCCAATCCCGATTTCGTCGACCTCGCCGGCATTCCCGGCGTAAAAATCGATTTGCGCTATGCCACAACCAACAACTTCACCGGCAGCAACATCTACGGCGGATTCAACCACGCCTTCCTGCACCGGATTGCGGCAGAAAAGCTGCGCAGTGCGGCGGCCACGCTGCAGCAACAGCATCCCGGCTGGCAATTGCTGATCTACGACGCGGCCCGCCCACGCTCTGCACAGGAACAGTTGTGGCAACGCGTGGTGGGTACCGACAAGCAACGCTATGTCGCCAACCCGGCCAAGGGCTCGATCCACAATTACGGCTTTGCCGTCGATCTCGGCGTCATCGACCAGGATGGCCACGAACTCGACATGGGTACGGGCTTCGATTCCTTTGAACCGGTCTCGCAGCCGGCGCTGGAAGACAAGTACACCAGGAGCGGGCAGTTGAGCCCGGCACAACTGGCCAACCGCAAGATACTGCGCAGCGTGATGCAGCAAGCCGGCTTCATCCAGTTGCCGCTTGAGTGGTGGCACTTCGATGCCCTGCCCTCCGCCGACGTCCACCAGCACTACCACATCATCGAATAGGAAAATCCATGAAGCGATTCGGTTCGGCCGCCCTGGCCCTGCTGTTGTGCATGTTCACGTCCATGCTGCCGGCGCAGGCGCAGGAACGGCAGCATCTGCCGATTTCGATGATGTATTCCAATTCATCTTCGCAGGGGCTGCCTTTCGACCTGGTGAGCAAGGGCCGCTGGCAGCCTGATCCGAACGCACGCTTTGTCAAGCTGCACCTGTATTTCGACCACCCCGTCGCCCTGTCGCGCTATGAAGTCGCGCCTTGCGACAAGCCGTTTTCCCAACCCATCTCGGTGTTCGCCAACTTCGATGAATGGCTGTGGAAGCTAGACCCGGACGCGGAACAGCCTGAACCCTTGGCGCAGGAAAAAGTGAAGCAGGGCATGGGCGGCGAGGTCGACCAGTCAACCTTGATCCACTCGCTCACCTTCAATTTCGAGAAAAACAAGGGCTTCGCCCTGTGCAACATTGCGCTCTTCGATCCCAAGGGCAAGCAGATCGAATTGAGCGTGCCACGCATCGTGGCCGGCCATGCCACGGCCAGTTCCACACTCGCGCCCGAATCGGCCTATTCCGTCATGAACCTGTTCGATTCGCGCTTCGAATCGGCCTGGTCGTCGAACCATGAAACCACCAAGTCTGCCCTCACCTTCAACTTCGACGACACGCAAAGCATCACCCGTCTGCGCTTGTGGAACGGTTATCAGCGCTCGCCGGAGCATTGCATCGCCAACAGCCGCCTGCGCAACCTGCACATTGAAGGCGACAACGGCTACAGCGCCGACGTCAAGGTCGATGATGTCATGGGCGGCCAGGAAATCGCACTGCCTCGTCCCTACAGCGGCAAGACACTGCGCCTGACCGCGCAAGACGCCTACCGTGGCCGTGCCTACCCCGACCTCGTCATCAGCGAACTGCGCTTTGGCAGCGAGCGCGACTGGTTCATGCTGGACCCGCTGCCGCACATCCGTGAAGGCGTAGCAGCCAATCGCAAGGCCTTCGCCGACGCCGGGCTCGCCGCCATGCTTGACGACGGCTTGACCGACAGCGACGCAAAAACGCGCGAGCTGCGCGGCACCAACCTGCGCATCCGTGGCGACGGCAGCTTCTATCTCTCGAGCATGGTCTATCCCGATGGGGATGACGGCGAGCCGACGCAATACTTCGCCATCGGCAGTTACGAAATCAAGGCGCATGACCCGGCCAAGGGCATGCAGGTACGCCTGTTCGGCCTGTTCCACGACAGCGCCGCCTACGGCGACTGCAACGGTTGCGGGCGCGATTGCAACCGCCCCGATGCCAACAAAGAAAAAATCTTCCAGGCCCTGGTTTGGCTGCGCCCCGGCAAGTCCGCTGGCCAATTCGTCTTTGAACCCACGGCAAACAAGCGCCTGCCGCGGCAAACTCTGATCCTGAAACTGGAGAAATGAGCATGGCACGCCTGTTTGCCGCAATGATCCTGGCCGCCCTGGCCTTCAACGCCGAGGCGGAAACGCTCTCGGCAAAGATCGACTGGCAATACCAGAACATCGCGCCGGGCATGCATATCTACGAACTCAAGGTCGGCGCCAAGGCACCGCTATGGCAGACAGCGACCGTCAAGGACGCGGCGCAGCTGCCGGTCGGCAAGGAAATTCCAGACGGCGAATTGCATATCGAAAAAGGTACGCCCAGGCGTTTCGTGCTGGTCTATCAAAACACCGGTGACCAGCCGCTGTATTTTTTCGCCACGCCACACCATGCCGAGCCGGCCGAGTATTCGCTCGGCTTCAAATTCAAATGCCTGTGCATCGACCATGCCTACAGCGTGGGCCCACATGAAACCTGGTACCGCGTGGTGGAATTGCGCACCTCGCGCGACATGGCCGGCAAGGCCATCAGCCTGACGCACATGCTGGTCGGCATCGACAAGACCCGCATGGAAAAATTCTCGCTCCAGCCCGCCGAGGCCGATTGAAGAGCGGCCGGGGCGAATGTGCGTTCGGGCATTTCGAGCCCGCAGCGCGGTAAAATACCCCCTTTAGCGCATTCTTCGTGCCGGCTGTTGCCGGCTCCATCATGTCCAACAAACTGCTTTACGCCGCCGCCCGCCCCTTCCTGTTTTCGCTCGATCCCGAAGCAGCCCACAATCTGACCCTGCCGTCCTTGAAGCGTGCTGCCGCCTGCGGCCTGACGCGCATGCTCGGCAAGCCGGCCGCAGACCCGCGCAAAGTGATGGGTATCGATTTTGCCAACCCCGTGGGCCTGGCCGCCGGCCTGGACAAGGATGGCGCCTATATTGACGGCCTGGCTGCGCTCGGGTTCGGCTTCATCGAAATCGGCACCGTCACGCCACGCGCCCAGGCGGGCAACCCCAAGCCGCGCATGTTCCGCCTGCCCCAGGCCAACGCCGTGATCAACCGCATGGGCTTCAACAATGGCGGCGTCGACGCCTTTGTCGCCAATGTGCAGGCATCGAAGTTTTACCAGAACAAGGAAGGCGTGCTGGGCCTGAACATCGGCAAGAATGCCGATACCCCGATCGAGCGTGCGGTGGACGACTACCTGATCTGCCTCGACAAGGTCTACCCCTACGCCAGCTACGTGACGGTCAACATCTCTTCGCCCAACACCAAGAACCTGCGCCAGCTGCAAGGCGCGTCGGAACTCGATGCCTTGCTGGGCAGCCTGAAGGAACGGCAGAAAAAGCTGGCCGACCAGCACGCACGCTACGTACCGCTGCTGTTGAAGATCGCGCCCGACGTAGACAGCGCCCAGATCCGCAACATTGCCGACGCGCTCATGCGGCACGGCATCGACGGCGTTATCGCCACCAACACCACCATCTCGCGTGAAGCCGTCAAGGGGCTGGAGCATGCCGAAGAAGCGGGCGGCCTGTCCGGCAGCCCGGTGTTCGATGCGTCCAACACAGTGATCCGTGCCCTGAAGACCGAGGTGGGCGACGCATTGCCCATCATCGGCGTGGGCGGCATCATGACTGGTGAAGATGCACGCGCCAAACTCGACGCCGGCGCATCGCTGGTGCAGCTCTACACGGGCCTGGTCTATCGCGGCCCAGCGCTGATCCATGAAAGTGCTGCCGCACTGCGCGGCTATCGCAAGAGCTGAATCGTCTTCCATTGCCCGGAAGACAGCCTGTTACATCAGGGCTTGCTCCACGAAATGCAGCCGGTCCTGCCCCCAGAACATCTGGTCGCCAACGAAAAAGGTCGGCGCGCCGAACACGCCGCGCATCACTGCAGCCGTGGTATCAACCTTGAGCTTGTCCTTGACGGCCTGGTCATTGACCATGGCCAGCACCTGGGCCGGGTCAAAACCTGCCGCATGCAGCACCTTGCCGATCTCTTCAGGCTGGTTCAGGTTCCTCGGTGTTTCAAACATCGCAGCATAGATCGCTGCGTTATAGCGATCAAACGCTTCCTCGTCGCCCTTCATCTGCAATGCCGTCGCACCACGCATCAAGGCCAGTGTGTTAATCGGAAAAAACGGATTCATCTCGAAGGGCACATCGAAGTAAGCCGCCCAGCGCCTCAAGTCCGCCTGCAGATGCGAAGCCTTGGCCGGCACTTCCATCGGGCTGGCATTGTGCGTGGCCTGGAACACGCCGCCCAGTAACATCGGCCGCCACACAATTTCGGCGCCGGTCTTTTCCGCAACCTTGGGCAGATGGCAAAAGGCCAGGTAGGAATAGGGGCTGCCGAAGTCGTAATAGAACTCCACTTGCTTGCTCATCGCCTGTCTCCTTGTTTTAAAATTTTTCCATCCAGGGACGCAGATCGATTTCATGCGTCCACGCGTCGCGCGGCTGATTGTGCAGGTACCAGTAATTTTCCGCGATATGTGCCGGGTCGAGAATGCCGCTCTGGTCTTTCAACGCATAACGCTCAGGGAAATTTTCGCGGATGAATTCGGTATCGATGGCACCATCAACCACGACATGCGCCACATGTATGCCCTTCGGCCCGAGTTCGCGCGCCATGCTCTGCGCCAGGGCCCGCAAGGCATGCTTGGCGCCGGCAAAGGCGGCAAAGTTGGCGGCGCCACGCAGGCTGGCCGTGGCACCCGTGAAGATAATGGTGCCACGCCCGCGCGTCACCATGCGCCGGGCCACCTCACGGCCAAACAGGAAGCCGCCCAGGCACGCCATCTCCCAGATTTTGAAATACTAGCGCGCCGTCTCGTCAAGAATGCTGCATGGCACGTTGGCACCGATGTTAAACACCAACACCTCGATCGGCGCCACGTCGCGTTCGATTTGCTCAACCAGTGCCACCACGTCTTCTTCCTTGCGCGCATCCGACGCAAAACCATGCGCCTGCCCGCCGCCCGCACGAATCTCGTCGATCAGCGGCTGCAGCTTGTCTGCAGTGCGCCGCGTGGCACAGGCAATCAGGCCGCCTTGCGCAAAGCGCTTGGCAATGGCGCCGCCGGTTGCATCCCCCGCCCCGACAACGAGCGCCGCGCCAGTGTTGTTTCCCGTCATCTTTCGTCTCCTCGGGTTTATAACATAACGAACGTTATGTTATAGTCCCGATGAAGTCAAGCCCGGAACCCTGCCCCATGCACATCACCGCACCTGTCACACCCCGAAATGAGGAATTCGAAGCCTTGCGGCTCGGCCTCAACGGCTTCAATGCCGGCTTCATTGACGACATTTTGCGCGAACGGATCGGTGCTTTCGTCAAGGACGAATCGGACAAGGTGATGGGCGGCATTCTCGGTGACATCAAATGGGGCTGGCTCTACGTTGAAGGTTTGTGGGTCGACGAATCCCTGCGCGGGCAGGATTGGGGCACCGCTCTCTTGAAGTCATTGGAAGACTACGCGTGCAGCAACGGCATCACCCGCTTTCGTCTGGAGACCACCAGTTTCCAGGCGCTGGATTTTTATAAAAAGAACGGTTACGACGTCTTTGCCGAATTGCCCGACTATCCACCGCAACACACAAGCTATTTCCTCAAGAAACTGGTGAAATAAGCCGGGCCGAACATCATGCGCTACCCACCTGAACACAAAGCCGAAAAACGCCAGGCATTGATTGAAGCCAGTAGCGCCCTGCTCAAGCAAGGCGGCTATGCGGCAACAGGTATCGACAAATTGATGGAGGCTTCCGGCGTGACCAGTGGCGCGTTTTACAGCCACTTCGGTTCCAAAGCCGAATTGCTGCAAGCCCTGGTTCCCCATGAGCTGGAACTGAGCCGCAATGCATGGGAAAGCAACCCGCATACCGAACCGACCGCCTGGCTGGAATTCGAACTGGAGCGCTACCTGAACATCAAACACGTGCGGCATCCGGAAGCGGGCTGCATGCTGCCCTCGCTTGGCGCGGAAATAGCCCGGGCCAATGCGGCAACGCGCAAGGTGTTCGAGGAAGAGATGGAAAAAGGCGTGCTCATGCTGGAGCAAAAGCTGGGCAATGCCGATCTGGCCTGGACCTTCATCTGCCAACTGGTTGGCGCCATTCTGGTCGCACGCGCCATGCCGACGAAGGCAGCCCAGCTCACGGTGCTGGACGCAAACAAGCGCATCTTGCTGGAAAGCCTGACGCGAACCCTGGCATCGTTCGCAGAGTGACAAAATATCAATAACGATGGTAAAGTCGGCCGGACCAAATCCCGGGGGACTTATGACAAGCATCGACGCATTGCGCACCGCCGTACAAGACGTATTCAACGACAAGGCCGACTTCGACGAGGTCCTGGCCAAGCTTGATGCGCAGATCGATACCGGTTCCGCATCCGAAGAATTGCCGGCATTGCTGGAACTGCGTATTTCACTCAACGAAGCCGCTTACGACCGTGCCGCCGTATGGGAAGACCGCAAGCGATTGCTCGCCCTGCGCCCTGGCGATCTTGAACTGGCGCTGGCGATACTGGAGACCCAGTATTTCTGGTCTTCCATGCTGGCTGAACGTGAAAGCGAAGCAGAACTGGAAGCTGCCGGCGCGTTCCGCCTTGATGACGCCGATGAGGCAGAAGCCGAGGCAATCCAGTCCTCCCCTGCCTACGGGCGCGCCTACGAACTGGTGCAACAACGCGCCGATGTGTTGGCCGAGGCCGCTGTGAACGGCTACCTCGCAATGATGAGCGAGCATGCCAAAAACGTGGAACGTGCGCAGGCAATCCGCGCCTCCTGGGACAATCGCGTGCACTGGCTGCCCTGGCATAACTACCTGTTGATCCTGACTGCCTTGCAAGCGCAGCCGCAAGCACGGCTTTACCGCAAATGGGAAGCGCTATACCTGGCCGCTTTGGCCAAGCACGAAGAAGAAGGCCAGGCCAAGGTCCCGACCGGCTACTTCGTCGACCAGGTTCACGGCAACATCCATGCGCGCACGGCTTACGACGCCCTGGCTGCCATCACCGCCATCGAAAACCATGAGAACGACTATGAGCTGCTGGAAGCAAAGGCTGAACTGCAGCAGGTACTGGGCGACTACCCGGCAGCCGCAGCCAGCCAGCGGCAACTTGCCGGCTTGTGCCAAACCGAACTTGCCGGTATTGATGAAGGCGATGAAGATAACCGGCAGCTTTGGCAAAACCGCCTGAACGACGCCACGCAGGCCGCAGCCCATTGCGAAGGCGGCGCGAGGGAAGTTCAGGAAAGCCATATTGCCTCACTGGGCGATTCGCTGACGGAAGCACGGACCCAGGTCGACAAGATGCGGGAAGAAATGCAAGCCAAGCTGGGCGCACGCTACCGGCCCTCGGAAAAACCGAATTTCGACGACATCATGAGCGCCCTGTCCACCTGGCAGGACAAGGTTGGCGACCTCACTGCCGGCCCCAGCGAAGCCGAAAAGCTCATCCTCAGTGCAAAAGCGGCCAAGGTTGCCGCATCCACGGCCGGCCTGGTCCGGTTTTCGCCGGTGCAATTACAAGCCATGGAACTTGGCGGTTTCAAGAATGGGGTATCGCCCTGGTTCGCGGAAATCGAACCGGTCTTGCGCGGTGCCGGGCTCGAATTGGCCGGATGGTTCCAGAACCTGCAAAACGTGGAAGCCTTGAAGACCGAAGCGCCGGGCCAGCTATGGCTTTCCGCCGGACATACCTTCATCGTGACGGCAGAGGCCACTGAACGCGTCAAGCTCAAGCGCTGCATGACCGAATTCAGTGACGGCAGCATCATGATCACAGCCGACGCGCGCGGCGCCGGTTACTACAGCAGCGGCCCCATGGTCGACAGCTTCAACGTCTTTAAATCCACGCCACTGGCCGAGATGATCGCCATCCACAGTGCCCGCCTCGATGCCCGGCTTGCGCGCCAGCCAGGCCTGCAAGCCAAACCTGCCGGGACCCTGGCACGCGCGGAAGAAATCGAAGCCGGTATGAAGCGCCATGCCAATACCTTCCGCATGCAGCACGGCATTACCGATCCCGAGATTCGCGGCATGAATGTGCAGCATCATGAATTCTTTGCTGCGGAATTGAAGCGCGAAACGGCGGAGCGTATCGCACAGATCGTGGTACCGACATGATGCAAGACATGGCATGACCAGCATCAAGATCGTTCTCGCCCCGGAAAAGCTGGTCAATCCTGATCTCGACATCCGCTACAAGCTTCCGGACGACATCATCGCAAAGTTCGGCGGTGGGATTCTGATCGACGATGGTTACGACTACGAAGAACCGGGATCGCTGCTGGCGATTTTTCTGCGCTCGGCGCTTGAATTGCCGGCGGAATCGATTGCCCGGATCGTGCAATTGGCCAGCAGCCACGATTCACTGGGTGAGCCGCTAGGGCCGGCCATGCGGATCTATGCCGATGGACGCCGGATGTTTCCTGAAGACGATGCCTGACGCGAAACCAATCGCAGAGGCCTACCGCGCCGCTTGCGACGGCACGGCATCCGGCGCAACATGCAGGTCGAATTCGCGCGACAGCAAGGCCGCCCTGTCCTCCGGTGCAATCACGCTCTTGCTGATGCTTCCCTGCTCCACCACCTTGAACGTGTCGCCGGAAAAAATCTTGCGCCCGCCCTCGGTATGCAGCAACACCACATACTGCTTCACGAAGATCGCGTCGGGATGCGTCGAATTCATGTAATTGGCCGGCACAAAATCAACCCACTCCTGGCGCGAGAGATCGAAACCGTATTGATTGCTCCACTCGCCCTCCACCTTCGCCTTCAACACGATTTCGCCGACCTCCGACTTGCCCAGCATGAAGGTATCGTGGTCCTGCTGCACCTCAACATCAAAGGTGTCGATACGAATCGGTTCGCGCAAGCCATAACTGCCGAAGCCCAGGTCGCACAACCAGTCCAGGCCATCCACGGTTGCAATGATGGCCATGTGCGTACGCGGCCTGCGCGCCGGATAAAACATCGGCCGTGCCGCCACATAGCGGTAGGGAATGCCCAGCGCCTGCAAGGCCATCGAAAAGATGCCATTGACTTCATAACAGTAGCCGCCACGGCGGCGCTGCACGATCTTTGCAACGATGTCTTCCGGCACCAGCGAGATGATCTTGCCGGCTTGCACGTCGAGGTTTTCGAACGGCACGGAAAGCAATTGGTGGCGCATCAGTGACCGCAGCGTGGCCAGGTCGGCTTTGATTTCGCCGCGATAGGCGATGCGTTCGAAATAGGCGGACAGGGAAAAGTTTTCGGCGTGCATTGAAAAATATTCGAAAGAGTTGTGCAATGTCGATTCACGGTCATCTTGGCGCAATCCCCGTTGGCCAGGTTAAATTCCCCCACCTTTGGCCAGGTCAAATTCCCCCAGGCAGGACAGCGCCGATTGTAGGCTAAGTCCATGCCTTTGTCGCCGCTGGAGCATCAGGCAGGGGTATCGC
>Ga0134128_10000031_pt1 | contig 195979 bp, 185 predicted proteins | sample KB31754_FD_96462 | JGI IMG/M metagenome (GOLD analysis project Ga0134128, IMG submission 96462) | Terrestrial soil microbial communities with excess Nitrogen fertilizer from Kellogg Biological Station, Michigan, USA - KB3-175-4 | ecosystem: Environmental > Terrestrial > Soil > Unclassified ...
AAGGAGTTGCCCATGAACAGAGCAAAACTCGGGCCATACGTGCCACCGCAAACGCCGCGGCGAAGGAGGACGAACACGACTCGACTCCGCCGCGGGGCAAAGCCCTATTTACCGACGAACAGTTGGAACGTTCGAATCGCCGGCGTCGGATAGGGGCCGCTATTCGGTTTCACCAAGAGCGAGAGCCAGCGGGGCATGCTCGCCAAGTCAAAGGTGAATTCAAAGTACGGCGCATCGGCGGTGAACTGAAGCGTCGGATCGTCCGTGGTGGCGAATCTGGATTGATCCGCTATTCCGGAGAATCGATAATGCACGTCTTCACTGGTCTGGTCGTAATCCCCCTCAAGTCGAAGCGTTGTCTGTGATCCATCTCCAGTTGGAATGGTGAATATTTTAGGCCCTTCGCCTTCCAGGATCGCGCAAAACATTGGGCCGCCTAATAGCTTTGTCATTTTCTCGTCTTCTCCTCTATGCATTTCCGATCAAGTCGGACTTGCGGTACGTTGCACCTGGCGCAGCCCCGTCGATTACCTCGATGGTGATGCCGCTTTTCTTGTTTGGATACAGCCGGCCGCGCAATTCTGCTTCCTTTGAAACAAGGCGCTCGAACTCTTCGCGCGCACTGTTACGAGCGGCTTTCGCAGCTTCGTATTCTGCAGCGGTCTGCCGATAAGCGGCCTCGGCCGCTTCCAGACGTGCCGCAAGGTCATCCTTCAGCCGTTGCCATGCGTCTAACTCTTCGGCCGTCGGGTACGTAAACGGGGCCGGATAGTTCATCATGTGATTCGAGTAGTCGGTCTGAATGGCCTTCATGCGATTCATGGCCTTGAGGTACAAGCCGGAGGGATCGCCGTACCGATTGGCCTCTTCGCGCGCCCGCTGCAGATTCTCTTTTGCTGCCCTGCACTCGCTCACGGCCGCTTGGTGCTCGGCCTCCAGTCTGTTAAATCGCTCCGTTGCGATTTCCTTCTGTTTTAACTGGAGTAGCGCCGCTTCAACGTCGAGCTGCGCTTGCGCCGCTTGCAAGTCTGTTTCCCGCGTGATCGTGCTCACTGGTCCGCCTTTCTGAGCATGAATCCGCTCACCGGATCGCGGTCCCTCGGGACCTCCGGCACATCAACCGCGCTCGCCAACGTGATCGGCGCGTCCAACGGTTCCATTGAAGGAATCGGAGCGGGCTGCCCGGCTCCCGGTATTGCCGAAGCGTCCTGCATTTGTCTCAATTGATCGTCTATTCCTCTGTCCTGCATGTTTTCTCCTTTCGATTTACGCGCGGCGTGTACGTTTTTGTGTGCACGCCGCGATTCTTTTCCGTATGTTATTCAAACGCTTAGACATCCTCATCCAGACCCCCTGCCGCACTGGAATGTGCGGCCACGGGACCGTCAAGAAATACCTCCGCGAGATTACGCAACCCCTCGCAACCGAAGTTCGTTACAACAGCGCGCGCCAGTGTTGCGCGTGCGGTCGGATCGTCTGGGTTAGCGGTCGCGGCAGTGATCATATCGAGTAACTTCGCGTCGTCTCCCTGGAGTAACTGTCCTTCCAGCGCTTCCAACCTCGCTCGTATGCTCTTCATTGAATTCCGCCTTCTGGATCGCGGTGTTTTAGGGCTCGCTTGGTACTCCGCCGTTTGATCATGTCCAGATCGAGCTCGACGCCCTCATAACCTTCGCGGCGAAGTGTGGCAAGGTCGCGAAAGTACGATTTGACGGCGCGATCGATTTTGGCGTCCCTCTCGCACATGCGGCGTAGGACTTCCTGCGCCTGTGGGACGTACGCAAGGCCGGCACTGACGAGCCCCAGCAAGCGATCTCCGCCGGCCGCTCTAAGGTTGCTCTCCATCGTCGCGAGTCGCGACATGAAATCATTTTTTGTTCGCATGGCGGTTATACTTTTGGTCATCTTGGCCGAGGGGCGGCAACTGTCTCGTCCCCAAAATTGGATTCTGCGAACGGTTACAGGACTTCTCGATGGCATCGTAATCCGAGTGGTTCCCGCTCCAGGTGTCGCAAGCTGCTACATAGAGCTTGGGTGCAATTGGAATTTCATGCTCCCACCGCCTCTCGTTGCGGCACCCTTGGAAGTCGCGATACCGCGAGCCAGAAGATCCACGAGTCACGTACGGTCCGCAGGATTCGCTTTATCGCTGGCGCGCTTTAGAGCGGGGTCTTTGCCAGCAGCGTGCTCGCGAAGAATCCACGCGCCACACCCTGTATCTCGGTGTGCCAGTCACCCCCGCGTCCGCGGCTGTCGCCAACGTGCCGGATACCAACGACGCAGTACGTTCCATTCTCAGCCGTTATTGGAGGCCTTTCGCGAATGAATTGAAGCTGGAAGGTTGGCAGGACGGTCCCGCTCAGTTGCACCAGGTCTCCGATCTTTACGTCGGAGTCGAGAAGCACCTTGAATAAAACTCCATCCTGCGTCAACTGTGGAACGTCGATAAGCGTCTGCTTAATGGGGATCCGCACATCGACCGTGGCGCTACCTGCGGAGGGGTCTCCAATGGGCGCGTATGAGTGATCCGGAATCCCACCATTGGCTGAACGCTCAAAAGGATTGGAGCCGCGGATATTGAGACCGCCGGACGGGTCGTACCAGGCAAACAACTTGTTTTGGGTGATGATGTCGTTTATGAGCGTGTACGGCTTGCCGCTGAATGTCCGCGATGGATGCTTCGACTCCGAAAGTTTTTGGGTTGCTGCGGCGTCGATATTCAAATCCTGGAAAACCAAGGGGCGCTTGGCCTGCCGGCAGATCTGCACGATGGCATCGTAATCCGAGTGGTTCCCGCTCCAGGTGAAATTCACCGTGTTCAGAGCATCTTCGAGAAGTCCTGTAACCGTTCGCAGAATCAGGCGGTAATCCGTGACGTTTTCGCGAGTCCACACGGATTGAAGGAGGTTTGCGCGGTGCAGCACGTTGGCGGTCGGCGCGAATGGTTGACCACTCGTACCGTTCTGGTATCCGGCGCTTATTGTAATCGGGCATCCGAGTTTCAGCGGTTTATTCGCAAGCCAAAAAATCCGCGAACGTTGGGGCACTTGCGCCTACCGTTTGCGCCGTGGATTGGTTCATGTTGTAGATGCTGATATCGGCTTTCCAGTAAGCGAGCAGCATGTATTTCTCAACCGTGAAACAAACGCGTAACGGGTCGGCATCATCGGCGCTGCTGACTGCGAATGTGCCGTCAGACGTATCTACGGAAACCTGCCACGCCCGGCCGAAAAATGGTAGTGCCTGAGGTTGAGTCATCGTGTTTGTTATTTCCTTCCCTTCGACATTGAATTCGCTTTCGAGGGTCCGAAAGCGTGTACGCTTCCCGCGTCTGTTCTGTAAGTCATTGATGCCATTCGGCGTCTACTTATTCGGCCCCCTGCTACGTCCGAATGCGTTCTCATCTCCGCTCCGCCGTCGAGCTCAATACTTTTTCGAGTTGCGCGATTCGCTCCGTGAAGTCCAGTTGCTCAACACCGCGGAGCAGGAGGTCTATCGCGTGGCGCGCGGTGAGTACTCGGTCGGAGCCCTTTGCGGCGCTGTCCTTTGCGATCGTGTGCAACGTCTGGACGCAATCGCCGGCCGCGGTGTGCAGTCCTGAAATCGTGCGCTCCAGGAGTTCACTGCGGGCGTCGCGGAATCGCTGCTGAAAAGCTTCCTTCTGCCTAATCCGAATTCCGGTACTGCGGCCGATGCCGGCCACTTTGCACGCTTCGCCAAATCCTTTGCCGGCGAGGAGAGCGGCGAGGAATTCATCCTCGCGTGCGGTGCCTTGCTTCACTGTGCGCCGCGGTGATTCACTCTTGTTCATATCTCAGCTCCTAAGATTCGTCCTGCCCACTCGCGCATAATTCCCGTGTACCTCGGGTCGGAAATGATGATCTGTGCGGCTTCCCGATTACCGACCGCATACCGCTCAGCAACGCGCGCTTTTCTGTGCGCCGACGACAAACGTAGTGGCGCACTCAACGGCGCACTGGAAATGGGTGGCGCACTGGCTTCCGTTACCTGCCTGTAAGCTGCTGATTCTAAGCAGTTCGCCAGTTCGCCACCTGCTTCCGGCGCACTGGCACACTGGCATGAGTTCGCCAGTGCACACCCTATAAGGGTGTGCACTGGCGCACTGCCCGGCGCACTAATCATTTGAAAGCCCCGCGAGTTGGTAATGGACTGCATTTTTTGTTTTCCCGGACTTGCGCACGATGGCACCAGACAGAACGCCATCGGAGAGCCACGCCCGTCCGCGATTTCGACCGAGTCCGGCGGCTGCCACAAAATCTTCGAACTGCCGCCCGGTTATGCCCGGGTTCTGCCGTAGAATCGCGGTCAATTGCTCCGAGACCGTCTCGCGCGCACCGTTCCCCGCGCCACAGATGAATTGCCCATCCGCGTACTCGTAGGAGATCTCGCCATCCGCGCCCATGCGCGCCTTGAAAGGCCGTAGGAGCATCCGTTCAAGCCGTCCGCTCCCGAAGTTCGAGACGTGGTACCCGACGTCAATGGCCGCCTTGAAATCACTGCTGCCGCGATAATCTGCCGAACTCTCACCCTTGCCGCTGTGGTGCAGCACAACGACGGTCGAGCCCGTATCCGCGATGCGCCGCAGGCGGTGCATGAACGCGCGGCACACCGTCGCGTCGTTCTGGTCGCCGGCCAGGAACGCGCTGAACGAATCCACGACGGCTATCCCGCGGTGTTCCGCGGCCCACTGCCTGACAATCGCGGCGTCCGGCTGTGGTGCTTCCTCCGGGAGCCAACCTCCCCAGAAACGCAGTCCCGGTCCGTCTTCCGTCCCAAGGCGCGCCAAGCGATCGGCTATCACGCTGGCGGGATTCTCCCGGTCGAGAAAAAGGCTCGGTACTCCCTTCGTGCGCCATGCGTCGCGGGCCCATGCAGTCGCGAGCGTGCTCTTCCCGCTGCCCGCGTCCCCGGTGAGCGCGACCACGGCGCCGCGGGGAAGTTCAGGCCGAATGTACTCGATGTCCGTTGCCCCGCACTCTGCCAGTACCGGCAAATCGTCTATCGAGCGGTATGGCTGGAGCGATGGAGCGATGGAGCCGAATAACTCCGCGCCGGCCGTGATGATCTCGTCAAGGTTGTCGCTGCCATCCGCCGCGCGGAGCTTCAGGTTTTCGGCGCCGAAGATTATCCGTCGCCGCTGAGAGTTCTTTCGAAGGATCTGGACGTAAGAGTCAATATTCGGGAGACGCGGGAGCCCTTCATCCAAACTGATCAAATAGCTGAGGCCGTCGCATACTTCTGACTCGCCGCAACGCTTCAACTCTTCTGCGACCGTTACTGCGTCTACAGCTTCGCCGCGCGCCTTCATGGCGCAAATCCGGCGGAAGATACGCCGGTCGCGCTCCGTGGAGAATTCACCCTCGCTCAACCCGTCCGGCACGTTGCCATCAAGGATAATGTGCCCGAGCACGAATCGCTCGATATCGGGACAGGAGGGTAGCGCTGTCACCTGACCATCCCCCGTAAAGCACGGTGCCAGGTCCGCTCCTGCGGTCCGACGGTGGTGCTGCTCCCGCCGGCACGGGTCCGAAGCCACAGGCGCACGCCATCGGCATCAAGGGCGCTAAAGTGCCGCGTGGTGCCGTGCGGCACGATCAAGTGGCGCCGCAAGAGTTCGGCCGCCTGCGTCGCATCGATCGTACAAATCAGCGAACCGTCCGGCGTTCGCACGTCCGATCGACGCAGTTTTCCTGTATCAAGTGGGCGAGGGTTACCGCCTCGTGCGGTTGATTGTGCCCGAGGGTTCAGTTTCCCTGTCCTCCGGCGAGTCGTAAAATCTCATCTCTCGGGATTAGTCGCGGTTTGCCATATCGATTGGTTTTAATGCGGTCCAACCTGATATCGCGGATCAGCGTGTGCTTGCTTACGCCCAGTAACACCGCAGCTTCTTCAATCGGGTATTGGAGGCGATGTGGAACAGATACTGCAATCGTGCTCATGCACACACCGTAACACACGATACTTGACAGTCAAACGTTTTTACGCTACCCTTAGCGTGACTATTTTTATGAAACGAAGTAAACCGACAAATCGTTTCTTACGAAACACGGATTTCGACGCAGCTCGCGCGGAAATTCTTGTAGGGTTTCTGAACGAACCCGACGACGGCAGCGAACTGAGGTTCAGGGTTCTACAAATCTTCCGTATGTGCCGCGAAATGCGAGAAGAATCTGTTCGTCAAAATCCGTCCATATTGCGACCAATAAACGCTCACCTCGAAGAGTTTTCATTCACAGTTAGTTTGAGCTTTCGAGGTGAATACGAGCTCAACTGGCGACCGGCGCCATACGTGCAGCACAGCACCGCCCCCGAACCGCTCAACACTGCGCGACTTCGCGTAAGTTCCCCGAGTGCGGCTGTTATGCAGGTGTTGGAGATGCAGATGGCCCGGTCCCTGGACCGCATCCGCGAGTGCCGGTGCGGCAAATGGTTTTTTGCGAGGACGAATAAGAAGGCCGTGTGCAGCGATCGATGCCGCCTGGCCAAACATCGAGAAGACGAGCCAGAGGCCTATAGGAAGGACCGCGCCGACTACATGCGAAAGTGGCGCATAGACAAGAAGCACGAAGCGGAGAGGAAAGCCAAAGCGGAAAAGAGGACGAACAATGCAAAACGAAAATGATTCTGATCAAGATCGAACCTACGGTATCGACAGCCAGGTTTTGGGCACGGTAAACACCGACGAATTCCTGAAGATCATAAAGATGAACGGCGGGACGTCAGTCTCGGACCGCCTTGGGGAAAACCTGCCGCACCAGATGGTCGTTAGGGCGTGCTTTTCCCGCGACCAATCCAGGGGCGCTAAGCCCACACTGACGATTAATCTCAGCCGAGATTAGACCTAACAAGAGCCATCGTAAAAAGGAGAAACCAATGCCAGCAAAAAACAACGAACAGCCAGGGACCCGCGACAACGACGGACTACACCGGCGCCGCGGCATCTGGTATTTCTGCCTCACCATCGACGGCGAGCGCCGCTTTTTCTCCACGAAGACCCGGAAGTGGAATGAAGCGCGCACTGTCCGCGCGAACGCGGTAAAGGCCCAACTGGAAAACCGGTTGCCTTCGGACTCTTCGAAGTGGCGTTTTGAAACGCTGCTTGCGCGCGTACTCGAAGATCGAAAGCCGCACCTGTCGGAAAACACCATTCGCTTGGAGCGCGAGCGCTCCGGGCCACTGCTAAAGCATTTCTCCGGCCGGCGAGTGTCTGAGATCGACGCAGACGCGATCCGCGCCTTTCAGGTGGCGAGACTGAAGCAGGTGGGTTCGCGAACTGTGAACCTCGAAACCAAGGTGCTCCGCTTCGTGCTGAAAGCTGCAAAGACATGGGGCACTATCTCTGATGACTTCAAGGCGCTAAAGGAAGACCGCCGCGGGCCCGGGCGCGCGATCGATGAAGCCCAAGAGCGGATCCTGTTCGACACCGCGCGGTCACGGCCGGGATGGGATGCCGCCTTCTATGCCGCGCTGGTCGCGGCGAACACCACAATGCGTGGTTGCGAAATCAAAGGGCTGCGCCTTGCGGACGTCAACCTGATGGAGAGAGAGGTATCGGTTCGCAAATCGAAGACGGACACCGGATGCCGACGGATACCCCTGAACGATGGCGCCCTATGGGCCTTCGCTCGGCTGTTGGAGCGCGCGGCCGCCCTCGGCTCCTTCGCGCCCGATCATTTCCTTTTTCCGCAGTTCCTATACCGGAAAACGAAAGCTGACGGTCGCCCTGCGGCTGGATACGATCCGACACAGCACCAAAAAACATGGCGCTCTGCGTGGCGCGCGCTCGTGAAAGAATCCGGCCGCCGGGCGGGAAGGGAAGCGGCGCGCGCTGCACTGGACGCCGGCGCCGGGCTCCGCAACGCTATCGTTGCATGGAAGCGCGCAGCGTCGCCCTTCGCCGGTCATCGCTTCCATGATCTTCGCTGTTTGGCGATCACGAAGTTGGCGGAGTCGGAAGCGTCAGACCAAACGATCATGGCGATTGCCGGCCATCTTGACAGGTCCATGCTTGAGCATTACAGCCACATTCGAGCCGCGGCGAAGCGCAAAGCTGTTGAATCGATCCGATCCTATGTCCCGGAGGAAAGGCCTGTCCCAACTGTGGAGAGAGTGCAATGAGCCGCAGCGCGTACATCCGCGTGTACGTTTTCAGTTCGCCGTCTTTCAATTCTACGGAAAGCCCTGATTCTAATGGTCGGGGCGGGGCGATTTGAACGCCCGACCCCCTGCGCCCAAGGCAGGTGCGCTACCAGGCTGCGCTACGCCCCGACATTCCTCGATTTTAGACCACTTCCCGAACTTCTGCTCTAGCCCCTGCGAATCATTTCCGCCCGCAATGCCCGCACCAGCTCCGCAACCCCCGCCCTGCGGTCCCCGAACAAATCCACCCACTGATATTCTCCCTGAATGCGGCGCGGTACCCGGCACTCCGTCAGCCGCACCGGGACAATGAAGATGTCCTCCAGCGGCACGCGCCGTGCGCAGTCCAGCGCGTACCGGATCTCCGCCTGAAAGCCGCCGCGCTTGCCCGCCGAGTTTTCAGAGAAACACGCCACGAAAAAATCCGAGCTCTCGATGGCGCGCTCGATCGCTCTCGGCCAGTTCTGCCCCGGCAGCAGCTTACGGGTGTCCATCCACGGGCGGAACCCCGCAGCCGCCAGATCGTCAAACAGCCGCTCCGCCGCTACGCTGTCCTCCTTCACATACGCAATGAACACTCGTGGACCGGCGGCCGCCTCAAACCGCACGCCGTGCACCCGGTCGCGGTAGAACACACCCAAGCCTTCGATCTCCACCGCGCGACCATTTGCCAGATCGCGCGCCACCGCCTGCGCCAACTCGGCCACTTCCGCGCTGCTAATCATCGCTGCGTCCGGCCTCCTCCTCGAATTCCAGTCCGCCACCTGCGCCGGTCCGAAATGTTCCCAGACCCGGCAGTTCCGTTTGTTTGTTTTTGCGCGCGTTCGACAAAATCTGATGCACCGCACGATCCAGGCGGTCCGCGGCCTCTCCAGCGGTTACTCCCGAACGGCGGGCCAATCGTTTTACGATATCCGGCTTCTTCATTCCGCTTTCACGCTAGCAATCCGGCCCTGAAACTCCGTAAATCCGGGATCCAAAGTGTCCGCTCAACCAACTGAAAACAAATGCTGAGCCGTTTGCCGCTTGCGCCGGCGTTCGCGCCAAATGCTACATGAAACGATTTTAATTGGCGTTTAAGGGACGTTTCATGTGCCGTTGGATATCATTGTGCTGCAGACGATGACTTCGTCGCATTCAAGGAGAAACCGCAATGAAGAAACTAACGACGCTGATGCTCGGCATGTCCCTCGCTCTCGGAACCGTGGCTCTGGCCCAGGACACGATGAAGAAGGACACCGATACCACCACCAAGAAAACCAAGAAAAGCAAGAAGAGCAAGAAGGAAGAGACCACCGAGAAAAAGGGCGGCTCCCTCTAGTCTGCTGTTCCCAGCTGCTGGGGCCGCGTAGTACGACTACTGCGCGGCGTTCCAGCTTTTTTGTATCAACCCGGTAATCGGAAAGGATCTGGCAAATGAAGAAACTGACAACCCTCATGCTTGGTCTCTCGCTGGCACTCGGCAGTGTCACGATCGTTTCGGCTCAGGACACCAGCGCGACCACCAAGAAAAAAACCAAGAAGACGAAGAAGAGCAAGAAGAGCTCGGATACGACCAAGAAGAGCGGATCGAACTAGCCCGTTTCCCCTTTGCCGGCCCCGCGCAGCGTGCGCCTGTCTGCGCGGCGCCCAAAGGTGTCCATTCCCCCCTCAGCCCTTTCCCTTCCCTCCGAGCCTTAACTCCTTCCGATTCCTAGCCGATCCGGGAATTCCCGGCGACGCTTCCGCAGTCTGAATGTAACCTTCTCGCGTCCCACAACGCCCCTTGACAATGAGATCAATAGCAGCCTCGTCTTAATCCCATGAAGTCCTTCAAAGTCATTATTTTAACCGTAGCAGTGGCGTTGGCGGGCTGGGCTCAGACCCCCGCCAAAACACGCGCTTCGGGCACTGTAACTGCCGTCGATCCGCAGGCGCATCACATCACCATCAAGACCGAAAAGGGCGACGCCATGACCCTGACGGTCGGCGACCACACCTTTCTCCGTCATCAAGCGCCGGGTGAAACCAAAGCCACCGATATCAAACTGACCGACGTAGTTGTTGACGACAAACTCGTCGCCAGCGGAGTCGAGTCCGCCGACCACAAAACGATGGATGCCGGCACCATACTCGTGCTCACCTCCGCGGACATTGCCGCCATTCACAAGAAAGAGGATGAGGACTGGCAGAAGCGGGGCACCAGCGGCGTTGTATCCGCTGTCGATCCCGCCGCCAAGACGGTAACCATTAAAGTGGGCCAGCGCGAAGTCACCGTCCTCGCGTCGGACAAGACCACCGTTCGGCGCTATTCGCCCGATTCCTTCAAGGCCTCCGATGCCAAGCCGAGCACCTTCGCTGAAATCAAAGCCGGAGATCAGCTCCGCGTGCTGGGCAATCGCGAAGGCGATAAGGTGACCGCAGAGCAGATCCTGGCCGGCACGTTCCGCCAGATCGCCGCCACCGTGGATTCCTACGATCCGCAGACGCATGAGCTCAAGGTCAAAGATCTCTCGACCAAGAAGCCCCTCTCCATCAAAGTCGATAGCGATTCGCAGTTAAACAAGCTGCCGCCCGAACAGGCTGCGATGCTTGCCCGAGTGATGCAAGGCGGCCGCGGACGCGGCGGCGATGGACAGGGCGGCGCACCCGGAGCCGGTGGACCTCCGGCCGAGGGCGCCGGACGTGGCTTCGGCGGCCGGGGCCGCGGGGGCCGCGGCGATATGGCCCAGGTTCTCGATCATCTTCCCCCTATGCCCGTCACCGAACTCAAGAAAGGTGACGCGATCATGGTGTTGACTACCGAGGGTACCGATCCCTCAAAAGTGACCGCAATCCGGCTTCTGGCCGGTGTTGAACCGCTTCTCACTTCGCCCAATGCCGCACGTGACATCATGAGCGGCTGGAATCTGGGCGGTGGTGGAGGCGGGGAAGGAAATTAATCCGTTCGCAGTACCAGCGGATTCCATTGGTGAAAGGCTCTTAGTGCAAACGAATAACAGAGGAAGCATGCCTAACTTGCGAAGGATTTTTTTTCTGCTCTTCGCGGCCGCCCTGCTCGTCGGCAGCGCGCTGGCCCAGAGTAATACCGGTACGGTGAAGGGTGTCCTTACGGATGACTCGGGTGCGGTCATTCCGGCCGCCACAGTCACCCTGACGGGCGGCGGCGCTACCAAAACCGCCCAGACACAGGCTGACGGCTCGTATACCTTCAGCGGCGTCACTCCCGGCCAGTACACGGTGAATGTAACATTCCCGGGATTCGCCCCGGTGGCGAAACCGGTGACGGTGGCCAGCGGCGCTGCGACTCAGGTTCCCCTGCAACTCGCAGTCACCGTTGAGAAACAGGAAGTGACCGTAGCCGCGGAAGCGGGGCCCAGCGTCAGCGTGGAAGCGGACAACAACGCTACCGCTCTCGTCATCCGCGGTGAAGACCTTGCCGCGCTGCCCGACGATCCCGACGATCTCTCCGACGCTCTGCAGGCTCTCGCCGGTCCCGGCGCCGGCCCCAACGGCGGCCAGATTTATATCGATGGCTTCACCGGCGGCCAGCTTCCTCCGAAGGAATCGATCCGCGAGATTCGCGTGAACCAGAATCCGTTTTCGGCGGAATTCGATCGCCTTGGCTTCGGCCGTATCGAGATTCTCACCAAGCCGGGCACCGATAAGATGCGTGGCCAGGTCGGCTTCAACGACACCGATGCCGCTCTCGATTCGCGCAACCCGCTGGCGTCCAACAAGCCGGATTTCTACAATCGCAACATCAACGCCAACCTCGGTGGTCCCATCAATCATCGCTCTTCTTACTTCCTCAGCTTTGAGCGGCGGGATGTCGAAGACAATGCCATTACTCACGCGCTGTTTGTCGACCCCACCACGCTCGCGACCACCCCGATCAACACGTCCCTGGTTACACCGAGCCTGAATAACACCATTTCCCCGCGCATCGATTACCAGCTCAGCACCAATAACACGCTCACCGCGCGCTTCGAAGAGCGCTGGAATTCCCGTGATAACCAGGGGCTCGGCGGCACTGCTCTGCCTCCGCCGTTTTCGCAGATTCCCTTCAACAGCAACGGCAATAACCAGAACATCATGGTGACGGAAACCGCCATTGTGAACCCTAAGATCGTTTACGAAACGCGCTTCCAGTACACTCGCAGCGACAGCAACACCTTCGGGAACCTGATTCCCTCGGTTGGTGTTGCCGGAGCGTTCACAACGGGCGGCAACGGACGCGGTACGGGTTTCAGCAAAAGCCAGCACTATGAGATGACCAACCTCGGCGTGATTCAGCACGGCACGCACGCCATTCACACGGGCATCCGGTCACGGCGTGAAAGCGACCAGAGCTTCAGCCAGGGCGGCTACGGCGGCAGTTTCAGTTTCCTCGGCGGTCTCGAGCCGGTTCTCAATGGGAACCAGATCGTCACCGACGCCAACGGCAACCCCGTGACCACTTCGCTCACCAGCATTCAGCAGTATCAGCGGTTTCTGACGCTGCAGAACGCCGGACTTTCCATGACCCAGGTCCAGGCGCTCGGCGGCGGACCGTCGCGGTTCTCCATCACGGCCGGCCAGCCATATATCAGTCTTTCGCGTTGGGATATCGGGCCCTTCATTCAGGACGATTGGCGCGTGAAGCCGAACTTCACCCTCAGCCTCGGCCTGCGCTACGAGTGGCAGACGCTCGTCGACGATCACCGCGATATAGCTCCCCGCATTGGTATCGCATGGGCGCCCGGCAACGCCAAGACGGGCCGCCAGAAGACAGTCATCCGCGGTGGCGTCGGCCTGTTTTATGACCGCATCGGTATGGGTCCGTTCGAAAGCGCCATCCTCAACAACGGCGTAAACCAGGTGAGTTACACGGTCTACAATCCGACGTTCTACCTGAACAACATTCCGCCGGTCAGCACGCTGCCCCAGGCGCTCAATACTATCAACGTTGTCGATCCACACCTGCGCGCCACGCGCAGCATTCAAAGCGCGATCGGCGTGGAGCGCCAGTTGCCCTACAACACCACGGTGGCGTTCACGTATACCCGGAATCAATCCCAGCACCTGTCTCAGGAAGTTCCCATCAACACTCCGCTGCCGGGCACTTTCAACCCGCTGCTCCCGCTGAGCCCGACCAACGGCGTCTTCCCGTACGGCTACAGCGCCGGCCGCATTTACGATTACGAGACCGGCGGCTACCTGCACCAGAATATCCTGATGTTCAATTTCAATACGCGTTTCAGCCGGCGCGTGTCGCTGTTTGGAAACTACTCGTATACCAATGCCAAAGACATTCCGGGCAGCCCGACGGATCCGTACAACTTCGCGCTGGATTACGGCCGCAGCAGTTTGGATCAGCACAACAACTTCCAGTTGACGGGCTCGATTATCGGCCCGAAAAACATTCGCATCGCTCCGTTCGTGACGATGCGCTCCGGTTCGCCCTACGACGTAACCCTCGGGTACGATCTCTTCGGCGACAACGGCAGCGCGCGCGCCGGCGCCGCACCTTCGGGAGCAGCCTGCGGCGGCGATGTCGTCTGCACTCAATTCGGCAAGTTCTCGACCTTGAATCTTTATCAGAATCCCAACGCGATTAATAACATGATCGCGCGCAACCTGCTCACCCAGCCCGGCCTCGTCTCGGTCAACGCTCGCATTTACCGTGTCTTCGGATTCGGTCCTTCGCGCAGCGGAAATCCTGGTGACATGGGCGGCGGTCGCGGCATGGGCGGCGGTGGATTCGGTGGACCCGGCGGTGGCGGACCCGGCGGCGGCGGTGGACCGCGCGGCGGCGGCGGCATGCGCATGGGCGGCGGTGGCGGCCGTGGCGGTGGTGGCGGCGGCGAAAGCACAGATCATCGCTACAACATCAACATCGGCGCCAGCATCAATAACGTGCTTAATCACTTCAATCCCGGCGGAGTGGTCGGTGTCATGACCAGCCCGTTCCTGGGCCAGCCGACGAGCGTCAACACCGGTTTCGGTGGCGGTCGCGCCGGAGGCGGCGGATTCGGCGGCGGTACGGCGAACAATCGCCGCATCGAAACCTACATTCGCTTCTCGTTCTAACATTGGCATCAACGGTAGGGCAGGCGGCAGCGTCTGTCCTACCGTTGAGCCTGCGGCTGATCTCCCTCCTTGTCTTCCCTCTGCTCTCCGTCGCGCAGCCTCAATTCGAAGTGGCTTCCATTAAAATGTCCAGCGGACCGGGTCCCATTCGCTTCAGCGGCGGTCCGGAAACCGAAACTCCCACCCGTGTTACCGGACGGCGTCAAACCCTCTTCAATCTGATTTGCCAAGCCTATGGCGTCCCTGGCTATCTCGTCGCCGGGCCCGAATGGCTCGCCACGCAAACTCCGGGGACGCCCCGGTTCGATTTCGACGCCAACGTTCCGCTGGAAGCGACGCGCGCTGAATTCGGACTCATGCTGCAGCGCTTTCTCGCCGAACGATTTGCGCTTCAAACACACCGCGAGCGGCGCGAAAGCACCGTCCTCCACCTGAAACTCGGAAAAGACGCGCCCAAACTGCACGCCAACACGGACCCGCCCGCCCCCGAAGGGACGCCCATCAAACTCGGGCCGCCCGGGCCCGACGGCTTCCCGACCGTGCCGCCCGGCCTCTCTAACCTGCTCCCGAAGCAGGACGCCAACGGAATGCAGTTGAAATTCGTGCGCGTCGATATGGCGAGACTGGCTCTGAACATCGCCAATCTGCAGTCTCAGCCGGCAGTTGACGATACCGGATTAAACGGCAACTACGATTTCATCCTTCGCTTCGCGTTCGGCGGTGCCAGCGACAACACCGAGCCGGACCTTCCGACGGCCATTCAGGAGCAGCTCAACCTAAAACTCGTCCCCGGCAAAGCGCCCGTCGAATTCCTCGTAGTCGATCGCGCCGCGAAGCTGCCCACCGGCAACTAACGCGAGCATTGACCCCCGCGCCTCGCGCGCCCTACAATCTCTAGTAGGATCAAGGTGATTCCCCGCTCAATCCCATGAACATCTCTGTGAAAGGCGAGTATGCCCTCCAGGCCATCTTCGATCTCGCTACCCAACCTCCCGGCGAACCCGTCAAAATTGCCGATATTGCGCGGCGCCAGAAGATTCCGCAGAAATTTCTCGAGCTGATTCTCGCCGGACTCAAACAGGCAGGCTTCGTGGAATCGCGCCGCGGCGCCGAAGGCGGCTACCTGCTCGCGCGCGAGCCCGATACTCTCACTGTCGGCGAAGTTCTGCGATTCGTCGAAGGCCCGCAGTCCAACAAATCCCGGCCGCGCCGCAAAGCCGACACTCCGTTCACCGACATGTGGAACCAGGTGGATTCCGCCATCGGCCATATCATTGACCGCACAACGTTCGCCGACCTTCTGCGCGCGTGGAGCGACAAGCAGAACAAATTCGTCCTGAACTGGGAGATCTGATTGAGAGTCTACGACGACAATTCCCTGAGCATTGGGCGCACTCCGCTTGTGCGTCTCAACCGCGTCACCGACGGGGCCAAAGCTAACGTCCTCGTCAAGGTCGAAGGCCGCAACCCCGCGTATTCCGTGAAGTGCCGCATCGGCGCGGCCATGGTGTGGGACGCCGAAAAGCGCGGAATTCTCAAGCCCGGCAAAGCGCTCATCGAGCCGACCAGCGGCAACACCGGCATCGCGCTGGCATTCGTCGCCGCCGCGCGCGGCTACCCGATCACGCTCACCATGCCGGAGACCATGTCCACTGAGCGACGGAAAGTGCTCAAGGCGCTCGGCGCCAACCTGATCCTCACCGAGGGCTCGGAGGGCATGGACGGCGCTATTTCCAAAGCCGAAGAGATCGTGGCGAGTGACCCCAACCGATTCGTCCTGCTTCAGCAGTTTAAGAATCCGGCCAATCCGGAGATTCATTTCCGAACTACCGGCCCGGAGGTTTGGGAAGATACGGATGGCGCAATCGATGTCTTCGTCTCCGGAATCGGCACAGGCGGAACCATCACCGGGGTGTCGCGTTATATCAAAAAGGAAAAGAAAAAGAAGATTGTCTCGGTGGGTCTGGAGCCCACCGGCAGCCCCGTCATTTCCCAGCATTTGGCAGGGCAGCCCATGCGCCCGGGTCCGCACAAGATACAAGGCGTCGGCGCCGGCTTCATTCCAGACACGCTGGACCTCTCGATGGTGGACCGCGTCGAACTCATCAGCAATGAGGAATCGCTGGAAATGGCGCGCCGGCTGGCCCGCGAAGAAGGTATCCTGGCTGGTATCTCCTCCGGCGCAGCGGTCGCTGGAGCGGTGCGTCTGGCCAAACTTCCGGAATTCGCGGGAAAGACCATCGTCACAGTCCTGCCCGATGCCGCCGAGCGCTATCTCAGCACAGTTTTGTTCGAAGGGTTGTTTGATGAGAGGTAAGTAGCGGGCGCATTTGGGTGATAGGGGTGAGTGCGCCCGCTGTCGTAACGGGGATTTAATTAGAGGACGAAGAAAAGAACTGCCGATGTTACAGCCGCGGCCGATAATTTCAGTTAGCTCTTTAGGGCTACTCTTCGTGGGTATCCTGGCCGCGCAGGACCCGCCTCCCCAACAGCCGGCGGCGCCGCCTGCGCCCGCGGTTCTCCAAAACGAAGGCAAGCCGATTTCCGTCCCGTACGCGTGTACCGCCGAAGACATCCGTTCCGCCGGCTTGAGTTGCTCGGAAGACCAGCCCTGCGCCATTTTTCTGGAAGTGACCGCGGCCACGGAGCATGCCGGACAGATCTTCGTTCTGGGAAACATCCATACGGAGGCTGTAACGCTGTACTCCGTCCTGCTCGCCAGCGCGGACGACGGAAAGACCTGGAGCGAAGCGTATGCCCGCATCCCCGCGGCCGGGCTGGATCGCATTCAGTTTCTGAACGCGCAAGACGGCTGGATCAGCGGCGAAGAGCTCTCCCCTCTTCCGCAGAATCCGTTCTTCCTCATTACAGGAGATGGAGGCAAAACCTGGCGCCAGCGCCCGCTCTTCGCCGAGGAATCCGATAACCGGTTCGGCTCGGTCCTGCAAGTCGCATCCGACGGCAAGACCAACCTCGCCGCTATCGTTGATCGAGGGCAGGGTAGCGACACGCGCTATGTGCTTTTTCTGTCGGATGACGCAGGCGCCACCTGGCAAATCAAACAGGAAAGCAGTAAGGCGATCCAACTCCCCCGGACGCTGTCGCCGGCGCCGCCTCCGTCACTAAAAGTAAGAGTCGAACCCGCAACGAAATCGTTCGTGGTGGAGCGCCAGGGAGGCGTCATAGCGCGGTTCGCGATCCAGCTATCGCCGTGTAAGCCGGAGTAGTCCGGAGACCGGCCGCTCCGCCCATCGTGGTATCGTCATTCTTCCGCACAATGCGCCGGCCGTTCCTCCTCATCGCGCTCGTCGTTGCCTCCTTTCTGATCTTTCGATCCCTCCCTGCCGGACTCGCCTCTGCCTACCTCGATCCGGTCGGACGAATCATCGCGCAGGACGAAGCGTTGTACGCATCCACGTCGATCCATATGGCGCAATCGGGCGACTGGCTCACGCCGATGTTCCTGAACCGGCCGGCGCTATATAAGCCGCCGCTGCTTCCCTGGCTCGCCGCCGCTTCCGTAAAACTGTTCGGCATTTCGCGCACGCCGCTACGCCTGCCCGCCGCGATCCTTTGCGGACTTGCCGCGGGGCTCATCTTCCTCTGGATCGCTGAACTTGCTTCGTGGCAATGCGCCCTGTGCGGAGTTGCCCTTCTGGCGGCCAGCCGACTCTTCACCATCGCCGGAGCCGCGTGCCTCACCGATGGGCTTCTCGTCGCTTTTTTCATTGCCGCGATGTACGCGTTATTCTCCGACCCCTGGCTTGAATCGCGCGCCGCCTTCTGGACGTTCGCCGGCGCAGTTGCCGCATCCGTGCTCACCAAGAGCATCGCCGGGATTTTGCCGTTGATCGTGCTCGTCCTCTATTCTGTGACAGCTCCGTCGAAGTACAAGCCCGCGCTCTCGCGCGTCGCGCTTGTCGCCCTCGCCGCCGCGGCTCTGGTAGCGCCGTGGTACGCCTGGCAGTTCGCGACGCACCCTCGCTGGTTTTGGACCGACCACTTTCTGGTCGAAATCTTCGGATATGGAACCGGCGCTCCGCCGCAGACCTCAAATGAAAACCGCTTCGCGTTCTACCTGTTGCGGCTGCCGCTCACAGATCCGGTGCTCGTCGCGCTCGCGCTCGCCGGCGTCCCGGCATTCTTCGCCGCGCTTCGCAAGCGCACTCCGGAGGCATCGCTGCTCGCCTGTTGGATCATCGTGGTGCTCGCTTCCGTCTTCGGCTGGTCCTATCGCAACCTCACGTATTTGCTGCCTCTATTTCCTGCGCTCGCGATCGTCGCCATGGCTTATGGCCCGTTCGCGAAGATGACGCCCGCGTGGTGGATGTTCCCGCTTACCGCCGCCGCCATTGGGCTCAAGTTCATCGCGCCGCTGAGCCCGTGGGGGATTCCGACCGCACCCTCACACGTGCCCGCGGCGCCCTCTCTCACCGCCTACTGTGAACTGCATCGCGGCAACGGCCTTCTCATCGTCGATCCCGACGACGAGCTGTTTGCCGCGGATCTGCCACTGCCGCGCATCCGCTACGTTTGGCGAGGCGAACCGCCGCAACCCGGCCGCTACGCACTCGATTTCGCGGATATGGGCATCACTCTGAGCGTCGCGCAGTTCGACGACCTTCCCAAACTGCGGCCGGCATTCCGCCGCAAATTGCGCGAGTGGGGAGTCGACGCGGACCCGATCGGCACTGTCATCTACTATTCCGATCCGGCGCAGATCGCCAGCCTCGTGGCTGCTCACCCGGACAGCGACTTCCTGCTTCCGCACGATGCCGCGCCCGCTTCCACGCACGTGCTCGTCAATGCGCCGGACGGACAGGTGCTGATGCTGTCGCGCGATCCCAAGCCTGCGCCTGCGCCCGCCTGGACATGCAATCCGTAAGCGCCTATTTCCGCACGGGAACGCGGTGAAACGGCCCGAGTAGTCCGAACACGCCAACCGAGTTTGTCGTGCCTACAAATACCTTGCCGTTGGCAATCGCAGGCACAATGAACTTGTTGCCAACGCCGAAATGGTCGCGGCCGCCCGGCGCCTGATCGCTGTTGTACAACTCCGTCGCCACGTTCGATGCCAGGTATGCATGCAGCACCGCCGTGCCTGAGTTCTCCACGGCCCAAACGATGCCGTCCTTGGCGCCGTTCGCCGAAATCGCCGGAGTCGCGCCCGGGTAGGGAAACGTTGTTGCCGATCTTGCCGCCGCCGAAAAGGCTCCGCCGCGAAACGCGAACGCCCGCAGTGAATCGCCCACGCCGCCGTAATACATCTGCCCGTTGAACCATGCCGGGCTCGACCATGCGCCGGAGGGAAGCGCATTCGGCAACAACTGATAGATGGCATCCATGCCCGGATTGAACTTGCCCATGTTCGCCTGATCCAGAACGTAGATGTTCCGATCTTTTCCGGCGCCTATGGTCAGCGAGACCATCTGCCCGCTGCCGTTGTCCAGCGGAGGAGTCAGCATCAATCCTCCCGATCCAAGATCGACATCGCCATTCGATTCGGAAACTGTATTCACCATGGTGAAGTAATCCGCTACGGCAAGCGAGCCCGAGTCCGCCGTAGACACTTTCACAAACGCATTGCCGAAGTCGCCTTTCGAAGGAAAGCCGGACGCCGTAAGAGCCACGTCGAACGTGCCATTCCCCGTCAGGAGATACACGTTGCCGTTGGCATCAGCCGCCGGACCCGCACCCGACGCCCAAATGCCGCCATCGTTGCCGTTCGGCGCCAGGTTCAGGACGCCGCGCTGCGCCAGTGTTTTCTCGTCGTAGCTCAACACCCAGCCTGCGTACGCGCCGCCATCGCAGTGCGATCCCCACGTCGTGTACACTACTCCGTTCGCGATCAGCAGACCGGGCCGTGCGGTATGCACGGAGGAATCGAACGTGTTCTCCGCGCCCTTACCCGGATACGCCGCTGCGATCTCCACCGGGCCGCCGAACTGCTCGGAGAGCGTCGCCAGATCCAGCGCATGAAGGCGATGATGATACTTCCGCGATCCGTCCCTGGACTGCGCGATCGCATAGATAGTGCCTGCGGGGCCCACGGAGCGGTCGATCGCGGGAGTGGCTGTGATCCCGATCTCCGGGGTCACCTGCTCGCATCCGTGATCGTCGCTCGGAACTTCACCCGGCGGCAGCAGCGACACCTGTCGCAGCTTCGCAAAAGTATCCGCGTCGAAGGCGTACAAACTGCCGTGCTCCGTGGCGACATACAGGATATTGTGAATGCCGTCGCCCGGAATGTTTACCGCGGAGACGTAAAGCGGCTGAGCATCCACCTTCCCATCGACCGCCAGCACCGCTACTAAACCGAAGCGTGTCTCCTTCACATTTCCCGGATTCAGGATCCGTTCGTTCAGGTTGGCGCCGGTCCGCGCGTTATCGTTGTGCCACGTGAGAATGTCCGCCTGCCCCCACGCCGCCAGAACGCAAGCCACCCCAAGCACCGCGACCCTCATGCCCCATACGTAACATGGATGCCCTCGCGGATAGCGCGAGGATTCGCACAAGACGGGGCAGCACTGAGCGATTGTTACGCGCTATTAGGCAGCCCGCTCCTGATCCTTGTACTGCAACTGGTAGAGCTTCCAATAAATGCCGCGCTCCGCCAGCAATTCCTGATGCGTTCCGCTCTCCCGCAACTGGCCTTTGTGCATCGCCAGAATGCGATCCGCCCGCTGAATCGTGCTCAGCCGGTGCGCGATCACAATGCTTGTGCGTCCGGTGACCATTCTCCCGAGCGCCTCGCGCACGCGCATTTCGGTGTCGGTATCGACGCTCGAAGTGGCTTCGTCCAAAATCAGGTATCGCGGATTATGCGCCAGCGCTCGCGCAAAGCTGATCAATTGTTTCTGCCCCGTGCTCAACCCGCCGCCGCGTTCGCGAATGGGGTGCGCGAAGCCTTGGGGTAGCGCGCGCACGAAATCCAGCAGATTCACCTGTTCGGCCGCGGCTTCTACTTCCTGCTGCGCAATTCCTTCAGTGCCCAGCCGTATGTTCTCTTCCACCGTTCCCGTGAACAGGTACGGGTCCTGCAAGACCACGCCGAACTGCCGCCGCAACTCGAGCGGATCCAGTTCCCGCACGTCCACTCCGCCCACGCGAATGGCCCCGCGCTGCACATCGTAGAAGCGCAGCAGAAGGCTGATCAGCGTCGTCTTCCCCGCGCCCGTGTGCCCCACCACCGCGATGGTCTCGCCGGGCTCTATGCGGAAGCTCACGTCGCGGAGCACCCAATCTTCGTCCTTGTATGCAAACCAGACGCGATCGAACTCGATCGCTTGAATCGCCGTTCCGGCGGCGCGCGGCGACACGGGGGCTACCAGGCGCGGGCGCTCGTCCAGCAGTTTGAAAATGCGCTCGCTGGACGCCATAGCTCCCTGCAGAATGTTGTACTTCTCGCTGAGGTCCTGAATCGGGCGGAAAAACCGCAAGCCGTACTGCAGGAACGCGGCTACCACGCCGAGCGTCAGGGCCCCGCTTTGCACCCGAAAGCCGCCGTATGTCAGAATTCCGGCGAGCGCCAGCATGCTGATGAACTCCACCACCGGATAGAACCAGCCATACGCCGTGATGGCGTCTTTGTATGCCTCCATGTGCTCGCGATTGACGCCTTCGAATTCCACCGCACTCCGCGCCTCGCGATTGAAGAGTTGCAGCACGACAATTCCGGTGATGTGCTCCTGCAGGTAAGAGTTGATCTTCGCGATGGCAACGCGAATTCGCCGGTAGCTCTCTGTTACACTCCGCCGAAAAATCACCGTCGTCAAAATGACGAATGGCATCGCGGCCATCATGATGCCCGTCAATAGCAGGCTGAGGCGCGACATAATCGCGACAATGAAGCCGAGCACCAGTACGTCGCCGAGTATGGTCACCAGTCCGGACGCGAACAAGTCATTCAGTACATCCACGTCTGTGGTGACGCGTGTAACCAGCCGGCAGACGGGGTTGCGGTCGTAAAACGCCAGGTCAAGATCCTGCAAATGAGACATCAACTGCTTTCGTAAATCGAACATCGCAAGCTGCCCGGTATATTGCATCAGGTAGGTTTGCGCGAACTCCGTGACAAACGTGCCCGCCAGTACGCCGAGATACAGTAGGCCGATCCGCGAGAGGCCCGCCCACGCGTCCGCCGGAAGCCAAGCATCCAGAAACGTAGCCGCTCCATTCGGACGTATGTACTTATCGATGGCGATCTTGGTCAGCAGCGGACCCATCGTTTGCAGCACGCTCTGCACCAGCAAAAAAACCAGCGAAAGCCCCACCAGGGCGCGGTACGGCCGCATGTATCCCAGCAGTCGCCGCATCAGCCGCGAATCGTATGCTTTTCCTAGTACTTCTTCTTCCACTAATGTCCAGTCTATCGCCCCGCGTTAGCGCGTATCAGCCCGACGGCTAACCCCAAGACCTTGCTATGATATCCAGTAGCTTTTTTTATGACCCCCGTAGTGGAAGCCCCTCGGAAGCCCCAGTTGCCATGGACTCAGGTAGCTTGGTTCGGTGCCCTCGTTGTCGCCTGTTATGCGCCTATTATCTTCAATTTGGCGCGCCAGTGGAGTACCGACGACGATATGGGGCACGGATTCTTTGTCCCGATCATCTCCGGCTTCATCGTGTGGCAGCGGCGCGCGGAATTAGCGGCTATTAAGCCGCGGCCGAATATGTGGGGACTTCCCGTTGTGATCTGGGGCGCAGTGCAACTGTTTTTGGGGACACTGGGCGTCGAACTCTTTACCACCCGCATTGCATTGATCGTGACTCTCGCGGGCACGGTACTCCTCCTGGGCGGCTCTCATATGTTCCGGAAAGTGGCGTTTCCGATTTTCCTGCTGCTCTTCATGGTTCCTATCCCGTCCGTCATCTACAACTCGATCACCTTCCCTCTCCAGATTCTCGCCACCAAACTTGCGGACAACGCGTTGGACCTGCTGGGTGTTCCAGTGCTCCGCGACGGAAACATTCTGACCTTACCGAACCAAACCCTCTCCGTAGTGGAGGCTTGCAGCGGCATTCGCTCCCTGCTCTCTCTCACCTTCCTGTCGCTCGTTTACGGCTATTTCTTCGAAAGGAAGCGCTGGATTCGCGTCGTGTTATTTCTGGCCACCATTCCCATCGCGATTATCGCCAACGGCAGCCGCGTGACCATTACCGGAATCCTCACCCAAGTCAAGCCGGAACTCGCCGAGGGCTTCTTCCACGAATCTACGGGATGGGTGATCTTCATGATCGCGCTCGCCATTCTGATCCTGTTCCATCAGGCAGTCGTCCGCACCGTTAATTTCCGCAATCGCAGGACCGCCGCATGAGCTTTCTCCAAAACAAGTATGCTCGCATTCTGACTTTCATTCTGCTGCTTCAGGGCGTGTGCTATTACGCCGTCGCCCGGCGCAGCGAACACATACCCGTGGTGAGCCCGCTGGCTGCATTTCCAACCACGATCGGCCCCTGGTATACGTATCGGGAATACCCTATGGAGAAGGAAGTCGAGGACGTGCTCAAAGCCGACGACACCATGAACCGCGTTTACAAGGATTCAGGCAGCGGCCAGGAAGTGAGCCTGTTTATGGCGTTCTTCCGGACCCAGCGGAATGGCCAATCGCCCCACTCCCCCAAGAACTGCCTGCCGGGCGCCGGTTGGGACAAAGTCACCGATGATCGGCAAACCATCGCAGTGCCCGATTGGCCCGAGCCCATCAACATCAACCGGTTCGTCGTTGAACGCGGCAGCGAGAAGAGCGTGACCCTGTACTGGTACCACAGTCACAATCGCGTGATAGCCAGCGAATTCTCCGCGAAGTGGTGGCTGGTTGCCGACGCGATTCGCTACCATCGCAGCGACACCGCCCTGGTGCGAGTTGTAGTTCCCGTGGCGGGAGAAGCCGTCGATCACGCCACGGACGTGGGGGTGGGCTTTATCAAAACCGTTTTTCCGTCTATCGTTCACCAGTTCCCGCGGTGACAGTCGTCTGCCGGCATTTGTGCATTTCATTACAATTGCGTTATTTGTAACTATTAGAACTAGCGGATCGGAAATTTCTGAGCCGGTCGCTGTGCGATTCGTTACCCTATCTTTAGTACTTCAGTAACGGCCATGCCTCATCCCGTCAGGATCTTGTTCATCGGAGAAACCGGTATCGAAGCGATTGCCGCGGAGTTGCGCCGCGGCGGCTGGCAGCCCACATTTGAGCGCGTCCTCTCGCCCGTACACCTGAACGTCGTGCTGGCCGAGCCATGGGATATCGCCATCAGCGACTTCGTGGTGGGAGATTTCGGAGCTCTCGAAGCCCTGCGCATCATTCAGGAGATGGGTCTGGATCTTCCACTCATCGTCGTCTCCTCCCGCTCGGGCGGCCAGGAAGTGCTGGAAGCTCTAAAGGCCGGGGCTGCCGATCATCTCAGCCGCCGCAACCTCATGCGCCTCAACGCAGCCGTGGAACGCGAGATCCGCGCCGTGAAGGCGCGCCGCGAACGAGTTCTCCTGGAAGAACAGTTCCGGCAGGCGCAGAAAATGGAAGCGGTCGGCCGGTTGGCCGGCGGCGTCGCTCACGACTTCAACAATCTACTTACGGTCATCACCGGCTATAGCGACCTCCTGCTTGCCGGCCGCGACCTGAAAGACAATCAGCGCACCGCGCTCGAAGAAGTTCGGCGCTCCGCCGAACGCGGCGGGCAACTCACCGGCCAACTGCTGGCGTTTAGCCGCCGCCAGCCCATGCAGTCGAAGACCGTCAGCATCAACGCGCTCATCCTGCAAACCGAGAAAATGCTCCGCCGCCTCATCGGCGAAGATATCGAGCTGGTCACCATTCCCGCGTCGGCCGAAGACGCCGTGGAAGCGGACCCCGGCCGCCTCGAACAGGTCATCATGAACCTGGTGGTCAATGCCCGCGATGCTATGCCGAGCGGTGGCAAGCTGACCATCGAAACTGTGGCAGTCACGCTGGACGCCAGCTTCTCAGCCAAGCAGCTTGGTGTTCCGCCGGGCCGTTACATCACCATCTCGGTGGTCGACACCGGCACCGGAATGAGCGAAGAAACGCTCAGCCACATCTTCGAGCCGTTCTTTACCACCAAGGGCGCTACGCGGGGCACGGGGCTCGGACTCGCGACAGCGTACGGCATCGTCGTGCAGAGCGGTGGCGCAATCAAGATCATGAGCGAGCTCGGCAAAGGGACCACCGCGCGCATCTACCTGCCGCTGAGCGGCAAAGTAGCGCCCGTTGCCGCCGCGTCACAGCAGTCCTCCGAGAGGCTCTCAGGAGCCGAAACCGTGCTCCTGGTGGAAGACGAAGCCCGCGTCCGGAAGCTGATGGTCGGCGTCCTCACCGGGCGTGGTTACAAAGTGCTGGAAGCCACTCGCGGCGAAGAAGCGCTTCGCGTCTGCCGGGAATACCAGGGCCAGATCGACCTCGCTGTGGTCGATGTCGTCATGCCCGAAATGAGCGGCCCCGATCTGGTTCAAAAGATCGAGTCCCGTCTGAAGGCCAAGCGCGTGCTCTTCATCTCCGGTTATACCGAAGAAGCGATTGTGCACCACGGAGTCGAAAGCACGGGAGCATCGTTCCTGCAAAAGCCCTTCATGCCCGACGACCTGGCCCGCAAAGTCCGCGAGATCCTCGACGCGCCCGCCACGGCAAAGCCGTAGCTTGCGAAGCCGCGCTCATCGCGGATGCTCGAAGTCGCTCGCGTGTGGCACGAGTTCCTGATACACGGCGCTCGGCAGGTCGGTCCGCCAGTATCCGTGCCACTGTGCCCACCCTGTCACACCGAGGAAGATCGCAGCGATTCCCGCAGCCACTGCCCAACTCGGAATTCGACGCCGCGCCGGACCGCTCAGCTCCAGCGCGCCCGCGGCCGGGCACACCGCCACGCAACTCAGACACGCCGTACACTCCGCGCTCGCGATCGTAATCAGCTTGTCGACGGGTAACGAAGACGGGCACGCCGTCGCGCACTTTCCACAATCGATGCAACTCACCGGCGACCGCCGGATGCGCACGGGACTCGCCATCGAAATCAGGCCCATCAGCGCGCCATAAGGGCACAGGTACCGGCACCATAGGTTTTGCACAAACACGCTGCCGATCACGAAGATCGCGATCACAATTCCGCCCGCGAGCCCAAGGTAACGGAAGAAATTCAGCATTTTGATGTCGTCGACGATGCCGTATGGCGACCCGAGAAATGCCACGATTCCCGCGACGCTCATGCTTGCCACCGCATAGAGGAACAACCCCATCAGAAGGTACTTCAAGCCGCGAAGCGCGATGTCCAGGGCGCGCGGAAGGCGCCAGTTGCGCCGGAACGTTCCACGCCCGAGCCGCCAGAGGTATTCGCTCACCGCGCCGACGGGGCACAGCCAGCTACAGAAGCTCTTTCGGAAGGTCCAGCTCATCGCGACGAATGCGATCAGCAGAAACATGCCTGCGGGATGAAGGGAAGGAATGCGCCCGCTGGACGCCCACACCCGCAAATTCATAAGGGAGGCAATGGGCAGCCACCCCTCAACGCCCGCCGGACGCTCTGCAAACGTGGTTCGTCCGCCGCTCTCGTAATACCGCACGAACATCCAGAACTGAATCCCGATCCAGATGTTCAGCAGCAGGAAGGCAGCCTGAAACGCATGCCGCAGAGCCTGAGAGCGATCTTTTTCCACGCGCCGAACCAGCTTCGGGCGAGCCATACCGTGTTACCTCATCCGCATGGTAACGTCCGGCAGGCTCCGACCCGGTGACGCCAGTCACAGGCGCACTCGAAGAGATTTACCGGTGGCTCGCTTTATCGAAAACGTACCCTCCGGCAGCCCCAGCCAGCGCGCCGATCCCCGCGCCCTTGCCGCCGCCCGCGAGACCGCCGATTACCGCTCCGCCGATGGCTCCGCCAGCCATGTATTTCACCAGCCGGTGATGCCGGTGATGATGCCGGTCATAGTAATAGACTACGCGCGGCCGTTCTTCCCGAACGATCGTGGTGGGAGGAGGCGCCACTGCCGCCACCGCGGGAGCAGCCATCGGAGCAGGCTGCGCGACCATCGGCCCATCGCCGAAAGGTGAGCTGGCATAGACCACAGGTGCCCCGGCATTCGAATAATACGGCTGCGATGCAGCGGGCGCGCCCTGATCATAGGGCTGCTGTTGAGGCTGCGACGCCGTAGCAGGGTACTCGCCATATTCATTCGCCACAGGCTGCGAAGCATCGTACAGAGGCGCCGCCTTCGGCGTGCGGTCACGAGTCCAGCCGACGATGCCGGCAACGGCGAGCACGCCCACGCCTGCGATTGTTAAGGTCCGTCTCATGCTCGAGTTCAAGTACATCGTTGATTCCTCTCCGTTCCAGTTGCAGTTGCCGTACCACATACGGCGACTGTTCCGAAGGTCACGTTGAAATCGGGAAAAAACGCGCGGACTAGTCGAAACGTTCAAAACGGTCATTTCCGCCGGCTCTCGCCAATAACGTTACGAATAATCCTAAGTGGCTGATTTAAAGTGAGTTATTTGTCCGCAAAACGGCTGACTCCTATCGTTTTGCGCACTTCTGTGGGATACTTGATTATAGAACAGGTTTACAAGCGCAAGAATGTCCCATCTGGACGACGCAGTAGCCCGATACAACAAGTCACTGGAAACCGGACCGTACCGCGACCTCGCATGGGCGGAGGCCCTGCATGAACGCATGGAGGCGGGAAAACTCGCGTCCGGCGGCCGCCTCATCTGTCCGTTCCTGCGCCCCAACTTCATTTCGCGCCGGCAATACGACTCTTTGGTGAAGACCGGCGAATCGCTGATCTGCGCTATCGATCGCATGGAGCAGATGGTTCTTTCGAGTCCGCAGCTTCTGAATCGTCTGGAACTGCTGCCCGCGGAAAAGATGCTTGCGGGGATCGATCCCGGATATCAGGCTCTGGAAGTGGCCGCCCGGCTGGATTCGCATCTTGCCAACGGTCATCTGCACTTCGTTCAATACAACGCCGATTCACCCACCGGCGCCGGGTATGCGGATGCGCTCAGCGACATGTTTTACGATATTCCGCCCATGAAGGAATTTCGTAAGAAGTATTCGCTGGCGAAGATCGGCAGCCGTAAGCATTTGCTCAACGCCCTGCTGAAATCGTACAAGCAATTCGGTGGCACAAAAAAGCCGAACATCGCGATCGTCGAATTCCGGCCGGCGTACCACTCCGGGCAGAGCGAGTACGAACTGTTCCGCGAATTTTTCCGCGAAGAAGGCTACGCCGTCGAGATCGTTTCGCCGGAACAGCTTGAATACCGCAATCGGGCGCTGCGCAAGGGCAACTTCGAAATCGATATCGTTTACCGCCGCCTGGGGGTTCAGGAATTCCTGCTGCGGTTTGACCTCGCGCATCCGCTGGTACAGGCATATCGCGACCGCGCCGTCTGCGTGGTGAACAGCTTCCGTTCGGAGCTGGCGCACAAGAAGGCGATGTTCGGCCTGCTCACCGATGAGTCGCTCACCGCGAAATTTCCGGCCGTCGAGCGTAAAGCCATTCGCGAGCACGTGCCGTGGACGCGTCTTGTGGCAGCGAGCAAAACCACATACCAGGACCGCACCATCGATCTTCCCGAGTTCATCGTCGAAAATCGCGAGCGCCTCGCCCTGAAGCCGAATGACGACTACAGCGATCAGCACACCTATCTCGGATGGGAGATGGATGCCGCCGGTTGGGATCGCGCCCTCAAGCAGGCCATGCGCGCGCCGTATGTCGTTCAGGAACGTGTTGAGCCGGTACGCTGCGTCTTCCCCATGGCGCAGTTCGGGCAGCTCGAGTTCCGTGAAATGCAGGTGGATGTTCACCCGCACGCGTATCTCGGAAAAGTGCAAGGCTGCTCCAGCTGGGTTTCGAGCGGCAAGAGCGGCTTCTCGACGGCCGCCGGCATAGTCCCCACCTACATCTTGGAAGTTAAGTAACGACTGGAGCCGGGTCGATCGTCACGGTAGCCCGCAGATTTGCCACCCCCGCGGTGTAGCGCGAATCGCTCACGGCGAACGAAACCGCGTCTTCCAGCCAGTCGTGCCACACGCCATCGGGATCGTGTGACGCCACGGTGAGCGTATACTCTTCCGGGCAAAGCTCGCAGCGAAACGCGAAGCTGATCGTTAGTGTGTCCCCCGCCGCCCGCGGCCCGAGCTTCAGCCGCTCCAGCTCCGTATTCGTGCCGTACACGTTGAGCCCTATGCGCGTGCGAATCATCATCCCGATCACCGGGTCGGCAACCGCATCGCGAAAGCGAACGGTCACGCGCACCTGCGCCAGCTCGCCGCTGCGCCACACCATCGTCGGATGCCCGTTTTCGCCGATGGTTTCTACGCGCAGCACTTCCGCGCGTCCGTCGCCGCGCCGCACGCGTGCCGAAAGGGGCGAAGTGCCGCCCTCTCCCCACGCGCGAATCTTCTCCGCGGTGAACTTGCGATAGGCCGCGAGCATCTCTTCCGGATCGCCGCGTCCCGCGAGTTTTCCGTCGCGCAGCCACCAGATTTCATCGCACAACCGGCGAAGCAGCTCTTCCTCGTGCGAAACCACCAGAACGGTGGCGCCCGCGCGCCGGAACCGGTCCAGCGCAATGGCCGCGCGTTCGCGGGTTGCCGCATCCTGCCGCGCGAACGTGTGCTCGATCAGCAAGGCATCGCCGCTCGCGGGCACGTCCAGCGGATCCATTGGCCCGAGCAATCGTGCGTCGCCCGGGCGCTCCACCTCCCCTGACGCGGGCTTCTCAAGCCCCGCCGCCAACCGCAGCAAGCGGCCCTTGCCGCTTCCGTTCCCCCCGAGAATTCCGATCACCGCGCCGGATGGGGCCGTGGCATCGAACTCCTGCAACGGCGCACTCGTCACGCGGCGGAACACTATTGCCATAAGCAGTTAGAATAGCAATGCACCCATGGAAGATGCCAAAGTGCTGGAACGCATGCGCGACGATTGGAACAGCCGCGCAGGCGAAGATGCCAATTACTACGTTGCCTTCGGCCGCCGGGATCAGGACGAAGAAGAGTTCTTCGCGACCGGCGCCGATATGGCGCACGCGCTCTCCCGGGAGCTGAAGCGCTTCCCCGGCCGCGATGCCGCCCTCGAAATCGGCTGCGGACCCGGACGCCTGATGCGCCCCATGAGCCGGCATTTCCGCGAGATCTACGGCGTCGACGTCTCCGACGAAATGATCAAGCTCGCGCGCCGGCGGCTCGCCGGAACGCCGAATGCCCACCCGCTGCACGCTTCCGGCAGCGACCTGAAAGCATTCGCGGACGAGACCTTCGACTTCGTTTATTCCTACGCCGTCTTTCAACACATCCCCAGCCGCGAGGTGGTCTTCAACTATCTCCGCGAGGGCCGCCGCGTGCTGAAGACCGGCGGCATCCTGCGGTGCCAGATCAATGGTCTGCCGGCCACCGCGCGCCAGTACGATACCTGGAGCGGCGTCCGCATCACGGCCGCGGAGATCTCCGCGTTTGCCCTCGACCACGATTTTCAACTCCTCGCGTTGGAGCAGCCGCTCACGCAGTACATGTGGATCACGTGCCGCAAACGTCCCGCCGGCTGGCGTGCGGCGCTGCGCCCTGCCAACGCAAGCATACGGAGTATCGGCAACGCGCTCACCGGAGAGGCCGCGGTGCCGGATCGCGGTGTCATGTCTGCCATTTCCCTCTGGGTGGAGAATCTCCCGCGCGAAGCGGATATCAACGGACTCGAAGTCCGTGCGGAAGGCGCGCTCTGCCGGGTTGCCTACATCGGCGAGCCGGAGGCGGACAGCGTCACGCAAGTCAACGTGGAACTGCCACAGGGCGTCCGCACTTGTCTTGTGCCCGTCTCCATCGCCTGGGCCGGCGCGGCGCTGGCGGAAGACGGCTGGGTTCGCGTGATTCCCGCTCCGCCCAACGTGCCGCGGATTACCGCCGTCAGCGACGGAGTCAATCTGCTCTCGGGAACGAAGATTGTCACCGGCTCCGTGAAGGTGACCATGGTGAACGTGGAGCATCCGGAACAGCTCGCCGCGAAGGTAGACGATGCGCCGGCCTGCGATGTCGAGTGGTTTTGTGCGGACCCCGGCATCATGCGCTACGAATTCAATTTCCACATTCCGCAGACCATCTCTCCCGGCGCGCACAACGTGTGGCTGACGATGGGCCGCCGGACGTTCGCGCCAATCGGTATTGAGGTCGCCTGATTGCGCTGGCTGCCGCTCGCCATCGCGCTCGCCGCCGCGCAACAGCCTGCCACTCACGTTCTGCAACTCGCGCCGGGTGTTGTTGAGGTGCACTCCGAAGTCCTGATCGCGCCGGGGACGGAAGTGCGCGGCGCTGCTACCGGCACCGTCATCCGCTTCGCCGCCGACTTCAAAGGCCGCGCCGCTTTCGTCGTTGCCGGTTCCGGCGTGCTGCTGCACGATTTCACCATCGACGGCAACCGCGATGCTCTGGAGCGTCGCACCGGCCTTCCGCCGTCGAACCTGCCGTTCGCCGAATTTACGACCGGCAGCGGAATTCTCGCGCAAGGCGCGACGGATCTCCGCATCGAGCGCATCGCCTTCCGGAACATCGCCGGCTTCGCGGTGCTCGTGTCGAAGTCGCGGAGGGTGCTCATCGATCGCGTGCGCGTGACCAATAGCGGATCTCGCAACGAAGCAGGCCGCAACAATACGACCGGTGGAATTCTACTGGAAGAAGGTACTGCTGACTTTCAAGTGACGCGCTGCGAGCTCACCCACATTCGAGGCAACGGAATCTGGACGCATTCGCTTTTCACGTCGTCTCGCAACTCGCGCGGCCTCGTCGCGCTCAACCGCTTCGATGCGCTGGCCCGCGACGCAATTCAAGCGGGCCACGCCACCGAATTCCGCATTGAAGATAATTTCGGAGTCCACATCGGGTACCCGGCGGAAGAAATCGATATCGAAAGCCAGGCAACCCCCGTCGGCATAGACACCGCGGGCGACGTCGACCGCTCCTCCTATGCTCGCAACACCTTCCGCGACGTCGCCGGCAAATGCATCGACCTCGACGGCTTTCACGACGGCGATGTTACCGCCAATCGCTGCACCGCTATCGCCAGCATCGGCATTCTGTTCAACGACAGCAACCCCAACACACGGTCGAAGAATATTCGCATGACGGGCAACGTGCTCGATGGCGTGGGGCTGACGGGGATTTACACGTTCGGAACGGGCCACATCATCGCCAACAACCGGCTGCTGAACGTGAACTACACGCACTCCGAAGTGGAAGGGCTGGATGCGGGAATCTATCTCGGAAAAGGTTTCCTGTGGCTCGAGCCCGCACACGGCAACGTCATCCGCGGCAACGAAATCACCGGCTACAAAATGAACGCCCGGTGCGTGGTGAGCGCACCGGGCGTCGATCGCAACTCAAACCGGATATCCGCTAACGATTGCCGGTAATGCCGCGCGCCTACTTCATTCCGGCCCTGAGCACCTCGATCGCTTTCTCAATCTGCCGGTCATGGCCGGTCAGAAAGTCGCTCGGCGCGTTGTCCACATAAACGTCCGGCGGCACGCCATAGTTCTCCATGTTTGTGCCGTCTTCGGTGTACACGCCGGCGCCCGGAGTGCGCAGCGCCGATCCATCCAGCAGCGTAAACGACCCCGTGCCGATCACCTGCGCCGACGTGGGCACGCCGACAATCTTGCCGAGCCCAAGCCGCCGGAAACCGTCGGGGAACATCTCGGCATCGCTGGCGCTGCGTTCGTTCTGCAGCACCACCATCGGACCGAAGAATGCCTGACCCGGCCGCTTCACATCCAGCGAATCGCGGCCGCGCGTCGATTGATAGGGCTTCCGCTGATTCAAAATTTCCAGCAGTTCCTGATCGATTCCGCCGCCGCCGTTGAACCGCTCGTCGATGATCAGCGCCTTCTTGTCCTGGTTCTCCAACAGGTCCACCTGGAATTTCGCCAGCGACGGCGCATCCATCGCCTTGATGTGCAGGTAACCGATTTCGCCGTTGCTCAGCTTGGCGACCATTCGCTTGCGGTCCACCACCCAGCGTTCGTATTGCAGATTGCTGAACGCCTGCGCAGTGAGCGGCTCCAGCGAGACCGTCCACGCGCCGTCCACGCTCGGCTTCGAGTTCACCAGGAATTCGAATTTGCGGCCCGGCAGAATGTTGAACAGCTTCCAATAATTTCCGGCGCCCTTCAAATCCTTGTCGTTCACCGCCAGAATGTAATCGCCGGTGCTCAGCTTCAGGTAATCGTGATCCGCGGGGCCCTTGCGGTAAATGTAGCTGACCTTGTAATACCCCGATGCGTCGGGCTCCAGATCGAAGCCGGGATACCGCGTCTGCACGCGCTCTTCCGGCGTTTCGCCCGGCACGCGCGTTCCGCCCGAAATGCCCGTATGCGAGGCATTGATGTCGCCGATCATTTCCATGATCACGTTGTGCAACTCCTCGCTATCGGCCACGTACCCGAGCAGCGACTCATACTTGTCTTTCGCCGCATCCCAGTTCGCGCCGTGCATCTTCGGATCGTAGAACCGATTCCTCATCACGCGCCACGCCTCTTCGAAAACCTCCTTCCGCTCGGCCGGGATGTCGATCTCCATGCGGACCGTGAACGGAATCCTCCGCGGAGCCGCGCCCGCCCCAGCCGTCGTGGTGGGAGCGGCTGCCGCGCCCGCGCCACCGCGGCCGCCGCGGCCTCCCCTGCCCGCTGCCGCCGCATCCGCCGCCGGCGCCGCTGCCGCGCTGCCGCCCGCGTTCACCGCCAGCGTGTAGATGCTGCCGCCCTGCAGGTAATAAATTCTGCGGCCGTCGCGAGCCCACTGCGGCTCCGCGCCACCGCCGCCACCGCCGCGCCCGCCCCTTCCACGACCCGCTGCCGCAGCCTCGGTCGACGTCGTGTTCAGGCGGTTCAAGCCCGTGCCGTCTTCGTTGATCGTGTACATTCCCGGACCGCCGCCCGCGCCCGGACCCGCCCCTTCTTCAGCCGCGCCGCCCGCCGCGCCGAACAGGTACGTGCGGCTATCCGGCGCAGGCACAACATAGGTCACCGACCCCGGCATCCGCGTGAGTTGCGTAATGCGCCGGTCCAGCCCGTCCCACACGATCTTCACTTGCACATTCGCCGGCGCGCCGCCGCGTCCGCCGCGCGCCGCCGTGGCATCCTGCGCCGCCGCTTCGGCCTGTGCCTCGGTGTCGATATCGCGATCGTTCGGATTCTTGTCCAGCGGAGTCAGCGCCACGCTATAAAGCTGGTACGCGGTGCGATTCAAGGCCGCCATGGAAGGCGCGCCCACGCCGCCGAGGAACAGAAGTTTGCGCCCGTCGGGGCTCCACTTCGCGCCGTTCGACAGCAGAAAATCGTCGCCGCCGATCATGTGCTCCTGGCCGCTGGCGAGCTCGCGCACCCAGACGTGCTGGCGCAGAAGCTTGTCCGCTTTGCTGTAGGCGAGCCATTTGCCATCCGGCGAAAATTGCGGGTTCTGCACCGGACCCGCTTCGTTCGTCACCAGAACGTCTTCCTTGCCGCTCGCTACGTCCACACGCCTCAGCTTGTGGTCGGAGCCGCTCCACACGAGCGTTGCCGAGTCCGGCGCCCACGTGATGGCGCTTTTGTCGCAATCCGAATCGCTCAGCTTCTTTGCGTTCTTGCCGAGCTCATCGGAAATGTAGACCTCCTGCCGGCCGGTGCGGTCGGAAACGAACGCGATCCATTTTCCGTTCGGACTCCAGCGCGGGTCCTGCTCGCGCCACGCCGATTCGGTCACCCGTTGCGGTTCGCCGCGATCCGTCGCCACCGTGAAGATTTCACCGTGCGCCGCAATCGCCGCGCGCTTGTTCGAAGGGGAAAGGTGGAACGCCTCCGCGCTCGTTAGCGTGATCAGCTCCGTGTCGTTCTCCTTCGCGTCGCTCTTCACGTCCACGCGAATCTCGGTGTCCTTGCCGGTAGCCGTATCGAGCTTCCACACGCCGAAGTTGTCTTCGTAAACAATCGTCTTCCCGTCGGCCGAGATGCTCGGGAAAAAGAGGTTGCCGTCGCCGTGATGCGTCACCTGCACGGGCTTGCCGCCCTTGTCCGAAATCTTCCAGATGTTGTTGAGGCTCTTCATCACTTCGGGCGACCCCGGCTTGACGCTCTTCTCATTCGGCAGCTCGTTGGAGACGAAGAAAATCTCCCCGTTGGCCGCGTACATCGGCCACAGCATATTGCCCTTGTAGTCTTCGTCGCCGAGCCTGGTGAACTTCTGCGTCGCCAAGTCCTCCACCCACAGGTCCGCCGCGTAGCTGCCGCGATAGTGCTTCCGCGACCAGGTCGCCGGATGCCGCGTAAACGCCAACTTCTTCCCGTCGGGCGAATAACTTGCCGAAGCGCCCCAATCGGTCTTTACCGGCGCTTCCACGCCGCCATCGGCCGGGATCTCCCAAAGCGTGGCGACGCTGGGGAACACACCGTTGCCGCGGGTGGAAGTGAAGATGATCTTTCTGCCGTCGGGCGTCCAGCCCACCACGTTATCGTCAGCCGTATGAAACGTAAGCTGGCGAGGTTTGCCTCCCGCCGCGGGCACCACATAGACGTCGTAATTGCCGTCGCGGTTCGAGGAAAATGCGATCGATTGGCCGTCGGGCGAGAAGCGCGGAAACTGGTCGCGCGCCTTGTTGTCCGTGAGCCGCTGCGCGTCCGCGCCGCTCTCGTTGGAGATCCAGATATCGCCCAGATAGCTGAACGCGACCCTCCCTTTGGAATACGTGGGGTGACGGAGCAATTTTACCTGCCCCGGAAGAACCGCCGGCAAAATTAGCACGGCGGCGCAAAGCACGGCTTTTCGGATCATTTCTAACCTCCGCTAACGGAATACCAAGATCTTACTGGCCGGCGGACCGTGCCGCAACTGCCGCGGCGTACCGCTGCTCTCAAAGCGCTCAAACGTGCAAGGTAACCGAAACAGCATGACGCTCCCGGCAACATTTACACCCGTCCCCCGGGTCTGCCCGAGGTGCTTTGTGGCAGTCCCGAAGCACATACACATCTGCCCCAATTGCAAGGTGCCCCAGGAAGGCATCAACGTGTCGGCTGCGGTTTACAACGTCCTGCTGGCGCTGCTCGCCCTGTTATTACTGGTCAGCACCGGCTGGATGCTCTACCAGATGATCGATCTTGCGTGAGCAACGGGAAAGATCCCCGAAATCCTTGGGAACGGGACAATCGGGTATGATTGCAGTTGAATACCCCGATTGCCATGCGCAGATTCCTGCTTTGCAGCATCCTCACGGGCGTTTTGCTGGCACAAAGGACGGCGCCGCCGCCCATCGATCCCCAGAAAGTTCAAGATCAGGACGCCATGAAATGGGCCGACTATCACCCGATTCCCGGCGTGGATTGGGCGGATGTCACTCGCGTTCCCACGAAAAAGCAGTTCAAGGTAGCCCTAGTGGCCGTGGACTTCCCCGACCAGCCGTTCGTCATCACGCTGCCCCGGCATTCCGATCTCTTCGGCAATCCGCAGATCGATCCCGTGCCTCGTGAGAAGGTGCCGCAGTTTTACGCCGACTTTTATAACACGCCCGGACCGCTGAACCACGGCCACACCATCAACGGTTATTGGATGGAACAATCGCGCGGCCAGATCGGCATCGCCAAACTCGACGTCTTCGGGCCCTACCGGATGCCCAAGAACCTCTTCCAGTACGGCCTCAACGAATGGGGACAGAACAACCCCAACGCCGTGCCCTCCGGCTTCACCGCTAACGGCCGTCTGGAGCCGGACGCCGATGCTGCCTGGGCCGCCGACAAGGGAGCCGATATTAAATCGAAGTATGACATCGTCCTGCGCATCTACGCCGGCTATGACGAGACCAGCGTGTGGCAGGAATTCGGCGAGATGAAGTTTCAGACCAAAGAGGATATTCCCGCGGAATGGGGTAATCCCGATACCACCAAGCCGCGCTGGGTGGTGACGCGTTACGAGCCTTGGACCAGTTGGAAAGCCGGGGCGCAACTGTGGGGCCTCTCCTCGGTGCGGCAGGGCGAAAGTTCCGGCACGCTGACCCATGAGATCGTGCACTTCGCGTTTCGCGTCGGCGATAACAACAACAATCCTTATGAGCCGCCGTATCCGCGCGCCGGGTCGGGACCGTGGGACATTATGGACCGGGGCTCTTTCAATGGCCCGGGGGGACCGCATCGCCGCTGGGTAGTGCCCGCGGCCGAAGGCGCCTCCATGCCCGCGGGACTGATGCTGCGCAGCAAGCTCCGTTTCAACTTCCTGCGCGAAGGCACAGTGCTGGCGCTCACTGCCTCGGGCCTGGCGAAGTCTGGGCTCGCGGTAGGAGCGGTTGCGGCGCGCGCTGTCGATCCAGCGCCCGGCCAGTATGCCGGCATCACTGTCCGGCTCGATCACGGCGACCAGACGCCCGCCGAAGACTACGCCAAAAACCCGGTCTCCTCCGGCGATACGAAGTACGATTTCTATACCGTTGAGGTGGTGCAGCGCATCGGCTACGATTCCTTCACGCCGGACAACGGCGTGTTGATCGCGAAGAATCTGGATAACGAGATCAGGGGCGGCGGCCGCGGCGGATTCCATCCGTTCACGTACGTCATCGACGCGCACCCCGAGGACATCCACATGGTGGATTTCAAGAGGCCGGCCGGCGAGCCCGTCATGCGAACCGTTGCGGATTATCGCCAGTTGAACGACGCGTTGTTCCACGCGGGGCTCAATTCGGGCAGCCAGTTCGAGTGGGAAGACGCGCCCAATCGCCTGCACTTCTACATCGTCGATTTGCACAAGAATGCGCAGGGCGTGCTCTCCTACACGGTCGGGGTGCGCTCGCTCGATGGAGCGGGTCCGCAAACCCGGGGAGTGAAACTGACGGCCGCGCGCGGCTGCAATTTCGTGCTGATCAATTCCGGCGCCGCGGAAAGCTGGGATATTTACCGCCTGACCGCAACAGGAGGCCAGATCGTCAACGCCCTGGCGGCAGTGCCGTCGGGAGCATCGCAAACCGTCACGGTATACCCGGCGGCGGGGCGTACCGCGACGCTCAAAGCGCAATCCGAAAGCGATCCAACCAAAACGGCCACAGCCAGGTGCCAGTAGCGACCGGTCTCCAGGTGTCGCAGGCGCGCGCGACCCGACTGATGGTGATAAATGCCACCGGGATCCCGTTGCGGCCGAGTTGTTCAATGGATTAATGTAGCGTTTATAGCGTTTGTAGCGTCTATATGGTAGGGAGGAATGCACGATGCCCGAACAAAATGAGAATTCCGTGGCCGATTTGGCGATCCGCGAAGACGATCGCCGGGCGATCCAGGCAATTTACGAGAAGCTAAAGGACCGCTCCGCTCAACTGGTCGGGCCTGATGGAGAAACACGACACTTACCAAATTCGGTACATGCGTTTCTCGTCGACATCCTGAATGCAATTTCAACCAATGATTCGCTTCTGATCATACCGAACAAGTCGAACTTGTCGACTGTCCAAGGTGCCAAGCTCCTCGGTGTCTCACGTCAGTTTTTCGTTAATTTGTTGGAGACCGGTAAGATGCCATCTCATAAGGTCGGCACCCATCGCCGCGTGTATGCGAAAGACCTCTTTCGCTACAAAGCCGAACGCGATGGCGTTCGCCGGAAAGCGATCGAGGATTTAGGCGCCACTGAAGTAGCCGACGGGAAGTATGACGACATGAGCATGGTTGATGCTGACACTCGTCAATGAGTACGTAGGGCTGCTGGATGCCTGCGTACTGGCTCCGATGCCTGTTTGCGACACCCTGCTTCGCCTGGCCGATGCAGGGTTTTTTATACCAAAGTGGTCGCACGATATTCTTCGTGAGGTGAGGGGTGTCCTTGAAAAGTTTGGGCGGACGCACGAGCAAGTAGAGCACCGAATTCGTGAAATGACAAAAGCATTCGAGGATGCAGCGGTGACGGGATATGATCCGTTGATAAACGAGCATGAGCAATGCTCCGAAAGACCGTCACGTATTGGCGGCGGCCGTTCGCGCCCAGGCTAATGTGATCGTCACACAGAATCTGAAGGATTTCCCCGAAACGTCGCTAGCTCCATTCGGAATCGAAGCGCAGAACGCGGACACTTTCCTCATTCAGCAGTACAATCTTGCGCCCGACATTTTCCTGTCCATCATCCAGGAGCAGGCCAGGGCGAGGAACGTTGATTTTGGGCGACTAATCGAATTGCTATCGAAAATGGCGCCCAGCCTACCGGGCGTGATCTCGGCGTAAAAGCGCGAAGTCGCGGAGTTCCTCGCCGATGGTTCGTTTCGCGTGGCCGCGGCAGGTACTCTTCCGTATGCCTTCCCTTCGATTTCGCCGGCTTCCAGGACGCCTCCTCCGTAGGCGGCTTCTCACCGAACGTGGCTGACGAGTCCTATTTCAATATCCGAATGAAACTCGGATCGACATATAAGCTGTGGCCCATCCCACGTTCGTAGTCGAAGAATTGAAGTTCAACGCGTTCAACCCGTTCCCCACGACAGGTGAAACTAGTGATCTCGATAAACTGAATCGGTTTCCCTATCACAGCCCTGATGGCGACCTGCTCTTCTAAGGGCAGATCGTCGAGGAAGCCGGGCGGAAGCCCTTCCAGAACGACCATGTCACCTGATTTCGGTTCGTTGTCTTCGATATCCATATAATACCGACGGTTTTGCGAGATGCCTACTCTCCCGTGTATTGGACGACCCGGCCGCAGCGACCGGCCCGGTGCTCGTACTCTCGCCGGATCTGCGCCTATTGTCCCACTTTGACTCTCCTGTCCTCCAAAACCACGTCTCCTTCCGGGCGTTCGCGCCCGAAACAACATGCATGGTTTCTCGTTTCCAGGTGGGGCCAAATCAGAGTATCGAAAGGCGCCGGGAAGCTCCAGCAAGGTGTATTTCCCGCGCTCGGCGCCTGAACGCACCAAGCGGGCGCGTGGAATGCGTTGCGGAAGGCGGCACGGGTGGAATTGCCGCTTGCACGATCTGAGGCACACGGCGGCGACGAAAATGGCGGAGGCGGGCGTTCCTGAATCGACGATGCTCGCGCTCATGGGCCACATGAGTAGGGCGATACTGGAGCGCTATTCGCATGTTGGAATGGCGGCGAAGCGCGCTGCGCCGGATGCCCTGACTCTGGATCGGGTAGCGCATCCTCAAGAGATTCAGGAGGCACTAGGAGAACTAAGCCTTGAGCAAATCGTCTCTTCGCAAGTCCATTGAGGGCCTGCGTAAAACGGTTAGACAGTACTTTCCGGTAACCCCGTCTATGAACCGGAATGCATCTCAGGCAAATGATTGGGCGGGTGGCCGGGTGTGAACCGAGCATTGATCTGCGCGCTTAGCCGGACGCAGACAAGCGCCTGTTAGAATCATCGGTCGAAGTCGCTCAGGATGGTTTCGCGCCTGCAACGAGCGAGGCTCCCGTGGAGGCAACATTGCGCAGATCTGCAATCCGTACGCTGAAAGCGGCAACGCATGCGCCGATCATCTCGGCAGCGTTCTTTAAGCGAACTGTCCAAATCTGGAACTGGGATACTGGCGAACGCACACGCGAATTCGATACCGTCACGGATGGCCACCCCCATCTGTTGGTCAGTCCTTTCGGCGACTATGTGATCGCGGCAAATTGGAGAAAGGGCAAGCAGGGTGGAGTGGCCTGTTACGGAACGAAGACGGGGGAGAAGGTCTGGCACCGCACAGACCTTCGCAGGATCGGACGTATGCGCTTCGCATCCGACGGAGCCTCGATCTGGTGCGGAATTGCTGGCCGCTCATTACAACAGTTGGATGCCCAGACAGGTAAAACGGTAGCAGTGATGAGGGCGGTCGAAGAGGTCCTGGATAGTCCGTATTCCGATCACCGTTTGGAAATCTGCCGCCAGCAGATCTTGATCGCAGGCATGAGCAAGATCGTGGTGCCGAGATTGTCATTTGCACTGCTCGATGCGGCGTTTAGCCCTAGCGCGCTGTGCTTAACCGAAGCAGCTGGCATCGTGCGCTGCGTTGACCTCGACCTCGGAATGGAGCGTTGGCAATATGTGCCTCCCAGCGGTCAACATCTAATCTTTCTTTCATACAACTCTACTGACCACTGTTTCTATGGGACACGGTGGAGTTATGAAACGGGAGGACCAAACATTCTGATTCGGCTGTCAGAAACGACCGGCACTTCCACTGAGGTTTGTCATCTGAACGCGTATCCTGATTGCTGCTGTTTTGCCGAAGGTGTTGTAGTCACGTCAGCGGGCGACGTAGTCTCATTGCAGAACGGAAACACGATAAGGAGGCTCGACTTTCCTGAGTGCGACTATCCTGATTCTCCAGTCCAGGATTTCCATAAGCAGTGGTGAAGTGGGGTTGTGGCTGAAGAGTGGCGTTACCGGAAACTGACCGGCGAAGCAGAACCGCCGAGTCCACACTATTCAGTGATCGGGGCAATGCTTTGTTTTGAGTGGTGAGCGCGGTAGGAATCGAACCTACAACCTACTGATTAAGAGTCAGTTGCTCTGCCAATTGAGCTACGCGCCCCTGAGACAGGACTTCCCGGCAGATGCGGTGCCGTACTCCGCCCCGCAAGCCCCGATTATAGCATCTCGCCGCCCGTTGTCACGCTTTCGGTGCAGGATTCTCCGGCGGTAGCCCCGCCGCCACAATCTGCACGATATCCAGCAACTTCGGCATCTCCGCCGGCTTCACCGCGCCCAACGCGTCCCGGAACATCGTCTGGCAAAACGGGCACGCCGTCCCGATCGTCTGCGCGCCCGTTGCGAGCAACTGCTCCACCCGCTCCACGTTCACGCGTTTGCCTTTCTCCTCGCCCAGGAACATCTGGCCGCCACCCGCGCCGCAACAGAAACTCCGCTCTCTCGCGCGCTCGGGATCCACCACCTCGCCGCCGCCGAGCGCGGCCACCTGCCGCGGTTGCTCGTAAACGTCGCGATATCGTCCCAGGTAGCACGGGTCGTGAAACACCACCTTCTCCCGCGATTCGCCGCGCGGCAGTTTGTCCTGCAGCCGTGCCAGCACTTCGCTGTGATGCTCAATCTCAAACGTGCCGCCGAACTCGCGCCAGTCCGTGCCGATTGTCCGCACGCAATGGGGGCAGATCGACACCATCTTGCCGACCTTCGCCGCGCGCAGCGTTTCGATGTTCTGTTCCGCCACCTGGCTCACCGCCAGATCGTTGCCCAAACGCCGCGCCGGATCGCCCGTGCACCGCTCCTTCTTCAACACGCCGAAGGTCACGCCCGCATGGCGCAGCACGCGCGCCATGCTCTGCACGATCTCGCGGCCCTGCGGATCGTATGCGCCCATGCAGCCGAGCCAGAAACAATACTCCTGTGTTCCGTCGTAGATCGGCAGTTCCGCCTTCTCGATGAACTTCTGCCGCTCCGCCGCGGGGAACCCGAGCGAGTTGCCGTTGCGCTCCAGGTTCAGGAACAGTTTGCCGCCATATTCGTTCTCCCACTTGCCCGTATTCACCAGGCCGCGCCGCAGCCCGATGATGATCGGCAGATGCTGAATCCCGACGGGGCACTGATATTCACAGCCGCCGCACGACGTGCACTGAAACACCGCCTCCTCGGAGATGTGCGTCCCCACCAGCGGCGCTTCGTTGCCCGGACCCTCCTGATTCAGATACCCGCGCAGACCTAGAATGATCGTCTTCGGATTGAGAATTTTGCCCGTGTTGTTCGCCGGGCAGTGTTCCGTGCAGCGTCCGCACTCCACGCAGGAAAAAGCCTGCAGCGCATCGATGCGCGTGACGTCCTTGCCGGTGTCGAGCCCGAAATCCTCGTCGCCTTCCAGCGGCGGAATCCGGCTGAAGCCCGCGCGCCGCAGAAACACTGTCACCGGGCTCAGCGCCAGATGGAGATGCTTGGTATGCGGAATCAGCGGCAGGAACGCAAGTATCGCGATGGTGTGCAACCACCAGTTCACCTTTCCGCCGGTGGAGCCTTCGCCGTACCACAGCATTCCGAGATACGTCACCATCAGCGCGAAAATCAGGAACGCGATCACGCCCGATTCCGGCGATACCGCTCCCAGCCACCGCGGCCTCACCAGGAAACGCCGCACGAAAAGTCCAACGATGCCGACGATCACCAAGATCGCCCATACAGCCACGAAGCCGAAATACAGCCGCCCGAAGCCCGAAGCAGGCGAGAGAAACGCCACGCCGAAGCCCGCGGCGAAGTGATTCATCGTGATCAGCGCGAACGCGCAAAATCCCCAGAAGACAAATGCATGGGCCAGGCCCGGTAGCGGACGCTCGCGAATCACTTTCCCCTGAAGCGCCACTTCCCACAGGAACTGCCGCACTCGCCGCCCCACTGGCGCCACTTCGAAATCGGCGGTAGGTTTCGAAGCGCGGATCGCCCGCAGCACACCGCGAAGACGCATCCAAAACAGCCCAAGGGACGTGAGCATGAGTACGAGAATGAGCGCGCGCTGGCCCCACGTTACATCGGTCATAGATACAGTTTGACTGTAGCGCAAATCGCTGTGGCGCCCACGTGACGCCGCGCATGCACGCGCTAAGATAAAGCGGGTTGGGAGGGAATTTGCATATCGTCGTGACCGGCGCCGCCGGGTTCGTCGGCTCGCACATGTGCGACCGGCTGTTGGCCGAGGGCCACACGGTCATAGCGCTGGATAATTTCATCACAGGGTCGCCGCGGAACATCGCCCACCTCGCGGAGAATCCGGCATTCGAATTTCGCGAGTGCGACATCACGCAACCCTTTCGGATCGAAGGTCCGGTTGATGCTGTGGTCAACATGGCCTCGCCCGCCAGCCCCAAAGACTATCTCGACCATCCCATCGAAACCCTCGACGTCGGCTCCATTGGCAGCCGCAACTGCCTGCAGCTCGCGCTCGAAAACGGCGCGCGCTACATGGTCACTTCCACCAGCGAGTGTTACGGCGATCCGCTCGTCCACCCGCAGGTCGAAACGTATTGGGGCAACGTGAACCCCGTCGGACCGCGCTCCTGCTACGACGAAAGCAAGCGATTCGCCGAAGCGCTCACCATGGCGTACCATCGCAAGCACGGCCTTCGCACCAACATCGCGCGCATCTTCAATACGTACGGACCGCGCATGAAACTCGACGATGGCCGCGTGGTGCCGGCATTCCTCGATCAGGCGCTGCGCGGGCTTCCCATGACCGTGTTCGGGGACGGCACGCAGACCCGCAGCTTCTGTTACGTCACCGATCTTGTCGATGGCCTCTATCGCCTCATGCTGTCCGGCGAGCGCTTCCCCGTGAACCTCGGCAACCCGCGCGAAATGACAATTCGACAATTCGCCGAGCACATACGCGCCATGACAGGGACGAACTCGCCGATCGTTTCCAAGCCGCTGCCCGAGGATGACCCCAAGCAGCGTCGCCCCGATATCACCAAGGCCCGCACCATTCTGGGATGGGAGCCGAAGGTCTCACTCGAGGACGGCCTGCGCGAGACGGTTGTTTACTTCCGGTCCTTGCAAGCGGCTATGGTGTAGGCGGCTTTAAACTGGTGGCATGACGCTCCGCCGTGCCGCGCTGCTGCTGGCTATTTCCGTTGCCGTTGCGCAGGAGCTCCCGCGCCCGGACCGCATGGGCGTGGTCAACACCGGACCGTACGATTACGGAGTCATGGGTCCGCCCGCCACTCCCGCAATCGTCGCCGCGGCCGGCAAAGCGGTTGACAAACGCCTGCCGCCCGGACCGTTTCAGCCCACCTGGGAGTCCATCGAAAAGAACTACCGTCCGCCCTCCTGGTTTGACGGCGCCGGCTTCGGCATCTTCATCCACTGGGGTATTTTCGCCGTCCCCGCTCACCACAACGAATGGTATGAGAAGCACATGTACGGCGCCGAGGCGCAATGGCACACCGCGCACTTCGGTCCGCCTGAGCAGTTCGGCTACAAGGACTTCATTCCGAAATTCACGGCCGCAAAGTTCGATGCCGCCGCGTGGGCCGCTCTCTTCAAGAATGCGGGAGCGCGCATCGTCATCGGCATGGGCGAGCACCACGACAATTTTGCCGAGTGGAACAGCGATGTCACACCGTTCAATTCGGTGAAGATGGGGCCACACCGCGACCTCATCGGCGAACTATCGGCGGCTGTCCATCGGCAAGGGCTCAAGTTCGGAATCGCGAACCACGGAGTCGAGAACTTCACCTTCGTCAATCCGCCCGCCGATCTTCGCGACCGCCTGAAGGCCGCGCATGCCGATCTCTACGATCCCGCCTGGGCGGCTTTTTACAATGTCGCGGACCGCAGCGACGCCGCTATGACCCGATTCCTCACCGATTGGGTGAACCGCAATCTGGAACTCATCGATAAGTACCAGCCCGACCTGCTCTGGTGGGACAACGGAGCGAACTTGCGGCTCCTCGATCCGCTGAAACTCTTCATCGCCGCTTACTATTACAACCGCGCGCGCCAATGGAATCGCGAGGTCTCGCTCGCCACCAAGTACGTCGCAATGGCGCCGGGGAACGACGATCGCCACCTCATCGGCTCCATCCTCGATTTCGAAAAGGTGGGCACGCGATCCCCGGCGGCGATTCGCCCGGGACAGTGGATGGTGGACGATCCCATCGGCAGCAACAGTTGGGGCTACGTCGAAGACCTGCACCTGGTGTCTCCCGCGAGCATCATTGCGAAACTGGTGGATACCGCCAGCAAGGGAGGAGTGTTCTTCCTGAACGTCTCGCCCATGGCCGATGGCGCCATCCCGGAGGCGCAGCAGCAAATTCTGATGAAGGTGGGGACGTGGCTGCAAACGAACGGAGAAGCCATTTACGGAGCACGCGCGTACAGCAAATTCGCGGACGGCGCTATCCATTTCACCGCCAAGAGCGCCAACGTTTTCGCGATTTTTGCAAACTGGCCCTCTGAAGGTGCACTCAAGCTCGCGATCTCTACTCCGATTTCAGGCGCAACCCTGTTAGGAAGTTCTGAGCCGCTCAAAGTCACGCAGGACGTCAATGGAGCCGAGATCCGCTTGCCGGCGAAACCGCAGGGCGACGGTCGCTGGTCCGTCAAGTTAACGTCAACCGTCGACCGTTAGTGTTAGTTCTCATAACTTAGGTTAATTTTGTGAATACCTTAACCATCGGCAACTGTTCAAAGAGCCGATGCGGGCGTAATGTCGGGGTCGAGGTAGTAGACGTGACACAGATGTTGAAGAATGTCCTTTTTGAGGATCAGGGTCAGGATCTGATTGAATACACCCTCCTGATGGCCTTTGTGGCATTGGCCTCCGCCGCCCTTTTCCTCGGCTCCGGGCAGAGCATCGCCGGTATTTGGAACACATCCAACTCTCAACTTACAGCGGCTAATTCAACGGCGTCCTAAGCCAACACACATTGGCGCGCCATCTGCATGCGCTCCACGTTATATGAAGACGGGGAGCTGCGTACGTGCCGCTGGGTGACTTTCTTTTTGGTAAGCCGCTCGCTTCCGGAGAAGATGACGAGCAGAAAATCGGACCCCTTTCCGGCATACCAATCTTCGGATTGGATGCTTTAGGCTCGGCTGCTTACGGTCCGGAAGCGGCTCTCACGATCCTGATCCCGCTGGGCGCCGTGGGGCTGGCTTACCTGGTCCCGATCACCATCGCCATTATTCTTCTGCTCGCCATCGTTTGCTTTTCCTATCTGCAGACGATTCCGGCTTACCCCAATGGCGGCGGCTCCTATACGGTAGCCAGTCAAAACCTGGGCGAGTTCACCGGCCTGGTGGCGGGCGCGGCGTTGATGATCGACTACGTGTTGACCGTCGCCGTCGGCATATCGGCCGGAGTCGGAGCGCTCGTTTCCGCCGTGCCATCCTGGCAGCCGCTGACACTTGTGCTCTGCCTGTTGGCACTGGTCTTCATGACCATCGTCAACCTGCGCGGCGTGCGCGACACCGGCGCCGTATTCCTCCTGCCCACGTACGCGTTCATCGTGTGCATGCTGGTGGCCCTCGCCGTGGGAGTTTTCAAAGTACTCAGCGGATCGGTGGCGCCAGTGGTTGCTCCTCCGCACTTGCACGCGCCCGCTGAAGCCGCCGGCCTGTGGGTGCTGTTGAAGGCATTTTCGAGCGGTTGTACCGCAATGACCGGTGTTGAGGCGGTCAGCAACGGCGCCATGGCTTTTCGCGAACCGCGCGCGCGCACGGCGCAGACGACGCTCGTGACCATCATCGCGCTGCTCATTGTGATGCTTCTTGGAATCGCCGTCCTGTGCCGTGCATACGGAATCGGCGCGACAGTTCCCGGGTCTAGCCATTACCAAAGCGTGCTTTCCCAGATCTTCGGCGCTGTGATGGGCCGCGGCTGGCTTTATCGCGTTTGCATAGCCTCCGTCGTGCTCGTTCTGATTCTGCAGGCGAACACCGCGTTCTCAGGCTTTCCGCGCCTCTGCCGCGCCATCGCGTGGGAAGGCTATCTGCCGCGCGCATTTGCAAATCGCGGACGGCGCCTGGTCTACACGCACGGCATCGTGGTGCTCGCTTTGCTTTCGACTCTGCTGTTGATCATCTTCGGCGGTATCACGGACCGCCTCATTCCGCTGTTCGCGATCGGCGCGTTTCTCGCGTTCACGTTTTCCCAGGCCGGGATGGTCGCGCACTGGAAGCGCGAAGGCGGACGTCACGCGCGCAACAGTATGCTGGTCAACGCCACCGGCGCGGCGGTCACCGCTGCGACCGTCGTCGTCATCATCCTTGCGAAATTCACCGAAGGCGCCTGGGTCACCTTGATTCTGATTCCCGGACTGGTGGCAGTCATGCGATCCGTGCACACCCATTACGAATGCATCGAGCGCGAGATCGCGTCCGGCGATCCGATTTCGACCGCGGGTCTTTCCGCGCCGCTTGTCGTTCTGCCCATTTACGGTTGGAATCGCATCACTGCGAAAGCCCTACGCTATGCGCTTTCCATATCCCGCGACGTTGTCGCCGTCCACGTCACAAACGAAGAGGGCGATACGCCGCAAGTCGCGCCGGATTGGCAAAAGATGGTCGCCTCGCCGGCACGAGGAGCCGGAGTCGCTGAACCCAAACTCGTGGTCCTGAAATCTCCGTACCGCTTCGTCATCACGCCCATCGTCGACTTCGTGCTGCGCACCGAAAAAGAAAATCCCGAGCGGCAAGTCATCGTGCTCATACCGAACATGATCGAGCGCCACTGGTATCACCGTTTGCTGCACAACCAGCGCGGTGAACTGCTGACCGCCTTGCTGCTGGTAAAAGGCGACCGCCGGATTTCCGTGCTCAATGTCCCCTGGTATCTCGATTCCTAACTACGAATGCGCCGCAATCCAGGGAAAAATCACGTCAAACAACCCTGTGTTGAACGGATGATTTCCGTTTCGGCTGTTTTCCTGGTAGTCTTTCTGCGACTTATACATGTCTAGATCGTGTCCCATGCCTGGAACCTCGGCGTAGGTGGCGCGGCCGGGATGCATCCGATTGATCGTCTCGGCGAGGTATTTGTTTTGATGTGAAGTAGTTACCGGCGAAGCTGTGCCGTAGACCACCAGCACCGGGAGATCTGCTTTCGCCCAATTTTTGCCCAGGTTGATATCCGCGATTGATTGTAGATATGTATAAGCAGCCCCTCCGAAGGGCGAAGTGAGCGCTTCGCAGCCCGAAATTCCGGAAAGCGCAGCGGGGGCGGCTTTTTCGATGTAGAAGCGGAAACTGCAGACGCTCCACTGGCGCAGTTCTTCGTCGACCTCGGCCGGCGTTTTTCCGGTCAGGTCGGCTTGCACGCGAAGGCGTTCGAGGTCGTATTCAAACCACGTAGTGCCGACGGTCTCGACGGCGATGAAGCCCGCAACGGGTTCCTGTCCGAGAATCGTCGAGCCAACCAGCGGCCCCATGCTGTGGGCGAAGACGTAGATTTTCGATGGGTCCACATATGGGTATTGCTTGAGCGCCTTGATGGCGGCGAGATAGCCGGCCGCTTCCACGTCCGGAGTCGCACGCAAATCGCTGCAATCGATGCCTTCGCTGTCTCCCTCGCCCGTTTTCTCGACGCGCATCGTGACGAAACCGCGCTGTTCGAATTCTCCGATCAGCCGCCCATAACCGGCGTCCGTACGATTGAGATTGTCGATGGAGTAGCAGCCCAAACCCTGCATCAGGATCATCGCCGGAAGGCGGCCTTCTTTACGCGGACGGGTCACGATCGCGCGGCGGCGTGCCCCACGCACATCCAGAGTTTCGTACATGACCTCGGCGTACGGACTCGTTTCGAGAGGCCGCGGCTTTAAGGTGGGCATCAGCATCAGTTCGGAGGGTCCGCGCTTTACTGTGACCTGCACGCTCTCGCCGCCGAAGTGGCGCGATACGGCGCGGGTGAATGCTGCGGCCTCCGTTACCGGCGCTCCGTCGATAGAGACGATCACGTCGCCTTTTTGGAACCCGGCTGCGGCGCCGGCTCCGCCTTCCACCAGACCGCTCACGACGACGCCATTGCCATCCTGCGGCGCCACAATCAGCCCGATCATTCCCCGCCGCGGCAGATCCGCCGCCGAAAGCACCGCTGTCCCGAGAATGGCCAACCAAAGTATTCGCATGAGTCCTCAGTTATAACGTACGCGCGACGCGGAAAACCGGTAGGTGATAAGATTCCGACGTATGCGAGCACTCGTTCTCTTCTTCTGCTCCGCCCCTCTTTTCGCGCAACAGCCGCCGGCCGCGCAACCGCCCGCCGCGGCTCCCCAACAGGCGGCGCAAGCGCAGGCGGCAGCGCAGGCCAACAACTCCGATGAAGTGCTGAAGGCGGTCGACGACCTCATGTGGCACACGCTGCTCGGCGACATCGCCGAAGTCGACAAGGTGCGCTTCACGAGCCTGCCCCCGGCGCATATCGCCAATCCGCGCGCGCCCGGCGCGACGAACCCGTTGATCATCTGGGCGTACACGTTTATCCCGAAAAAGGTGGACCGGTCCAGGAAGCAACCGCTGATCGTCTTTTGCCACCAGGGGGTGCACGCGAGCGAGCATACCGACGACGCGCACGTGTTCCGCGAACTGCTGGATCAGGGATACAGCATCATTGCCGCCGATTATCGCGGCAGCACGGGCTACGGCCGCGGCTTTTACGAACAGATCGATTACGGCGGGCGCGAAGTGGACGATGTGTTCAACAGCGCGCAATTCATGCTCGATACGTACAGCTTCCTGGATCCCAAACGCGTCGGCATCATCGGCTGGAGCCACGGCGGGCTGATCACTCTGATGAACATCTTCGCGCACCCGCAGATGTATGCCGTCGCGTACGCCGGAGTGCCGGCCAGCGATCTGGTCGCACGCATGGGTTACGAGCCTCCGGGATATGCGGCGCTGTATTCCGCGCCGTACCACATTGGTCGGACGGTTCGCGAGGATATCGAAGAGTATCGCCGCCGTTCGCCGGTGAATCACGCCAAAGAGTTGCAAACGCCGCTGCTGATCCACACCACCACCAACGACGAAGACGTGAACTACCTGGAAGTGGAGCACCTGATTCAAGCATTTAAGGCCGAGGGCAAGAAGTTCGAGTACAAGGTGTACCAGAACGCGCCCGGCGGCCATTATTTCAATCGTTTGGATACGAAAGCGGCGAAGGAGAGCCGGCAGGAGATTTATCGCTTTCTCGCGGGGTACTTACATCCCGATTTCGCGGTAAAATAGAGGTGTTTCCCCCACTCACAACATGAAATTTGGCGTCATCGTTTTTCCCGGCAGCAACTGCGATCACGATGCATTTTATGCCGTGACCAGCAACCTCGGGCAGCAGGCGGAGTTCGTGTGGCATGACTCGCCTTCGCTTGGCAATCTCGATGCAGTGATTCTTCCCGGAGGGTTTTCCTACGGCGATTACCTGCGCTGCGGCGCAATCGCGAAGTTCTCTCCGGTGATGCAGGCGGTGAAGCGCTTTGCCGCGGACGGCGGACTGGTGCTCGGCATCTGCAACGGCTTCCAGATTCTGGTGGAATCGGGGCTGCTTCCGGGCGCGCTGGTCCGCAACGGCAATTTGAAATTCGTTTGCCGCGAGATCGGGCTGCGCGTAGAGACCACGAACTCGCCGTTCACCGGCGCGCTGCAAAGGGGACAAGTGCTGCACGTGCCCATTGCGCACGGCGAAGGCTGCTACGTCGCCGACGAGCGGACGCTGGACGAACTGGAACGGGAAGATCGCGTGGCGTTCCGCTACGTCGATAACCCGAACGGCTCACTGCGCGACATCGCCGGCGTTCTCAATCGCGAGCGCAACGTGCTCGGACTGATGCCGCACCCGGAACGCGCCAGTGACCCGCTGATGGGCTCCGCCGAGGGGCTGGGTGTCTTCCAATCGATGCTACAGGCCGCGGCGGCGGTGACCCGATGAGCACGGCCGCGATCACGCCGGAAGTCATCGAGCAGCACCAGCTCACGCCCGGCGAGTACCAGAAGATCGTGGATATTCTCGGCCGCGAGCCGAGCTACACAGAGCTCGGCATCTTCAGCGTGATGTGGAGCGAGCACTGCTCGTACAAAAGCTCGCGGCTTCATTTGAAGAAACTGCCGACGCGCGGCAAGCTTGTGGTGCAAGGGCCGGGAGAGAATGCGGGCATCATCGATATCGGCGGCGGGTATGTGATCGCATTCAAGATCGAATCGCACAACCACCCCAGCTTTATCGAACCGTTTCAGGGCGCCGCTACGGGCGTCGGCGGCATTCTGCGCGACATTTTTACGATGGGCGCGAGACCCATCGCGGTGCTCGATTCGCTGCGCTTCGGGCGGCTGGATTCGCGCGAGAACGGCGCGCGCAACCGGCGCATCGTGAGCGGAGTGGTGAGCGGCATTGCGCATTACGGCAACTGCTTTGGCGTGCCCACGGTGGGCGGAGAAACGATATTCGAACCCTGCTACGACGGCAACCCGCTGGTGAATGTTTTCGCGCTCGGCATCTGTAAGAAGGAAGATGTGTTTTACGCGAAGGCGGCGGGCGTCGGCAACCCTGTCATCTATGTGGGGGCGCGGACCGGCCGCGACGGCATTCACGGCGCATCCATGGCCAGCGCCGAATTCACCGAGGAATCCAAGCAGAAGCGCCCCAATGTGCAGGTGGGCGATCCGTTCATGGAGAAACTCCTGCTGGAAGCCTGCATCGAAGCGATGAAGACCGGCGCGATCGTGGGCATACAGGATATGGGGGCTGCCGGGCTCACGTGCTCGACGTGCGAGATGGGCAGCCGCGGCGAAGTCGGCATAGAGATCGAATTGGACCGCGTGCCGCAGCGGGAAACGGGCATGACCCCGTACGAGATCATGCTCAGCGAAAGCCAGGAGCGCATGCTGCTGGTTGCGGATAAGGGCAGGGAAGAAGAAGTTTTCCGGGTGTTCCGCAAGTGGGGACTGGAAGCCGTAGAAATTGGCATCGTCACCAATGACGGCAAGCTGCGCGTACGGCAACACGGGAAAATTGTGGCCGAGATTCCGAATCGCGAACTGGCCGACGAGGCGCCGCTGTATGACCGGCCGCATACCTCGCCGCCTGAAGTCCACGCAGCGCCGCAATTCCCCCAAATCAGTGTGCAGGACGCGCTTCCGAAACTTTTGGCCGCGCCCGACATTTGCTCGAAGCGGTGGATCTGGGAGCAGTACGATTATCAGGTCCGCACCAATACGCTCGCGGGTCCGGAGCGCGCCGATGCCGCCATTCTGCGCATCAAGGAAACCGGCAGCAGCGTCGCGATGGCTCTCGATGGAAATGGCCGTTACTGCTATCTCTCGCCGCGCGACGGCGCGAAGCTCGCGGTGGCCGAGTGCTGCCGCAACCTTTCGGTGGTAGGCGCGCAGCCGGTCGCCGCCACGAACTGTCTCAACTTCGGAAATCCGGAGCGGCCCGAGATCATGGCGCAACTGGTGGAAGCGATCGAAGGCATCTCCGAAGCATGCACGTTCTTCAATACGCCGATTACGGGCGGCAACGTCAGCCTCTATAACGAGACGCTCGGGGAAGGAATTTATCCCACTCCGGTGCTTGGCATCGTCGGGTTGATGAAGACTGAGGCGCCGGTCACCATGCCGTTCAAGAATGCCGGCCGCAGCGTGGTGCTGCTCGGCGGAATCGGCAATTGCGGCGAGGGCCGGTTCGGGTGCACGCAATTCGCCAAGGAGATCGCGCACTCGCTCTGGGGACTGCCGCCGGAACTGGACATGGAGCACGAGAAGCGGCTGCAGGCGGCGATCCGCGAGATTATTGCCGAAGGGCTGGCCGAATCGGCTCACGATTTGAGCGATGGCGGGCTGGCCGTGACGCTCGCGGAATGCTCGTTCGGGCAGGCGGGAATCGGCGCGCAGGTTGACCTGGATAGCGATTTGCGGCCGGAGATTCTGTGCTTCCACGAAGGCCCTTCGCGAGTGCTTCTTTCTACACAGAATCCGAAGCGCGTGGACGAAATCGCGGCGCGGCACGGAATCCCCGCGCCTGTAATTGGCATCACAATAGAGAAGGGGATTGAAATCCGCCAGCGCTCGAACACGCTCGGCGCGTGGGATATCGCCGCTCTTAAGAAAATCTTCGACAACTCCCTCGAACAGCAACTTTCCACAGAGGTTACCCATGTTTGACAAATTCAGAGAGGAGTGCGGCGTGGTGGCCATTTACGGCCATCCCGAGGCGTCGAAGCTCGCATATCTGGGCCTCTACTCGCTTCAGCATCGCGGACAGGAAAGTGCCGGCATCTGCACCACGGACGGTCGCGAGATCTTCATTCATAAGTCGATGGGCCATGTGGCGGACATCTTCACCAAGCCGGTGCTTGCCACGCTGCCAGGCGACCTCGCGATCGGCCACACCCGGTACTCCACTGCCGGCGATACGGTGCTGCTGAATGCGCAGCCGTTCTCGGTATCGTGCAACAAGGGCAAGGTGGCGGTGGCGCACAACGGGAATATTACGAATTCGGCGGAGCTACGCAAGCAACTCGAGCGTCGCGGCGCTATTTTCCAGGCGTCCAGCGACACGGAAGTGATTCTGCACCTGGTGGCGCACTCGTCGGAACGTACGCTCGCAGGGGCATTGCGCGATGCGCTGCTACAGCTTGAGGGCGCGTTCTCCCTGGTGTTTCTCGCTCAGGACCGCATCATCGTGGCGCGCGATCCGCACGGGTTCCGGCCTCTGGCCGTCGGCGAGATGGAGATTTCAGGCGGCGGCAAGTGCTACGTGTTCGCGTCGGAGACCTGCGCCTTCGACCTGATCGGCGCGGTGTATCTGCACGATGTGGATCCCGGCGAAATGGTGATCGTCGGGCCCGAGGGTATGACCCGGGAGCGGTGGGCGCCCGAGCAGAACCGCGCGCAGTGCGTCTTCGAGCACGTCTACTTTTCGCGGCCGGATTCGATCGTGTTCGGGCGGGCGGTGGTGGAATCGCGGGAGAATCTGGGGCGTTTGCTTGCGCGCGAGTGCCCGGCGGATGCCGATCTGGTGGTGCCGGTGCCCGACTCGGGAGTAGCCGCGGCGACGGGCTACGCCGCCGAATCCGGGCTTCCCTACAGGCAGGCGCTGATTCGCAATCACTATGTGGGCCGCACGTTCATCGAGCCGAGCCAGGCCATCCGCGATTTCGGTGTCAAGCTCAAGCTCAATCCCGTGCGGCATCATCTGCAAGGCAAGCGTGTGGTGCTGGTGGACGATTCCATCGTGCGGGGAACTACCAGTCGCAAAATCGTAAGGATGGTGCGGCAGGCCGGAGCGAGGGAAGTGCATTTGCGGATTTCGTGCCCGCCTACCGTGTCGCCGTGTTTTTACGGAGTGGATACACCCACGAAGGGCGAACTCATCGCATGCAATCACACGACGGAAGAGATCCGCCGGTTTGTAGAGGCGGATAGCCTGGGGTATCTGTCGCTCTCGTCGCTCAGGAAGGCAGTCGGGGATGAGGAGAAGCACGACTATTGTTATGCGTGCTATACGGGCGATTATCCTACTGAGTTAGTCAATATCGAAGAGTTGACGGCTGCAAGGCAGAAGCGGCATTAAAGGGCAGGGGCAGCGCATTTAACCACAGCGACACAGAGGACGCAGAGAGGGCACAGAGAAAACCACTGCTAAACGACGTTTTGCGTTCTCTGTGTCCTCTGGGTATAAACTCTGTGTCTCTGTGGTAAAGAGACACTGCCACTTACTTCTTCAGTACAGCCTGAATCTCCTCGGGCGGATCGAACTTACCTGCCGGGATTTCGGCGTTTAGCTTGACGGTGTCGATCGAGACTGTGAACTGCTGGCCTCCCTGCTTCAGGGTGGTTTTGTGCGGCATCAGGATGTCGCCTTCTTTGCGGTAGTCGTCGATCATGGATTCCACCGCGATCTCGCCCATCGGCGTCTTGGCCGTCATCGCCACTTTCACCAGCAGGTTGGTCTTCGTATCGTAGTAGCGGGTCGACGGCTTGCCCGTGTTCGGCGTCATCACCACCTTGTAGCATTCCTTGCCGTCGACGTCTTCCTTGCCTTCGGTCCTGGCTTCCTTATAGTTTTTCCGCCAGTTGACGTCGCCATTGAAATCGGCTTCGCGCATCGCCTGGTCCTTCTCGTCGCCGTCTTTGACGTGCGGACCCTGCATCGCCGAAAGCGACCACGCTACCTTTCCATCATTGCCATCCTGCATCTTGCCGATGCCGGGAATCTCAATTTCCGTGTAGGTCTTGTTCGGCTCCGCGTGATACGTCGTGACGTTCGCCTTCAGGCCCATGGCCGCGAACGTCATCGTGCCCGTGGTCACCATGGTGTGGATCTTGTCGTAAGCGGCCTTGCCGCCGGTAACTTCGACGTACTTATCGACAATAGCGTCGCCCTTGGGTAACTCATCGGCCGCGAGGAGCCGCGAGGCAGGCGCGGCAACCAGCAACGCGAGACCCATCATGAGTAATGTAGAATTGCGTTTCATTCGATTCCCTTCTGACTTACTTACTTCTTTTGTGGTTCAATCCATGCGACCGCCGCTTCCAACACCGGGTCGTGCCCGGCAAGAAGCGCCTGCCGCGTAAGCTTCACTTGCTCGTCTGGTATTACACCCGAGCCTTCCAATTGTTTCCCGCCGGACGAAATATAGTTCGCGATGGCGTACTGGAAACCATCGCCGTTGGGCAGCCGCTCGAAGACGCTGGGTAGCGCCGCGCCTGCCGTCCGCGTGCCGAAGATACGCGCACGCCCAATGTCCTTCATGCCTCCCGCGAAAATCTCGCTGGTGGAGCCCGAGCATCCATCCACCAGCACCGCCACGGGGCCGCGGAAGGGCTTAGGCCGCGGGAAAATCACAAAATTCAGCTTGCTCTCGCGTGTGATCATTGTGCCGAGCTGCTGGCCGCCTTTTTCGGTGAACCAACCCGCCAACCCCATGGCAAGAGCCCCGATGCCGCCCGGGTTTCCCCGAAGATCGATGATCATTCCCGTGCAATCGCGGCAAGCCCCCACCATGTCCTGTACGGATTTGATGAGCTGATCGGGCTGGAAAAAGATGTTAAATCTGACCATCCCGATATCCGGCCGCACCTTCTTCGACTCAACCCAGAAGTTCATCGGAGGCAGATTGCCGAATATGGCCGTGACCCCGCGTGGTTTGACGCGGTCCAGAGTCAGGTCGACCGGCTTGTTGTCGCCGTTGGTGAACGTGATCTTGACGCCGGATCCGCTCGGTCCGGTGAGCAGCGAAGCCACGGAGCGCTCCGAGAGAATGTCCAGCAGCGTGGAAGTTGCAAATTTGGCCTGAATTTTTTTCAGCCGCGGAGCGACCGGCTTGCCGTCGGCTTTCACGATCTCCCAGCCCGGCTTCACGCCGGCGCGAGCGGCCGGCGAATCGGCATCCACTTCGGTCACCAGGGCGCGGCCGTCAATCACGCGGAGCGTAATTCCAGGGTTCCCTTCGCGCGACGGCTTTTCCTTGCCGGGTTCGGCATCGTCCGACCCCAGATCGTCATACAAATCCGCGGGTTCAATCGCGAAGTGCGTTTCATGCAGGCGGGAGAGCATGTCGCTCATCACCGCCCGCGCTTCGTCCATGGTTTTGGCTTTTTCGAGCTTAGGGCGAAGCTCGTCATGGACGGCCTGCCAGTCGACCCCGTTGGTCTTGGGGTCCCAATGACGGTCGCGCACGGTGGTCCACACGTGCTCGAATGACTCGACGTTCAGACGGCGCTGATCCTCAGTGAGAGGCTTGTCCGCGGCGATCCCCAAAGACACCAACACCGCAGCCGTTACGGCCAAGCGAAATGACATTTCCTCTCAAGATAGCGTACTTGAGGCGGTAAAATTGGGGGGGCTCATGCAACTTGACGGACATAGCCTCTCTGTGGCGGCTACGGTTGCGGCGGCGCGCGGCGGCGAGCCTGTTTCCCTCGCGCCGGCGGCCGTTGATGCGATGAACCGGTCGCGCGCGCTGATTGACGCACTGGCTGCGGGTGAAGATCCGATTTACGCGGTGAACACCGGGGTCGGGCTGCTGGCTGACGTGCGCATTCCGCGGGAAGATCTCGACCAGTTGCAGCGGAATGTGATCCGGTCGCACTGTGCCGGCGTGGGCGAGCCGCTATCCCGGGAAGTGGTCCGCGCAATGATGTTGATTCGCGCCAACGTGCTGGCGCTCGGGTTCTCCGGGATTCGCCCCCTGGTGGCGACGCGTCTCTGTGACCTGCTGAATCGCGGAGTGACGCCCGTTGTGCCGTCTCAGGGAAGCGTCGGGGCGAGCGGCGATCTCGCGCCTCTCGCGCACATTGCGCTGGTGCTGATCGGCGAAGGAGAGGCGGAGTTCGGCGGGGAAGTTCTGCCCGGAGTGGAAGCGCTGCGGCGGGCCGGTGTGGAACCGATCGACTTGCATCCCAAGGAAGGCATCAGCCTGATCAACGGCACGCAGGCGATGCTGGCGATCGGGTGCCTGGAAGTGGAGGCGGCGCGTACGCTCGCCGATACCGCCGACGTGCTGAGCGCGCTCACGCTGGACGCTCTCCGCGGCACTCCGCGCGCGTACGATGCACGCATTCACGCCGCGCGCCCGCATCCCGGGCAGATTGAATCCGCCCGCCGGATTGAGGCGCTGCTGGAGGGCAGCGAGATTCGGCAGTCTCACATCGGCTGCCGGCGCGTGCAGGATGCATATTCGCTACGGTGCGTTCCGCAGGTGCACGGTCCGGTGCGCGATGCGCTTGCCGAGGCGGAACGCGTTTTCGCCATCGAGCTGAATTCCGCCACGGACAATCCGCTGGTGTTCGATAACGAGATTCGTTCCGGTGGCAATTTTCATGGAGAGTCGCTGGCGTTCCAACTCGACTTCCTGGCGATTGCGCTCTCGGCCCTGGCAGGCATCAGCGAGCGGCGCATCGACCGGCTGGTGAATCCGGCGCTGAATGAAGAACTGCCGCCGTTCCTGGCGGGACATGCGGGTCTCGAATCCGGACTGATGATGGTGCAGGTGACCGCGGCGAGTCTGGTCGCCGAGAATCGCGTGCTCGCGCATCCGGCGAGCACGGGGTCGATAACGACCAGCGGGAACAAAGAGGATTTCGTGAGCATGGGGATGACGTCGGCGGTGAAGTTGCAGCGGATTGTGGCGAACACGCGCAAGGTGCTGGCGATCGAAGCGCTGGCGGCGTCGCGGGCGGTTGATTTGCTGGCGCCGCTGAAGACGAGTCCGGCGCTGGAGAGGATGCGGGCGGAGATTCAGCGAGTGTCGCCGCCGATTGAGACGGATCGGCCCTTTTACCGGGATATCGCAGCGCTGGACAAACTGATCGCGGCTGGGAAACTGCGGTAGGTACCGGTCTCCCGACCGGTACCAGCCGCGCAGAGCGCGGCCGGGCGCGCTCCGCGCGCCTGCAACCGGTCTGGAGGTCGCTACTAGCTCGAATAGATTGGAGGATTGCGCCTTCTCCTCCGAACTGGCGCTGAGCGTCGGCGAGCGTATCCGCGCATCCGGCGAGTACGGGATCGATAACGACCAGCGGGAATAAAGAGGATCTCGTAAGCATGGGGATCACGTCGGCGGTGAAACTGCGGTAGGTACCGGCCTCCCGGCCGGTACCAGCCGCGCGGAGCGCGGCCGGGCGAACTCCGCTCGCCGCGACAGGAAAGATTCCTGTCGCCACGCGTCTGGAGACTAGCTCGAATAGACGGCGACTCGCGTTACGGTTTTGAAGCCCATGCGCTCGTAGAGGTGCATTCCCGCGGGGGTGGATTGGAGGATCGCGCCTTCTCCTCCGAACTGGCGCTGAGCGTCGGCGAGCGCGTATCGCATCACGGTTTCGCCGTACCCGCATCGCTGGCGGCCCGGCAGGGTCGCGACATTGTAGACGCCGATCGCCTCCGCTCCGTAAATGATCGCGGTGGTGGAAACCGGCTCGCCGTCCGCGTAACCAACATATGCCCGGAAGTTCTGCCAGACAGAATTGTTGTCGAAGACCTCGTGGAACCAGGAGAGCGGTACGTGAAAACAGACGCTTCCGATGGCGCAGAACGCATCGCGCGTAGAGGCGTCGCCGACGCGGCGGACCTCCATCGGCGGCAGGCGGCGGACCGGCCCGGCGATGCGGCCGGCGATCATTCCGGGGAGGTCGACAGAGTGGCGGAGGCCGGAGCGTTCGAAGATGCGGCGCGAACGGCGGCGGAGTCTTGGATCCATAAAATCTTCACAGACCCAATACGCCCATTCGAAACCGCGCGTGTTGAAATGCGTGGCGGGCAGCAGGATGCGCTGCGCCAGTTCCGCCTCCGAGTCCACACGGCCCGAAAGAAAAGCGGCATTGAACATCTGGAAGGTGACCCCGGCGGCGGCAATGCTGACACCGCGCAGTTCGCGATTCTCGCCGTTCGTGCGGCTGGCGGCGATCACCCGGAAGCTTTCGCGCAGATTTCCGGCTACCGTTTCGAAGTCCACTTTTCTTACTGTGCCACGGTTATGCGGGATTGGCCGCTACCTACTGAACTTTCACCGCGGTGTCGATGACTGTTACGGCGATCGGGTGCTTCTCTTCTTCGAGCTTCAGGCCGAGTTGTTTATCGAGCGCTTCGGCTAGTGTGAATTCTTCGACCGGCGATGACGCATCGGAAACGGCTTCACCCGTTCTTGGCGCGGCGCGCTGCAGGAAGTTCTTAGGCGTCCAGAAGACTTTAAAATCGTAGGCGCCTTTCAAGCCGGTGAGGTCCAGGATCGGAGCGTGCACATAAGCGGCTGAAACCGGGGGCAGCCGTTCGGCGAACTGGGCCATCGTGGTGTTCTGGCAGACGAAGTAGCGGCGATCCGTATTTTCGATCTTGCAGTCCGAGCGGGCCGAGCCGCCGGACGGCTGGAGCAACGGTTTCTTCCCTGCTTTGAGGACGGAAACGGGCAGGTCGCGATCCTCGGTATGGATCTTCAGCTTAAATTCCTGAAGGAGCACCGCCTGCAACATCTTTTGAATGGAATCCCACGGCACGCCGGGCGCAGTTTTGGCGATGACATCGAAGCGGTCTTTGTCTGCCCACGCGGGTCCGCCGAAGAGGTTCCGGTCTTCCACGGCAAACGCAATGCTCACCAAACCCTTCAGCGTGGCGCTCAGGATTTCGACGCGTCCGTTTTGAATGCTCACGGCGCCGATTGCGCCAAGAACGCCGGGAGACCCGCCGCGTCCGGGAGGCGTAAATGGCTTGGCGGGACGAACTTCAGACACTTCGAATTCAGTAGGAAACGCCGGCAGCTTGCTGACGACGCCTTCGGCGTTTGGCGTCGGGGTGGCACTCGCACTTTCGACGACGATGACCGGCAGCGGGCGCTTGCCCTCTTCGAGGTGCAGCCCGAGCTTATCGACGGCATCGAAGGCACTCACAGCGCGCGGCCCATCGGGATTGGCTTTGGCCTGCCGGTAAACGTTGATCCCCATCCAATCGAGCTGAAAATCATAGGCGCCGGTGAGTCCCGTTTCATCGATAACGGGATGGTTGACGTAGTTGCGCGCGCCTTCAGCCAGGTATTCCGCCAGCCTTTGCATGGTGAAAGAGGTGCATTTGACGTGCTGATTCACGGCCGGATCGCCATCGGCGCGTGCCGTGCGGGGCGGCGCGCTCGGGTCGGCGGCGGCTTGCAGTTTAGGCGGCTTTTTCGCGACGGTGAGAATGTAGACCGGCAGATCGCGCTTTTCCTGGCGAAGCACGAGTTTGAAGCGGTCGGCGAGCAGGGCCTGCAACATGGAGCGAAGGCCTTCAAAATCCGTTGCGTTAGGTGCCTTCGCGATGATGTCGTAGCGGTTGGAGTTCAGCCACGGAGGGCCTCCGAGGACGCTGCCGTCCTCAACGTCGTACGCAAACGTGATGAGGTTGAGCAGAGTGGAACCGCGCAACTCCAGGCGGCCGCCGGGCATGAAGCCGCCGTCGGATTCGGTGGCGCCCGGCCGGCTGGGGTGGACATCGGCGAGTTCGAAGCCTTTCGGCTTGACCCCGGCAGTTTGGGCGAGCACAGCGCCGGCCGTAAGAAGAGCAGCGACAAGGAGCTTCATGGTTTTGGCCTTGCGGTTCAGACGCGGGTTAGGAATTACAGGTTACGCAGCGACCTCAACGTTCACAATTGCTGCGATATGGTATCCTCAATAGGTTGCATTTATAACAACATAGCTTTCCCCGGTCCTGCCAGGCCGGGCCTACCTTCGAGAGGTTTTCACATGTCAGGCCATTCCAAGTGGGCCACCATTAAGCACAAGAAGGCGGCTTTGGACGCCAAGCGCGGCAAGACGTTCACGCGCATCATCAAGGAAATTACGATCGCAGCCCGCAACGGCGGCGATCCGGACGCGAACCCCCGGCTTCGCACGGCCATTTTGGCTGCGAAAGCGGTGAGTATGCCGGCCGACAACATCAAAAAAGCGGTCATGCGCGGCACCGGCGAATTGGAAGGCGGCCAGATCGATGAAGTGATGTTCGAAGGCTACGGTCCGGGCGGCGCGGCCGTGCTGGTCAATGTGGCTACGGACAATCGCAATCGCACGGTGAGCGACATTCGCCACGTGTTCTCGAAGAACGGCGGGAACATGGGCGAGCAGGGCAGCGTCGCGTGGATGTTCGAGCGCAAGAGCCAGATTTTCATCGAACGCGACAAAGCCACTGAAGATGGGCTCATGGGCATCGTTCTGGACGCCGGCGCCGATGACCTGCGCGACGACGGCGACCAGTGGGAAGTGCTCTCCGCGCCCGAGGCGCACGATGCGGTGTTGAAGGCGCTGGAATCCAGCAACATTCCGACCGTGGAAGCGGCAATCGCCATGGTTCCCAAGAATCTGGTGCGGCTGGAAGGCAAGAATGCCAACGCCATGATTCGCCTCAATGACGCGCTGGAAGAGCACGACGACGTGCAAAGCGTCTATTCCAACTTCGATATCGATGAGAAGGAGTTGGAGGCACTCGAAGGGTAACGTGCGCGTGCTGGGCATCGACTGCGGCTCTGAGCGGACGGGTTTCGGGATCATCGAGAGCGACGGCAGCGAGCATCGGATGCTGGCCGCCGGCGTGATTCGCACCAGTCCGAAGTGCCCGTTTGAGCAGCGGCTGCTGGTGATTGCCGGCGGGTTGCGCGAATTGATCCGCCAGCATGCGCCGGAATCGGCGGCGGTGGAAGAAGTTTTCTTTTCCGTGAATGTGAAGTCGGCGTTGAAGCTCGCGCATGTGCGGGGAGTAGCGCTGCTTTCCGTGGCGGAGGCAGGAGTTCACCTGGCTGAATATTCGCCGCTCGAAATCAAAATGAGCGTGGTGGGGTATGGGCGCGCGGAAAAGCAACAGGTGCAGACGATGGTGCATTCGCTGTTGCATCTCACCGACCGGGTGGACTCCGAAGACGCTTGCGATGCACTCGCAGTCGCTATCTGCCACGCAACTCACGAATCCACAAGCCGGAGGCTGATGTAGCCATGAAGTGGCTGGCGCTTTTCCTGCTGGCGGGGAGTCTGTTCGCCGGCGATAATGACAAGCTGTTTTACTCGCGGGAGTTTCCGGGCAGCACGCCGGCGTATCTACAGGTGACGGTCACCAGGGCCGGAGCGGTGGAGTATCGCGAGGCGGTGGACGATGAGCTGCCGGTAAAATTTAAGCTGCCCGCGGCCGATACCGAGGAAGTGTTCGGGCTCGCCGAGAAGCTCGACCGGTTTCAGCATCCTCTGGAAGCGCCGGTGAAAGTAGCGTTCATGGGAACCAAGACCTTCCGCATGGAAGAGGGCGACAAGAAGACCGAGGTTAAGTACAACTACTCCACGGATCTGAACGCGCAGGCGCTGCAGGATTGGTTCGAGAAAATGGCCGAATCGGCCGAACACCGCATCGATGTGGAGCGCGCCGCGAAATACGATCATCTGGGCGTCGTGAAAGCGCTGCTCCTGCTCGAAGGCGCGATGGATCGTGGCCGCATCGTGGCTCCGCAGCAGTTTCTGCCCATGCTGGACCGCATCGTCGATAACGAGAACTACATGCACACGGCACGCGCGCGGGCAGCGGAGATCGCCGAGAGCATCAGGAAGAGCGGCGACGCCAATCCGAAATAGGCCCGCAGGCCTGCCCTTCCGTTTTAGTGTTTCACTACCCGAATCGAGCCGTTGGATGTGCCGAGGTCCAGAAGCGGGCCTCCCGGGCCGATTTGAGCGTCCACGTGGCGTTTCGTGATCTCTCCGGATTCATTGGTCATGTCGAAATCCGTGGTAATCGAGGAATTCGAGGTTCGCGCCACCAGGTGTGCGCCGTTGGCAGCGGGCATGCGCACGGTGATGCTGCTGTTGCTGGTGTTCACCCGCGCGTCGGCCCGGTAGTGCGCGGGTAGTGTGAGGTCCACCGAACCGTTGCTGGTTTCGACGCGCACCGCTCCGGTGGGGTCCGCGACGCTGGCGGTGACGGAACTGTTCGACGTCACGGCGTCGAACGAGCCATCGAAATCCTTCGCGATGACGTGTCCGTTCGAGGTGTGGACATGGACGTCGCCCTCGATTCCGGTCGCCTCTACGGCGGAATTCGAAGTCTGCGCGTCCAGACTGCCGCGCAAATGGTCCACGCGAATGGAGCCATTGGAGCTGCGAATACGAACCGGACCGGCGCCATCGGTGGTGCGTACACTGGCGTTACTGGTTGTGATGCGATCGAGAACGGCGGCGCGCGGAATCTTGATCACGAGCTTTGCGCCCTGATTGTTGCGGCGGTCGCTGGGCCGCGGGACGCGGATCTCGGCGCGATCCGGCGAGTGATCGATGTTGACGCGCAAATCATCGGCCGCCTGCTGCGTAGGACCATACTTGGTGCCGCTGATATCGATGGTGTTCTGGTCCCACCCGGTGACTTCGACGGACCCGTTGAACGTTTCGACCGTTACACGTCCGTTGGCGTTGAGGGGGTAGGAGTAGTGGAAGTCCTGGCTGTAGCGCATGCCCGCGCCGAAATCATCAATGATGCAGGCGGGCATCAAAAGGCAGGCGGCAGCAACGGCCGGGACTACAAGCTTCGCGCGCATATTGATTCGATACGAGCCGCCACGTCAATTTGTTCCCGCAGTAGAGTACAATCGCACGCATGACCCCCGAAGATACGACGGCTCTTTCCCCGGAGCCGCAGAAGATGAGTGAGATTTCCCGCCTTGCGGGCGTGATCTTCGAACCTGGGAAGACGTTTGAAGACGTGGCGCAGAGGCCTACGTGGCTTGTGCCGCTGCTGCTGATTATGGTGGTGAACTGCATCTATATCGGCCTGTTTTCGCAGCACGTGGGATGGGAACGATTCATGCGGCAGCAGATCGAAACCAGCTCGCGCGGCCAGCAAATGGATCCCGCGGTGCGGGAGCAGGCGATCCAGACGCAGACGAAGCTCGCTCCGGTCTTCGGCTATGTCGGTGCGATCGTCGGCACTCCGCTGATTTTCCTGATCTGCGCGGGTGTGCTGATGGCGATTGTCGCCGGAATCATGAGCGCTCCCGTGAGATTTAAACAGGTGTTCGCGGTGATGTGCTATGCGGCAATGGCATCCGTGATTGCGGCGGTGCTGGCAATCATCGTCATGTTCCTGAAGAATCCCGCCGATTTCGATTTGCAGAACCCGACGATGTTCAACGTGGGCGCGTTTATGGACCCGGAACACTCGTCAAAGTTTCTGTATTCGCTGGCGGGCGCGATCGACGTGTTCGCAATCTGGTCGATTCTGCTGATCGCGACGGGGCTGCGCGCGGCAGCGGGCAAGCGGCGGCTTTCCTTCGGCGGTGCGCTGTTCAGCGTCGTGCTGCCGTGGGCGGTGTTCGTGCTCGGCCGCGCGGCCTTCAAGAGCATGTTCTAGGCGCGGCGCGCCAGCAGGCGGGCGGAGCGCCGTGTGCGTCCCGGTTCGAGCGCTTCGGAGTAGTACAGGATCTTCCAATCTTCGAACAGCTTGCGGAGCTCGCCGCTTGCTACGGAGAAGCAGCGGTGGCGCCCTTCCTCATACAGGTGGATCGCACCGGCGAAGATGCCGCCGACGCGCACGCCGGCGCGGATCGCGGGAAAAAGGTCGCGCTGGAGGTAGAAGAAGTCGACGATGAGGTCGTAGGCCTCGGGTTCGATGGTGAACTCGCCGCGCTCGAGATCGGCGACGCGCGCATCGATGGACAGGCCGGCGGCGCGGTCGCGCAAAATCCGAATGGCAGGCTCGGAGCGGTCAACGGCAGTGACTTGCCAGCCCAGCGAGGCGAGGTAGAGGGAGTTGCGTCCGTGGCCGCAGGCAAGGTCGAGGGCGCGGCCGGGTGCGACGGTTTCGACTACTTGTCCAAGGAGCGGTCCGGGCGTGAAATCAAGATCGGCGGGGTTGAGATAGTGCTCGTCCCAATTGCGGGGCACGGTTGCAGAGCTCCTGTCGAAATGGTGCAATCGGGCGTGGCGGGCGGCTTGGCCAGCGCGGCGAGCCATTCCTGCTCGAGCGTGGCGAGCGGCTTACCGTAGACTTCCGGGATGCCCTGACTGCCTTGCTGCCAAACCTGCGCGATGCGCCCGATGCCGTAGGTCCGCTCCAAATATTTCACGAAGCCGCCGAGCTCGGTGTAGGTGATGTCGGGCGAGTACATGGACGATTCCCACTTTGAGTTGACGATCTGCTCGAGCGGGAGCATACGGCGAGCGCGCAGAAAGGCGCGGCAATCGTCGTCGAGAATGGGCGATTCGGTGGCGTACACGGCGAAGCCTTCTTCTATCCACGGTTCGGCGTTGCCCCAGAGATTGGAGACGATTTCGTGCGTGATTTCGTGAGCCAGGGTGCGCGGTCCGTTGATGACGTAGAACGTGGCGTGCTGGCTGGGCCGTGCGCGGCCGTCCACCTTCGCGCCGATCAGCTTTTTCATCTGCGAGCGCGAGTTGACGAAAAATGCGTAGATGAGCGGATCGTACTTCGGCGCGCCGATGAGTTCGAGCACGGCGGCCCGGTTATCTTCGGCGATGATCTTGAGGTCGCGGATGGAATTGGCGGCGAGGGACTTGCCTTCAAAGCAGAACTGGAAATGGTCGGAGCGTTCGCAACTCCAGGAGAACTTGGAATGGTCCAGATACTGGCGGATGGCCGGGGTGACGTCTAGAGGTGCGCCATCGACTACGGTGGCCGGAGCAAGCGCCGAACTCAACGCTACACAAAACGACACTCGGGCCAGGAGGTCCATAACGGCGGCGACGCTGCGACGTTTTCATTGTAACCCTGTTGTCCAGCTACAAGCGTGGGAATATTGGACTTATGCGGATTGTTGTGCTCGTTGGGCTGCCCGGGTCGGGAAAATCCACGTTTTTGGAGCGATTGGGGGCCGTAGGACTCTCGTCGGATTCCATCCGCCTGTTGCTGGCCGATGACGCAACCATTCAGACGATCCACGACCGCGTTTTCCAGGCGTTGCGCTATTTATTGCGGCAGCGGCTGGCGCTCGGCAGGCCGGTGACGTACATCGACGCCACGAACCTCCGGCCCGAGGAACGGCGGCCCTACATAGGGATCGGTCGCAGCTACGGGTGCCGGGTGGATGCCGTGTTCTTCGATGTGCCGCTGGCCGTTTGCCGCGAGCGGAATGCGTTGCGGTCGCGTGTGGTGCCGGACGAGGCGATGCTGGCGATGGCCGAGCGGCTGGTGCCGCCGACCATGGAGGAAGGGTTCGATGGCGTCGAGGTGGTGCGGTAATCTGTTTTGCGACCGGCGCGGCGCCGGCCGTTACTTTACTTCGTCCTTGAAGGAGAAGACCGGCTCAATATCGACCGGGATGGCCGAGGTGCTTTTCAGGGCTGCCGTCAATTCCGCGGGCATGCGGTCGTACTTCGCCAGCCACGCCTCCACTCCCGCCCGATCGCCTCTTGCTTCGAACGTCAGCAACGTCTTGGCGAGTTGCGCCAACGTCGCCGGCATTCGGCCGTAATCGATGACGTAGCGGCCGCTCGTAAAGTTGAGCGCCTTCGATTCGACGAGATAGTTGAACTCCATCATCTCGGCGCGGCCGTGCGCTTCACCGGTGCCGAAGCGCAGCGTCCGAAAAATTCCCGCTACGTACGAGGCGTAATATTCTTCCAGGCGATCCTTGGGCATCGCGTTGTGGTCGACGAGCCACTTGAGTCCGAACATTCCGGTGACATCGGCCTTGGCTTCTTCCAGACCGGAGTACGCCGGCCCGATGGCCTCGCGGATATCGACCTGCTTTCCATTCACGTGCGCGAAGTCGGGCCCGAGCTCGTGGGAGATCTCGTGCATCAGGGTGCTCGCGAGGTAACCGTCCGCGCTCGCCTTGGAGGCTTGCGCGGGCGTCATCAGCTTTTGGGCGATCGGCAGGATGACGTAGTTCACGCGGGCATCCATAAAGTTCTTGAAGAAGATTTTTTTGGTGCCTTTCTCCTGGTGGATGCGCGCATCGTTGGGAAGATTGTCGGCGACGGCCTGGTAGCCGAAACGCAGGTCGCCCGCGCGATAGGGTGCGTCCATCACTTCCATCGGGGTGAGGTGGCCGCGCTTGCTGGGCCGGTCGGCGGCATCGATCGGCAAGGCGTCCTGAATATCCGGCACGTACTTCTGATACACGGCAAGCTTGCGGCTTTCCTCTTCATTGCGGATGAGGATGCTGGCGCCGTAGGACGTTTTGACGCCCAGCAGATCGTCGAGATAGGTTTCGTAGGGCGCGAAGATCACGTCGATCTTGGGATCTTTTTCGTCGAGCCAGGCGATGTCGGATTTGTAGTAGCTGTCGGAGACAAGAGCATCCGCGCGGAGCCGCAGGAAATTTGCGAAGAGCGGGTCCGGCGTGAGAGCGGCGGCGTCGCGGAGGGCCTTCGCCATAGGTTCCAGAAACTGCTTGTACTCCTCGTGATAGGGCGTGGTGGTGAGCTTCCCGTTTTGCCGGCGTACGACGGTAAAAGGGTCGTAAATCGCGGCCTTTTCCGCCGGATGCTGCTGCACATACTGCTCGATTTGCGCGCGGGTCAAGTTGCGGGGATAGAGTTCGTGCCCGGGCGGCATGGGCTCACTGCCCACGAACGGGCGGTTCTCGTCCAGCAGGTCCCAGCGGCTGCCCATGATCATGAGCAGGCGGCGGACGATTGGGTCGCGCGTCGTCTTCAGCAACTCGAGGCCCTGAAGGTCGCTCTGTCGCCAGTAGACATCGTTGAGCAGGCGGCACGCTTCGACAAGACGGTCGACCGCCTGCACTTCCTTGGGCGAAAGGCCTTGCGAGTGGAAGGGCATGTCGACCGGCTTCCACTTGGCGGCGCGTTCGGCGGGCGTTTCGGCGATGATGGCGGCGGCGAAGAACGCCGCTACCAGAAGAGGTCGCATGAGTTCATGGTAGCGCTGCTATTTGTTCGCGCTGCCGAGTCCGTCCACGAGGATCTTCGCGAGATCGGCGATCAGCAGCGATCCCGGATTGTCGGGACTCCAGTCGGCCTTCGGCATGCCATCCACAGTGATCGCCATGGCGATGCGCCCGTTTTTCGAGTAAACGATGCCGACGTCGCTGCGCAGCGCTTCGAGCGAGCCGATCTTGTGCGCGACCGGCACTCCGCCCAGGTGCCGCGGAATGCCCGTGCTGTCCTGTGTGCGTTTGAGGATCGCGATCATGTCCTCGCTCGCCGCGGGACTCACGATTTCGCCGCGCGCCAGCTTCTCGAGAATGGTGACCATGTCGCGCGGAGTGGACATGCCGAGGCCGTACTTGCGGTTTTCGGGAAGCTTGCCCGCCGTGGAGTAGCCCAGGTCGGCCGGGTGGCCCTCGCTTCCCATAATCTTGCGCATGGAACGCGTGGTAGCGAGTCCGAGCTTGTCCAGGTAGCGATTGACCTCTTCGGCCGGAATGCGCTGAAGGATCATATTGGTGGCCGTGTTGTCGCTGAGCACGATCATCAGGTTCAGGACGTCGCGCAACGGGAGTTGCACGCCGTCAGAAAGCTCGCTGGCGATGATGCCTGTGCCCGCCACCTTCTCGGCGGCTGTGACGGTGAGCATATCCGTCCACTTGGCTTCGCCGCGCGACACGGCGTCGAAAACGGCAGTCATGATCGGCAGCTTGATGGTGCTGGCGGTGCGCACGGGCTCCGTTTCGCGAATGCCGATCGCTTTGCCGGTATCCAGGTTTTTGGCGTAGAGACTGACGGTCCCGGAAAAGCCGGCAATGTGCTCGCGGAGCGTATCGGACAACGAAGCGGCGTGGACAGCAACGGCGAGGCAGAGGAGGCAGACAGTGCGCATGGGGTCATGGTATTTTGACCGTGGGGGGTAAATCAATGGCCCACTCCAGACGGAACTTCCTGAAGTCCACCGCGGCCGCGGCATTATTAGGCGGCGGGCGATCCTCTCATGCGGCTCCCGCCGCCAAACGCCTCGCCACAGACTGGGTGCCGCTCGGCAACTCCGGAGTCAAAGTGACGCGGCTGGCTTTCGGCACGGGGACGTACTCCGGCCGGGTGCAGCGCGAACTCGGGCAGGATGAGTTCACGCGACAGGTGCGCTACGCGTACGATCACGGAATCCGCTTTTTCGAAACCGCCGAAAGCTATCCGGGGATGCCGGAAATGTTGTCTATCGCGCTGAAGGGCATTCCGCGCGATAGCTATCAGCTGATGATGAAATGCACGGTGCGCCGCAATGACGATCCGCTGGCTAAGGTGGATCAGTACCGCAAGCAGTTGAACACCGAATACCTGGATATTCTGCTGCTGCACTGTGTGACCAGTCCCACGTGGTTCACGGACATGGAGAAGCATCGCGACGGGTTCAGCGAGGCCAAGCAAAAAAAGATGATTCTGTCGCATGGCGCCAGCGTTCACGGGCTGCCGGCTTTGCGCGAGTTCCCGGGCAAGAAGTGGCTGGATGTTTCCATGATCCGCATGAATCACAAAGGCACGATTATGGATGGTCCGGCGCCCGGCTCCAGCGCCGGCGGCAACGTGCCGGAGGTGGTGCAGCATACGCAGGAAGTGCATGCGCAGGGGTCCGGCGTAATCAGCATGAAGCTTGTGGGCGAGGGGCGCTTCACCAATCCGGATGACCGCGACGCCGCGCTGCGCTTCGCCTTCAACACGGCGAAAGTGGATGCCGTGACGATCGGATACAAGAGCACGGCCGAAATCGACGAGGCACTCAAGCGACTGAACGGAGCACTGGCGGTCGCGTAGCCTGGCGTGACGGTGGCGTGGGTTTGCGGCATTGCAGATTTACCACTGAGACACAGAGGCCGCAGAGAGGGCGCAGAGAAAACCGGGATTAACGCTGAGGTGTGGCGGCGCGGAGGGTGTTAGGTCGAGTGCGTACGAGCATCAGCAGAAGAGGCGCGCTGACGGTGCTTGGCGCAGCTTTGGCGCGCGCTGCCGCCCGGCTTCCCGCGAACCGGAATGTGAAGTGGGGCCTTGGCTCCAATTTGTGGAACTACTTTCCGCGTGTTCCGTTCACGGACATTCTGGACGTGATGCGCGACACCGGCTTCATCGGCATCCGGCTGACGCAGTTTCCTCAAATTCTCAAAACATACGACATCACGGCAGAGCGCATGCGCGATGAGGCGGCTCGCCGCGGCTGCGAAATCATAACCATCTCCTTCAACGGTCCGTCGCACGATGCCGCTCGGCGGCCGGAATTGCTCGCAAGCGCGCGTACCGCGATGACATTTCTGAAGGGCTTCGGCGCCACGCGCCTGGTGGTGTTTTCGCCGAATCGGACGAATGACGCGGCGGCCGGCGCGTTCGAAACTATGTGCGAGGGCTTTAACGCGATCGGCGTGGCGGCACGCGATATGGGCTTCGAGGCCGGGCTGCACAACCACATGGGGCAGATGGTGCAAACGGCCGCGGAGATCGATCGCTGCATGGCGCTGACGGATCCGAAACTGTTTCGCTTTTCGCCCGATACGGCGCACTTGCACCTGGCAGGCTGCGACGCCGCGGGCACGCTGGTCAAGTATGCGAGCCGCTTGATGCTGGCCGATTACAAGGACGCGCGGCGGCCGAAGAGCGGCGAGCCGGACCGTTTCGAACGCGAACAGATCTTCGACCTCGGAGACGGAGAGGTCGATTTTCCCGCTTGTCACCGCGCGCTCAAGCGGGTTGCGTATCGCGGGTGGCTGGTGGTGGATCTCGATATCGCGCGGCAGGGTCCGCGGGCCAGTTATGAGCGCTGCGGCGCGTATGTGGTGAACAAGCTGGAACCGATTTATGCGTGACATTTCGCGGCGGGAACTGTTGGCCGCCGCCGCCGTTCCGCTTATGAGCGATTACCGGATTATCGATCCGCACGTGCACGTGTGGAAGCACGACGCGCAGTTTCCGTTCGCGGAAGGCGCCAAAGTACCCGAGCGCGACGCCGCGCCGGAAACGCTGCTGCAATTGATGAAAGCCAACGGCGTCAGCCGCACGGTGATCATACAGGTGATCCACTACAAGTTCGACAACCGGTACCTGGCGAGCGTGCTGAAGCGCTATCCGGGAACGTTTCAGGGCGTCTGCCGCGTGGATCCGCTGGACGCGGCAGCGCCGGACAAACTGAGCGAGTTAACGGAGCAGGGGTTTCGGGGAGTGCGGCTGAGTCCGGCGGCGAATGAGTCGGGCGACTGGCTTCGCGGGCCGCTGATGCCGCCGTTGTGGAAGCGATGCTTCGAACTGAAGGCGCCGATGACCGTACTCGCTCCGGTGACGCGAATGCCCGAAGTGGGTGCATTGCTGGAACGAACGCCGGAACTGACCGTGGTGATCGATCACATGGCCGATTGCCCCATCGATCAGCCGGCGCAACTCGAAAAACTAATCGCGCTGCAGCGGTATCCGAATGTGTTCGTCAAGATTTCGCATACGTGGTCCATTTCGCGTCAGCAGTATCCGTGGCGCGATGCCCAGGCGTATGTGAAGCGCCTCTACGACGCTTTCGGCCCGCGTCGGCTGATGTGGGGGACGGACTGGCCAATTATAGAGAAGTGGTCCACTTATGACAAAGCGCTGACGTCGGTGCGGGACGAGATGAAGTTTCTCAATGCCGAGGATCTGCGGTGGATTCTGAGCGCGACGGTGGAGCGAGTCTGGCCATTCGGGTAGGCGCCGAGTACGCCCGGCGCGTGGGGATCAATTCGTGGCCGCGACCGGCAACTGCGGCGCCTGATAGTGCTGCACGAAACCGTGCATGGCGAACTCGGTCCAACTCATCCGATCGGCTTTGGCTTCGGCGAGCGCGCGAGCGTTAGTCCAATGATCGTGGGAGATGCGGTAGCAGGCCACAACCGTGCCTGTACGATCCGCGCCACGGCGGCAGTGGACAAATACGGGCCCGGCGGAATCGTCGTTGAAGATCGCAAGAACCTTGGCGATCTGCGCAGGGGACGGCGCCGAAAAACCGGCGAATGGCATGCTGATGTATCGCATCCCGGCCGCCTCCACCACTTTCTTTTCCTCCACGGACCGGTTTCCACTCTCGCGCAGGTCCAGCACGGTTTTGACGCCGAGCTGCGCCAGGGCGCGGAAGCCGTCCGCGGTCGGCTGAGCGCCGCGGTAGAGATGCTCGTTGATCTGGTGAAAGTTGTCGACGCCCTTCGGGGACTCGGCAAATGCGGGCAGGGAAAGAACAAATGCCGCCAGAGGCAGGCAGAGGGTCTTGCGGAAAGCCATTGTATAGTATTTGACGCATGACACCCGGCTGCGGATTCGTTTCAGTTATCAAAACGCCTCCGGCTCGCCAGAAACCTCTATATGGATGGTTTCCAACAAACCGCATGCCGCCCGCAATTCGTTCATTTTTCGAGGGATACCGATATTCAGATCGCGGCATCCGGTGTTTTGATATTCAAAACGCCGGCGCGCTCTCCCGATTCCGCTACCGCGAGGGCTTCGGAGGGCAGATACTGTGTGATAAGTTCAGGGTTTTACTTTTGTCAAGAGGTTGGATATGAAGAATCGCCTTGTCGCGACGGTCTTGTTGTGCGCCAGCGCTCTATTCGCACAGACGAACCGCGGAAGCATAACGGGTACGGTTAGCGACCCCTCCGACGCTGTGATACCGGGCGTCTCGGTGAAGGTCACGAATTTGGGCACCAACGAAGTTCGCACGGTGAAGACGGCGGACAACGGAACCTACTCGGTAATCGATCTGGAGCCGGTTACCTACAAACTGGAATTCGAAGCTCAGGGCTTCAAAAAATCGGTCGTGCCGGAAGTGAAGGTGGACACCGCGTCCAGCGCCACCGTCAATATGCGTTTGGAAGCCGGGAGCGTGGATACGAAGATCACCGTGGAAGCCGAAGCCGTGCTGGTCAACACGGAGAGCGGCGTGGCCAGCAACACCATCACGGAGCGGCAGATTCAGGATGTGCCGCTGGTGAATCGGAGCGTTCTGGATCTCGCGATGACGCTACCGAACGTATCGGGCGACGCGGGCAGTGAAAACCCCACCATGACCGGCAGCGGCACGGCGTGCCCGGGTTGCAATCTCACCATCGGCGGAGGCCGGCCGCTCAGCAACACGATCATGGCGGACGGCACCAACAACACGGGTGTCGGGCTGGGACGCTCGATCGTGAGCTTCACGCCGGAAACGGTCCAGGAGTTCACGGTGCAGAGCTCGGCCTTCTCGGCGGAGTATGGCACTACCGGCGGCGGCATCATCAGCATCACGACGAAGAGCGGCACCAATGAGCTGCATGGAACGGCGCTATGGTACAACCGCAATCCCGATTTCGCGGCGGCCCCGTGGACACAGGCCACCACCAACCGGTCGGCGCCCACCCTGAAGTACAACCAGTTCTCGCTGTCGGGCGGCGGTCCGGTTTACATTCCGAAGGTTTACAACGGGCGCAACAAGACCTTCTGGTTCGCCGCCGTCGAGCCCTGGTACCGGCGCGACCACCTGGATCAATACGCGCTGATGCCGACGGCCGATATGTGGAAAGGCGATTTCAGCAACGTAGTGTTGACGAATAGCGGATGGCTGCCCACCAGCGTAGTGCAGCAATTCGCCTCCGTCGCGCCGACGGCCGTGGCGCAGCTCAGCGATAGCGCCATTTATCAGCAATTCAACCTGGTAGGCAACCAGTTCCAGCAGATCACCCTTTGCACCACCACCATCACGACCAATTGCCAGCCTTCGTATTCGCCGTTCCCGGGGAACAAGATCCCGCAGCAGTATCTCGACAGCGCGGCCCTGAAAGCGCAACAGTACATGGCTCCGGCTGGTCAGTATTTCCTCGACAGCAATGGAAACATCTCCAACCTTTACGCGCCGCGTATTCTGCAGCAGGACGAGAAGCGCTACACGTTCCGTGTGGACCACACCATCAGCGACAAAAATCGCATGTATGGCCGCTTTACAGTCACTCCCGTGGTGAAGCTGCAGGGCACTCCGGTGAGCCCGACGAACTACGGCGCGAATTATAGCTGGGGCAAGCAGGCGATGATCGCCGATACGCACACATTCAGCCCCACGCTGTTCAACGATATCCGCTTGAACTACACACGCGGCCGTTTCAGCGCCACAACGGCGCCGCAATGGGATCCGCAGAACGGCGAGAACCTGAACGCCACCTTCGGTCTGCCGAGCATTACGGCCGGCGGTTTGCCGACCTTCCAGAACCTGGTGCCGAGCAAGAGCTACGGTAACGGCAGCAGCACGGCGACCGGCTTCGGCGGCGCGGGTTCCACGCAGGCCGAAACGCGCGAAGAGCGGTATGCCCTTACGGACATCGTTTACAAAACGATGGGACCGATGAGCTTAAAATTCGGCGTGGACGTCAATCACGCGCTGCAGAACGTAATTCCGCTGTATGGCGCAATCGGCGGCGTGTACGCGTTCAACGCGTTTCCGTCGAACTCCAACGGCGGATCTTCGGGCACCGGCGGCGGCTCCTTCGCGAGTTTCCTGCTGGGCGTTCCGAACAATGGTGGCAGCCCGGCTGTGACGCTGCGCAACATGGAAGTCCCGTATTACTATCGCTGGAACAATGGCGCGGGCTTTATTCAGAATGACTGGCACGTGAAGCCGAACCTGACGTTGAATCTCGGCCTCCGCTACGTGATTCAGTTGCCGCGCACGGAGAAATATAACGATCAGGGCGTATTCCGTCCGGATCTGGCGAAGAATTATCCGCTCGCGACGCCGCTCGCGCTGCAGGACGGCGAGACGATCAATTCCGTGAACGTTGTGCCGTTCGCCTTCGCCGGCCTCGGCGGCAACTCGCGCTATCTCACTCCTCCGCAGTGGACCGATTTCGAGCCGCGCTTCGGTTTCGCGTGGAGCCCGGCGCGGTTGCAGTCGCGCCACATCGTATTCCGCGGCGGCTGGGGAATGTCGCACGCGCCCATCACCGGAATCACGCAACTTCCGAATCCGGACTTCGGAGCGACGTATACGGCGACCGTGTATCCGACGGCAACGGTCGGGTCGCAGACAGCGAACCCCACCTACGTGATGCGCCTCGGGGAGAACCCGCCGGTGCTGACTCCCACTTCGATCCGCACGCAGGTGTACGGACCGAACGGGCCGCCGGCCAGCGGTTTGGATTACCTCGACTCCTTGTATTACCAGCAGACGCTCGGCGGCTATGCGGTGTCCAACAACTATCACACGCCATACGTGAACAACTGGAATTTCACCTCGAGCTGGCAGGCGAACAAGAACACTCTGGTGGAACTCGCATACACCGGCAGCATGGGCATTCACCTGTTCATGCCGGCGGAGAACATCAATCCGAAGGATTCCGACCTCCTCAGCGCTCAAATCGGCCAGAACGTAAGCTCGACGGGCACAATCACCGATCCGCTGGGCCGCACGAACCTGATCACCGGCAAGGGGCTGACCGTGCAGAACGGCACGCTGGGAAGTCCGTACCTGGGCTTCTCGACGTTAAATCTGCTCTACGATTCTTCGGCTAACAGCATTCGCCACGCGGGGTACGTGAACGTGGTGCATCGCACCGGCCGCGGCTTGACGTTCTACGCCAACTACACACTGGCAAAGAGCATCGATACGGCTTCGAGCGCGGGCGTCGATAAGGGCATCCTGTCGACGGGTCAGGTAGGCGGCCAGGTTGCTTTCGGCGGCACGCGCCAGGGCGACCGCGCGGTTTCTTTATACGACCAGAAGCACGTGATTCACGGCACTGCCATCTACGATCTGCCGTTCGGCCGCGGCCGCCAGTTCGGCCGCAACATGTGGAAGCCGCTGGACTATGCCGCGGGCGGATGGACGCTCACCGGGCTGGTGCGGATCAATTCCGGTACGCCGTTCACCGATTATTTGTCGGATACGAACCAGTTGGGCGACACCACTCACACCATTCGTCCGGACATGCTGACGGGTGTTCCGGTGAAGAACCCGCTATACGATCCGAACTGCCCGACCGGCACGGGTTGCCAGCCGTATGCCAATCCGTCGGCGTTCATGCGTCCGGCGCTGGGCATTCTCGGCAACGCGCCGCGCGCCGTGGATGGCCTCCGCGGACCGTGGCAGCAGTTCCTGGATGTATCCATTCAGAAGAGCTTCCGGCTGGGAGAGCGCGGACGGAAGCAGCTTCAGTTCCGCGTGGATGCACTTAACATCCTGAATCACCCGGTGTTCGCCTTCATCCCGAACGCAGGCGGCGGCAGCGATTTCATGGGCGCCCCGAGCACCGCGACGCTCACAACGGCGGCGTACAACTCCTGGGCGACAGCCAATGGCCAACCGCTGCAATCGACCACCGCGGGCGCGGCCGTCTATAACAATATCGTCGCCATGGTGAACGCGCAGAAAGATGCGGCGGGCGCGCTGCCGGCGAACTTCTATCGCGTGCCGCTGCCGGCGAACTTCTACGGCACGAGCGCGAATTCGTACGACATCACGACTCTGAGCGGCTACAAGAACTATCAGTTGCGCAATGCTTACAGCACCAGCTTCGGGAACCTCTACCAGCAGGGCTCTTCGCGCTATCTGCAATTTGGCGTGAAGTTTTACTTCTGATCGGGTTTTTACCGTACCATCACTGGCCGGCTCCTACGCGGGAGCCGGCCTTTTTTTTCGGTGTATTCCGTCACCGCGTAACAGAAATTTCCTGTTTCCCCGAAGGCGTAGCCATGTTATAGTCGAATCGCGTTTGATAGCTTCCGCGAGTCCGAATGAGTGCATCTAAAGCGACGGCAGCGTCGCCCCGCTTGAGTCTCCTTCCCGATGAGCCCGCTTTCAAATAGTTTGGAGGTTTGGTAAGTGAAGAACATTTTCGTAGGCAATTTGGATTTCAACGCATCCGAAGAGTCTGTACGCAGCTTGTTTGAGAGATACGGCGCGGTGAACAGCGCGCGCATCATGACGGACCGGGAAACGGGCCGTTCGCGCGGTTTCGCGTTCGTGGAGATGGAGAACGAAAACGAAGCGGATCAAGCCATTCAGGCGTTGAACGGGTACACGCTCGATGGTCGTGCGCTGAATGTCAATGAAGCGCGTCCCAAGCCGGATCGCGGCGGTTTCGGCGGCGGCGGTGGCGGACGTGGCGGCTTCGGCGGCGGCGGCGGCGGACGTCCCGGTAGCGGCGGTGGTGGACGCCGTCCGGGCGGTGGTGGCGGCGGCGGTGGCCGGCGCGAGCCTCGCTGGTAAGAGCTGTAAAAGGATTTACCGGACAATAAAAACGACCGGGAGCGGCACGCTACGCGTGCTCTCCCGGTCTTCCTGTTTTCAGGCGAGCGCTGCTCGCCTCGTACCGGTCAGGAGACAGGTACGTACTTACATCCCTCTCGTGCCGTTTTCCAGGAAGGCTCTGAGACGATGGCTCCGGCTGGGATGCCTTAACTTTCGGAGCGCCTTTGCTTCGATCTGCCGGATGCGTTCTCGCGTGACCGCGAAGTTCTGTCCGACTTCTTCGAGCGTGTGCTCGCTCCCGTCTTCCAATCCGAAGCGCATCTTGATGATCTTCTCTTCCCGCGGGGTGAGCGTCTTGAGCACCTGTGCTGTCTGCTCGCGCAGATTCAGATTGATCACCGCGTCAGAGGGCGAGATGCCGTTCTGATCGACGATGAAGTCGCCGAGGTGCGACTCTTCTTCCTCGCCGATCGGCGTTTCCAGCGAGATCGGTTCCTGCGCGACGCGCAGCACTTTGCGAACTTTCGAGACCGGAAGCTGCAGCCGCTTGGCGAGTTCCTCGTTGGTAGGTTCGCGCCCGAGTTCCTGCACCATCTGCCGCGACGTGCGGATCAGCTTGTTGATGGTCTCGATCATGTGCACCGGGATGCGGATGGTGCGAGCCTGGTCGGCAATGGCGCGCGTGATCGCCTGCCGCACCCACCAGGTGGCATACGTCGAGAACTTGTAGCCGCGGCGGTATTCGAATTTGTCCACGGCCTTCATCAGGCCGATGTTGCCTTCCTGTATGAGGTCCAGGAACTGCAGCCCGCGATTGGTGTAGCGTTTGGCGATGCTGACCACCAGGCGCAGGTTGGCTTCGATCAGCTCTTTCTTGGCCGCTTCCGCTTCAATATGCGCGCGGGTGATGATCTCCAGAGTGCGCTTGAGCTCCGCCGCGGAGGCTCCGAATTCCTCTTCGGCCTGCAGCAGCCGCTGTCCGAAACTGCGCTGCTCCTTGCGCAGATCGCGAATTGCTTCGCTGCGCGCGCCGGACCATGTCTCGATCTTCTTCTGCACGCGCGCGATGTTATTCTCGATGGGCTTCAGCTCGTCCACCGCGCTGCGCAGACGGTCGATGAGGTGGCGGATCACCGGCGATTGGAAACGCATTGTGCGGATGTGGCGCGACGTGCGGATCACCAGACGGCCGAGCTCCCACAATTGGCGCCTGTACTGCTTCGGCTTCATGTTGCGGGGAATGGCCAGCAGCTTCTGGCGGCACTGCAGAATCTTCTTATACTGCCGCGCGAGCTCTTCGCAAAAGGCGACGAACTCCAGCCGCTTTTCATCCACCAGCTCGTCGGTGAGAATCGGATCGGCAATCTGCAGCGTGTCGCGAGCCGAAAGCACGCCGCTCTCCATCTCCGCCGCCATGGCGAGAATTTCCTGAATCACCATGGGCGCGCGGGAAAGGGATTTGAGCACGGTGTTCTGGCCACGCTCGATGCGGCGAGCGATCTCCACCTCGCCTTCGCGCGTGAGCAGCGGGACGGTGCCCATTTCGCGGAGGTACATGCGAACCGGATCGTTGACCTTCTCGCCGGTAAGCGTGGCGGGAATATCCAGGTCAATGACCTCTTCGGATTCTTCGAGTTTCTTTTCGAAGTCCTTGGCGTCTTCAAGGATCTCAATGCCCGCGCCGTCCAGGCCGGCGAGCACTTCGTCGAGCTCGTTGCCCGCGGTGATATCGGCGGGCACAAGTTCGCTGACCTCGTCGTACAGCACGTAGCCTTTTTCCTTGCCCAGCTGGACGAGCCGCTCAAGCCCCTCGTATTTTTCGTTTAGCGCCACCGAAGCCCCGTTAACTCCCGGTGAAAATAATCCCTGTAATTGTACAACACGGCGCGACGACAAATGGACCGCGTAATGTCATTTTGCGCCTCGCGATTGCCGCTCGAATTCCTGTAGCTCTCCGGCGAGCCGCACCGCCTCCTGCCAGTCGCCCGCGCGCTCGGATTCCTTGATGCGCGACTTCAGTTCCTTCTTCCGCTCGTCGTTTTGCGATCGCCGCATGCTGGCGATCGCCGCCAGCACTTCATCCCGCGAGCTTTGCATTTCTTCTCTCAAGACAGCTTCGGCCAAAAGGTTCTGGTCCGCCTCTTCTAATCGCGCATTTACTTCGTCAAAGCGGACACGCCCGCTGCTTTCCTGCAGCACAAACATGGTTTGAAAAATTTTTCGCGAAGGGAAGCGGCCGATGGCGTCGATCGTTTTGAGCTCGTCCACAATCTCGGGGCCGATCTCAGGGTCGCAGAATACGGCGTTCAGAATCATGCGCTCATCGGGCCGGAGCGCGATTTTCGGCCGCTCGATTGTCCGTTCCTCGCGGGTGGCAGCGCTCTTGCGGAAATTGTCCAGCACCATTCCACGAGGCGCATGCACGTACTCGGCAAGATCGCCGGCAATGGCGGCGCGCTCCAGAGGATCGGCAATCCGCTGGACCGATGGCAACAGAGAGTTCAGCACAGCTACAACCCCTTCACTAGTGTGAACATCATACTTCGTTCTGGCGCGGTCCGCCAGCCAGTAGAAATAACCCTTGGCCGTAGTCAGCCGCTGACCGTAGGCTTCGGCGCCGCGCTCCTTGCAGTACTCGTCGGGGTCGAGGCCGCCATCCAGCTCCATGATGCGGACATGCATGCTCTCTTCGAGCAGCATGTTCACGCTTCGGGCCGCGGCGTTGGCGCCCGGAGCATCGGGGTCGAAGTTCATGACGATGTTGCGCGAGTGGTTCTTCAGCGCCTTCACATGCTGCGCCGTGAGAGCCGTGCCGCAGCTCGCCACCACGCCGTGGAACCCGGCCGCCGTCACGCCGATGGCATCCATGTAGCCTTCCACCAGAATCACGCGATCGTCTTTGCGGACTCTCTCCTTGGCGCGATGCAGGTTGTACAGGACGTTGGTTTTCTTGTAGAGCGGAGTTTCCGCCGAGTTCAGATACTTGGGCACATCTTCCGGCGTGAGCGCGCGCCCGCCGAAAGCGATCACTTGCCCGCGCTCGTTGTGGATCGGGAACATCAGCCGGTTGCGGAACTGGTCGTACAGCGACCCGTCCTGCCGCCGGCTGGCGAGTCCGGCAAGCACGATCTGGTCCGCCGTGAAGTTGCGCTGTTCGAAGATGCGGAGCAGCGAACGGCCGCCGCGGTCGGAGTAGCCAAGGCCGAAGTGCTCGATGGTTTCCGGCGCGACGCCGCGCCGCGCCAGATACGCGCGTGCGCTTTCGCCGGCCGGGCTGCCCAGATTGGCGCGGAACGCTTCCTGCGCGATCTCATGAAGTTGCAGCAGCACGCCGCGCTGGCGGGAATCGTCATCGGCGTACTGCGAGCGCTTGGGCATCGGAATGCCGTTGCGCTCGGCCAGGTACTTCAGGGTTTCATAGAAGCTGAGACCCTGGCTTTCCATTATGAATTTGAAAACGTCGCCACCCGCGCCGCAGGAGAAGCATTTGTAGATCTGTAGTACGGCATGGACGGTAAAGGAAGGATTCTTTTCGCTGTGGAAAGGACAAAGGCCGGTGTAGCGATTGATCCCGCTGCGGCGCAAGCGAACAGTCTCGCCTACTATGTCGACAATATTGACCGAAGTCTTAACCTGCTCAGCGAAATCCATGAGGCCTTTGCGCTATTATCCCGCATGGCGCGCCGGGGGGATATCACTACACCTACATGGATGACTCGCAGCGCTAACCGACGATATCTTGACCCTGCGCCCCCGCCGCCCGACACTAGCGGCTAATGGGCCCCGGGAGCATTATCGATGGACTGAGCCCACACGCTCAAGTGGCGACGGCTCTCATTCCGTTCCTGGGCGCCATTCTCTGCCGCCTGATTTTCGGCAAGAACCGCACCACGCAAGTGCTGCTTTCGCTTGCCACAACGTGGTTTGCGGTAACTGTTCTACTGGCTCCGTACTCGATACAGATGCGGCGCGAAGTGATGATCATGCGCAACTGGTTCCGGTAGAGCGGCCTGTAAATCGGGTACAATGGCGTGTATAGGAGGCCAAATGGAACCCACTGGCATTCAACTTGCCGGCTTCGCTGGCCTTGGCTTTCCCGAGATCTGTGTGGTTGCGGCTGTAGCGGTTCTACTGTTCGGCGGCAAAAAAGTTGGAGATCTGGGGAAGGGCCTGGGTGAAGGCATACGCAACTTCAAGACGGCTTTGAAGGGCGATGAAGACAAGCCGGAAGTAGCGCGAAACGAAGATAAGGTCGAAGCGAAGAAGTAGCTGGCTTTGCGAAACCGCCCGCAGGTTGGGCAGGGTTCATCGGCTTCAACAATTTCAGGCAACAAAAAACCCCGCGGTCCCGAAAGGGCGCGGGGTTTCGATTTTCGGAGGCTGAAGAAAACTACTTCTTCTTCGGGGGAACGATCGCGTCTTTGGCAGCCTTGGCGACGCGGAACTTCACGACCTTCTTGGCCGGGATCTTGATGGTCTCGCCCGTCGCGGGGTTGCGTCCGGTGCGAGCCTTGCGGTCCACGCGCACGAGGCGGCCGATGCCGGGCAGCACGAACACGCCGTTCTTCTTCACTTCGGCAATCGCCATGCTGGAAAGGCAATCCAGGAAGCCGCGGGCTGCCTTGTTGTTGACTTCGCAGCTTTCGGCCAGCGATCTCACCAGTTGCGTCTGGGTCATTCTTTGATTCGCCATATCTCTCCTTTTGTGTGATTCTCCCGTCAAACCATCGAACAGATTTGCAAGCACGCGGGCGCTAGCTTGCGAACGATTCAATCATAAGGGAAGGGCATGTTGATGTAAAGAGAAATACTGCAAAAAAGGCCGATTTTTCGATGTTTTTTTGCATGGCATAGCTTCTAAGGGCCATTTTACGGGGTTTTCAGGAAGCCTACCGAGGCGGCGCGGCGCAGCACACCTTTTACAAACGGTTGCGCGAGCTTGCTTTTCAGAATGCGAAATGCGGTTTGACGCCCGTTTGGCGCGGCTTCGAGCGCAATGCGAATGGCCGCGTAGAGCTTGAGCGAAGGTCCGCCGGCGGTGCTGTCGCTTTCGTCGCCACGCGACCGAAGTTGGTTGAGGAAGAGTACGACAGCTCCGGATTTTTCAGCCGCCGCCGCGAGCTTCCGCAGTTCGGTGCCGAGCACGCGAGCCTGCAACCCCGGTCCGCTTTCGCCGAGTCCGGTGTCGAGTTCCATCTGCGGCACCAGCGCCGCGGCGGAATCGATGACCACCAAATCCACGGCGCCAGAGAGCGCAAGTTCGCGAGCGATGCCGGTGGCTTGTTCGGCGGAATCGGGTCGCGCCAGGGGCAGTTGTTCGAGGGATATCCCGAGCTCCGCCGCGTACGCGGGGTCGAAGGCATGTTCGGAGTCAATCCACGCGACGGTGTGGCCACGCTGTTGTAATTCGGCGGCAATCTGTAAGGCGAGTGTAGTTTTTCCGCTGGAAGACGCGCCGAACAGCTCTATGATTTTGCCGCGCGGAAAACCGGCGCCGAGCGCTTCATCGAGTTGAGGGAAGCCTGTTGAGAGAGCACCGGCGATGCGCTGCCGGAGCGGGGTTTCAAATCCGGCTACTTTTTGCCGGATGACGCGCCGCCGGTACTCTTCGCTCATGCGTCGTGTTTAGCGCCGTGCCGATGCGGGCCGCGGAGGGGCAGAGGAGGCCGGTGCTTCGGCCGCTGCCGCCGCGGGCTCCGGCGCGATCAGCCCCAAAGCCTTGCGCAGTTCCGTATCGATGGTGGAGCGAATGTCCTGATTGTCCTTGAGGAACTGGCGCGCGTTTTCGCGGCCCTGGCCGATGCGCTCGCCCTTATAGCTGAACCAGGAGCCGCTCTTTTCAATAATGTTATGCGCCACTCCGAGGTCCAGCAGGTCGCCTTCCTTGGAAACGCCCTCGCCATAGATGATGTCGAACTCGGCTTCGCGGAACGGCGAGGCCACTTTGTTCTTCACCACTTTGATCTTCGTGCGGTTGCCGACTACGCTTTCGCCATCCTTGATGGCGGCGATGCGGCGAATGTCCAGCCGGACCGACGCGTAGAATTTCAGCGCGCGGCCACCGGTGGTGGTTTCCGGATTGCCGAACATCACGCCGATCTTTTCGCGAATCTGGTTGATGAAGATCAGGCAGGTGCGCGACTTGCTCACGGTGCCGGTGAGTTTGCGCAGCGCCTGCGACATCAGCCGCGCCTGCAGACCCATGTGGCTATCGCCCATTTCGCCATCGAGTTCCGCTTTCGGCACGAGTGCCGCTACGGAATCGACCACCAGCACATCGATCTGTCCCGATGCCACCAGGTGACCTGTGATCTCCAGCGCCTGTTCGCCATAATCGGGCTGCGAGACCAGCAGGTTATCGATGTCCACGCCGAGCTTGCGGGCATACGCCGGGTCAAGTGCGTGTTCCACGTCAATGAAGGCCGCGATTCCGCCGCGCCTCTGGGCTTCGGCAATGACCTGAAGCGCGATGGTGGTTTTGCCCGAAGATTCCGGTCCGAAGATTTCGATCACACGGCCGCGGGGGAGGCCGCCCACGCCCAGAGCGCCGTCCAGCGAAATGGAACCGGTGGAGATTACGGATACGGGTACGATGGCGTCCTTGGACCCGAGGCGAAGGATGGAACCCTTGCCGAACTGCTTCTCAATCTGGCCTAAAGCGAGGTCCAGGGCGCGCGAGCGCTCTTTTTCTTCCATGGGGATTTGCTCCTGAAGATGGGGTGAAAGACTCATTGTAGCAGTGGCGGGAATGGGCCGGAAATCTCACGTATCGAGGGGAGGCGTCTGCTGTTTTCTCGTCGCACTTCGGAGCCGCGACCGTGAGGGTCTGTGAAAAACTCGAATTGCTTCCGTATCCCCGGCACCTTTTACCGCTCCCTTACGAGTCTGTGAAAAAATCGAGTTGCTTTTACGCCGACTTCAAAACGCACTCAAATCGCCGGCACCTTTTACCGCTCCCTAACGGTCACGGCTCCGTATGTACTTGATTCTGCTAACGGAGCCGCGACCGTCAGGGAGCGGTAAAAGGTGCATCGGAAGGCGAACGGAGTGCGACAGGAACAACAGCCGGTTATCTACCGGATCATATAATCAAGAAAGAGGTGTTCGGGATGTCCCTTCGCGCGTGCGCGCTGCTGGTTGTGCCGCTTCTGGCGCTTTCCGCTTCAACGAAGAAAACCACCGCAACAGAAAGTGGGGAGAACAACGATGTCATCCTCACCGTCACCATGCACACCGATAAGGACGACATTAAGAGCATGGTGGGCGACGACTTGGGCGGCCACTACTTCGTCGCCGAAGTGAAGGTGCAGCCGAAATACGGCAAGACGGTGACGATGAGCCGCGACGATTTTCTGCTGCGCAGCAGTAGAGACAACGAGACCAGCCGCCCGATGGCTCCCAGCCAGATTGCCGGCACCAGCGCGATCGTGGTTACCAAGGGCAAGGCCAGCGCTCAGTCCGACCCCGACTACAAAGACGTTCCGATGCCGCTCGGCTATCCCGGCGGCTACTACCCGGAAGAGGGCATCGGCATCGGCGGCGGCGGCGGTTCGATGGACGTCAATAAGGCGACGGTGAAGGAAGGCGGCGGGAAGGAAACGCCTCTCGAAAAGGCGCTCGGCGCCAAAGAGTTCGCCGCGACTGCCAAGACCGATCAACCCGTAACCGGCCTGCTCTACTTCGCCATGGAAAAGCAGAAATTGAAGGATTTGCAGCTCGAGTACGGCGACAAGGAAAACCGGATTACGCTGCACTTCAACGGAAAACCATAAGGTAATCTGAAGGTACATGAGAATACTGGTCGTCGAGGACGAAAAACGCATCGCCGACTTTTTGTGCCGCGGCTTGCAGGGCGCGGGCTACGCCGTCGATGCGGCGCTCGATGGGGCAGCGGCTCTCGAGCACATCCACGCGGCCGATTATGACCTGGTGATTCTGGACCTCATGCTGCCGGACATGGACGGACTGCAGGTTCTGGAGAAGATTCGCAATCGGAAAGCCGGTCCGCCGGTGCTGATACTCAGCGCCCGCGGCGGCCTCGATGATCGGGTGAAAGGTCTGGAACAGGGCGCCGACGATTATCTGGTGAAGCCCTTCGCTTTCGTCGAACTTTTGGCGCGCGTTCGTGCCCTGCTGCGGCGCGGCCAGCCGGCGCCGGAGAAGTTGCAGGTTGCCGATCTCGCGCTGGACACCATCCGCCGCAAAGTCACACGCGGGTCGGAAGCCATTGACCTTGCGCCGAAGGAGTTCGGCATCCTCGAATACATGATGCGCAATCGCGGCCGTCCGCTGAGCCGCACGATGATTGTGGAGCATGTGTGGGATATGGATTACGACGGGCTGACGAACATCGTCGACGTCTATATTCGCCACTTGCGCAGCAAGATCGATGACCGGTTTCAACAGAAGCTGATTCAGACGGTGCGCGGCATCGGTTATATGATCGAAGCGCCGGACCGTCCCGCGGAGCGTCCCGTCGAACAGATCCCTGAGCGGCAGGTATAACATGCGTTTGGGCAAGTGGGGCAAGCGCGACATCCGGCGAATCACCCGCGGGCTGCGCTTCCGCCTCACGGCCGGGTACGCCGTTTTCTTCGCGCTGCTCCTGGTGGGAATCGCCACCGGTTTCCGCGCTTATCTGAAGACTACGCTGGAATCGCAGGAGCGCGACGACCTGAACGAAGAATGGGCGGCAATCAAGGGCGGCTTCCTCCGCTTTTTTCACAGCCCCGAGATGGGCTGGTATGCGTCCTGGTATTACGCCGAGGACGATCCCGACGAGACCACGGAAGTTCGCGATTTGAAGAAGGTTTTTCTCATCACCGACCAGTACGGCAAGGTGCTGCTGGACGGCGAAACCAAGGAACGGCAGGTCTCCACCGAATACGAAGACATCGGAATCGATAAGACACCATACATACAGGCGCGCGTGCGCAAAGCCGAAGAGGATTTCAAACCGAACACCCCGAGTACGCCTACCTGGACCGTTCGCAGAGACTCCAGCGGCGCGCCGTTCGTCATCCGCAGCGCGGTGACATTTCCGTTCGCATCGCCTGCAGGACATGGAGAGCCGTTCTTTGTCGCGATCGGCAGGCCGCAATCGGAAGACCTGCACATCCTGAGCCAGTACACGCGCGCCGTTTTCATCGGCGTCATTCCGAGCGGTCTCATTTTGGGCTCCATTCTCGGGTGGATCATGGCCGGCCGTGTGCTGACACCGGTGAAGGAGGTGGCGCACGCGGCGCAGCGCATTTCGGGGTCAAACCTGAGCTTGCGCATTCCCGCGCGGCAGGCGGACGACGAACTGGATTACCTCATCCTCACCTTCAATCGAATGATCGAGAGACTAGAGGCATCGTTTCAGCAGATGAGGCAGTTCTCCACGGATGTCTCGCATGAACTCCGCACACCCATCACGGCGATCCGCGGACAACTCGAAGTGGCCCTCTTCACCGCCAAGACAACCGAGCAGTATCGCGAGGCCATGTTCAACGCGCTGCAGGATATCGACCGGCTATCGCAGATTGTGCGCGCGCTGCTCCTGCTGTCGCAGGCGGAGAGTGGACAAGTCGTGCTGCAACAATCGCGTCTCGATCTGAGCGAAGTGGTGCGGGAACAGGTGGAGCAGTTTCAGATACCCGCCGAAGCGGCGGGTGTGCATCTCAACAGCGAAGCAGTGGAAGATTGCTTCGTCCGCGGCGATCGCGTGCAGATCGACCGGCTGCTGACGAATCTGTTGTCGAACGCCATCAAGTTCACGCCGGAGGGCGGCCGCGTGCGCGTGTCCGTCCGGCCGGAGCGGGAATTCGTCGAACTCACTGTCGAGGATACCGGGCGCGGAATCGCGAACGAGTACCTGCCGCACATTTTCGACCGCTTCTATCGAGTGCCTGGATCGGGCAGTGCGCCTGCGCCGGAACAGGGTCTCGGACTCGGTCTGAGTTTTGTGGCATGGATCGTGAAAGCGCATCGCGGCGCCATCGATGTGCAGAGCACTCCGGGTCAGGGGACGCGCTTCGTGATTCAGTTCCCCGCGGAAGGTGCGCTGTCGGAAAGCGGCGAATTCGTGAACGGAACCCCGGCCGCGATCAGGGAGCGCTAGGGTCTCGACGAGCCGGTGGGAATCCTTCCTGCCGGGCGGCGCGAAGCTGCGGCCGACAAACTTTGCAGAGTGATAGTATCTAAGGCAAATGCTCATCACCTCGGCAATTCTGGCGATCTTCGTCTATGGAATGATCGCGGCGATGCTGGGCACCATCCTGCCGGATATCTCGCAGAAGTTCTCCCTCACTCCCAAACAAAACGGCAGTATCGCGTTGTTTCAGGCGATCGGCCTGATGGTGGGGTCGTTCTGCGTTGGTCCTCTGATGGACATCGAAGGCAAAAAAGTCGGCATGCTGGTCGGGCTCGGCCTGGTCGCGCTGGCGCTGCTGCTGCTGCGGAGCGCAGGCGGAGCTTCCGCCGTCACGGGCGCGATGTTCCTATTGGGAATCGGCGGCGGTGTAGTCGTGACTGCGGCCAACAGCCTGAATGCGGACATCGATCCGCGGAATCCGGCGGTGGTCAGCAACTGGCTGAACCTCTTCTTCGGACTCGGCGGTCTGGTGACACCGCTGGTAAGTGCAAAGCTGTTTCAGAAGAACCCTCGCAGCCTGACTCTTTTCGCCGCCGTGATGGCGATTCTAGGTTTGGTCGCGAGCGTCGTGGCGCCCTTCAAACCGGCCAGCGGTCAGGTGAGCTTCCAATTTTCCGCTGTGGGCGACCTCCTGGCGAATGGCCGCCTGCTGTTACTCTGCCTGCTGCTTTTCCTCTACGTGGCGTGCGAGGTTGGCGTATGGAACTGGCTCGTACGGCACCTGGTCGCGCAGGGCGTGCCGGAGGGCAAAGCGCTCACGATTCTCTCGCTCGGCTTCGCCCTCGGTCTGCTGATCGGCCGAATCGCAGCCGCGCAAATTCTCGCGCACGTGGACGCGAAAACCGTGCTGGCCGGCGCCGCCGCGCTCATGGCGATCACCAGTTTCCTGATGCTGCGCGCGTCGAGCCCGGCGATGGCGCAAGCCATGGTATTCCTGGGGGGACTTGCGATGGCGCCGGTCTTCCCGACCACTCTCGGCGTAGTTGGCGCGAGCTTTACGGGCGCGACCGCTGCTACCGCCATCGGCATCGCAGTAACGGCCGGGTGGTTCGGCCTGGCGGTGAGTTCGCCGATCATTGGCGGCATTGCCGGCAACGATCCCAGACGTCTCAAGAAAGCCCTGCTGCTGATCCCCACGGCTTCCGTGGTAATGCTCGGAGCAGCTTTAGCGTTGTAACGCGGTTGGAACTGGTACAATCGCTAGTTCAACTGCTGCTAGCGCCAATTCGCCAGTGATCCAACGGGTTTTCAAAGCGTTTCAATATCGCGACTTCCGCCTCATGTGGATCGGTGCGTGCACCTCCAGCATCGGCACGTGGATGCAGATTGTTGCGCAGGGCTGGCTGATTTACCGGCTCACGCATTCGGCGCGGCTGCTCGCGGCGGACCAGGTTCTCGGCGGGTTGCCGATCTTCCTCTTCTCCCTGGTAGGCGGCGTTTTTGCGGACCGCATCGAGCGCCGCAAACTGCTGCTCGGGTCCCAGTATCTGCAGATGGCGAGCGCGGCTGCGCTGACGGCGCTGGTCGCGTTTGATATCGTGCACGTCTGGGAAATCCTGACGCTATCCTTCGTCTCCGGCTTCGCCCAGGCATTCGGCGGACCCGCTTATCAGGCGCTCATCCCGACCCTCGTCAGCAAAGACGACATGCCGAACGCCATCGCGCTGAATTCCATTCAATTCAACGTGGCGGTGATGATAGGCCCGGCGCTCGGCGGTATCGCCCTCCACAACTTCGGCGAAAAATGGTGTTTCGGCCTGAACGCAATTTCGTTTCTGGCGCCGGTAATCGCGCTGAGTATTATCAAGACACGCTTCCTGCCGCTGAAAACCGGGGAAAGCGTCATCCACGCAATGAAGGAAGGCTTCCGCTTCATCCGGCGTCAGCCATCTATGGAGATGCTGATTCTCCTGGCGTTCTGCATGACGTTCCTCAGCGTGCCGATGCGCACCTTCTTCCCGGTGTTCGCCAAAGACATCTTCCATCGCGATGCGGAAACTTACGCTATGTTCCTCACCATGCTGGGCCTTGGCTCCATCGTTGGCTCACTCGGGGTTGCGTGGATGGGCAATTTCCGCAACAAAGGCCGCGTGGCGCTCACCATGATGATCTGTCTGGGCGCGGGCATCTCCGGGTTTTCCCTCTCCACGAAACTGCCCATCAGCTTCGTGATGCTGTTTATCACCGGCGCCTCCATGATGGCTGTTTTCGCGAGTATCAACTCGCTCGTGCAGTTGATCGTCGCCAATGAGATGCGCGGCCGCGTGATGAGCGTGTACAATTTCGCTTTCCGCGGCGGCATGCCAATGGGAAACTTATTGAGTGGATGGCTCGTCCCAATCTTCACAGCACCGATTGTGCTGGCGGTAAACGGATTGCTGTTGATCGTCGCGGCACTCTGGTTTCTGCTGGTGCAGCGCGGTGTAGCGGAGCTTTGACGAGGATGATGACGAAAACGTTATTGGCATTCGTAGCGGCGGGGGCGGCCATGGCGGCGCAGTCGCCGCTCGAAATGGCTCGCGATCAGCAGGACCGCGCAGCCTTGCAGAAACTGGTCAATGAGGCGGCGGATGCGGCGGCGAAAGCGCCCAACGATGCCGACGCGCAGTATCGCATGGCGGTGGCCTCCAGCTATCTTGCCGAGGTTGCTCTCGAAGTGAAGGATAAGAAGCAAGCCGAAGAAGTCGCCGAACGCGGAGTCAAGGCGGCCGAGCGTGCCGTCTCGCTCAAGCCGGATTCGCGCTCTTACGTGGTGTTGGGAACCCTGTGCGGGCAGGTGGTTCCGGCCAACGTGCTCACCGGGATGGGGTACGCCAAACGCGCGCAGGACGCCATCGAAAAGGCGATTCAGAAGGACCCGAAATCGTCGAAGGCCTACGAGGCGCGTGGCGTCGGCAACTACTATCTGCCGAAGGCGTTCGGAGGCGGCTACGATCTCGCCATCGCCGATTTCCGCAAGGCCATTGAACTTGATCCGAAAAACGCCGAGGCCTATCTCTGGCTCGGACTCAGCCTGCGCAAGCAGAATAAGGATGGCGAAGCGCGCCGCGCCTTCGAGCAATCCCTGCAGCTCGACCCCAATCGCGTGTGGACCAAACAGCAGCTCGATAAGACGCCGGCGAAATGAACCGGTACACCGTCGCCGCGATCTCACTCGCACTCGCGATGGTGACGTTTCTCTGGTTTCCCGGTCACACGTGGCTGCAACAGGACTCCCAAATCTATGCCGCGATCCTGGTCCATCAGTCGGACCCCGGGGCGCTCCGCGACGATCCCCTTGTCGCTGAACCGCACGTGGCTTTCACGCTGTATGACGAGGTTACGCGGGCAATGCGGGCCGCCACGCGGCTGAGTTTCGAAGCCGTCCTGGCCGTCCAGCAGGTGGTCACGCGGGCGCTCGGCATTTGGGGACTGTACCTGATGGCGCTGGCGCTCGGGTCGCGGCGGCCTTGGCTGATCGTTACCGTCTGCGCGCTGGGCGCGATGGTTGCGGGTCCGCAAGTGTTGACCTTTGAGTACGAGCCGACACCGCGCGCGTTCGCGATTCCGCTGGTGATCTGCGGCATCGGGCTCGCCGCGCGCGAGCGATGGCTGGGAGCAGCCGCTGCCGGCGCGGCGGCATTTCTCTATCATCCGCCGAGCGCTGCGGCGTTCTGTTTCCTGTTCGCCGCATTGGCTTTGTTCCGAAAAAAAGCGACAGCGCTGTGGCCCATCGGCGCAGCCATCCTGATACTCCTGTTCGCGGCGCACGGGCAGGCGTCGCCGCCATTCTTCGGCCGCATTCCGGATTGGCAGGAGCGGTTGCAGCAAATGCGGGCAGCCTACAACTGGATCTCCCTGTGGCCCGCGGCGGTGGTGTTCCGGCACATTATTCTGTTCGCGATAGTGGTGACCGCTTACGCTCGCCTGCGCCGTGAGATGCCCGGTGCTTTGCGCGTTTTTGCTGTGGGATTGCCGCTGCTCGGGGTGCTCAGCATGGCGGCGTCGTGGCTGCTGCTGGACCGAATGCACTGGGTGTTGATGCCTCAAGTGCAGCCGATGCGTCTGCTGCTGTTTGGTACGTTGATGGTTCAGTTCCTGGGCGCCGCCGCCGGGGTGCGCGCGGCGATTCGCCGGGAGTTGCCGGAAGCTGCCGTCTGGTTCGGCGTCGCCTACGCCATTCCATTTCCGGATTTCGATGCCCGGCACGTTGCTGTGCTGGTGCTCCTTGTGCTCGTGGGGATCGCCGCCGCGCGCTACCATCCGGCAATCGGCCTCGCAGCTTTCGTCGCCATTCCGCTGCTCGGCGGAGTCGTGAATTATCCGCATCTGCGCACGCCGCAGGTGGAAGGGCTGGTGGATTGGGCGCGCACGCATACCACTCGCGACGCCATTTTCCTCTTTCCGGATGCGGGTCACGATGTCAGCCCCGGGATCTTCCGGGCGGAAGCCGAGCGGGCACTCTTCGTCGATTGGAAAAGCGGAGGCCAGGTGAATTACTTCCCCGATTTCGCCAGGGAGTGGGGACGCCGGTGGGATCTCATCACTACCCAGCCAATAGATCCCGGGAGTCTCGGCGTCGATTACGTGGTGCTGCGCAACCGTCCCAAACTCCCCTACGGCTACGTATACAGGAACGACCGCTACGTCCTTTATGACGTGCGGTAGGTGCCGGTCTCCCGACCGGTACCAGGTGCGCGGAGCGCGCCTATAGGCCAGGAGGCCGGCCAGGCGGCCAGGCCAGGCGGCGGGCGCCTACTTGAAGGCGACGTTCACCAGATCGCTGAATACGCCGTACGCCGTCTGTGCGACTCCGGGCTCGATCGAGATCGTCCCGAACGTGCCCATCAGGTCCGTATGGAACAGAATCAGATTGGACGTGCCGGGCACCGTGGCGAATATGTCGGCCTTTGGAACCACCTCGGCGCGGACGCGCAGCGTGATCCCCGAGGGCGTGCGCCGTCCGCGACTGATCAATCGAACGGTCTTCCCCTGCCGGTTGATCTCCTGCAGTTTTTCCGGAGTGAGCCGCGCGATTCCGCGTGTGGCCACTTGCTGCGGGGTTGTGCGCGCGTCCATCAGCACATTGGCGAGCGCCGCCGTCTTCGCCGCCGCGTCCCAGCCCTCCACATCGTACGCACCGTCGCCCTCCGTAATGCCCATGGAGCGCGCGGTCGCTACGCCGAAATCGAAGCTCCCGCCGGTCTCCATCACCTCAATGATGACTTTCGTGGTGGAGTTCAGCACGCCGGTGAAGCCGAGCACTTGCATTCCCGGCAGGGCGTTGTCCCAGAGATTGAAGACCGGCGCCCCATCCATAACGGCGGATTCAAAACGGAAGCCGACCCCGCAGCGCGCCGCCTCGTCACGCAGTTCGACGAAGGCATGGGCGATCGGACCCTTGTTCGCCGTGACCACATGCATGCCGCGCGCGAACGCCGCCCGGATGTGACTGATGGCGGGCTCGCCATCGGTGGGGTTCAACGTCGTGAGCTCCACCGCGATATCGGCCCTTGCAGCATCGAGAAACGCTTCGATGCTCTCCGCGCGCGGACCGAACACGGGTTCGGTAGGCAAGCCGGCAGGATCGACCGCGGTCCCGTGGCGCAGCGTGTGAATGCCGGTTATCGTGAACGGATAGTCCTGCGCTTTCCGCCGCAGGAGGTCGGTAAGCGAGCGGCCCACATTGCCGTAACCGATGAACGCTAGCTTCAAACCTGTGATTGTAAACTAGAACGACAGCGCTTCGATCATGCGATTCAGCTCGCCCTGCAGCGCCGACTGCTTCTTCTGCAATTCGGCTTGCCGGTCGCGCAGAGTGGCGAGCTGCTGTTCGATCAACTCCAACTGGTGCGCATAATTCTGCACCTGCTGCTGCTGGCCGCTCACGGCATTGAGGTTGGTGATGTTCATGCGCAGCCGCGATTCGTCGCTCATGAGGTTGTTGCTTTGCGTCTGCGCGTCGGCGAGCTCGCGCGCGGTGTCGGCGATCTGCGTCTTTTGCGCGGAGATGCGCTGCAATTCGCGGCGCCCTGCATCGCTGAGGCTGCGATTCTGAATGTAGGCGAGCAGAACGTCCGGAGTCATGTTGGTGAGTAGCACCGTCTCGTTGAACACGCGTTCCTCGGCCACGGGGAACTCCTGTGTCGCGCCGGGCTTGAGCTGAATTTCAAATCGGTACGCCTTTGCGGTCTTTTCGGCAGGCTTCTGGTTGAGCAGGCTGTAGTCGGCTCGAATCTCGTGCTCAATGATTAGTGTCTTTGGCTTTTGATCCACGTTGTAAGCGGTATAGGTACAAGTCTCCTCAGCAGCTAATTTGGTGATCAACATACCTCGGATTGCGTGAATTTCGCGGACGATCGCGTTCTTCCGGTCAAATGCGGACGTGACGCGCGTGCCCAGGTCCACCGCGTAGCTGATCAGGCGCTTGTCGCCGGACTTCACGGTTTCCATGAGAGCCTCGCCCGCGTACGCGCCGGAATCGTAAACGGTAATTGGGCCGCCGTCCAAGGTCTTGCCGGTCGAGTTCGTGAGCTCTGCGGCATTCGTGGGATGCTCGGACCCGTGGTCGCTCCAGATCAGCAGTTTGCGCGATTGAATCGACTGCTGCAGGAACGGCAACATCGCGGATTCGTTCTTGCGGATTGTGACCGGCTGAGCGATGCGATATTCGAACAACTCGCCAAGTTCATTCGCGTCGGCCGTTCTGCCGATCGAGCTCATGGATGCGTTCACGCTCGCAGCTTCGGCATTCACTGTCATATTGGCGCCGCTCTCGAGTTTGCCGAACAGGCGCGGCGCCGCGGCCGGAGCAGGGGGCGGCGGCGCAGCCTCCTTTTTGTACGCTCCGGCGTGAATTACGGGAGCAGCCGCAAGGTCGTCGGCCAGGTCTGCTTCCGGACGCTCCACATATTTGGGTTCGTACAACTGGCTGATGAATGAAATCGGCCGCCCCGAGACCAGCGACAGCCGCACATTCCGCCAGTCGTCATCCGTAGTGTTATCGACAATCGCCCAGCCTTCCAGCGTCGGCTGCCCCGATGCATTCATGATCAGCCGGTAACTGGATTTCCAAACCGCAGCCGGAATCGTGTATGTCGCAACGATTTCCCGCTGTTTGGCGTCCGTCGAATCAATGTACACGCTCCGTTTATCCTTCGATCGCGCGCCCGCAACCAGCGACAGATACTCGCGAAATTGCGCCTGCAATTGCGCATCGCTGAACCGAATGCTGCTGGCCGCGCTGAGGTCGATGATGCGGATGTCGCCCGAATCCAGCAGCAGCGTCACCTGCTCGCGCTCGGGCTGATTCGCGGTCGCCGGAACCGTGCGGCTGCCGACCACCAGGCCGCTGACGCGCTCCGTCCCGACCTGCATCTCGATGCGCGCACCCTTCAGCGTGTCCAACATGCTCGCCAGCGGACGGGAGTCGCCGATCTTAAAGGGAAAGGAAGCAAGGGCGTGCGACAACGGATCCATGGAATCGTAACGCAGTCCGGAGATTTTACCGCCGCCGCGCTCGGTCAGCGTGAGCGACTTCAACACGTCGTTCATCTCTTTCTCGGTGAAATCCAGCCGCGCGGATTCGCCGGCCGCCAGGGAACCTGCGCGCTCGAAGAAGCCGATCCCGTGCTTGTACAACGTCACCTGAGTCACCGGCAGATCCGCGGCGCAAGCAACGGCCGCGCAAAGAAGAGTAGGAAAGAAGCGCATTGTAAGTTCTCCATTCCGGGAATGCCGCGAGCGGTGGTTCCCTTTCAGTCGAGTTATAGTTATGTAAGCACAACGCGGTTGGTATGAGTGATTCCGGGAAAGTTCTCATCGTGGATGACGAACCCAGTCTGCTCAAGATGATGAGCGTGTATCTGGCGCGCAGGGGTTACGACGTCGCCACCGCTGGAACCACGGAGAAAGCCTGGGAAGATTTCGAAGCTGCCCCCGGAACTTATTCCGTTGTCGTTCTCGATGCGACAATGACCGGCGTTCCCATGAATGAACTCGCCGAGCGCATGCTGCGCGCCAGCGGCACATTACGCGTTCTCACGGCAAGCGGGTATCCTGTGGATATGAGCGCGCTGGCCGCCATCGCTCCGGGACGCGTGGAGTTTCTGCACAAGCCGTTCAGCCCGGAAATGCTGGCCGCGGCCGTGCGGAGGATGCTTGGCCCGCAAGAAGAGAACGTTTGACGCCACAAAAGAAGTGAAGGCGATTGCCCGCGAACGCGTGGGACGTGTGCCGCCCGCACAGACGATTGAGCCGAAGAGCGCGCGCAGAAAGCCGAAGCACAAAAAGCAATTGGAGGAAGAACTGTAGTGGAGCAACGGCACGAGGTTTCCCGCCGCGAGTTTCTGGCGTTCGCATCCATCGGCGGGCTGTTCGGCGATTTCTGGCATCTCATGCCCTGGTATCACGCCAAGGAGATGCCGTTTCTCGGCTCGAAATTCCAGATTGTGCGCAGCAAAAAGCCGAAGCACACCAAGTTCCGCCACTATCTGCTGATCCACGGCGACGAACATACGGCGCGCGAGGTGCTAACCGCGTGGATGGAGTCGCACCGCGGCATCGCGTACCTGGTGGAGAATCAAACGCGCGAAGTGCCCGTCGAAGGCGGCAAGGTGGACCCGAATCGCATTTATTCGGATGCCGGTGCGGAAGCGAATCTCAGCCGGCAAAATCCGGCGATGACGTCCGGGCAAATAAAAGCTGCCATGGAAGAGATCGGCCGCGAGCGCGAGAAAGTGCTGAATGCGATTCTCCCCTCGAATCGCGAATTGCTCCTGGCGCTGCACAACAATGACTCGGAATATTCGGTGCTCCGCGAAGCGCCGATCAGCGATCAGGTCGCAATCAACAAGCCGGAAGACCCGCACGCGTTCTTCCTCTGCACCGACCCAGCCGACTTCCAAGTGCTCGCGAGCTCACCGTACAACGTTGTGCTGCAAGCCCACGTAAGAGCGCCGGACGACGGATCCCTCTCAAGGAGAGCAGCGCAACGCAACGTGCGCTACGTCAACCTCGAAGTCAAAATGGGACAAGCAGAGAAACAGAGGGAAATGCTGGCGTGGGCTGAAGGGAATCTTGCGTAGGTAGCGGTTTTGCAAGTTCACCACAGAGACACAGAGAGGGCACAGAGAAAACAACTGCAAAGAACATTTTGCGTTCTCTGTGTTCTCTGTGAAATCTCTGTGTCTCTGTGGTGAAGCGCGTATTTCTCTGCGTTTTCTCAGCGTCCTCTGCGTCTCTGCGGTGAGCGTCTTGCCTCTACCTACATGAAATAGTCTTTGACTTTTTCGAACAGCCCTTTTTCGGAAGGCGCATTATCCACGGGCAGCGACTCTCTTAGTTGCTCCAGCAGTTTCCGCTGCTCTCGCGTCAGCTTCGACGGCATCTTCACGTCGATGTGTACGAACAGATCGCCGCGACCTCCGCCGTTCAGGCTCGGCACTCCCTTGTTGCGCAAGCGGAATTGGGCTCCGTTTTGCGTTCCTTCCGGGATTTTGAGCTTCTGCGGCTGCTCCAGCGTGGGCACGTCCAGTTCGTCACCCAGCGCCGCTTGCGCGATGTTCACTGGAATGGTGCAGTGCAGATTCGTGCCTTCGCGCTCGAAGAAGGGATGCTCTTTGACCTTCAGCATCACGTACAGGTCCCCCGAAGGTCCGCCGTTGCGGCCGGGCTGACCTTCCTGAGAAAGCCGCAGTCGCGTACCATCATCGACACCCGCCGGAATGTTGACCTTCAGCTTCTTCTGCACCTGCCTGTATCCGTGTCCCCGGCAATCGTGGCACGGGTTGCGGATGATCTGCCCCATCCCGTTGCAAGTCGAGCACGTGCGCCGGATCGAAAGGAAACTCTGCTGATACAGAACTTCGCCGCGGCCGTGGCAAGTCGGGCACGAAGTCGGTCCCGACCCCGGTTCGGACCCGCTGCCCTTGCAGCGGTCGCAGGCCTCCATGCGCGGAATCTGGATCTCGGTATTCACGCCGAAAATGGCCTCTTCGAAGCTGATCTCCAGGTCGTACCGGACGTCTTCGCCGCGCTCGGCGCGATTGCGCCCGCGGCCGCGTCCACCGCCGCCGAACAGGTCGCCGAAGCCGAACATGTCGAAGATATCGCTGAAGTCGGTGAACTGATTCGGATCGAAGCCGCCGCTACCCTGCAATCCGGCATGCCCATAGCGGTCATAGGCCGCGCGCTTCTGCGCATCGCAAAGCACGCTGTACGCTTCCGATGCTTCCTTGAACTTATCTTCCGCGTTCGGGTCATCCGGATTGCGGTCCGGATGATGCTGCAGTGCGAGCTTTCGGTAAGCCGACTTGATTTCCTGGTCGCCGGCCTGCTTACCGACACCTAGCACTTCGTAGTAATCGCGTTTTGCCACTGGATTCACTGTTTGTTACGGCTTCACTGCGACCCGCACCATGGCGGGCCGGAGAAGTTTCCCCTTGAAATTATATCCCCGCTGGAACTCGCCGAGAATTGCCTGGTCCTCAGCTTCATCGGTGTGCACGCGCTCGATCGCCTGATGGATATTCGGGTCGAAGGTCTTGCCTTCGGTGGCGATCGGCTCCAGCCCCATCTTTCGCAGCGATTCGGCCAGGCGGTTGTAGATCAGCTCGACGCCTTTCGCGTAATTCGCGTCCGCCGTTTCCACCTTCAAGGCGCGCTCGAAATCGTCCAGCACCGGCAGGAGTTCGCGCACCGCCTCCATGGAGGCGTATTGCAGGTAATCGGAGCGCTCGCGCTCCGCCCGCCGCCGCGCGTTGTCGAATTCGGCCCGCGCGTAGAGCAGGCGCTCCTGCATTTCCGCTTTTTCCTTCTGCAGGCGATCGCGCTCCTCAGTCAGCGCCGCAATCTGCGCGGACGAATCCGCGGACCCGTTGGCCGCGTCGGGCGACACGTCTGACACGTTGCTTTGGGGGTTCTGGGTGTCCACTGCTCTTATTCTACCAACCTGTTTAAATCTAGAATTGTGCGCTTTCCAGGGCACGGCTGGTTTGCAGCACCACGCCCATGACGCGTTCGTACTGCATGCGCATCGGGCCCAGCACCGCTACTTTAGCAGGCAGTCCGTTGCCCATCGTCACGTTCATGCCGATCAGCGCCAGGCCGCGCAGCGCCGGATGCGCTTCTTCGAGCCCCACCTGAACGTGCAATGCGCCGGGAGGCTGCTCCAGGAAGCGATCCAACAACTCGATCAGCCGCTGCTTTTCTTCCAGCGCGCGCAGCAGTTCGCGCAGTTTCTCGCGCGTGAGATTGAGGTCCAGACCCAGCAGGTTCGACATGCCTTCCATGTGGATCTCGGGCGAGGTATCCACGTCCAGCAAGCCCTGCCGCAGCAAGCGCTGCAAATTCAACAACACCTGATCGTAAAGCGCGCTCTCTTCCAGCATCCGGCGCAGCAATTCGCGGCGCACGTCGCCCAGTTTCCAACCGGCGAAGTTACGGTTGACGTAATTGCGAATCGAAGCCAATTCGTCCGCCGAACATTCTCGATCCATCGCCACCACGCGGTTCCGGACTGTCTGATCGCGCGTCACCAGCACCATCAGGATCCGCCGGTCCGCGAGCGGAAGCAGTTCAATCTGTTCGAGTTCCTGGCTGAGCGCGGGAATCGCCGCGGCTATCCCGACGTTCCGCGTCAGGTCCATCAAAACGTAGCTGGAGCGTTCCATGCGCTCGCCGATGGTGTGCAGCGCGGAGAATTCCGCGCGAAGCTTATCGGATTCGGCGGCAGCGATTCGGGTCGCCGTCAATGACCGCACGTAACTGCGGAAGGCCTTCTGCGTGGGAACGCGTCCCGCCGAGGTGTGCGGCTGCGCGAGATACCCCTCGTCCGCTAAATCCGCCATTACATTGCGGATAGAAGCCGGACTGAGAGAGTGATGACGGCGCTTCGAGAGATTCCGGGAGCCGACCGGCTCGCCGTTTTCAATGTACGCGCGAACGATGGAGTGCAGAATCTCCCTGTGACGGGTGTGCAGATCGTCCCTATTCATGACCGTAAAAGTACAATTCCCCTACAAGCGATTGTAACGGGTTGAAAGTAAAGCGGTCAATCCCCCTCCGCCGACTGGCGGTTTTACGGTATCCACTCCCACAGGGTGTTAGCTGTTAGAATAGCCATTCTCGATTTTTCAGGAGGTTCGCGGGTGGAGGCGGTGAAGGCACTCATGCGCTTTTTCAGCTACTTATTCCACGGGCTGTTGGCCCTTTTTCTGTTGGCGGTTTCTGGTTTGGCGCTCGCCTACGGTCCCGGGACGCTGCATCTCGGAATGCTCCCGTGGGCCGGTTCCACGCTCGCTTACGTAGTATTCTTCGGATCGTTGATCGGACTTCTATCCGTGCTGCTGGCAATTGCGGGCAGGCTGCGGTTGCTGTTTTTCCTGTGGGCGCTTCTGGTCGCAGTCCTCATGCTGAAAGGTTTTATCTTTAGCGGCTACCACTTCCACCCGGGCGCCTTCACGACTGCCGTTTACCTCATGATTGCGGCGCTCATCGCCCTGCCCGGCGCCTGGTTTCAACTGCGTTCCGCGCCGGCGGCCGGCAAACGACTGCGCGGCTACTAATCGCTCGCTTGACCTACCGGGCCATCATCTTCGACCTCGGCAAAGTGCTGGTGCATTTCGATTTTCGCCGGGGATACGACCGTCTACAGGTCCATTGTCCCTATCCCGCCGCTGAAATCCCCAAGCGCCTCGCCCCCACGGGACTGGTGGAGCGCTTCGAAACCGGACTCGTGGAGCCGCGCGATTTCGTGCAACAGTTTTCGCGCGTGCTCGATCTCGACATCGGTTACGAGAGCTTCTGCGACATCTGGAGTTGCATCTTCACAGACCCGCTCATTCCCGAGCGGATGCTCGAAGGTCTCGCCGCCCGTTACCGCCTGGTGCTACTTTCCAACACCAACGCCATCCACTTCGAGATGCTGCGCCGCGCGTATCTCCCGCTGCTCCGGCACTTCCACGAACTGGTGCTCTCCTACGAAGTGAAAGCCATGAAGCCCGCGCCTGCAATCTTCCACGAGGCGGTGCGGCGGGCGGGTTGCCGTCCCGAAGAGTGCTTTTATACGGACGATATCGCGGCTTACGTCGAAGGCGCCCGCGCGATCGGAATCGACGCCGTACAGTTTCACTCAGCCGAACAGATCGCTTCGGAATTGCGGGCTCGCGGCATTGAGTGGGAAGCGTAGAATCGTTCTATGAAGCTGCTTAAGTATGTATTTCTGAGTCTTTGTCTGAGCCTGTTGATGGCGGCCGCGCCGCAAGCGGCGAAGAAGGCGCCCTCGAAAGCTCCCGCCGCCGCATCGCAGACCAAGACCGCGCTGCTCGACATCAACACCGCAAGCGAAGCCGACCTGAAGCAACTTCCGGGAATCGGCGACGCCTATGCCGCCAAGATCGTGCAAAACCGGCCGTACCGCGCCAAGAATGAGCTGGTGCAAAAAAAGATCATCCCGAACGCCACGTATCAAAAGATCAAAGACCAGATCATAGCGAAACAATCAGGCGTCAAGAAGTAGAGGTAGGGGTCAAAAAAGCCGGGCGCCGACACAAAGGAAGGCGCCCAGTGAGGAGACACCTGATCAGAGGATCGGAGCTTGCTCTGCTCAGGGGTGTGGAGGAGCTTGGTCAGGCGAGCAAGCCGCCGTGCCCGAGGCAGGCGATTTCCCAGCCGGTGACCCGGTAACGCGCCAGCAGCGGCGGCAACACCAGGTCGACCACGTTCGGTTTCGCGGAACGGAAGCAACCCGGCGCGGAAATGATCGGCACTTCATCCTTATACGCGAGCAACAGCAGGTTGCCCGGCTCAACGGGCGCCAGGAATCGCTCGATAGAGCCGCCGACTTTCAGCAGCGCCTGTCCGATGACATCTTCCGGACCCGCCGGAGCCGTCGTGGACGCCACCATAATCACGCTAGGTTTGCTGCGCAGCAGGTGTTGGAGGCATCGCGCCACGGAGTTTTCGTCTTCCGTGCACGCCAGAACGAAGTTGGCGTTGACGCCGAAGCGTTCCAGCCGCTGGCGCATGATGTTCTCAAAAAGCTGGCGCGCGCGTTCGCCGCTGATCGGGTCCGTATAAAGCACCCCGACGCTGGGCGCGCGGACGGGGCGCGCCTGCAGGATCGGACCTCGCTCTTTCAAAATTGTGGTGATCGCTTCGAGTTGTTCCTTCGCCACTGCAAACGGCGCGCTCTTCACGGTGGCGATGCGCTGCCCGGCCACGGCATGCGAGAAATTCGGCGCGGTGGCGATCACTACGGTCGCAGTGCTGTTGATGGCGCGGAGCAGTTCGTCGTCAACCAGCAGACAGCAGTTTTCGGTGGCCAGCAGGTTGGCGCGCCCACCCGCGGCGAGCCGGATTTCGAAGCTGCCGCAGCCCATTTCACTGGCTACCTGGCAGACCGCGTCGTCCTCGCCGACTTCGCCATCCTCCAGTTCCGTGACCCAAATACTCTCCATGCCTTCGGACTCGAGAACGCGAACATCTTCTTCGCTGATTACGTGGCCTTTGGCCAGCAGCTTTTTGCCGCCCGGGCGGAACACCGTGCAACAGAGAACTCTGCCGGTGGATTCTTTGACGTCAACGGTCTGTGCTTTCATATGTGCCCCTAAGCGAAGTTCGAATTTAAGGCTTCTTTGTCCTTAAAAACCAATTCTACAGCTTGGGCCCATTTTGAGACCTTCTAAATTCCGGGTCTTTTGTGGGGAGTGTTGAGGTTCCCTACTTTGGGGGTATTTCCGGCACTCGCGGCGGGCTTTACTGACGTGGCGTTGGAATTTGAATCAACTGGTCGTCGCCGAATCCCGCGGGCTGGCCCCAGTTGTCCGGCTGCGACTCCGCCCAGTGCTCCGGACGCAGAATGCGCATCACCGCGATTTCGTCGCACGCCTGGAACTTGGGACAGCGCAGGCAGTCCTTCCACGCCTTCAGCGGCAGTGCGCCGCGCTCCACCACGTGGAAGCCCACCTTGTTAAAAAATTCCACAACATACGTGAATGCGAACACGGCGTCGAGCCGATACGCCTCCGCCTCCTGAACCAGCGACTCCACCAGAATGCGGCCCACGCCTTTCGTCTTCGCGCTCTCATGGACCGCCAGCGACCGTATCTCGGCCAGCGTCGGACTGTAGAAATGCAGCGCGCCGCAGCCCAGCAGTTCCTCACCGTTCTTCACCACAATGAAGTCGCGAATCGCTTCGGATAGCTCAAACTCCGTCCGCGGGAGCATGATGCCACGGGCCGCGTAATCGTTGATGAGGTTCAGAATGAGCGGAATATCCGCCATGAGCGCCTTCCGCACCAGCAGCGGCTGCCCGCTGTTCTTCGTTTCAACGAAAGCGTCGGCAAACAGACCGCTGATCATGCGTGCACCTCCTGCAGAACCATACGGGTGCCGATTCCTTCGCCCGCGAGCAGCCGGCTGAGAACATCCGGAGCCGCGCCCGGCGCGATCCGCACTTGGCCGACACCGTGTTCCAGGGCGTCCACTGCGGCGTTCAACTTGGCCTGCATGCCGCCCGTCGCGACGCCGGTTGCGATCAGGCCGCGGCTGTCCGCCGCCGTCAGCACGTTGCGCACCCTGCGCGCGCCATCCAGAACGCCCTCGACGTCCGTGAGGAAAATGAGTTGATCCGCGCCGAAGGCAGATGCGCAAGCCACCGCCATCTGGTCGGCATTCACGTTGTAGACCTGCCCCTGACGATCACCCGCCACGCACGCCACCACAGGAACGTACGAGTTCGCCGCCAGCAAATGCAGCAGCGCGGGATTGCTCCTGACCACCCGGCCTACCGCACCCAGTGCGGGATCGAGAGGCTCCGCTTCCGCCAGGAAGGCGTCGATTCCCGAGATTCCAACCGCTGCCGCGCCCGCCCGGTTCAGGCTAGCGACCAGTTCATGGTTCACACTCCCGGCGAAGACCTTCAGCACCGCGTCCACCGTTTCCGGCGTAGTAACGCGCAACCCGTTGACGAAGCGGCTTTCTATGCCGCGTTCGGCCAGGTACCGCGTCATCTGCTTCCCGCCGCCGTGCACCACAACAATTTGGGACTGCAATCGCGCTGCCGCAATCTGAGCTGCCAGTGCGTCGCGGGATGCGGGCTGATCCAGAAGCGTGCCTCCGAGTTTGACCAGGATCTTCACAGCAGCCCCTCGGTTTCGGCAAAGCCGAGCATCAGGTTCAGGTTTTGTACGGCCTGACCGGCCGCGCCCTTGCCCAGGTTATCGATGGCGCTGACCACGACGGCGCGGTTGGTGTGGGCGTCGAACGCCACCCCGATATCGCAGAAATTGGTGTGCGCCACGCCGTGAAGGTCGGGCATGCGGCCCGGGTTGTAGAGGCGCACGAAGGGCTCGCCGGCGTAGCGTTTTTCGTAGATGGCGAGCAGGTCTTCGACGCTCGAAACACCCGCCGCGCGGAAGTAGATGGTCTCCAGAATTCCGCGATGCAGCGGCAGAAGCTGCGCCGTAAAACTGAATTCCCGCTCCTCCAGCCCCGACACCTGAAGCACCTCGGGCACGTGCCGGTGTTTGAGCACGGAATATGCCGTGAAGTTCTCCGTGACTTCGCAGAAACTGTTCGTCAGGCTCGCCTTGCGGCCGGCGCCGCTGACCCCGCTCTTGGCGTCGCACACGATGCCGGCGGACCGGTCGACAGCGGCGGCTTCGATCAGCGGACGGATGGCCAGATTGGCGGCGGTCGGATAGCAGCCGGGGTTGGACAGCAACCGCGCGGAGCGAATGCGGTCGCGGCAGAATTCGGGAAGCCCGTAAACAGCCTCGGCGAGCAGCTCCGGCTGTGTATGGGCAGCCCCGTACCAGGCCGAGTAATTCTCCGGAGTGCGAAGGCGGAAAGCGCCGCTGAGATCGACGATGCGGAGCCCGGCGTTCAGAAGTCCGGGAGCGAGTTCCAGGGAGACTTCGGGAGGAGTGGCCAGGAAGACGGCTGTAAGCCCAGCGCCGACAACCACTTCGGGTGTAGCGGGAAGGCGTTCCGGAGCGGTCGCGCCGCGGATCGGCGGCCTCTCGGCTGCGTCGCGATGGTCGAGGAGAACGGGGGAAAGGCGGGGGTGGCGGGAGGTAATCGTTACGAGCTCCTGCCCGCTATAGCCGCTATGTCCGACGATGCCGATCCGGTGCTTCATGCGTATTTATTCGTTGCTATGAATAAATATAACACGAGAAGGGCGAGGTAGTGGTCCTCGGTCAACATTCCACCACTACCAAGGGCGAGGGGGGACGGTCGGGGGATCAAATATGCAGGCATGGTGGGTCGTCCTTTAGTGGCTAAAGTCTTGGGCGGCTCAGGTGGCTCGGTTTCCGTAAGTAAAGGACTTCGGCGTATGGATTGCACTGCGATTCACCGGAAGTCATGCGGATTGGTACTTGCAGTACCGCATATACCAGCAAACGCGGTTATTGACAGTTTTGGTCAAGGGGCCATAGTATAGAACATCTCTCGTCAAATGATTAATACTGAACCGATATGCTGAGCGTGGCGTCCAAAGGGGTGGAGAAGCCAATGACCCGCGCGGAGCGCAGATCTACAGAACGACAGGCAGGTAAAGAGCGTGCCCGTAGAACTGTGGTTAAGGTCGATACTCCCGTGGTTAGTCGGGGTATGGCTATAGCTGCTGGCGCCGGAACGGTAGGCCTGATGGTTGGTGGTCCGGTCGGAGCCATCGTTGGAGCGGCCCTTGGGGCCATTGCCGATTCGGCTATTTCGCATATTGGTGATCAGGCAGAGGAGTAGCCCCTGCCGCCGCTCCTCAATCTGCTTGTCGCAGATGCCTCGCAGCCCATCGTAGACCAACTAGACGTTATCGGACGCGGCATCCTTCATGCCGCAGACGCCCGCTATATCGGCCTTATCGTTTTTGTTTCCGTACTGATGTGCTCGTTCGCCCGGAGGTGGCGACATGGCTCGTGGCCCTCGATCGAGCAGTTCGGTAGGGGCGCTGTTGCCGCTGCGTTTATCGTTAGCGGCTTTTTTGTTTTCGTGATATTCCTGCTGACTAAGCCTCCGGCAATGACATGCTATCTGCGGAGTCTACGATGCTGATTGGCCTACTCACGATGGTTTTCGCAATCGGTGTCGGCTGGCGGGAGATACGCCGGATTTTTTTTGATGGCGAAGATGGCGAACGTTAAAAGGGACGATAAAAGATCGCCCAGTGTTAATGGACAGGCAGTAATCCCCGCCGCCATAGCAGGCGTAGCTTTAAGGCTGCGATGCACGCGGCAGAAGTTGTACTACGTAAAGTGCAGCGCGAGCGCCGCGCGGAGGTTTTCCCACTTCTTGCTGAACGCATACGTCAGGCGGATGAGCCGCTTGCAACCACTGGCGCAACGATCGGTTCTGGCGTTCAATGTGTGACGTGCAAATACGTTTGGTGTCTGGGTCCCAGTAAACGTCCTTCTTTTCCCCACTATCACCCTGGGCGGGCTGTAGCGGCGCTGTCTTTATGCGCTTCTTTCTTTCCGACGAAGCACCAAACTTCATCGGCTTGCACCTCTTGCACGGGGGTGGTGTCCTAAGGTAACGTTCCACCGCTACCAGGAAAATTGTGTTGCTGAGTTAAAGCGAGCGGCGAGTTGGCGAGAATATACCGCAGCCGACCTGATCTTCGACCGTGCGAAGAAACCGGAACCGCAGAAGGCATGCAGCGGGCAGGCAGCGGGCAGTTACTGAAGCGGTCCCAACACTGAAAAGCCGGACCGTTCTTCAGTCCTCCACGCCAAATGTGGAAGTCATCAGATTCAATCCGGCTCTCGCGGTCGTCAGAATCCTATTGCCGGCGCCGCCGGTATGCTTCCACCAGCCCTGCCACTGCCAAGCCGACCAAGCCGATCGACGCCGGTTCCGGCGTATCGTCGCTGATGACGTTGTAACTTACGCTGAAGCCCGAGACGAACCCCGGCTGTCCGGCTGTGGGCGTATACAGTACTCCATTCGCTCCTTCGGGGCCGACCTCCAGCATGGTCGACGTATTCGCGTAGAGTGCCGTTGGAAACCCCGTATCGGCGATCGCATCGGCGCCGTCGTTGATGTCCGAGTAGAACACTGCGCTCGCCGGGTACCCGGGAGCGGTCCCCGCCGGGTTGAAGCGAACGATATCCGAAAGCACGGCGCTGACGCCGAGCGATTCGAAAATCAGAAGATCGCCGGCTACCAGGCCCGGCGGCCCCAGCAGGTTATAGGTCAACGCCGATGGCAGTCCTCCGGGACCGGGGTCAGCTATCAGAACGCCCGTTGTAGTGATCGGGCTGCCGCCCCCGGGAAAAAGGAGCGTCCCCTGACCATGCTCATTCAGCGTAATCAACGGGTTGTTTTGAGCCATCGCAGTCAACGCTGTGGCCGCGAAGGCTAACACGATCCAATGAACTCTCAATTTATGCACTGCTTCCTCCTCCTGCGAAGTATGCGGTGAGCGCACAATCGCGAGCAATGTATGCTTCGTCGCGGTTCCTCCCTGGTTGTGACCTGCTTCACGGGCGGCCAGACCGATCTGGGCGTTATGCGACGAATTGCTTCTCGCGATGCCTGAAATCCCCCCACTTGTGCCGCCAGCGCCCCAAGAAAGGTCTGTGCGACCCTCATCAGCGTAGATGTGCTTTCCGCCCGCCGCCTGTTAGGCTGGAAGTCGAATTGGAAGCACAACGCTATTTTGAGGACTGCGCCGAGTGCGCGGTGCTGTGGGCCGACTACACCGTAGCCACCCGCGAGCATTTCCGCTTGGAGAACAATTTTGAAATGGCGGGTCTGCGCCATGACCGCGATGCCGTTCAGGATATGCTGCCGCTGGTCGAGCAATCGTCAGCGGCGCGTTCGGCTCTGCGGACGCGCATCGCGCAGCATCTCGAAGAGCGCCACCCGCTTGCTAAGACGGCTGCACAGGGGTAGGGCGCCCGCTCAATTTTCGGAAATAGACCGTTCCGCCAGTTCACCAAACAAGGGCAGAGAATAGCTCTCGTCCTGAGCCGCTTTCACCATCATAAAAACACTCATCGCTAACAGAATCGCCTTCACGATTGTGTGAAGGTGCAGCGAAGAGCCCCAGTCCAGGAACATCGGCCGCAGTACCCAGTCCGCCATCAGCCACGCGACGAACAAGTAGAGTCCCTGGAACGCGTGGAACCGGACCGTCTTGTCGCGCCTGAACTTTTGCGATGCCAGCACGATAATGGCGGCGATCCAGCCGAGTGCGGGCACATAGCAAAGAATGGACGCCGTACGCGGGTTGAGCGCCGCCAGCGGGTCGGTGGACACCGGCGGTACGGCTGCGGCGATCGGCTGCCGGTTGCCGCATCGTCCGCAGAACGTATCCGCCGGCGAGACCTGATCCCCGCATTGGCTGCAAAAAGGCATCTAATCTGAAATACGACGCTAAACGCGAATCTGTTCCGCAGAATACGCTGACGCCCGGCCATGATACCATTTCGCCATGAAGGCGCTACTCAGCGGTGTGCTGCTCCTCGTCTCGGCGGCCGCGCTGCACGCGGCTAAGGATCTGCAGATCTTTTCCATAGACGTAGAGGGCGGTCAGGCGACCCTGTTCGTGACCCCCGCCGGCCAATCGATGCTGGTCGATACGGGCTGGCCCGGGCACAACAATCGCGACGCGAACCGCATCGCGGCCGCAGCGAAACTGGCCGGCGTGAAAAAGATCGATTACCTGGTGATCACGCATTTTCACGAAGACCACGTAGGCGGAGTCCAGCAGCTTTACCGCCGTATGCCGATCTTGAATTTCGTGGACCACGGCGACCAGACTGAGACCGATAAAGCTGCTCAGATTCGCTTCAACGAGTACAAAGCCTTCCGCGACAAAGGCCATCACATTGTGGTCAAACCCGGCGACACCATTCCCATTAAAGGGTTGGACGTAAAGGTGCTCTCCGCCGCCGGCAAAGTCATCGATTCACCGCTGCCCGGCGCCGGACAACCGAATCCCGCTTGCGCCAACTTCCCACGGCCAGAAGCCGACACCAACGAAAACGGCCAGTCCGTGGGCTTACTCATTACCTTCGGACAGTTCAAGATGATCGATATGGGCGACCTCACCAAAGATCGCGAATACGATCTGGTCTGCCCCAACAACAAGATCGGCACGGTTGACCTGTTCCTGGTTTCGCACCACGGCACCAATCCTTCCAACTCGCTGCCGTTCGTTCGCGGCATCGAACCGCGTGTCGCTCTGATGAATAATGGCGCGAAGAAAGGCGGCGACCCTGAGGTGTGGCAGACCATCCGCGACACTCGCGGCTTGTCCGATTTGTGGCAGTTGCATTACGCTGTCGGCACGGACAAGGAACACAACTCGCCCGATACATTCATCGCCAATTTGGATATCGAGTGCCAGGGTCAGTGGATCCGCGTCACCGCGAAGCAGAATGGCGATTTTACCGTTTACAACAGCCGCAATAAATTCGAAAAGACCTACACCAAGAAATAGGCGCCGTGCCCATCCCTGTCGAACAACAAAACTCCAAACTGATGCGCGCCATGTTTCACACCGTGGCGCCCCGCTATGACTTCATCACTCGCGCGTTTTCTTACGGCATGGACAAGCGCTGGAAGCGGCTCGGCGTAGAGCGCGCCCGCCTGCCAGAGCGTCCCGTAGTGCTGGATCTTGCGTGCGGCACGGGAGATTTCTCGCTGCTTGTGAAGCGCATTCGCCCACAAGCCCGCACCGTGCCAGCCGATATCACCGAGCGCATGCTTCACCTCGCGCACGACCACGGCCTGAGCGACGGCGTCTGCGCCGATGCCGGCTCGCTGCCCTTCGCCGACGCCGCCTTCGATTGCGTTTTCATCGGCTACGGTTTGCGAAATTTTCCGCACCTCGCCCGTGCCGTGGCGGAGATTGAGCGTGTGACGAAGCCCAGCGGCGTTCTCGTCAGCCTGGATTTTTTCCTGCCGCGAAACGCAGTCATGCGTGCGCTCTACCTCGGCTATCTCTACGCGCAGGGCACATTCTGGGGCTTCGTCCTGCATCGCCGCCCGCGCATCTACACTTACATTCCGGATTCGCTGCGCAGCTTCGTCTCCATTGACCAGTTCACGCGCCTGCTGCGCGACACCGGTTATCGCCAAGTGGATGCGCGCAGCTATATTTTGGGCGGCATCGGCCTGCACTGGGGCGTGAAGTGAGCGTTTCAAAGACCGGATCGGGCGACCACCGTTCCGCGCTGCTTGCGGGATATCTCGGCTGGACGCTGGATGCATTTGATTTTTTCCTGGTCATCTTCTGTCTCACCGCGATCGGCCGCGAGTTTCACAAGACCGATGCGCAGATTGCCCTCACCATTACGGTGACGCTGGCGATGCGGCCGCTCGGAGCGTTTCTGTTCGGCCTCATCGCGGATCGTTATGGCCGCCGCCTGCCGCTGATGATCGACCTGGTCTTTTACTCCATCGTGGAAGTGCTCTCCGGTCTCGCGCCTTCCTACACCACGTTTTTCCTGCTGCGCGCGTTGTTCGGAATCGGCATGGGCGGCGAGTGGGGCGTGGGAGCGTCGCTGGCGATGGAGAAAGCGCCGCCAAAATCCCGCGGGCTGATGTCCGGCTTCCTGCAGGAAGGCTACGCGACCGGGTATCTGCTGGCGGCCATCTGCTACTTCTTTGTATTTCCGCGTGTGGGTTGGCGTCCGCTGTTCTTCCTGGGAGGCCTTCCCGCGCTGTTGGCGCTGTTCGTCCGCATGCGCGTCAAAGAGAGCGAAGTGTGGGAGCGCGGGAAGCGCCTCGGCTGGGGCGAGCTCGGGCGCACGCTGCTCTCGCATTGGAAGCTTTTCCTTTATATGGCGTTCCTCATGATGGGCATGAACCTGGTCTCTCACGGCACGCAGGATATGTACCCGACATTGCTGGAACGGCAATGGGGTTTCACCGCGGAGCGGCGCGCCGTCATGACCGGCATCTCGATGATCGGGGCAATTCTGGGCGGCGTATTCTTCGGCGGCGTTTCCGATCGCATCGGCCGCCGCAAAACCATGACCATCGCACTGCTCGTCGGAATCGCGGTCATCCCGCTCTGGGCATTCGCGCCGAGCGTAGCGCTGCTCGGCATTGGCGCGTTTCTGCTTCAGTTCATGGTGCAGGGAGCGTGGGGAGTGATTCCCGCTCACCTCGCCGAGCTCTCTCCCGATTCCGTTCGCGGCTTTCTTCCCGGGTTCGGCTACCAGGTGGGAGTGCTGCTTGCCAGCGCGATAGGCTACGTGCAGGCTCTCTTCGCAAATCGCACCAGCTACGCCGTAGCGATGGCCGGCACTGCCGCGGTAGTGATGATGTTCGCCATAATCGCCATCGCAGTCGGCAAAGAAAAGGGCGGGGCAGAGTTCGGCCGGTAAGTGCCGGCCGTTACTACGTTATACTCAGCCTTCATGCCCGCCCGACCCCGGGCCTCCGGCCGAAGCGCCGAAGCCGCGCGTGATGCCATCGAGGCTTTCCTCCAAAGCGCACGCCAACCCGCACTGCTCGAACCCGGCGAAGAACTGCTCGCGCTCACCAGTGAGAATTACGAGCTCTCGCTGCGCGCCGATCGCCTGACGCTTCAGGCTTGGGATCGCACGCGCAATCTGACGCGCCGCGTGATGGACGTTCGGCAAGACAGCGCAGCGCGCCTGGAGCTTGCCATCCAGCGCTTCGGCGGACGCGAAGGGCAGGTGTTCCTGCTCGATCTTTCCCGCCGCGCCGGAGCGGAAATGGGCCGCCGCAGCGGACGCCTTGTCTTCCGCGAGCGCTTCCGCATCTTTCTTCGCCGGCAATTTCCGGAGTGGACACTGGCCGAACTCAGCGCCGAGCCCGACCTGGAACATAGCCTCTCGCCCTCATTCCCGCGCGCCTTTCTGAAGCACGGTCAGCACGCATGGGCCGCTATCGCCTGCCCCGTCGAAGGCGATGCAGCCGCCGTCGTCACGTTCGCGCTCATCTGGCTCTCTTACCTGCGAGCCCGCGAGCGCCGCGTCACCGTTGAGGGACTCGCGATCTACGTTCCGCAGCGCAGCGAATCCGCGCCGTCGCTGCGCCTGCTGTGCCTCAATCCCTCTGCCGCGCGTTTTGAGCTTTTCACTTACGATGAGCATGACGAGATCGTGCGCATCGATGCGCGCGATCACGGCAATCTCGATACGCGCCTCGAGCCCTGCCGCCGCTCCGCCGCGGACGATGCGGGCCGCTGGCGCGACATTCTCGAACTCCCCGGAGTCGAACGCGTTTACCGCCACGATGGCAGCACATCCCTGCGCGTCCGCGGCATCGAATTCGGCGAGCTTCGCGACGGCGTTTTCTATTTCGGCATGGGCCAGAAAGAGATCGCGCGTGATTACCGGCTCAGCGAAATCCAGCGACTCGTCGAAGAGCTCGACCGCGCCCGCAATCCGCTCTCCGATTCCGCTAACTCGCTGTATCGCCAATATCCGGAGGCCTGGCTCGAATCGCAGGCGCGCGCCCACATCGTCACCATCGACGCGTCTTTACAAGAGACTCCGATTTACGGGCAAGTCCCGGCATTCGCCGGCGGCGATCGCGGCATCATGGACCTCCTCGCGGTGGACCGCACCGGCCGCCTCGCCGTCATCGAGCTGAAGGCATCTCAGGACGTACACCTTCCCATGCAGGCTCTGGATTACTGGATTCGGGTGAAATGGCACCTCGACCGGGGCGAATTCACGTCCGCCGGATATTTCCCCGGCGTGCAACTCCGCACGGAAGCGCCGAAGTTGCTGCTGGTCGGCCCGGCCCTCGAATTCCATCCCGCCACGGAAACGCTGCTGGACTACTTCTCCCCGGAAATTGAAGTCGAGCGGGTGGGAGTCGCCGCCGATTGGCGCACGCAATTGCGAACCATGTTCCGTCTGCGTGCCGCCGAACGCCCCGCGTTCGTGTCTGCCGGCACAAGCCGCGTCAATGCGCCGTTTACCCCGGAGCTAAAATAGGGACGCATATGCTGAAGGCTTTCAAGCAGGCCCGCGCCGCTTTCTCTCTCCTCAATGCGCAAGAGGTGACCAACCGGGCCAACCGCCCGGTGCATTTCGGACTCGTCTCCGTGGGAGGCGGCGGCTACCTGGAAATGGAGGACTTCCTGGCTCCTCACCATGCGAGTTCCAGCGACCGCGCGCGCGCCCTGGAAATGATCCACCGCGCCGGCGATCCCGCCGCGCCCGGCGACGTGGATCTTGTCCTCTATGAGCAGGGCATTCCTTCGCAAAAGGGCACGTACACGTATTACCGTAGCGATCCCGCAGCCACCATCGACCAGATTCTCGATGGCAATGACGATATCCATCTCGCGCTGGCGCGCCATTTTCCGGCCTTTCGCAAACCGGTGGTGGACCGCATCATTCAAAGCGTGGCGCGCGAGAACGCCATCTTCGCCATCGCCACGGCGCTGCCGGATGTGATTCCGAACCTCATGGAACTGCCCTGGGCGCTCGGCGAATGGGCGTCCGATACGGCCTTCCTCACGGCGAACCAACTCCGCATGGCGTTCCAGATCGCCGCTATTTGCGGGAAAGAAGCCGGCTTTTCGGCGCAGAAGGCGGAAGTGCTCTCCATTGGCGCGAGCGCGTTCGGCTGGCGCGCCATCGCCCGCGAACTCGCCGGCAAAATCCCGCTGGGCGGAGGACTGATTCCCAAGGGCGCCATCGCCTACGCCGGAACCGTGCTGGTCGGCAAAGCGCTTGAAAAGTTGCACGAGTCGGACATGGGCTACACCCGTGAAGAGCGCCGCGGCATCTATGAGGAAGCGCTGGAAAAGGGCAAACAGATCGCCGCCAACCTGCTTCCGAACGCTAAGCAAAGTTAAGACTTGCGCATTGACGAAACTTTTTCGCCTACATCCCGCGTCGTACAATTAGGTCGAAAGGTGGAACTCATGCGCCTGTCCCACGTTTGTATTGCCCTCGCTCTCATTACGTCTACTGCCGCATACGCGGACATCATCCGGCTGAAGAGTGGCCGTGTAATAAATGGTACGTACCTGGGCGGAAGCCCGCGTGAAGTAAAGGTCCAGATCGGCGATTCCGTCGAGACGCTGAACGTCTCCGATATAGCCCGAATCGAGTTCGCAGGCGGAGATCAGGGCTACTCGGATTCGTCCAACCGTCCTGTGATGCGCCGCGCTCCCTCGGCCGGGTATCCCGATGACGATGGACGGCCGACGCTTCGTCGCAGCGACAGTGCGCCGACGCCTCCTCCCCCTCCGCCGGCCGACGATTATCCGCCCGTTTTGCGCCGCAGCGATAGCGCTTCGGGAACCCCCGCGCCCATCATGCGGCCGGGCGATTCCGGCGCGAGCGCCGCGTCCACGGCGGCCACCGTCAATGCGCAGGAGCCGATCGAGATTCCTGCCGGAACCAATATGGTGGTGCGCATGATCGAAGCCGTGGATTCCAGCGCGGCCGGCGTCGGCCAGACCTATCGCGCCAGCTTCGATCAGCCTGTGGTGGTGAATGGCCAGACCGTAATTCCGCGAGGGGCTGATGCGACTGTGAAGCTCATCAACGATGAGCAGTCCGGCCGCGTGACCGGCAAGACAGTGCTCACCCTGCAACTCTGGAGCGTGCGCGTCAACGGCCGGACGGTCGATATCAAAACGCAGAACATTTCCAGAGAGAGCGACTCGCGCGGCAAGAAGACCGCGACCATGGCCGCGGGCGGCGCGATTCTCGGCGCCGTGATCGGCGGCATCGCCGGTGGCGGCAAGGGGGCGGCAGTCGGCGCTGGCGCCGGCGGAGCGGCAGGCGCGGGAGCGGAAGCCGTCACCAAAGGTGAGAAGGTGAAGATCCCTTCGGAGACGCTGCTCACTTTCATTCTGGACAACCCCGTTACTATATAGGTTGGCTCAACCAACTGCGATTGTGACCGGCGCGAGCCGCGGTATCGGCCGCGCCATCGCTACTGAGTTAGCGAAGACTCACCGCGTCATCGGCACGTACCGTGCGCGCGCCGATGCGGCCGAGCAGCTCCGCGCCGAAACCGGCTGTGAGATTTTTCCGTGCGATGTGGGGAGCGCCGAGGATCGCGCCGCGCTGCTGCGTTTCGCCCGCGAGCGCTTCGAAACGCTCGATCTGCTCGTGAATAACGCAGGCATGGCGCCGCGCGAGCGCCGCGACGTTCTTGACGCAACCCCGGAAAGCTTCGACGAGCTCATCAACACCAATCTGAAGGGGCCGCACTTCCTCACGCAGGAAGCCGCGCGCTGGATGGAGCCCCATGCCCGCGGCCGCATCGTTTTCGTGACCTCGATTTCCGCTTACACCGCGAGCGTCAATCGCGCCGAATACTGTATTTCGAAGGCAGGGCTGAGCATGTCCGCCGCCGTATTCGCAGCGCGCATGGCAGCGTCGGGCATCGGAGTCTTCGAAGTGCGCCCCGGCGTGATCCGCACGGACATGATCGCCAAGGTGGAAAAGATCTACGAAGAAAAAATTGTGGGAGGCCTGCTGCCCCAGCGCCGCATGGGAGAAGGCGAAGATATCGCCAAAGCCGTTCGAGCCATCGCCGATGGTCTGCTGGACTACTCCGCCGGCCAAGTCATCAACGTAGACGGAGGCTTCCACTTAAGGACACTGTAACGACGGGGCTCCCGCCCGGTCGCAAGATCGAAGGGTACAGCTGCCGAACGCCTCACTTCAAACTCAAATCCCGCGAGACCGCCGCGCCCTCCGCCACGTCGATCGCGACCGCCCCGTTCGACGCCCGCGGATCGTCAATATCGAAGCTCGCCAGCAACCGGTACACTCCCGGACCCAGCCCAACAAACTGATAGGCGCCATTCAAATCCGCGCGCGTGGTGCGGATCTCGCCATCATGCTCCAGCAGCACGGGAGCCCCCGCCGAAGCCCCCGACACAGTGCCGTGAATAGACGCCGGATTTGTTGAAAGCACAAACTTCACGTCCGCCCCCGGCGGCACAATCGCGACCGGAGCCTCCACTTTCGCCACATACCAGCTTGAATTCGGCGCCAGTGAAAACTCCCACTGCCCCGGCATCATCCGCGTCCCATTGTCCTTCAGCGTAAGAAACTCCGGCTTTGCTTCGCCCCATAGCTCCACCCGCCGCGCGATCACCTGCACCCCATCGGCCGCGCCCTCGAAGTGAAACGCGACCAGCGGCATCGGCGAGCACCGAAGGCGCAGATCGCCGCGATCGCGCATCAGATCGATCTCCTGGAACGCTACCCACTTGTCGCTCGTTTCGGCCATCACGTGATACTTCCCGGGCGCAAGATGCTCGAAGTGGAAGACGTCGTCCGGCCCGGTGATCATCGACTGCGCGCCCATGTCCGACGACAGCGTCACCACCGCGGGATAGTCCACGCGACCGGCGAGTGTGAGCAGTCCGCCGGGCATTGGCCGAATCACGATGTCACCGGCGTCGCGATCGATGCCCACCTCAATCGGACGCGCCGAATCCGCGGCCAGCACATCGCGATAGAACGTAGGCAGGTACGCGCCATCGTCGTACTGCTTCGGCCCGGTGCGCACCAGGTAGGCGCCCGGTTCGAGCTCCGCAATCCGAAACATGCCGCGATCATCGGTCTCCGCGTGCCCGACCAACCGCGGCGGATGCGTCGCGCGATATGCGTAAACGACGTGTTCGGCCAGCCCGACATCGTTCTCATCGGCGACCCGCCCGGTGATCGCGCCGAGCCGCGGCAGCACGATCCGCAGTTCGCGCTCGCTGCCTTCTTCGATGCTGACCGGCACACCCGGCGCTTTGTATTTCCGCTGCCCGTATTCCACCGGGGCGAACCCGATCTTCGATGCCAGCACGGTGTAGCTGCCCGCCACAATCGATTTGAACGCGAATTCGCCGAGCGAGTTGGTGCGTGTGGACTGCGTGCCGCCGCGGCTGCCTGCGACGGGTCGGACCACGATCAGCGCACGCGCCAAAGCGTGGCCGGTTTGCGACTCCACCACCATGCCTTTCAACACTGCGGCATGCGCGCAACACGCGGCGGCAAGCGCCAGCAGGCCGGCCTTCATCGCAGCACAAAGAGGTCGAGGTCCACTTGCGCGTCACTCGCCTCCCTCACGTAAACGCTCTGCGGTCGCGCCATTGACATCGTCTCGAAATCGGGCGATTGATATTCGAACGTCGCGAGAATGTTGTAATCCCCCGGCGCAAGTCCCTGAAATTTGTACTGCCCGCGAGTATCCGTCAACACCATGCGCAACTCGCCGATGCGCGTATTGCTCGCGCGGTCGACGATCTCCAGGTACACCGGAGCGCCTCCCACCGGCTCGTGCGACGTGCCGGTCACGGCCCCGTGAATGCCCCCAGGGCTGTTGCCAACGGTGAAACTCACATACCCGGAGCGCGTGATCGTCACCGCATTCCACCCGTCAGCGTGCTTGCGCTGCAGGCCCATCCCCGGCCCGGAGAACCCGGCGACGTAGTAATTCGGAGGTGTCTTGAGTTGCAGTTCCCACTTGCCTGGAACGAGCGCGGCGCGGCTGCCGTCGATCGCCAGTTGCTGAATCGGACCAGGTCCGGCGAGGTCTATCCTCCGCGCCAGCACGGTGAACTGCGAACGGTCCACACGCTGGCCGTTGACGCCGCTGATTCCAACCGTCACATATGAAGTGCAGACCGCGTCCGCATTGAGATCGTGTTCCTCGCGCACGGCGACGTCCTGCCAACCGCCGAGCACCACGCATCGGAACGAGTTATCGCCGGGGCCTTCCGAATACAACTCGTATGTCCCCGGTGGAACGGGACTGAAGCTGAACGGCCCTGCCGTTTGCACGGTCTCGCGCCCCATATCTGTCGCGAAGGTCAAGTTGACAGCTTTGGGAAGGCTGACACTCAGCGTGCCGTGAATCGGAATCAGCTTGCCCTGTGCCGGCTTGATCTCGATCCCCGTCGCGTCCTGGTCATAATTGACCTCCACCACGCGACCGTTCTCCGCGCGATCCGCGTCCTTCGCGAACGTCGGCACATAACTGACCTCCGCGTTCTGCAGCGGAGCCGTGCGAATCAGATACTGACCCGGCTTCAGCCCGAAAATCCGGAAGTCGCCGCGTTCGTCGGCCTGACCCTGCGCAGCCAGCTCCACCGGACGCGTATTGCGGTACGCGAGCACTTTCTGATGCGGCACTCCCACTTCGTTCTCATCCACCACTCTCCCGCTGATAGCGGCGAAGTGCGGCATGCGGATGTCGAGAAACGTGCCGGAACCGTCGGCCAGCAGCAAGGGCTCGCCCGCCGATTGCCACTGCTTCTGCCCATACTGCACCGTGACGAAGTTGGCGCGCGACGCCGTCAGCAGATACGCGCCCGCCGGCACATCTGCAATCTCAAAAACGCCAAACGTGTTCGTCTTCGCGGTAACGGCCTTCACGGGAAAGCCGGGCAGTGGCTGCAGCCGGATCGTCACGCGCGAAAGAGGTTTCCCGGTCTGGTGCTCAACCACGTTCCCGCGGACAGTCGCCGCGTGGAGTGCGGCACAGGCGAGCAATACCGGTAGCCAATTCCTCATCTTCTGACCTCATGACGCAGCGCGCCGCCAAAGAGTGCAGAGAATTTCCTGGGATTTCGTATGCTGAAAGCGTGCGCACCCTTCTCTTCCTGCATCCAGCCCGTATCGCGCTGGGGGTGGCTGTGGTGCTGGCTCTCGTCGTCGCCGTGCTCGCACTGGGGGCACGAGGCAGCGGAACGCGCATCGCCACTCTGTACCGTACTCACTTCGCCAAGGTTCATCGGGAGCGTCAACTTGTGGCCGCGATCGCGTTCTATCTCACCTTCACCGTGGTTCGCATCCTCACGCATGCCATCCGCGCCGGCCGCGGACCTTTTCACAATCTGGAGGTCGGCGGCCGCCACATCCACCATCTGGTCTGGGGCATCTTGCTGCTGCTCATCGTCGGTTACGGGTGGTTATTGCAGATCGGCACCGACGTTCGCGCCAAGAGCCGATGGCCGGGACGCGCGATGGCATTCCTCTACGGCGCCGGCGCGGCGCTCACGCTGGACGAGTTCGCGCTCTGGCTCAACCTGCAGGACGTCTATTGGGAGCGGCAGGGACGCGCGTCCGTTGACGCCGTGATTCTCTTCGGAACTCTGCTCGCCATCGGCGTGCTCGGCGGGCGCTTCTTCCGCTCGCTCGCGCGTGCTGCGTTCCGGAGGTAGAATCGCAATCGTGAGCGCATCCCGCGAACTGCCGAAGTGGTTCAAACTTTCGGCCGTGCCGCTAATTCTTCCCCTGCTCGCCACCGCTTACCTGGCGATGCGGTGGGCCGACATTCCTGCCAACCTGCCCACGCATTGGGGCATCCACGGACAGCCGAACGCATGGACCACCAAGTCGCCAATGCACGTGTTCGCGCTGCCAGTATTTGGCGAAGCGCTTTGCATTTGGCTCGTCGCCCTCGGCGTCGCGATGTACCGGGGCACAAAAGAAGTTGCAACCTTGAAGTGCATTCTCGCCGCCGAATTCCTGATGGGTCTGACCTTCGCGGCAATCGCGATCTCGCCCGTGGTGCACTTCCCTATGGCCCTCGTAGCCGTGGTGGCAGCGCCGATCACAGCGGTCGCGGTCATCTGGTTCGCCTCCCAGGCTGAACCCGGCTCAGGCGCGACCGACCCGAACGCGCTCTTCGTGCCGAAGACGATGGGAATCGGTTACACCATCAATATGCGGCACCCCAAAGCGTGGTCCGCCATCGGTTGGACCATCCTGCCGCTGCTGGCGCTGATCGCGTTTTTAATCCTCGCGCTCAACTCATAGGTGATAGAGCATCAGGTAGACCACCACACCCGTCACGCTCACGTATAGCCAGATCGGAAACGTCCAGCGTGCGATGCGGCGGTGCTTGTCGTATCGCCTGGCCAGCCCGCGCCGTAGCGTGATCACCGCGAGGAAGGGAACGGCTGCCGCCAGAACCGTGTGCGTCGCGAGGATGGTCAGGTACACCGTGCGGATCGCGCCCGTCCTGGCGAAGTGCACGCTGCCTACCTGCGCGTGGTAAATCAAATAGCACACCAGAAACGCGCAGGATACACCGAACGCCGACAGCATCACTTTGCGATGCGTCTCGATCCGTTTGCGCCGGATTAGCCTATAGCCCCACAACAGGAGTATCGCGGCGGTGGCATTGAGTATCGCGTTGACGGTCGGGAGAGCGTGTATCATTTTTCGCGTTCGAGCTGCCTGATGTTGTGAAGGAGCCGGCCCATGAACCCGTCTTCCGACGTGAGATAGAAGCCGCGTATTCGCCCCCGCCGGTCCACCAGCGCGAAACGCGTGCTGTGGTCCAGCGACCCATCGATCGGGTTCAGCTTAAAGCCCATGCCGACTGCATTCATTTCCGGCTGCGGCCCGGTGAGAAAGGTCCAGCGCGCGGGGTCGGCTTTGAAGTGCTTGGAATAGGCGGCGAGCACGGGCGGAGTATCGTGTGCCGGGTCCACCGTGAAGCTCACGAATCGCACGTCGGTCAGTTCTTCGGCGGCGGTCGCATCCTGCAGACGGTGCATTTGGGAACTCATCATCGGACACGGCCCGGGGCATGTGGTGTATACGAAATCCGCCACCCAGATGTGGCCCGCGAGCGCGTGGCTGTCAAATGGGTGCCCGCCCTGATCGGTCAACCGAAACGCGGGCGCGGGTCCCATGTCGTCCAGATGCGCGGGTTGCATGCAGGCTGCCAGCAGCCCTGCGAACACCGCCACTACAAGCTGTTTCATGCCGCACTGCGAGTGGTTTTTTGGGCCGCGAACATGCCGCTCAACAGCAGCAGCGCCAAGCCGAACGCGAGCGTTACGGCAAGGCTCTCAGTCGCGCCAGGCGCCGCATTCGGCAGCCCGAGCACGTGATTCAACAATGCGATGGAGTAGGTCAGCGGATTGATCCACATCAGCGCGCGCACCCAGCCGTGCGCGGTCGCCATCGGGAACAGACTGCCAGATACGAGCCACATCGGCAGCAGCAACAAGTTCATGATGCCATGGAAACCGGCGGTGGAATTCATCTTCCACGCAATGACGAAGCCGAGACCCGTCAGAGTAAACGAGATCAGGAAAATAGCCCCGGCAATCGGCAGTAGTTCCATCGCGCCGATGCTCACGCCCGCCAGGGGAGCGAATGCCAGCACGATCATTCCCTGTATCCACGCCAGCGTCGCCGACCCGAGAATTTTCCCGAGCACCAGGCTCGTGCGCGGAGCCGGCGACACCATCATGGAAAGCAGAAAGCCCTCGCGCCGGTCTTCAATGATCGTAATCGTAGAGAAGATCGCCGAGAACATCACGGTAAGCACAAGGGCGCCGGAGTAGTAGCGAGCCAGATCGTTCGAGCCGTAGCCCATTAAGAGCCAGAAGATGATCGGCGATGCCACAACGCCAAGCACACGGCTCTTCTGCCGCCAGAACCGGACCAGTTCCCGCTGCCACAGTGTCGCCGCCGGAAGAAAAAACCTGCTCATGCGCACTCCACGTGATGCCGCGCCAAGCGAGGCCGGCATTGCGAAGGCCTAAACAATCGCCGCCCCCGTCTCATGAATAAAGACATCTTCCAAACTCGGCTTATGCAAACCCACCGAATCGATCGCCCCCGGGAACGCCTCCACTACCTCCGCGATAAACCGGTGCCCGTTCTCGATCTCCACGCGTACCTGCGCATCGCGAGCAGTAGCCGGAACTCCGAAGCGCTGCCGGATCCCCGCCGCGAGCGCATCCGCGTCGGCCGTATCCAGCACCACCACATCGCCGCCGATGCGCGCCCTCAGCTCCGCGGGACTGCCCTCCACCACCATCTTTCCCTGATGCAGCAGAATCAGCCGGTCGCAGCGATCCGCCTCTTCCAGAATGTGCGTCGTCAATAAAATCGTAACGCCTTCGTGCTGCCGCAGCATCTCCACATGCCGCGAGACTTCGCGCCGCGCCGCCGGATCGAGCCCCGTCGACGCCTCGTCCATCAGCAGAATCTGCGGACGGTGCAGCAGCGCCTTGGCGATCTCCACACGCCTCCGCAGACCGCCCGAAAGCGTCTCCACCAGATCCTTCTTGCGATCCTCGAGCCCCAGCTTGCTCATCGCATACGCCATGCGCTCACGCAGCGTGGCGCCGCTCAGCCCGTGCAGATGCCCTTGCGCGCGCAGATTTTCTTCCACCGTGAGCGCTTTATCCAGGCTTTGCGTTTGGAACACCACGCCAACATGGCGCCGCACCGCTGCCGCGTTCTTCACCACGTCGTAGCCGGCGAGCGAGGCGCGACCCTCCGTCGGCGCCATCATCGTGGAAAGAATGCGGAATAGCGTGGATTTTCCGCCGCCGTTCGGTCCCAGCAGCCCAAAAATCTCGCCTTTTTTGACGTTGAAACTAACGTTCGCGAGCGCGACGCGATCCCCGTAGCGGTGCGTCAGGCGGTCGACTTCAATCACAGACCCGGCCTGTCCAGCAGCATCAGTCCGTAGATGAGCGGCAGGTACAGCACCGAAGCGATCAGCACTCCGCGGGCGCGGAGCATGCTGCGCTCCACCGCAACCCGCACGCCGGAATACAGGAACCACAGCCCGAGCAGCAGCGCGCCCACCAGATAAATGCGCCCTGTCATGCCGAGCATTCCCGGCACAAGGCTCACCGGAATCAATGCGATTCCGTAAAGCACGATCTGCCGCGCGGTGGACCGGCAATCCGGTTCCACAACCGGGAGCATCTGTATGCCGGCTCGTGCATAGTCTTCCCGGTACATCCAGGCGATCGAATAAAAGTGCGGAAACTGCCACAGAAATAGAATTGCGAACAGCACCCACGATTCGCGCGTGAGCGTGCCCGCCGCAGCCGCATATCCGATCACCGGCGGCATCGCGCCCGGGATCGCGCCGACCGTGGTGGACCACCACGTGCGCTGCTTCATCGGCGTATACAGAAACAAGTAGCTTGCGAGCGTGAACGCGCCCACCAATCCGGCCAGCAGGTTCACGCCGAGCCACAGTTCCAGAAATCCGAGCACGCTGAGCAGGGCGCCGAACGCGAGTGCGCTCCCTGGCGTCATCTTTCCCGCGGGCAGCGGCCGCATTTGCGTGCGGCGCATCCGCCGGTCCGCCTCGCGCTCATACCACTGGTTGAGTGCCGCCGTTCCGCTGGCGATCAAACCCGTGCCGAGCACCGTGTGCAGCAGCGAAAGCAATGGAATGTGTTTGAGGAATTGAATCCAGTTAGGCGCACCGGGAAGTCCGTAAAAATACCCGACACCGGTGCTCATCAGAATGAGCCACGTAATCCGCGGCTTGGTGAGCTCAATATAATCGCGCATGTGTGGAGCGCCCGCGCGGGACGCCCAGCCGTTGGCCATAGTCTACAGAAGCATCCAAAACCGGGCAGCCTCTCTAGTGCCGCCCGCCCACTCTACCCCTTCACGGAGAAATCGACAGTCTTGCTGTCTTTCGCCCCCACGGTCACTTGTTGCTCTTGTTTGCCGTATTTCTCGTGAACAATTTCGATTGTGTATGTACCCGAGGGCAGTCCCTTTATTGTAAACGTTCCATCGTCTCCCGTCACTGCGAAGAATGGGTGCGCCACCACACCGATGTAGCTACGCATCCACGGATGCACGTTGCACTTCATGGAAACGAACAGTTCCGGCTTCGCAAACGTCTTGACGATGGGCGCTTCGCCCGGCATCTGGCTCTCGTTCAACTCCCCATTCTTGTCCCCCGTGGCATGAATGTTGTGATTCGTAGGGTCGCTATTCCTGATCTCCAGCGGCTGATTCGTCATCACGCCGAGCACGTGCGGATCGTACATGCAGCCTTTCTGATCTAACTCCACCGGCGTCGCCGGAGCCTTCCACGTCGCGTTGGGCAGCCCCGCCTTCACCCACACGAACACGTTCTTCAAGGTGCCGTTCGGATTCACCACCACTTCCTGCGAGTAGACCGGCTTGCCGTCGTTCGCCTTCACGCAATCCGGCTTGTCGGACATATCCAGCACTACCGGCTTAGGCGTTGTCCCCTGGAACGCGACCTTGCCTGTCACGGTCGCGCCGTTCACAAGATCGGCTTGCATCGTCGGACCGCTCGGCGCCTCGGATTTCGTTCCTCCACACGCGGCCAGCATCACGGCCGCGAGCGCAAGCAAGAACTGTTTCATGGGTAAGCTCGCAGTGTAGCGCACTTGCGAACCCCTATAAAATGAGGGCTTGCGAGACCTGCTTCTCCGATTTTCCGTGGCGTCGCTGACGGCCACTTTGCTGATCACCGAAGCACTCAGTCCGTTTCATCTGCTCCGGCCGCTTCCCGTAGCTCTCGCCTGGACCGCTGTCGCCGTCTTCGCCGCATACCGATATCGCAACCTGAAATCGCCGCGACTTCCGAAGTGGCAGCCATTCGAAGCCGCTGTGGCAGTGGCCATTGCTGCCATCGCCATCGCAGTCTTCCTCGCCGCCGCCTTCAGCCCTCCCAACAGCGCCGATGCCATGGCGTACCACCTGCCTCGCGTCCTGTATTGGGCGCAATCCGGCAGCGTCGCCTTCTTTCACACGCCGTACTTCAACCAGGTGATGCTGCAACCGCTCGACGAGTACGTCATGCTGCATCAGTGGCTGCTCTTCGGCGGCGATCGCTTCATCAACCTCATCGCCTTCGCCGCGTATCTCGGCTCCATTCTCGGCGTCTCCGCCATCGCCTCCGCCGCGGGATTGAACAGCCGCGCGCAAGCGGTCGCGGCGCTCTTCTGCGCCACGCTGCCGAACTTTATCCTCCAAGCCTCCGGCGCCAAGAACGATGCGCTGCTCGCCTTCCTGCTGGTCGCGATGGTCTACTTCGGTCTGCGCGGCGATATTCCGTTCGCTGCGCTCTCTCTCGCGCTTGCGCTCGCCACGAAAGGCACTGCGTACCTCTTCATTCCGCCGCTGCTCCTCCTCTTCCGCCTGAATTGGAAACGCTTCGCCATCCTCGCGGCTGCCGCAGTGCTCCTGCTGAACGGTCCGCAATACTGGCGCAACATCAAGCTGAGCGGATCGCCACTCGGCTTCGATTCCGCTCAGGGCGACGGCTTTTATCGCTGGCGCAACGATCATCCCGGCCTCAAGTCCACGGTGTCCAACTTCCTGCGCAACACCAGCGAACAACTTGGCGATCGCCGCCAATCGTGGAATACCGCCGTCTACAACACCGTCCTGCGCCTCCACGCCGCGCTCGGCCTCGACCCTGACGATCCCGCCACCACCTGGCCCTATGCCCGCTTTCAACCGCCCATCAATGCCAACCACGAGGCGAACGCCAACAATCGCTGGCATCTCCTGGTGCTCGCGATCGCGCTCTGCTTCATCCGCCGCCGCTTCTGGGCGCTCTATGCCGCCGCCCTCGTTGCAGCCTTCCTGCTCTTCTGCTTCTATCTCCGCTGGCAGCCGTTCCTCGCACGGCTGGAACTCCCTTTGTTCGTGGTCGCGGCGCCGCTTGCCGGGCTACTGCGACCGAAAATCGTCGCGCTGATCGCGTGCGTCTTTCTTCTCACCACGGCACGCCGGCCCGCTCTCCAAAACTGGACCCGCCCGCTGCGAGGCCCCAGCAACGTCTTCGTCACCCCGCGCAATCGCCAGTACTTCGCCGACATGGACCAGTTCCACAACCGCGACCTCTACCTTCGCGCCGTAGACGATGCCGTCCATTCCGGCTGCAAAACCATCGGGGTGGATATCCGCCAGTTCACCCTCGAATACCCGTTCGAGGCGCTCGTCCGCGAGCGCGTTCCGGGCGTCGTCTTCGTTCACTCCGGCGATCCCAGCGGCCCCAAGCCCTGCGCCGTTCTCACCCTGGGTCCGTTCACCTGGTCTGGTATACTCACTTCGCAATGAGAGCCCTGCCCGTGTTTTTCCTGTCTGCCTATCTCGCCTTCGCCCAACCTCCCGGCCGTCAAAAGCGCACAGTCACTGCCGACGAAGTGATGCGTGTGCACAACTCCGCCATCCTCATCGATACGCACAATGACGTCACCAGCGCCACCGTCGCCGGCATGGACATCGGCAAGCCGAATACCGATCACATGACCGATATCCCGCGCATGAAAAAGGGCGGCATGGGTGCGCAGTTCTTCGCCGTTTACGTGGCGGCCAGCTACGTGGAAGGCAACCACGCGGCCAATCGCACGCTCCAGATGATCGACACCGTCCGCCACGACATCGTCGAGCGCTACCCGAACGATTTCGTCTTCGCCACCACCGCCGCCGATATCCGGCGCGCACACGAGCAACATAAGATCGCCGCGCTGATGGGCATCGAAGGCGGTCACGCCATCGAAGACAGCCTCCGTCTGCTGCGCGACTACTATGCGCTCGGGGTGCGCTACATGACGCTCACGCACTCGAACAGCAACCACTGGGCGGACTCTTCGGGCGACGCGAAAAAGCCCAACAACGGACTCAGCGCGTTCGGCAAAGATGTCGTGCGCGAAATGAACCGCCTCGGCATGATCGTCGATATCTCGCACGTGTCCGACAAGACATTCTGGGATGCGCTCGAAGTGAGCCGCGCGCCCATTTTCGCGTCGCACTCCTCCTGCCGCGCGATCTCTCCGGCGCCGCGAAACATGACGGACGAAATGATCGTCGCGCTCGCGAAAAAAGGCGGAGTCATTCAAATCAACTTCTCCTGCGACTTCCTCAACCCGCAAGCCGCGGCCGCCGCGAAGGCCATTCAGGACAAGCTCGTGCCCCTGCGCGAAGAGCTCATCAAGAAGTACGCCGCCGAACCCAACGGCATCGCCCGCGCCCAGAAAGAAGCCTGGGACCGCGCTTCCGGCAACGCCCCCAAGCCCCGCGCAACCCTCGCCGACGTCGTGAAGCACATCAACCATGTCGTCGCCATTGCGGGCGTCGATGCCGTCGGCCTGGGCAGCGATTTCGACGGCATCGATTGCGCGCCCGAAGGACTGAGCAGCGTCGATCAGTGGCCGAATCTCACGCGCGCGCTGCTCGAAGAGGGCTACACCGCCGAAGAGATCCGCAAAATCTACGGCGAAAACACGCTCCGGCTGATGACCGCCGTGGAGCGTGTGGCGCACGCCTCGCACTAATCATGGCCTCCGGGTTTTGGAGCGCGCTCACCCGCTTCGACCGTTCGAAAATTCATCCGCCCATCGCGCTGCGCAATTCGTGCGGCGTCCTCATCCCACTCGCTGTGGGCGTGGCGATCGGCCAGGCCGCCGGTGGGCTGATCGCTTGCATCGGCGCGCTGAACGTCGCCTACTCCGACGGCGTAGATCCCTACGCCACGCGCGCCCGCCGCATGCTGGCTTCCAGCGTCTGCGGAGCGCTCGCTTTGTTTGCCGGCTGCGCGACCGGGCACAGCTATCCTCTGACGATCCTGCTCACCGCGCTCGCCGCCTTCCTCTCGGGCATGATGGTCGCGGTGAGCACGACCGCGACGGACATCGGCAACATCGCGCTCGTCACTTTGGTGGTGTTCTCGGCGCATCCGCTGCCGCCCGCGCAGGCAGCGCAGTCGGGTTTGCTGGGCCTCGCCGGCGGCCTGCTTCAGGCGCTGCTCGCACTGGCGCTCTGGCCCATCCATCCATACGCTCCGGAGCGCCGCGCGCTCGCGCACTTATACGCGGCGCTAGCGCACGCCGCCACTGAGCCGCCGCTGTCTTCGGAAGCACCGCCCGCTACGGCCGAAATCATCGCCGCGCAAACCGCGCTCACGGATTTGCGTAGCAGCCCCTCAATGGAAGCCGACCGCATCCTCGCGATGTTCAGCCAAGCTGAGCGAATCCGCCTCAGCATCGTAACCCTGCGCCGGTTGCGAGCCCGCCTCGCCCGCGATTTCGCCGCGGAAGATCAGGCTGCCGCCATCACGGATGCACTCGCCACCACCGCGCGCGATCTCGATTCCCTGGCGCGCGGCACAACTCCATCGCCGCCGCAGTTCGCCAAAGTTGCCGATCCCGATGCTCAAGCCGAGCTCGACGCCCTCGCCGGTCAGCTTCGCGCCACCATCGATATGGCCGGCCATGCCACCGCGCACGGCGCCCGCGAGTTCGCCGCCATCGAACGCGCCCAGCCGTGGCGGCTGCGCGCCGAGAGTGTGCGCGCGGCCATCCAGGCGAATCTGGTGCTGAGCTCCGCGGCGTTCCGGCACGCGCTGCGGCTGACGGCCTGCACGGTCGCCGGAGAAATCGCCGCGTTCTGGCTGGGCTGGCTGCGGTCGTATTGGATTCCTATGACCGCGGTCATCGTGCTGCGTCCCGACTTCACCGCCACATTCACGCGCGGCATTCTGCGCATCGCCGGAACGCTGCTCGGCCTCGCGTGCGCGACCGTGCTCTTCCACCTGCTGACGCCTCCGCTGGGTGTGCAGGTGGCGCTCATCTTCGCGCTCATGCTGCTGCTGCGTTGGTACGGCCCGGCGAACTACGGAGTGTTCGTCATTGCTCTCAGCGGTCTGATCGTGCTGCTGCTCGCTCTCACCGGCGCGCCGCCGATGCAAGTGATCGCGGCCCGCGCCCGCGGAACGCTGCTCGGCGGAGCGATCGCGCTTCTCGGATACGCGGTCTGGCCGACTTGGGAGCGCGGCCTTGCAGGCAATACTTTAGCCGCGATGTTCGATGCTTACCGCGACTATTTCGCCGCGATTGCCCGCACATACATCGAGGCCGGCGGCGCGGTGACCGCGGAGTTGGAGCGAGCCCGTCAAAAATCGCGGCTCGCGCGTTCCAACGCCGAAGCATCGGCCGGAAGACTGCGCAGCGAACCGGGCGTGCCCGACGAACGCCTCCGCGCCATCGACGCGCTGCTGGCGAACTCGCACCGTTTCGTGCGAGCTGTGATGTCGCTCGAATCGGGCATCGCACGAAGCCGCCCGGCGCCCGCGCGTCCAGCCTTCCGCAAGTTCGCGCAAGACGTAGAGCAAACGCTGGAAGCCATGGCATCCACCCTCCGGGGAAGCTCTCCCGACGCCTCGAAACTCCCCGACCTCCGCCGCGGCCACACCGAACTCATCGCCTCCGGAGACGCCGCAATCGAACGCTACGCCCTGGTCAACGTAGAATCCGACCGAATCGTAAATACCCTGAACACGCTGGCCCAACTCGCTGGCAACGTTACCAAACCGCTTGCAAGTTAACCACGACCGTAGTAGAGTCGATGACATAAGTGGTCGCCAAGCTAACCAAGCCGGAGATTCAAATCATGGAAATCCTCTGGAACAAAGGACCATGTTCCATCCGCGAGATCCATGACTCCCTCCCTGCAAAGAAAAAGCTCGCGTACACCACCGTACAAACCATGGTCTACCGGCTGGAAATCAAAAAGTCAGTCCGCCGGGTCAAGAAAATAGCCACTGCGTTCATCTTCGAAGCCGCTGTCTCCCGCGAAGGCGCGCAGCGACGCCTCGTTGACGAACTTCTAGCCTTGTTCGGAGGCCGAAGCCGCCCCATCATGGCTCACCTCGTCGATTCCGGAGCGCTCACGCTCGACGACGTCCGCGAAGCCGAAAAGGATCTCCGCGCACGCGCAAAGAAGGGCAAATGAATCCAGCTTATTTGCGGCCCATTGCCATCCACCTCGTCCAATCGACACTCTTCGCCGCCGCCGCGGCGCTGCTGACCCTCGCTCTCCGCAACAATCGCGCACGCATCCGCCACACCATCTGGCTGATCGCCTCGTGTAAGTTTCTAATCCCGATCTCGGCGCTCATCGCCTTCGGCAGCCAATTCGCGCCCGCGCAACCTCCCCAAAAGCCGCCGGCGACCCTCACCGTAGCGACGCAGCAGGCTGCCGAATCATTCACCATCTTCCAGCCGCCGCCACCGCTCGCCAGCACGTCCGCCAGCCCTATCCCCAATCTCCTCCTCGCCATCTGGGGATGCGGATTCGCTACAATCGGCCTCTCCTGGTACCTCCGCTGGCTCCGAATTCGCGCAACCGTTCAAAACGCGGCGCCCCTCGATCTCCCACTCCCCATTCCCGCAAAGTCCTCGCCCGCCGTGCGCGAACCCAGCGTGTTCGGAGTCTTTCGCCCAGTGCTGCTGTTGCCCGAAGGCATCCTCCGCCGCCTGACCCGCAGCCAGTTGCAAGCGGTCATCGCGCATGAGCTGTGCCACGCCCGCTACGGCGATAACCTCTCCGCTTCGCTCCACATGTTCGTGGAAACGGTCTTCTGGTTCCATCCCCTCGTGTGGTGGCTCGGCAAGCGCATGATCGCCGAACGCGAGCAAGCCTGCGACGAAGACGTCCTCGCCCGCGGCAATGATCCCGATGCCTACGCGCAAGCCATCCTCAACGTCTGCCGCTTCTGCCTCGAAGCCCCGCTCCCGTTCGCCAGCGGCATCGGCGGTTCGGACCTGCGTCGCCGCATTGCCGCCATCCTCACTCCCCGCGGCGTCCTCCGCCTGCACCCGCTGAAGAAACTCACGCTCGCCGCACTGGCCGTCGCCGCCGTCACCGGCCCGCTCGCCATCGGCCTCGCGCAGCAGCCTCCCGCCCCGATGTCCTTCGACGTCGTCTCCGTCAAACCCTACCCGGGCTATCCCTCGAAGTTTGACATGCAGCGGTCCGGCGGCCGCATCCGGTGGACTGCCACAATCATGTCGATGGTGATGTACGCCTACCGCATCCAGGCCTTCCAGGAAACCGGAATGGCGCACGTCCCCTATGACTTCTTCGCCGTCGATGCCGAAACCACTCCCGGCGCTACCGATGACCAGGTCCGCCTCATGTTTCAGTCGCTCCTCGCCGCCCGCTTCAAATTCCAGGCTCATCGCGAAACGCGCCAGCTTGCCGGTTACACTCTCGCTCCCGCGAAAGGCGGCGTCAAGATCCAACCGACCCCGCCCGATGCTCCTCCAGCCCCGCTGCCCGAGTGGTTCGCCAAAGGCAAAGAGGCAATGTCCAAAGCCATTGAAGGCAAAATCATCGCCTCCATGGAAGGCAGAGGCATCACCGCCATAACCGCGCGCCGCACCACCATCGCACAGCTCGTCCAAACTCTCGAAGACCAACTCCGCGCCCCTGTGCTTGACCGCACAGGACTCACCGGGCAATATTACTTCGGCTTCAAATGCGCCCGCGTGGACGCTCCGCCGGAAGCCGATGCGGATCCCGTCACCGCGCCGACTCTCTTCGCCGCCCTCCGGCAATCGCTCGGCCTGCAACTGGACAAGCAAACCGTCCCCGTCGACATGCTCATCGTCGACCACGTAGACAACACGCCGACAGGAAATTAAGTACGTACCGGCCTCCCGGCCGGTACGAGTCGCGCTGAGCGCGACCGGCACGTTCCTATTGCGGCGAGTTCGCCTTAAGGCCGGTCAGGAGACCGGCCGTTACCGTCTTCAAGTGTGCTAAATTTCTAGCATGCAGAGACTGCATGTCAGCCTCGCCCTGACCATCGCCACGCTGGCAGGCTGCGCACACGCGCCGATGACCTACCGCCTGACCAATGAAGGCACGCGGCCCCTACTCGTCCCTCCCGGCGTTCTTCACCCGGAACTGGCCAAGCGCACGTTCGTCGCGCCCGTGAAGGCCGGACCGGCCAAATGCTCCCTTCCCGCCGATGCCATCGCTCTCGACCGCCGGGGCAACAAGGTCCGGCTCACCGTCTCCCGGTCTGCCCTCCGCGAAAAACCCGCGGCGTGGCTCGCTACGTGGGCCGGCGAGGCCGAATCCCGCGGCTGCATTGTCCCCGGCGCAGCCCGCGACCTCGTCTCCGCCGTTATTGACCGCGTCCCGCTGGACCCCGTCGTCTCCTTCCGTCTCCTCCACGCCAGTAACCCCAAGGCGGGCTACATGGATCTAGGTCCCGGCAGCGCGCTCGAAGTCGTCGCGCCCATCATGGATACCGGTCCCACGCCGGCCGATACTCAAACTATCTCCGGCAGTGGCAACAGCATCAATGTGGAGATCCGCGCCGCATCCATCCGCGGTATCGAAACTACCGACTACACCGTTCGCCAGAAGCCCGGCGGCGGCTATACCATGACGCCCCTGCGCGTCGAACGGCGCATCGGCGGAGCCCCTGAACCTGCCGCGGAGCCCATCAACGACTACCTGAAGTTTCCGCCCTCAGCCGCCTTTTTCCGCCTCGTGTACAAGGCTGACGACAACGGCGTCACGGCGGTCGTGGTAGGAGCGCCAACCCACGGCCAACTGGAACTCGCCGACTGCGGCAAGGGCGCGACTTGCGTCACCATGCCGAAATCCACCGGCATCAATCCGGTCATCTCCATCACTGTCAACGGCAATCCCGTGACGATGGGAATCGGCATGACTGTGCGCAACGCCCTCACGAAATCCGGCGTTCGTGAGCCCGTCCAAATACTTCCAAAGCTGCGCGTATCGAAACTCTACCAGGGCCGGCTGGTCCCCGTGGATTTCGTGCGCGCCAGCGAGTCCATTCTGGACCTTCGCCTCTTCGGAGGCGAGTCCATCAGCTTCTGATTGGGCACGGCTTCAGGCAGTTACCGCCCGATCAGAACCTCCACGCCCTTGGGTTCCACGTTCAGTCGGTCCACCCGGTGCCCAAGCTCGAAGGGCCGCCCCACCTTGGCATCCGGATACAGCGGAAGCAGGCAGTTCTGAATGAGAAAATCCAGCGTTCCGCCGTCGATCTCCACGCCCGAAATCTCCACCCGCTGCACGTCCACCCGCGCGCTCCCGCCTGCCGACTGGATCTTCGCCGTCACGCTCACCGGATGCTCGCCCGATAAGAACTTCGACATCAGCCATCCCGGCGGATGCCCTTGCGCCCGCCTCACCTTTGCGAAATCCACCAGGGCTGTGCCGGTCGCGACGCCCGGCGCAGTTACTTCAACCCGCGCATTCCTCACGCCATCGGGGACCTCGCGCGCGATGTAGGCGTTCACTTCCCGCGCCGACATCTCCACCGTGGACCCCGGCCGCAACTGGTCGGCCTCAATCTGGTCGAGCTTGCGCTTGAAATTGTCGTAGTCGCCGGCCGCCGTCGCCAGGAGCGCGGTCACCGAGAGAGCGCACAGGAATCGCTTGGACATCTGGTACTTAGACGGGCGGAAATGGGTGTGGCGTTGCGCCTTTTCGCGCAGGGGCGGCGCAATATCCGGGGAGGACCTCCGGCATTTGAACGATTTCCGTCGTTTTTCAGTTTGGCCAATGGCGTGCTTATTTCTGAAATTCGGAGGCGATTATGCCGCTTCATACCATTGCCCTGCTCCTGCTGGCGGTTCTTTTGGGAGCCGCCGGATTGCGGATGATCCGTCTATATGTGAAGTACGCCGGCCCCCGCGCGGTAACCTGCCCCGAAACCCGGGCCCATGCCGCCGTCACACTCCAGCGGGGGGCCACGATCCGCACTGGCCTCCTCGGAACTCCCAATCTCGAACTCGGCGCCTGCAGCCGCTGGCCGGAGCGCGCAGGGTGCGGCCAGGAATGCACCGCCGAAATCGCCGCCGACCCCGAAGCGTCGCTGGCGCGCATCATCGCCGGCCGGTGGTTCGAGGGAAAGAAGTGCATCACCTGCAACCTGGAGTTCCACAAAATTGAGTGGCAGGTCGCCAAACCCGCGCTGGTTTTAGCCGATAAGAGTTGCGTGGAATGGGACCGCGTGCCGGTTGATAAACTTCCGGAAGCTCTAGCTGACGCGCTGCCGCTTTGCTGCACCTGTTTCCTCGCGTCCAAAATGGTGGCCGAACGGCCGGACCTGGTCCTGAAACGGCCAGCCTTCCCGAAGAGCGGGTCCCGCGAGGTGTAGCGTGAAGTTCTGGTTGCTGCTTTCCGTTTTGCCCGCGTTCGCCGGGCAGCCGCGGCCGGTGTCGCCGGTCGTCCTCTACACCGATTTCGAACAAGCTCCTCCAGCCGGCGTATTAAACGGACTTCAGGAAGAGTTGACCAATCTCATGTACCCGCTCGGCTACGAATTCTCCTGGCGCGCGCTGGCGGACGTGCATGGCACGGAACCCGTGCCGGAATTGGCAGTGGTCCACTTCAAGGGCCGGTGCAACCTCGATACTTTCTCAGGGCACGGCAGAACTGCCGGCCCGCTCGGGTGGACTCACGTGAGCGACGGAGCGATTTTGCCGTTTAGCGACGTCGATTGCAACGGCATTCGCGAATTCCTGTCCGATGGACTGACCGGCCTCCGTGCGGATGAGCGCGAAAGCGCCTTCGGACGGGCGCTGGGACGGGTTCTGGCGCACGAGCTCTATCACGTTTTCATGAGGACGGCGCATCACGCCGCGCGCGGTGTCGCCAAGCCGGCCTACAGCATCGCGGATCTTCTAGGCACCGAATTTAAGTTTGAGTAAGCGTCGGCGGAGCCTGCTCTAGAATCAAGCGCCGCGCGTGATCGCGAATCTTCGGCAGGAAACCGCGGAAGACGAGCGCTGCCGCCACGCAAATCACACCGCCCAGCGCCACCGTCACCGGCGCCCCGAGCCGGTCCGCCGACCAACCTGCCAGCAGCGATCCGATCGGGCCCATCCCCATCAACATCATCGAATAGACGCTCATCACGCGTCCGCGCAGCCGGTCCGGCACCATGCTCTGGATCAAGGTATTCGAGGAACCCATCTCGATCATCATGGTGAAACCTACCGGAACCAGAATCGCGATTGACAGCCAATAGATCCGCGAGAAGGCGAACGCCACAAGCGTGCAGCCGAATCCGATTGCCGAAACCGCGACCCACATGCCGAGCCCCTTCAGATCTTCGCGGCTGGCGAGCAGCAAAGCGCCGATCAGCGCACCGACGCCCGTAGCGCCCATCAACCAGCCGAGCGCCGCCGCGCCGCCGTGCAGAATATGGTCGGCGAAAATCGGCATCAGCACCGTGTATGGCATTCCGGTGAGGCTGACGATTCCGAGCAGCATCAGCAAGGCATGAATCGGAATATTCTGTACCACGTACCGGAAGCCTTCCACTATATGAGCGATCGGCGAACCGGGCTGATCCAGATATTCATGGCGCGTCACCCGCATCGCCGCCAACCCGCCGATCACCGCGATGTAGCTCAGGCCGTTCGCCAGAAAACACCAGCCTTCGCCGATCGTGGCCACCAGAATTCCCGCGACCGCCGGACCCACGACGCGCGATGCATTGAACATCGAAGAGTTCAGTGCGATGGCGTTCATCAAATCCGCGCGCCCGACCATATCTACGATGAAGGCTTGCCGCGCTGGAATATCGAAGGCGTTCACCGCGCCCAATAGCGCGGAGAGCACGAAAATGTGCCAGATCTGCACCGTGCCGGTTAACGTCAGGATCGCCAGCGCGAACGCGAGAATCATGCTCGATGCCTGCGTCGCGATCACCACATGCCGGCGGCTGTAGCGATCGGCCACGATCCCTCCGAGCGGCGATAGCAGAAAGATCGGGATCTGTGAGGCGAAGCCGATGCCGCCCAGCAGCAACGAGGACTTCGTACGGTCATAGACCAGCCAGGACTGCGCTACGGTCTGCATCCAAGTGCCTATGAGCGAGATGAGTTGGCCGCCGAAAAAAAGTTGGAAATTGCGATATTGCAGCGCGCGAAGCGTCGCGGGGAGTCGCATCTACTTACATTCTAAAGCTGAGGTAAGTACCGGCCTCCCGGCCGGTACAAGTCGCGCTCCGCGCGACTGCTCGCAACCGGCTACTGGCGCAGAGCCTCCATCGGATCCGTTCGCGATGCCCTCCGCGCCGGAATCGCGATGGCCACCGCGGCCGTCGCTAACAGCGCAGCGGCGACACCCGCGAGCACTGCGGGCTGCAAGGGGCTCGCCTCATAGAGCAGATTGCGAATAACCGGACCAGCGCCTGCCGTCGCCGCAAAGCCTATCCCCAGCCCGGCCACTACCGGAACTCCGCCATCGCGCGCCACCAGTCCCACGATGGACGCAGGTGTAGCCCCCAGCGCCATGCGAATTCCGACCTCCTGCCTTCGCTGCGCCATCATCTGCGCGAGCACACCTTCCAGTCCCAACGCCGCTAGCAGCAGCGCGAATAAAGAGAAGCCTCCGGCGAGCGCGGCCCGGAATCGCGGATAGGCGAGGAAACGGTCCAGGTCGGCGCGCAGTGGCTCTACCTGACCGAGCGGAATTTCAGAGTCGAGCCCTGCTACGGCTTTGGGAATCGCATCTTCCACCGCCAGATTCGCGGCTGTGCGCACGGCGACCGTCACTGAAGCCGCGGGCTGCTGATCGATCGGACGATACACCATCGGTGCGCTCACCCAATCCATCTCGCGGTAAACGGTCACGCGCTTTTCCGTGCCGATGATCCCCACCACCGTGATCCACGGGTCGCGCTCATTGAACCGGATCTGCGCGCCGAGCGCGTTCCCGTTCCCAAAGTATTTGCTCGCTACCGCGTGATTGATCAACGCGACAGGTTGAGAATCCGCGCGATCGGCTGCCGTGAAGTCACGCCCTGCGAGCAGCGGAACGCGTAGTGTCTCCAGATATCCCGGCGTCACGGATTGTTCAGCCACGTCGTGCGCGGCACGATCTTCGTCGAAAGGGCGGCCTTGTACGCGCATCGCCGACTGGCCCCCGGTACCCGGCGGCAGCATCGATGCGATCGCCGCATGAGTGACTCCGGGCGCGCTCGAAACGCGCTCCAGCAGCCGCTCATAAAACCGGGCGCGCGCTTGCGTGTTGTAGCGAGGGTTTAGAGTGAGCGGCGCGCGAAATACGCCGTCAGGTTCGAAGCCCAGCGGCGCGTTGCGCATGCGCAGTACAGATTCCATCAGCAGGCCGCCGCCCGCGAGCAACAGCACCGCGCCTGCGACCTCCGCCGCCACCAGCGCGCGCGTGAAACGGAACGGCCTTCCCGCAATACCGCGGCCGCCCGTTTGCAGAGCCTCATTCAAATCCACGTGCGACATCTTCCACGCCGGTATGAGGGCAAACGCAACCGTAGCCGCCAGCGATGCGAAAGCGGCGAATGCCAGCACCGGCACATTGATGTGCACATCGGCGCCCGGCGGCAGTTCCACAGGATTCACGCTGCGGAACCAGCGCACCAGCGCGAACGCGAGCGCGACTCCGGCCGCTCCTCCGGCACCAGCAAGCAAGAGCGCCTCCGTGAGCAGTTGCCGAACCAGCCGCGAGCGCTCGCCCCCGAGAGCCGCGCGCACCGCGAGTTCCCGCGTCCGCGCCAGTCCGCGACCCAGCAGCAGTCCGGCGACGTTCCAACAGGCCAGCAGCAGCACCACCCCCACCGCGGCGAAGAGCACCCACAGCGTAGTGCGCAAATTGCGCCCCGCGAGCCATGTGAGTGCCGTCTGTAGCGGATCCACAGACGGTACAAATCCCCGCTCTTTGCCATCACTGCTGTGAACGGCTGTATGTAGCGCGGTGAGATCCTGCTCCGCTTGCGCCAACGTCACACCGGGCTTCAGCCTGCCGATGGCGATCGTCGGAATCTGTTCGCGCGGCGTCGGGAAGTCCGGCGTCAGCAGAGTCCAAAGCTGGGTGACCGGCGGATAGAACGCGAAACCCGCGGGCATCACCCCGACCACCGTGCACGCGCGCCGGTCCAGGGCCAATGTCCGGCCGACGATCGACCTGTCCTGGTGCAGCGCGCTTGACCAGAAGCCGTGGCTGAGCACCACCGAACAGCCATGCGTTTCATCAGCCGGCGTGAACGTGCGGCCCAGCGCCGCCTTCACTCCGAGCGTCTGAAAGATCGACGACGTGACTGCGACTGCCATCACGCCGCGCGCCGGTCCGCGCCCCGTCAGAGTCTCTGCCCGAATGGCCCACGTCACTCCCGCGACATCGGTCATCGTGCGCGAATGCTCCTGGTAGGCGCGCAGATCGGCGTAGCTCGCGAAGAGTTTGGAAAGCCCGCTCTCTCGCGTACTGCGATCGAGTATCTCCACAAGCTCATTCACCGCGCGGTACGGCGGCGGCTGCAGCAGTGTGGCGTAGACAATGCTGAACACCGCCACATTCGCGCCGATGCCGAGCGCGAGTGTGAGCGTCGCCACCAGCGTGAAGCCGGGCGACCTTCGGTACAAGCGGAGCGCGTGCCGGACGTCGGAGAGCGGCATAGATCACACACCTAGCATCTGTTTTAGAGTAAGCGCATTTTCCACGGCATAAGCAGCCTGATCGTTATCGAAATAGACGTAGACCGCCTTCAGTTGTTTGCTCCAATCGCGAATTCGGCCGGCCCACATTTGCAGTGTCTCGTCCGGATAGCTCCCCTGATACGCGCCGCCGGGTCCGTGCAGCCGCACGTACGTGAAATCCGCGGTTACTGCAAGTCCCGAAAACGTGCCCGCGATCTCGAAGATGCAGAACGCCGTGTTGTGCCGCCGCAGAATCTCGTAAATTGCCGTCGAGCGCCACGTCTCATTGCGGAGTTCGAACGCGTAGCGATTTCCCGGCGGCAGCATCTCCAGAAATGCCTCCAGCCGCTCGCTATTGACTTCCCACCACGGCGGCAACTGGAAAATCACCGGACCGAGTTTCGTCTCCAGGCGGTCAATGCGCTCGAAGAACTTCTCGATGCCCGGACCAGGGTCCTTCAGTTTCTTCATGTGGGTGAGAAAGCGGCTGCCCTTCACCGCGAAGTGAAAATCCGGCGGTGTGCAGTGGCGCCAGTTGTCCAACCCGGATTCCAGCGGCAGCCGGTAAAAGCTGCTATTGATCTCCACCGTACGGAACCGCTCGGCATAGAAGTCGAGCATCTTTTTGCCCGGCAGTTTCGGCGGGTAGAACGGGCCTTTCCAGTGCTTGTAGTGCCAGCCGGAAGTTCCGATGTATACGTCGGCGGGCACGCGTGGGTTTGTGCACGCGTGCGGCCAAGGTGAAGGTACTTACCGCGGGAGTGAGGACAGCTCCGAGAGGATCCGCTGCGCTTCGCCCGCCGGATCTTTGGCGCGTGTGATTTGCCGCCCGATCACCAGGTAATCGGCGCCGTTGCGGATCGCTTCGGCGGGCGTCGCGACGCGCTTCTGGTCGCCTGCATCAATCCCCGCGGAACGCACGCCGGGGGTGACGATGGTCACCTTCGGCCCGGCGATGCGCCGGACATTCGCGGCTTCCAATGGCGACGCCACAATGCCGCCCGCGCCCGCCTCAACCGCAAGACGCGTGCGCTGTTCGACGAGCGCCGCAGGGTCGCGATTCCAGTTCTGCTCGGCGAGATCCTCCGCGCCCATGCTGGTCAGCACGGTGACCGCCAGAATGGTGAGCCCGGTTCCAGTCGCGCCCGCGTCCGCCGCGCGAACTGTTTGCGAGACGGCATGCACAGTCAGAAACTTCACGCCGAGCTGCGCCACCTTCGCCGTCGCTCGCTTCACCGTCTCGGGAATGTCGTAATACTTCAGATCGAGAAAAACATCCTTGCCCTGGCCAACAAGTTCGCGCACGAAATCCGGACCGGCGACGGCGAACAGCTCCATGCCCACTTTGAAGAAGTTCACATGCCTGGAGAGTTTCCTGGCGAGCGTTCGAGCCTCGTCGGCAGTCTCCACGTCGAGAGCTACGATGATCGGATTGCCGGTCATAAAAGGCGTATGGGCTTCTCGCCGCGCGCGGTGACGCGCCCGATGCGGCAGGCGGCGGGGAATTCGCGCTCCATCGCGGCGGCATCGCGCTCCGGGAGGGAAATCAGCAGCCCTCCGGACGTCTGCGGATCGTACAGCAGATCGGGCGCGGGCTCGTTCGATTCCACCGAGCATTCCACGAACTCGCGATTGTTCTTGAGGCCTGCTGGAATCGCCCCGGCGTTCGCGTACTCGAGCGCGCCATCGAGATATTGCACCGCGGAGATTTCGATCTCGAGAGTCACGCCGCTCGCCAGCGCCATCTCCCGTGCGTGCCCCAGCAGTCCGAAGCCGGTGACGTCTGTGCAGCCGTGAGCGTCGTAATGAAGCATCGCTTCGCAAGCTGTTCGGTTGAGGGTCATCATCTGCGCCGTCGCGGATTCGACGTGCTTCTGCTGCGCGATGCCTCTCTTCAGCGCCGTGCCGATCACTCCCGTTCCGATGCGCTTTGTGAACACAAGCACATCGCCGGCGCGCGCTCCGCCGTTCGCTTTCACGCGGTCCGGATGGACGGTGCCGGTCACCGAGTATCCGAACTTCACCTCATCGTCGTTCACACTGTGGCCGCCGAGTATCGAGCACGATGCTTCGTGCATCTTCTCCGCGCCGCCGCGCAGGATCTCCTGCAGGTCGTCGAGATCGCCCTTGGCGGGGTAAGCCAGAACGGAGAGCGCGGAGATGGGCCGGCCGCCCATGGCATACACATCGCTCAATGAATTGGCGGCCGCGATCGCGCCGAACGTGTAAGGGTCGTCGACAATCGGCGTAAAGAAATCGATCGTCTGCACGAGGGCGAGCTCCGGCGTCAGCTTGTACACGCCGGCATCGTCGGCGGTGTCAAACCCGATCAGCACGTTCTCATCGGCCCAGCGCGGAAGTGCGGCCAAAACTTTGTCCAACAACTTTGGACTCAGCTTGCTCGCTCAACCCGCGGCTTTGACGTGCGCGGTCAGCTTCTTGCCCTGCGTAGTCCCGTTCATCTGCGGTCCCTACTATAATAACGGCAATGCGACGTACTGCTCTGTTTTCCGCTGTTTTGCTGCTGGTTGCGGCCGTTACGCTGATCTCCAAAGATCCGCAAACCGATGCGCGACTGAAAAACGCGTCGCGCGCACAGGAGCGCGGCGGTTGGATTCAAGTGCATCTGCAGGGCACGCCCAACGAGATCGGCTTCCAGCACGGATATCTGCTGGCGAACGAGATCAAGGACAACTTCACTGCGCTCAGCACGGAGATGATCCACGAAGAGAAGAAGGATTGGAACTTCTTCCGCAAAACGGCCGAGGAGGTTTTCTGGCCGCACGTGGAGCAGGAATATCGCGATGAGCTGCTCGGCATTGTCGAAGGAGTCAAGGCGCGCGGAGTGAAGCTCGATCTGTGGGACATCGTGTCCCTGAACGCCTGGCTCGAGCAGCCCTATTACGACAAATGGTGGGACAAGCGGCACGGAGGCAAGCCGAGCAACGCGGGCCTGCCCGAACGTTGCAGCGCGTTCGTGGCCACCGGCAGCTATACAAAGGACGGTCGCCCGGTGATCGCCCACAACAATTGGACGAGCTACTCTTCGGGCGAGCGCTGGAACATCGTCTTCGATATTGCTCCCGCGAAAGGCTACCGCTTCATCATGGATGGCGCGCCCGGCCTCATCCACAGTGGCGACGATTTCGGCGTGAACTCCGCCGGCATCGCGATCACCGAGACTACCATCAGCGACTTCAACAGCTTCACGCCGGACGGTATTCCGGAATTCGTGCGTGCCCGCAAGGCCATGCAGTATTCGGCGTCCATTGACGATTACGCGCGAATTATGAAGGAAGGGAACACCGGCGGCTATGCCAATAACTGGCTGATTGCCGACCGCAAGAACAATGAGGTTGCGAGCCTGGAACTCGGGTTGCAACACGTGACGCTGCTGCGCACGAAAGACGGCTTCTTCGTGGGCTCGAACTTCCCCGCGAATCCGGAGTTGATCAAGGACGAGACATCGTTCGACCCGAACAACAAAGGGCTAAGCGCCAACGCCCGGCACGCGCGGTGGCTTACGCTGATGGAGCAGAACAAGGGCAGGATCGACGTAGCCGCGGGCGAAAAATTCCTGGCCGACCACGTCGATACGTTCTCCGGAAAGACCGAACCGAGCGAACGAACGCTCTGCGGCCACATCGATCTTTCGCCGCGCGGCGCTCCGGGGTGGGTAGGGCCGTTCGCTCCCGTCGGCGCAGTACAGAACAAAATTACCGACGCGGCGGGTATGGAAAAGCTCTCCTTCTCGGCCGACCTGGGTCACGCATGCGGAATGAACTTCAAAGCTAGCGAGCACCTGAGCAAGCACCCCGAATACGCCTGGTGGCAGCCGATCCTGAAAGACATGGATTCCAGGGGCTGGACGAAGTTCGTCGCAAAGTAAGGACCCGCCTCCGGGCCGGTTCACTAACCAGGAGCAGCGCGGCGAAACCGAGCAGCAGAAGGGCGAAGCTCGCGGGCTCCGGCGTCGCGGCCGCCGTGGAGGTCCACCCGGTGACGGCCACGCTGCCGGGCGTACCGAATTGAAAAACGAAATCCGGGGCGCCGGGAGAAAGGCTCTCGCGCAGATACCAGGTCGCGGTGGTAGGGTCGAAGACGCCGATTCCGGTGTGGCCGGAGCCGGTCCAATCGCCGGTGATGGGCTGCCAGCCCGGCTCGCCGAACTGGAACGGCGCGAAGTTGGTTACGCCCGGGGATGCGCTATCCCGCAGGTACCACGTCGCGGTGCTGGAATCAAAGACGCCGATCCCGGTGTCGCCGGAGCCTGTCCAATCGCCGGTGACCGGTATCCAGCCCGGGACGCCGAAGGGGAAGGGCGCGATGTCCGGTGTGCCCGGGGAGGCCGTGTCCCGCAGGTACCAGGTTGCGGTGCTGGAATCGAAGGCGCCGATGCCGGTGTCGCCGGAACCGGTCCAATCGCCCGTGACCGGTAGCCAGCCCGGGACGCCGAAGGTGAAGGGCGCGATCTGGGGTGCGCCCGCCGAAACCGTGTTCCGCAGGTCCCACGTTTCAGTCGCCGGGTCGACCACGCCGATGCCGCTCTGTCCCGAACCGGTCCAATCGCCGGTCACCGGTTTCCATCCGGGAAGCCCGAACGGAAACGGTCCGATGTCGGCTGCGCCTGTCGTGGGTGAAGTCCGAAATGACCACTCGTTGCTGCTGTAGTCCCCGTAGATGGTAACGGTAGCTCCGAAGAGGGACTGAGATGCGGAGAGGGTCAAAAGAAGGAAAAACCGGGGGCCCAGCGTCATCCGCCCATTGTGTAACGTACCCCGGCAGTTGTCAAAGGCCGGCCGCTATCAGCGTGCGCCCAGCTCGCCTTCCTGGAACACCAGGTCGCGGTCAAGGATCATCTCGACCGTGGTGCCTTTCGGCAGCGTGGCATCGGCGCGATGGTGCACGTGCGCCAGCAGCAGACCGCCGGCGACACCGGCTGCTGCTCCGATGCCCGCGCCTGCCACCGTGGCGCCGGCCGCGCGGCCGCCGATTGCGCCGCCCGCTGCTCCGATGGCTCCGCCTGTCGCGGCGTCATGCACATCGCGCGATCCGTCGCGCGATCCCGTGATTTTTCCTTCCTGATCGGCCGTCGCGGCGCGCGCGCGGAAGTCGCGTGTCACACCGTTGGGCAGCATCAGGGTATCGAAGCGAATGTAGAGCTCGCCTTTGCCCTTCAGCGCTCCGGCGGCCTTGGCATCCGTCACGGTTCCGTTCACGAACGCCCCGCGCGGAATCACGATGCGGCCGTTCTGCGCGATCGGGTATGCCACTTCGAGATAAACGTGATCGCCTTCGTGCGAGTGCTTGCTATCCACCGGATTCCGCAGCGTGAGCGGAATGCGGGTTCCCATCGGCACGATGTACTGGCGCGGCTCGGACGCCTCGGGCGCGGTTGTCATCGCCTGGCGCCGGGGCATTGATTGCGACGATTGCGACGATTGGGCCGGTCGCGCCGGTTGCGCCGGCGCTGCTTCATGGAACCCTTCCGCGCGGTAAACCAGCGTCCCTTCCCGTTCTCCGGACGAGCGCACCACCTGGCGCACGATTCGCAGAGTGCTGCCGTCGCGCGACAGCGTCCAGCGATCCATCAGTGTGTAGTCGGCGGTCCCGGTCACGATCGTGTTCACCAGCAGCGCCGCGCCTTCCCACTTGGCGATGCTGCTGCGATGTTCGCCTGCGACGTCATAGCGCGTTTCCGTGCGATTCAGGTTGAGCGTGTACTGGTTGCAGTGGATGGCCGTGCCATCCTGCGTGATGGTGAGCGCGGGCTCGGCCGGCGTATTGAGACCTTGCGTGTCGCTGGCGCCGGGATCGAAACTCCACTTGCCGGTGAAGTTGGTTTGTGCGCTCAGCGGCGCGGCTGCCAGGCAAAAAAGTAAGATGGCGCGATACATGGGTTAGCCTTCGACGTCCGTTTTTTCCACCAGCTTATCGACATGCATGTCGTAGATGGCCGACTTCCCGTCGCGGTCGCTCTGAAAGAAGATGCGCTGGCTGTCCGGCTGAAAGATCGGTGCGACCGCGCGTGCATCGCTGGCCTTGTGTTCGCAAAGCGTGAGTTCGCGGCGCGTGAGCCGGATCATGAGCAGCACGGTCGGCGAACCCACATTGGCGCTGGCTCCCACGAACACGCTGGCGTCGCGATTCCAGCCGAAGCTGGCGAAGTGGCTGGTCTTGGCAATCATTTTGTCCGTGCCGCTGCCCGGCGTACATTCGCGGATCTGGTGCAGTTGCTTCTGATCGTCTGGAAAGCTGAGGTAGAGGACCGTCTTCCCGTCGGGCGACCAGTTGGCTGTCGCGACCGTGCCAGGCGCCAGTTTGAGCTGGCGATTCTGCTGGCCGTCGGCATTTACCAGGAACAGCGATTCGTCGCCGCGCCGGTAGAGGATTTGCGCGCGCATGGGTCTGGCGATCGGATGGCTGAGCACGAAGGGCGCTTCCACGACGGTGCGAGCCACGCTTTGAATCAAAGACACCATCCGCAGCCGCGACGTTTCACCTTTCTTTTCGCCGAAAACGGCATGCGTTCCGTCCGGCCCCACGCTCATCCCGGGGCAGCGCTCCCAACCCTCGGGAACGGTGTAGAGCTTGCGATCGGAAAGGCTGCCGAGACTGCCGTGATACAAGGAGCGTCCGGCGAAGTAGCAGATCGCCCGGTTGTCCGGCGTCAGCGTCAGCGATTCGCCATCGAGTTCTTCGGCCGCGGTGAGCTGGTGCGTCTGCGCGGTCTTGAAATCCAGCCGGAAGGCTTGCGGCGCGCCCGTACGGTCGCAGCAGAAGATCAGAAATGTATTGTTCTTCGCAACCGCCCGGTTGTACCAGGCCGGCAGGGTGCTCGCGTATCCGGGGTCCGTCAGGCGAAAGACATCGAACTCGGTGAGCGGGTCGGGGTAGCGGTGGGAGTCCGAGGGAAAGGTCTGTCCCTTCTTGCTTTCCGCCTGTTGCGCAAGCGCTCCGGCGGCTCCCGCGATGAGCAGGAAGCCCCGGCGCGTAAATGAACCCGCCATCAGTTCGATGGTAGCAACTCTTCACATTGGCACGGGCGTTGCAGTTGAGAAGACTGCCAGAGTGGGTGTTTTGTCCGTTGTGACCCGCTGATCGCCGTGCCGGAGGGAAAGGCCGTCAGGCCGGCGGATGGCAGTTGAGTGAGGTAGGGCGGCGGAGCCTCCCGGTTTGTAGGTGTGGCAGGGTTTTAGCCTTTTCCCCTGTCCTGCGGAACCACGGCGGCGTGAAAGCGTCGTACAGAACGGGCCCGTGGAACCGGCACAACGCAACCGGGAGGTAGCCGCCCTACGTTATAGAGAAAAGTTTGCACCTCTCCCGAGGCCGGCCGCTACAATCGTCTAGCGATAATCGCGTAGTCCAGCGAGCCGAAGAATGCCTCGCGAAAGTCTTCGGGAATCGACCCCAGCGAGCGCATCGATTCAATGGCTGGCGACAGCTTGCGCACCTCGATGCTTCCAAAACCGAATTCTTCCAGATAGAACGCCAGCAGTGGATGCGGCACCGGACGGTGGTGTGTCGGGTCCAGGTAAAAATGCGTCGCGAAGATGGCGAGGCACTCCGGATTTGGCGTCTCGATCGCAATTACTCCATCGCGCGCCAGGCGGCTCGCCGCGAGCTTGATCATCTGCGGCAGACGTTCGGGCTCGATATGTTCCACCACTTGCGAACAGAAAATACCGTCGAGCGACGCCTCCGGCAGCGCTTCCAGATACGGGAATAAATCGGCCTTCGCGGCATCCAGTCCCTTATGGCGGCAGAGCGCGACAGCCTCGTCGCCCAAGTCGATGCCGCGCGCGGGAATGGCGGCATCACGCATCATCTCCAGGAACTCGCCGCGTCCGCAGCCGATATCCAAAACGTTCTGCTTGCCTTCGAAATACGGAAGGTAGAATTGCTGGTTTCGTCTGACGTACTCTTCCGGGCCGCGGAACCTCTCCTGGAATTGCGGATAGTCGATGGGCTCGCCGGCTTCCGGCGCGGCGGCGGGAGCGGGAGCAATCTGGGCGCGCTGGCGAATCGTCTTGAGCTCCGCAAAAATAAGCCGCTCATACTCCCGGCGAATCTTCTCCAGATCTGCCCAGAGACGCTTCTGCACGTCCTGCGAATTTCGCTCCAGGGCGGCGGTGAAGTCCCGATGCTGCGCGCTCGCGATTTCGCGGAAGTTCCCTTCCATCAGGGTGGCGCGGTACTGCGACGCGGTTTGCAGATCGGCAACGCTGCGCAGGAATTGCACTTCGTTCTGTTCCAGCTTGCGCTCCCAATCGGCGCGCCACGCGGCCCAGTGGTCGCGAATGTCCTTGAGCTCGTTTCCGATCTGCTCTTCGTCGGCGATGCGGCCTGCGAGTTCCTTGATGGCGCGATTGGAATCGTTGAGCGCTTCGATGGCCGCGTCGATGCACTGGATCGCCTTGCGGTTGAACTCCACCTGTTCGCGCACATGCCAGTCCAACACACGCGCCACGAACTTCTTCCACGTCTGCACCACGAAATTGACCGGACCGCCCTGGCGCGGATTCACCGTGCCGATCGCCGCGACCTTGCCGAGCGCGGAATCGCGGGCGTGCACCAGCGGCATCAAGTCGACGAGAGCGATTCCGGGTTCCACGCCTGTCTGCGGATTACGCGCGCGCACGCGGTCGCGGACCTCGTTCAGGATCGCGAGTAGCTCAGCGCTTTCCACGTTTGCCTCGCTGCGGCCGCATCCAACTGGCGGTGACCAGCGTCGTCAACCCGCCGCGCGCGGTGAAGTCGCCGATGACTGTGGCGGTAACCGGATTCGCGGCCTTCACCACATCCCTCAGCACCCGGTTGACCACGTTCTCCTGAAAAATCCCGAGATCGCGAAACGCCAGCAGGTACATTTTGTAGCTCTTGAGCTCCAGGCATCGCTCGTCCGGGACGTAGCGCAGTACGATCTTGCCGAAATCCGGGAGTCCCGTCTTCGGGCAGACGCTGGTGAACTCGGGCATGGCGATCTCAATTTCATAATCCGCATACTGGTTCGGCCAGGTTTCGATTTCCGGCAGCGGAGCGTTCACGCCAGACTCGGCGTGTTCATCGGTGTAAGCAGGTTTCATGCTAAAGCTTTCGAGAGAAGATCCAGAAACAGGCCGACATCGGCGACCACGCCGACCGCCTGTCCGGTGCCGCGGTCGCTGACCTTGGTGGCGACAGCGGGATTGATATCCACGCACACAATCTTGACCCAACTCGGCAGCATGTTCCCGGTGGCGATGGAGTGCAGCATGGAGCCGAGGCAGAGCACCAGCCCCGCGCCCTTCAGTTCCGCGGCGTAGGCGTCCTGAGCGGCGTTCATATCGGTAATGGTATCGGGCAGCGGGCCGTCATCGCGCAAACTGCCCGCGAGCACGAACGGCTTCTCCGCTTTCACGCACTCGTACAGCACACCGCTTTGCAGGCGGCCGGAGAGGACGGCGTTGCGCACCGACCCCGCGTGATAGATCGCGTTGATGGCGCGCATGTGATTGCGATGCCCATGCTCTTCCTGGCGGCCATCGCTGAGGCGTACGCCGAGGCTGGTGCCGAAGAGCGAGGCTTCGATGTCGTGAACGCCGAGCGCATTGCCGGCAAGTAGCGCATCCACGCAGCCGTTGCGGATGAGCGTGGCGAGTCCCGCGACACCGCCTGTGTGGACCACCACGGGTCCGGCAACCACGATTACGCGCTGGCCCTGATCGCGCGCCGAGCGCAGCAGCGCCGCGGTCTGGCGGACGGCGGTGTCGACTTGCCGCTCGCTGGAGATGCCGTTCGCCATGAAGGCGAACGCGAGGCGATCGCGTTCTTTGGACTCCGGCACCACGCGGATGCCGCGCAGTCCGGTGACGATCTGGTCGAACTGGCGCAGGTCGCGGAGACGGCGGCAATAGGCGCGGCCCTGCTTCACCACAATCATCGCGTCCATGCGCTGATTCTCCACTTCCACCCACTCCTGGCCGATGCGGACGAAGGTGTGGTGGTTGGTGGTGGAGTAAAAATCTTCGGGGGCGCAACGGTCGCGCTCTACTTCGCGCAGCACGGCTTCCCCGGGGTCGGCCGGCGCGCAGCCGATTTCGAGCAGCGCTTCGAGGAGGCGCTTGAGCGTGGACTCCTCGGCGGTCTCCACCTTGAGGCGCAGGTGGGACGGCTCACTGTTGGTGCGGCCGATACGGAACTCTTCGACTTCGAAGCGGCCGTGGAACTCCACGACCTTGTCGAAAATGTTCTCCATGATATGGGAGTCGATCAGGTGGCCTTCTGCTTCGACCACTTCATGAAAAGGCATAGGGAAACTTCTATTGTAGCGGGGAGCAGACGTGACGCCGGGAATCCTTCCTGGCGTGGCGCGCTGCGCGGCCTGCAACCGGTCTGGAGACCGGTCGCTACCTTTCTGCCAGCCACGCCAGGAAGAGGCCGTCGGGCTCTACGTCTTCCCAATAGGAGATGAAGCGGCTGGAGACTTTGCGGCAATCGCGTTTGAGCAGGGCTTCGAGTTGCTTGCGCGTGAACCACTGCTCCCACTCCGGCGTTTCGAGCTTGCCCCAGTGCTCGGCGTTCTTATCGATGATGGCAATGCGGCCGCCGGGCTTCACCACGCGGCAGAGCTCTGCAACGGCGCGGTCGACTTCCACCGCGTGCTCGAGCGATTCGGTCGCGTATGCGGCATCGAAGAATCCATCTTCGAAGGGCAGTTCGGTGAGCGAGCCTTGCCGCGTGTGGATTCCCTCGGGAACGTGGCGGAGCATTTCTTCGGAGATATCGAGGCCCCAGAGCTCGGCCGCGGGCTCGTGCTCGTGGAATACACGCGCGAAGCGGCCCTTGCCGCAGCCGGCATCGAGCACCCGTTTTCCGCCCAGCGGCCCCAGGTGCTCGCGGATCAGTTTGACGTGATAAATGCGCGGATCGATGGTGGAAGGGAAGTGCTCTTCATCGGCGGCGGAGCGGTCGAACTCCCGTTGAATGCGCGCGCGCAGGTCCGGGGTGAGCTGCGCGCGCGGCGAATCCGATTTGCCGAAGAGCCGCTTCCAATCCACTATGCTCTCGTCAGGAAAATCGGCAGCCCGAGCTTGTTGGCGTACACCGGACGATACCGCTCCGTGTTGTACATCGCGCCGACATCCACGCGCCGCGGCCCGAGCTTCGGATCGGGAATCCCCACCATGGCGTAGCAGCCGTTGGAGATCGCGGTCATGAGCCCGTGCTTGCCGGCTTCGATGGCGTCGAGGGCCATGCCGGCGAACGTCGAGGCGATCATGCGATCGACGAAATCCGCCGAGCCGGAGCGCAGATCGTACGTGAGATCGCTGACGATGGTCTCTTCACCGGTGCGCGCCTTGATTTCGTTGCTGAGGTCCTCCGCGACGCTCATCTTCTTGCGATGGCCGAACGCGTCGGGGTCGCCGTATTCCTTCACGGTGTAGCCTTCCCACTCGGCGCCTTCGGAGAGAATCGCCAGCGAGTAGTTGCTCGGGTTGTTCTGCTTGTCGGTGACGAGCAGTTCGATGAGCTTTTCCAGATTTACCTTGTATTCGGGAATGCAGCAGCGCACGCTCGTGACGTACGCCGTGTACAGCGCCGTGTAGCCGGCATCGCGGCCGAATACGCGGAACAGGCCGATGCGCTCGTGGGAGCCGACCGTGGTGCGCTGGCGCTCGATGGCATCCATGGCGCGTGTGATAGCGGTCGAAAAACCGATGCAATATTCGGTGTTGCGGACGTCGTTGTCCATCGTCTTAGGCACCGCGATCACTCGCATGCCCTGGCGGTCCAACTCGGCCGCGTAGCTGAGCGTATCGTCGCCGCCGATGGCGATGAGGTAATCCAGCCCGAGCGTCTCGATGTTCTTGAGGACCGCGGGGGTGACGTCGAAAACTGTGCTGGTGACGCCCTTTTTCGTGCTTTCTTTGGCGGCGAAGTTCTGCCCTTCGAGAACGGGCGGAACCTTCTTCATCTTTGACGGATTGGTGCGCGAGCTATGCAGGTACGTGCCGCCCGTGCGGTCAATGGTGCGCGTGTTCTCGCGATTCAACGGAAGGATGTAGCGGTTGCGGCTGGCCGGATCCTGCAGGTTGACGTGCGTGAGACCTTCCCATCCGCGGCGGATTCCGATCACCTCGCAGCCGATTTCATCGGCCCGGTAGACCACCGTTTTGATAACGGAATTGAGGCCCGGAACGTCGCCGCCGCCCGTGAGAATACCGATACGCTTTGCAGCCATAAATGCTCCTTGAGTTGGTTTCAGATTGGAAAATCTTATTATCGCGCAAATTCATTATCGGACGCAGATGAACGCCGATAAGAAGGCGGAGCGTTACGGCAAGGTCTCGGCTAGAATTTTTGCCGTTTGGCCGGCTCGGAAACGATGGAGCTTTTGCCGCATTTCCGGGCGGCTGGTGGCCAGGATTGCAACCGCTAGCAGCGCCGCGTTGCGCGCTCCGGCGGGTCCAATCGCGAGCGTGCCCACTGGAATACCCGCCGGCATTTGCGCGGTCGAGAGAAGGGAATCCAGGCCCCTGAGAGACGCGCTCTCCATGGGCACTCCCAAAACCGGAAGAATGGTGTGGGCCGCGCAGACGCCTGCTAAATGGGCCGCTCCTCCCGCCGCCGCGATCACCACTTCCACTCCGCGCGCTTCGGCTCCGCTCACATACTCCGCGGTCTGCGCGGGAGTGCGGTGGGCCGAAAGCACGCGGCATTCGTGCGGCACATCGAACTTCGTCAACATCTCATCGCACTGGCTCATTACGGCCCAGTCCGACTTGCTGCCCATGAGGACAGCTACCAGCGGTTTAACATTCCGCTCGTTTTGTTCCACGTTTTATTGTCCTTGTGCGAGGGTATATCCCGGGGTTCCATCGAACGTCCGGAGACTTTCAGTCATTGCGATTTCGATACCGGCGTCCGCGATGCGCTTCTGCAACTCGACGCACTTCGTCATCGGCACGGTTGCTTCCGAAATGAAGCGGCAGCGGAAACTGTCCGTGCAGAAGGTCTCGGCGCGGCCGGCGGGCCACACTTTGACGCCCCGGTTATCGATCATCTGCAGTTGTAAGCCGTCGGCTCCGAACTTCTGCATGGCTTCCGCCAGAGCGTTGGCATTGCGCGATGGCCAGTAGACGAAGACGTCGATGCCTTTGAGCTCCATCTTCGTATCGCTGGTCTTCGCGTTATAGGCGGCCGGACCGGAGCCGTCCGGACGATGCGCGTACGTCACCGGCTTCAGGCGATTCGGTTTCTGGCCGAGGCGCGAAATCACGGCGCAGGCGAATTCCTTGGTGCCCACCTTTTGCGTGCTCACGCCTTCAGTGAAGACATCGTAGGTGTGCACGCCGTCTTCGATGGTGCGCAGCCACGCATTGTGCACGCGCTCGGCCGCTTCCGGCTGATTGATGTGCACCAGCATCAGCACGCTGCCGAGGAGCAGTCCAGACGGGTTGGCGAGGTTCTGACCCGCGCGGCGCGGCGCCGAGCCGTGAATGGCTTCGAACATCGCGCAGCTTTCGCCGATGTTTGCCGAGCCGGCCAGACCCACGGACCCGGCAATCTGCGCCGCCACGTCGGAAAGAATGTCGCCGTAGAGGTTCGGCATTACGATTACGTCGAAGGCTTCCGGCGTGTCGGCCATTTTGGCCGCGCCGATGTCCACGATCCAGGCTTCCTTTTCGATATCGGGGTACTGCGCGCCGATTTCGTCGAAAATTTTGTGGAACAGCCCGTCGGTCATCTTCATGATGTTGTCTTTCATGAAGCAGGTGACCTTCTTGCGATTGTGCAGCCGCGCGTATTCAAAGGCGTAGCGGACAATTTTCTCGCTGCCGGGCCGCGAGATCAGCTTGATGCAGGACGTGACTTCGGGAGTGAGCTGGTATTCGATGCCCGCGTAGAGATCCTCTTCGTTTTCACGCACAATCACGACGTCCATGTTGGGGTGCTTCGTATCGATGAACGGGTGATAGGACACGCAGGGGCGCACGTTGGCATACTGCCCGAGCGTCTTGCGCGTGGTCACGTTGAGGCTTTTGAATCCGCCGCCCTGAGGGGTGGTGATCGGCGCCTTAAGAAACACTTTGGTGCGGAGAAGGCTCTCCCAGGAGGAGGGGTCGATGCCGGCGGTATTGCCGCGCAGGTAAACCTTCTCTCCAATTTCAATGGTCTCAATCTCGAGAGCCGCGCCGGCCGCGTCCAGGATCTGGAGGGTAGCGTTCATGATCTCCGGGCCGATACCGTCGCCGTGGGCAACGGTGATAGGGGTTTTCGTGGGCATAACGGAATTTCCAAGATATAGGAATGCTCGACACTGCGCAACCCGATTTTGCAGGAGATTGCGACAGTGAGTACGCGCAGCGTCTACTTCGCCTGCATCTCCTCGATGTAGTTGAGCAGGCTGTGGACGCGCGTTTGCTTCATGGCCAGGTTGGAGCTCATGTTGCCGATGACTGCGCCCCAAACCGGCATATCGGGGGATCCGTGCGCGGCGACGGGTTCGGCGCCGTCTAGAATGCGCAGCACGCGATCGTCGGGGAATTTGCCGCTGTTGTTGCTGGAGAGCCTGGTAAGGTCGGCCGGCGGGGTTTTCATGGAGGCCGCGGCGGGTCCGGCGCCTTTTCCATCTGTGCCGTGGCAGGAGGCGCAATATTGTCGAAACAGAGCGTTACCGGAAACCGCAGCAGTTGCCTTGGGGGCCACGCGCTTCACGGGCGCGGACTGCGGCTGGGCGGAGGCACCGGCCAACAGGAAAGTAAAGAGACAAAAAGACCCTAAAATTTCCTTCATGGGTGAATTGTACGGCATTTTGGGCGGCGTTAAAAGGGTTATTTGTCGAAAAATACAACGTGGAAGACGGCGGTCTATTCGAGCAGCTTTTCCCGTAACGCCCGCGCCACTGCCTCGCTTTTTGAATGTACCTGCAGCTTGCCGTAGATACTTCGGACGTGGAACGCGATCGTATTGATGGTGACTCCGAGCTCCCCGGCGGCCGATTTGTAGCTGTGCCCCGCCACCAGCAACTTCAGCAGCCGTAGCTCGTGCGGGGTGAGCTGATACTGCGCCTTGTCGGGCGGCCGGAAGCGGCGGAAAATCTCGACCACCTTGCGCGCGATCTCGGGGGACATGGGTGCGCCCCCCGCAACAGCCTCACGGAGAGCGTCCAGCAGCCGGGAGGGCGGGGTGTTCTTCAGCAAATATCCTATCGCGCCGGCGCAGAGGGCTTCAAAGACGCGCTCGTTTTCCTCGTACACGGTCAGCACGACGAATGCAGTTTCGGGGTAGTACTTGCGGAGCGCGGGGATTCCCTCAATTCCCGACATGCCGGGCAGCCCCAAATCCAGCAGCGCGACGGCGGGCGCGGGCCGGCATTGCGCCCCGAGCGCTTCTTCCATTGATCCCCACGCGCCCACGCACACGAATTCCTCCGTGGCGTTGATCAACATTTCCAGCCCTTCGCGGGTGCGATGCTGATCCTCAACAATAGCGACAGGAATTTTCCCGGCAGGCAACTTAGAGAGAATAGCCGATGCCGCGCGGCGCGTCACCACCTGTTTAGGTAGCCTAATAGGCGAGCGTGCCGGTGCGCGGCTGCTCGTCGGGATTCGGCAGGTACAGCGTTTTGCAGTGCTCGCAGCGGTAAATTTCGGCGTCCGCACCGTACTTTTGCTTGACTTCGTCGCCGAAGAAGTACCAGCGCTTCAAGTGGCCGGCGCAGAGCTTGTCTTTTGCGTCCTTTTGACTGCAGGCGCGCATGCGGGGAGCGCGCCGGAATACTTTGGTGCCGTCGCTCAGCGTGTCGACCAGCTCGGCGGCGGGCATTACCTTGTCCGTCACCGCGTATTTCGGGTTCGCCATGAAAGCCTGATTGTAACAGGTGGCCTCGGCGTCCCCGTCAACTATAATGCTAGCGTGACCGTTGGCGCTTTCACGGGGATGGCCGTATCTGTCGCACTCGGCATCCTTCACGCCCAAACGCGCGACGTAGCCGAACGGCCCAGCTTCGAGGTCGTCTCTGTCAAGCAGGACCATACCGGAATCCTCGGAGGCGCCGGCGATTGGGTGCCGGGTACGCACGGTCCCTCTAACGGGAAATGGCGATGGACTCGCATCGGTATACAAAGGCTGATTACCGATGCGTACGACGTGAAATCGAATCAGGTCGTAGGGATCCCAAAACCGTTTCAGGGTCCGGAAATAGCCTTCAACATCGACGCGAAGTTTCCGGCGGAGACCTCCACGGCCGAGTTCCGTCTGATGCTCCAATCGCTCCTCGCCGACCGTTTCCACTTTTCCATGCATCGCGAGACACGCGAGCTTCCAGCCATCGCGCTCGAGGTCGCCAAGGGTGGGCTGAAGCTGAAGCCAGCCTCCGGCGAATGCGTCCAGCATCCCACCAGGAGGCCTCCCGACGAGTACCGCTGCGGCGTCTTCGTGGTTTTGCTGCTAAGCGGGCCGGAGTCGGCTTGGGAATACACCGGCCGCTCGGTTTCGATGGCCGACATCGCGGCCGGATTCATGCAGAACGAGCCTGTCGTCGATGTTACCGGAGTGCAGGGACTGTTCGACATTGACGTGAAGATCCCGTTCCAGATACACCCCGCAAGCGACGACCCCAACGAACGCCTGAACAATGAGCTCGAATTCCAGGCGAATTTCAAGTCCAGCTTCGAAAAACAGGCCGGGCTGACGGTCGATTTGGGCAAGCGGAAAAAGCTCCCTGTGCCCGTGATCGCTGTCGATCGCGTGGAATTCCCGACCGCCAATTAGCAGATACCGGCGTCCAGGCCGATACCGGGCTTGCGAAGCGCGCCTACTTAACCGGCAGTACGACCGTTTGGCCTCCGACCGTGGACGGCGACGTGGCTCCGCCGATCGAAATCGTGATCGGCTGGTTGCCTGCGCTGATTCCGGCCGGCACCGTCACATTCACCTGATAGAGTCCGACGAAGCCGGGAGCGAGTCCCGCGAACTGCACGGTCGCCGGCTGCCCGCCGATGGTCACGACCGGCGTGGTGGTTGTGGTGGCGAGGTGTGCGGCGTCGCCCGGAGCCGGCTGGCCGCTCGCCGGCTGGTTGTTCACCGGCCCTAGCCCGTTGCAATAGAGCTGGATGGGCTGACCGCGAACCGCCGGGTTGGAGGGGCCGACGACGGCCGTGTTCACCGCGTCGGCGATGAGCAATCCGCTCGCCGAGTAGCTGAAAAAGCCCGGAGCATAATTCGTCAGCGGGACCGTTACCACGTTGCCGTAGGTGAACTCGTCTGTCGTGACCTTCACCTGCGCGGACGTTTGGTCCTTCAGCTCATACGGCACGAAGACGTTCACCTGCGTCGGGCTGACGAACGAAACGTAGCCCGGCACGCTGAGGCTCTTCGAAGGCACGTCGAAGCTGACGCTGGTGTAATCGAGCGCCATCGGGAGCGCCGGCGTGGAGGCCACATCGTAATTTAGATTGTTGTAGAACGAGTAGCCGCTGAGGTTGTTGGTGTCCAGCAGATTGGTTCCGGTAATCGTCATGTATGACCCCGGCGTGATCGCCGAAGCGTCGAAGGTTGCGCCATTGACCACGCTGGACTGCGTAATGGTGGGAACCGCCGTCGGATCGAACGTGAACGCATCGGCCGTGAAGGAAAGAGCACTCGATGCGCCTACCACCGATCCGTTGACCGTCACGTCCGTGCCGACTTGCTGCCCCATCTGCACTTCGACGTAAGCGAAACCGAACTGGTCGGTTGGGCAGGTAACGGTGGTGCTGGACGCGGCCGGCGCACATGCCGGTTCGCCGAACCCGTAGCTCTGCAGCGTGACCGCTCCGCGCGTAGCCGCCGTGAACTTCACCTGGGCTCCGGAGATCGGCACTCCGTTGGCGTCGGTGACCTGTATGATGAACGGTCCGCCGTCCTGTCCGGGAGTGTTGCCCGCGAAAGAGGAGATCGGGTTGACGTTGTAGACCACCTTGCTTCCGGCGAGGAAGAGGTAGGGAATGTGCACCGTCGCGCCGCTGCCGGTCAAATTGATCATGCCGGAGAATTTGCCGCCGTCGGTGGTCGGCTTAGTTCCGGTGAGGCTGACTGTCAGGGAAGCGGAACCGCCCGCGGGCAGGGTGATGCTGTTCGAGGAAAGCGAAACCGTGGGGCCGCTCGCCGTCGAGGCGGGCGATGCCGCCACAGCCGCCGACAATGTCACGCTGCTCTTACCCGCATTGGTCAGAGTGATTGTCTTCGACGGCAAAGTGCTGCCGTCAAACAAGCCGAACGAAACTGTCGCGGGCACTGCCGTAACGGTGGCCGCCGATGCCGCACCCACATCCAGCCGGCCCGCGCCGATGGATTCCGGATCGGTCGCGAATCCGCCGGTATCGTCAGTAGTCACGTCCTGGCCGGTTGAGTTCACCAGCAGCGATTTGATCTGCGCCGCCGTGTAGCTCGGGTGTGCCTGCTTGATCAGCGCGGCCGCGCCCGCGGTAAGCGGAGCCGCGAAGCTGGTGCCGTCCGCCGCCATGTAGCCGGTTGAGCTATAGATGGTCGACCCGTTGAAGTCCGGCGTGGGGTCCAATGTCTGCGTTGCCATGTAGAGACCGCTGGAAGTGGGGTATTCGGGGTCGGCACCGCCGATCGTCACCAGGTCCGGCTTCAACATCCCGTCCGGCGTCGGTCCCAGCGAGGAATAGCTGGCGAGCTGATTCACAGAAATCACGGGAACAATCCCGTTGTCGTTGCTGTATGCCGTGATGTCCTGCTCCTGGCCCGCCATGTCGATGGTGACCACCGCGCCCGGATTGGCGGCGACGTACTTCTGCAGGTTCGTGCCGTCGGCATTCGAAAGCATCACTACCGGCCCGATGAAGTCACTGCTGATATTGCCGGGAGCGACCGGCGTCGTGGAATCGGCCATATACAGAATTACGCCGATTGCGCCCGCAGTCTGCGCGTTGATCGCCTTCGTATCGAAGCTGCAGGTACCCCGCTTAATGAGCACGTATTTGTTCAGAAGCGCGCCCTGCGGCAGTGTCCCACAAGCCAGACCGTCATCGCCAAGGGTCGTGACGTCCACAACAGGAGCCGATTGCGCGCCCTGCAATACGGCGCCGCTCCACGGCTCGATCTGCGTGGAATCGCCCACCGCTATCGCGAGATTCTTGAGGTTCGCCGGCGCGCCGGCCGCAGCCACGCTCAGCGCGGGGTTTAAGACGTGCGAATTCACCAGCGCGCCGACTGTAATGGCCGAGGGCGCAGTGCCCGGAGAACCGATCGAGCCGTAGTACGGATATATCGGATACGTGTCGCCGCCGCTGTTCCCGGCCGCGATCACCACAATCACCTTCTGCGCCGCGGCTTCTACAGCCTGCGCCAGCGGATCGTTCGCAACGTTCGAGAGCGCCAGGCCCGAGATGGAGAAGTTGATGACGTCCATGCCGTCCTGCACGGCATCATTTACAGCTTGAATCAGAATGTCGTCGGGCGTGCCGGAATCGTTGATCGCGGGCGAGCCTTCCACTTTGTAATTGCCGAGGTAGGCCTTCGGGGCGACGCCGGAGATTGCGACATTGCCGCCGGTGCTGCTGGCCGCCGCGCCCGTCGCCGAAAATCCGGCCGCGCACGAAGCGGTGGCGGTGCCGTGGCCGACGTGGTCGCGCGGGGAATAATCGTCCGGCTGCGACTGCGCCGCCGGGTTCTTCGAATCCACCACGGCCGATTGCGCAAGCTGCCGCACGTAGCTGCGCGCCACGATCACTTTATTCGTCGTGTAAGCGCAATCCTCGGGGTGGCCCGTCGTGCAGATGGGAAACCCCGCGGGCATTTTCAGCGATGGATCCTGAAAAGTAGGATGGGTCTGGTCGATGCCCGTGTCGATCATGCCGATTTTCATGCCGGCGCCGGCGTTGCCCTGGCCGCCCAATGCAGTCCACGCAGCGGGCGCGTTTACGTTGGTCACGGCGCGGTTCAGCGCCATCTTGTACCGCCGCACGGGCTTCACATCCACCACTCCCGGCAGCGCGGCAAGCTCGGCAACGCGGCTCGCCGGCGCGGTCACAAACACCGCATTCAACAGCATGGAGACAGAACCCGTAACCGTGATCTGGCGATTCTCCAGCTCGCGCACGAGCGCGGCCTGCTTGTCTTCAATCTGCCGCTGGTAAGCGACGGCCGCGACGCTCTTGAGCTGATCGCGCGTGGCGAAACGCGTGGCTACCGGTGGATCCTGAAGAATCAGCGTGTAGCGATTGGGCACAAATTGCGGAACTACCTGGGCCTGAACCGGAATGGCGCAAAATGCAGCAATACAAGCGGCCGCGGACGCGGCGAATGAGGTCCATTTGGACATGCGGAACAGACGCGCGGCGAACGCCGTCCGTTTCCCCAAATTAAAAAACATTCTCTTATGTTGGCATAAAGGCGGGTGGTTCTGTTTGGAGCGCGGGAACCACTGCGGGAAGGCGCAACTCCACCTCAAGTCCAGGGTTTGCATTCCGCGCACGAATGGCGCCTTTGTGCAACTCGATGGCGCGGCGCGCAATCGAAAGACCCAGCCCGATACCTCCGCTGGCGCGGTCGCGGGCGCTCTCCACGCGATAAAACGCGTCGAACAGCCGCGGCAGCGAATCCTCCGGAACTCCCGGCCCGCGGTCGCGGATGCAGATGCGCGCCTCCTGTGCCTCGCGGCGCAGCGCGATCTCCACACTGGACTCCGCCGGTGTATAGCGAATCGCGTTGCGCACCACGTTTTCGATGGCACGGCGCAGCAGTTCCGGATCGCCCTGAACGGTCACGGGCTCGCGCTCTCCGTACTGAACGCGGCAGCCGCGCGCCTCGGCTTCGATCTGTGCGTCTTCGGCGATCTGTTCAATCAACTCGTCCAGCCGGATCGGGTCGCGGCGGAGACTGGAGGGGTCGCCTTCCGCGCGCGTCACCTGCAGCAACTGCCCCACCAGCGCATTCAGCCGGTCAGACTCCTTTTGAATACGGTTCAGATTAGCGTCGAGGCCTTCGCCCGAGCGCGCCAGTTCCACAGCGACTCCCAAGCGGGCGAGCGGCGACCGCAATTCGTGCGAGATATCGAGCAGCAACCGGCGCTCGGCGGCGAGCAGCGTTTCGATGCGCGCGGCCATACGGTCGAACGCCTGGGCCAGGTCGCCGAGTTCGTCGCGGCGGTTCGAGTTGACGCGCGCGCTCAAGTCCCCGCGTCCGAATCGCTCGACGGCTTTTTGCAAAGCGCGCAGCGGGCTGGTGAAATGCAGCGCCAGCCAATAGCACAACAGCGTCGCAGCGCCGAGCACGAATAGATGATCGGGCGTGAGGAACCACGGAAACACCGTGGGCCGCGGCACGATGAAAAAGTACCAGTAGCGGCCATCTTCGGCGTGGCGCGCCACCAGGTCGTTGGAGACGCGGATGAATGGCAGCGGCCGGTTGCGTGCGCGCCGGATCAGGTCGGAGCGGTCTTTCCCGCTGAGCAGATCGCGTCCGTTTTCGTCGGTGAGGATGCCCTTGGCGTCGTAGACCTTTTCGAGAGTTTCCAGAAACGTCTGCAGGCCGGGGCGTCCGCCGGTTTCGTACGCGGCGCGCGCCTCCTCCAGTTGAAACGTGACCAGGCGCGTGACCGGCGCTTCGGATGTCGCGTTACGGTTCACGCTCAGAGCAGAGATGAACGCCGAGCCCACCACTGTGATGGCCAGCGTGCACCAGAACCACAGCAGAATTTTGGCGAATAAGGAGCTCATTCTTCGCGCTCGTCGTCCGGCGTCTTGCTGAACTGATAGCCAACGCCGCGAATGGTTTTTATCAGCGACTCACCGCGATTCAGCTTCTTCCGCAAATGCGAGATATGCATGTCGATGGAGCGATCGAACGGCGTGGCTTTGCGGTTGTAGAAGTTTTCCATGAGCGCGTCGCGGGAAAGCACGCGGCCGGCGCTGCGCATCAGCATTTCCAGAATGTCGAATTCGAAGGTGGTGAGTTCGACGGGTTCGGCGCCGGCGAAGACCTCGCGCGTGCCCGGGTCCAGCACGATGCCGTTGACCTCCAGGCGATGCGACGCCGCGCCCGCGCTCGCCGGACGCGGTTCGTAGCGTCGCAGAATGGCGCGGATACGCGCGGCCAGTTCGCGCGGGTTGAAAGGCTTCGGCAAGTAATCGTCCGCGCCGAGTTCGAGGCCTATGATGCGGTCCACATCTTCGCCGCGCGCGGTCAGCATGATCACCGGCACTTTGCTGTGCTCGCGTAGCCGGCGCAGAATCTCGAAGCCGTCCAGACCCGGCAGCATGACGTCCAGCACGATCAAATCGACGCCGGGCTGCTGCGCGCGTTCCAGGCCGCGGCGGCCTTCGTTCTCAAACTCCACATCAAAGCCCTCGCGCCGCAGAAACTCGCTCATGAGGGAGCACAGTTCGGTGTCGTCATCGATCAAGAGAATCCGCACGGCTAAAGATTACCACCGGGGGCCGGGGTGGGCGCGAGTGCTTTTACACTCATTTACCACCACGACAAACTCCGTTTACATGGTGTTCTTAGAGTTGAAGGTGAGAGGACAACTCACTATGAAACGCAACGTTTTCCAGTTATTCGCAATCGGGGCCGCGGTCGCCGGAATGGCGCTGGCACAGGCTCCCGCAACACCGGCGGCGCCCGCCGCACCGGTAGTCCGGCAGCATCGCGCGGCCGTGCGCAAGCGCATGATGCAGCGGCTGAATCTAACGGACGCGCAGAAGCAGCAGGCCAAGGCCATCTTCCAGCAGACGCGTCAATCGACCGTGGCGGTTCGCCAACAATTGAAGAGCAATCGCGAGGCGCTCGCCGCCGCGGTGAAGGCCAACAATCAGCAGCAAATCGACCAGCTTTCGGCTAGTCAGGGACAATTAAGGGGTCAGATGCTGGCTGCCCGCAGCGAGGTGATGGCGAAGGTCTACCAGATCCTGACGCCGGAACAGAAGGCTAAAGCCGAGAGGATGCACCAGGCCATCCGGATGCGGATGAAGGATCGCGTGCGCCGCGGGTAAAGGATGGTTGTGCTCGTCGCACCGCGTTCGCCTTTCGATACACCTTTTACCGCTCCCTGACGGTCGCGGCTCCGTTAGCAGAATCAAGTACATACGGAGCCGTGACCGTAAGGGAGCGGTAAAAGGGTGCCGGTGATGCGAGTGCTTTGGAAGTTGGCGTAAAAGCAACTCGATTTTTTCAGCAATCGGCCCGCGAGGGACCGCCGCTCCCTTACTTCAGCGCACACAAAGGGTCGCCGAAAATCACTCCCTGCCAGCTCAACAACGGCAGCCCCATATAAAAACTCTCCGCCAGATTACGACCCTGAAAGTACGCGGGCAGAACGTAATCCGGCCGCGCGCAGCCACCCAGGAACGGCTCATACGCATTCCCCGACGCCCCCGTCGCGCCCTCATGGATGAAATCCGCGCTGAGTCCCTGCGGCGACCCACCCCACCAGTGCAGCCTGTCGTTCCAATCGGTGTACGTCCAGGAATCGGGCGGACGCTTGAGCGTTCGCGCGTTCGTCGAAACGAATTCCGTCGCGATGCCGCCCGGCAGCCACTGCAAGTGCAGCCAGCGCTCCTTGCGGTGAGGATCGTTCGAGCCCCACGACGCGTATCCTATGACATCCTTCACGCCCGTCACGATGCGCGTGGAGTCGTCGAAAAGTGTGCGGTCCGTCGGCAGTAAGATGGCCGCGTCGCGCAGCCAGTTGTTGCCCTCTTTATCGTTGTTGTCCGTCAGGTCGACCACAAACGTGCCGCGATTCCGCGCCTGCAGGCTGCGGTCGATCATCCCCTTGATATCGTTCCAGTCGTATGCCGCCAGGCGCGTCACCAGGTAGATCGGAAACTGAGGATGCCGGAACGCGGCGTTGCGTTTGCCGAAGAACGGATTGGCGATTCCGCCGGGACGCTCGAATTTCTGACCCTTCAGTTTGGAATAGAGCAGCGTCAACTCGGAATCGAGCGACGCGGCCGCGCGCGTGAGCCCGCCGCCGGGTCCGTCGACTTTCAGCGGCACGCCCATTGTAGTAACGATGTACAGCACCTTTTCGACGAGCTGCTTTTTCTTCAAGCACTCGGCGATCGGCGTCTCCACCTCGCGTTCATATACGCCCCACTGGATTTCTTCGTCGCTCGTTGTCGCGATGGTGCAGACGTTTGCCACCGGGATGCTGCGGCGCGTGCGGTAGTAATCTCCCACTTGCCGGGAGATCGCGCTGTTCGAATTCACTACCACGAGCACGTTCTCGCCGGTTTGCGCGAACGCCGCCCAGGCGGCCGCCAGCACCAGGAGCAGTTTCACAGCAACGATGATATGCGTTGCGGGCGCGGCGCCGCAAGCAGATGACGTTCTGTTAGAATGGTTTGCAAAGCATTTCTGCGTTGAGCGCTGGTCCGCCCCGCGCCATTATGGACTTCGATCAGCTTCACACGTTCCTGGAAATCGTTCGGCTGAAGAGCTTTTCCAAAGCTGCGCAAACCTGCTACCGCACCCAGCCCGCGATTAGCGCCCAGGTCCGTCAGCTCGAACAGGAATTGCGCGCCGACCTGTTTGAGCGTTTCGGCAGCCGCATTTCCCTCACCACCGCCGGCCGCATTTTTGCGGGCTACGCCGAGCAGATGCTGGATACGCGCCGGCGCGCGCAGGACGCGATCGCCGAGCTCGAAGCGAACCCGCGCGGCGAACTCGTCATCGCGGCAAATGAAGCGACTTGCATTTATATTCTGCCGAAGGTTTTTTCGGTCTATCGCGGGTTGTTTCCTGCCGTGCAGTTGCAGGTGGATCGCTCCTACGCTTCGCGCGTGGTGGAAGCGGTCATGGACAACTCGGCGGATTTCGGCCTCACGCAGCTTCCCGTCGATGAAAAACGCCTGCAAGTGGTCTCTATTTATCGCGACGAAATCCGCGTGATCGTGCCGTCGGGGCATGCACTCGCCGGCCGTCAATCCGTAGAGCCGCGCGATCTGCTGGATTCCTACCTGCTGCTGCCGAAAGCCGGCAAAACGCGGTCACGCCTGAACGAGTGGCTGGAGCCGGTGGAAGACCAGATCCGCATCTCCATGGAGCTCGATTCCACGGAGATGATGAAGCGCTTTGTGATCGCCGGGCTGGGGCTGAGTTTCGTGGCTGTTTCGAATTGCCGCGAGGAGGTCGCAGCGGGTAAACTGAAAGCCATCCCTGTGGCGCCCGAACCGATGGTGCGCCGTCTAGGGCTGATTTATCGCAAGGACAAAGCGCTGTCGAAGGCCGCTTTGGGGTTCATCCAGGTCGTGCTGGATAATGTGGGTAATGAGGACGCGCCTCCCCGCCAGGATTCCGGGAAAACGGGCGCCCCGCAGGTGACCGCCCGATGAAATGTAGCCGCTGCCGCAAGAAGTTCCGCGAAGAAGATGCCCGGTGCCCGCATTGCGGCGAACCCAATCCGGAAACCAGCGGACTGTTTCAGACCTCAACGGTCCTGATCTGTTCCGGCGGATCGGACATGGTTTTTCGCAGCGTGGATGAAGTGCCGGCGAGGCTGCGCTCCAAGCTGCTGAAGACCACCAACAGCCCCAATTCCGCCACTATCCTGATTGCCGACCGGCGCGGGCGCAAGGAAATCGCGCGCGCCATGCGCAAGCTGCCCTGGAATGCCCAGCGGCGGCTAATGCATTCCGTCCTCGGTCAGGAGCCGGGCGGCGGATGGCAGCAGTGGGTCACACCCCGGCGCAAACGCATCGCGGCTGCGCTGATTTTCATGCTTGCCCTCGCGCTCATCGCCCTGGTCTTTACGCACCACTGGCAATAAATCCCTAAAGGTTTCGCCTTCCGCTGCCGATGCGTAATGCATGGAGCAGCGCCGCGAACCTCGTTTTGCCGCCGATCAGACGGTCCAGGTAACCATCCTCGGCACTCCAGCAGTCCGTTGCACCGGCGTCGTAAAGGATGCCTCCGGCCGCGGCGTCGGACTCGCCTTACCGGTCGCGGTAGCGGTGGGAGCGGCAATCAGGATCGATATTCCCGACTGCTTGTTGCTGGGTGAGGCGGTTTTCTGCCGCAAATCCGGGGATGGCTTCGTCGTCGGAGTGGAATTGCAGCAGATGTTGAACGGGCTGGCACGTCTGGCGGAGGTGGTCGGAGAATTTCGAGAGGTACGCCTGACCGAGCCGGCCTAACTAACGTGCCGGCGGGAATCCTTCCAATCTGGCCCAGACCGCATGATGATCTGAAAAATCGAGCGGAATTACTTCGGACGCCGTGGAGCGCAGCCCCGCCATCCAGATCCAGTCGAGATGCATGCCCAGGTAGTCGAACGTGGTGGCCGATTCGGGAATCGCCGACCGGAACCCGCGCCCTCGCATGAACGCCTCTACCGCTACGGCTTGCGATTGCCATGCGGGTAGCGGCAGCACGTGGCCGATCCAGTAGAACGGGTTCGAATTGAAGTCGCCTGCCACAATCCGCTTCTCGGAGGCGCCGGGGCGTTGCGTGGCCGGTTCGAGTTGCGCCAGACGGTCCGCGGCATTCAGACGCGTGTCCAGGTGAACGTCTTCTATCCGAAGCGGTCCGTAGGGAGTATCGGCAAGGGCCGAAAGCGCGAAGCGGTCGCGCGAGTGAAAACGGAGGTCGAATCGCTTGAGCCGCTGGGATTGTACGTCGCGCAAGGGAAAGCGCGAGAGAATCGCCAGACCGCGATCCTTCACTCCCGCAGCTTCCGGCATGTAGGCCACGTGCAGCCCCAGGGCGCGGCCGAGCCCGGTGGCGACGCATTCCGTTCCGGGGTTCTCCTGCACCTCTTGCAAGAGCAGTATGTCTGCTGTGCGGATGTGGGGCGAGCGCGCCCATTCCCCCACGACGCGGCTGGTGGAGGTTTCTTTGGCCATGTTCACGGTGACTACCGAAAGGCCGGGCGCGGCGGATACAGCGAAAGGGGAAAGGAGGGCCGCAAGCAGCGGCAGTATGAACCTGTACATCGGGGTCTGCGGGTTAGATGCTCCAGGATGTGCGCTGGTCGCAATTTGCACCTGACGTGCACCGGGGACTAGCGTGTCCACCGTTCGCGACCGTCTGACTTCGGTGGCCTCCCGGCCCCGCGATCATCACCACGAACTGCACCGCCGCGCCAAATCGCACAAGCTTCTGGCAATTGTGGCGGCCCTCGCCCTGGCGTTTCAAACCGGCCTGGTGCTGATCTCACTGTTCGAGCCGCCGCTGCGCTACAACATCCCCGACCCGGGCAGCGAGCCGCTGGACTCGAAACAGTTCATCGATATTCTTTCCGCCACGACCGGTGGCTGGACGGCGGGGACGAACTCCGTTCAGGTGCTGACGAACGGGGACAAGTTTTACCCCGCCGAGCTGGCGGCCATCCATGCGGCGCAACATTTTGTGCACATCGAGTGCTACATCTTCCAGAAGGGCCGCGTCAGCGACATGATTCTCAACGCGCTGGAGGAAAGGGCGCGTGCGGGCGTCGAGGTTCGCATGATCATCGATGCGGTGGGCAGCAGCGCCTATCCCGACAGCCGGTTTGCGACGCTGCGGAGTTTCGGCGGCCGCGTTGCCTGGTATCACCGGGTCCGGTGGTATTCGTGGCCGCGCGCCAACAATCGCACGCATCGCGAACTGACGGTGGTGGACGGCACGGTAGCGTTCATCGGCGGCGCAGGGTTCGCCGATCAATGGCTCATGCAGGTGGGGCACGATCCGCAGTGGCGCGATACCGTGCTGCGCGTCGAAGGCGCCGCGGCCACCGGCCTCGATGGCACGTTTAGCGAAAACTGGCTGGAATCTTCCGGCGAAGTGCTCATCGCGCCGAAGTACTTTCCAGTGCTGGACACGCAGGGCGGCCCGACGGCGCTGATCGTGACCAGTTCGCCGACGGCGGGGAGGTCCTCGGAAGCGCGCGTGCTGATTCAGTCGCTGATCGCCAAGGCCACACGCACCATCGACATCACCAATCCGTACTTCCTCCCGGATAAAACGCTGCGAGAGGAGCTTGCGAAGGCGGTGCGGCGCGGCGTCAACGTCAGAATCCTGGTGCCGGGGAAGAAGGCCGATCACCTGCTGACGCGACGATCCAGCCGCGCGCTCTATGGCGACCTGCTCAGAGCCGGCGCGCACATTTACGAATATCAACCATCCATGATCCACGCCAAGATCACTGTGGTGGACGGGCTATGGGCGGTGGCCGGATCGACGAACTTCGATTCGCGCTCCTTCGCGCTGAACGATGAAGTGAATCTCGCGATGCCGAATCCCGCGCTGGCGGGGAGGCTGGAACAGGATTTCGCGAACGATCTGGCGTCCAGCCGCCAGATCTCCTACGACGAGTGGAAACACCGCCCCATCTGGGAGCGCCTGCAGGAGCGCATCGGGTGGCTGATCGAAAACGAGGAGTAGGCGCTACGGGAGCGTTAAGCTCAAAATCCGATTGAGGTGGACGCGCGCGCAGTCCACGTTCGGAAAGGGCGTATTCGTCTCGTTGAAAATGAGCGCCAGATCCGTGCCCGCCAGCAGAATTGCGTCGACGCCGTCGCGCTGTATGAGCGTCTCTGCAATGGCCGCCAATGCGTCGCGATCCGCCTGTCCGCCGACGCCCGTAGACGCCAGCCGGTAATAGATCTCATGGATGGTGTCGACTTCCTCCGGTTTTGGGGACACCACGTCCACTTGGGTTAGAGCGCCAAACATCGCGCTCTGCACGGTGAAGCGCGTGCCGAACAGAGCGACGCGGCGGAAACCACTGGTCCGCACGGCGTCGTTCACAACCTCAAGCATGTTCACGAGCGGCAGCGGCGAAACCGGTAGCAGTTCGCCGATGCAGAGGTGAGGCGTCACCGCCGGGATGGCGGCGAACGTTGCGCCCGCCGCTTGCAAGCGCGCGATGAGGCCCGCCAGATACGCGGCCATCGATTTGGCATCGCCTTCACTCGCCCAGCGGACCATACGCGCCATATCGGCGTGCACCATCGCCAGTTCCATCGGCATCTTTTGCTCGTCGTGCGCCCTGGCGAGCTCGCGATAGTAATGAATCGCCGCGCCCACGCCGAGACCGCCGACGAGTCCGAAACACTGCTGGGGCATGCCCTACTGTTGCATATCGTTCGCGGGCGATGCCATGCGCTATCCTGTGGTTTCTTTCCTATGGCTCGAAGAGCGGTTGTTTTTGGTGCGGCAGGCCAGCTTGGCATCGAACTGGTGAACGACCTGCGTGTGCGCGGCTACGAAGTCAAAGCGTGGGATCGCGCGCAGGTGGATATTTCCGATGCGCCGGCGGTGGAAAACGCGCTGGCCCAGTTCGACGCCGAGGTGGTTTTCAACTCGGCTGCGTACAACCAGGTGGATGTCGCCGAAAAAGAACCTCAGGCCGCCTTCCTCGTGAACGCGCTGGCTGTGCGCAATCTGGCCCTGGCGTGCCGCCAGGTGGATGCACGGCTTGTCCACTTCTCCACCGATTATGTGTTCGATGGGCGCGCGCGGCATCCGTACGCCGAAGACGATCCCACGCATCCGCTGGGCGCCTACGCCGTGTCGAAGCTCGCCGGCGAACTTTATGCGCAGGCGTATCTCGATAACGCCCTGGTGGTGCGGACCTCGGGAGTGTTCGGACCCGGCGGTCTGCGGACGGCTCGCGGAAACTTCGTGGAGCTGATGCTGCGGCTCGCCGGCTCCAGGCAGCCCATCCGCGTGGTGGAAGATCACGTGGCATCGCCCACTTTTGCGCCGCTACTCGCGTCCCGAACCATCGATCTGGTGGAGAGGAAGGAGTCGGGAGTGTTCCATGTAGGCGGAGGGGCGCCGATTTCGTGGTTCCAATTCGCCAAGGCGATCTTTGAAACCGCCGGCCTTCAGCCGGAGCTGATGGCTACGAGCGAGCGCGAATACCGCACCCCGGCGCGGCGGCCCAAGTACTCCGCACTCTCCAACGCGAAGATGGAGCGCGCCGGCCTTGCCCCTATGCCCCCGCTCAAAGAAGCGCTGGCCGCCTACTTCAAAGCAAGGTAGCGACCGGTCTCCAGACCGGTTGCAGGCGCGCGCAGCGCGCCTGGGCAAACTCCGTTCGCCGCAACAGGAAAGATTCCTGTCGTCACGTGCCGACAAGAATCCTTCCTGTCGGATCGCGCGGAGCGGGACTGCTCGCGGATTAAGCGTGAAACGGCGAAAATCCAGGACGCCAGGAAGGATTCCAGGCGTCACGTCTGGTAGCGACCGGTCTCCCGACCGGTTGCAGGCGCGCGTAGCGCGTCTAGGCGAACTGCGTCTGCCTTACTGCTTCTCCGGCTTGATGGCGTAGTATCCTTTGCGCGCTTGGGCCTTGTAGTCTTTGTTTGCGAGCTTGATGTCGATCTTGCGGTAGCTGCCGTCCTTCATGTCGTTGGTCGGCGTGTACCCGATCGCGTACTGGCTGCGCATTTCTTCCTGCAGCTCTTTAAAGATCTGATCCAGCGTGTGCTTCCGATCCACTTTGTACACATGACCGCCGGTCTCGTCGCTCATGTCGTGCAGCGCGGATTCGCCGCCGCCCCCGAAGCCGCCGAACGGACCGTAAAACCGCGCATCCGAATAATCGATGCTGTAGACCACCGCATCCGCCTTCTGCGCGCCTTCGATCGCCTGCTTGCGCGTCAGTTTGCTGCCCTCGTCAACGCCGTCGGTAATCACCACGATCACCTTGCGCCCGACCTCCGGCCGCAGTTTCTCCGTCGCCGCCAGATACACCGCGTCGTAGAGGACCGTGCCGCGCGGTTGCCCGATCGTCGGAACCGGACCCGGTCCAATGCCGCCCACCCCGCTGCTCACCCGCAACTGCCGCAGCCCCTGCTCCAGCAGCCGCGGCGAGTTCGTGTAGTCCTGCAGGAGTTCGGATTCCTCGCCGAAGCTGATCAGAAACGCCTCGTCCTTTTTGCCGAGCACCTGGTTGAGGAATTGCGACGCCGCGTTCTGCTCGATACCGATGAGGTTCTCCTGGCTGCGGCTCACGTCCACCAGTAGCCCGATCGTCAACGGAAGGTCGGTTTCCCGCGTGAAGTACTTGATTTCCTGAGGCTTACCATCTTCAAGAACAGTGAAATCCTTCTTCTCCAGGTTGGGAATCAGCGCACCCTTTTTATCGCGCACAGACGCCAGGATGTTCACCACATCCACGTTGACGCTGATCGAGGGCAGATCTTCGACGGGTTTTTGCTGTTGCTGGTTTTGCGCAAGAAGAACGGCAGCGCCCGTCACGGCGGCCGCGCATACGGAAAGTGTCAGTATTCTCATCCCGGTACAATAGGGTGACGCGGCCCACCCGCGGATTGTTTCAACATGCAAAAGGCGATTCAACACCTGAAAAAGTCAGATCCGGTACTTTCCGCCATTATTGAACGCGTCGGGGATTACCGGATGCAATTTCGCGACCCGTGTTTCGAAACGCTGGTGCGCTCGATCGTCTACCAGCAGTTGAGCGGACGCGTAGCCTCCGTGATTTTCGCCCGCCTGCTCAAAGCCGCCGGCGGCGTTCTCACCCCCGAGTCGGTTCTCAAAATGCGCCCCTCCCGCATGCGAACGCTCGGCCTTTCTACCCAGAAAACCGCCTACATCCGCGACCTGGCGCGTCACACTCGTGACGGCGCCGTTGTCTTCGAGCACCTTCCCGGTCTGCCCGACGCTGAGATCATCGAGCGCCTCACTCAGGTCAAGGGCATCGGCGTCTGGACCGTCCAGATGTTCCTCATGTTCGCCCTGCAGCGCCCCAACGTGATGCCGCTTGGCGACCTCGGAATCCGCAACGCCATCCGCAAAGCCTACGGTCTCGAGGAGCCCCCGAAACCCGCTGAAATCGAGGCGATGGCGCAGCGCTGGCATCCCTACTGCAGCGTCGCAAGCTGGTACCTGTGGCGCAGCCTCGATGGCCCTGCCGAACTGTAGCCGCTGCGTCATATTCCCCAATTTCCCGAATTACGGCAAATTAATGTTGAATTCCCCCACAATGCCGCTATAATGGACTTGAAGAGTTTAAGACCCCTGAGTAGTTTTTAGGGGCGCAGTTTAGGAGAGAAGTACAATGCGCATGTTCAAGGTAGTTCTGCCCGCCGCCATTCTGATGGCCTTCACCCTCATCGTCAGCACTGCCAGCTATGGCAAGCCGGAGTATGCCAAGAAGGAAGGCAAGCAGTGCAATTTCTGCCACGGGAAGATGGGCTCCAAGGAAGAGATCATCAAGAATTTCACCGACGCCGGCAAGTATTACTCGGAGCACAATCACTCGCTCGACGGTTACAAGAAGTAGCGCGAACCGGCCCGGCCTGCGGCGGCTGCCTGAGCGCCGCACCTGCCGTTAGTTTTAACGCTTCCGGGCTGGTTTGCTTTTCTTCGATTTGGTCTGGTCCACCGCCGCGCCGGGGTTCTTCCAGCGCGCAATTTCATTCTCCAGCCGCGATCTGACGTCCGCGTATTCCCCGTTCTGGTATTCGTTCGTCTTCTCCTGCGGATCCCGCGAAATGTCGAACAGCTCGTTGGGCGCCTTGCCGTTCCGCAACACCACCTTATAGTGTTCTTCGCGTCCGTAGTCGGTATCCCCTAAATGCCCGCAGACGGAGGTGCGCCACGGCTCCTTCTTCGGCGGCTTTTTGCCCTCGGCGAGCACCAGGTAACTGCGGCCCGGCAACCCGGACGGCGCGGGAATCGAAAGCAATTCGCAGATCGTGGGCGCCAGGTCGTACGTGCTCACCATTTCCACCTGCACGCCCATCGGCGGAAAGCGATGCGCCCAGCTCCAGATCGCCGGAACCTGAATCGCGTCGTCGAACACATTGGGCGGTTCCGATGCGTCGCCCGCGCCCCACAGTCCGTGGCGTCCGTATGACGAGCCGCAACTCGCCGTCAGCAGCACGATCGTGTTATCGATGAACTGCTTCTGATAGAGCTTGGCGACGATGGCGCCGATCTGCTCGTCCACAAATGAGATCGCAGCCGCTGCCTTGGCGAGGTTGCCGTGCACATCGCGCATGAGTTCCTTGCCCGCCGCCGCATGAGTGGATGCCGGACCGGCATCGTAATTGGCGAATGTTGCGGCCGTGTACATCGATTCAAACTGCGCCGGAACGCCGCTGTACGGAGGCTTCACATCGGAGAACGTTGCGGTCAAAAAAAACGGCTTCCCCGCGGATTGTTTATCGATGAACTGGTTCGCCGCCGCGCTCACCTCGGACGCACTCCCCGCCGGAGTTGCCTCCGACTGATACTCGCCGCCCAGAATCTTGTCCAGCGTTGCCGCATTCGCGGCATTTTGCGGAGTCTGCCCCGTGAGAATCACCGCCCGGCCGAGCGAGGGCTCGGGGGCCGCTGTGAAGTGGTTCTGGAAACGGGTGCCGGTCGTCGAAAGCTTATCGATATTCGGCGTTTTCACTTCCTGATTGCCGTAGCACCCGACCATCCATGCCGGCAGGTCGTCCACCACCAGCAACACCAGGTTCGGACGCTCGGGAGCCGGCTTCTTCGCGGCCAAAGCGGGAAGGGCCAGGCTGGCTGAGGCCAGGCTGCCCAAAAAATCGCGGCGGGATACAGGCATGGGTAGAAATATCAGTATAAGCGCGGCAAGCCACTCAGGCTCTAGCCACTGGGCGGCGCAACGCATTATAGTTGGGGTAGGCTGATGAACCTGCCGAATTCATTGACGATTCTCCGGATCTTTTTCGTGCCCCTTCTGGTGGCGGCGCTGGTCCTGGAGAATGTTGGTTTTTCGTGGGGCGGGGTCCGCATCACCAATGAATGGCTGGCGCTCGCGATTTTCCTTTCCGCCGCCGCCACGGACCTCCTCGATGGCTACCTTGCCCGCCGGTGGCGCCAGGTCACGACCATTGGCACGCTGCTCGATCCCATCGCCGATAAACTGCTCGTCTCCGCCGCGCTCATTTCGCTCGTGCAGGTGCGCGTGCTTCCCGGCTGGATGGCGGTCCTCGTAGTGGGCCGCGAGTTCGCGGTGTCCGGGCTGCGCAGCATCGCTGCCGCCGAAGGCTACACCATTAAGGCCAGCGACCTCGGAAAAACGAAAATGGCGTCTCAGGTGGCCGCGATCGCCTGTCTGCTGATGAGCACCCGGCACCCGCAGTTCCATACGGCCGGCCTGGTCATGATGTGGGTGGTGATCTTCTTCGCGCTGGCATCGGCGATCAGTTACTTCCGCAAATTCTGGCGCAAGGTGGATGAGAGAGTGAAGCAGCGCCGCCGCCGTGAGTTGTTACATCTGGAGCGCAAACGGCAGAGAGCGCTGCGCCGCCAGAAGGCCGCCGAAGCCGCGCAAAACTTGAATCCTACGGGCGTCCGCCTGCCCACCGAACCTCAGCAGTAGCACAGTATCCGCCGGGCTCCCGCCCGGTCCCCAATCCGCGCGCAGCGCGGACGAGGCTAATGATCGATCAAAGGGTCACTCATCGGCGTGGTCTTCGGAGCCGCAACCACCTGGAAGCCTGACGGAGTAAATTGCACCGTCCGCACCTGCCCCTTTGGACCAACGCTGCCGACCGGCTTCCCATTCAGCATAATCGTGACCCCGCCCGCATTGCCCAGCCGCAGCGTGACCGCGCCATTCGCCTCGACAGTCCTCGTTTGATTCGCGTCCAGCGTGCCGGAGAACAGATATTTCCCGTCCGTTTTCGCCAGCAACCAGACCGGCTCATCCGCCGTGACCTGAACGCGCACCGCGGCATTCGGATTCGAAGGCAAAGCAGCCTGAGCGGCCGGAGCCGCGGAAGACGGCACGGGAATAGCAGCAGGCGGAGCCGCTGGCTGAACCGCCGGCGTCTGTACGGGAGCCGGTTGCGGTGCCTGCTGCACCTTCGGAGCCTCCGCCTGCACCGGCGTGGCCTGCGGCGTCTGATCAGCCGCCGGCTGTTGCGCAACGGGCTGAGGCACAACCGGTGGCTGCACCGGAGCCTTCGCAGTCTCTTGCGAGCTCTGCGCCAGCACCGGATGCCGCGTCTTCTGCCACCACGCGTACACTCCCGAGCACCCCATGATCACGACCACGACCAGCGCCAACGCGGGCAGTGGCGACGACCACGAAAATCGCCGGTCGCTCACCGCTTCCCACTCCTGAACCCGTGGCACCGCGATGGGCGCCTCCGCTTTCGCGTTCTCCGCGAACTTCGGCAAATCTTGCGACGGACCTAAAGCGCGCGACAACTCCGCCGCCAACTCTTCCTCGTCCAGCGCCAAAAATCGCGCGTATTGACGCACGAAACTCCTCGTGAATACCCCGCCCGGCAGTTTGTCGAACTTCTCCGCTTCGATGGCTTCGAGCATACGCGACGAGATCTTCAATTCGCGCGAGACCGCATCCAGATCCAGGCTCTGGCGCAGTCGCTCACGCCGCAACGTCTCGCCTACGGAGGTCATGTGTGGGCTTTCCTGAGGCCCTAGACCAATAGTACTATCGCTTTAGCGGGAACGGCAACACAATTGCTGCGCGCGCGTGCGAAACATACCCCGAACCGTGTGATCCTGATAGCATAAGCGTTGATCTCCGTAGTCATCGCGAACTGGAATCGCCGCGACCTGCTGCGGGCCTGCTTGTGCTCGCTCCAGCACCAGCAGGGTGTCGAATTCGAAACAATTGTGGTCGATAACGGTTCCACCGACGGCTCTCCCGATCTCGCTGCCAGCCTGGGCGCCCGCGTCATACGCAACTCAGCCAACCGGGGTTTCTGCGCCGCCAACAACCAGGGCATCGCCGCTGCTCACGGCGACTTCATCGCGCTCCTCAACAACGACGCCGAAGCCAGCCCGCACTGGCTCGGCGCTCTCCATCGCGCCTGCTCCTCGCGACCCGACGTTGGGATGGCCGCCAGCAAAATTCTCGTCTACGAAGACCCCCGCCGAATCGATAAAGCCGGCCACCTCATCTTCCCCGACGGCCAGAATCGCGGACGTGGCGCAGGCGCGCTGGACGCCGGACAGTTCGACAGCGTCCAGGAGGTGCTTTGGCCCGACGGCTGTGCCGCCATGTACCGCAAATCCATGCTCGATGCCATCGGCGGGTTCGACGAGGATTTTTTCGCGTATGGCGATGATGCCGAGCTCGGCCTGCGCGCCCGCATCGCGGGCTGGCGCTGCCTCTATGCGCCGGACGCGATCGTGCGCCACCACCGCGGAGCCACCATGGGCAAAGGCTCCGCGCGCCGGCTCGCGCTCATCGAACGCAATCGCGTGCTGCTCGCCGCCAAGCTCTTTCCGTGGAGCCTTCTCGCGCTCAATCCCGTTTACTACGCGGTCCGCCTCGCCGCGGGTGTTGCGCTCGCCCGCCGTAACTCAGGCGATACCGCGGCCTTCCCGGGTATCCGCGGCAAACTCGCCATCGCCGCCGGCCTGATTCTCGGCGACCTCGGCGCGCTGCGGCTTCTCCCGCGCATTCTCGCCAAGCGCCGCGGCATCGCGCGGATGCGCAAGCTCTCGCCCGCTGAAACGCGCCGCCTCATCCTCGCTCACAGGCTGCCGCTCCGGGAGGTCGCGTGAGCGCCTGTCTGATCTGCAACTCGGCGGCTTTCACTCCTCTTTTTGAGGGCTCCGACCGGCTTTATCACACCACTCAGAAGCCCTTCGCAGTGGTTCGATGCAACGGCTGCGGGCTGCTGCGTCTCCATCCGGCGCCCGCGCCCGCCGAACTCCCCGGCTACTACCCCGCGAACTACTGGTTCGACCCCGGCGAAACCACGGCCGGCCGCCTCGAAGAAGCCTACCGCCGCCTCGTGCTGCGCGACCATGTCGCATTCGTGGAAGCCGCCCTGCGCGCCACCACAGCACGCGGACCGCTTCTCGATGCCGGATGCGGAGGCGGACTATTCCTCGGCATCATGCGACAGCGCGGCTTTCGCGTCGTGGGGCTCGATATCTCCCGCGAGGCCGCGTCCATCGCCTATCATCGCCAGCAAGTGCCCGCCGTCGCCGCGCTGCTCGAAAACGCGCCGTTCGCCCCGCAATCCCTAGCCGCGCTCTCCATGTTCCACGTCCTCGAGCACCTATACGACCCGCGCGCCTATCTCACCATCGCGCGCGACCTGCTCAAGCCGGACGGACGCCTCATCGTGCAGGTGCCCAACGCGGCGTCGTGGCAATTCCGTTTTCTCGGCCGCCGCTGGAACGGAGTCGACATTCCCCGGCACATTTTCAACTTCCGTGCCGCCGATCTGGAAGCGCTCATACGCTCCTGCGGCTTCGAAATCGTGCGCCGCAAATTTTTCAATCTGCGAGACAACCCCGCGGGCCTGGCGAGCAGCCTGGCGCCGTCGATGGACCCTATGGCGCGCCGCGTTCGCGGCATCCCCGAATCCGCCGCCGTCCGCCTCGCGAAAGATCTCACCTATTTCGGACTGGTGGTCGCGTCGCTCCCCTTCGCTGCCGCGGAAGCCGCGTTCCAGGCCGGATCGACAATCATGATCGAGGCGCGGCGCCCATGAGCTACACGCGCGCGGCCTACATTCTGCCCAAGCCGCTCCGCCGCCACATTCTCCACTTTGAAGTGGAAATCCAAAACGCGGTGGACGCCCTGGCAGAATCGCTGCCCCCTCGCGCCCGGGTTCTCGACGCCGGCGCAGGCGAAGGGCAGTATCGCCGGGCGTTTCACCGCCAGCGCTACACCGGTGTTGACTTGGGCGTCGGCGACCCCACGTGGAACTACGCCCGCCTCGACGCCCTTGCCGATCTCGCCGCGCTCCCCTTCCGCGAAGCCTCCTTCGACGCCGCCCTTCTCGTCGTCACCATCGAGCATCTCGCCGAACCCGCCGCCGCCCTCGCCGAAATCGCGCGCACACTCAAGCCGGGAGGCGCACTTCTCATCGCCGCGCCGCACGAGTGGGAAGTCCATCAGGCGCCTCACGATTACTTCCGCTACACACGCCACGGGCTGGAACACCTTCTGACCAAGGCCGGATTCGTGCCCGCCGGGATCACCCCGGCCGGCGGCTATTTCCGCCTGCTCGCGCGGCGCCTGCTCAACGGATTACAATTCTTCACAGGAGGCGCCCGCTGGCTGTTGTTCGTGCCCGCCGCCCTGCTTTTGGTTCCCCCGGCGCTGATTCTTCCGCTGCTGGACCCCCTGGATCGCGACCGTAACTTCACCCTCGGGTATCTCTGCCTCGCACGCAAACGCTAATATTTTGGAGCCTCATTGGACGGAGTCATCGTAGTCGATAAGCCGCAAGACTGGACCAGCCACGACGTGGTCAACCGCATGCGCCGCATCGCCAACACCAAAAAGGTCGGTCATCTCGGCACGCTAGACCCCATCGCCACCGGCGTGCTCCCGCTCATTGTGGGCCGCGCCACGCGTCTCGCGCAGTTCTACACGCACAGCGACAAGATCTACGAAGGCGTGGTGCGCTTCGGTTTCTCCACCAACACCTACGACCGGGCGGGCGACCCTACCAGCGAGCCCGTCGAGCCGTCGTTTTCCGATGCCGCGCTCGAAGCCGCACTCGACCGGTTTCGCGGCGAATTCAAACAGACGCCGCCGCCGGTTTCGGCTAAGAAGGTCGCCGGCAAACGCGCCTATGAACTGGCGCGCAAGAACATCGCGGTGGAACTCGCGCCCGTGCCGGTGCACGTTTACGAAGCGGCCGTCCTGGAGCGCAACGGCAGCGAGGTTCGCATCCGCGTGCATTGTTCCGGAGGCACATACGTGCGATCTATCGCGCACGATGCCGGCCAGTTACTCGGCTGTGGCGCCCATCTCAAGGAGCTACGCCGCGTCGCCAGCGGAGAATTCGAAGCCGCGCAGGCGCGTACTCTGCAGCAGCTCGAATCCCTCGCCGCCGAAGAGCGCCTCATCGATGCGCTCGTCCCCATGGGCGACCTGCTCCCCGGGTTCACCAGCGTCTTTGTGGATGACCTCACCGCCACGCAAATTCGCAACGGACGCAACTTCCCGGCCTCGCCGTTCCGCTCTCAGCCGGCATCTCGATTTGTAAAGGCCGTAACGCGCCAGAATGAGCTGGTGGCTATCGGAGAGGCGGTTTTACCAAATTTATACCATCCCGCTGTAGTCCTTTAGGCCGCCCGGGCTAGAATAAGGCGATGGCTGTCCGTAGTTGGGTAATCGGAGCCGCTTTAACTCTGGGTTATGCGGTGGTGCTCACTCCTCCTGCGCTGGTTGTGTGGGAAATGGTGCGCCCTATGCCCTGGAACGAACATACGGTTCGCGTGCAATTCGAATCCGTCCGCTACCAGCCCGGCGGCATATTGATATTTCGATACTCCGTCGAAAACACCTCGGGGCGGACCGCCCGGTTTCTGCCCGGCGAGACCGAAGTCAAAGCGCTTCAGCCCGATGATCGGCCAGTTGTCGGGTTTGCCAATGTCCGGCTTCCGATGGAGCTTCCCGCGCACGCCAACAAAATGGTCGAGCTTCGCCTGGACCTGCCGACCGCGACGGTGATCCAGCCCCCGGCGGCCGAACAAAATCGCGCGATTCTGGCTCCGCCGCTGCCTTCCACCACCTCCACGAATCAGGACGCGCCGGTCTCGCCGCTGCCGATGATGGACCCGCCGGCGAAAGAAGAGAAACCGGCGCCCAAACTTCACACCATCGAAGATTCCCTCCTGGATCTCAACGGCTTCGAGCTCACAGACCAAAGCCACCACCTCAAGCTGGTCTTCCCCCGAGGCTGGTAAACCAGACTCCGGCCTTCCCCGCAGCCACCAGGCGCGCCTTCCCTGTTACCATATCCATAGATGTTGAAGCGCTTCATCCTGTGGGACTTCCCGCGCGCGAGCTGGCAATACGACGTTATGGTCGGCATCATTCTGGCCTTCATCTTCCTGACGCCGCGCGACTGGTTTCGCGACCAGCCCCGAACCCCCCACGTCTCCAGCATCGTCGCCCTGCCTTCCGATCGCGGCGCCAGCGTGTTCTTCGTGGATCCGAAGACCCTGGAAGACACGCCGGAAAACCAGCGCGTGGCAAAACTCACGCGCGAAATTCAGAAGACCACCGGCGCCGGTCGCCTGACCGTTACGCGGATTGAGCCCATTCTGAATTCGGAAGGCGAACTGCAAGGCTACATGGCGTTTGCGAGGCCCTAATCGTCCGCGGCGGGCGCCAATCCGCTTCTGAGGAATCCAATGCGACTTTTGCGAATCATACTGCCGGTTGCCTTCGCCGCAAGCTCGTTTTGCGCGCCCCAAGATCCGTTGCAGCAGGTTTTCGCGCGCATCGATAAAACGGCCGCCACCTTCAAAGGCTTCACCGCGAACATGACGCGGACCACCCATCACCACCTCCTGCCGATGGATGAGCCGCCCGAGACCGGGACCATTGTAGTCCGCCGCGCCAAACCGCATGAGCTGCAAATGCGCCTGGATTTCGCCCCGCCCGAGCAGAAGCGCGTGGTCCTGGATAAGACCAATATCGAAATCTACAATCCGAAAACCAACACCATCCAGCCGGTGCAGCTCGGTAAGGAAAACAAGCAGATCATGGAGCAGTTCCTGCTTCTCGGCTTCGGTAGCACCTCGGCGGACCTGCAGAAGGGATACACCGTAACCTACGGCGGCCCGGAAACCGTCCAAGGTGAAAAGACCGATCGCATCGAGCTCCTCCCGAAGCTCGAAGAAGTGAAGCATCAGGTACAGCGCATCGATTTGTGGATCTCGCAGGCGTCCGGCCTGGCCATTCAGCAGAGGCTCTTTTTCCCGGGCGGCGAGGATTATCAGCTGGTCACCTACAGCAATATGAAGCAGCGGTCCAATATCTCGGAGAACGAAGTGAAATTGGACGCCCCGAAGAGCGCCCGCCGGGAGAATCCGCTGAAATAAGGGTTCAACTTAGTAAGGCTCAAGATTTGGCGACCAAGACCCACGCAAGCACCTACCGGCTGCAATATCTCGATTGGTTCCGCGGCCTCGGCGCGCTCATTATGCTCCAGGGACACGCGTTCGATTCGTTCCTGAAGCCCGAGCTCCGCGCAGGCGGCGCTTACACGCTCTCGCAATTCGCCGGCGGAATGCCGCCCGCCATCTTCCTTTTCCTCACCGGCGTCACCCTCGCCTTCCTGATGGACAGCACGGAACGCAAAGGGCTGCCCCCGAAACAGCGATTGTGGACCGCTTTCAATCGCGCCGGTTACCTGTTCTATCTCGCGTTCGCGTTCCGGATCCAGCTTTTTATCTTCGGCTTACCCGCCGATTGGCACGATCTGTTCCGCGTGGACATCCTCAACTGCATGGGCTTTTCCATCGCGCTGCTCAGCGTCATGGCCCTGTTCCGCACGGTCGAGCGGGTCCGCCTCTGCGCCATCCTGGGAATTGGAATCGCTCTCGCATCGCCGCTGGTGACGCAGCTTTCGCTCCAGGGATGGCCGTGGATCATCCGCAACTACATCGTCCCGGACTATCGTTCCTTCGGCTTCTTCCCGTGGGGAGCGTATCTGGCGTTCGGCATGAGCGCCGGTAGCGCGATTCGCGTGATCCCGCAGGAGAGCATCGAGCGGGCGATGCAGTGGGCGGCCATCCTGGGAGGCGCCACTATCCTGGCCTGTCAGTACATGGCGAGTGTCCCCTACAGCATCTACACCAAGAGCGAATTTTGGCTGAACAGCCCCGCGCAGGTGCTCACGAAGGTGGGGGTGACGTATCTGATGCTCGCGATGGCTTTCGTCTGGACGCGCTACGGAGCAAGAGAAGGCTGGAGCTGGGTGCGCCAGTTCGGAACCACCAGCCTGCTCGTTTATTGGGTGCACATCGAGCTGGTCTACGGCCGCACCCTGACCATCATCAAGAACAACTTGACCGTAACGCAAACGGTAATCTCAGCAGTCCTTCTCATCCTGCTGATGCTTGCCATCTCGACGATCAAAACCAACTGGACGCAAGTGAAGGGTTACCTGGTTTTAAACGGCTGGTGGAAGGGAAGGCGGGCGGCCTTTTAGGTCTGCCCGAGTAATAAGTTCCCTCTGTGCCCTCTTTGTGTTCCTCCGTGCCTCTGTGGTTAACTTGCGATGCCGCTGGGAACTTCGCCGCTACTTCACCCAGGCCATCCCGTCCGGACCCGTCCCTGTCGTCAACCGGCCGGTCAATTCGAGGCTCTTCAGATCCACAATCGCCACATTATCGTCGCCCGTCACCGCGACGTACGCACGCTCGCCGTCCGGCGTCACCAGAATCCCCGCCGGCTCGCGGCCGAGCGGCAGCCGCTTCAGCTCTTTCCGCGTGTCGCGAGCCAGCACCACCAGGTCGCCCGCACCCAGATCGCTGATGAGCACCATCCGCCCGTCCGGCGTGAACTCAACCGGTTGCTGCGCTTCGTCTGCACGCGGATCGTCGCCTTCACCGATTTCGTGAACAAGTCGATGATCGTCACACTCCCATCCCGCGACCCCGCGGCCCACAACTCCTTCCCGTCCGGCGTGATGTCGAACCCCTCCGGCCCCTTGCCGACTTCCACCACCGTCTGATTCCAGTCGATCCGCCCCACGCGGTCAAGAATGCTGATCGTGTTCGAGCCGATGTTGGCCGTGTAAATCTGGCTCTCGTCGCTCTTCACCATCACCATGTGGGTCGTATTCTGCCCCGTGCCCATCAGCCAGTCGATCTTGTTGGCCGGCCGGTCGTACCGCCCGACCACCTTATTTACTTCGCACGTGAAGTAGAGCTTCCCGCCCGCCACCCACAATCCGTGCGGCCGCCGCAGCGCGCCCAGGTCCAGGCGCTGCGCCTCGCGCTGCTGCACCAGGTCGATGATCGAAATTGAATTCCCGGGCGCCGTCGCGTCTCCGTAATTGCTGACGAACGCGAAGCGCCCGTCCTCGCTCGCCGCAACTTCATGGGGCGAATCGCCCGTTCGAACGCGCCCCACCACCTTGCGCGTCCCCGGATCGACAATCGCCAACGATCCCTCTTTGTTCAGCACCAGCAGCGCCGGATGCGGCAGCTCGGCGGCCACACACCCAAACACGGCAATCAGCAGCAAAAGCTTCTTCATACCTGCTCATGCTATCGTGTTCGCGAATGCCCCAGACAACCGGCGCCGTCCGATGCCCCGGCCGCGTCAATCTCATTGGCGAACACATCGACTATCACGGGTTGCCCGTCCTCCCCATCGCCATTCAACTCGGCGTCACCGTCACATACCGGCTGCGCGCTGATTGGCGCATCGAAGCCCGCAGCGCGAACTTCGGCCGTCGAGCGTTCGACTGGTCCGTCGAGCTGCAGCGCGTGGCCGATGGCGATTGGGAGAATTACATCCGCGCCGCTGCCCGGGTCGTCGACACACTCGCGCCCGATTGCAACGGCATCGACGCCGAAATCACGTCCGACCTTCCACCTGCCGCCGGCCTCTCCTCTTCTTCGGCGCTGCTGATCGCGGTGACGCTCGCGATCCTCGGAGCGAACAATCGCGCTGCCACGTTCGAGCAACTCATGGACGTTCTCCCCGACGGCGAACAGTTTGTCGGTACGCGTGGAGGAGGGATGGACCACGCCGCCTGCCTCGCATCAAGAGCGGGCTGTGCCTCGCTCATCGAATTCAATCCGATGTCCGTCACCCCGATTCCCATCCCGCGCGATTGGGTGTTTCTGATCGCGGACAGCATGCAGGCGGCCGAAAAGTCGGGACCCGCGCGAGACGAATACAACGCGCGCCGCGCCGCGGGAGTCGAAGCGCTGAAGACGCTGCATCTCACGTCCTACCGGGAAGCCAAAGTCGAAGATGCGGAGACACTGACCGAACATCAACGCGATCCGTTCCTCCATGTCGTCACCGAAGCGCAAAGAGTGCGAGCCGCCGTGGATGCGTTGCGCGCGGACGATCCGGTGGCGTTCGGCCGCCTGATGACTGAGTCGCACGATAGCCTCAGAACTCGTCTCCGAGTGAGCACACCAAAGCTCGATGCCCTGGTCGCCTCCGCGCTCGACGCCGGAGCATACGGAGCGCGCCTGACCGGAGCGGGTTTCGGAGGCTCTGCCGTCATCCTCAGCAACCGGCGCTCACTTCCAGGCCTCCGAACGCTGGTCGTCGAACCCTCCAGCGGAGTAGGTGCCGGCCTCCCGGCCGGTACCAGGCGCGCCTAGCGCGCCCGCGGCCCGCACGGTTGTACACTCAGTGTGTCCATGCATCTGCACACCCTAGATTGGATTGTGGCTCTGGTCTCGGTAGCCATCTGTTTTATCCCGGCGCTGTTCTTCGGAAAGCGCTCCGGCAAAAACACCGCGGAGTTCTTTGCCTCCGGCCGCTCCGTTCCCTGGTGGCTCGCCGGACTCTCTATGGTGGCCACCACCTTCTCCAGCGACACTCCCAACCTGGTCGCCAACATCGTTCGCACGCAAGGTGTGTCCGGCAACTGGCAATGGTGGGCGTTCACGCTGACGGGCGTTTCCACGGTCTTCTTTTACGCCCGCCTCTGGCGCCGCTCCGGCGTGCTCACCGACCTGGAATTCTACGAGCTCCGCTACTCCGGCGCCGCCGCTAAAGCGGTCCGGGGCTTCCGCGCGGTCTACCTCGGCTTCTTCTTCAACTGCATCATCATGGCGACGGTCAATCTGGCGGCATGCAAGATCGCCGCGATCCTGTTCGGGTTTGAGCGCTGGCAAACCTTGCTCGCCGTCGGCCTGCTCAACGTGATCTTCGCCGCCCACTCGGGCTTGTGGGGCGTCCTGGTCATCGACATGATTCAGTTCTTCATCAAGATGTCGGCAGTGATCGCGGCGGCGTATTTCGCCGTGGAACTCCCGCAAGTGGGGGGCATGAGCGGACTCGTCGCCAAGCTGACCGCGGTGCAGAGCCATGGCGGCATCAACTATCTCAGCATGCTCCCCGACTTCCGCAATAACTGGGATCTCGCGGTCGCGGTCTTTATCATGCCGATCGCAGTGCAGTGGTGGGCGGTCTGGTATCCCGGCGCGGAACCCGGCGGCGGCAGTTACATCGCGCAGCGCATGCTCGCCTCAAAAACGGAGAAGGACGCGCTGGGCGGCACGCTCTTCTTCAACGTCGCGCACTATGTGCTGCGACCCTGGCCGTGGATTATCACCGGCCTCGCATCCCTCATCGTATATCCGACGCTCGCCGATATTCAGCGCGCCTTTCCGAATCTCGACCCCACGCTTCTGGGACACGACATCGCATTTCCCGCGATGCTGAAATTCCTGCCGGTCGGCTGGATGGGGCTGATGCTCGGCGGTCTCGTCGCGGCGAATTCATCGACAATTCTCACGCACCTGAACTGGGGCGCGTCGTACCTGGTGCACGATTTCTACCAGCGCTTCCTGAATCAAGGCAAGAGCGAAAAGCACTACGTGGCCGCCGGCCGCGTTTGCACGTTGATTCTCTTTATCTGTTCATCGGCGATGGTGTTCGCGCTCGCCACCGCGCAGGAAAGCTTCAACCTGCTGCTGCAAGTCGGCGCGGGCACCGGACTGCTCTACCTGCTGCGCTGGTATTGGTGGCGCATCACGGCGTGGTGCGAGATCGTCGCGATGGCGACGTCGTTTATCGTGTCGCTCGCGTTCGTTTTCCTGCATCGCGCCGGACTGCAAGCAAACACGGCGCGCGAACTCATCATCGGAATCGCCATCACCACCGTCTGTTGGATCATCACAGCGTACGTCGGACCACAAACGGATGAGAGCACTCTCATCGAGTTCTATCGCAAGGTGCAGCCGTTCGGTCCCGGCTGGAAGCGCATCGAAGCCAAAGCCGGAATCACGGCCGCTGAGGCCGCCAGAGAGCGCGAATCCACCAACTTCCCGCAAGCCCTGCTAGGCTGGTTTGCGGGCTGCATCCTGATTTGGTCCGCCCTCTTCACTGTAGGAAACTTTCTCTACGGCCGAACAGGTTACGCGCTGGCACTTTTAGCTGTCTGCGTCATCTCGGGAACCATCTTAATCGCGGTCGTCCGAAAGATATGGAGGTAACGAGGCCGCGCGAGCGCGTCACGTCTATCGGTGATCGCGATCGTGACCGCGTCCGCGATCGTCGCGTCCGCGATATTCGTGCCGCTCTACCCGGCCGCCGTCCGGACGCGACCATCGCTGCACGTAAGGATGCGAGTACTCGCGCCGGTTCGTCCAACTACGCTCCCACGGCCGGCCATCCACCACGATGGCGTGCTCGCGCCACCGCAATCCCGGCGACGACCAGCCGAACGGAGCAAACCCCGCCGCGATCGAGATTCCCGGCCCAAACCGGATCACGCCGCCAACATAGCCGCGGGCGCGGCGCCGGAACACCACGTAGGGATCGTAACTCGGCACGTAAATCAAGCCCGCACTCACCGGCATAATCTGGATCGCGCCCGGCTCGGCGATCACGCGGTCATACTGATTGTTTTGCAGGTATCCGTAATTCATGGCCACCTGGCGCTCGCGCTGCACCGCATCCATCACCGCGGGACGTTCGGTCAGCACCGCATTGCCTAGCGATTGGGTCCAAGCCTGGTCGCTCGCCATCATGCTCAACACGCTAGGGAACGGAACGAGGGCCAGCACGCTGGGGTCGAACGGCAGGCGGTCCGCGGCGATCGCCTGCGCCAGCGCGGGACCTTGCAGGTAATTGTGTTCGTTCGCCCATGCCGCGGCATCGGGAATCTGGTCGTAGAACGTCGATGCCGTCAACACTTGGGCCAGCAGCGGATCCGGGTAGAGCGCGATGCGCTGCACCACCTGGTCCAATTGCTCCGGCGCCATCACCGGACCCTGTCCCGGATAAGCCTGCGGCGGTCCCGGAGGCGCGGTCTGTGCCGGGTATTGCTGCGGATAACCCTGCTGCGCGGGATATTGCTGCTGCGGCGGATATTGCTGCTGCGGCGGGTATTGCTGCTGCGGCGGGTATTGCTGTTGCGGCGGGTATTGTTGTTGTGGCGGATACTGCTGCTGCGGGTATTGCGCCCACGCCGCCAGCGCCAGCGACGCCCCCGCAATCAAACCTATGATCTTCATAAAAATGCGTCTCCGGCTTAGGTGCTAGCACGTTGCGGTCCAACGCGCAGAGCGCTAACGTTACAAATACTTAGGAACAAACGAATACCGGCTTGCGTCTTCATTTGTTTCATGGCCGCTTTGCGTAAATTTCGCCTCAGCGCCTCCTTCTGGGAAGCCACCCGGATCGCCGTGGATTCCCTGCGCAAAAACAAGTTGCGCACCTTCCTCACTCTGCTTGGCATCATTCTCGCGACCACTACGCTGATTGCTGTGACCAGCCTGATCCACGGCATGAACGTCTATATCGCGGACAAGGTTTCCAGCATGGGGTCTGACGGCTTCCGCATTGTGCGTATGGCCTTCTTCGGCCAGTTCGATCCGAAGAAGTTCTTTGAGATGGATAAGCGCAATCCGCAGATCCGCCCCGACGAGTACGAGTTCATCCGCGACCACGCGCGCCTCCTCTCCGCGCTTGGCATGATGGCCTCGCGCAACGCACGGGTGGGGTATAAAGGCGTCTCGCAGGAAAGCGTACAGATTCAGGGCGTCACGGACAACATTCCGGCAATCAACAACGTTCAGGTGGATCTCGGTCGAGGCATCACTTATGAAGAGGTGCGGCGCCACGCGACCGTCGCCTTCATCGGCGCCGACCTGCGCAACAAGTTCTTCGCGGACGTAGACCCCATCGGCAAAACCGTCTCCATTGAAGGCCGGCCATATCAGGTGGTGGGCGTTGCGAAATCGCTCGGCAGCGTCTTCGGCAACTCGCAGGATAACTTCGCGATGATTCCCATCGAGAGCTACTTCAAAACGTACGGCTCTCGCAACGGCATACGCCTGCTTGCCAAAGCCATCGATCAGCAGCATCTGGCTGAAGCGCAGGACGAATCGCGCGTGCTGCTTCGCTCTTACCGCCACCTGACTCCGAAGCAGGACGACAATTTCAGCCTCTTCGCGTCGGATACGCTCGTCTCCACGTGGGAATCGCTCACGTCCACGATCGCGGCTATGGCTGTCGGTATCGTCTCCGTGTTCATGGTGGTCGGCGGGATTGTGATCATGAACATCATGCTGGCGGTGGTCACGGAGCGGACGCGGGAAATCGGCATTCGCAAATCGCTGGGCGCGCGCCGCCGCGACATTCTCAATCAGTACCTGGTGGAATCCGCGGTGCTTGCCGGGTCCGGCGGACTCATTGGCGTGTGCACCGCGTGGGCGCTCGCCGTGCTCGTTCGCAACGCCACCAGTGTTCCGATGGCGATGCCCGTTACCAGCGTCGTCATCGGCGTGGGACTCTCCGCGACCGTAGGACTGTTCTTTGGCATCTATCCCGCGCAGAAAGCTTCGAAACTCGATCCCATTGAGGCGTTGAGGGCGGACAAATAGCGATGACCAAACTGGCCTTCATCAACGGACTCGCACTGGCGATGCAGACCATTCGCGGCCACAAGCTTCGCGCGCTGCTCACGGTGCTTGGCGTAATTATCGGCACCGGCACCATCATAGGGGTCGCGGCAATTCTGACGGGCTTCGATGCCTCGGTGGCGAACGTGCTGCGCAGCTTTGGGCCGAATTCCATCATCGTTTTCAAATTTCCCGTCGGTCCGCGCACCTCGAATCTCACGGCCGAAGAGCGCACGCGCAAAGATCTCACGTACAAGAACGCTACGGACATCCGCGACCGATGCAAAGCGGTGGAGGATGTCTCCAGCATGATTTTCCCCAACGGCAACTTCAACGCTCACTATCGCGGCAACGATATGTTTGGCGTCAATCTCATGGGCGTGGAGGAGGCCTATGCGCGCGGCGGCCAGGTGGATCTGCATCACGGCCGCTTCTTCACGGATCAGGAAAATAAGCGCAGGCTGCCGGTCGCGGTGGTGGGCGCCGATATCGAAAAAGGCCTTTTCGCCAACGTCGACGCGATCGGGAAAACCATTCAGGTGGATGGTCACGAGTACCAGGTGATCGGCACTATGCTGCGCCCTGCCGCCAGCTTTTTCGGCGATACGGACAATCGCGTGCTGCTGCCGTATTTCACGCTGCAGCGCATGTATCCGAATGCGAGGGAGAACGCCATCGTGGTGACTGCCGCCGATGGCCGCCTTCCCGAAGCGCTCGACGAAGTGCGAACGGTGCTGCGAATCGACCGGCGCGTGCCCTACAACAAGCCCGATAATTTCGCGCTGTCCACAGCGGAGCAGATGGTGGCCGATTTCCGCCAGATCACGTCGGTGACGTTCCTGGTGATGGCGGTGCTGAGTTCGATCGGCCTGCTGGTGGGCGGCATCGGAGTGATGAACATCATGCTGGTGAGTGTCACCGAGCGCACCCACGAAATCGGAATCCGCAAAGCGATCGGAGCGCGGCGGACGGACATTCTGATTCAGTTTCTGCTGGAAGCCGCCGCGCTCACGGGCCTGGGAGGCATTGCGGGCATCATCTTCGGCTGGCTGATTTCGGTGGTAAGCCGGCTGGTGTTCACCTCGATTCCCGCCAGCGTGCCGCTGTGGGCGGCGGTGACGGGAATCGTGGTGAGTGTCGGAGTCGGCCTGTTCTTCGGAATCTGGCCGGCGAATAAAGCCGCCCGCCTGGACCCCGTCGAAGCGTTGAGGTACGAGTAACGCAAATCCCGTGTGAAAATCCGGCTGTTGTTCTCGTCGCACTCCATTCGCCTCTCGACGCACCTTTTACCGCTTCCTCACGGTCGCGGCTCCGTTAGCAGAATCAACTGCATACGGAGCCGTGACCGTCAGGGAGCGGTAATAGGTGCCGGCGATGCGAGTGCGTTTGAATGCGGAGAAAACGCAATTCGATTTTTTTTCACAGCCTCGCAAGGGAGCGGTAACGGTTTTTTGCACACGCCCGGTCGTTACTGGCTCACGTAGACGATCACCTTGAAGGGCGATGTGGTGACGGCCCAAGCCGGCACGCCCTGCAAGATCAGATCGAGGATCACCGGAGCAGTCGTCGAAGGCGGCACGCCTTTTGGTATCTCGACGTTCACCTGCCACATTCCGGGATAGCCGTTCAGTCCGGAGTAGCAGATGAAATGCGGGCAGCTGTCCAGCGGCTCGCCGGGCTGCGGCGTGTATTGGTCTACAGGCAGGCCGACGACAACCACAGGCGTGTTCGACGTCGAAACTGCTCCTGTCGCCGGCATGCCATCCGCCGGAGCGTTCGGCACCACGCCCTGACCTGTCGCGTAGATGGAGATGACGCTTCCGCGCGGCGCGGGGTTGCTGGCGCTGTTCACGGTGTTGTCCTGATTGATCACGCAAGCCGCGCGCGGAGTGCCGGTGGTTGCGGGACAGATGAAGATGCCCGGCGCGTACGACTGCATCGGAACCTGGAACGCGCCCAGAATCTGGCCCGTGGACACCTGATTCACTTCCACTTCCGCCGTGCCGCTGCTGGGAGCGTTTTGCGGGAAGACAATATTGATCTGTCCCGGAGAAACGAAATACAACGGTGCAGGCGTACCATTAACCGTCACCTGGACGTCGCCGAGAATAGTGGGCAGCGGGAACGTTTTCCCGTCCCACGCTTCCGTCTTCGTGCCGAACTGGCTGGCGGACGCAAGCGGGAATAGAGACGCGATCACGCCGGGCGCCATGGTGGGGTTCACCGTAATCAGGCTGGCGGCGTTCAGGGATGTGAGTCCCTGGAAATACGCGACCACGCGGTTATACTGATCCGCGACGAAGAGGTCGCCATATTGATCCTGCGTGACGGCGAGCGTCGCGAGGCCCGCGGTGCCCACCGCATCCACCACCTGGCCGGTCGCGGCCGGGTTGAGGATGAGGGTCTGGTATTTCGGGTAACGGGTCACTGTGGCGCCGCTGGTCACCCAGATTTCACCCGTGGTGGGGGAGACATAGATGCCGCGCGGCACGTTGATGGGAAGTTGCAAGCTGCTGGCAGCGCCCGCCGACTGCGTCTGCACGTTCGCGGGGTCCTGAAATATGAGCACGCGGTTGTTGCCGCTATCGGCGACATACACCAAGCCATCGGCATCGGTCGAGATGTGGTGCGGCGCGTTCATGGCTGCGATCCCGGTGCCGGTAGTGATGGTGGTGAAGTTCGGCTGCCCGAACACCTTGGTGGCAGTGAGGCCGTTGTCCGCGCCCGCGCTGAAGGTATTGTTGGCCGTGAACTTGAAATAGAGCACGCGATTGAAAGACTGGTCCGCCACGAGCAATCCGTTCGAACCGGTGAAGGCGAGGCCGTAGGGGCTCTTCATGGTTCCCGGCCCGGGGTCCTGAACGACGGTTTGAAAATCGCGCTGGCCGAGCACGAGGTCGGCGGATTCGAGCGCACCCTTGTTGTTGAAGGGAGCAGGGAAGCGGAGAACGCGGCCGTTGCCCGAATCCGAAACGTAGAGATTGCCTTGCGGGTCAACGAGCACGGCGACCGGCCGGCAAAGGCTCGACGCCGTGGGCTGGTTCGGATCGCCGGAGGGATAGTTGCACAGAGCGTGCGATTTATCGGGCTGGCCGATCACGATATCGGCAGTAGCTCCCGCGGTGATGCGCCGCGCATCGGCAAAGCCGAGCACGCGGTGGTTGTATGGGTCGGCGACGTACAGATGCGGGACGGATCCGCTGGTATCGAGCGCGATTCCGGCATCCACTACAAGCTGCGCTCCGCTCTGAAAATCGAAATTGAACTCGCGGCCTTCAATGAGGTTGATGGAATATTGATCGGCGAGATCCTGCCCGAGAATCCCGTTTGCGGGTCCGACGATGGAGGTGCTGGTGCCTCCGTTTCCGCTGCCGGGATTCGGGTTGACAATCGGCATGCGCAGCACGCGATTGTTGCTCGTATCGGAGACGAACAGCGTGGGATTGGTGCCGGGCAGAAGGACCGCGGTTGTAGGCGACCAGAATGTCTGATTGGATGGGGGTGGCGTGCTGAGACCAGTGAAGGCCGTGAGCCGCGATCCATTGGCATTGACGCTGGTGAAATCCAGGCTTTGACCGACGACGCCGCCGGGCTGAATCGCTTGCTGCGGTGTCTGCGTCCACTGCGAGAATGGCGGGAAGATCACGATGCGATTGAAGCCCGAATCCACCACTCCGACACTTTGATCCGGGAAGAAGAAGATGCTCGACGGGTTGCGCATTTCAGTGGTGCCCACCTGAGTCTGGCTGGTGGGTTGAGTGCCGAGCGGGTACACCCCGAGGAGGCTATCGGCGGAAGCGTTTCCGGGCGAGGCGGCCGGATTCTTGAAGACCAGGATACGGTTGAGCTCGTCGGCAATGTACAGGCGTCCGGCGGAATCGAACGCGACGGCCGAAGGGAGTAGAAGCTGATTGGTGGTGTTGGCGCCGGTTTGGGTCGCCGGCAGCGTCGGAGAGAACGTGCTGTTGATGGTTGCCTGGCCGATGACGATATCGGCGTGTATGCCGCCGCCGTTCTGATTCGCGACGTTGGGGAAGCGTAGCACGCGGTTGTTCCCGGCGTCGCTCAGCCAAAGATTGCCGCTCGCATCGAACGCCATAAAGCACTGATACAGGGAACTGGTAGTGCTGAGAAAGAGACCCTGGTCGCTGACGCCTCCTGTAAAATTCGCCGTTCGGCTATTCAGCGTGGGCTGGCCGATGATGAGGTTCGGCGTAAGAGGGAACTGGTTCTGCTGGAACGGCTTGGGATAGCGGAGAACGCGGTTATTCCCCGAATCCGCCACGTACAGATTGCCGCTGCTATCGACGACGATGCCGGTGGGCTGACTCAGTCCGGTGGAGTAGGTTTGGCCCGGGCCTTGCGGCGCGGTGGAGTAGAAGTCGGGCTGGCCTATGACAAGGTCGGCGTGCTGGCCGGTGGTGAAACCGGTGGCGTTCTTCCAAGCCAGGACGCGGTTGTTTCCGGTGTCGCTGACATACAGGATGGGCGGGGTAACAGAAGTATCGAGTGCGACCGATTGAGGGGCGAACAGTTCCCGGCCCTCAATGAGATTGGGTGCGCCGGATTCCGGTAATGTGACGGGCAGTTGGGAAGGCTGACCGACGGCCCGCGAAGGCGTGGTATTTAGTGTAACGCCATTAGTTTGCGCGAAAACAGCAGAGGCGGCGAGTAGTGCCAGACTGAGAACAGACGTAGGTTTCATGAGTTTCCAAAACGGAGGGCGCAACGCGGAGAGCGCTCCTACTGAGGATACCAAAACGCGCCTACTGTGAAATGGCGACCGGGACCGGCCGGGGTTCGCGCGGTACTGGAGAAACAGGGTCACAGCAGTGCGTCTGCTAGACTTGACGTTTGACCCCCGCAAATATAAACCGGCTGCGCGTGTGCGCTGTGAGCTATCTCAATACCATTCCCCTGGTCTGGGGGATGCTCCACGGCAGTCAGAAGGGCCGGTTCGACTTGGATTTTCGAATTCCAGCGGGTTGTGCGGACCAGATGGTGAGCGGCGGTGCGGACATCGGGATTGTGCCGTCATTTGAGCTGACCCGGCAGGATCTGGAGATCATTCCGGGGACGGGAATCGCGTGCCACCAAGCCGTCCGCAGCATCCTGCTGATTTCGTCGAGACCGGCGGCGGAGATTCGCACGCTGGCGGCGGACTCGAGCTCGCGGACCAGTGTTCAGCTCGCGCGCATCGTGCTGGAGCGGAAATACGGGGTACGGGTGAAACCGATATCGCATCCACCGGACGTGGAGGCGATGCTGCGGCACGCGGACGCGGCTTTGATCATCGGCGACCCCGCATTGCGGATCGAGCCTGCCGGGCTGCCGTACCACGTGTACGATCTGGGCGCGGAGTGGGTGGAGATGACGGGTTTGCCGATGGTGTTCGCCGTTTGGGCGGCGCGGCCGGGCGTGGTGACTGAGGAAGTGGCGGCGGCGTTTCGCGAGTCCTTCGCCTTCGGGCGGGCGAATCTGGACGCGATTGTGCAGAGCGAATCGGCGCGCCGGGGCTTCGCGCCGAAACTGGTCCGCGACTATCTGGAGCGGCACATCGTGCATGAGTTGGGCGAGCGGGATTACCAGGGGCTGGAGCGGTTCCTGGCCTATACCCGGGAGCTGAGTGCAACCCCGGTTTGACCGGAGCGGATCGACCACTTATACTAGGAAGACACGACGATGTATATTCTGTTTTTGATTGTTCATGTAGTGGTCTGCCTGTTTCTCCTTGTGGTAGTCCTGCTGCAAAGCGGGAAGGCGGCAGATTTGGCCGGAGCATTTGGCGGGATGGGCTCGCAGACGGCATTCGGACCGCGAGGTTCGGCGACTTTGCTGTCCAAGGCGACGACGATTTCGGCAGTGATCTTCATGATCACGTCGCTGGGCTTGTCGATTCTGGCAACGCGCGGGGCAGGGTTGGGCACTTCGGTTTTGGAAGACACCTCTGCGCCGAAGCCGGTGCCCACGAAGTCGGCGCCCGTGCAGATTCCACCGGCGATCCCAGGCACCCAGGCTCCCAAGGGGACGGTGCAGATTCCCGTTCCGGCGCCTCCAGCGAACAATCAGGCTCCGGCTCCGGTAAAGAAGTAAGGCCACAGAACGCGGAGGTGGCGGAATTGGCAGACGCACTAGCTTGAGGTGCTAGCGGGAGCAATCTCGTGGGGGTTCAAGTCCCCCTCTCCGCACCATAGATTCTAAATCAGTTAACAGGGCCGGGGCAAAAATCCCGGCCTTTCGTTTTTCTCGACTGTAACCCTTTTTGTAACCATCGCATTCCCGCACATGGAACACGAAGGCTCGCCCCATCGCGATCGCTGGCGCCCCTTAAGCTAAAGGCGCGCACAACCCGGCGGAGCGAGTTCGGCATCAGACTAAGCCCGCGATTCGCGATGCCGAATTCAAATGTAATACATAAAGGGCAAGGGGGCGCCCCCAGAAGGGATCGGCCCAGCGGTCAGCACCTCGCCCACCGCGTTCGCGAATTTGAGGGTTATGGGCGAGCCATCTGCAAAAAGGCACGCGTTGTAGTTCAGCTTGGTGAGAGCCATGATGTCGCTCAAAACCGTTTCGATTGACGACTGCCCGCGGCAGATTTCAACCGAGAGTGGATTAGGCACTTCAAGGCCCGGATACGTGCCCAGTCTCGGTGTCCATCCTCGCGTCCACAACGTCGCGTTGCGGGGATTCCGGACGAAGGCGGTTCCTCGGAGGACGGGTGTGTCACCCATCCGGAAGAGTTTCAAGCTGGAATCGTCGCGAATCTTGACTCCGACGATGCTGGTTTCCGAAGGAGCAGCTTCCCGGAAGCCGGCCCACTCATCATCGTTGAAGGTCGTTTTTCCGTGAATGAACAATTCATCCGGCGGTTTCTTGTCAGGCCTTCTCTCGCGATAGGATTTGATCGCCATCGCGATCAAATCGTGCGCCGCGCGCCGATTGAGGTGAAAGTCGCGTGTCGTTGTATCGTGCCACGGCCCAACAGCGCCCTTGAACACCACGCCATCACCCGAATCCAGAAACATTTGGGCACCGCAACAGGCCATCCTGTTTCGACCGATCGCTGATCCTTTTTGTAGACCAGTCCGATGTAGCAAACTCCTTTTCTGATACCGTCTACCTTCCATGGTCTGCCGCCAGTCTTGTAGAAGGCGGTCGTCGCGACATTCCATGCGATTTGAGATTGCATTTTTATTACGCCGGCCTCACGAGCATTTTGCGGCGTGAGGGTTATATTCTCTAGCGTTCCCTCGCGCAAAACCTGTGTGGACACTCGGTGCTCCAGCAGCCGGGCCTTAAGCTGATTCCGGAAGTGCTCTTTGAAGAAGTATGGTTCCGCAGCCTCATTTGCTTCTGAAAATAGCGATGGGGATTGATACAGCGCTTTCGCCTGTTTGGCGGACTTGAAGAATCGCTGCGACTCGTGACGGTCTTCCGGGGCGACGATCCCTTCGGGACGGCAGTACCGCCGCACATAATCCGGAATGACGACGAACCAGACGTCCGGCTTTGATTCCTCGTCCCGAATTGCATCGATGATAGCCTTGGAGAAAAGCTCGACGGTTTGGAATACTCGCTGGTGCCTGTCGTCCAAGCCAGTCTTGGCCTTCAATTCATCCTCGTCAATCTCAATAGTCAGCGTGGGTGTCGAATGCCACGGTACGCGAAATGCTGCCTCGAAGCCCGGAAATGGTGGCCGGGCCAATACCGGATTCTGCAAGCGAACCGGACGCTGCAACCAGTCGACCCACGCCTCAAACTTTGGGATTCCGGATTTCGTACCTACTACGCCAGCCCGAATGCCGTACGGTTTCCCCTCATCGAGGGGACCAAATAATGTGAGGCCATCGCGAGGATCTTCCATCGCTTGGTCGTGCTGGAATAGGAGGCAAGGCTCGTCAAGCTTAAGGAGTTTGCGCATTATTCTGATTCACTCTCCCCCCTGACGCCCTCGTCGTCGGCATCCTCGTCCTCAAAATCGTAGTCACCCAGATCCTCGTCCTTGATTACCTCGCCCGGCTCAAGGTAGGAAACGGGGCTCTCGAACTGTATCGGTTGCTTGGATATCGAAAAGCTCGCCGTGGCGCCCAACGGAAATAGCACGGTCTCGCTGGAATTGGCAAGATGAGCAATTGCCGCGTACATTCGATCGCGCCACTCGTCATTCCACCAGTTCTTGCACTGATTCCTTCTTGCCTTGGCCATCTGATCCTTATTCGTCCAAAGGTTGAGGCCGTCATCGGAAAAGAGGACATGACCCTTCACAAGGAAAAGGGTCTCTGGCCGGATGACGGGCTTCGCACTAAGTGCATAGTGCCAATAGCGAAGTTTGCCGCCCATCAGGGTCTTGTAGCCTACCAAGCCGCGATGGCCTTTCTTTCCGTTCGCGCCGATGAAGGAAACCGTGTCATCGCCAACAGTTCCTTTCTTGAAGTAGTAGCAGACTCGTGCATCGGCGCTTTCGTAGGTTGAAAGCTTGGCCCCGACGGCTCGATCCCACGCCAGCCTTAGAAGCTGCGCCAAATACTTCGGCCCGTCGGTCAGGGAATCCCTGCCGGCGAGAAAATCCTCAAGTGGGATCGGGCGGCTCTGCTCAACGAAGAAGCTTGGCGAAAGGTAATCTTTGAAGTCACTCTCTGCTGCGAACGTCAGGATTGAGAGAGGGTCAAGCCAGACGCCGGGATAAGGTAGCGGCTGGGATTCGAGGTCAACTAGACCAGGCTGATAACGGCTGATCCTGTGCTCATAGAGCCTGGTCGGCAGATCTTCGATCTTAAACCAGTTTGAAAAGACGACCTCAGATTCGGGTCGAACGCCCTGGGTACCGCTGAATTGGGAACGCCACCAACCGTTCACAGCCGAGCGATTGAAATTGGGGTCCTTCGGGACAGCATCTTCCTCCAGCTTTCTCAAGAGCGTAGCCAAGCCGTGAGCCCACGAGTTCTCAAACGGTGTGGCGTTCACCCCCGTCAACTCAATTGTGACTTCGCCATACGGCAGGTCGTCAATGTGTAGCGGAATTACGAAATCTTGGATGCCTTCTTTACGCGCCAGCGACTGTGCGAGCTGAAGTTCTCGGAGAGGACCATCCTTCCCGTTAGAGGTCCTCGTTAGTACATAGAGAACCTTCGCGGTTCGTGTCCGAATGACTGCCTCGATGTCATCCCAGAATACTTCGCCACCCAACAATTTCGTCAGGTCGCACCATACGCGGTACCCCTCATTTGCGAGCTGCAAAGCAAGCCATAGAGTGAATTCGTTATCCTCGGGATTCGCGTGGCTTAGAAGTAGGGTATCGCGCACTCACGTCTCCAGTTTCGCTCTCTAGCCCACCGTGTACCTCGGGGGACACCTGAAAAGCGGCCAATGAGGGACACCTCAAAACCGGCCAACGAGATCAGGCAAGACAAGGTAGTTATAACCCATACCGCACCATTGCGGCAACGAAAAAGCTCGCCAGCA